>ENA-UEPS01000001-UEPS01000001.1-human-gut-metagenome-genome-assembly--contig:-NODE-1-length-455396-cov-37.169141_pt1 | contig 455396 bp, 419 predicted proteins | sample MGYA00242904_ERZ507924 | MGnify/ENA primary metagenome ERZ507924 (study PRJEB26167, sample SAMN06115422) | human gut metagenome | host: Homo sapiens | place: China:Sichuan | collected 2014-10-16...
GAATCGGAAAAGAAGGCTGATAATGCGGCAGCAGGCAGTAAGATCGTTGTTATCTCCCGTGAGGATGGAAGCGGTACACGCGGTGCCTTTATAGAATTGTTCGGTATTGAGAAGAAGGATGCTGACGGCAAAAAAATCGACCATACTACTGATAATGCTGCCATTACCAATAATACTTCGGTCATGATGACTACTGTAGCCGGTAATAAAGACGCTATCGGCTACATTTCTCTGGGCTCTTTAAACGATACAGTAAAAGCGCTGAAAATCGATGGTGCAGAAGCAAGTGCAGCCAATGTAAAAAGCGGTGCTTATAAAATCGCCCGTCCGTTCAATATCTGTACGAAAGATGGTTTGAGCGAAGTTGCCCAGGATTTCGTTGCTTTCATTATGTCAAAAGAAGGTCAGGAGGTAGTAGCTAAGGCCGGCTGCATCGGCGATGACAAAGCTGCGCCTTATAAAGGAACCAAACCGGCAGGTAAAGTAGTTGTAGCAGGTTCGTCTTCCATAACTCCGGCAATGGAGAAACTGAAAGAAGCGTATATGAAAATCAATCCGGCTGCTAATATCGAGATCCAGAGCAGTGATTCCACCACCGGCGTTAAATCTGCTGTCAGCGGTATATGTGACATTGGTATGGCTTCACGCGACTTGAAGAAGAGCGAGCTGGAACAGGGCTTAAAAGCAACTGTTATCGCTACTGACGGTATTGCGGTAATCGTAAATAAAGATAATAAAGTCGGCGATCTGAAAAAAGAACAGGTCGAAGCGATCTTTACCGGCAAGATTACTGAATGGAATAAACTGTAAGCAGATAAAACTGAACACTGTAAACTAACGGCTGCCTCTAGGGGCAGCCGCCTGTATAATGTGAGGGAGTATGGAGAAGCGTAAAGAAGAAATAATGAAGTTTGTTTTTCTGCTGGCGGCGTGTGCCTCTATTGCTACAGTAGCTATGATTTGTCTGTTTTTGTTTGCCAACGGGCTGCCAACTATCAGTAAGATCGGCGCTGCAGATTTTTTCTTAGGAGAAAGATGGCGTCCTGCCAACGATGTCTACGGCATTCTGCCGATGATCCTGGGCAGCTTGTACGTTACGCTGGGAGCGATCGTCGTTGGAGTTCCGGTCGGGATTTTGACGGCTGTCTTTATGGCGCGTTTCTGTCCTGAGAAAATATACAATGTGCTGAAGCCTTCTGTAGAATTGCTGGCTGGTATTCCTTCAGTTGTCTATGGTTTTTTCGGACTGGTAGTGATGGTTCCGTTTATCCGTGAACATATCGGCGGTACCGGCAGCAGTATGCTTACGGCTTCACTGCTTTTAGGCATGATGATTTTGCCGACACTGATCAGCGTCGCTGAAGCCGCGCTGCGTGCGGTGCCTGACAGTTATTATGAAGGGGCTCTGGCTTTAGGAGCAGGGCATGTCCGCAGTGTGTTTTTTACAGTCGTGCCGGCTGCCAAGTCGGGGATTATGGCGGCGATCATTCTGGGAATGGGACGGGCCGTCGGCGAGACGATGGCTGTAATTATGGTCGCAGGCAATCAGGCCAGAATGCCTATAGGTATTTTAGAAGGCGTGCGTACGATGACAACAAATATTGTCATTGAAATGGGATATGCTGCGGATCTGCACCGTGATGCGTTGATTGCAACGGCTGTTGTTCTGTTTGTATTTATCCTGATTATTAATTTGACTTTTTCGTACCTGAAAGGTAAGGTGGTGCAGCAATGACGGGTTTAAAAGCGCAGCTTAACCGTAAGCTGCATGAATGCGGACGCGATCCGCTGTCGTTGTTTTTACTGGGCTGTGTGATTGCTGCAGCGCTGATTACTTTCATGGTGTTGAGTTTTTTACTGGGGTATATTTTGTGGCAGGGGCTGCCAAATATAGAAACAGGTTTGTTTGCTTTGCAGTATAATTCAGAAAATGTTTCTCTGTTTCCTGCTTTGGTTGATACAGTGCTGATGGTAGTAATGGCGCTGGCTATTGCGACTCCGCTTGGTATATTTGCGGCGGTCTATCTGGTCGAATATGCCAGCCGCGGCAACAGGCTGGTAAGCTTGGTACGTGTAACTGCTGATACTCTTGCCGGTATCCCTTCGATTGTATATGGTTTGTTTGGTATGCTGTTCTTTGTTACTTATTTGAAATGGGGCTATTCCTTACTTGCCGGCGCCTGTACTGTTGCGATCATGATTTTACCTCTTATCATGCGCACGACAGAAGAAGCATTAAAAGCGATCCCTGACAGCTACCGTGAAGGCAGTTATGGCTTAGGGGCAGGCAAGCTGCGGACCGTTTTTGCCGTAGTTCTGCCTTCAGCGGTTCCCGGTATTCTGGCGGGTGTTATTCTTTCCATTGGCAGGATCGTAGGCGAAACGGCAGCGCTTATTTATACAGCCGGTACGGTGGCGGCACTTCCTGATGGGGTGCTGTCGTCAGGACGAACTCTGGCAGTACATATGTATGTGCTGGCCAGCGAGGGCTTGTACATGAAACAGGCTTATGCGACGGCTGTAATTTTAGTTGTGATCGTTATTGCTATCAACGCTCTGTCGAGCAGACTGGCAAAACAATTGATGAAGGGAAAATAATATGGATACGAAAATAGCTATTGAAACTTTGGATTTATATTACAGTGAATTCCATGCGCTAAAAAATATCAATATGCGGATACCGGAAAAAGAGATTACTGCATTTATAGGTCCTTCTGGCTGTGGCAAATCAACACTGCTGAAATCTTTGAATAGAATGAACGATCTTATCGAAGGCTGCCGTATTACAGGCAGGGTTTTGCTGGACAATGATGACATTTATGCCAATGACGATGTTAATTTGCTGCGTAAACGTGTGGGCATGGTTTTTCAAAAGCCGAATCCTTTTCCGATGAGTGTGTATGATAATATTGCTTTCGGACCGCGAACACATGGCGTCAAAGGCAAAGCTAAGCTGGATGATATGGTGGAGGAGGCTTTGCGTAAGGCGGCAATCTGGGATGAAGTCAAGGACAGGCTTGATAAAAGCGCTTTGAGTTTTTCTGGTGGTCAGCAGCAGCGGCTCTGCATTGCCCGCGCGCTGGCGGTACAGCCGGAGGTTTTGTTAATGGACGAGCCTACTTCGGCACTGGACCCGATTTCGACCCTGAAAATAGAAGATTTGGCATTGGAATTGAAGCAAAATTATACTATCGTGATTGTAACGCATAATATGCAGCAGGCGGTGCGTATTTCTGATAAAACAGCCTTTTTTCTTTTGGGTGAAGTGGTAGAGTTCAACGATACTGATAGTTTGTTCTCGAACCCGCAGGAGAAAAAGACTGAAGATTATATTACAGGGAGGTTTGGCTGATGGTAAGGAGCAGATTTGCGGCTCAGATGGAGCTTTTGAACACAGAACTGATCGTAATGGGCACTTTGTGCGAGAATGCTTTGGAGCATGTGATGCAGGCTTTGCAGGAAGATAATGATGCTTTGAACAGAGAAATTATTATTTTAGGCAAACGCACAGAGGAAAAAGAGCGGGAAGTAGAGAATATTTGTATAAATCTGCTTTTGAAGCAGCAGCCTGTCGCTTCTGATTTGCGCCAGATTTCAGCGGCGCTGAAAATGATTACGGATTTGAGCCGTATCGGCGAACAGGCGGGCAATATTGCTGAGATTTTAGGCAAGGCTGAATTTGGCAGGGATTACGATACAACGCTTTTGCAGCAAATGGCGACAGCGGCGAAAAAGATGGTCAGTACCAGTCTGGACGCTTTTGTGAAGGGCGATCTGCGCCTGGCTCAGCAGGTAGAGCGTGACGATGATGTCGTTGACGAATTGTTCAGCAGGGCAAAAAAAGAATTGATCCAGGTCATACGCAGCACGCAGGATAGCGGAGAGCAGGCTATTGATTACCTGATGATCGCCAAGTATTTTGAAAAAATCGGCGACCATGCGGTAAACATTTCCCAATGGGTGCTGTTTATGATTACAGGAGCACATGAGGAGGATACTGTGCATGATCTTTTGCGTGGAGGACGATCCTAATATTCGTGAATTAGAAGTTTATACATTGCAGTCAGTTGGTTTTAAAGCTCTGGGCGTAGGCAGCGGTGATGAGTTGTTCAAAGCGCTGGAATGCGGCAAGCCGACTCTGATTCTGCTGGACATCATGCTCCCGGGTGAAGATGGCCTTAGTCTGCTGAAGCGGCTGCGCAGCGATAAACGGACCGCACAGGTGCCGGTGATCATGGCAACAGCCAAAGGCTCAGAATTCGACAAAGTTCATGGTCTTGATAATGGGGCTGATGATTATATAGCCAAACCTTTCGGCATGATGGAAATGGTGTCGCGGGTCAAAGCCGTACTGCGGCGTTATAAGCAGGAGGATAAGCAGAGCAGGCTTACTGCCGGCGAGTTGGTAATGGAGATCGACAAACACCGCGTGATGGCCGGTGGTCAGGAGGTAGTTCTGACATTTAAGGAATTTGAGCTTTTACATAAGCTGTTAGAGCGGCCGGGACAGGTTTTTACGCGCGAACAGCTTTTAACTGATATCTGGGGTTATGATTTTGCCGGCGAGACACGTACTGTCGATGTTCATGTGCGTACGCTGCGGCTGAAACTGGGCGAAGCAGGAGCATTGGTAGAAACTGTACGCGGCGTCGGTTATCGTATAGGAGCTGGCTATGAGAAATAAAATTTTCAGCGGTCTGCTGTTTTTGTCAACGGCGGCTGTTATCATTGCTTCCGTGCTGATTGCGGTTATTATGTACCAGGGGTCGATGACCACAATGCAGCGTGATTTGAGACAGGAAGCAACTTTTATAAAAATGGGTCTGGAACAGAGCGGGAAAAGCTATCTGCAGGCATTGACCATGGAAAGCGGTAAGCTGACTCGTGTTACTTTGATTGCTCCTGACGGCAGGGTCATCTATGACAATCATGTGGCAGCCGAAAAAATGCTCAATCATAAAGATCGTGAGGAAGTACAGGAAGCGTTAGCAAGTGGAATTGGTTTGGCCGAGCGTATGAGCGATACTCTGTCAGAAAAAACTTTTTATTTTGCGCTGCGGCTGGATAATGGTGATATACTGCGTGTTGCAAGAACGACAGACTCTGTTTTTGCGACGGTGGCCGGCAGTATTCCCTATATGATCGCGGTAGTGCTGGTGGTGGCTTTGGTGGCTATGCTTCTGGCACGGCGGATTACTGATAAAATGGTTTTACCGCTGGATCAGGTGGATCTGGAAAACCCACTGGAAAATGATACTTATGATGAACTGGCACCGTTTTTAACACGGATCGCCCAGCAGCAGAGGCAGGTTTCAGAAGGCTTAAAGCAGCTGCGGCAGAAGCAGAATGAACTGGCGGCTATTACTCAGAGTATGAATGAGGGTCTGATCCTTTTGAATGACCGGCAGAATATTTTATCGATCAACGACAGTGCCGCCAAATTATTTGGTTTGCAGGATCATGAAGTAGTTGGTAAAAATATTCTGACTTTGGAGCGAGGCCAGGAAGTGCAGGAGCTGCTGCAGAAGGTAGCTGTGGGCGGCAGCGGTGAAAGTCTGTATCAGAAGGACGGGCGCTTTTATCAGCTATGCGGCAGCAGTGTTGGCGGTAAAGGCAGCGTATTGCTGATTTTTGATGTTACTGAAAAGCGTGCAGCAGAAACACTGCGGCGTGAGTTTTCTGCAAATGTTTCGCATGAACTGAAAACACCGCTGCAGTCGATTTTGGGTTATGCTGAGATTATGAAAAACGGGTTAGTTCAGGAAGGAGATAAGCAGCGCTTTCTGGAAAAAATCTACAGTGAGGCCGGGCATCTGATTGTGCTTATCGATAATATTATGAAACTGTCGCGTTTAGACGAGTCGGCGAATAATATGAACAACCTGGAAATTATCGAATTGAAAAAGCTGGCTGAAGGTACAGTTCAGCGTCTGCAGGAACAGGCTGCCGGAAAAAATGTCGCAATAAGCGTCAGTGGCTGTGAAGCTGAGGTAGAAGGAGTACCTGCAGTTTTGAGCGAGGTTATTTATAACCTTATTGACAACGGGATCAAGTATAATCGTGAAAACGGCAGCGTTGAGATTACAGTAGCCGTAATTCCCGGTGAAGCAGTACTGACATTTAAGGATACCGGCTGCGGTATCGGCAGTGCTGATAAAGAGCGGGTTTTTGAACGCTTTTACAGGGTTGATAAAAGTCACTTTAAAGAAACCGGCGGCACAGGTTTGGGACTTTCCATAGTCAAGCATGGGGTGATGTTCCATAAAGGTCGCATTGAGCTGGAAAGTGAACTGGACAAAGGGACTACTATAAAAATCTTTTTGCCGCGGAAATAATTTAAACACCCTCCACCAATAATTATTTGATGGAGGGTGTTTTGCTTTTGTTGTAAAATTAATAATAAAACTTATATTTAATTGCTCAAAAGATATAATTTTGTTAAAATGAATATAAATATTAAAAAACATAATAAACAAGCTTGATTGACAGGAAAGATAAGGTAGCAATTTTCATATGAAGCTTCTTAAAAGTACTTTTGTTTGGTTAGCGATAATAATGTCTATTTGTGCCTGTGTGACTGCGAATGCTGCAGAAACACAGGCTAAAAAAGTTTTAAAGGTGGCATTCCCTGAAACACGCGGTATATGTGAGACATACGCAGATGGCACACGTGGCGGTGTTGTCTATGAATGGTTAGTTGAAATCGCTAAATATACAGGTTGGGAATATGAGTTTATTGGAGATTCCATTAGCCAGTCAATAAAAAATATGGAACATAATAAATATGATCTTATGGGTGCTGTGTTAAAGTCACCTGGATTTGGTGAAAACCTGTATTATCCTGAACATCTGATGGGTTATAGCTACAGTTTGCTGATTTATAACAAAAATGACCAGAATATCAAGGGATTCGATATCAAAAGTCTGGAAGGGAAAACGATTGGTGTTTTTGCCAAGGCTACTGATAAAATAAAGCGCTTAAATAATGTTTTGGAATTCAATGATATAAAAAGCGATATCAAATATTACGGTACTTCTGATGAATTTGAAAGTTCTTTGGATAATGGTGAAGTGGATCTGCTTTTAGTAAGCGATCTTTTTAACAAGCTGGCTGATTATAATGTCGCATTGCGTTTTAATTCTGAACCTTGTTATATCGTTGCCAGGAAGGACGATCCGGAAACAAGTGCGCAGCTGAATGAAGCTATAAAAAAGATTTATGCAGTCAATCCGAATTTTGGCGAAGCCCTGTTTCAAAAATATTTTCCTGTTAATTACAGTAACACTGCTGTATTCTCAGAACAGGAAAGTACGTTTATACATAAAAATGGCCCATTTAAGGTAGCTGTAGTAAAAAACAATTATCCTTTTTATTATATTAAGGATGGTGAACCTAAAGGTATCGTTCCTGAAATTTTTGCATTGATTGCTGCTCAGATCGGAGCGGAGTTTGAGTATATAACGGCTGCTTCCTATGGGCAGACTTTGGAATTGGTCAAAAGCGGTCAGGCAGATATCCTTGGTTATTATATCAATGAAAATGACGCCTTTAATCCTGATGGTTTAAATATCACCAAAAATTATATGATGCTTAATTCTATCATCATGCGTAATAAGTATACACCTTTCCCAAATGATAAAAATATTGCTGCAGTCATAAACGGCAGCTGTGCATCGCGTAATATCAAACATACAGACGTTGCGCATTTTGATACATATGAAGAATGTCTGAATGCAGTAGATTCGGGAGAAGCTTCTTATAGCAGAATACCTGTCGTTGTTTTGGAAGATCTGTATATGAGTGATTATTATACTAATATCATTCCTGTTATAGAGAGTCCTGAGATATATTTGTCTTTGGGGATCAGCAGCAGTAATGATATACAGCTGTATTCTATTTTGAATAAAAGTCTGGTCAACCTGTCCAATGAGCAGACTGCGCAGATTTTATCCAATAATACCTTGATGTCTGGCAAGAAAGAAATGTCTTTCAAGGCTTTGGTTTATTCTAATCCAGTCATATTTTCTCTGATCATAATTGGGTTTATTTTACTTGTGGTAACGATTGTTTTTATGTATTTTTGGTTTAAAATGAAAAATCAGGTCATTTATTTTAAAATGAAAAAAGTAGAAAACATCAGCAAGGTGCGTTCAGAGTTCCTTTCCAGGATGTCACATGAAATAAGAACTCCTTTGAATGCAATCATCGGATTGGCTAATCTGATGCGGCTTTCCGGTGAAGGGGATCCTGTGACGCAGAAAAATATTTCCAAATTTGATTCTTCTGCTAAATTTTTATTATCGATCGTCAATGATATCCTTGATATGTCAAAAATAGAAAGCGGCAAGATCCAGATCGAAAGCAGACCTTTTTCTATGGATAATCTGCTGCGGCAGCTGAGCAATATTTTTCTGGTGATGGCGGAAGAGAGGAAAATCAAATTACAGTTTAAATGCTGTTTTACACATAAAAATTTTGTTGGAGATGAGCTGCGTTTAAAGCAGGTTCTTATTAATTTGCTCTCCAATGCCCATAAATTTACAGAAAACAATGGCGAGATAACGGTAACGGTTCTGGAAAGTGCTGCTGAAGAAGGGGTTTCTGAGCTGCGTTTCAGTGTTTGTGATACAGGCATTGGTATTCCTGAAACAGATCTGGAACGTATTTTTGGATCGTTTGAGCAGGTCTTCCGAAAAAGCCGCAGCAATCAGCAGGGAACTGGGTTGGGGCTGGCTATCAGCCGCAATTTGGTAGAATTGATGGGCGGTATTTTAAGTGTACGCAGTGAGGTTGAAAAAGGTTCTGAATTTTTCTTTACTATCAAGCTGCCTGTTTACGAAAAACAGTTTGATGAAATCCTGGAGAATAATAACGAAGTCAGACTACATAGTTATTTAGCGGGTAAAAATATTTTGTTGGCAGAAGATAATGATCTTAATGCCGAGATTGCCGTAACGATGTTGGAAATGCAGGGGGTACACGTTGAACGCGTTGTAAACGGACAGCAGGCTGTAGACAGGTTTCAGGAAACTTTGCCAGGCACTTATGACCTGATTTTAATGGATCTGCAGATGCCGGTAAAGGGCGGGCTTGAAGCTGCTGCAGAGATCAGGTCTTTGAGCAGGGACGACGCACAGGAAATACCAGTTATCGCTATGACCGCCAATACGCTGCAGGAAGATCGTGAGAAAGCGCTGGCTGCGGGAATGAATGCTTTTATTCCCAAGCCGTTCGATGTGGAACAATTGTATAAAAGTATTGAAAAGTTTCTGCATTAGCTGATAGTATTTGCTGAAGTCATAACAAAAGAAACTTTTATCAAGGAGAGGTTGCTTTGCAGCAAAAATATTTGTGTTTCTTGGCTATATTTTACCTGGTGCTTTTCTCAATGAAAACCGCGGCTGCAGCGGGTGAAGCGGAATTTTATTTAGAGCCGATGATAGTTACGGCCGCGCGTTATGACAACAGTGCAGGTAAACCAGGTTACTATAAAGTTGATGAAAAGAAGCTGGAAAACGGCAATTATGATAATGCTTTGGATGTGATTCAGCAACTTCCGGGTGTTACTTTGATGGCAAGGGGCGCCAGCGGTGGTATGAATGCCTATAGTAAGATTTTGCTGAATGGTTCTGATCGTTATTTGGTAATTATTGACGGTGTGCGTTCTAACTGGAACGGCAGCAGTTATAATGATTTTGATTTCGGTGTACTGCCGGCGGGAATGCTGGAAAGTGTAGAGGTTTTGCCGTCAGCAGCCGGAAGCGTTTACGGTAATGCTGCTAAAGGCGGTGTGATCAGGATAACTACAAAAAAAGCTGTTGAAGGTGTTAAAACCAGTATCAATCTGGAAACGGGCAGTTATGGACGTGAGCAAGAGAATATTTTACATTTAGGCAAAAGCGGTGAATGGAGCTGGTCGGTTTATGCCCGAAAAAGTATTATGGGCGATTACAGTAGTGCAAGGCAGAGTATACCTTCATACGAAAATGTTGAAAATGCTGGTATCAAATTGACCAAAGCCTGGGGTGAAACTGCTGATCTGACTTTAAGCTACAGCGTTTTCAGCGGCAGGTATAAATCAAAGATCTTCAATTATAAGAATACGGAACCTGATGAAACTAAGCCGCCAAAGTTAGTTAAAAATATTTTTATGACCGATGCCCGCAAGACAGAAGATAATCTAACTCTGGAATATGAGCGTAAATTTTCGGATACAGAAAATAATATTGTGGGTATTTACAGACGCAGCAGCAATGCCGCCTATGATAGAAGTTTAAATGTTGAACGACCATGGCTGCTTGATTTACGGACGGAAGGTTTTTTTGACCGTTACAGTAAACAGTGGCACCCAAAACATACTTTGACCGGCGGTGTGGAATATTACAAGGATAAGGTCCTTAATTATCAGGATCTGGCAGCAAAATATAGTGACGGAACTGTGATCAGTAAAGCTGTTTATCTGCAGGATGTCTGGCAGCTGGCTGACAGCGTCAAAGCTGTCGGCAGTCTGCGTCAGGATTGGAATTCTTATGCAGGGAGCAAGCTTTCTCCTGCTTTGTCGGTGGAATATCAGCCCTCTGAAAAGGTATTATATACTTTGGCCTATACAGAATATTTTGCGCCGCCCAAGCAGCTGCAGATATTTTCTCCTGATTATGGTGACGAGGCGCTGAAGCCAGAAGAAGGTAGGGTTTATGAAGCGGGATTAACTTATATACCGGATGAGTCTTCGTCATTAAAAATTAATGTTTTTCATCGTGATGCAGCTGATGTCATTGCAGTAGATATAAGTTTACCAAAATATCTTCGTCGATATGCCAATATTGCGCATGAGAAAGCAACAGGATTTACTGTTTCCGCATCGAAACGGTTTTCAGAAAAGTGGCGTTCTCTGGTGGCTTATACACAGACGAAAGTGGATACAGAACGTAAAAATTCAAGCCCTGTAAGTACGATGATACCTCACGGTGAACTGTTGCTTGATTTGATGTACGAATATGATAAGTATAGTGTGCTGCTGCAGGGGCGCGGAGTTTTTGATCAGGCTAACGGCCGTGGTGAAAATCGTTTTGCCAATAATAATTACTGGGTATGGAATGCTTCATTGAACTATAAACTGCAGAAAAATACCAGGCTTTATGTGAAGGTCAATAATATTTTTAATCAGTTTTATTCCAATTGGGACAATGAGAGCGGCGGATTTCTTGGATTTGATGAGTGGTATGCCGAACCTGGGCGTAACTATCAAATTGGTATAAACTACAGTTTTTAATGCTTCAGGAAAACAGCAAAAGCCATCTGTGTATTTGCAGATGGCTTTTCTGTATTGTGGAATTCTGGTGTTCAGCTCAAAGTTAAAGAAAGAGAGATGTTTAGATTAAATTTATTAAATGTTTATCTACAAGTTGCTGATCGGTATGCAAAAAAAATCAGAAGACATCCGATGCAGATGTTGATTAATTGCTGTAGTGAAGGTGACAATAGAGGTGCGCTGCTGTTACCTAAAAAAGCAAGCAGACAGAGAAATAAGAACGTTGCACTTATACAGCCACAGGTGAAAGAAAGAAGTTGCTGTCTGTTGAGCCGGTACTGGGAAACTTGTGCTGAAAGCATACCTAACCAGAAAATAATCGTCAGAGGATTGCTGAGCGTAAGCAGTCCTGCAGCGTAAAAACTGCTGATTTGTGGCAGCATAATAGTGGCAGTTGAAATCTGTGGATGAAAAACATCAGCTAAAGCAGTAACTGCAAAGTAGAGAAGCACGGCAGCACCGCAATAACGTAGTTTTTTTTGTATGCCCGGATAATTTTTCAGGCAAGTTCCTAAACCATATAATGCCAGCAGGATATAGAAAGCGTCAACCAAAACTACTGCCAGTACGGCTTTCAACGCTTCGGTTATTCCCCGGGCAATAGCTGTTTGCAGAATAAAAAGACAAACCGGACCGATTGACAGCTGTAAAATTATACCAAGGCGCAGACCGCGTATAAAAGAGTTCAGCAATTTAACTCTTCCTTTAGCGTTGCCAGAGTAATAAAGGTATTAGAACTGCTGACGCCGGTGATTTTTTTTAGCTTATTAGTAAGAAAGCTTTCCAGAGCATCGGTATCGCTGACGCTTACTTTAAGCAAATAGTCGTAAGCTCCGGCAAGATGATGACATTCAAGTACATCCGGAAGAACGGTTATCTGACTGCGGAAAGCATTGATATGCTCGGTTTTATCAATATTTACAAAAATAAAAGCTAAAAGTTTTTGCCCGGTCTGCCGGCGGTCGAGCTTGATTGTATACTTTTGAATAATCGAATTTTGTTCGAGTTTACGTATTCTTTCGGCAACAGCAGGAATTGACAGTTTTACTTTTTTACTTATCTCAGAAGCGGTGACGCGCCCGTTTTCCTTTAAACAGTATAGAATTGCAGTATCAATATTGTCCATAAAAACCTCCTTAAGTAAATAATATAGCAATTCTTTATTAAAAGTAAATAATTTATTGAAAAACGATAAATATTTAAGTAAATAGGCAGATAATATAAAAAAATACCGTTGGACTAAGTTGGTCAACGGTATTTTAAGACAGTTATTTCTTTTTATCTTTTTTCAGTTCTACATCAATTTCAAAAAGTCTGTTCCAGGGGAAAGAAATATCAAAATTACTTTTTTCTGTAAATTTATAACGTCCTGATAAATCTCGGCAAACGCCTAAAGCCAGATCGTGAACTGGTTTCTGATAAGGGCCGAGAAGGTAAACTGCATTTTTTTGATTTTTGCTTTCCAAAAATGCAGTAGCACTGCGTCGGGCATTGGCCTGATAATACCAGTCGTCTATAACTCTGATACGCATCAGTTTTTCAGCATCCGGTTTTGACATCTGCGGAGTCAGTATACCCTGACAAATGGCAAATCCAACGGTATTGTCCGCAGTATTCCAGCCATTATAGGCTGTCAGCCGTTCCAACTGCCCCTGTTTGGCCAGTTCGTTCATAAAGCCATTATCAGCTCCGTTAGAATACGCTACGTCGGCCAAAGATACCCGGTAGCCGTTATCCATAAGCTGCTTGAGCTGTTTGATATAGGTACGGTTTTGCGGTGAAGAGAAAAACTGATTGGAAGGAGCGGTAGAATCCATCATTATGCCGTCAAAGGGCGTGTTTAGTGCCAAAACAACGTCTGCGTTAGCGGCACTGGTAGCAGTACGTCCGTCTACTGCTAAAATCTGCTGTGGCACTGATTGACCCAAGGTCATATCAGAATATTGCGGCAGCGTTCGCGGTCCCCAGCCATCTGCATAATAGGCGTAAACACGTGGCTGATAACGCTTCAGTTCGTTTCCGGCTCTGGTCAGCAGCAGCAGCCCGAGCTGGTCGACACCGGGGATTATCTGAAAAGTTCGCTGCGTAAGATCATAGGTTTCCTGAGTGAGCTTGCGTGCTTCCATATGTGTATGCGATAACGGAGCATTATCGTCCTTGCCGATTGCGAGAAAGTGAAAACGGTTGCTGCGGGTCATTTCCGCCAGCTTGCTGTTGATATTGAGATTTTTTTGGCGTCGTTCCAGCCAGTCCTGCAAATCTGCTTTAGGCAGGTTGGTAGACAAAGTTTTTTTCGTTAAAGCATCTTTGAGGCTGAGTCCAATCAAATCTTCGGAGTCACAAAGCTCGGAATAACGAAAAATAGCCGGACCGATTTTCGAATAATATGGAGGCTCAACAGCGCCAAAACTGGCGCGCGGAGTTCTCATCAAGGTAGAGAAAGCATAAAGCCGTACTGGGAACTGATCACGCAGTGTTTCGAGTCGCTGCAGACGCTGCTCTAAAACTGCCTGCGGTTCGTGATGAGTACGTGATGCAACCAGACCGCCGTAGATCAGACTGTCTGTGGAAATGACGGCAGCGTCTGCATGAGGCGCACGGCTGACGAGCCATTTCCATAATTCATCAGGACTGCCGTTTCGATTATATGAAGCCAGATATTTATCAGGCGGAAGCAGCACTTTGTAACCCGCTGCTTCCATTGTTTTGGCAACATAAGAGGAACAGACAGGACGGTTATCCAAAGGTAAAAACAACAGAGTTTCTTTTTGGTTTTCCTCTGCCTGAGCCGAACTAAAAGATAGAAGCAGCAGGGAAAACAGCAGTATTTTTCTGAATGGATTATTCCAGATCTTCATCGGGGCATCTCCTAAAACTATTACTAATCTTAATATAATTATAAGGTAACGATATAAATTTGGCTACAAGAATTTTACAAATCAAAATTATTGACAATAATTATTGTTAAGTTTATAATTAAACATAGTCACATAATCAATCGGTTATGCGAAGGAAGAGGCTAACATATATTTCCTGCAGAGAGAGGCGCCCAGGCTGTAAGCGCTTTGGAAAAATGATAGACCTTACCACCTTCAAACCACATTGCGGAACCTCTGCTCGGGCAGTTAGTATGCAGTGTCGTATGCCGGCGTTAACGGTACCGAGTGGACTTGCCAGCAGCAGGTCAATTAGGGTGGAACCGCGGTCAACTCCGTCCCTTTCCAGGGAACGGAGTTTATTTATTTTTAGGAGGCTAGTAAAATGGCAAATGTTAAAGTAACCTTAAAAGATGGCAGTGTAAAAGAAGTTACTGCCGGAACGACATTGCTGGAAGTGGCAAAAGGTTTGTCGCAGAAACTTGGCAAACAGGCACTTTTGGCTGTGGTAGACGGTGTGAATAAAGATTTGACAGATAAATTGGAGCATGATGCGTCAGTTGAATTTGTTGTTCCTGAAAGCTCTGAAGGACTGCATGCGATTCGCCATACGGCGGCACATATCATGGCCCAGGCAATTCAGCACTTGTTCCCCGATACTAAATTTGCTATCGGACCTGCTATTGCTAATGGTTTTTATTATGATTTAGACAGCGAGCATGTTTTTGTCCCGGAAGATCTGATTGCTATTGAAAAAGAAATGGCTAAGATCGTTAAGGCCAATCTTCCGCTTGTACGCAGTGAATTGCCGCGCAGTGAAGCGTTGAAAATGTTTGCAGACAAAGATGAAAAATATAAGGTCGAACTGATCAATGATCTGCCTGAAGATGCAGTTATCAGCACTTATACGCAGGGGGATTTCACAGACTTATGCGCCGGGCCGCATTGTCCGTCGACCGGCAGGGTAAAAGCTTTTAAACTGCAAAGTATTGCCGGCGCTTACTGGCGTGGTGATGAAAAAAATAAAATGCTGCAGCGTATCTACGGCACTGCTTTTCCTAGTAAGGAAGAACTGGACGCTTATCTGCATATGCTTGAAGAAGCTGCCAGACGTGATCATCGAAAACTTGGCAAAGAGCTGGATCTGTTCAGTATCATGGAAGAAGGTCCTGGGTTCCCGTTTTTCCATCCCAATGGCATGGTAATCCGCAACGAGCTGATCAATTATTGGCGTGAAGTGCACAGACGTTATGGTTATCAGGAAATCAAAACTCCGATGATCTTGTCCCGTAAGTTATGGGAGACTTCTGGACACTGGGACCATTACCGTGAAAATATGTATGTTACTGAGATCGACAACGAAGATTACGCTATCAAACCCATGAATTGCCCCGGTGGTATGCTGGTCTATAAAACTCATCCGCATAGCTACAGGGAATTACCGATCCGTGCCGGCGAGCTTGGACTGGTACATCGTCATGAATTGTCCGGTGCTTTGCATGGCTTGTTCCGTGTGCGCTGCTTTACGCAGGATGATGCTCATATTTTTATGATGCCGAGTCAGATCAAAGACGAGATCCAAAATGTTATTCGTTTATTTGACGAGGTTTATGCAACCTTTGGGCTGAAATATCATGCCGAGCTTTCGACCCGCCCGGAAGATTCAATGGGTGATGCCGAAACCTGGGAAACTACAACTAATGCTTTGAAGAGCGCAATGGAAGATTTTGGACTTGATTATGTTATCAATGAAGGCGACGGAGCTTTCTATGGCCCTAAGATCGACTTTCATCTGACAGATTCTATCGGTCGTACATGGCAGTGCGGCACTATTCAGCTGGATATGCTGCTGCCAGAAAAATTTGATTTGACCTATACCGGCGAAGATGGTTTGAAGCATCGTCCGGTTATGATCCATCGTGTGGTTTATGGTTCTATAGAGCGTTTTATCGGTATCCTGATTGAGAACTATGCCGGTGCTTTTCCTGCCTGGCTTGCTCCCTGCCAGGTGCGTGTAATGCCGATTACCGACAAGCATTATGAGTATGCTAAAAAATTGAGTGATGAAATGTTTAAATTGGGGCTGCGTGTTTATCTTGACGATCGTAACGAAAAAATCGGTTATAAGATTCGTGAAGCACAGCTGCAGAAAGTTCCGTATATGCTTGTTATCGGTGATAAAGAAGTTGAAGACGGTACAGTTGCTGTGCGCCGCCGCGGCGAAGGAGATATCGGAGCTATGAAGCAGGAAGATTTTATTGCCATGCTGCAAGAAGAAATTGCCGATAAAAAATAATCAGATATGAATGTCGTGCTAGATAAGTGGTAACGGAAATAGATAATAATTATTGAAAAAACGAATGAAAAGTGTTATAATATACCCAGTAAAAACGGCATTTTAAGCTGTTAAGGAGGATGTTATCATGAATAAAAAAGTTTATAAGGTTTTTAATGAACAAGTCCAGGCTGAATTGTATTCTGCATATATGTATCTTGCGATGAGCCTGGATATGGAAGCTAAAAATTATAAAGGTATGGCTAAATGGCTTTATCTGCAATATGAAGAAGAACGTGAACACGCTTTGCGCTTCGTAAAATTTATGCAGGACTGCGGTGTGCAGCCTCAGCTTCTGCAGATTGATATGCCGGCGGCTGATTACGGTACCCCTCTGAATTTGTTCAAAAAAGTTTTAGAGCATGAAAAATATGTTACTTCCCGTATTTATGATATGTATGAAGTAGCTTTGAAAGAAAAAGATTACGCGGCTCAAAGTTGTCTTAAATGGTTTATCGATGAGCAGGTAGAAGAAGAAGCCAATGCTTCTGAGATTGTTGAAAAGCTGGAAATGATCGGCGATAATATTTCCGGATTGTTTTATCTTGACGGACAGCTGGGAGCAAGAAAAGATTAATAAATATGTTGACACAAAGTTAACATTATGATATTATATCCAAGTAACAAAGCAGAAGCCGCTCGCTTCTCACCTTGCAGCAAAAGCTCGACAGGGTCGGATATGATTTTCAGCGCGGGCAGTATTATCTGCTCGCGTTTTTTATTTAATTTTGGAGGTGAACGGTTATTAGCAAAGAAAGCTTGCGTATCAATGAAGAAATTCGGGCACGGGAAGTGCGCGTTATTGCCGGTGAAGGCGAACAGCTGGGTATTATGTCCGGTCGTGATGCTTTGCAGCTGGCGCAGGAAAGACATCTTGATTTAGTGGAGATCGCTCCTACAGCGAAACCTCCGGTGTGCCGGATTATGGATTACGGCAAGTATCGTTACGAGCAGCAAAAACGAGATAAAGAAGCTCGTAAAAAGCAAAAGACCTTTGATATCAAAGAAGTCAAATTGCGCCCCGGTATTGAGGATCATGACTTCGGCGTCAAATTCAAAAATGCAGTGCGATTCCTGGAAGACGGCGACAAAGTAAAAGTCACCATCATGTTCCGTGGCCGCGAATTATCGCATCCTGAGCTTGGCGAAGTGTTGCTCAAAAAAATGGCTGAACAGCTCAAAGACATGGCTGTCATTGAGCGTGCACCTAAATTAGAAGGCAGAAACATGATTATGATTGTTGCGCCTAAAGCTACCAAATAAGGAGGACTTAACAATGCCTAAAATGAAAACCCGCAGAGCTGCTGCTAAACGTTTTAAAAAGACTGGTACCGGTGAATTCAAACGTGCTAAAGCTTTTAAAAGCCATATTCTTGAACATAAATCTCCTTCCCGCAAGAGAAACTTGCGTAAGGCTGCACTTGTTCACAAAACTGATCATGAACGCGTAGCAAAAATGCTGCCGTACGCATAATAGATAAGGGAGGCTGACTATAATGGCAAGAATTAAAGTGGGCGTTACTGCTCATCGTCGTCATAAAAAAATCTTAAAACTGGCTAAAGGCTATCGCGGTTCTAAACATTTGCTGTTCAAAAAAGCTAATGAAACTGTTATGAAAGCTTTGAGCTATGCTCGTCGTGACCGTCGTGCTAAAAAACGCGAATTCCGTCGTTTGTGGATCGCTCGTATCAACGCTGCTACCCGTGCTAACGGCATGAGCTACAGCCGTTTCATGAATGGTCTGGCTAAAGCTGGTATCGAAATGAACCGTAAAGTTTTGGCTGATATGGCTATTTATGATGCAGCTGCTTTCACCAAACTGGTAGAAGCTGCTAAAGCTGCTCTGTAAGAATTACTGCTTACAGTACAAATGAATTGAATTGCTGCTGCTGCGGCAATAAAAAACAGTGTAAGTCTTAGGACTTACACTGTTTTATTTTAAGTTGTTATTTAATGTTATTAAGGATAGTAACTAATTCACCAGCGCTGATATCACCGGCAACAGGAGTAATAATACCTTTGCCTGCGATTTTTACAGTGCCGCCCTCAGCATAGGCATTTTGAGTATTCTGACCTGCATGATAGATCGCTGCAAGATTGCCTGCTACGAAGTAAGAACGCTGCATACCGCTCATATTGCCTGCAGCAGCCGGTGTCATAAAGGTCTTTCCGTTAATTTTCACTTCGCCGCTGTTAGCGTCAACAGTAACTTTGCCGTTACTGTATTCGGTAAGCTTTTTGGAATAATTATTGCGGCGGTCGCTGTCTTTCGGATGAGTAGACGGGTTGAGTATGTCGCTGAGAACATCTTTTTTAGAGCTGTCGCTGGAGCTTTCGATAACTGCCTGCCAAACAGCTGCAGGAGCGCCTACATTATAACCGGCATCAGCCATATAAGTGAAGGCGATATTGTCAGCTTCCCATTCGTTGGGTTTGGTAACGCCGGTGTTTTTGGCATGGACTGCTACTACTTGTGCTGCCAGACCGTTAGCACCGCCGATTTCAGAGCCTACAGTTTTCATCACGAAGTCAACGGACATCTTTTTCTTTGCGCCTTTGATTGGATGTTCTTTCTGACCGTGTACAAGCTCATGGGCGATAACGGCAGCCAGTTTATCTTCATTGTAGTCTAGGAACCAGAAAGCGCCGATATTTACGGACATATTGTGCCCTAATGCACAGTAAGCATTGAAAAATTCCTGATTATTAACGAAATAATTATATGGTTTACTATTGATGGTTGCGTCGCTTTTGGCGATGGCCGGGGTCATACGCTGCATAATGCGGCCAAGCATGGCATTGGCATTATAATCGCTGTTGACGCCGTCTTCCTGTTTCAGGGCTTCGAACAGCTCATGGCGGCCTTCGTTATCATAATAATTCAGTGCCTTGTTGATTTCCTGCTGTTCCTTGGCGGCGCCTACGGCTTTGCCGGCAATACTGCCAAGGTTGATGGCTTCAGCCTGCTGTGGCAGAGTAAAGCTCAGTACTGATACGGCTAAAAGAGCCGCACCTACTATTATTTTAGATTTTTTAAACATTGATATCCCCCTTTGTGTATATTCTGTGAACTATTATAGCAAACAAAATGGTAAAAGCAAAGTTTTGTTTAAGGAATATTTTTAAGATAAAAAGAATTTTGCTTAATTTTTACGTCAGCAGTATAATTTAAGGTGAGTTTTTTATGAAGCAGTAGATAAAGACAAGATTTCTTTTGATGAAAATGAGGGAACCATATGGAACAGGTTTTAACTAAGGCACTGGCGTTTGTAGCCGTTATTGCCTTAGGTTATTTCTTAAAGAAGCGCGGCTTTTTTAAACCGCATGACTATGAACTTATTGCCAAAATAGTCTTAAATATTACACTGCCATGTGCCGTTATTACCAGCTTTGCAGCTTTTAAAATGGATTATACGCTGTTTATATTAACTCTGATCGGTTTTTGTGGAAATTTGCTGATGATTGCCTGGGGATTTATATTGACGCGTTATCAGACGAATGCGGCAAAGATTTTTTACGTATTTAATCTGGCCGGTTATAATATCGGCTGTTTTACTTTACCGTTTGCACAAAGCTTTTTGGGCCCTTTCGCTGTAGTAGCTACTTGTATGTTTGATGTGGGTAATTCGATTATGTGTACTGGCGGAACTTATGCTCTGACCAGTGGGCTGGTGCATACAGGTGAAAAATACGAGCCTGTGAATCTGCGCAGTATAGCTGCTAAACTTCTTGGATCTGTGCCTTTTGTTGTTTATATGCTGATGTTGGTCTGTGCGGTACTACAGCTGCATTTACCTCAGCCTGTTTATACTCTTACTGGTCTTATCGGCGGTGCCAATACTTTTTTATCGATGCTGATGATCGGAATGATGTTTGAAATGACGTTGGATTTAGATAAGCTGAAGCAAGTGAGAGAGGTAGTGCTGTACCGTTATGTTTTTGGAATTGCCCTGGCATGGCTGTGTTTTTATCATGTGCCGCTGAGTGCAGAGGTCAAGGAAGTACTGACGCTGGTTTTTTTGGCGCCTTCTACGGCTATCGGCCCGATCTTTATTGCCAGAATGGGCGGTAATGTGGAACTGGCCGGTTTTGCTAATTCCATAACTATTGTGCTCAGTATTATTTTGATGACGCTGTTTTTTACATTTCTGCACATTTGATTTGTAATTAAATAAAGCGGTCTTTTAGTAAGCAAGTAAAATTGACAAGCATAAAGTAATGAGAGTAAACTTGATTTATATTCAATAAGTAATATTTAGCGGCTTTTGTCAGGATGGTGAAAAATTTGTTGTTTTTGATCAATTTATTGCACAAATGGTTAAAGCTGCTTAATCGCAGTTTGAATGGCAGCCAGATGGTGGCGTTTACTTTTGCCATGCTTATCTTATGCGGTTCACTGCTGTTGATGCTGCCAATGGCCAGTGCTGACGGCAGCAGTATGCGTTTTATCGATGCTTTGTTTACAGCGACCTCTACTTCATGCGTAACAGGACTTGTTGTTGTAGATACAGGGCATTATTTTTCCTGGTTTGGAAAATTAGTGATGATCGTTCTCATCCAGATCGGTGGATTGGGCATTATGACTCTGACCACCTTACTGAGCGTGGCGGTTGGTAAAAGGATCAATCTGAGAGAAAGGCTGTTTATTCAGGAATCGCTTAATCTGAATGAACCTTCCGGGGTAGTACGGTTGTCGTTAAATGTTGTTAAATACGCTTTGACGATCGAATTTATTTTTGGGACTATTCTGGCCTGGCATTTTTATTCTGCTTTGGACATGGGGCTTACAGGTATTGCCTGGGGTTACTGGCATGCTATATCGGCTTTTTGCAATGCCGGGTTTGACTTGTTTGGAGATTATGCCAGTCTGACAGGGCATTATAACGATATAACTCTGAATTTGTGTATTATGGCGCTGATAACCATCGGTGGTATTGGTTTTACGGTTTTGGATGATCTGCGTCGTAACCGGAAATGGAAGAAGCTGCGTTTGCACAGTAAAATAGTGCTGACGGCCAGCGCGATCCTGACTTTTGGCGGTACTCTGGTGATCTTGGCTTTGGAATATACGAATCCGGCTACTCTTGGCGGCATGCCCAACGAATTGGACAAATGGATGGCGGCTGCTTTTCAGGCGGTTACCTGCCGCACTGCCGGGTTTAATACGATCGATTTGACTGATATGCGGGCCAGTTCTCTGTTTTTTATGGTTCTTTTAATGGGTATCGGTGCTTCGCCGACGTCTACTGGCGGTGGTATGAAAACGACAACTGTGCTCGTTCTGCTGGTATCGACGTGGGGACTTCTGCATGGCAAGCGTGATACGGTGCTGTTTGACAGGAGGATAGCTTCGGAAACAGTCGATAAAGCTTATAATGTTTTTACAGTTTGCCTGTTGTGGATGCTTGGAGCGTATTTTTTGCTCCTGATCTGCGATGGTGGGCTGCATCGGGCGGATTACGTTTTATTTGAAGTGGTTTCTGCATTTGCGACTGTTGGTCTGGGAGTTGGGATTACGCCAGACTGGAACGACTGGGGCAAACTGATTCTGGTTTTGACTATGTATGCCGGACGTATCGGCGTGCTGACCTTTGTTTTATCCTTCCTTCATTCTAAAGATGATAAGATCAGATATCCTTCGGAAAATATTATGATTGGTTAAAGGCGGTAACGATAATGATTAAAAAACAACGTGAAAAACAATATGCTGTTTTCGGGTTAGGGCGTTTTGGTACGAGTGTAGCATTGACACTTAACGAACTTGGTTATCAGGTCATGGGTGTTGATACTGATGAAGATAATGTTCAGCGTCTGGCACATGAGCTGACTCATGTTGTAACGGCAGATTCTTCTGATGAACGTACGCTGCGTTCTTTGGGCGCTCAGAATTTTGATGTGGCAGTCGTGGCGATCGGGGATTTGGAAGCTAATATGCTGACGACCTTACTGCTTAAGGAAATTGGTGTTCCTGTGGTTGTCGTTAAAGCTATCAATCAGGTTCATGGAAAAATGCTCAAAAAAATCGGCGCTGATAAGATCGTTTATTCGGAACGTGATATGGGACAGCGTGTAGCGCATAACCTTATTTCCAACAGTATCGTCGATTATATCGAACTGTCTGATACCATCAGCTTGATGAGTATCACTGTGCCGCCAAGTCTGGCAGGGAAAAACCTGATCGAATCCAATCTGCGCAGCCGCTATAATGTCAATATCGTGGCGATTAAGCACGGCAGTGAAACTCTGGTCAATCCCGATCCCAAAATGGTACTTAACCTCGGCGATGAAATGATCATTATCGGTGAGCATAGTAATATTAAAGCACTGGAGGAAGTGGTCTGATGAAAGAACTGAGCAGCGTAAGTAATCCGATCGTTAAAGCTGCCGCAGAGCTGAAACAAAAAAAATATCGGACAGAACAGCAGGCTTTTTTAGTGGAGGGAATGCGATCGGTGGAGGAAGCTGTAAACTGTGGTATAGTGAAACAGCTTTTTGTGCTTAAAGGAACTAAAACTGCTTCGGCAAGGCAGGCCGCTATTATAGCAGCGGCTGCGGCAGAAGGAGTTGAATTGTATGAGGTTACCGAACCTGTAATGAAAAAAATTGCCGACACAGAAACGCCGCAGGCTCTGACTGCCGTTGTTGCCAAACAAAGTGCGGCCTTAGAGGAACTGGCTGCAGCCGGTGGTATTGTGCTCGTATTAGACCGCATCGGCGATCCTGGTAATCTGGGAACGATGATTCGTACTGCTGATGCGGCAGGTATCAGCGGCGTAGTACTACTGGCTGGCTGTACTGATATTTTTGCACCGAAAGCAGTACGTTCTACAATGGGATCACTGCTGCATATACCGGTAGCTGAAGGTATATGCGAAGCAGACTTTATCAGCTGGGCACGTAAGAACGGTTATGAAATAGCGGTAACTTGCCTGGAAAATGCAGACAGTTTATATCAAACAGATTTACAGGGCCCGGTAGCAGTTGTTGTCGGCAGCGAAGCAGAGGGTGTTTCAGACGGCTTGCTGGAAGCAGCCGTAAAAAAAGTTTTTATCCCGATGGAAGGGCAGGCCGAATCGTTGAATGCTGCTGTGGCAGCTGGAATCGTTATGTTTGAATGTCTGCGGCAACGGCTTGCAGGTAAAGGCAAGTTGTGATAAAATAAGTAACGTTAATTGAATACGCCCCATTTTTTCGACACTATGACCGAGAGAGTACGCCAGACGTGCGACACAGAGAGCGAGGCCACGGCTGCAAGCCTTGCGATACACTAAAGCGGAAGTTCACTCGTGAGTGTTTGCGCTGAAGGCTTTGGTTTGTAGGCGCAACGTCAGTCGCGTTAAGACAGCAGAGTACAAATTAGGGTGGTACCGCGGAAGCATAACTTTCGCCCCTTACCAGGGGCGGGAGTTTTATTTTTTTATAGGAGGAAGAATATGAGAGAAGAATTGCAGGCACTTAAGGAACAAGCGCTGGCAGAGCTGGGAGCAGTAACGACTCCAGACGAACTCAAAGATTTGCGCATCAAATATTTGGGTAAAAAAGGCCCGATGACAGAAATTCTACGCGGTATGGGCGCACTGCCGGCAGAAGAAAGACCGAAAATCGGACAAATCATCAACGAAGTAAAAAGCGCCTTGGAAACGGCTATCAATGCCAAAACCGAGGTTTTAGAAGCAGAGTCCTTAAAAGCAAGGCTGGCAAATGAAAAAGTGGACATTACTTTGCCTGGACGCACACAAAACTGCGGGCATCTGCATCCGGTGACACTGACACTGCGCGAGATCAAAAAGATTTTTATGCGGATGGGGTTTGATGTCATGGAAGGCCCTGAGATAGAAAGCGATTATTATAACTTTGAAGCTTTGAACCTGCCGCAGGATCATCCGGCACGGGATATGCAGGATACATTTTATATTACTGAAAAATTTTTGCTGCGTACCCAGACTTCACCTGTGCAGGCTCGTACAATGCAGGCCTGTGAGCCTGACACACCGATCAGGATGATCGCCCCTGGAACAGTTTACCGCAACGATTATGATGCTACTCATTCTCCGATGTTTCATCAGGTAGAAGGTTTGGTACTTGGTGAAAATATCAGCCTTGCTGATTTAAAGGGGACGCTGGAAACCTTTTGTAAAGAGATGTTCGGCGGCAGTGTGGAGATACGCCTGCGTCCCAGTTATTTCCCCTTTACGGAACCAAGTGCCGAAGTAGATATTTCCTGCGTTATCTGTGGCGGCAAAGGCTGCCGCGTCTGCAAGAATTCAGGCTGGCTCGAGATTTTGGGTTCAGGTATGGTTCATCCCAATGTGCTGCGGATGAGCGGTTACGATCCGGATAAAATTAATGGTTATGCTTTTGGAATGGGTGTTGAACGCATCGCTATGCTTAAATACGGCATTGACGATCTGCGCTTATTCTTTGAAAATGATTTGCGGTTTATCCGCCAGTTCAAATAAGGAGGAAGATTATGTTAGCATCTATTGACTGGTTAAAAAAATATGTTGATATTAATGTCACTCCTGAAGAGTTGGCTGAAAAACTGACACGCGTAGGTTTGGAAGTTGAAAGTGTGAACTATCTGGGAGCGGGGTTGGAAGGCGTTGTTACCGGTAAAGTAACACAGATTGAGCGTCATCCTAATTCTGATCATTTGTGGATTTGTATGATGGATTACGGCAGCGGTGAGATCGTACAGATTCTGACTGGTGCGCAAAATGTCCATCAAAACGATATCGTACCGGTTGCAGTTGTTGGGTCGCAGCTTCCCAGTGGGATGAAGCTTAAAAAAGCAAAAATGCGCGGACTTGATTCTTTTGGAATGTTGTGCAGCGCTGAAGAGCTGGGCATTGATGCTAAGCTTTTGCTGCCGGAACAGCGCAATGGTATTTTCATCCTGCCGCCGGATACACCGATTGGCGTGGATATAAAAAAGATTTTGGGACTGGATGACGTGGTGTTGGATATTGACCTGACAGCCAACCGCGGTGATTGTACAAATATCATTGGTCTGGCACGTGAAGCTGCTGCTGTTTTGGGTACGGAATTCAGAATGCCAGATATGAGCGTACAGGAGACTGCCGGCGGCAATGCTGCCGAAATGGCGAAAGTAGATGTGCAGGCGGCAGATCTGTGCAGTCGTTTTGCTGTGCGGATATTGAAAAATATTAAAATCGGTCAGTCGCCGGAGTGGATGCAGAAACATCTGCGTGCCTGCGGTATGCGCCCCATCAGTAATGTTGTCGACGTGACTAACTATGTAATGCTTGAATTAGGGCAGCCGATGCATGCCTATGATTATGACAGGGTCAGTGGACATACGCTGATCGTTCGGCGTGCTGCTGAAGGTGAGAAGCTGGTGACGCTGGATAATCAGGAGCGGAGTCTTGATTCCAGCATGATCACTATTGCTGATACTGAACATGCGGTAGGCCTGGGCGGTGTTATGGGTGGTTTGGAAACAGAAGTTACTGCCGATACCGTAAATGTTATGTTAGAAGCCGCTACTTTTAACGGACCTTCGATTCGCCGTACTTCGAAAGCATTGGGATTACGCAGCGAAGCGTCAGGGCGCTTCGAGCGCGGTGTTGATACCGTGCTGACTCATAATGCGCTTAATCGTGCAGCACATTTGCTGGAACAGATGGGTGCCTGCGAGACTGTCTGCGGTATCGTAGAAGCTTATCCGACTGAGGCGCAGCCGGCTGTTGTTAAAGTTAATCCGTCTGCTATCAATACCCGCATTGGTGTAGAGATAGAGACAGGGGAAATGATTTCTATTCTGCAGAAGCTTCAGTTCGAAGTACATGAGGAAGGAGAATATCTGATCGTTACAGCGCCCAGCTGGCGTTATGATGTGACCTGTGATGCTGATATCAGTGAAGAGATCGCGCGTATGCATTCGTATGACAAGATTGCCTCACATATGCCTGCTCTGCCTTTGGTACAGGGGCGTCAGGATGTGATTGAGGACGTACGCGACAGTGTGGAGGATTATTTGGCTTCGGTCGGACTGAGTGAGGTTATGACTTACAGTTTTATCCATCCATGTTCTTTTGACAAGCTGGAATTACCTGCAGATGATGAACGCCGTCGGTTTATTGAAGTAATGAATCCGATCAGCGATGAATTCAAAGTTATGCGCACTACTTTAGTACCAAGTATTTTAAGTACAGTTGCTTATAATTTGGCACGTCAAAGTGAAAGTGTCAAAATTTTTGAAGTCGGGCGCACTTATCTGCCGAAAGCGCTGCCTTTGACAGAGTTCCCGGTTGAAAAGCGTGTATTGTGCGCTGCAATGAGCGGTAAACGTAATGTGTTAAACTGGACTGAGGGAAAAGATAATGTAGACTTTTATGATATGAAAGGTGTCGTAGAAGGGCTTTTGAGCAAATTACAGGTCACTGATTACAAGCTGATACTGGCAACACAGCCATATCTGCATCCGGGAAAGAGCTGCGCAATCGAATATCAGGGAGAGCTGATTGGTTATTTCGGTGAAGTGCATCCCACGGTTGCTGCTAACTTTGAACTGAGCAGTGAAACCTATGTTCTGGAGCTGGCAATCGAACCTTTGGTCGCTGCTGCTGTTAAGGTGCCTAAATATAAACATCTGCCTAAATTCCCCGGTACTTCGCGTGATATAGCTGTCGTTGTACCGTTGGAAGTAAGTATGCGCGAGCTTGAAGGCGTGATTCGCGCTAATGCAGGCGAGCTTTTGACTGACGCAAAGGTGTTTGATGTGTATACCGGTAAGCAGGTAGCAGACGGCTGTAAATCCATGGCCTTTAATCTTACTTTCCAGGCCGGTGATCGTACCTTGACTGATACGGAGATAGATACGGTAATTAAAAATGTAGTTGATAAAGTAGGAGAAGAATATAAAGCTAAATTAAGAGCCTGATAAATGATTTTTTAACAGCCCTTTATAAATAAGGGCTGTTTTTTCGTAAATAATAAAACTGCATCGGCTATCGTCAAAGGTGTTATAATGGAATTGTATGAAAGAAGGTGCATTTTATGAAAATCATTGACGCGCATATGCATTATTATGATATAGACAAGTTTTATGAGGTCGCAGAAAATGCAGGACATGAAAATACTGCGGCTTGTTGGCAGCAGATATGCCAAGAGAATAATATTGTTTTTGCTGTGGCGATGGGTAATTCTGAAGATGCGCCCAGTCGTTACGGCGGCAGTACACCGAGACTGATTAATCTAAGTGGTCCTTTTGATGAGAAAAATTATAACCAGCCTTTTTCAATGGGGTATTGTTTAGGCGTCAAAAGTGAAGATATTACACTGGCAAATGCTGAAAAAACAGCTCAGGAATTTGAGCACTATCTGAGTGATCCTCATTGTCTGGGCATAAAGTTTTATCCAGGTTACCGGCCTGTATTTATTTATGATGAACGTCATTATCCGCTGTTTGAATTGGCCCGGCATTATAATGTGCCTGTGGCAGTGCATACAGGCGATACAGCAACGCCTGCTGCTAAACTGCGTTATGCCCACCCGTTGACGGTGGATGAGGTAGCTGCTGATTTCCCGGACGTGCAGTTTGTTATCTGTCACTGCGGAAATCCATGGCTGCTTGACGCAACTGAGGTGGCTACGAAAAATGATAATGTAGCTGTAGATCTGTCCGGTTTACTGGAAGGAATACCGGGGCCGCATTTTTATAGGCAGAATCAGGGTTATTTTGATTATTTGGGTATGTGGCTGCGTTATATGAACCGCTGGGACAAATTGATGTATGGCAGTGATTGGCCGTTAATCAATATTCCTGATTATATAGCGATAATGCGTCAACTGATCCCGGAAGAACATCAGGAAGCATTTTTTTACAGCAATGCTTTGCGGGTTTATAGTCGTATACAGAAAATTTTATAAAATCTACAAAAATCCTATTTGCGTATGCAAATAGGATTTTTTTGTATTAACGTAGATTTTACAAGGGTTTGTTAATATTTATGAGTGCTAAATTATGAAGAATGTGGTATAATATATACGTTTTTTTATGAGCTTTTTTGAGTTTTGAATGTGAGGTAGATGGGAATGGAACTTATATATATAACGCTTGCTGTGTATGGTATGGGTGCCGCTACGGCACTGTTTCCTAAAAAAATGGAGATGGCGGCACATTACTGTGCGGTTTTGGCAGCAGTATTTGGCAGCGGAGCTCTGCTGTATCAGTCTGCGGCTTATCTGATGCAGGGAAGTGGGAGCCTGATGAGCGGCAGCTGGGCATTTTTTACTTTCAATGCTGATCGGTGGAGCGCAGTTTTTTTATTGATTACGGGCTTGGCAGGAACAGTGACGAGCATTTATGCTTGGGGTTATGCGAAAAGCTATCTGGGTAAAAGGCTGAGACTTTTGGGAGGACTCTGGAATGCATTTTTGCTTTCTATGGTGCTGGTTTTACTGGCTGCTGATGTTTTCAGTTTTTTACTGGCTTGGGAGCTGATGGCCGTAGTAAGCTTTCTGCTGGTCAACCACGAAGCTGAAAAAAAAGCTGCACATAATGCAGCGTATCAATATTTGGTTATGACCCATATCGGAACAGCGGCAATCATGATTGCTTTTTTGATGATAGGCAGTCAGGCAGGGTCTTTAGATTTTGCTGTGCTCGGTCAGGGAGTGTTGAGTGATAATGTTCGTAATGCGGCGTTTATCACTGCTTTTGCCGGTTTTGCATTAAAAGCGGGGTTATTGCCGCTGCATGTGTGGCTGCCTAATGCGCATCCTGCTGCACCAAGTCATGTTTCGGCGCTGATGAGCGGCGTTATGCTGAAAATAGCCTTATATGGTTTCGGACGTTTTATTTTTCAGTTTCTTGGCCCGACAGAATTCTGGTGGGGGGCTTTTGTGCTGGTGGTAGGTCTGCTATCAGCAGTTTTGGGTGCTTTATATGCACAGATGGAAAAAGACATCAAAAGGATCTTAGCATATTCATCTGTAGAAAATATGGGGATTATTTTCGGAGCTTTTGGTTGTGGGATGGTACTTATGACAACGCCACGGCATGACTATGCATTAATTGGTTTTTTGGCCGCTGTTGTACATTCCTTGAACCACTCGGTGATGAAATCACTGTTGTTTATGTCGGCAGGGGCTGTAATGCATGCTACCGATAGTAAGGATATTGAAAAAATGGGTGGCTTGGGTAAATTGATGCCATGGACTGCGGTTTTTACACTGGTAGGTTCGATGGGCTTGTCTGCCCTGCCTCTGACAGGTGGTTTTGTGGGGGAGTGGCTCGCACTGCAGAGTTTTGTTACTTTGGCCGGCAGCAGTGAAGGACAGGGGCTGCGGCTTTTAGGAGCACTGGCTTTTGTTCTGTTCGGTTTAGCAAGTGCTTTAGCAGTTGGTTGCTTTGTGCGTCTTTATGGAGTAGTTTTTTTGGGACGGAATCGAAGCAGGCTCGTAGAACGTGCTCACGAAAGCGATTGGTCGATGCGTTTGGGAATGGGGTTGGCGGCAATATTGGTATTGCTGCTTGGTATTGTCCCGGGGCCGGTAGTCGCTGTGCTGCAAACGGCAGTGCAGAACCAGCAAACTCTTTGGCGCAGTTTTGCAGATATGCAGAAGGTTTGGTGGTTTGGCAGCGGAAGTTATGCAGTTTATGCACCGTTACTGCTATTGACAGTATTGTCGGTTGTTTTACTGGCTGTGGCCCTTATGACCTGCGGCGATAAAAGCTTTGTTCATCGTGAAGTTACTTGGAACTGCGGTACTTATCCTACAGCGCGCCAGCAATATTCAGCTACTGGTTTTTCCAAGCCGCTCCGCCGGGCTTTTGATTTTTTGCTGAAGCCAAAGCGAACGGCAACCTATCTGAAAAAGGGCAATCCGTATTTTGGGCGGCAGCTGGAATATAAATTATCGATCCCGGATCAGTTTACAGAAAAGCTATATGTACCGATTCAGCACTATATGGTCTGGTCTGCTTCTTTTCTGCGTCGTATTCAGCAGGGCAGCGTACGTCTGTATATCAGTTATGTAATGGTGGCTATGCTTTTGGTTTTGATTTGGGGGGCGATGTAAATGGCTATGCATATTTATGATTTGGGCTGGATGCTGGCACAAGTGTTGCTGCTTTTGTGCAGCGCTCCTTTAGTTGCCGGTATCATAAAAAAAGTGAAAGCCTTGCTGCAGAATCGTATCGGTTCCAGTATTTTCCAGGAATATTTCGATCTTTATAAATGGTGGCAGAAGCCTACAATACTTACGCCTTATACCAGTCTGGTTTTTATTATTGCGCCGCTGGTATATTTTGCCAGTGTAGTAGTGGCAGCGGCGATGCTGCCTAACTTTTTTGGAACTCAATTCAGTTTTGGAGATGTCTTTGTTTTTATTGGTGTTCTAACGCTGGGGCGCTTTTTTATGACTTTATCGTCTCTGGATACGGCTACGGCGTTTGGCGGCATGGGCGGATCCCGTGAAATTTATATTTCTGTTTTAGCAGAACCTGTAATTTTGCTGGCTGTACTGGTGAATGCGCTGCGCAGTGGCAGCACAACTTTAGCGGGAATGGCGCTTGATTTTCAGGCGGTTTATTTAAGCGTAGCCAGCGTGCTGACATGTATTGCTTTCTTTTGCCTGCTGCTGGCTGAGAATGGAAGAATTCCTGTCGATAATCCTGATACGCATTTGGAACTGACAATGATTCACGAGTGTATGCTCCTTGAATATTCCGGACGGTTGCTGGCAGTGATCCATTGGGCAAGCATGCTGAAAACATTAGTATTTTTGGTCTTGTTTTCGTTGTTGTATCTGCCGCTTTCACTGCCGCTGGCAGTGAAAGTGCTCTTGGCAGCGACAGCGGTAAGTGTTATGGAAACTCTGAAGAATAAAATGCGTCTGTTCAAAGTTCGCGTATATCTGGCCGCAGCCGGTATTTTACTGCTGCTGGCAATTGTAGCGCAGTAAGGAGGGGTATGATGAATTTTTTGGTAATCGTCTTATTGTTCGTTGTCTTTTTGCAGACCCGTATTATGGACCTGCGCCGGGCAATAATCTGCCTTAGTGTTCAATCGGCTGTTATTGCTCTTGCCTGCTTTATTTCCGGTATTGCGCATGGCGAGGGGATTCATATTTATGCTCCGGGACTGTTGACAATTATCGTAAAAGTCCTTTTAGTGCCTTATGCAATGCTGCGGCTTGTCAGTAAGCTGGCTGATGAGCGTGAGCTCATTTCAGAGATCAATGTTAATTATTCAACTGCCGCAAGTGCAGTTTTTCTGGTTCTGAGTTATCTTATTGTTGATAAAATGCTGCCCGGAGTGGAAGGTCGCGATATTCTGGCGCTTTCCATCGTAATGATTTTGACTGGTCTGACGTTGATCGTTATGCGCAGCCGAGCTATTATGCAGATGGTAGGCTTGATAACAATGGAAAATGGCATTTACCTTTTAGGGATGGCGATGACGGAAGGTCTGCCTCTGGTTATAGAAATGGGTATCTTTTTGGACGTGCTGATTGCTGTCATGGTACTGGTAATACTGACTAACCGTCTGCGTTTGTCGTTTATGACGACAGATACCAATGTGTTGAGAAAGCTGAAGGGGTGACGGGATGCTGGAGCTGATTTATATAATTTTTGCTTTGCCGGTGGTTTGTGCGGCTTTAGCTATCAGCGGCGTTTTAGGCAGCGGCAGTTTGCTGCACTGGCTTAATCGATTGACTGCTGCTGCTGTAGGCGTTGCAGTTATTCTTTTAGCACAGAGTTTTACGCCAACACAGCCTTTTAACAGTGAATATGTTTATCTGGACGCGCTTAATGTCTGGGTAATACTGATCATTACAGCTTTATATGTAGCGGCAGCATGGGTTTCCAAGTCATATCTGCTGCGCGAGCACAGCCGTGGCTATCTTAGCCGTACGCCTGGTTTGATTGGCCGTTATTATGCTTTGTTCCAGATGTTTGTTTGGACTATGTTTCTGGTACTGATGGTAAAAAATCTGGGATTGATGTGGGTCGCTATCGAGGCGACAACGTTGGTGTCTGCTTTTCTGGTATCATTTAAATTTACCCGCAGTGCTCTGGAAGCGACCTGGAAATATGTGATGGTTTGTACTGTTGGTATTTGTCTGGCACTTTTGGGAACAATGATCCTGTATTATGCGCAGATTTCGGCACTTGGGGCTGAAAAGGCTTTGAGCTGGCTGTGGCTGACCGAACATGCAGAACTTCTTAACCCGTCGCTGACAAAGCTGGCTTTTTTATTTATTTTTATTGGTTATGGTACTAAAATCGGTATGGCTCCGATGCATACATGGCTGCCTGATGCTTATTCAGAAGCTCCGTCTCTGACCAGCGGCCTTTTATCCGGAGCTTTATGTACCTGCGCTATTTATGTATTGCTGCGTAACATAGTAGTTGTGATACCGACTGTAGGTGTAGAATTTATCAGTACGCTGTGCCTGGCATTTGCGGCACTGACCATTGCTGTAGCTGTACCGTTTGTAGTAGTGCAGCGCGACATCAAGCGTATGCTGGCTTATTCCTCAATGGAAAATATAGGTCTGATGATAGCGGGTATCGGTGTTTTCAGCCAGCTTTCTATTGGCGCGACCTTAGTGCATATGTTTAATCATGCACTGATCAAATTTGTATTGTTCTATATAGCTGGTACTATAGTGCAGGAATATCAGACTAAAAATATGATGCGTATTCATGGAATGATCGGTGATGTACCTCATACTGCGACGTTTTGGCTTCTGGGTATTATTGGAATTTTAGGTATGCCGCCGTTGGGTTTGTTTTTTAGTAAATTTTATATTTTATACAGTTTGTTTTTAAGCGGGCACTATCTGTTGGGTATAGTGATCATTGTTCTGCTTGCCGGGATACTGATCGGTATTTTGTACCATGCCTTACGAATGCTGTGTGATAAAGCTAAACGAAAGCCTGTCGGAGACTTGCTTGAGAATGCGGATACGCCGTTTCTGGCAGCGCTGCTTTTAGGCAGCGTCATCATAGGTGCCGGAATCGGTGAAATACCTTATTTGGAAAAACTGCTGGCTCAGGCGGTACGGATAGTAGGAGGCGGTCAATTTTGATGAAGGTTAAACCAGAAGGCCTGCGGGGGGCTGCTAATATTTGTTCACGCGGTGGCAGGCATCCGCTGACAGCAATGTTCGGGGCCGATGAAACCAGCTTCGGCGGCGGGTATGCTGTTTACTGTCTGTTTGAAAATAAAGAAAAGCATGATATAGATATCTTAAAGGCTGAATTTGATGCAGGCAGTGATCTTCATTATCCAGCATTAACACCTGTTTTACCGGCTGCTGCCTGGTATGAACGTGAACTGCATGATATGTTCGGGTTTATACCGGATGATCATCCGGATCTGCGGCCGTTGGTTTTGCATGAAACTTATCCTGAAGATTTTCATCCGCTGCGCAAATGTGTTGATATTGGTGCCGATGTGCGTGGAGAGCGAAAGTATGAAATGGCTGTTTCGCACGGAGAGGGGCTGTTCGAAGTACCTGTCGGTCCTATTCATGCAGGTATTATTGAACCGGGGCATTTTCGCTTCAGCCAGGCCGGTGAAGCTATTCTGCAGTTAGATGCCAAGTTGTTTTTTACTCATCGGGGAATCGAAAAAGCAGTAGAAGGTAAAACTCCAGAGGAAGCACTGCTGATTGTAGAACGGATTTGCGGTGCCTGTTCTGTGGCTAATACCTTGTCGTATTGTCAGGCACTGGAAAAGCTGTCCGGTCAGAATGTACCCAGGCGAGCCTGGCTTATCCGTACAATAGCTGCAGAGTTGGAACGTCTTTATAATCACATCGGCGATACAGGTAATATGTGTGCCGGAGTCGGATTTGCGCCTGTTATCAGTATGGGCAGCCGCTTGAAGGAAATACTGCTGCGCTGTAATGAGGCGATAGCCGGCAATCGTTTTCTGCGTGGCCTGATAGTTCCGGGCGGTGTAAAATATGATTTAACTGAGTCTTTATGCACTGAACTAACAGTTGCTTTAACTAAAGTTGAAAATGAATACAACGATATTGTGCAGATCATTGCCGAGCAGGACGGATTTTTGAATCGTGCTAAAACTACTGGTATTATCAGTAAAACTGTAGCGCTTGACCTGGCGCTGGTCGGAGTTGGAGCCAGAGCTTCGGGTGTGGACTGTGATTGCCGCAGGGATCTGCCATATGGTTTATATGCCGAATTGCCTTTTAATGTAATTACGAAAACCGACGGCGATGTCTATGCCAGGCTGCAGGTGCGGATGGGTGAGGTTGCCGAATCGATCACTTTGATTAGAAAAGCATTGAAGCTGTTGCAGCAAGACGATTCGCAGCTGCACTGCGGTGAACTGGCGTATAAAACTCTGACTGGCAGCTGGGGGATCAGCGAATCAGCACGTGGCAGTAATCTGCATTGGCTGATGTTGGATGCAGACGGATGTATCGAAAGATTATTTATCCGTTCAGCTTCCTATCCTAACTGGCCGGCGCTTACCATAGCTGTGCAGGGAGATATTATTCCGGATTTTCCGCTGATCAATAAAAGCTTTGAATTATGCTATGCCTGTCTGGATCGTTAGGGAGGAACAATAATGCTTAAATTGTTACAGGGGATTTTGGCCAATAAGATAACAACAGAAGATGTAACGACCAGCGGTGCTCCAAGAATGCGGGGACAACTGACTTGTGGAACTGACTGTAATGGCTGTGCAAAATGTGCGGCTGTTTGCCCGACTGGTGCTGTTGCGCTGTGTGATGGTAAACCAGTATTGGATTATAAACGCTGCCTTTTTTGTGGTAAATGTGTAGAAGCGTGTGCTGCAGGTGCGCTGCTGCATACTGATATTGATACTTTGCCGGAGATATTGACAGATGTACAGATGACAATAGAACGAGAGATCAGGGCCAAGCTGGGGCGTTCACTGCATGTACGGCATTTGGATGCCGGCAGCTGTAATGCCTGCGATTTTGAAATGGGTGCTTTGAGTAATCCGCTGTATGATCTGCATCGTTTTGGTATTGCTTTTGTGGCTTCACCGCGACATGCTGATATGATAATGGTTACAGGCGTGGTAACACGTAATTTGGCGCAGGCAGTGCAAATGACTTATGAAGCAATGGAAGAACCGAAGCTGGTAATGGCCTGTGGTGCCTGTGCTGCCAGCGGAGGAACGTATGGGTCTACCTATGCTATTGTCGGTGCATTGGATGAAGTATTGCCGGTAGACATAGCTGTGCCAGGCTGTCCGCCAAGACCGTCGGCTATGCTTATTGCTTTGACAGCGGCTGCCGACTTGCTAAAAAAACGCTTATAAAAATATATTGTGTTTACGGCTCAATAATGGTAATATTGAGAAAATACAAAATGAAAGGAGTGCGCCCATGGTTATTTATCGCTCTGCTACTTTTGATGATGTAGAGAAGCTTCATAAACTGCTCAATGATTATGCTGCCGAAGGCCTGATGCTGCCGCGTTCGCGTAATTCCATCTATGAAAATCTGCGCGATTACGTGGTGGCCGTTGAGAACAATCATGTGATTGGCTGCGGCGCACTGCACTTTGTTTGGGATCGTCTGGCTGAGATTCGTTCTTTAGCTGTTGATCCTGAACGTAAAACACAGGGGATTGGACGAAAAATGGTTGAACTGCTGGAAGCTGAAGGCATTGAACGCGGAGTGAAGATGTTCTTTACCCTTACTTATCAGCCGGGATTTTTTGCAAAATGTGATTATATCGAAACGGCGAAAGAAAAGCTCCCGCAGAAGGTTTGGAAAGAATGTGTATATTGTCCGCAATATCCGTATTGCAACGAATTGGCCTTTGTCAAAACGACCGTTGATTATGAACCCGGCGACATAATGTTCTAGATCAGGTATCGTTTGCTGTAAGCTGAAGGTGCTGCGGTGAACAGGAATGCAGAATTTTACGGAGGAAGTCGACATAATTATAAAGGCTTCTCGGTGAATAAATACCGCTATTTGTGTTTGCATATTATAGGCTGCCGGAGCGGCAGAATTTGATATTGGTTAAATGATGAGAATGTCGTGATGGTAACTTCTGTCGCGGCATTTTTTATAATATTAACTGATGTGCAGGGAGGAAACTATGGAAAAAGCAAAGTTTAAGTGGGTGCTGCGTGAGCGCAACCGGAAAATTGCAGCGAAAACGGAAGCTTTTACTGAGCAGCAGGCACGTCGAGTGCGGAGTTTTCACAGCAGTTTCAAAGAGTATAGTCCAACACCGCTGATAGAACTTACCAGTCTGGCGCAGCATTTTGGTATCAAAAACCTTTTTGTCAAAGATGAATCCTATCGCTTTGGACTCAATGCTTTTAAAGTTCTGGGCGGCAGTTTTGCTATTGGTAGTTATATCGCTAATGAATTAGGTGAAGATATAGATGATTTACCTTATATGCGTCTGGTCTCAGATGAGGTGCGCAGTTTGTTGGGGAGCAAAACATTTATTACAACTACTGACGGTAATCATGGGCGTGGTGTTGCCTGGACAGCCAACAGATTGAAGCAGCAGGCTATAGTTTATATGCCTCAGGGCTCTGCGGCAGAACGTCTGGCCAATATTCGTGCCGAAGGTGCGCAGGCCGAAATCACAGATATGAACTATGACGATACAGTACGATATACCAGTGAGCTGGCACAGAAAAACGGCTGGATCATTGTACAGGATACAGCTTGGGATGGGTATACAAGGATACCTCTGTGGATCATGCAGGGCTATATGACAATGGCTTTGGAAGCGTATGAGCAGCTGCCGGTCAAGCCTACGCATATCTTTTTGCAGGCCGGGGTCGGCTCTTTGGCAGGTTCTGTACAGGGATTTTTTGCTGATATTTATGGCAGTTCCTGCCCGCTGACTTTTATAGTTGAACCCAAAGGGGCCGATTGCCTTTATCAGACAGCCGCGGCAAATGACGGCAGCTTGCATAGTGTAACAGGCCGTCTTGAGACGATTATGGCTGGACTGGCCTGTGGAGAGCCAAACAGTATTGCTTGGGAAATACTTGGAAATTTGAGCGATGGTTTTATCAGCTGTCCTGACTATACCGCTGCTCAGGGAATGCGTATTTTGGGAAATCCGCTGGCGGGTGATACGAAAGTCAGTGCAGGTGAAAGCGGTGCGGCGACCGTGGGACTGGTGGCAGAAGCCATGCGTGACGAGCGCTTAAGTGATCTGAAACAGGCCTTGCAGCTGGACGAAAATTCGGTGGTGTTGTGCTTCAATACCGAAGGCGATACTGATAAAGAAAATTATCGTCGTATCGTTTGGGACGGAGCATGGGGGAGAGAATAAATAAAACATAAAGTTTTTTCTTTCTAATTTTATCAGCCTTTAGTATAATAAAAGCAGTCAGATTACTAAGCATATAATCATTCATTTTGCATATCAAAAACTACTGATATGACAGCATTAAAATATTGTTCTTATTACATTGTTTTGCAGAACTTGAGGAGGTTTTATGAAACGAACTCATCGTATCATGTTTGTTTGTCACGGTAGGATAAATGCGTTCTGGGCATATACTGGCATAACGCCGACAAGTCGGGGCATAACGTTTCTAAAGTACATATACGGACTACTATAATGCTACGAATAATTAAATTAAAAATCAATAAATAAAGGTTATCGTTAACACAGTTCAAGTTTAACGTTAAAAAATACAATTGGAATAAACAATCGTTATAAAGTAGAAATCGAATAAAAATTGGTAATTAAGCATTTCGACATAATCAAATATTTATAAAAGCACTTGCTAAAAAGCGGGTGCTTTTTTGTATAAGAAAACCCCACGTTAGACGTGGGGTTAAAAAAGCTTATAGCTATACATAAAAATCCTCCTTTTGTTAGTATAAAAGTGCGGTCTGCTAACTGCACAAAACAAAAGGAGGATTTTAACTTATGAAAGATACCCATAGCCTATCACACACAAAGTGGAACTGTAAATATCATGTTGTATTTGCACCAAAATGTAGGAGAAAAGTATTTTATGATGAGAAGCGAGCTGTAAGAGCTGAAGGGATTGTTTGAGCAACGTAGTTGCGAGTTGCCCGAAAGCCGAACAGCGAGCAAAGCTAAACAGAAATCATCACTGTGCGCAAGCTTCTTTGCGCAGCTTTCTTCCCGAAGAAAGCTGTATAGAGGAAACTTAAACTAAATTCATATAAGAAATGAACATTTACAAATGAAATCTTTCGGAAGAAAGCTGTATAACCAAACCTGAATTTACAGATAATAAATGTACGATTTTTACATAATCCGTATATTTATTATTATTTTATTTTTGCGGGCAAAATACCTTGTACCAAAGGTTACCGGTTGCAAGACAAGCGAAAAAAATTAATAAACGAACAGAAATGTCTTGCGGAGGGGGGAAAATGTGTTAGTATAATGCAAAATATTCAAATGAGTAATATTAACAAACCAACCAAAGACATAAAAAATAAAGTTTAAGTTAATGTTGTTTTCGATGAAGGCAAAAAATTACGAGGATATGAGGAGGGAAGACACGCTTTAACAAACACTAAAACAGCAGTTGCTAAACAAGATTTAAGAATTTAAAGGGGAGATGAAAAAATGGTAAGTAATAAAAGAAAAAGATTAGAAAAACAAATATTATTTTTTTTGAGTGCAGGTGTATTTACTTTTTCGACGCTTTATCCGGTTAGTGTTTTAAATGCTGCGCCGAGTTCATTACCTGCACCAGTTTTTGGAACGGGCGAGGGTCCTGATTCTGTTGTTGGTGGTGTTAAGTGCGTTGCGTCAGGAGAATTTTCAACAGCTTTGGGTTTTAAGAGTGTGGCAATTGGAAAATATTCAGTAGCTGTGGGTGTGTTTTCTGAGGCTCAAGGAGAAAACTCCAGTGCTTTCGGGAGACAGTCTATTGCTAGTGCTCTGGATAGTACTGCCATTGGTATGATTAATAAAGCAATTGGTTCTGCATCAAATGCATTTGGGTATGGTAACATAACCGAAGGGTTTAAATCTAGTGGTTTTGGTTTTAGTAACAAACTTGAAAACACTTCGACAGAGGCTAATACCTTTGGTAGCTATAATGAAGTCAATGGGAATTATTCCAGCGCATTTGGCTATTATAACCAAATCGGGACTTTAGACGATGATAAAAATGACATTCAAGGAGTTTCATTTGTCAGAGCCAGTGCCTTTGGTTGCCGTAATGAAGTTAATGCCAACGACGGCAGTGCTTTTGGACGTTATAATAAAGTCAATGCCAATGACGCCAGTGCCTTTGGGCGGATAAATGAAGCTAATGGGGAGTACTCAAGCGCATTTGGCTATAATAATAAGACCTACGAAAGAGAATACAGTGCTTTTGGTTCTTCAAACGATGTAAAAACAGCGTATAGCACTGCTGTTGGTTATAGAAACATCATTGCTCAAAGTGCAACCAATTCCTACGTTTTGGGCGCTAATATCAATCTTGCTTTAAAAGACAGCGTTGTTTTGGGTAGTAATTCTACCGCTACAGCGATAAATACTGTTACAGCACACAGCAGTTCCAGTAAATAGGTAGGAGTTGGAGCTGTTGGCGTAGTGAGTGTTGGCGCGACAGGTAAAGAGCGTCAAATTCAAAACGTAGCAGCAGGTATAGTAAGTTCAACTTCGACTGATGCTGTTAATGGTAGTCAGCTATATGCATTTGAAGATTTGGCAGTTAAATACGATGTGGTTAGTGGTGCGGTTGGTAAAACTAAAATAACATTGGCCGGTAGTGGCGGTACAACAATAACCAATGTGAAGGCAGGTGCAATAAATTCTACTTCAACCGACGCTGTTAACGGCAGCCAATTATATACAGTGCAGGAAGAGGCTAAAAAACATACAAGTGTATCAGGCGACAGCAATGTTTCCGTTACTAAATCGGCATCGAAAAATGCTAACGGCGGAGATAATTATGAAGTTGCATTAAATGACATAGTAAATATCGGTGGTACCGGTGCGAATAAAGTTACTATAGATGGTACAGCCGGTACTATTGTCACAGGCAATATCAACATGAACGGTACTAGTGGCGTGATTACAGCTGGTGGTATAATAATTAATGGTGGTTCAGCATCAAAAACTATCAACGGTCTGACCAATACGACATGGAGTGGTACTGATGTAAGCGGACAGGCCGCAACAGAAGATCAATTGGAATACCTTACAGATTGGGCTGTTAAATATGAATTGAATTCCAACGGTACAATCAATAAAAATCAAATAACCTTAGCTGGCAGTGGCGGTACAACAATAACCAATGTGAAGGCTGGTGCAGTAAATTCAACGTCAACCGATGCCGTTAACGGCAGCCAGCTTTATGCGGTTCAGCAAGAAGCAGGCAAGCATAACACCGTAACAGCCGGTGATAACGTTGTCATTAAAGAAACAGATCTGGCTAGCGGTGGCAGCAACTATGAAGTGTCGCTTGCTGACGATTTAGAAATTGCCTCAAGCATAGACGTAGGTGACGGCAACATCGTTATCGACGGTAACGATGGTTCGGTAACAGCAGGCGATGTGACAATCAACAAAGACGGTTCCGGGACTATTGGCGGGCTGGGCAATACTGACTGGGGTGAAGATTATGAAATCACCAGCGGTCAGGCAGCAACGGAAGACCAGCTGAAAGCAGTTTCTGACGTAGCCAATGCAGCAGCCGAGTCCGCTAAAAAACATACAACGGTAACAGCAGGCGACGAGAATATCAAACTGACTGAAACTAAAAATGATAATGGCGGCATTAACTACGAAGTCAAATTAAACGACAAAGTAGATATCGGTAGCGGTGCTAATAAAGTCACCGTTGACGGCACTAGCGGAACAGTCAGCACCGGTAATATCAGCATGAACAGCGCTGACGGCAAAATAGTAGCCGACAAGGTAACAATCGATGGCGGAGCCGGAACTATTAACGGTTTGACAAACACCACTTGGGACGAAGAAAACATCACCAGCGGACAAGCGGTAACGGAAGACCAACTGCAAGCAGTAGCCGACTCGGCAGTGCAATATGACAAAGATGAAAACGGTAATGTTAATAAAGGGCAAATTACCCTAGAGGGCACCGGAGGCACTAAGATAACAAACGTAGCAAGCGGTGAAGTAAGTGCAACCTCAACCGACGCCGTAAACGGTAGCCAGTTGTATGAAGTAAAACAAGATATCAACGGTATTCATAACGACATTAGTAGACTAGGCGACGAAATTGACAGCGTCGGCGCATTGTCATCAGTTATGGCAGGCTTACACCCGCGTTTCCAAGACAGCAACAAAGGTGAATTTGCAATGGCAGTAGACGGCTACGGCGGTAAAGGTGCGGTAGCAATGGGCGGGTTCTATGCTCCAAATGAAAAAGTAATGTTCTCGTTGGGACTTGGCGTATCCGAAGGCGGTAGCAAAATGGGCAACTTTGGCGTAAACTTTGCGCTAGATCGCACCAAAGACCGCAAAGGTGAAGCAAGAGATATTGTTTATACTCGTAAAGAGGTAGACGCCAACCTGATGGAACAAAATGCAAAATTCCAAATGATGGCAGAAGAAATAGAGCAATTAAAAGCACAGAATGCTGAATTCAAGAGGATTTTAGCGGAGTTTGAAGCTTTAAAAGCACAATTAAAAAAATAATTAGTCCATCTAAAACAGGCGCTTAACAGCGCCTGTTTTTTATACAAAAAAAGTCCCGAAGAAGTCTTCGGAACTCTTATCTGATCATTAAATTAATGATTGCAGTTTTTTCTTTGTCTGCTGATGTCATAGTGATGGAATGCAATAAACCTCGCCTCCTTATGGAATACGGGTTATCGTCAGTATCATTGACAGGCTTTAAAATGTCCCTTATACTAATAGTAGAAGTCACAGGTGCAGGGCCTTTATTGGCCGTGAATGCACTAGGGCTTCTATTTTTGTACCCTGCCTGCGCATTCTTTGACAATTCACAGCTATTGCGATATATTAGAGACAGAAGGTTGACTGGTAAAAGAGGCGTCTGTATTTTCAGCGTGCTCCTATCAGCACCTTCTATTTTTATGCTTTAAAAATTGCAAAAACACGTCATACGTTAATTAGATTTAAGATGTTCTGTGTAGGCTTGATAAAAACAATAACAAGCTAAAGCGATTGAGCCGATAATCGAGCCGACTATTAAGGAAGGACTTGCGGTGTTGTTGCTGATATAAAAAAGCAGCGATAAAGAACTAAGCACTGCCAAAAATTTGTAAAATGATTTTTTGTTAATTGTTAAAGGTTCGATATTAGCTTTTTCTTTAGCAATAGCCACTTCTTTAGCGAAATCCTTTAGAGCATGATAAGAAAAACCGCCGATGAAAATTACAGCAGATATTGTGAAGCAGAGCAATAGGCTTATAAATATAATCATGGCTAAGAAACTTAACATAAAATCACATCCTTACTCAAATATTATAACATTTTTGAAAGAAGAAAAAAATGATTAGGCAGTTGATTGAAAAGTGGAAAAAGGAGAAAGATCTATAAGGGTTGAGACTTATTTAGCTTAGGCATTTTTATTATTTCGTATCTTAAAAAATTCTTAGATTTTCATTATCTACCCATTTAGATAAAGCTTTGAAAATGATATAATATGCGGAGAAGTCTTGACGTTTAAAAATATAAGCAAAGGTCTAATACACACGTGTTTTCATGACTACGCAGAATGGTAGTGGATATGTTTCCGAGTACAAGTCATGTGGAGTGCGTAGTATTGATGTCGAAAGTACAGAACTGAATACCGAAAAAGGCTTGAAAATAAAGCATTTCCGAGAGTTGGAGGTATTCTTCCGGCTCTCGGATTTTTCTTTGTAAGGCAAGAACCGAACATATCCACTGCCGTAAATCCGTAGGGTCGAGTTGACAGGATTAAAACAGGTAGGGTTGTGGAGATAGGATTGTGTTAATGTTGTCAATTCATATCAATTCATATCAAATCACTGAAAAAACTTGAAAATCACCCTTGTTTGTGTTATACTAAATAGGCAACCTGAAATATGTGAAATGGGGTGAAAACATGGCTGAATTTGAAGATAAATGGGTAAACTTAGAAGAGGCAGCTAATTATTTGGGAGTTAATAAAGATACCATTAGAAATTGGATAAGAAAAGGAAATGGTATCCCTGCCCACAAAATCGGTAAGCTGTGGAAATTCAAGTTATCTGAACTTGATGAATGGGTCAAAAGTGGCCAAAGTGCCAATTAAAAGCGAGGAGATTAAAGATGCGATTTATTGGTTGTAAGACCTTATTATTGGATAACATTAAAGAACTTGTGGATAGAAAAGCACCGGACGCAAAAACTTTTTGTGATATTTTTTCCGGAACCGCAACAGTTGCGAGGCACTTTAAGCAGTGGTACGAAGTGACATCTAATGACTTATTATTTTTTTCCTATGTATTGCAACGTGCAACAGTAGAAAATGATAGCATACCAACTTTTGATGGATTGAAGAAGATAGGTGTAGAAAATCCTGTAAAATACTTAAACGAACTTTCAATGGAAAAAATGGAAACACTTCCACAGGAAAGAAGATTTTTCCAAAACACATATGCACCAAAAGGTGGAAGAATGTATATCAATGATGAAAATGCATTGCGAATTGATTATGCAAGAAATATTGTTGACGATTGGCATTCAAGTGAACTGATTTCGGATAACGAATACTATTATTTGGTGGCTTGTATAGTAGAGGGAATCCCATTTGTGTCAAACATTTCTGGAACATATGGTGCTTTCCATAAGGAATGGGAAAGACGCTCTTTCAAAGTGTTTGAATTATTTGATTTACCTGTAACAACAAATGGGAAAAATAATAGTTGCTACAATGAAGACGGCGTTGAACTCCTAAAGAGGATTTCTGGCGATGTTCTGTATATAGACCCTCCGTATAACGGAAGACAATATTTACCGAACTACCATGTGTTGGAAACAGCAGCCAAATATGATTTCCCAAAAGTGAAAGGTGTGACCGCTCAAAGAGAGTATGAAGATAATAAATCTGATTTTTGTCTTAAGACAAAGGTTGTTGCTGCCTTTGACGAATTGATTAAAAATGCACAGTATCAACATATTATTTTGAGCTACAGTACGGATGGACTTATGGATTTGAGTGATATCGAAGGCGTGATGAAAAAATACGGAAAGCCAGAGACATTTGAAGTAAATCGAATTCTATATAGGAGATTCAAGAGTCGCTCACAATCAAATTTGACTGGGAAATTATCAGAACTACTAATTTATATAGAAAAGGAGAATTTATGTGGTGGAGTTTATTAAGAGCCCACTAAATTATACTGGTGGGAAATACAAAATACTTGAACACATAATTCCTACTTTTCCATTAGGCATTCACAATTTTGTGGACTTATTTGCCGGAGGACTAAATGTTGGAATCAATGTACAGGCCGATACGATATATGTGAATGACCAAATCACATACTTAATTGATATGTTCACTTATTTCAGAGATTCTGATTTGGAGGAATTATTAAAAAATATAAAAGCACGTATAGCGGAGTATGGATTAACAGACACAAATGCAGATGGGTATTTAGAATTAAGAAAAGAATACAACAAGTCAAAAAAAATATTGGATTTGTTTATTCTAACTTGCTTTTCATTCAATCACCAAATTAGATTTAATAGCAAGCATGAATTTAATACACCATTTGGCAAAGAGAGAAGTTCTTACAATGCCTCTATTGAAAGAAACTTGATACATTTTGTTAAAGCACTACATGAAAAGAATATTGTTTTTTCTAATGTTGATTTTACAGCATTTGATTTCACGGTATTAAATCCGGGAGATTTGGTCTATTGTGACCCGCCATATTTAATTACAACAGGGCCCTACAATGATGGAAAAAGAGGATTTAAAGATTGGACAGAAGTAGAAGAAACACAGTTGCTGAAACTTTTAGATGGCTTAAACGAACAAGGTGTTCATTTTGCATTATCAAATGTGTTCTGCCACAATGGGAATACGAATGAGTTGTTAATAGAGTGGAGCAAGAAATACAACGTTCATTATATTGACAAAAGTTATGCGAATTGTAGTTATAATTTCAAGGATAGGAACACAAAGACGGTTGAGGTTCTTGTGACAAATTTTGAAAGGCGGGAATCTGAATGGCAACAAATGAAACTCGAAATATAGATTTATATGAAAGTTCAGAAAGATTATTAGATGTTTATCCTAACTATGAATGCCTAAAACTGCCATCATGGGTTCTTAATGAAGTAGAGGCTGCAAGAGTTTATGGAAATAAAAAAAGAGGGGTAATATTGCCGGACGGCAGAAAATATCATCTCGATAATAAGTTGAATGATATGACAGGAAAAGATTGGACATTATTTATTAATTCAGTCTTTACAACGCATTATCCTACTCGCGGAACTGAGGGGTATGCACATGAGATAAGAAAAGTTCATCCATCACCAAAACCACCTCAATTGATGCGTGATATTATTCAATTCTTTACAAAAGAAAATGAACTTGTTTTTGATTCATTTGCTGGGGTTGGTGGCACTTTATTAGGTGCGGCGTTAAGCAACAGAGAGGCTGCAGGTATCGAATTAAATGATGAATATATCGTTGCATATAGAGCTGCGGCAAATGAACTTGGATTATCAGATTTTCCAATAGCTAATGGTGATGCACTGCACCTACTTTCTGATGCCGAAGTAATGAAATCTCTAATCGAGGACAAAAAAATAAGTCTGCTTCTCATTGACCCACCTTACTCTAATATGATGAGTCGAGAAAAAACTGGAGCGGATATTCTAGTGTATGGTAGTGTAGCCACACCGTTTACTACAAAGGATACAGACTTAGGCAATATGCCACGAAGTGAGTTCTTAGAGGCACTGAAAAAATCGGTTGAATTATCGTTTCAGTATATGAAACAAGAAGCCTATGTTGTCGTTTTTATTAAAGATATTCAACCTTCAAAGAAGGAAACAAATCTACTACACGCAGAGGTAATACAAAAGCTGAACAAAATTGACAAATTATATTACAAAGGAATGAAAATTTGGGCAGATACTTCTGCCAAAATGTACCCATATGGATATCCGTTTTCATTTGTAGCAAATCAAATACATCAATACATATTGATATTTAGAAAAGAGAAGTGACCTATTAAAAAGGCCACTTCTCTTTTCTGTTTTATAGCTTAACTCCGGCAGCTATAAATATTTTCTTTATGCAAGTAGGTGCGTTTGGGTTTATATAAATTTCACCGGATTCGTTCATATAAATAAGCACATCTTTGTGAAGATAATTTTTCTGATTACCACCAAATATACTTACGCATTTAAGGATTTGAGCATTTGGATAATTTGGCTTTATGTACTCGTTTTCGATGCTATCATAATACTGAATCTCTTTCAAACCATTGCTAAGAGTAGATAATTTCTTTCCTTCAACCAGTACCACATAGTTTGTTGCTGCATCATATAAAACCACATCGGGCAGATAAAGATTTATTCCGTGGCTGTCTTTCTTCGGCAAAGTAACTAATTGTCCGCTCTTGGTACGGAAATAACCTCTTTCACAACCAGCGTGGTTTTCGTAAACACCATAGAGTCCGTGATACATTCCAAGAACATGAAGAAGTATAGAAGTCATTTTCTCAGAACTCATTTCGTAATGCCAATATAGTTCTGGTAATTCAACTCGTGTTGGCATTGTGATTCCTTGCAATTTTAGACCTAAAATATGACAAATATATAGGAACTTATTTTTCCCACGAGTTTTATTAACATAACTTTGCTCCACTCCGTGTAAAGTTATAACAATATCTTTGTCCCAACCAAGAGTGCGAATGCATTTGGAAATCATTGAAAGTGCGCCAATGTTAGGGTCATGCCCTATGTTTCCGGCATCTGCTGGCTTGGAAAGTCTCCCTGAAATTTCGATGCGATCGGGATATTTAGTAATAGCTATAGGAACATTTCCTGCGGGTGGTTGACGCATTCCAGCCTTAAATCTTATTAGTTCATCTAAAGAAGTAAATGGTTTAAACCACTTGGATGTGTTTTTACCAACAATAGTAACTCCAAGCGTAAGCAGTATATTCGTCCCGAAAACGCTGGTGTCAGATGGTTTCTTGTCTTCACGGGCTTCCAGCTCCTCGTTATAGAGCATATAAAGTTTAACATTGTTGTAATAAGGCGTAATATAAACAAATTTGGATCCCCTTTGATACACACCTGTATTACGAGACTCATCGTCGCTTGTTTTAGTTTCTTCGATAGCCATGATAAGATTGTCGGTTGTACTTCCTTCTACTGGTGCAGTCTTTTGCTTGAACAATAGAAAATCAAGAAAACTCGAACTTCCACTGACAGTCTTGATAAAAATACTTTCTGCGTTTCCTACCTTGAGATTTTCTACTACATATGTGAACTTAAATTTACCAGACTCAATAATAGGTTTAATCTTTATATCACCCTTAGCGACGATTCTATCATTGAAATCTGAACAATACATCTCAATGATTTGTAAAATAACAGAAGGCTTTGGCCTTTCTTCAGTTAATAACCATAAATTATCCATGTAAATATCCTCCTCAATCCTTTATTGTTTCCATGATATCTTCTAACTTACAATCCATTGCTTCACAGATTTTAAGAAGAACATCGGTGGTAATATTTGCACCTTTGCCAAGTTTGGCAATAGAGGCAGCACTAACCCCAGCTGCATCTTTTAAATCATTTCGATTCATTCCTTTATCAATCAGTAATTTCCACAACTTGTTGTAACTGATTCGCATATATTCTTCCTCCGTTTAATCTTTTACATCTATAAGAAAGCCATACCTACCAGGTTCTAGACCTTTGGTGAAAAAGGTATATATGTTGCTCCATATTCTAGGCATGTTTTGAATTGAGTGGTACATTTGCTAAAAGTACTACCTTGAAAGCTTTCGATATCACTTCCCGTTACAACATGTACAAGTCCAGACATTACATCAGTATCTTTTAATCCGTCTGATCCGCCGTTGTATTTATCTCTTGCCTGAGTTCGTTGTTTTCTCGCCTGAAGAATTATTGAAAATAGGATACCGCCGCAGAGGTAAGGCACATTATTTGGGGTCATCTTTACAACCTCCTTAAATTAGTAACCTTAGAAAGCTAAGAAAGATAAAACAAGCCTTTCTGCTAGTTGACAGTAACGTTAGTCACTATAGGTTTAAGAGTGAAGATATGAATAAAGCACTTTTGTGTTTGTTACTTAAATATACACTCGAGTGTATCATATCACAAATTTATGAAAAAATCTACACTTGCGAATTCTTGAATGCGATTGTGAAGATTTATTTGAATTAATGAAAGTATTCTTCAAACAAAATACGAAAGAGAGGCAGGTGATACAGATGACGAAAAACAGCAAGCAGACATCAAAGAATGTTGCTTCAAAAGCAAGCAAAGTTCTTCGTGATGGTCGTTATTGAAAAACTGCGAAGTCAGTAGCAGGCAGTGCTTTAGTACAGACTAAACCGAGAAAGAAATAGCAAGTCGGAAATTGAGATGAAAAGAGAATGATTTGAATAATCAACCTTTTCATCTTACCCCATTGGGGTAAAGCAACAAAAGGTTATAAAAATATCTCATAGCCTGAAGTGGTCGACCTAACGGCGGTGGGATGCATAAGGAAAAAGAAACAGCGACAGCTGTTCTGACTTCCGATGCATCCGCTGCTAACTTGTCATGCCATTTTTGGGGTGCAAGGGGTCAGTGGACATCGAAATCCACTGGCTCCTTTTTGCGTCCTACCGCCACCACTAGGCGGAAAGGGCGGGAACTTTATGTGGAAGTTCGAAAATGCAATAAGGTTAACTAAAACTAGTAAATCAAAGCGTACAAATTATAGCTATTGGACGGCAGAGGGAAAGAAAATCACCTTAACTCCAGGAGAAATAGGCGATGAGTGGACAGCTTATTTGCATGAAGCAGATGACCAGATGGTAGATGCTGAAAGGCGGAATGAGTACCGGGTACAAATGAGATTGAACGGTGAAGATGATTGGCTGCAACGAAATAGGAACAGCCACTAAAGAATAAGGGGGTGATATAGTGGCAGGGCCAAATTTAGCAAGAAAAGATGTGCTTAATCCTAAAGAAGCGGCTGCGCATTTCGGGTTAAGCCAAAGAAGATTTTTTGCTTTGGTTAGAAGAGAAAAATTGGAGTTTGTAGCATACTACGGTACGCGAAGGCTGATAATTAGAACGGAACTTGAAAAGTATTTGATAAAGCATCCGGAAATAAGGAGTGAACAACGTGGCAGGGCAAAGAAGAGATAAAAAGCATCGTGTTCTTCGCAGGGGCGAATCCATAAGGGCAGATGGTAAATATCAGTTCAAGTATCAGGTTGGCGGTAAGCCTAAATTTGTATATAGTTGGCGACTGGAACCGACAGACTTGCTGCCAATAGGGAAAAAACCATGTTTATCCTTAAGGGAATTGGAAAGACAAGTAGGATATGATCTGGAAAACAGATTAGATCCCACAGGAAAAACATGACGGTTAGGATGCTAGTAAATAGATACCTTTTTACGAAAATCGGAGTAAAACCTACAACAAAGGCAGGGTATCGTACTGTGCAAAATTTTTTGGAGAAAGAAGCATTTGGTGGCAGAAAAATTTCTAGCATTAAAACTTCCGATGCAAAGCTGTTCTTAATCAAACTGCAGCAGAAAGACGGAAAAAGTTACTCTGCCATCCATTCTATTCGCGGAATTTTAAGACCGGCATTTCAGATGGCGGTAGATGATGATATCCTGATGAAGAACCCATTTAACTTCCAACTGGCAACGGTGCTTATTAATGATAGTGTAACAAGAGAAGCGGTTTCTAAAGATGACATGAATAAATTTCTGAAATTCATTCGGGAGGATAATGTGTACTGGAAGTATTATGATAGCGTATACATTTTATTTCATACGGGAATGCGGATTTCAGAGTTTTGCGGGCTAACCATAGCTGATATAGATTTGAAAAATAATGTCGTTAATATAGACCGTCAATTGCTTCGAGATTCCAATTCAGTCAAATATATTCAGACCACAAAAACCAATGCTGGAACGAGAAAGCTTCCAATAAAATAAGATGTTGCAGAATGTTTTCGTAAAATTATAGCCGCTAGACCAAAAGTTGCGGTAGAGAAGATGATTGACGGCCAGGTAGGCTTTATATGTATTGATGATGACGGAGAACCGCTAGTAGCCATGCATTGGGTACATCGTTTCAATCACATGGTAGGACGATACAACAGCATCTTTAAATTACAGATGCCTAACATCACTCCACACATTTGCAGGCATACCTATTGCAGTAACCAAGCAAAGTCGGGTATGAATCCAAAAACTCTGCAGTATTTGATGGGGCATTCGGACATTGGTGTAACGCTTAATACCTATACCCATTTAGGACTTGAGGATGCAGCTGAAGAAATGAAGAGAATGGAAAAACTGGAAAAAGCAAGAAAGGAAATGCTCGGGGAAGAAAAACCGATAAAGCGGAATATGTTTAGAGTGATATAGGGAAAAGACCATTTCAGAATATACTGAGATGGTCTTTTTTATTGGAAAGACGGATATTTATGTGTTATAATTTTTACTAAAGTTGGATAAATCGTTAAATTATGCACCCCCTTAAAGGGGTATACCTTATAACGATGAACCCCCTTAGAGAAAATGGGAGTAGTAATGCACCCCCTAACTGACTACTGATTGACTACGTTTTGGGGACAAGATTTGCCACGTTTTGCAACGATATGTATTTTAAGTATAGAAACAAGAAAATAACATGAATGCCTAAAAGCTTTGCAAAGCCTTGCAAAACAGGGCATAACTTGGCATTTTTAGAGGGGGAATTATTATGCACCGAATATTATTTGTATGCCACGGTAATATCTGTCGTTCGCCAATGGCAGAATTTTTGCTGAAGGACATGATCAAAAAAGAAGGGCTTGCGGACAGGTTTGTGATTGCATCGGCAGGTACAAGCAGGGAAGAAATAGGTAATCCTGTGCATCAGGGAACACGTAAAAAACTGGCGCAGGATCATATCAGTGCGGCAGGTAAATATGCTGTGCAGCTTACCAAAGAAGATTATGAAAAATATGATCTTATTTTGGGTATGGATCGTGCCAATATCAGTAATATTCTGCGGATCATAGGCAGTGACCCGCAGGAAAAGGTACATCGTCTGCTGGATTTTACTGAGTTGCCGCGTGACATTGCTGATCCCTGGTATACTGGTGATTTTGAAATTGCGTATGCGGAGATCAAAGCGGGGTGCGCAGCATTGCTGAAGCACTTGCGCCGTTTTTAGAAAGTTAAAGGCTCCCGAATTTTCGGGAGCCTTTTGTTTTTTTAGTTAAACATTCTGAGGCAGACAGTCTTTGATAAAATCACTGACTGTTTGATTGAATTTTTCTGCTTCTTCATAAAAGAGCATATGACCGCTTTCTGTAAAAGCTACAAATTTACCATTGGGGATTAGAGACGTCAGGTAAGTGCCCTGCTTGATTCCCCAGGCAAAAACAGGTCCGTCGGCGTTGACGACCAGCGTGGGAACAGTTATTGTTGGCAGAACGTTAGTGAAATCTGTTGCAATATAGTCGCTGTAGATGGCTGCTGAGAGCCAGGGCGGCAGCTTGCGGAATTCTTCAATTACCCAGTCTGTGCCGGCTGGTCGTTTGCCGTCTTTAAAAATTGCGTTTGCAAAAAATTCAAAATATTCTTCCCGTTCGTTGACCAATCGGTTGACCTGTGCATTGAACCCTTCCATATTGTAGTTGCGCAAACCCTGACTGTTCCATTCTTCAGGACTGAAAGGGAATGGCGTCATATCTATCAGCCCCAGACCAATCAGATTGCTGTCGGTTTTATATTGCTGCCAATAGGAAAGCGCTGTAGGTCCGCCTAAAGACCAGCCCATGAGGATAAAATTTTTCAGACCCAGAAATTCAGAAAGTTCGCGGATATCCTGTGCGTAACGGGCAACGATTTGGCCCTGCAGACCTTTGGAGGATTTGCCGTGCCCGCGGTTATCCATAACTATTACCTGAAAGTGCTTGGAAAGTTCTGGAATATTGTGCTGCCAAAATCTGGAAGAACACTGCCAGCCATGTACAAGAAAAAGTGGCTGACCTTTACCATGAACTTCATAATAAAGATGCGCCTGGTCTGAGGTAGTAAAAAAGCCGTTCGTCTGTGTCATAATATCACACTCCTTTTCTTTATTATAACTCTTTTCCTGCTTGATAGATGCTGTTTTATTTGTGAAATAAAAATGCGCAGTTAAAAAAACTGCGCATAAATTTGAAAATGGATTATTTAGTTTGTGCTGGAACCAGAAGTTTCCAAAGCAATCCTAATAAAGCGCCACAGACTGAAGGTACGATCCAGCCGAAGCCGTCGGCATAAAGGGGGATTGTGTTGCCAAGTATGGTTTCTAAGGCTGAAAGTTTGATACCTGCTGCCTTTAGTCCATCCAGCAAGGCAAAAATAGTTGTAAAGAACAGGCAGCAGCGATAAACTCGTTTATCGCCATGGAAAAGCTTAGAGGTTACTCCCAACAGAACTAAAGCAATAATAATCGGATAAAGGGCGCAGAGAATAGGTATCGAAAAAGAGATGATATTAGTCAGACCAACGTTGGAAACAGCAAAGCTGAAAACACAGATCGCCACTACAAACCTCTGGTATTGGACCTGTTCGTGTGTTACTTTGGTAAAATAAGAGGCTGCAGAAGCTGTCAGGCCAATACTTGTGGTCAGACAGGCAAAAAAGATCATTAGACATAAAACAACATTGCCGGCCGCACCAAGATAATAGTTGGCGATATCAGCTAAAGCTACACCGCCGTTAGGAGAAATTCCAAGAATGCTGACGCTGGTAGCGCCGGTATAAGCCAATGCTACATAAATAAGAGCTAGGAAAAATGCTGCGATCAAACCGGAGTAGACACAGATTTTTGTCAGCAGACGGTCATCGGTGATACCCTTGAGTTTAATGGCATTGATGACGGTTGCGCCGAAGAGAAGCGTCGCCAGAAGATCCATTGTGTTATAACCATCCTGAAAGCCGCTGAGAAAAGGAAGGTTTATATAACTGCCTGTTGCCGGCTGCATAGGACCCATTGGAGCAAGCAGAACGTTGATGATAAGTACAGCCAGACTTAATAGCAGCATTGGCGTTAAAACTTTTCCAAGCCAGTCTACCAGTTTAGATGGATTTATAGATAAGACATAGGTTACGATGAAAAAGAAAAGCGAATAAATAGCCAAACCTGCGGTATAGTAGTCTTCAGGGACAAAAGGTCTGATACCGACGTCATAAGACACCGCACCTGTACGAGGAATCGCGAACAACGGGCCGATCGTCAGTACTGCCAGCATAACTATGATTTTGGCAAAGTTCGGATGAACAGGATCTGCCAGGGCATTGGGGTTATCGTTTTTAGTTAGTGCCATAGCAATAATACCCAAAAGCGGCATACCTACGCCGGTAACGCAGAAGCCAATCGCAGCTGAGCAGAAATGGTCGCCTGCGGCTTGGCCTAATGCCGGTGGAAAGATTAGATTGCCGGCACCGAAAAAGGACGAAAAGAGCATCAACCCTACTGGTAAGATTTCCCAAAACGTCAGGTTCTGTTTCATAAAAAGTCTCCCATCGTGAATAGATATAAAATTCTGATAATTCTACTATTAAGTAAAGGCTGCCCTCAGGCAGCCTTTAAATTACTGGATGATGAGGCGGAAATACTTCTTTTTACCCTTACGGATAAGCAGGCTTTTTTCTGCATCAAACATTGAAGGCGCAAAGCTTGCCTCAGGATCGGACACTGTATTTTCGCCAATATAAAGTCCGCCTTGCTGGATCATTTGCCGGGCTTCACGTTTACTGCTGAATATTTTACCTTCGGTTAAAACATCAATTATTTTACCTTCGGCGTCAGCAGCAGTGATTTCAATAGTCGGGACATCGGTAAGTGCGCCTCCTCCTCCAAACAGTGCTTCAGCAGCCTGTTGTGCTTTTTCAGCTTCAGCTTCTCCGTGTACCAGCTTTGTTACCTCATAAGCCAGAACTTTTTTTGCTTCGTTGATCTCAGCATCCTGCAGGGAGCTTAAGCGGCGTACTTCTTCCATAGGCAGGAAGGTAAGCAGTGACAGGCAGTTTTCAACGTCGCTGTCGTCGATATTACGCCAGTATTGGTAGAAATCATATGGTGAAGTCTTTTCTGGATCGAGCCACAGGGCTCCTTTTTCTGTTTTGCCCATTTTGCGTCCATCGCTGGTTGTAAGTAATTTACAGGTCATGCAGTATGCTGGTTTCTGTTCTTTGCGGCGAATCAGTTCAACGCCGGCCAGCATATTGGACCATTGGTCATCACCGCCGAGCTGCATGATACAGCCGTGTTTTTTAAACAGCTGCAGGAAGTCATAAGACTGCATGATCATATAGTTGAATTCGAAGAAAGACAGGCCTTTTTCCAAACGTTTTTTAAAGCATTCCGCTGTCAACATACGGTTTACCGAGAAATGTACACCGACATCGCGCAGCAGTTCGATATAATTCAGTTCAAGCAGCCAGTCGGCGTTGTTGACCATAATAGCCTGGCCTTCAGAAAAATCGATAAAGCGTGCCATCTGTTTTTTAAAGCAGGCTATGTTATGAGAGATAAATTCAGGAGTCAGCATTTTACGCATATCGTCTTTGCCGCTGGGGTCGCCAACCATACCGGTCCCGCCTCCTAAAAGACAGATTGGACGATGTCCGGCACGCTGCATATGGCTCATAACCATCAAAGCAATAAAATGACCTACATGCAGGCTGTCGGCTGTGGGGTCGAAACCAATATAAAAAGTGATTTTTTCCTTTTCCAGCAGCTCTTTGATCTCATCTTCGTGGGAGAGTTGCTTTAAAAAACCACGTTCCTTTAATACGTCATAAACGGACATGAAATAACCTCCTAATATTACTGAAAACTTCCTCGTGATAAAGTGAAGAAGCAAATCTTCTAAACATTATACAACGAATGGGCTGGTTTCGCAAATAAGAAAAGACGCTTCCTGAAAGAAGCGCCTTTGATGCATAAAAATGAATTGTTTTTATAATTGCGAAGTACAGTGCGGGCAACGGGTCGCATCGTCAGCGATTGCAGTTTTGCAGAAGGGGCATAAACGCGGTTCTGGAGCCGGAGCCGGCGGAGGCGTAAGCCTGTTGATTTGTTTGATCAGTACAAAAATAGCAAAAGCAATGATCAGGAAATTAACGATAGTATTTATAAAAAGACCGTAGGCTAAAATAGGGGCATGTGCATCCTGAGCAGCCTTTAAAGTATCGTAATGCTGTCCGTTCAGGCTGATGAATAGTCCGGAAAAATCCACTTTGCCAAATAAGAGACTCAAAGGGGGCATAATAATATTATCTACTAAAGACGATGTTATTTTGCCGAAGGCGCCGCCGATAACAACGCCGACTGCCAGATCGATAACATTTCCGCGCATAGCAAATTTTTTAAACTCTTCAAAAAAAGACATATTAACAACTCCCATCATAAATTCAAAATATTTTATATATATTCGCTTTAAGTTATAATAATCCTGCCGGCTTGACTGCAAATCGTCAATAATTTATAATAATTCTGTAACAATTAGGCAGTGAAGGAGGGAAAACCATGAGAGATGACTTAGTAGTACCAGGCGAGCATGAGGAAAATTTTGTACTGGCTAAAGATGCGCGTGTAGTTACAGTGCCGTTTACTCCGCTGGAACAGCGTATGGCTAAAGAAAAGCCGTATCTGATGGAAGGCCTTGCCAAATTGAAAGAGAGCTTGGGAGAAGACAGTTTCAAACGCTTGATCAGTAATGTGCATAATATCAATTTGAGCGGACCGAGGATCATGCTGGTCGCCGATAATGAGCTGCACCGTACTAATATCGAACGCGAATGCCTGCCTGCTATCGCAGAAGCATTCAACGTTACTAATATTCGTGTAGTTACACAAGGCTGATGTCTGAAAAGCTTCTCTGGCAGCAGGGAAGCTTTTTATTTTAAAAATATAAAAAATATCATTGACAAACTATTTGTTATTTTATATAATATTTACGTTGCAGTAAGTGATGTAACTTAAGTCGGGGCGTGGCGCAGTTTGGTAGCGCGCTTGTTTCGGGTACAAGAGGCCGTGAGTTCGAATCTCGCCGCCCCGACCACTTAAAAAGTTAGCCGCAGAGCGTATCTGCGGCTTTTTTATTTTGCTTGAAATATGTCTAAAAAATGGTCTGTCAACAATTTTGTCAACAATAATAGTTAAGTGTACCTAAGTTAAGATAAAAATTGTTGTATATTTTCTCCGTATTTTTGCATAGCTTTGGCATGCGTGTCTTTAAGAGGTGTTGCGTAAGTTACTCTGGTAAATTCTGCATCAGAATGGCCAAGCAATTCTGATATGTCTGCCATACTTACACCCTGATCGCGCATATTGGCGCCGAGAGAATGACGGAAGTCGTGAATTCTCATACCGGCAAGGTATGGCTGATTCTTAAATAGCTCCTGCATTTTTTCGTTTTGTTCTTTAAATTTTCGCCAGCGGCGTTCTATAAAATCTTTGATGTGGGGACGACCATCTTCAGGGAAAACGTATAATAAATTAAGGGTATTCTGCCATGCTGGATCAGAATGAGTTGGATCAAGTTTTCCATCCCGTATAAGCTCCATTCTTTGCCTAAGAGCATTTTTATGGCAAGATTTGATGAATTCCATGTACTTTGCTATTTCTCGCCATACAAAGGGCAGGAAAGGTACAAAACGTTCTGATGTTCTGGTTTTTAGAGGTGCAAGTGTTGGGATACCATCAATACGTAATAAGTTATGTTTTACCTGTACACCTGATTCAGAAATATATTGTAATTCAACACCGCAGATCTCTGATATTCGTAACCCACAAAAACCTGCAAGCAGACATGGAATATAAAGATCAGCATAAGCCTCTTTTTTTACGATGTCTAATATTTTTAATAGACAGGACAGCTCTGCGTGAATTCCTTTAGGCCCCGGTTTCGGTGGTAACTTTAATCGTCTGGCAGGTGATTTTACTATAATGTCATTATCCGCTGCCCAGGTAAAAGCTGAACGCAAAAAGGATAGCTCTTCACGGATAGTTTGCTGTGAAAGTTTAGTGTCTTTGTGCAGCCACTGACGATATGCCTCGACATCAAAGACATCCACTTTTTGAATTTCTTTTGAACCTAAGGGCTGCTTGGCTACACGGTTTTTAGCTGCGGTATATTGTGTCCGTGTAGCAGGCCTTATTTCTATCTTAGTATCAATGAATTTTTCTAAGAGAGCAGTTACAGATATTTTTTCCGGCTTTATATAGGTCCGTTGCTTGATTGCTACTCGAACTTCTGCTTCAGCATCTAATGCTTCTTTCGATGTTAAGTAACCGGTAGTAGACCATATTTTTTCGTACCTGCCATTTGGCAATTTCTGACCGGTACTGATTACATAATAATATGGCTTTTTTCGTCCGGATTTTTTCACGATAGACATAAAAAAAGTCAGCTCCTTTACTGTAATTTGAGTATGCAGTAGCAGAGCTGATGTGCTATAATATTTATAGTAATCAGCTCGCTTGCGACGAAGTGGGGCAATTACGTTGACCGTTCCTGTTGGCGCAGGGGCGGTCTTTTTGTTTTATTGGATGTGTACTTCTAATACTTTTTTATCAGGTAATTGAATTTTTACTTTGTAGTTTGAACGAATCATGGCGCCAAACGAATTTTGGGCATCTACTTTTCCTCTTACTAAAACTATATTTTTATTACGAGTAATAAGTGGACCAAACTTAAAATCAGCTGTAGACGGAGCTTTAAGATTATTTTTGACAGCGGTTCTAGCGACTACTTCATAATCTACTCTTTCGTTATTAGAAACAATCAAGTCTGAAAATTTATTAATTGATTGTCCATTTGCGTAAACTGGCTCACTTTCATATACGATTGTTTTTATAGATTTATCAGGTGCGAGTTCAAAGAATACCATCCCAAATTTACTATCTTTTACAATAAAAAGATTTTCATTTTGTGCAGATTTTTCAATGTTTGATAATTCGGTTATACCATTTTCATTGAAAATTTTTATTGCCGCTTTTTCTTGACCATCATTCATTCCTGTTTTCTCAGCTAATTCACTGCTTCCACAACCAGTAATCAATAAACACATGACTAATGCTAGCATTAACAAAATAATTTTTTTCATCATTAAACATCTCCTGAAATTTATTGTTTTTTGTATTACAAAAATATCGTGAATGGAAAATATAATAAAAATGAATATCTAAATCATTGCAAAAGCTTTTGTTTCGCTAAGATGAATTCTTCTTCAGTTAAAATGCCTTGAGTTTTTAATTCTCCGAGTTGTTTCAATTTATCAATTAAGTCATTCTGTGAGTTTTCTTTAGGTTCAGGTTGCTGAGATTCTTCACTGGAAGTTGCATTTTTTGAAATGTTAGTTATTCTAGCTCTAACTTGTTCGCAGAATTGTGCGCAATATGCTTTATCTACATTATCTATTTTTGCTTTATTACCGGATGTATAAATGCTAATTTCACCCAATAGTAAACCTTTACTGTATTGTATAGATGATATTTTATCATATGGGAAATCCTCAACTTTTAACCCCCACATAAGGCCTTTATCAATAAAGATCAAACGTTTATTTGTAGCTGCTAAAACTCCGTTACCACCATCGTAAAAACCACCGATAAGAGCTTCTAGGGTTTCATCTTTCCATAAAATATTGGGTAATTCTTTGATTTCCTTACCATTCCAAAAAGTAGCACCATTTGGTAAAGATTTGACTACTGCAATTACTTCTTCTAATGTTGCCATATTTTCTCATCCCCCTAAAATTTATTTATGCCTTTGCGCTTCTATTTCGTCAACACAAAGGTTCTTACCACAATCTTTTTCATAATGCTCCTGCTCATGCAGGTAAGTTTTCATGTTAGATTCCCTCGTTAAGCGGGCATTTAAGATGAAAATTGCCTCTCCATCAATATCTTCTCTAACAAAGCCTCGAACGTCGTGAGGCAAGTCATATAAGATAGTTCTACTCATTGAGATCGCCTTCCTCTTTGGCTTTTTGGTAATCAATAAATTTCATAACTTCTTTAATGCTTTCGGGTTTTAGTTTTTTGGTAGCGTCAAATAATACCTTGTATTGAGGATTATCATAAATTTCCTGTGCCATTTTTGCTGCTTCAGGATTGAGGTAATAGGTTTGGTTTTCGTTATCATTTTCCCACCCCATTAGATAACCTGGAGTTACATTAAGAGCTTTCGCAATTATTTGAACTTGGTTTATAGGAACTTTTTTGATGAATCCTGTTTCATATCTTTGAAGAGTAGATTTGTTGATGCCTGTTAAATCCGAAAGTTCCTGATAAGATAGACCGAGTTCCAATCGCCGAAGTTTAATTTTTTCAATTAGTTCTGTTAATTCTTTTTCGCTCATTGTAAAAACCTCTCTTTACTGCTTAAACCAATAATAACATAAATGCAACGAAAAGTAAAACAAAAATATAAAATTCGTTGCATTTATGCTTGACTTTTGAATTATGTGCTGTTATCATAATCTTGTAGCATAAATGCAACGAAGAGAAGCAAAGGAAGTGATATTAGATGAACTTAGCAAAGCTACGCGGTGCTTTAGCTGAAAAAGGCATAACGCAGAGGGAACTGGCTAAAAAACTTGGCCTGACGACCAAAAGTGTAAATGCAAAACTTAATGGCCGCTGTAAAATTTCAGTAGATGAAGCCGCCTCAATGAGTAAAATACTAGAGTTGAAAGAACCTAGCACAATTTTTTTTGACTGATTAGTTGCATAAATGCAACTAAAGAAAGGAGGGCGAATAAAGTGACAGTTTTGATGCCGGTAGCCACAGCGTTTCAACAAGTAGAATTAAGCAACCTTCTTTTTGCTACATTTGTTCAAGTGCTCATAGCTGTGTTGGCCGTTATAGCAGTGGCTGCGTTGGTGGTTCTTGTTATTTATCTAGTGGGGACTTTTCTAGAATGGTTGAGGCGGTGAGTAGAGATGGAAAAGGAAAAAGCCCAACAACGGGACTTCCGAAAAAATAAAATCGTATGCCCGCATTGTGGACATACGATAAGCAGCGGCAATTTTTGCAGATATTGCAGCCAGAAGGTTGTTGTTGTTTGTAACTGCTGGGTATTGAAAAAACCTTTTAACTGCGGAATGGATAAGTGCCCGGGTATGAAATTGTTAACAAATGCAAAATTACTCGCGGCTAAGATTCATTAGCGTTAAGATTGTGGGCAAAACATTTTGTTCAAACCACTGGATAAGCACATAACGGCCAAGGCCATGAACCTTTTCCATAATTTTAGCGGCAACCAAAGCTGATAATTGCGTTTTAGGAGATTCGACAATAAGGTCAGGAAAAGTTTCCTTTAATTGTTTTTTCTGAACATCGTCAAGCTCGTCCAACATATCAACAATTTTATCGGCTGTTTCTAATCGGGCTTGGGTCCACGGATATGGTTCACCGCAGTTATGGCAATAATAAGGTAAGGAAATATCGTTTTTGGCTATTTGATCGGTATAGCCGGTACATATCGTTTGATGATTTTGTTCTTCATTAAGAGGGTTATAACGATTTGCAAAACGATATTTAGGTACCTGAACATGTAATGCGCCGCGAATATGATTACCGCAATGTGGGCAAGCATGAATAACGGGCTCGCCACAGGTTGAACAGTACTGCTCGGACTGTTCCGGATGCGCATTAGAGTGGGCATTACGTATATGTCCGTTCTTACAAATTTGAGCATCCTGATAGTAGTATCTTTCTTGCATAACAACACATCCCTTCGTTACTAATTATATCAGCTGCGCAGGGAGATTGGGAATAATTTTAAGGAGTGACCACCAATGAATGAATTATTAAAAATCGAAATCAGTGAAAAGCAGGAACAGGTGATCAGCGGCAGAGCATTGCATATGTTTTTAGACATTGAAACACCATACACCATGTGGTTTGAGCGTATGCTGCAATACGGATTTTGTAACGGAAAGGACTTTTTAACAAAAATGTTAGAAAGTCACGGAGGCCGCCCCAGCACCGATCACATAATAAAGCTGGATATGGCCAAAGAGCTTTGTATGCTCGCTCGAAACGAAAAGGGTAAGCAGGCCCGGCAATATTTTTTAGAGGTCGAACGCGAATGGAATAGCCCTGAGAAGGTTATGGCCAGGGCATTGAAGTTAGCGGATCTAAAAATCAAAGAAATTACCGAATTTGCTGCGGAACAAACTAAGGCACTCGAAGCCGCTAAACCTAAGTGTATATTTGCGGACGCTGTGGCAACGGCAAAAACATCAATCCTAATCGGAGACCTTGCAAAGCTGATCAAGCAAAACGGTTATGATATCGGCCAAAAACGTTTATTTGCGTGGCTTAGAGAAAATGGCTATCTAATCAAAAACGGGTCCTCTAAAAATAGCCCGACACAGCGCGCTATGGATATGGCGCTATTTGAGATAAAAGAAACCACCGTTGTTCTGCCAAACGAAAGCACGAAGATAACTAAGACAACGAAGGTCACTGGCAAAGGACAAATTTATTTTGTCAATATATTTAAAAAAGCTGGCGGATTAGTAGGTTTGTAGTAAGGAAAGGAGTATAAAATATGGCCAGACCAACCAAAAAAGAGCAGAGGGAGCGAGCCTTAAAACAAGTACCGCGCCGCATGCTTTATCCAATCAATGAGGTACGAATATTGTTGTGTTGCGGAAATGAATTTTTACAGCAGCTTTTTAATGAAGGACGGTTACCTTATGTATTGCGCGGGAAATACCGCTATGTGACTCAAAATGCCATTGATAACTACTTGTTAAGTGAGGAGGCAAGGCTGTCATGAAAACACTAGGGATCTATATTTGGTACTTTTTTGCTGAGAGTGAAATTTTCCCTAAGATACTGATAGCGGCAGCACTGATTATTTTTGGAATGTTTTTAGAAAGGGCGTGGTGAGATGTGGAAAGAGTTAGGTTATCAAATTGCGGTAATTGCTATTGGGACTTGGGCCGGTGTATTTTTCGGGTTATGGCTCTGGTGCAAGGTTGCTGGAATGAATTAAAGAAAAGAGCCATCAGCACGGCAATGCTGACAGCTCAGGGTTAATACATTGGTCATGAACAACCTGTATTGACTACATTATAGCATAATTTTGAAAGTGAGGAAAATAATATGGATATCAATGTAAATGTTAACGTGAAATTTGAGGAAACTCCAGCACTGATTAATTGTTTTAGTGCTTTTAGTACCGCGCTGCAGGCTACGGTAGGTGCTTTAGCAGTGGCTACCACTACTACGCACACTGCTACTGAAGATAACGCACCAGCAAAAGGCTGCAGGAAAAATTCAAAAGCCGCAAAAGTTATTCCGGCTACTGATGCTGCTACTGAATCTGTTCCTGTTGTTAAAGATGAAAGCGTATCCGCACCAGTAGTTAAAGCAGAACAAACTGCAGCTGCTGCACCGGCGCCAGATAAAGAAGAGGAAAAGGTTCTTACTATGGATGATGTTAAGGCTGCCTGCATGGATTTTATCAAAAAGAATCCTGATAAAAAAGCCAAACTGGCCGAATGTTTCCAAAAAGTAGGTAGTACTAAGTTATCTGATACCCCTGCTGAAAAATATGCTGAACTGATCGAGCTGGTGAAAGGGTTATGAGTGCTCACGCCTTTTTAAGTGCGTCAGGCAGTAGCAAATGGTTGAATTGCCCGCCTTCTGCAAGATTGGAAAGCCATTTCCCGGATAAAGGCAGTGAGTACGCAGCAGAAGGCACTCTGGCCCATGAGGTGGCAGAGATCCGGTTGCGGTACCTAAATCTTGAAATTTTACAGGATGAGTATGAAAAACGATTGCGAGCAGTAGAGGCTGATCCAAGATATTCCGTAAGTATGAACGACTATATTTCTGACTATGTAGATACTGTTTGGGAACGCTATTCATGCTTACAAGCTGAAAATAATGGGCGGGCCTATCTGTTTATAGAACAGAAACTCGATTTCAGTCCCTGGGTACCAGAGGGATTTGGTACCGGTGACGTGATAATTATCGCCGGTGACACTATTGAGGTGATTGACCTGAAATACGGCAAGGGTGTGCCTGTTTCAGCTGAAAATAATTCGCAAATGCGGTTATATGGTCTCGGGGCTTACAATAATTTTGGACTGTTATATGAGTTTAAAAATGTTGCCATGACGATCGTGCAGCCAAGATTAGACAGTATCAGTTCTGAAACGCTGACACTTAATGAACTGCTTGCATGGGGCGAAGCTGTAAAAGTAACGGCCAAAATGGCGATGAAAGGCGAAGGCAAATACGGGGCCGGAGATCATTGCAGGTTCTGCAGAGCGTCGGCTACCTGCAGGCATTTGGCAGATTACAATCTTGAAATTGCTAAATACGCATTTGCTGAAGCCGACTTGCTCTCAGATGCTGAAGTTTCAGATATACTGATGCGCGCCGGCGCTTTTACGAAGTGGATAGATGCCCTGCAAAAATACGCGCTTGATGCAGCTGTCAATACTGGTAAGAAGTGGCCAGGCATGAAACTGGTTGAGGGACGCAGTAACCGTAAAATTACTGATCCTGAGATCATGGCAGAACTTCTGCGCAATGAGGGCTATGCGGATGAAACTATTTATAAACCAACAGAACTTCGTAGTCTTACAGACTTGGAATCTCTGACAGGTAAGAAAAAATTTAGGGAACTGGCGGCGGGTCTTATTGAAAAACCGCCGGGAAAACCAACGTTAGTAACTGAACAAGATAAACGCCCGGAATGGGCTCCCGAAAAATCTATTATTGACCAATTTGAGGAGGAATAATTATTATGGCAAAAACACAAATCACTACAGGCAGAGTTAGGTTTTCTTATGTAAATGCATTTCATCCGCGCGCGGATCAAAATGGTGTAGAAAAATACAGCGTGATGCTTTTGATTCCTAAATCCGATACTGCAACACTTGCAAAAATGAAGGCAGCAGCCCAAGCTGCGAAAGACACTTGGGTAGAAAAAGGGAAGAAACTGCCGGCGCAGCTGAAAACTACCCTGCATGATGGCGACGGTGTAACACCTAACGGCGGTGAACCCTATGGCCCCGAATGTGCAGGACATTATGTTATGAACGTATCGAGCACTCGAAAACCTGCTATTGTATATGCCGATAAAACACCGATCACTGAAGAATCGGAATTATACAGTGGCTGCTATGGCCGGGCTATTATCAACTTCTACGTCTATGATAGCCAGGGCAATCGCGGCGTATCTGCGGGGCTTATGGGCATTATGAAATTATCGGATGGCGAGCCCCTCGGCGGCGGTATCATTCGTGATGAAGACTGGGATGATGGGTTTGATGATTCGGCCGATGCTGATGATCTGCTAGGTTAAGAACCATGTCCAGACTAAGCATTGACCTTGAAACCTATTCATCAAGGGACATAAAAAAAGTTGGAACTTATGCTTATGTCGATGCTCCTGATTTTGAAATACTTTTATTTGGCTTTGCGTTTGATGAAGACCCGGTGCAGGTTATTGACCTTGCTCAAGGTGAAAAACTGCCCGCAGATGTGCTGCGGGCTCTTTTTTCACCTGATGTATTGAAGACTGCATATAATGCTAACTTTGAAATGACGTGCCTGAGCAAGTATTTCAAGAAAAAGCTCAATGCTGGTCAATGGTCCTGTACTTCGGTACTTGCTTTGACTTTAGGTTTGCCGGGATATTTGGCTGGTGTGGCTCAAGCCTTGAATTTTCCTGACGATAAACAGAAAATGTCCATCGGGCGGCGATTGATAGAATATTTTTGTAAGCCCTGCAAGCCTACTAAAACAAATGGCGGACGGCTTAGGAATTTGCCGCAGCATGATGGTAAGAAGTGGGAGCTATTCAAGCAGTATTGCGGACAGGATGTAGAAGTTGAACGAACTATTTTAAATAAACTGGATAGATTCAGGCCAAATGAAAAAGAGCAGCGGCTTTGGGAGCTTGATCAAAAAATCGTCAGTGCCGGTATCCTTATCGACCGGGTACTGGTAGAAAATGCTATCAAATGTGATGAACAGATAAAAAAGGATGCTATGCAGCAGTTGAAAGATATTACGGGTTTAGATAATCCGAATAGTGTTGACCAGATCAAAAGCTGGTTAGAATTTTCTACTGGGGTGCGGGTGCCGAGCCTGACAAAAAGTGTAGCACAGGAAATGTTGCAGAGTGATTTGCCTGTAAATATAAAAAGAGTCTTGGAGCTGAAGCTGCTTATCTCCAAGACTTCAGTAAAAAAGTATTCAGCAATGATTGGGGCTGCTTGCAGCGATGACAGGATACGCGGACTTTTACAGTTTTATGGAGCTAATCGTACCGGCCGCTGGGCCGGCCGTGTTGTACAGGTACATAACCTGCCGCAGAATCATCTGCCGGATCTGGATGATGCCAGAAATCTTGTAAGAAATGGCGATTTTGATATGTTGGATATGCTTTATCCGAACGTCTCCGATGTACTCAGCCAACTGATCCGGACGGCGCTGATTGCATCGCCTGGCAGAACTTTTATAGTAGCCGACTTTTCGGCTATTGAAGCGAGAGTTATTGCGTGGCTGGCCGGAGAAAGATGGCGCCAGGAAGTATTTGCTACTACTGGCAAAATCTACGAAGCGTCAGCGTCAAAAATGTTTCATGTACCAATCGAAGAAGTTACGAAAGGCAGCACGTTACGCCAGAAAGGCAAAGTTGCAGAACTGGCTCTTGGTTATCAGGGCGGCGTTGGTGCGTTGAAGCAAATGGGGGCTGACAAGATGGGGCTTGCTGATGATGAGCTGATCGATATCGTGACAAAATGGCGCAAGGCCAGTCCGAAAATAGTACAGTTCTGGTGGGATGTAGAAGCTGCAGCAAAAGAAGCAATCGGCAAAAGAACTACTGTTCAGTATCGGCACGGTATTGCTTTTCAATTTGAAGCTGGCATTCTTTTTATCCGGTTGCCATCTGGGCGCCGTATAGCATATGCAAAGCCGCGGTTGGAAGATAACAGTATGGGCAGAACATCTATTACTTATCTAGGTGTAAATCAAAACAATAAAAGCTGGTGCCGCTTGGAAACGTATGGCGGCAAATTGGTTGAAAATATTGTGCAGGCCACGGCAAGAGATTGCCTGGCCGAAGCAATGCTGAAACTGGATGCGGCCGGATATAAAATACTGATGCACGTACATGATGAAGTGATCATTGAAGCGGAACCTGTGGCCGGTGAGTTGGAAAGAGTAATAAAAATAATGTCTGAAAATGTTTCCTGGAATAGAGGCCTGAAGCTTGATGCAGATGGCTATACAACACCTTATTACAGAAAGGATTGATATATTATGTCAAATACGTTTAGCGCAGTTGAGAATCAAATAAAGATTTTTAAAGAAATGCAGGATGAAATCGCTAAGGACACCAGTATTTTATCAGATGAAGAACGCCGGGAGCTGGAGGGTTATGTAGATAACCAGCGTCGGCAGTGTGAGCTTTATCTAAAATTAAAACCAGTAAAAAAAGAAGCGGAACCAGCAGCGAAACCAGAGAAAAAATCTTCAAGAGGCAAGAAGGCAGAAGCAAAAGTTACAGCTCCGGTCGCGGATAAAACAGAGGAAGAAAAACTGGATCAGAATTTGTTTGACGAAAAACCAGAGAAACAAGCAACAGAAATAGATATTGATGATCTTTTAGGTTAGGGGGTGCCCGTGATGGGGACTTTACTTGCAAAAATCGTAATTCCTAAAATGTTTGACTTTATTCAGGCTCCTGTTGCTTTAGGTGAAGGACCGTATAAGGATGACAATATTTATGCGCATTACTGCACTACCTGCGAGCAAACCTTCACCGCAAGGTGGGGGTATACATGCTTTAATGGCTGGCAGACCTGGAACGGTAATTATTTTAACTGCCCGGGATGCAGAGGATCTTCCAAACATAAAGGGTTTGCGCATGACATCGGGGTAGGTATACCTGAAAAAATGATTTTATCTCTTTATGAGTATAAGAATCATATCAGTTTGAGAATTTCATATACAGAAGTGACTTTTGACGATATTCGTTTTTGTGCTATTAAAAAGCGCTGCCACGAAACAGTAATGTTTGATGTCCATAAAAGAAAGTCTTATTTTGAAACCAAGGATGATGTTAAATACGAAATATCTAATCCAGTAGAACGTGAGTTTAGTGAACAATCCGTTTTAAGATATCTTACTCATAGCAGCATCGCCTGGAAAAATAATAAAAAAGATTTTGCGAATATGCTGCTTAAATTGCGCACTGCTATTAGCAAAAAGGTTAAAGACTTTCATAATATCAAGTTAAAAGCTATGCATGTACCAGCAGGCAGTTCGATGGGAGCACTTATTTTTCCTTTGAGTAATATTGCCTGGCGTTTGGCCGTGACGGATGCCCCCAATCTACCAACGGTTTTTAATGATCGTTCGTGGCGCAGCGATTACCGTGGTTTTGTAGAAGCTCATTATATGGATAAGATATCGTTAGAACCTTTTTTAGAGAAAGTGATAGCTAAAACGCGTATTGGCCTGTCTTATCCGCAAAGCGTATTGAACGTTATGGGGCTTCGTGATACAAAGGCTTTTAGAAAAATTATTGCCAAAGGCAGCCTTTTAGAAGCTGGTAGGCTAAAAACGGCCGTAGGGATATCCGCAGATTACAAAGAGCAGTTATTATTGGCAGGCGCGCTTGCCAGCGTTGGGGAAATGGGGCTACGTATAGAAAGATCTTTTGCGTTTGGAGAACTAAGTTTGAATTTTTTGAAGATCGCTTCAGACCGATATAAAAATAATGCAGCTTATTTTCTGATTAAGCATTATAACCCTTCGGATATAGATGATTGCAGCAGAATGTATTTTAAGCTTGCAGCTGAAACGCAGGAACTTTTGTGGACAGAAAAACCTTCTATTGCACAAATACATGACTGGCTTGTAGAAAAATGGGATGCACAGAAAAATAAAGATTATTCGTTGCAGATACCGGAACATGTAGTAAAGCGTTTGGCGATGCAGAAGGACAGATTGAAATTCTTTCTTCCGGAAACCGCGCATGAGCTGCGCATGGTCGGCAATAAACTGCACAACTGTGTAGGCTCTTATGCTGAACGTGCGCTTGCCGGCAAATGCACTATAGCGGTTATGACTGATGATGAAGGTAAATTATTAGTTTGTATTGAAGTGGCCGACGGAGAAATCAGGCAGGCTAAACTCAATCAAAACAGACCGGTTGCCAAAAATCCTGAACTGAATGCAGCAGTAATAGAATGGGCCAAGGAAGCCAAGTTAAAGATAAATACCTGTGATATAGATACAGGCAGCGGCAAGAATGAACTGAGGAATGCGATATGATCCCTGCAAAATTTACTATAGCTGTCGGCGGCAGCCGTAAGGCTAAGCAATGGAAAAATAAAGAATTTAGTTGGCCTGATATTCTGGACAAGCTTAGAGTTACTACCAGGACGCGCGAGAGTGCTGCGGAGTATGCCAATTTGTCAAAGCCCCGGCAAGACGAAATAAAGGACGTTGGTGGTTTTGTAGGTGGCTATATAAAAAATGGCCGCCGCATTGCCGGCAATGTTGTCAAGCGGCAGCTGGTCACACTGGACGCAGATTTTGCGGACAGCAGCTTTATGACGATCCTTGATCTGGTACTTGGTGATGTTTGTTATGCAGTTTATTCAACACATAAGCATACACCGGAGAAACCGCGGCTGCGCGTTGTGATCCCTCTGGACAGAGCTGTGCAGCCGGATGCGTATCAAGCTATTGCCCGGCGTATTGCTGATGATATTGGAATGGATCTTTTTGACGATACTACTTATGAAGCTGAAAGGCTGATGTACTGGCCAAGTACTTCTACCGATGGCGAGTACATATTTTTCGCTAACGATAGCGAGAACTGTTTGGATCCGGACGATGTGCTTGCTGCATACGATGACTGGCGTGATACTTCGACGTGGCCAGAGAGTTCTAGGGCAAATAAGATGCGGCAGGCAGCTGTGAAAAAGCAAGGTGACCCTTACGAAAAACCTGGAGCAATAGGCGCTTTTTGCAGAACGTATTCAGTGCCGGATGTGATAGACTGTTTCCTTAATGATGTGTATGAGCCTTGCGGTGAAGGTCGTTATACCTATAAACAGGGAAGTACGTCAGGCGGGCTTGTGGTGTACGAAGATGGTAAATTTGCATACAGCCATCACGGTACCGATCCTGTCAGTGGAAAGCTGGTAAACAGTTTTGACCTTGTTCGGCTGCACCTTTTCGGTGATAAAGATGTTGACGTTGAAGTCGATACTAAAATAAACAACCTGCCGAGCTATGGCGCAATGCAGGAATTCGCAATGAAAGACGATGCCGTTAAAACCGAACTGGCTAAAAAGCTGCTGGAAGAAAGTGACGATTTTGGAGATGTACCTGCAGATATCGATTGGATGAGTAAGCTGGAAATGACGCCGAAAACCGGTGAAATAAAATCAACGCCGCATAACCTGAAACTGATTTTAGAAAATGATATCAATCTGGTTGGTAAAGTTGCCTATAACGATTTCAGTTTCCGGACGGTGCTGCTGGACAGTATGCCCTGGCGGTCGATCAAACAGGGCGTTACCTGGAATGATACAGATGATAGCTGCCTGCGTAATTATTTAAGCAATGTTTATGGTGTAAAAGGACAGCAGGTTATTTATGATGCCTGTGCGGAGGTTTTTACCCGCAACCATTTCCACCCGGTTCGTGACTATATCAAGGCTACAGAGTGGGACGGAACGCCGAGGGTAGATACCCTTTGGATAGATTATCTTGGGGCTGATGATACGGATTATGTACGTACCGTGACCCGTAAGCATTTAGTAGCTGCGGTAGCAAGGGTATTCAGCCCCGGCTGTAAATTTGACAATGTGATAATTCTTTGCGGACCGCAGGGCATCGGTAAAAGTACGATGCTGAAGAAACTCGGCCGTGAATGGTTCTCAGACAGTCTTACCAGCGTGCAGGGCAAGGAAGCCTATGAACAGCTGCATGGAGTTTGGATTGCAGAGCTGGGTGAGCTGTATGCTACGAGAAAGGCTGAATCAGAAGCGGTAAAACAGTTTTTATCGAAGTCCGAAGATATCTTTCGTGTAGCTTATGGACGTAGAACAGCTTCATTCCCACGGCAGTGCGTATTTTATGGGACTACGAATGAAACTGTATTTCTCCGAGACCGGACGGGCAATAGAAGGTTTTGGCCGGTTAACGTAGGTGGTCCACATGATAAGAGTTTTAAAGATTTTACAGAGGCAGAAGTAGCGCAGGTGTGGGCCGAGGCTTATTATCTGTGGCAGCAGGGAGAAAGCCTGTATCTGGACAAAGATATGGAAGCAGAAGCCGTTAAGGCACAGTCAGCACATACTGAGGAGTCTGAGAAAGTTGGTCTGGTACGGGAATACCTTGATACTTTGCTGCCGGAGAACTGGGATAGTTTGGATCTGTATGAACGCCGGGATTTTTTGGAAAGTGATGAGCTTACTGAGCCAGGTACAGTGCAGCGGTATAAGGTTTGTGTTCTTGAGATATGGTGCGAAGTGTTTAAAGGAGACCCAAAGAACCTTAATAGTTTGATGTCCAGAGAGATTAACAGCATCATGCAAAATATGCAGGGATGGGAACGGTCAAAGGGAAATTTGAGGTTTGGAAAAATGTATGGGCACCAACGTGGCTACTGTAGATGTACAAATTAGCGGAAACAAAGGCGGAAACAAAAACACGAAGCGGAAACGGACTTTAGCGAACTAAAGGGAAACAACGGAAACAGTGGAAACAAAATTTTTGAACACTTTTCAAAAATCAGCATTTAGCGCAAACGGCGGAAACAAGAGCGGAAACAGAAAAAACAGGTTTTGTTTCCACCAAAAAGTTAGAACACAAGCGGTTTAGAGTGATAGCGGAAACAAAGTAAACAAAAAATATTACTATAAAGATATTTTAATAATATACGTATATACGCGCGTAAGAAATAGCATATAGGGCTTATATAAATAGATATAAGGAAATTTTTTGTTTCCGGTGTTTTCAGGACAAATGTCCACGAAAGGAGTGTTCTTGTGGAGAGGACAGAGAAAGATGTCGAACAGTATTTGTGCAAACGAGTGAAAGAGATGGGCGGTAAGGCCTATAAATTCGTGAGTCCAGGTAATGCTGGTGTGCCGGATCGGCTGGTCGTGGTACCTACTGGACTAGAATCACTGGTTACGGCTATATACCTGCTTGTAGAAGTAAAAAAACCGGGTGGCTGTTTGCGGCCGCAGCAGCGCATGAAAATCAAAGAGTTGTGCGATATGGGTGCCGACTGCAGAATAGTTGACTGCTATGAACGTGTAGATAAGGTGATTATGGAATTGGAAACTGCGGTTGTTGCAGTTTCTGTATTAGCTGGAGATGTGGGAAATGGCCGACGTGTTTAAGCCGCATAGCTATCAGGAGTTTGCGATCAAAAAGATACTGGAATTGCCGGCGTTGGCACTCTTTTTAGACATGGGGCTTGGCAAGACGGCCTGCAGTCTCATTGCCATAACACAGCTGCTATGGGATTACTTTTCGGTGTCTAAGGTTCTAATCGTGGCGCCGAAAAAGGTTGCAGAAAGTACGTGGGATAGTGAGATCAAAAAATGGGATATCACGCAGCAGCTTAAAATATCAAAGATATTGGGTACAGCCAGCGAACGCCAGAGGGCACTGGCAGCCGAGGCAGATATTTATATTATCAACCGCGATAATGTGGTCTGGCTTATGGAGCAGTTGCACTGGCGACCTAAGATGTTTAATATGCTTATTCTTGACGAAAGCAGCAGCTTTAAAAATCATCAGGCAAAAAGATTTAAGGCACTTCGGAAAGTGCGGCCGTATTTTGAGAAAGTGTTAGAGCTGACAGGCACACCGGGCGATAAATTAATGGACCTGTGGGCACAGATTTATTTGCTGGACGACGGGAAAAGACTGGGTCGGACAATAACAGAATACCGTAACCGCTGGTTTGTTCCAGATAAAAGCAATGGCTACGTGGTTTATTCATATAAGCCAAAACCTGGAGCCGAGCAGGAGATATATGCAGCAATCAGTGATATTACTTTCAGTATGAGTGCTGGTGATTGGCTGGAACTGCCGGAGCGTATCGACAATGTGATCAGCGTCGATATGGGTACAGGGGCAAGAGCCAGATATAAAGAGCTTGAAAGACTTTTGGTTTTAGAACTTCCGGAGGGTGATGTTACAGCTGCTACCGCAGCAACACTTTCAAACAAACTTCTGCAGATGGCGAACGGAGCTGTTTATGACGAGAACAAAGGCGTTATAGACATTCACGATGAAAAGCTGGTCGCATTGAAAGAAATAGCAGAATCAGGAAATCCGATACTGGTCTTTTATGCATACAGGCATGATCGGGACAGGTTGCTTAAATGGTTCAATTATGCAAGAGAATTGAAAACGCCTGAAGATGTTAACGATTGGAACGCAGGCAAGATAAAAATGCTTATTACGCACCCGGCTTCTGCCGGCTACGGACTGAATTTGCAGGCCGGCGGCAATACGATAGTCTGGTTTGGACTTACATGGAGCCTGGAACAGTATAAGCAGGCTAACGCCAGACTATACAGGCAAGGCCAGCAGCAGACCGTAATAATACACCATTTGGTTACTAAAGGTACTATGGACGAGCAGGTAATGGCGGCGTTAGCGCATAAGGATGCCAGCCAGGCAGAACTGCTGGCAGCAGTTAAAGCAAGGGTCGAACAATATAGAACAGGAGCTGAGTGACTAATGACGGAAAAAGAATTTATACAAGCAGTAAAAAATAAATTGAATTATATACAGGGGATGTTTGAGGTCAAGAATGACCAGTATTCAACAGATAAAGATCCCTTGGCGAATTTTACGACAGGAGCGAGACTGATGTATGGGGATAATGGCTTTTCGGTGCAGTACGAAGCGCTGAAAGCATATGCCGCGAAACATGTTGCACACGTTTATAATAACAGGCTGACCGGTGCCAAAGTACAGGAGAGTATCGATGACATAATCTGCTACTTTGTAATTGCGTCAGTTTTGGCAGATCAAGAACTGAAGGAGCGTGTTTAGAGTGGCACATAAGTGTAAGGGCTGCGTTTGGAGCCGTCAAGTAAGCGAGAATAAAGTTTACTGCCGCAGGGTAAATTGTGTAAAAGAAAATCGATTCCGGAGCGTGATCGGTATGTTAGGGCAGGTGCAGCATGGTCATCAGCTGAGTGAAGCTGAAAGTGCTGCGATAGACGTTGCTGCAGATGTTTTACGGGCAGAGGGGTGATGCGATGCCTACGACGGATGAAATAAAGCAAAGGTTAAAAAGTGCATGGGTATGGCAGAAGCAGCTTGAAGCGGATTTACAAATGCTGCAGGATCTAAAAGATTTGGCAGAACAGATAACTCCAGTCTACAGTTTGGCGCCTGGTGGCGGTGGCAGTAATGATAAATTGGGTGGTACGGTTGCGAAGATGGCTGACGTGGAAGTATCTGTTCAAAACGATATTAAGCAGCTTACAGATGCATTAGCGGCGACGAAAGAGTTAATAAAAATGCTTGACGACGAGAAGTTGCAGCTGATATTGTTCAAACGTTACTTGAATTATCAGCGGTGGGAAGTTATTGCCGCGGATTTGGGGTATTCGTGGCAGTATATACACAAAATGCATTCTAAGGCACTGCAAGAATTAAAAGAGGAGATAGAATGCGAGTATTGACCTGTGTTATACTGTATGTGTAGAAATTGACAAAAGCCGTTGATCTGGTTAAGGATCAGCGGCTTTTGTGGTATAATAAAACCATCTAAAAATGGATGGTGATGATGTTGAGTGAATTTTGGCAAGCGATAGTTGGGTCTGCTGTTATTAGTACAATAATAAGCAATCTATGTTTATGGTGGCATAAAAAGAACGATTACAAACGTGACTATTACAAAAAAATAATAGACCACCGCATAGAGGCGTATGAAAAACTATCGATTTATCTGGATTCAGTTTGGACCAAAAAACGTAGTACTGCTTTAAAACATGAAACGGAAATATATTCATGTTTTGAAAACGAGGAAGAATTGATAAAAGCTCGCCAGTTATTGCTTAGTTATTGTCCTGGAATTCATTGGTACTCTGAGGATGTGTATAGTAATTACTATAACTTAGCTAGATACTTAGTAGATACACTAGATGTTTTAAATGGAACAAAAGAAGAAAAAACAGTCCAAGCGCAAAACAATTGTACGGTGTTAAATGATTACATAGCAGATACAATATGCAAGCTTAAAATTGCAGTCGCAGAAGATCGGATCAGTTTTGACAAGGTTGAGGATTTTTTTAATAATCAAAAGCAGCAAATAGCAAGAGCTAAATAAACAAGAAGAAAAGCACTCACTAAAGTGAGTGCTTTTCTTATGTACATTTGCAGGAGAATTTTCATAGGTTCTTTCTGTGGATAACTTTCTTTGAGGGTCTTTCGAGCCCCGAAAAAGGTTTAGATTTAAAAATATTTTTTCCTATTTCCTTCTCTTTGTAGTAGACAGGCGGTGAAAATAGAAGTGGTTAAAATGCTGAAACGTGGCTCTGCAAGAGAGCTTGCCGAATTATTGGGCATCAGCGAACGACGTGTAAATCAGTTGGTAAATGAGGAAGTTTTGCATCGTGAAATAGAAGGAGACTTCGTTTTGACAATGGCAATAGCTTCGTTTTATGAAAATAAATATTCCAGCAAGGATGAAGATGATTATTGGTCTGAAAAAGCATTGCATGAAGCTGCAAAACGTAAATTAGCTGAACTTGAATTGGCAAAGCGACAAAATCTGTCACATGATGCTGCAGATGTCGAAAGAGTTATGACAGATATGTTATCTAAATTACGAAGTCAGCTTTTGGGCATACCAGCCAAGATGGCTGCTAGACTGGAGAATCAGAGCAGAAGTGTTATTATGACGGAACTTTCTAAAGAAATTAAGTCAAGGTTAACTGAGCTTAGCGATTATAATCCGGAGATATTTAGTAATGAAGAAGACAGTTGATCTTTTCAAAAAAATAGTAAAACAGTCATTGATGCCGTTATCAGATCAAACTGTATCCGAATGGGCTGATAGCTATAGGATGATATCTGGCGAAGCTGCTGCAGAGCCTGGGCGGTGGCGAACAGATCGTGCTCCATATCAAAAAGCCATTATGGATGCTTTTACTGAACCAGGCATAACTAGGGTGGTTGCAAAGACCGCATCTCAGGTTGGAAAGTCCGATATCATGAACAATGTTATTGGGCGGTTCGCACATCTGGCGCCCGCACCGATAATGATGATCCAACCAACTATCGAAACATCACAGGACTATAGTAAATCACGTATAGCGCCGATGATCAGAGATACAAAAGTATTGAGAGATATTTTTAAAGACGTAAAAAGCCGTGACGCCGGCAATACTATCCTTTCTAAACAATTCCCTGGCGGCAGACTTATAATGGCGGGTGCTAACAGTCCTGCCGGTCTTGCCAGTAAGCCGATAAAAATATTACTGGCAGACGAAGTTGACCGCTTTCCAAAAAGCGCCGGTACAGAAGGCGACCCGGTCAGCTTGGCTGCAAAACGTATGACTACATTTTGGGATAGCGTCATGGGGTTATTCTCAACACCGACCAATGTTGGAGAAAGTCGAATCGAAGATGAATATATAACAGGGACTCAGGAAGAGTGGCAGCATCAATGCCCAAAATGCAAAGAGTGGCATTTAGTCACGCATCGGGATATGCATACTGACTACGACTGTTCTGTTGATAAAAAGGGAACAAGGCAGGTTATCGTTAAGTCAGTTATTTGGCGTTGCCCAGATTGCGGGTTTGGGTTTACAGAAACTGAAATGCGGCAGGCCGCACAAAAATATATTGCACAGAACGCTTCGGCTCTCACTAAGGGGGTACGGAGCTTTTTTGTTAACTGTTTTGCATCACCTTGGGTGAATTGGTCAGATGTAATGCAGGAATGGTTGGAAGCACAGGGCGATCCAGAGCGTGAAAAAGTAGTTGTTAATACTCGTTTTGGAGAAGCATATGAGCGCAAAGGAAATTTTGAAAGCCATGAGCAGTTTATGCGCAGGCGTGAAAACTATGGCGCCGAGCTGCCGGAAGGCGTACTGCTTTTAACAGCGGCGGTTGACGTACAAGACAACAGGCTCGAGTATGAGATTTGTGGCTGGGGAATGGCTGAAGAATGTTGGGGAATAAAAAAGGGCACTATTTTGGGCGTGCCGGATACACCTAAAGTGTGGGCTATGCTGGACGAACAGCTGGATAAGGAATATCGCTTTGCGTCAGGTAAGGGTCTTTTGGTAGCCAGGACGTTTATAGATTCCGGCGGTCACTACACGAAAGAAGTTTATGCGTACTGTAAAAAACGATTTGTAAGGCAGCGTTTTGCTATAAAAGGTTCATCGACACCAGGAGTGCCGTTATTGCATAAGTACGCTAAGGTTAAAACCGTAAGGGGACATACGATACCGCTGGTAATGCTTGGCACAGATAGCGGCAAACAATATGTTATGGATCGGTTATCGATTGAAGAGCCTGGACCTAAATATTTTCATTTTCCGCTTGATAAGAGTGATAGCGTAACTGTGCAGCTAACTCGCGGCTACGATGAATTTTATTTTAAAGGCCTTATATCTGAAACGAAAGAGCCTCGTCGGAAAAATGGAGTATTAGTATATCAGTGGGTAAATATAGCTAAAGATAAACGGAATGAGCCTTTGGATCTGCGGGTTTATAACCTCGCATGTATGTTAAGCGTAAATCCTGATTTCGAGGCTTTGGAAAAATTGATCAACAGCCCGAATGTAATCAAAGAACAATCGGTAAAGTCTAAACTGAAAAACAAGCCTAAAGGCGGCTACGGCTGCATTAGAAAAAGTGTGAGGGGGGATTATTAGTGGCAAGTACGGTACTTAATGAACGGTTAAAGCAGTATTTATCTGCAGAACAGTCTATTTTGGTAGCAGGGCAAAGCTACAGAATTGGCAATAGAACGCTGACGAGAGCTGATTTATCAGAAATAAGAAAAGAAATAAATGATCTTATTGCTGCAGGAGCGACTACGGATGAGGCAATGTATCCAAGAGGGCATCGAACAAAGCAAGTTATTATGCGGGATTAGGAGGATAGATGATGGTGAAACGTAAAAAAGTAATACCGGCTAAGGCCAGGCATCCTACTGAGGGAAATGAAAATAATAAAAAAATAGTAATAGTGAACAGCGGCTATTCAGAAGGCGGCGCCAGTAGGACACGAAGTACTTTACGTGGCTATAATCCCTTGAAATCCAGTACTAAAGCAGATGTTGATGTAAATTTGGCAACTTTACGAAACCGCAGTGCAGATTTAGTATGTAACTCTCCGCTTGGTTCAAGTGCTATTAATACTTCGCGCAGCAATGTTATAGGCGCTGGTCTTAAGGTTTCTCCTAAAATAGATTATAGGCTGCTGGGATTGACTGCAGAGGAAGCTAAAGAGTGGCAGCGTCAGGCGTTTCGTGAATTTAACCTTTGGGCAAACAGCACAGCTTGTGATTTGTATCGAAAGAATAACTTTTTTGATATGCAGGATATTGCATATATGAGCTATCTTGTAGATGGTGACGGGTGGGCGGCGATCAAGTATCGCAGGCCGGTGCCTGATAATCCGTATTGCTTGAGAGTACAGCTTTTTGAGGCCAGTAGGGTCTGTAACCCAAACAGCAGTGGTTCGTATGGTTCTCCATCTTATTACGATGTTGAAATGACTAATAATAAAAACGGGAATCGTATTATCAACGGTATTGAAATAGATTCAGACGGGGCTGTTGTAGCCTATTGGATTGCGAACAGAGTACCGTTTGATTTAACTAACCCGTCTGCACTTTTAAAGTGGCAGAGGGTAGAAGCCTTTGGAAGGTTAAGCGGAAAGCCAAATATTTTACAGATATCACATGAAGAACGACCGGAGCAGTACAGAGGTGTGCCAATATTGGCGCCGGTGATCGAGGTATTGAAGCAGGTCAGCCGCTATACTAATGCGGAGCTTACGGCCGCCATCATTAAATCGTTTTATACTTTGTTTTTTACGACTAATAACAATATTGATGATATGAATGATGTTCTAAGTTCAACTTATGGTCAAGCGGAAGCCGTAACACCAGAAGACCTGGCTCATGTTGAAGTTGGTCCGGGAACGCTTAATCTGCTGCCTCCTGGTGTCGATGTAAAGTCGATGGACGCAAGCCGTACAATGTCAACTTTTGAACCATTTACAAATATGATGATCAGCCAGATCGGTGCAGCTATTGGCACACCGGCAGAGGTGTTACTTAGTCGTTTTCAATCTTCATACTCTGCGGCACGTGGGGCATTATTACAAGCTGCCAGCAATTTTAAAACCAGACGTACCTGGTTTGCACGTGATTTTTGTCAGCCTGTTTATGAAGCTTGGCTGGCAGAGGCGGTTGCTATCGGAAGAATTAGCGCTCCTGGATATGGTAGTGATCCAATCATAACTAAGGCATGGAGTAATGCTGATTGGTTTGGCCCTGTTATGGGGATGCTGGATCCGGTAAAAGAGGTAACTGGCGCGGCCTTACGCGTAAAATATGGTTTCTCTACCGGTGAACGTGAATCTGCGGAACTTACGGGCACTGACTACGACAGCAACATTGACCAAATCGCTATAGAGCAGCAGACGTGGCGAGCTAAAGGATTAGAACCGCCTAAGGCTGATAATACTGGTGGGAATGGGGGTGATAATGATGGAAAAATTTTGGCAGGTGAGGAATGATGTTAGTGGCGATGCTGAAATATTGATCTATGGACCAATCGCAGCAGAGCGGTCCTGGTTTGGTGATGAGGCAACGCCGCAGCAGTTTGCCCAGGATCTTAACGGGCTGGGTGGCAGGGATGTTACTGTACGCATAAACAGCGGCGGCGGTGATGTATTTGCGGCCCATGCTATTCACAATTTGCTCAAGAGCTATAAAGGGCGTGTCACAGCGGTGATTGACGGACTGGCTGCCAGCGCAGCAACGGTTGTAGCCGTGGCGGCAGATAAAATCATTATGCCGTCCAACTCGTTGATGATGATCCACGACCCGGCTATCGGCCTTAGCGGATACTATCCTGCGGCAGAACTGACGAAGTTGGTAGAAGCGCTGGCTACGATCAAAACAAGCATTGTCGCTGCCTATCGTAAGCGTTGTAAGATATCGGACGAAGAAACAGAAACGATGATGTCCAACGAAACATGGATGGGCGCCGCAGAATGTAAGGAAAAAGGTTTTGCTGACGAGATCATCGGAGGAGTTACTGCTGCGTTAAATGGCAATACTTTGGTGATCAATTCAGTGTCTTATGATTTGAACCATTTTGCTAATAGTGAAGCGGTAAAAAATAAATTTAAACAAAGTGAGGTTAGAGATATGCCAAGTGGTAAATTAGAAAAAATTCTTAATGCTTTAGGTTTGCAGGAACTGTTGGAAGATACGCAGGCCGCAGCACCCGGCGCAGGTCAGTTCCAGGAGAATAATGCGCTTCCGGCGACGGCTGTTGATAATGCCGCAGCGGTGGAAGCCGCAGTGGCCGCAGAGCGTCAACGTGTACTTGATTTAGAAGCACTTGATGATGGTCAAAATGTCGCAATTACCGCGATCATCAATGAGGCTAAGAAAAGCGGCAAAACTGTTAACGAAGTAAAAAATTATGTAGAAGCGATTAAAACTGCTGCTCCAGCAGGGGCGGTGGCTAATGCTGCGCAGAATGTTGTAGCCACTATGGTAGCCGACAATAAAAGCTCCGGTGTTGATGGCGTTGCTGCTAATCCTGCGACCGATGAGGCTGCTGTAAGTGCAGTAGCAGATGCGAAAGCATTAGACAAGATGGTCAAGGTAATGAATAGTAAATTTGGAGGTGCGAAATAATGGAAATGATTTCCAACATGAACGGAACTCATTATGATGAGCTTATTGGTGGTACAGCAGTACCGGTACTTACTAAAAACGTAACTCTGAAAGGTGTTACGGCCAGCTATAAGCGTGGTACCCTTCTGGCTTTGGTTAACGGTAAATATGAAATTGTTGACAGCACAGCTTCTACCGGTGCAGAAAAGGCATCGGCAGTTTTAGCACATGATACGGACTTAACCGGAGCTGACGTTGTTGTCACAGTTTATATCAGCGGCCAATTTAATCGTGAAAAACTTATTGTGGCACAAACATCTGATAATGCCACTGCTCATGAAGAAGAACTGCGTGCGGTCAATATCTATTTGACCAGCGTGAAATAAGGAGGATGAAGATAATGCCTATTAATATTGATGATACCAGAACTTTGCTGCAGGCGATTGAGCGCACCAATCCGCCGACTACGACATTGATTGATACTTTTTTCCCTGCGGTTAAAACCTTTTTGACGAATACCGTGGATATGGAATACCGCAAAGGCGGTCGCAGAATGGCACCGTTTGTGGTACCGGGCAGCAAGGGTGTAAATATGAGCCGTAACGGTTCGCAGATCAGGTCTTATAAAGCTCCGCTGATGCGCCCTAAACGGACTATCGAAGCGTCTGATATTGAGCGTCGTGGTTTTGGGGAGGATATCTACAGCACTCGCACTCCGGCAGAACGTGCGCAAGAATTGCGCGCTTATGACATGGCAGAATTGATTGATGCCTGCGTCCGTCGTCAGGAGTGGATGGCTGCACAGCTTTTGATCAACGGTGAATACGAATGCAAAGGCTATGCCGACGATGGTGAAACTGTTGTTGTTGATACGATTACATTTTCTGAATTTGACAATAAAACAACTCTGTCCGGATCGGACACATGGGATAATGCAAGCGCCAAAATTTATGATGTCATGGGTGACGCATCTCAGAAGATCCGCCGCAACGCGGGTATGATCCCTACAGTGGCCCTGTGTTCACAGAATGTAGTATCCTACCTGCTCAATAACGAACAGCTTTATAAATATTTGTTGGTGCCCAGCCGTGAAAATTTAGCACTGATGAGCATTCAGCCGAAGCTGGTAAGACCGGAATTGCTGCGAGTTGGTTATATTGAATCACTTAATCTGGAAATCTACGCTTATGACGGCGTGTACGAGGGTGACGACGGCAACCTTGCCCAGTATATCCCTGATGATCATATGATTATTGGTGTGCCCGGTCGTGGTAAACGTCTCTTTGGTGCAGTAACGCAGCTTGAAGACGACAAACAATTTCGTACTTATGAAGGCGCATACATTCCGAAAGTTACCGGTAATACTGAAAGCGATACGACTACTCTGGCTATGTCCAGCCGCTGTGTAGTATGTCCGGAGTTTTTGGATGATTGGGCGACCTTGAAAGTAAAATAAGGAGGTTTGTAAATGCAACAAGTATTGATAAAGAAATTTACTTTGCTACGCAATGGCGTCGAGTATAAGGCAGGAACGATCCTCGAGCTGCCGGAAGCTGAAGCGAATGCGCTGGTAGCAGGTGCGCCGAAAGAATTTGAAAAAGTTTCGGTGGGAGTTGTAGTTAACTCGACTACAAGTGCAAAAAAAGCAGAAAGAACATTGAAAGATTTTACCAACACCGAACTGAAAGCTTTATGCGAAGAAAGAGGCTTAGAAGTGCCTAAGGCAGCTAATAAAGCAAAGCTTTTAGAACTGCTGGAGGGTGCGGCCGATCAGCAAGATGAGACCGATGGTGATAGCCTGCCTCCGGTCAATGCCGCAGCTACAGTAAAATGAAAACCTTTCGTGAGCAGATAGCCGCAGATAATACTGCGGCTTTTATTAACTCGTTAGAATTTGCCGATAAACATAACTTGAATGGTACCGAATGCAGCGCCATCCTGCAAGACATTTCTGTTGCAGAGGGGTTATCTACGGGGCCTGGGTCCAGTCAAACTTATGCAGGGATCTATGGTAGTAGGCTTCAGGTAAATTGCTTGGCAGAAGCTTTGCCTGAGCTTCCTGTATATGGACAGCTTTTCGGCGTCAATGATAAGCAGTATCTGGTTGAGAGCTGTGCTGATGATATGGGTATTTTGACTATCCAATTGGTGGCGAATGACAGATGATTAAAATTGAATTTGATGAAAAAACATTAGAAATAGCGCAAAACCTTTTTGCAGAGTACCCGGAGCAAGTTAAGTACGCAGCATCAAGAGCGATTAATAGAACGGCTACAGCTGTACGAGCAGAATTATCGGGGTTAATAATTGAAAAATATGATATATCTTCTGCTAATGTAAAAAAAGCTATAACAATAAAACGTTCTATGCGTAAAGTTTTACGCGGTGTAGTCGGAACGGTGGGCAGGATGCTACCCATAACATATTTCAATTTAAGCCCAAAACCTAAAAATATTATTTCTGCATTGCGCGCAGGAGAAAAAATTGCAAAAGCAGGACCTATGCGAGTACGAGTAATACGTGCTGGAGGGTTTAAGAATGTTCCCGGATTATTTGTACAACAATCATCTCGTAGCAATTACGCTGGACCTATGCTCAGGTATTTGAAAACAAGATATCCGTTGGACATTCCATATGGCCCGAGCATCCCACAGATGGCGGGGAATAAAGACGTGCTGGAAGATTTAGCACCATTTGCAGAGAAGGTGTTGAATCGAAGATTTTTACATGAAGTTTCATATCGTTATGGAAAATTTGGAGGACGTTAATGACACAAGTCGAATTGATGGAAAATTTGGCAGCGTTTCTAAAAAATGTTGTCCTGGAATATGAATCGCAGCAATCTGACGGGACTTATTCTCCGATAAATGTTTATCCCGGATACCTGCCGGTGAAAACGAATGCCAAAGAAAGTGAATCATGTATATACGTGCTGGTTCTTGAGTGCGAAGATGGCGAGGAGCAGAGTGCGGCCAAGGTCGAAATCGGGTTCAGTATTGTCGATGGCGATACTGCCGAAGGATGGCGCAGCTTGTTTAATTTAATGGAGCACGTACGTCAGGCTTTGCTGAAAAAACGCACTATTGCTAATAAGCATAGGCTCATCTTGCCTATCAAATCTAAGGTGGCAGATGAGCAGCCTTTCCCGCAGTGGCAGGGCTTAATGACAGTTAGTTACACGCTGGGCAAGCCAGTAGAGGAGGAAATAAATTATGGCTATTAACAAAAAAAGCAGTCAGACCACTAAGCCTGAACGCTTTATTTATGTAGGCCCGTCTTACAAAAACGGAAAGTTATTGAAATATCAGGTATTCATTGGCGGGTTACCAACTCATATTGATGATGTATTTGAAAAGTGTCCGCAAATTAAAAAACTGTTTGTAGCTGTTTCAGAATTGCCAGAAGCTGAAAGGGCTATTGCAAAAGCGGGAACACCTATGAATAAATATTACCAAGCTGCTGTTTTGGCAGAAAAGGAGGAATAACATATGGCATATAAGCATGGCGTATATACATCTGAGGTGCCAACATCTATTGTTCCGGCAGTAAATTCTACTGCTGGGTTACCAGTTGTTTTTGGTACGGCTCCAATTCATTTGGCAAGTAACAGAGCAGAGGTTAATAAACCTATTTTGTGCTATACATATGCAGAAGCGGTAGCAGCTATGGGATACAGTGAAGATTGGGAGAAATACACTCTTTGCGAAACTATTTATAGCCAATATTCGCTTTATGCAGTTTCACCGACAGTTTTTGTTAATGTTTTAGATCCCAAAAAACATAAAGCGCTGGTCAGTGATAAAGAGGTTCAGTTCAACAGTGAAAAAACTGTGATTGTAAATGATCCAGTGTTACTTGAAACATTGAAAGTAAAAAAAGCATCTGCCGGACAACCGTTGACGGAAGGCGTTGACTATGAAGCTGCTTTTGACAGTGATGGGAATTTAGTAATTACTGCATTAAGTGGCGGACAGCTTACAGACAGTGCTTTTTTGGACTATGAAAAAATTGATCCCTCAGCCGTGGATAAGGATGACATTATTGGTGGTATTGATATCAGTACGGGCGCATACACAGGTCTTGAGAATCTTTCAAAAGTATTTCCTCTGTATCGTTTAGTACCTGGTATGGTGCTTGCTCCTGGTTGGACACACGATCCAGAAGTGGCCGCTGTTATGACTGCTAAAGCAAGTACTATTAACGGTTTGTTTAAAGCTTCTGTTTTGGTAGATGTTCCGGCTGACACAGTAAGAAAATATACCGATGTTCCGGCTTGGAAAAATAATAACAATTATGTTGGAGTGGATCAAATAGTCTGCTGGCCTATGGTAAAACTTGGCGAAAAGAAATATCATCTTTCTACTGCGGTAATGGGTGCGATGGGCGTTTTGGATGCCAAAAATGATGATATTCCCTATGAAAGTCCTTCAAATAAAAATATACAAATGGATAGTTTATGTTTGTCTGATGGAACTGAAGTAGTTTTGGATCTGGAACAAGCTAATTATCTTAATGGGCAGGGTGTAGTTACTGCTCTGAACTTTATCGGTGGATGGAAGTTGTGGGGGAATCGTACTGGTTGTTATCCTGCAAATACAGATGTAAAAGACAATTTTATTTGTTTACGGCGTATGTTCAATTGGCATGCACAGACCTTTATTCAAAGTTATTGGTCTAAAGTAGATAACCCGATGAACAAACGACTTATTGATCTTGTCGTGGATAGCGAAAATATTCGCATTAATGGATTTGTTTCAAGAGGGTTCTTGCTTGGTGGAAGAATTGAATATTTGAAAGAGGAGAATCCAACAACAGATCAGATGGACGGTATTTTAAGATTCCATACTTATTTTACGCCGCCGGTGCCGGCACGTGTCATTGAAAATACTATCGAGTTTGATACGTCTTATCTTGAGACGTTGTTTGGTTAATGAGGAGGATGAAAGATGAGTAATAATGTTGTTCCGGAAAAGCTAATTAACTTTAGAGCCTATAATGACGGAAATGATCTTCTTGGCGTAACTGATGTTCAGCTACCGTCTTTGGATGCAATGACCGAAACAGTAAAGGGTGCTGGTATTGCCGGTGAGGTAGACAGTCCTGTTTTAGGGCACTTTGGAAGTATGGAAACTGTACTTAACTGGCGTACTATTTCTAAACCTGGAATGAACCTAGCATCTCAAAAGGGGGTTAGCTTAGACCTGCGCGGCGCGCAGCAGTTTTACGATCCTGAAAAAAGTGAGTACGTCGTAAAGGCTGTAAAATGCGTGATCCGCGGCGTGCCGAAAAAAACCGAACTCGGCAAATTAGACGTTGGAACGACTACCGGCTCCAGCAACACCATTGAAACTAATTATATTAAAGTGATTATTGCTGGCGAAACCGTGCTGGAAGTTGATAAATATAATTATATTTCTAATATTGGCGGCACTGACTATCTTGCTGATGTCCGAGAGGCGTTGGGCTTGAATTAAAAATAAATAAAGGGGCGGCCGCAGAGTGGTGCCCCTTTTAAAATTTGGAGGTAAATAATGAAAGTAAAATTAGAAAAAACTTTGACTACGACCGGCGGAGAAGTAAAAGAAGTCGAGTTTGATTTTAATAAATTAAAGGGTAGCGATTTGATTGCAGCCGAGAAAGAAGTAAGAGCAATGGGCGATCAAACCCCGTCTGTATTTCTATCCATGAATTTTCAGGCTATTGTTGCAGCCAAGCTGATTGGTGTACCGGTAGAGGACATATTAGATTTGCCTGCGACAGATTTTAGGAATATCGTTTTCCCAGTGGCTAATTTTTTGCTCAGTTAGGATTTCGGAATATACGAGAAATAAAAGAACTTGCGGTAAATATGGCAATGCTGTCCTATACACCGGTTAGCTACTATATCGATATAGATCTTGATTTAATGCTGGATTATGCTGAAATTATTGCAGAAAAAAATAGCTCCCGATAATGGGAGCTATTTTAAGATAATTTTTTGTTTTGGTTGAGGTTTTCGTAGAACTGATAAAAGCAGTAACCCGATAAAGCTAACAGGCCTACGATAGATCCTACTATAACAGAAGCGTTGGTAGTATTGTCACTGATATAAAAAAGTAATAATGAAACAATAAACACCGCTAAAAGTTTGAAAAACTGTTTTTGGTTAATTGTTAGTGGTTTAATATTAGATTTTGCTTTAGCAATGGCCATCTCTTTAGATACATCTTTGAAAAAGTAATATATGAACCCACCAATAAAAACTACAATGGTTATTATTAACCACAGTAACAGGCCGAAAATTATCATCATAGCTAAAAAGCTCAGCATAAAATCACATCCTTATATAAATATTATAGCATTTTTGCAGGAAGGAGGGCAATAATGACAGGAAAAGAATTTGCGTTTGGATTTGTTATTTCAGCAACTTTACAAGGCGGCTTCAAAGCGTCGTTTTCCAGCGCCGGAAATGAAGTCACTAAACTTAATAAAAGCGTATCGGAATATAATAAAACCTATAAAATGCTTACTTCTGCGCAGAAAAAAGGCATTATCACGGAAGGGGCATATGCTAATGCTCTTGCCAAGCTTAATCCTAAATACGAAAGTTTGATCGCAAAGCAACAACAGTATTTGTCTATGCAAGGGAAGATCAATAAAACAAAATCAAATATGTCAGGATACGGTAAAAAGGCACTTGCTGCAGGCGGTTTTGCTTATGGATTAATAAATCTTACTAAAGATGCAGTTAATTTTGAAAGTTCTATGGCAGACGTCAGAAAAGTTGTTGACTTTGATACTCCGCAGCAATTTAAAAAAATGAGTAAAGATATTTTAGACCTGTCAACTAAAATACCAATGACAGCAGATGGTTTGGCCGCAATCGTAGCTGCAGGCGGGCAATCTGGAATTAATAAATCTGATTTACTGCCGTTCGCCGAATCGGCAGCAAAAATGGGCGTAGCATTCGATATTACAGCTGATCAAGCCGGTGAAATGATGGCCAAGTGGCGTACAGCTTTTAAGATGGGGCAGCCAGAGGTTATTGCTTTAGCCGATAAAATAAATTATTTGGGGAATACTACAGCGGCTTCAGCCCCACTTATTTCCGATGTTGTAACAAGGGTGGGACCGTTGGGTGCGGTCGGCGGTGTTGCATCTGGCGAAATAGCAGCACTGGGGGCGAGTATAGTCGGGGCTGGTATAAATTCAGAAATGGGTGCTACCGGTATCAAAAATTTAATATTGGCATTAACATCGGGTGAGAGTGCTACAAAAGCTCAAACTGGAGCATTTGCAACATTAGGGTTAGATGCGGTAGAGATGGCTCAATATATGCAAAAAGATGCTAAAGGTGCTATTTTGACTGTGCTTAAAGGGTTGCAGGGATTAGATAAAGCAAAACAGGCAAGTACATTAAAAGACTTGTTTGGAAAAGAATCTCTAGGGGCCATTTCGCCATTGTTATCAAATTTAGACAAACTTGAGGAGAATTTTGCAGGCGTAGCTAATGCTGCGAAATATGGCGGTAGTATGGAAGCCGAATTTAAAACTAGGTCTGAGACGGCGGCTAATGCAACTATTCTTATGAATAATAATATCAACGCCGCAAAAATAGCTCTCGGGAATGGGCTTTTACCTGTAATTGCGCCATTAACCGGTATTATAGGCGGTGCTGCCAACTCTGTTGGGAAATTTGCTACAGAAAATTCAACCCTTACATCCATTCTACTGGGGTCAGTTGGCGCCATAGCCAGTGTCGCTGCAATAGCTTATTCATTAGGCTGGATTTATAGCGGTGTAAAGCTTGCTGTATTAGGGACAAAGTCTGCCTATGAGTTGTCCGGTAAAGCTTTAGGTAAGTATAATCTGGTAACTAAAGCGGCGTCTCTTTTAACGAAAGGATGGGCTATTGCACAGGGACTTTTTAATACGGTACTCGCTGCCTGTCCTATTGGTTGGTTGATAATTGGTATTGCTGCAGTTATTCTTGCAGGTACTTTATTGTATAAACATTGGGATACAGTTAAACAATTCTTTACAACTTTATGGGACAGTCCAATAGCTAGAATAGCCTTTTTTGTCACTGGGCCTGTAGGTTGGATCATTGGCGCGGTTACTGCAATAATTGCTAACTGGGATACGTTAGCAGCATATTGGGATTATTTTTGGGATAATCCATCTGCTGCAATATTTAGATTCACAAGTTATATTCAGGAACAATTTACAAGTGCTGAAACCTGGCTTCGCGAAAAATGGCAATCTATCAGTAATTTCTTATCTACTCCTATTTTTGGCAAAGTTAATATTACGGCATCCGGTAATGGTGCAGAGGTTGCAGAAAATGCGTATGGCGGTATTTATGGCAGGGGGGCATTTCTTACTACTTTTGCGGAAAACTCTGGTGAAAGCGCGATACCGCATACTCCCAATAGACGTAATATAGGATTGTTGGCCAAAACTAATGAAATCATGGGGAATCCATTGGGAACTGGTGGCGGCATAACGGCTACCTTTGCGCCACAGATCACAGTACAAGGGAATGCCGATACTGCTGAAATTTCAACTTTATTAGATCAAAAAATGCGTGAATTTAAAGCAATGTTGGCAGAAGTGCAGAATCAGAACAGGAGGCTTTCGTATGGCTAAAACCTATTACACAATTCAGGGCGATATGTGGGATGGTATAGCAAAAAAGTTATATGACGATGAAAGTGGCGTAAACGCGCTGCTGGAAGCAAACCAGCAATATGCTGACATAGTTGTTTTTCCAGCAGGTATTATTTTGGATGTGCCGGATTATGAAAAGCCTACTCCGACCAACTTGCTGCCGCCGTGGAGGCGTTAAATGGAAGCACGTAGAATATTGACGATCATAAAATATAATAATAAAGATATTTCAGCTGATATCAGTAAATATCTAAAGAGCATCAGCTATACCGATAATCTATCGGGAGAAGCCGATGATTTGCAGATAACACTGGAAGACAAGGCGGGGCTTTGGCAATCGACATGGATGCCGGAAAAAGGAGCACTTCTAGATGTAATGCTGCAGCAAAAATATTGGCAAACTTTGTCGGCGTTACCACAAAGTTTGCGTTTGGGATTGTTTGAAATCGATGAAATAACAAGCAGCGGCTATCCGTCAGAAGTACAAATAAAAGCAGTTTCCGTGCCTGATAATAATACTCTTAGAGGTACTGAACGTAGCCGGAGTTGGGAAAAGGCAAAGCTGCAGGTAATCGCTAATGATATAGCTTCAGCTGCAGGAATGTCATTGTTTTGGGACACAGAAGAAAATCCGGTGCTGGATAGGGCAGAACAGACAGAACAGTCTGATCTGTCTTTTTTATATGCAATTTGTAAGGATAAAGGCCTGGCATTGAAAATAAGTGATAAAAAAATCATTATTTTTGATGAAGCAAAATATGAAGCGGAAAAAGCAAAGATAACAATAGTAAAACCAGGTACCGTTTATAAAAAAGAGTCTGGAATGAAATATTTGTTTGTTGGTACTGGCTACAGTCTGCGTACTAAAATTAGAGATATTTATGCTGCCTGCAGAGTTAGTTATCAGCAGGGCAGTTCAAAATCTAATATTGAGGCAACTTATACTGCTGCTGGTAAAAAGGGAAAAACATTGCAAGTAAATGAACAAGTTGAAAGTGTTGCGGAAGCATTAAATTTAGCAAAAAAACGGTTGCGCGAAAAAAATAAAGACGAAGTTACTGGATCTTTAAATATGTTGGGAAACTTTGTCTTATTATCTGGGGTTACAGTTAATTTATTAGGATTTGGAGCTTTTGATGATAAGTACTTGATAACCAGAGCATCACATGATATTGGCAGCGGTTATACGACAAATATCGATGTAAGAAGGTGTTTAAATGGATACTAATTTTATAAAAAACATAATTCGTATCGGGAGGGTATCTTCTATTGACGTCAATACAAATACTGCAAGAGTAGCTTTTTCTGATAAAGACGATTTGGTATCTGGTAATTTAATGATTGTAAATCGTGGAAGCATGGTCGACAAGGATTACTGGATACCTGATATTGATGAACAAGTTCTGTGCTTAATGCTGCCAAATAAAAGTGGGCAGGGATTAAATGAGGGTTTTATTATTGGTTCATTTTTTTCAAAAGAAGATGAACCACAGGAGAGAAGTGCTGATGTAAGGGCGATTAAATTTGGTGATGGTACTGTTATAAAGCATGATCGTAAATCAGGAAGTTTAACTGTAAATGCTACAGGTGATATTAGTATTATTGCTGCGGGAACGTTGACCATTCGCGGTGCTGCGGTGAATATAAATTAGGTTAAATATTAGAAAAAATTATGTTATAATAACCCCATAAAATGATATTTTGTGAGGTGTTAAAATGGAATTTGGCAAATATGGTCATTGCGCTATTATGGCTTTTGAACTGGTGAAAAATGAGGGAATACCTGCAAGAGAAGCGTGGCAAATTGCAGCTGAAAAGATATTTGAAGGGAAGCCGAGCAGTATTGCGAAAGGATGTCCTAAAAATGCTTTTTTGAGTTTAATGGGGCAAAATAACAGAAGAAGTAAAAATGGAACCTATGCTATGGAGGCATTAGATATCATAGATAAACTAGGAAAAGACGATATTGATAATATTTCACCAAATAAATTTTGGCGCGACTATATGGGCAAAGAAATAAGTCATAATCATCAGATCGATGTTGTTTTTGCACTTAGAAGCAAAGGGTATGTATAATAAAAAGGCACTCCTCAAGGAGTGCCTTTTTATATGGAAAATTTAATGTTTATGGTATGTTCCGGTTCTTCTATCCCAGTGTCCACCGTTAGAATCTGTTCTACCTGGATGAGCAAATGCTGTAGCTGCTAAAGCTAATGTAAAAACTAAAACTAAAAATAGAGCAGTTAATTTTTTCATAAATAACACTTCTTTCTTATTTGATTTTTACTTCGCAGTTGAATAATTTTAAACATTGACCATCAGATACCTGGATGTAACGGTCTCCTGTGAATAAATCATTGGAAATAATGGAACTCATATTGTGGCTGCTATCTCTGGAGACTTCGATATAGATATCCCCACCGTTAGAAGTGACTTTTTATTCGCCAGCAGGGAAATCAATACCTACTTTGTACATACAGGAAGGTAACATACCATTTTTTAATTCTACTTTGGGTGCATCTTTGGCCGCATAGATAGTACCACGTTGTACTTTTAGATATTGACCGTCTTGAACTGTAATAACACTTCTGTTTTTAAAGACATCATTTGCTATGATACTGCTGAAATTACCAGTTGAATCGCTGGCCAGTTCAATATAACTGTCGCCATTTGAGATAACAACGTACTCTCCGGCAGGCAAGTCTTTACCAATTTTATATTGGCCTGCTGAATAAGTTTTTACTTTAGGTGCGTCTTGCGTGGCTTTAATCGTAGCTGAGGAAGAAGTTGATTTTGTAGAGTTATCTCCTGCACAACTTCCAATTAAAACCAGTAAAACGATAAGACTTGCTCCCCATTTAAGGATTTTTTTTCAACATAAAAACATCTCCAATTCTTTATCATTTTTATCATTATAACATATTTTTCAAAAACTTCACAAATATTATATAGAATAAGTGATGGTTATGAAATAATAAAACACTTGATTTAGGGCTAGTAAAAGCGTGTATATATTGCAATCGAGAGTAAATGGTAGATAATCGCTAACTAAAGCGTCCTTATTTTAAGGGCGCTTTTTCTATATACAAAAATACTTAAAGGAGGTGGGTAAATTGCAGGCGACAAGATTAGGCGATACTGATACAGGACATGATGCTTGTCCAGGGACTGTGCTTGTGAGTGCAAGTACGAATGTAATAATTAACGGTAAAGGTGCAGGACGTGTCGGCGATAGTTATGCTCCGCATGGATGTATCGTGCATCCAGCACATACAGCGCATATCGCCAGCGGCAGCAGCACAGTTCTTATTAATGGACTGCAGGCAGCAAGGGTAGGTGATCCGATAGACTGTGGAGGCAGTGTCGCTTCTGGAAGTCCGGATGTAATCATAGGAGGTTAATATGCAAGTTGGATCTATGGGAGATATCCCTTTTGTTGTGACATATGGTAAAATTCGTACTTTTAGTGATTACGGCCGCAGTGGTTCCGGCCGCTGGGCAAAGCACGATTTGATTGGTCGTAAACCTGTAATGGAGTTTTTAGGGCCTGACGTTGAAAAAGTTAGCATGAAGATCCAGCTGCGCACTGATCACGGCATAAATCCCGAAAGCGAGCTGGGGAGGCTGAGGAAAATGAGGGACACAGGCGCAGTTTTTCCGTTTATTTTAGGTGGCGCGCCGGTATCTGATAATTATTGGTTGCTGGAGGATATAGGGGAAAACGTAAGCTATTGGCGGGCAGGCGGTAAAATACTTTCCGTTAGCGTCGATATTACATTGACTGAATATTCTACAGAGGAGGTGCGCTGATGGATTTTGAACTTACTGCGGGAGAAAGAGTTGACGTAGATTTTGCTCCAAAAAATGTGCAAATGGAAATTTTACAAAATTGCAGTACAATACTTAGCACGTCTAAGTTTAACGTACCGTTAGACCGTGACTTTGGCATTGATGCAAACTATGTAGATGCTCCGCTGTTATCGGCTAAAGCGAAAGCAGAAAGTGAAATATTTGCTGCATTAAAAAAATATGAGCCGCGAGTTACGGTAAAACAAATTACATGGCGCTCTAATGCGGAGGGCGTTTTAAGGGCGAAAGTGAAGGTGGTCATAAATGAAACTTAGTGATCTGCCGGACATTGAATTTGTTAGTGCAGACGAACAAGAAATATTATCGGATATCATAAAGCTTTATACGGAAATAACCGGAAGAACCCTTGCACAAGGTGATCCTGTCCGATTATTTTTATGCGTGATTGCGGCCATTATCCTGATGCTGTGCAATAAGATCAACTACACCGGCAAACAAAATCTATTGCGATATTCGGCAGGTGCCAACCTGGATCACTTGGGCGTACTTGTCGGGGCAGAACGTATTGGCGCCAAGGCCTCTGTCACGACAATTAAAATAACCCTGTCGGATGTGCGGTCCGTTGCGACAAACATTCCAGCAGGTACGCGGGCGACAGCTGGAGATAATGTGTTTTTTGCTATTGATCAGGATGCAACGGTCATAGCTGGACAGTTGGATGTTTCTGTAGCGGCTACCTGTACTGTGGCTGGTGTTCTCGGTAATGGCTATCTGCCGGGAGAAATCAATAAGATTGTTGATCCAATTCCGTACGTCGCTGGAATGGTCAATACCACAACGTCGGAGGGAGGTTCAGATGTCGAGAGTGACGATTCTTTGCGTGAGGCTATTCGCGAGGCTCCGGAGGGATTTTCGGTAGCTGGACCAGTGGGCGAATACATTAAAATTGCCAAACGAGCTTCGTCTTTGATTGTTGATGTATCGGTAATATCACCGGAGCCGGGGCAAGTACTGATAACACCGCTACTTGTAGGCGGTGGAATACCGGGAAAAGAAATGCTGGATATCGTAGAGGCAGCGTGCAGTGATAGATCTGTAAGGCCGCTCACTGACCATGTGCGTGTGGCTGCTCCGGAGGTTGTCAATTATGATCTTACACTCACGTATTACCTTGACCGGGCAAATGAAGCTAAATCTGTTGCCGTTCAAAGCGCGGTAGCGAAAGCGGTGGAGGATTATATCGATTGGCAAAAATCTAAGCTTGGCCGTGATATCAATCCGGACGAGTTAATCTGTCTTATTAAAAATGCTGGCGCCAAGCGAGCGGTTATATCTTCGCCTACTTTTCGGATCGTTGCTGATAACCATGTAGCGATAGCTGAAAATGTTAATGTTACATTTGGGGGGCTAGAAAATGAATGATCTGCAAAATCTGAATTTAATCGAGTTGCTACCCACTAGCATTGCAAGCGACGAAACGATAAGAAATATCTGTAATGCCATTGCAGAAAAATTACAAACGATTAATGAAAAAGCTGAATTAGTTTTGTTGCTGCCACGATTGGATCAGTTGCCGGAAACATTGGTGGATGAACTAGCTTGGCAATATCATGTTGATTTTTATGATTATGCGGCAGATATCAATAAAAAAAGGGCATTAGTGCGCAAGGCCATTGACTGGCATCGGAGAAAAGGCACTCCTGCTGCAGTAGAGGAAGTATGTACAGCTGTTTTTAAATCAGCAAAAGTTTATGAGAATTGGGAATATGGTGGGGAACCATATCATTTTCAGGTAAGAATGATTTCAGAAGGCATTCCAGATAAATCTGTTTTGGACAATTTGTATAGGGCAATTAAAGAAAGTAAGAATGTTAGGAGTTGGCTTGACGCTTTAAGTTTTGACCGTCAAATAGCTGGCTCCTTATTTGTTGGAGGGGTCTATTCTTCAATGAGAAAAGTGGAGATTTTCCCATCACAGATAAAACCACAGATTTTAAATATCAATAATTATTTTGGAGCTGCAATCTATGTACACAAAGGAGTTGAAGTAACATGCCAAACTGGGCAAATTTAATGTTGACTAAACAAGGAAAGGTATTACAGGCAAAAGCTATTGCTGGTAGTACATTAACGATCACTAAGATGAAATTGGGTTCTGGTATTATTCCAGATGGAGTATCGCCAGAAGATCTTACTGATTTGATTCAACCCAAACAAGCTTTAGGATTAACGGCAATCAGTGTTAATGGTGGATTAGCTAAAATTCAGAGTATTGTTACTAATGCTGAACTTTCAGAAGGGTACTATATTCGTGAATGTGGTGTATTTGCAAATGATCCTGATGTTGGGGAAATAATGTATGCAATAATGACAGATACCTCCCCTGATTTTCTGCCTTCCGCATCAAGCTCTGTTGTGATTTCAGAAGAATTTAGTATTAATGTAGTAACGGAAAACATGGCGAATATAACAGCGATTATTGATCCTGAAGGTATAGTAACAGTGGCTAATGCAAGAAAAATTGCAGAGGATAAAGTTACTGAGCATAATGAAGATACAGAGGCTCATCCAAATGACTTTAATTTAAAAGGCATTACTATTGGCAAAGGTAATGTTATTGCAACTAAAAAGGGAGATTTACTAACTCTTTTGGCAGGGAAAGGAATTAATTTACTTAGTGATATTAAAAATAAGATAATCACGATCGTTGGAAAAAGTAAGAATGCATGGAATCCGAATGAGGAAATTATAGCTGGAGATATAAGATATACCGAAGACGGTAACGGTCCAAGTTGGGCTTATTTGTTATGTAAAACTGCAGGAAATACAGGTACCGTTGAACCGACTTTAGAAGCTAATGCTATTGTAGGACAGGAGATAAATGACGGCAGTGTTGTATGGACGGTACAAAAAAACAGTAATGCATTAAGCTTTGCTGGAAAAGAAGCAGATCTTTTTGCATTATTAAATAGCCCTGATTTTAAGGGGACTCCTACAGCACCAACAGCAGCCAAGACGGTAAATAATACTCAAATTGCTACAACTGCTTTTGTTCATTTGCTTGCTGGAGCCGCTAATAATGGTGGTATAGTCGATTCGTTGTTGGCTCAAAATGGCTATGTAAAATTCGCAAATGGTTTAATTCTACAGTGGGGATATGGAAATTCTGAATCAACACAAACATTTCCAATTAAATTTACTAACTCTGTAATTGGTATTTACGGAAGTAAGAGGGCTATAAATTACGAATATACTTTTGCAGCAACGAGTATTACAAATACAAATTTTTTCATGTCTACACGTAACTCAGAGGGTAGCAGTAGGGTTATAGCTTGTAACTGGCTGGCTATCGGCCAATAGCAAACCAAATGAAACTACCAAACCATGGATCACCGCCATAATCTTGTTTGTATACGTTGAATTTGGATGTGGTCCAATTACGTGGCTGTACCTCCGAATCGTATTTTGTCGGATTATTAGTATCGGTGTTTCTTAGTCCGCAAAATAGGGCAAAACAAGCAGAATTAAAATTCACAGGAAATGCGTACCAACCGCTTTCTCCCTCGCTTCCGTCGTTGCCAGCGCTATTAATTCCCCACTGTGGTTATATACCAATTGCTAACCATTGTACTGGACCTAATTGAGCAATATCAGGCCTATTGCTTTGATAATTCATTGTGGTGATGGTAGTTGTCGTTATATGGCAAGATGCATTACACCAAGAACTGTCAGCGGAAACAACAGCAGTAAAAGCAACCTCAAAAGATATAGGTAAACTCACTGTTTGAGCTCCACCGCCGACATTTTCTCCCCACTGTTCAATAGCCAAGTGAAATTGCAGTAGTAGTGGGCCTGATGTATGAAATGGGGCTATTATATCCAGCTGTAAAACTCCATCCAGTAAGGGTGTAATCGAAAGTAAAACCACAAAACTCTCTTGCCGGAAAGCCAGGGGCGCCAACAACTACTGCCGTATAAACACCATTGAATTTTAAAGCCCAAGCGCCTGAGCCACCAGTTGAATATCCCCACTGTTCAAAAGCCAATAGCTATGTATCTCAATGTTGGACGATCCAGATGCGACAAGCGAAAAGCTACCTGGCTTTCCGATGTGAAATCCCAAAGTATATTATTCACGTAATTCTCTTTGCCAAAGGTTGCATCAGCAGCACCCATTACTCCTGTAGCTACCGCAGTATAATCAGTTGTTGTAAATGATATAGGAAATATGCATACTGCTACATATCCCGACAAACTTGCAGAACTTCCCCACTGTCTAAATAAATATTCCGAACCAAACAGCTCCGTCTAATTCTATAGGAGCTTTTGCCCAAATGAAGCGCAATTTGTTCGCTGTAGATGCGTTAATGTTCCAAACAGTCTGAGTAGTTCCCGGCCAAGTAGTAGATGCGGCTAGTAGTATGTCTATTGACGCAGCCAAAAAGCATCTGGAAAAGGATACCGGCGTGGTTACGTCAGTGTAGATGGCTCCGACAGCAGCCGTATAATATCCCCACTGTTTAATGACCAATAACCCAATAGTTATAACCGTATCCTCGATATGTCGTAATTGATGTTTTGCTTAAACTTGTTATAGTTTGATCAGCGTTTCCAGTAGCGTTTCCTGTCTCGTTATATTGAGTAAATCCATTTAAAGCCGATACAGTAAATGCAATTGGGAAAGTAGTTGTTTGTCCAGTAGATTTTCCCCACTGTATCAAGCACCTATAGCAATCCATTGAGCATCCTTGTTCTGATCACTGTTATCCGCAACGTCAAGCGTAAACCCTGATAAAGTATTGCTTTCTCGTGCCTTGGAGTCCATAAACACATTGCCTTGATGATTCGTTACTAAACGTCTAAATTTTGTAAATGGGATAGGAAATATTACCCAGCCGTGTATATTCATTCCCCACTGTTACTCGACCCCAAGGGCGATATAAAGTGTGCCGTAGAAACTCATATTCCAATAACCAAAAGCGGCTCCTGTTGCTGTCCAACTTAAGAGATGATAATGGTCGGTATTTCCAGTGGTGTTGCTGTGAGCATTACTTACAACGGCATAACACTCTCTAAAAGCGATAGGGAAAGTAACTCCTGTTGAATTTGAATATCCCCACTGTTTACCGTCCTACAGCGAACAACCTTGACGTCTGCGTTCCGTTCCAGCGATCATCATTATACCCATTACAAAGTCTGTAATTAATATTAATGTTGCTTATGCCATAGACGAAAGTTTCACAGTTATCTGATGAAATTACATTCGCATAATATAACTCACTGAACGCAATAGGGTACGTTATAACACGATCATTACCAGAATTGGTATATTTTCCCCACTGTAGCTAACAGCCAATAATGAAAAATCCAACTGTATCCCATACACCAGCAGTAGTACCTGCCCTAAGAACTATTGTTGTCTTTGTAAAACCACCACAGGATGCATGGTTACCACTATTGCCAGTAGAAATAGCTACAGTGAAAGGCGCTTCCTCAAAAGGGATTGGCAGATCATAAGTTACAGGATTTGTACCATGAACTGTTTGATATCCCCACTGTTTATTGTCCAACGACAAACCAGTAGATGCCTGTCTTTCCACCGCCATTGTTATCTCTTAACTCTATTGTTTGCTTGTCGGTAGGTTTGATACCAATAGTAACCGTCCCAGAATCATTTGCTGCACCTACATAACCACCATTCTTAAAAGCAATAGGTAATTTAACAGTACTTTGATGAGTATTATTATGCTCTTTAAATCCCCACTGTGGTTATTGCCATCCGATGGCAAGCCAGTTTCTAGTGTATGCATAATCAAAACTAACTCCGGTTAGACTTTTCCTGAAAAAATTATAGGCTACTGTATCTGCACCACCTGAAGCAGGTCCATAAATTTTACTGAGAAAAACGTACTTAATACTTTCAAAAGAAATAGGAAAAGCTATTGTTTTCGTTTCTGTTTCTTCAAATCCCCACTGTGTCTTAAAACCCTATTGTGCAATAGGACAGATAACGACCTCTCGTAATCGAAACACGTATCGAAGTTGTTGTAACCTGAGTTACGCCTACGTTTTCACCGTAACCGTCGGTATCATTACTTGTGTAGTCGAGATCTTGGCCTATGACAACATATTTATTTGAGCTATATGCTAAAGGCAATGTAACAATAATATACCCTTGTTCAGCATAAACTATTCCCCACTGTTGCTATGCTACGCCAAAAGCACACCAGTATTTTCCACTGCCGCCACCAGATGCTCCAATATTCATACCTGATATAGAAACATTATAAACTGTATTTGCTTCACTCGGACTTCCATTGTGGCAAATACAAGAAATTGCTGTAAATACATTTGAAAATTTGAAGGGAAAAGTTATATATGGTCTACCTGTATTGTTAGTAAATCCCCACTGTAAAAAAAGAAAGGATGATAAAAATGGAAAAAGAATTTAAATATTACATTGTACTTGATAAAGATGGAAAACGCGTATCTCCCGGATACCGCGAAGATGGTGATGTACCAGAAGATGTAAAAGAAAACGGGTTCTTAGTTACAAAATCTGAATTTGCAATGCTATTAAATGGTTATTATAGAGATCCAGAGACAGGAGAATATAAAGAAATACCGCCATATGAGCCAGGACTTGATGAATTAAAAGCTTCTAAGTTATTGGAAGTTGATGCTTGGACCGAAAGTAAAATTACAGGAGGTTTTACATCTGAATGTAGTGGAGAGATGGTAAGATACGATAGCGATAAGGATACGCAGCTCACGGTTTCTAGTGATCTTAATACAATCAATTCAGCTCCTGATAAATTTTCGGAATATTATCCAAATGGTTATCCGATGAGAGGTTATCCTGATGGTGGAACCGAAAAAACAATTCACTACCTAACTGTTAAACAACTCATTCAATGGAATGTAGATTTGGGATTACATAGAGGGGCCTGTAAGCAGGCAGGCTGGGAGAAACAAGCTTTGGTTGATGCTGCCGACAGCAAAGAAGCTTTAGATGCTATAATTTTAGAAAAATAATAGTGAAAGGATGAAAAAGCGCATAGATACTGCACTTTTATAATAAAAATTGATGAAAAAATATCATACCGAATTCAAACCGCCTGTAGAGTTGAGAAATCAAGGAATACAGGCTTTTTTGTTGCGTAAATTCGTGCCGGGTTAATACCACTCAAGGCTGTCAAATGAGGTCTATAGCCTTTTTTAGCTCATGGAGGGATTTATGGGTATAAACCCTCTTAGTAACTCCTTGACTGGCATGGCCGAGAATACGTTTGATTGCAGTTTCGTTAGCGCCAGCATTATCTAGCATGGTAGCGCAGGTGTGGCGGCATTCATGCGGCGTGTGTTTGCATTTGCTGGCTACCATTACGGCGTCAAACCGTGCCCGGTACTGATGATAGGTGAGCAGGCTGCCGTCGTCGTTGGTGATGAGGTGTTTGCCGGGCTGTTGCATCCAGAATTCGAAGAATGGCAGCGTCTTTTTGGATATAGGTACAGCACGGTTGCGACCAGCAGCAGTTTTTGATTCTCTAACTATAAAATACCTCTGTCGCAGTTTGACGTCTGTTTTAACGACAGATAGCAGTTCGGACGTACGAACACCAGCGTATATCATCATGAGCACCGTCATAGACCATTTATCACCGAGTTTTTTTACTCTGTTTATCTGTCGAGTGTTAAAAGGTGTTTTAGGGTATTTAACCATGTGCTGATCAATGTCTATGTATTGGCTAATGTTGGCGGCAGGGTCAATAATTTCATATTTTACGGCATATGTGTACATATGATGTAATACCTGTCTAACCTTCTTTTGCATAGCGTAGTGGGCACCGGCATCACGTGTATCGCGAATAACAGCCTGCAGGTCACCGATTTTTAACTCGGCAAACTTCTTGCCGTACAATCTATGGCAGTGCTTGTATGCCGAAAGGTAATTGACTTGCGTAGTTTTTGCGAGTTTGGGAAACCGCTCAGCCCGCATCAATTCAAAGACCTCTGAAAAGGTGATCAACGTTGGTGCGAATAGGGAAGGGTTTTTGTGATACTCGGCAAGCAAAGCAAGTCCTTCAATTTCTGTTGCGGTGTCGCCGATAGATTTTTGGCGGCCATTAATCGTTACTTTTACAGACCATGGACGGCGACGGTTACCGTCAGTGCGTAGCACTACGCTACCAAAACCGTTTGGTAGCTTCATACGTTTTCTTTTTTTATTCAAAAAATATCACTCTCCTTAATGGAGATTATAACAGGAGGAAAAAATGAACTGGGAATCTTTTAAATTTGCGGCTATTGGAGCTGCTCAAACTTTAGCACAAGGTTGGTCGTATAAAGCCGTAATAGCGGCAATGTTGGCTATGATTTTGCATAAGCACGCTATATTGTTTTATAGCTTTGCTTTTTTAGTATTTATTGATTGTTTTACAAAATGGGTATCGATATCCTATCTGCATCTAAAAGATAGTGGTATTGAAAATCCGACTATTCTAGAATCTATTAAAGGAATAAAAAAGGCCAGAGCTGCCAAAAAGATAAAAAGTGAAGTTATGAAACACCGTTTTCTTGGGAAAATCGGTGTTTATTTAATTTGTGCGTTGTCTGCAGCTGTCGTTGATGTAGTTATGAGAGTTTTAGATAAACCTACTTGGGCAGTTATGACGGTTATTGGATATCTTGTTGTAACTGAGCTGCTTAGTATTATTGAAAACTTAAATGATGCTGGCGTGGAAGCTATGAGTGGATTGATTGTTTTTGTTAAAAAGAAATTGTAAGAATTGAGGTTGAAATATTAAAGGAGCGTGAGAATAATGAAAGTCTTTATTAATCCAGGGCATATGCCAGGTGTCGATCCTGGCGCCATGAATCCTAACAGTGGTTTAAAAGAATGTGACGTAGCATTGGCTGTAGGAAAACTTGTTGAGTATTATCTGAAAAATGCCGGATGCGAGGTAATTCGTCTGCAGAGCGACAACCTAAACGGCGAATCTCCGGCATATCCGAATGTTTGTAAAAATGCTAACGACTGGGGGGCAGATGTATTTGTCAGTTTGCACTGCAATGCGTTTGATGGTTATGCGAGGGGCATTGAAACATTGGTGTTTAACTTTGTCAGCGAAGCTGAACGTCTGGCTGCCTGTGTACATAAGCAGTTGGTCGATACGGAACAGAGCATTGATCCGTATATTCCGGATCGTGGGCTTAAGGAACGCCCGAATTTGTCTGTGCTGAGAAATACCGATATGCCGGCTATTCTTATCGAAATGGGTTTTATTGATAACGATCACGATGTTATTTTGCTGGAACATAAACAAGATGCGATTGCAAAGGCTATTGCACGTGGAGTAACAGATTACGCAAATTTATAAAAGTAACTATTTCAAAATAAGGTAATAATGGCAGAGTTATCATATATACCAATTAGCTATTATATTGATATTGGTTATATGCTAGATTATGCTGAAATTATTGCATAAAAAAATAGCTCCCGATAATGGGAGCTATTTATAGAATATTTAGGATTGAGATTTCATTTTTTGTGTTTTTACATTTTCGACATAGTCGTCATACAGTCCTTTAAAAATTGCATAAATCATACCTATAATGAAAATAGCTGCAGCAATCACAACTAGTAAGATTATACCAGCAATAGCTAGAAAAATCATAAACTCTAACATAAAATCACGCCCTTTATATAATTATTATAACATTTTTGCAGGAAGGAGGACAATAATGGCGGGAAAATTATCTAGAGAATAATATTTTATGATATCAATAATATAAATATAGAAAGTGTGATTAAAATTGGTAAAAATTGCGTAAGGAGGTAACTAACGTGAAAAAAGAAAAGAATATTTAGCAAACAAAGTTTTTTGGGCTGGTATGATTATCGTTTTTGTTTTGGGCGCATTACATATATTGTTTAGGTTGTGAGGTATAATAAGTAACTTGACTGGTACTTAACTTTTGCTAGTAATTTATAGAAGTTTGCAGCAAATGCAGACTTATGGGGCAACCATTCTACGATATTAGTGCCAATTGTATCGTGTACGAAAATGGTGTCCAATCTTGTCCAAAAATAAAGCGGACTTATTTGTCTTATATTGCTGAATGTCCAACCTTGTCCAGTTTTTGTTGACATATCGTACGGATTGGACTATAATCTTATATGGAAGAGAACTGTGTTTAAAAAGGAGTGCAACCATGAAATCAGCCTTAATAATAAAGCTAATTGAAGCTCATTCAGGAGGGAACGAAGATGTCTTTAAAAAGGCTTTACAAAACTTAGTGAGTGATGAGGAGAGAAAGGGGAATATTGCGTTAGCCTCATCACTCTTAGCTGCCTATTCAGCCGGAAGCAAGCCGGCAACGCTACTAACCGCTAGCCCACTAACTGAAATGTCATTTTCGGTGCAAAGTACTATTCCTATGCCCAAAGACAAAGATTCGGCATTAGAGTTATTAGAAATTATGCAACCGAAAATAAAACTTAGTGATGTCGCACTACAGGATAAAACTAGAGAAGTATTAACGCAAATAGTTGGAGAGCAAAAAAACGCTACAAAATTATTGGAAAAAGGTATCACTCCAACAAATCGCATATTATTTTGTGGGCCACCAGGATGCGGAAAAACTATGACTGCGAATGCATTGGCAGGAGAAATTGATATCCCTGTAGCCTATGTCAAGCTGGATGGTTTGGTATCTTCGTACTTAGGACAGACAGGTGCGAATATTCGCAAAATTTTTGATTATGTCAAAGACAAGCGAATAATGCTATTCCTTGATGAATTTGATGCTATTGCAAAAAAAAGAGATGATGCACATGAACTGGGCGAATTAAAACGAGTTGTAACTACTTTATTGCAAAACATGGACAACATGCCAGCAAATGTATTTCTTGTAGCAGCCACTAATCATCATCACCTTCTTGATCCGGCCATATGGAGGAGATTTAACAATTCTATTTTACTTGAATTGCCTAATGAATATCAGCGAAATGTCATTGTTTCTAAATGTCTTAGCAATGTATTGTCTGACTATACTGTTGATGTATCTACAATCGTAAAACTCACAGAGGGGATGAGCGGTGCACAAGTTACAAACTTTATCCAAATACTTGCAAAGCACTGTATCATGCAAAATGCTGATAAAGCGCTGAATATTAAGGATATAGCGAGCGTGTGGCTAAAACAGTCTACGCTCTTAATTAGTGATGATGACGATGCATATACAAAAGCCCTTTTATCGCTGAAGAATAAGGGCGTTTCTCTTCGCACATTGGAAGAACTAACTGGGATAAAAAAATCTACATTAAGCTATCGATTTAAGAAAGAGGAGGACGCATATGAGTGATAAAAAAAGCCATCTTTGGATTCCGGATGAAGAAGTTCAGAGATTAGATAAAAGACTAACTGCCAGACCAAAGCCGCGAAAAGTATCTTTCGTTGAGCATGGCAACAAGTTAAGTCAAAGCCTTATGTCAATAAAGACAACGCTAGAAAATGTCGCGGCTGACAACTCCTTGTCCGATATGGATTTGTTTGTTTTCAACGTAGAACTTCCAGAGGGCGAAAAAATTAAGGACAAGAAAGAAATCTTTGATTCAACCGGTATGAAAATTCGGGCTGTTAAGAATGTTAGAAGTGCTATTGTTACATCTACAATTAGCCAGTTTGAGGCGCTTCGTCGCAAAGTGGACAACTACGGTCGTAGCGGCACTGGTAAAACCTACTTTGATTATATTGAAGATTTTAAACCGTATATTGGTAACGTAAAGAACTCATCGGAGTTGACACGCCAAATGTCCAAAGACATACCGCCTGTGACTTTAGATGTTCAGCTTATGCTGATTCCAAATTTAGACAGTTCACTGTATGAGTCTGCCTTGGCTAAGCTAGTAAGTAAGATTTCCTCAGCAGAGGGAAGTATTCAAGAGGAACCTTACTATCTGTCGGATAATACGCCGGTTATTCGGGCTATTATTCCGTCGACATCACTTATACGATATGAAAATGACCCCGCTATATATAGGATAGAGGAAACCGATTTTTTTAGCGTAGAGTCTTCATCGGTTGGCACAGTTGATTTATCAACACTCACATTAGATGATAGTGTGAGCATTGATGACTTGCCAGTAGTGGTAGTGTTGGATTCAGGGGTTTCCTTTCCAAATGGTCTATCTAGTGTCATCTGTCAACACTGGCTTCCAACAGATTCGTCTGGCGGAAATGCTGAGCACGGTACAAAAGTAGCTAGTCGGGTTGCGTTTAGATATTTAGAACAGCAGCTTCCAACAACTACACTAACGCCTAGAGCAAGAATAATTGATTGCAACATTTTAGATGGTAGCGTCCCAGTAAATATTTTCATTAAACGTATCCAATTAGCTGTTGAAAGTTTCTCGGAAGTTGCACAAATCTATAATCTGTCTGCAAACGCAAAAACTTCCATCGAAGGCGATGAAATGAGTATTGTCGGTTATGAATTAGATGTCCTTCAGTTCCGAAAGGGTGTTCAATTCGTTGTTTCCGCTGGGAATCATGATCTTTGGCATGTCGAACAATCACTAGACGACATTTTAGATGATGATGAATCTCGCATTTCTGCCCCTGCGGATTCAATGTTGGCAATTACGGTTGGGTCTATCGTTGGCGTGGATCATATGAATAGTCTCTCTCAGACAAACGATATTGCTCCGTATAGCCGTAGAGGACCGGGATTTAAGGGGTTCTCAAAACCTGACCTAAGCGCTTATGCCGGAACAACCATTCTATCTGGCGAATTCCCGCTGGTACCACAAGATACCTACGCAATGTTAATGTCGAATAACGGCAAGTTGGTCCCTGATGCTGGTACTAGTTTTTCTGCACCTGTTGTTGCAGGAGATTTAGCAGAGGTTTTAAGTGTAATACCTCAACACGATGTGCTGCTGGCCAAAGCATTATTGTACCACAACGCACTTCCGCTTTGGGATGTGGAAGATATGGATGATTCCGAGCTCGCTTTTGCTCATAACCTGTATGGGCGCGGCTTACCAAGTGTAGATGATAGCAAGTATTCATCTACATCGAAAGTTACCTTTGTAAGAACAGGAACTCTCAATAAGACTACAAAAGAACGTGTCTCAGTCTATATGCCATCAATTTTGGCAGCGCAGGTGGGGAGAAATGTGGCACGAGTCTCTGTGACCTGCATCTCATCACCTCCTGTTGATAGGACTAAAGGAACAGAATATTTGGGAGCCTATATTCGGGCATCTTTGAAAAAGAGCTGTGATGATGGAGTATCGCTATCCCCGGTAAGTCCCAAATATAAAGAGGGGAGGCAAAAATGGGACGTTTGTCAACAATTTTCAAGGCTTTTTTCAAAATTCAATGCAGGTGACTGGCAAATATGGTTGGAATTGTTCTCTCGCTGGGATGACGAATATCTTGATGTGCCATATGCTTTGGTCGTAACAATAGAGGATGTAAGTAATACTCTTGATGTATATAGCGAAATTGAATTGTTGAACCGATATCGGCCACTCAACACTATGCGTATTAGACTGGATAATCAGCAATAGCCTTTACCCGCTTGATTTTCAGTAAACTTCCTTCACGTTAAGCTCGAACTAAAAGCGACGTTTCATAGTATTTGGCGGAATGATTTTTGAATTTTTTCGTGCAAAAAAAGCGAATTATTCTGAGGATCATCATACCATTGTACAAAAGCATGTTAAATTTCATCGAATATGCTAATTGGGTAAATTGGATTGTTGAATTTATAAAATATGAGGGATGGAAGTTAATAGGTTTATAATCTAAAAGCACTTTGCGAAAGCAGAGTGCTTTTTTCTATGGAGGGATAACATGTATGAAAAAATCAAATGTTGGATATCTAATAATCGTTTTCTTGTTGGTATGGGCGTTGGCGCAGTTCTTTTTCTTGCCTGCTACCTGTTCAGCCGAGCCGGCATACATGATAACGGAAAGCGAGCTGGTGACACTGGAACAAAACTCAACCAGGCAATTAGAAATCAGCAGGAAATTAGCGCTGGAATTACAGATAGCAAGGGAACAGCAGACGCTATCGGATCAAGCATCGAGCGAAGCCAAGAAGCAAATAGAACAACTGCAGAAGCAGTTGACCGAGCTGGAAGCCTTGTCGAAGAATCAAGAAAACTTACAGAAAGAAATCTTGAAATCCTTGCCACCATCCGCACCAGGGGTCCTGCGGGAGATCGGGGCCAAGATTGACATCGATCACTACGTTACAGGTATCAGTTACGGAGTGAGCCGATTGATTGGGTCCAAGTACCTCGGTCTGCGTGGCGAGTATGATTGGCAAGATAAAAAAACTGGTGTGTGGGTAACATATGCATATTGAGAGAAAAAAGCCTACCGATTACGGTAGGTTTAATTTAATGGTGTTTTTGTATAATATTGCATAGTTAATTTTGTGATTTCTGTCAACAATCTGTCAACAATAGGGCGTATTTTTGACAGATTGAGTTAGTTTTACTTAAAATGTAATTTTTTTTGAAACGTAGTAGTGACAAGGATTTAAAGCCTTTTTTTAAGCGTAGTTAGTAGTATTAAAAAGTGCCTAAAGGGATTTCGGGTACAAGAGGCCGTGAGTTCGAATCTCGCCGCCCCGACCACTTAAAAAGTTAGCCGCAGAGCGTATCTGCGGCTTTTTTATTTTGTTTTAAAGGAAGTATTTAAAGTGATTTTTGCTGGAGCAGTGAAAAAAATTTCCCATAGTGTTTCTTTTCAAATAGCTATCTGAATTTTACCAGATACGCCATATAGCAAAACCATAATATAAAAACATAAATGATCAGTCTTGAAAGAGAAATCATAAAATAAACCCTTCTTTATTTCAAAAGTTAAGCTATATTGTTGTAGCTATTAATGGTGACTTCTTGTTTATCAATTATGATATCATGCTCTTGTCAAAGAAAAAAGCCGACATTCTGCTTTTATTTATTTACTAAATGTTGGCAAAGCTGTTTCACTGTCTGTGGTTTTCCCCAAAACTGCAGTTTGTATCAAGATTGATTTCGAAAATACGTGCCCAGGGCAGGTTTACATTGATGTCGATACCTGTTAAATAATAATTGCTGTCGTTATTGCGATAAAAAGGTGTACGGCCAAGGTCTCCATATAGAAGCTGAATCTTTTGACGCTGTAAAAAGCCACGAATAAGTGTTTCTGCAAAAAACTTGTTGTCTCCCAAATCAGTTGGCTTATAGCCTTTCAGTTTCAGTAATGTAGTTAACTGTGCATGCATTAATTTCTGATAGGCATAATCATCAAGTAAACGTTCAACTGTGAAGTTCAGATTTTGGGCATACAGTGACGGATGTTCTGATTGCGGTAATCGGTGCAGCTGGCCGGTAAATAATGTTGCTTGACTAAGCGCGGTTCCCAGTGAATTACTTAAAGTATTCCAGCCTGAAAAAGCTGCCAGCCTGCTGAGCGGTACTTTAGCCTCCAAAAGCTTAGGTATTAAAAGTTCGTTTTCAGTATAGTTGGCCGTAAGATCAACCAGCGCAATGTGGCGGTCTGATATAAGCAGGGATTTAAGTTTTTGCAGCATAGCTTTATTAGGCTGATTGTCATCGTCGCCGCAGTGTACGAATAAAATAAAGTCGGCGACAGCAGCATCATCTGTAAGCTGACCGCCGATAAAATTTATTTTGTCCCGGATGCTTGCGTCAACAGAACAGGGCATATAGGGCATGATTTTAGCTGCGACTTTAGGCGAGGAATACTCTACAAAAATGCGTGGCTTGTAATTATACAGTTTATTATAATATCTGGTCAGCAGTAAAACTGATATTTCATCAGCTCCACTTGTAATAAGCCCGCTGGAACCTAAATCTGCATGTTTCATATATGCCAGCGCATGATTAGCATTACGATTAGGAAGCCCGAATGGCTGGGCGTCGTCCTGCCCTATAGCCAAAGTCAGACCGTCTGCGCGTGCCAGCTGGACCAGTTTTTTGTTAAAACTGTCGTTATCGGCATACAGACTGCTGTACTTCGTTTTAACATCATCCGGTATGCGTGCATCGATCGCCAGCAGCTGCCTGGTAAAGTAAGGATCGCCGAATGTTTCTGCCATATCCTTTAATGTTGCATAACGCATCAGATGCCATTGATACCAGCTGTCCGGTATAAGCTGATCGCTGACCAGCAATCTTGGAATGACGGAAAAAAACGCCATATCGATTTGTGGGTTGAGAGCATGCTGTTTGTTTACGAAAGTCAAAAACTTTTCTTCATCGTTAATTGTTCCTAAAGGTACGCGTGAGCCCAGCAGACTGCCGTGTACTAAAAGATCAGCTGATAAAATTGCGGCTGGATGCTGCGGCATTTCATTTTTCAGCCAGGCAAACAGTTTTTCTTTATCAGCAGGTGTGTTATAATTGTCAAGAAGTTCTTGCGGCGGTGTAATTACGTTGATAGAAGCCAGTGCTCCCAGTTTTCTGACCATAGCGCTGCAGGGAGGGCGGCTGTCTAACGGAGCCAGCAGCAGCGAAGTATCGGCTTTTACAGGCTGAGGCGCAAATGGGACAGTTGCAGGCATACCGCCGAATAATTCATAAAAATAGGCGCAGAGCAGCAGTAATGCGAGCAGAATAAATTTTTTCTTGTTCATAGGCTGTCTCCTTTGCCGTTCTTGTTGTATTTATTATATTACAGATACGGAGTTTTTTGAATGCGGATAATTACGGGAAAGGCACGGGGGCTGAAATTGACTGTGCCAAAGAATATGGACGTACGTCCCACGGCTGACAGGGTCAAAGAATCTCTGTTTAATATTATTGGCACTAAAATTATTGGCGCACGTGTGTTGGATATGTTTGCCGGAACAGGTAATCTGGGGTTGGAGTCGTGGAGCCGCGGCGCTGCTGCGGTTACTTTTGTCGATGAAAGCCGGGAATCGCTGCGCCTGGTACAAAGCAACATCGTTAAATGCCGGGCGGAGGCAGATGTTCAGGTTCTCAAAGGCAGCGCGGTAAATATTATCGAACATCTGCATCATCAGGGACTAAAATTTGATTTTGCATTCTGCGATCCTCCCTATAATAAAGGCTGGGTTCAGAAAGTTCTGCAGAAAATGGAACACTTTCAAGTACTTGAAGACGGAGGCTATCTGATCATCGAACATTCGAAGCACGATGAAATAGGCGTGCTGGCAGCGTGCTTTGAGCTTGTGCGTCAGGGACACTATGGTGAAACTTTACTTTCGTTTATAAGATTTGCCAAAGTATAATAAAATGTTGTAAAATAATAAAATAAATTTGTAAAAAAATAGCAGGAATACAGAAACGTACGTCGAATAAGGAACAAGATAATTGAATTTATGACCAGACTGCGTTGCAGCTTCTAGGAGGTTAAACAGTGCGTAGAGCGATCTGTCCGGGTAGTTTTGACCCGGTTACTAATGGCCACCTCGATATTTTTGAACGGGCGAGCCAAATGTTTGACGAGATCATTATCAGCGTTTTTCATAATCCGGGTAAAGATAAAGCAATGTTCACCATGGAGGAAAGGGTAGAAATGCTCAGGGATGCGACAAAACATATCCCTAATGCCAGAGTAACCTGTTTTTCCGGTCTTTTAAATGAATTCTGCAGGCAGGAAAAAGCTCCTTTTATTGTAAGGGGCTTACGTGCGTTTTCTGATTTTGAATATGAATTTCAGCGCGCTCTGCTCATAAAAAAAATAGACAATAACTTAGAAACAGTCTTTATTATGACTAATGCTAATTACTCTTTCCTAAGTTCCTCTGGAATAAGAGAATTGGCAACCTTTGGCGGTTGTATCCATGGTCTTGTTCCTGAATGTGTGGAAGATCGGATCAAAAGCCTTGTTATAAGCAAAGAATAATATTAGAAAGAGGTTGAGTTTGATGATGATTGATAGAAGTACAAGTGCGACTTTGGACAGAATTTTTGATGAAATGTATAACCTTATTTCTGAGGCTAACCGTATACCTCTTACTGATAAGATCATTATCGAAGAGAGCGATTTGGCGGGTATCCTGGATGATTTGAAGGAAGCGATTCCCAAAGAAGTCAAAAGCGCTACCAGACTGCTTGAAGAACAAAAAGCAATCGTCACCAAAGCTCATGAAGAAGCTGACAATATTGTTTTGCAGGCTAAAACCGAAGCTGACCGTATTTTAGAATTGGCAAAATCCGAATCTGAAAGACTAATGCGTCAGGAGGAAATTTCCAAACAGGCAGAAGCCTTTGCTGAAGATGTAAAGAGTACTGCTTTGCGTAATCAGCAGGAAATGAAAGACGAAGCTGATGCTTATGTTGAGCGTGTAAAACACGATGTGCTGCAATATGCCGATGATATGCTTGGCTATTTGAGCGGTAGTCTGCAGTCCGCTTTACAGGCTGTAAACGATAACCGCGCTTCCGTTAATGCTGAACGTGAAAGCGTTATGTCTTCACGCCCTCAGCGTGATATGGAACTTCTGGCGATGGAAGAGGAAGAAGACGAAGAATAAGCTTTTGAAAAAAAGTAAGCCTTCCGCTCAAGCGGAAGGCTTTTTGTTTTGTTGCTTTATTGTTTTTGAATATAGATCGGAGAGACAGTATAATCGTTGTTATATTGTGGTTGGTGGTTCTTTTGCAAAAGTGTCAGCAGATTAGTTGCCGCAATATCAACGGAAAGCTGCTGTTCGACTTTCTCTCCGTATTTTTCCAAGACGTTGCGGCCCAGTTTGATAATTACAGGCAGCTGAGCAGAATCCTGCATTTCTTTCAACAGTTCGCGGCCGCGGTCGTTAAAGGCCAGAACACGGATGTAAGCTGGGTCTTTGGCATTATCGAACATAGCGCGATACTGCTGCAGTAAAAGTTGCATCAGCAGTCTTCTGACACGTGAAGCGGGATAACGTTTGGTAACTGTGGCGCTGACTACGTCTTGGAATGTAGTGCAGGAAGCAGCTTCTGCCAGACGGTTTTCCAATCCTTCGCTGCATTGGCAGGCTGCGGCTATTTGGGCCGGTGTCAAAGAACGCAGCTTGTATAAAAGCAAATGGTTCAGAATTTTATCACTGATATCCATTCGGTGCTGAAGATCTGCCTCACGCAGCAGCTGGGCTGTAGTTGCCGGAACTGTGCTGAGCAGCGCTTCATCGATGCCATAGCCGCGATAATGCTCACGAATGGCTGTTGCGCCGGCAATAGGCCCGTTGATGGTTTTATCTTTATAGCCGCTGCCGCGGCGTTTAACGACGACAGGTTCGATCTCGTAACCGCCGTGCAGAAGCTGGCGGCAATATTCTAAAGCCAGGATATTGTTAGGATGTTCAGCAATCGTCAGCATGGAAGGGTCTTCCGCCAGCGTAAGCTCTAAAGACTTGGCATAACTGTGCCCTTCATCCAGATAATGATGCAGTGCGTCCTGAAAAACAGGCTCGTTCAAAAATTCTGCGGTGAGCATCAGCTGCTGCGAATTGGCTGCTTCCGCACCAAAAGCAAGATGCGATACCATCCCGGTAGCAGCCAGTAATTTTACAGCTCCTGCAGCAAAAAATTCCGCACTGCGGCAGGTGAAAACTGTCGGCAGCTCTAAAACAAGGTCAACGCCGCCTAAAACGGCCATTCTGGCACGGGTCCATTTGTCAGTCAGGGCAGGCAAGCCGCGCTGTACAAGGCTGCCGCTCATAGCGGCAATGACAGGCCTGTTGCCGGCTATCCGCTTTGCTTCGCGCAGATGATGGGCGTGGCCGTTGTGGAAAGGATTATATTCTGCTACGATTCCTATTGCTTTGCTCATTCATATTCTCCCTCATTTATAATGTTTATACTAGCGATTATCATTTAAATAGTGTATACTATATGATATAATAAAACGTGCTATGAGCGCAAGCTAAATTTTGCACAAATGGAGGAAAACTGTGATTATTTTCGTTGTCAACTGCGGTAGCTCCTCAATTAAATATCAGCTTCTTAATATGAACGGCGAGCAGGTGCTGGCCAAAGGTCTGATCGAACGGATCGGTATGGAAGGTTCTGTTCTCAAACACACGCCTACGGGCAAATACACAGTAGATATCAGCGCCGAGATACCTGACCATTCCGTTGGCATCCAGATGGCGCTGGATGCTCTGACTAATGAAGAATATGGCGTTATTGACAGTATGGATGAAATCGATGCTGTTGGCCACCGTGTAGTGCACGGCGGCGAACGCTTTACCGATTCGGTACTGATCAGCGATGATGTTTTGAACGGGATCGAGGCCTGCGCTGAGATTGCGCCGCTGCACAATCCGCCGAACCTGTATGGTATCAAAGCCTGTATGCGCCTGATGTATAATACTCCTCAGGTAGCTGTTTTTGATACGGCGTTCCATCAGACTATGCCAAAAGTTGCCTATTTGTATGGCCTGCCTTACGAAATGTATGTCAAATACGGACTGCGCCGCTATGGCTTCCATGGAACTTCTCATAAATATGTAGCCCAGCAGGCGGCCGAAATGATGGGCGAGCATATGAGCGACCTGCGTTTTATTACCTGTCATTTGGGTAATGGCGCCAGCATTGCTGCGATCAAATATGGTAAATCCATCGATACCAGCATGGGGTACACACCGTTGGAAGGACTTGTCATGGGTACACGTTCCGGCGAGATCGACCCTGCTATCATTCCTTTTTTGATGGAAAAAGAAAATATGAATGCACAGCAGATCGACGATTATCTGAACCGTCGCAGCGGTATTTTAGGTATCTCAGGGCTATCCAGTGATTTCCGTGATCTGGAAAGTGCCGCTAACCGCGGTGATGAACGCAGTCAGCTTGCTATAGACATTTTCGCTTATAAGGTCAAAAAATATATTGGCGGCTATGTTGCTGCCATGGGTGGCGTTGATGCCATCATCTTTACAGCAGGTCTGGGTGAAAACTCTCCGTTTATGCGTGATAAGATCTGTAATGGTCTGGAATATCTTGGTACGCGTATTGATCCGGAACTTAACAAGCTGCGCGGTAAACAGATGGAAATCAGTATCAAAAGGGCGCGGGTCAAGATCTTTGTGATTCCCACGAATGAAGAACTGGTCATTGCCCGTGATACACTGAATATCTGCCGCCGCATCATTAAATTATAATAAAAGTTACGCTTTTTTCTTGACAAAGATTTAGAGCATAGCTATAATTGATACGATTGGTGAAATATGATAAAGATAAATGTCGCAGAAATCAAGAAAAGACTGGTCGGTAAAAAAGACTTTTCCTATGAACTGAAACCAGCAGAATTGAACATTACCGAAGCGGATCTTCCGCTGACAGGAACGGTGACCGTAAAAGGCACGATATCCAATGCCGGTGATGTTTTGCTTTTGGAAGCTATGGTTGAAGCCATGGTCAACAGGACCTGCGGACGCTGCCTTAAAGCCTTTACAGGTAAGAGTACGGCTGAAGTATTGGAAAAATTCTATCCGGCAAGTGCTGAGAATATCGAAAATGATGCTTTTATTTATGAATCTGATATCGTCGATCTGACGGAACCGATTCGTGAAAGTCTCCTGCTGGCAGAGCCCCTTCAAGCTTTGTGCAGGATCGATTGTCAGGGCTTGTGTCCGGTCTGCGGCGCCGATAGAAATAAAGGCGACTGCGGCTGTGATACTACCACAGTCGATCCCAGGTTGGCGGCATTAAAGCAATTCATCAAAAATTAAATTCACATTCATTAGCTTGAGGAGGTGTATCAAAGATGGCAGTACCAAAGAGAAAAATGTCCAAAGCTCGCCGCGATTCCCGTCGTGCGAACTGGAAACTTACAGTTCCTGGCTTAGTCGAATGTCCGCAATGTCATGAGATGAAAATGCCGCATCGCGTTTGTCCCGAATGTGGTTATTACAACGGCAAACAAGTTATCGTTAAAGAACAATAATCTTGCAGCTTTAAATCCCCGTACCTTAACGGTACGGGGATTTTTGCTTTTTATTGGCTGGTACTAAAGTGCTACAGGCAGAGTAAAAAAGCTGTTTGAAAACCGTCGGGCATTTGATTGTGACTAACTTGTGAATTATTAGGAAAATTAAGCATGGAATTAAAATTTTTACTTGCTTTTTTTATTGTGAGCTTTTATAATACCTCTAGATATTAATAGTTGGTACTAAAGTCGGGTGATAAAATGAATTCTTCCAAAAAAATAATACGGCAGGAAAATCTGTCCAAGATGTTGGAACGCAATCCATTTTTGACAGACGAGCAGCTTGCTAAAGCACTTGAAGTCAGTATCCAGACAATCCGTTTGGATCGCCTGCGAATGAATATTCCGGAAGTACGTGAACGTACACGTCAGATGGCCGAAACTGCGCAGACAAAATTGAAAGCCATCGACAAAAAAGATATTGTCGGCGATCTTATTGATCTGGAATTGAATAAGATCGGTATTTCGATGCTGAAAATAACGCCGGAAATGGTGCTGGAAAAAACAGGCGTCGCACGCGGTTACTATATGTTTGCGATGGCCAATACCCTGGCTCTGGCTGTAGTCGATGCAGATGCGGCCTTGACAGGGGTTGGTAATGTTAAGTATAAAGTACCGGTCTATGCCGGTGCAACCTTAGTCGCTAAGGCGGAGGTGATCCGCCGTGAGCATGATAAATATGTTATCTGGGTCAAAGTTCGCAATAATAACGAAGAAGTGTTTCGTGCTAAATTCATTATTGTATCACTGCCCAACGAAAGGATCGAGAAATAGTGAAAATTGCGGTTGATGTGATGGGAACTGACTATGGACCTCAAGAACTGGTTTTGGGAGCTGTCCAGGCTGTCAGAGCGTATGACTGCGAAGTCGTTCTCGTAGGCGACTCCGAAATTATAAAAAAACTGCTGGAGGAATATAATGCTGCTGATGAACGAAAAATCACAGTACATCATTCCAGCGAAGTTATTAATATGGATGAACATCCAGGTATAGCAGTAAAAACTAAAAAAGATGCGTCTATCGTCGTTGCTACGAAGCTGCTGCGTGATAAAGAGTGTGATGCGCTGGTATCGTCCGGAAGCACAGGGGCGGCAGTCGCCGCAGCATTGTTTGGACTGGGACGCATCAGGGGCATCGAACGTCCGGCTATCGCGACTCCTATCCCAAGTCTTACCGGGACGACAGTAGTTTTAGACAGCGGTGCTAAAGTCGACGCCAAACCCGAACATATGGTGCAAAGTGCTATCATGGGCAGCGTTTATGCTGAGTTGATGCTGAAAATAAAAAATCCGCGCGTCGGGCTTTTGAATATCGGTGAAGAAGAAACAAAAGGTAACGAGCAGGCTCTTGCTACTTATCCTCTGCTCAAGGCTGAAGAACATATCAACTTTGTCGGTAATGTAGAAGGCCGTGACATTAACAAAGGCACTGTTGACGTAGTCGTCTGCGACGGGTTTGTCGGCAATGTAGTCCTGAAGTTTGCAGAAGGTCTTGCAAGTGCTATAATGAAGTTAATGAAAGAAGCTATTTTGAATGGCGGTTTTCTGGCCAAGCTGGGCGGACTTTTGATCAAACCGGCTATGAAGGGGCTTGCCAAGCGGCTTGATCCGGCTGAATACGGCGGTGCGCTGCTTTTGGGTGTCAAGGCACCTTTTATTATCTGCCATGGCAGCAGTAAAGCAAAGGCTATCAAAAATGCAATCGGCGTGGCTATAGATTTTGCTGAGCGTGATGTAGTTGAACATATTGCCGGCAATATCGTGAAATCAAGAAAAGGAAACGAGGAAATATAAATGGAAAAAGCAGTTGGTATTTTAGGTCTGGGCTGCTATGTGCCTGAAAAGGTGCTGACCAACCATGATCTTGAAAAAATAGTAGAAACCAGCGACGAGTGGATCGTTGAACGTACAGGCATTAAAAACAGGCATATTGCCGCTGAAGGCGAAGCTACATCCGATATGTCCGTTATTGCGGCAGAACGTGCTTTGGCTGACGCAGGCGTAAGCCCTGAAGAAATCGAACTGGTCATCGTGGCAACTGCTTCTGCTGACCATGCTTTTCCCTCTACCGCTTGTCTGGTACAGGACCGTATCGGCGCTAAAAACGCAGCCGCATTCGATCTGTCCGCAGGCTGCTCCGGCTTTGTTTACAGTCTGGGCGTAGCAAGCCAGATGGTAAAATCCGGTTTGTACAAAAAAGCGCTCATCATCGGTGCTGAAACTTTAAGCCGCATTATGAACTGGGAAGACCGCAATACCTGCGTTCTTTTTGGTGACGGTGCAGGAGCGGCGGTCATTGGTGAAGTCGAGGATGGTCTTGGTGTTTTGGGTATCGATCTCGGCAGCGACGGCAGCGGCGGTAAATATCTGTTCCAGCCGGCTGGAGGCAGCCGCAGACCGGCTTCTCACGAAACAGTAGATGCAAGAGAGCATTTTATCCATATGAACGGCAATGAAGTATTTAAATTTGCAATCCAGATCATGGGCAAAACGGCTAAACGAGCTTTAGCTAAAGCAGGTCTTGAACCGGCTGATGTCGATCTTCTGGTTCCGCATCAGGCTAATATCCGCATTATTAACAGTGCTGCTAAACGTTTGAAAATGCCAATGGAAAAAGTTTGGGTAAATGTCGATAAATACGGCAATACTTCCGCTGCTTCCATTCCCATTGCCCTGTGCGAGGCGCAGGAGCAGGGCGTACTTAAAAAAGGCGGTACAGTACTGTTGGTTGGTTTCGGTGCTGGCCTCACATGGTCTTCCATTGTGCTTAAATGGAGTAAATAAACCTGCAAGAACAATTGAGCAAAAGACGAAAGAGAGGTTTTCCCAATGAGCAAAATTGCATTTGTATTCCCGGGACAAGGTTCCCAAACTGTAGGTATGTGTAAAGATCTTTATGATAACTATACTTGCGCTCGCAAGGTTTTTGAAGCTGCTGACGAAGCTTTGGGTTTCTCCATCAGCGATATGTGTTTTAATGGTCCGGAAGATCAGCTGCGTCTGACCTTTAATACTCAACCGGCTATCCTGACTGCCAGCGTAGCCTGTGCTGAGGTGCTGAAAGAAAACGGACTGAGCTGCGAAGTTGCTGCTGGCCATAGCCTGGGTGAATATTCTGCTTTGGTTTTGGCAGGTGCTTTGGACTTTGCTGATGCTGTCCGTATCGTTCGTAAACGTGGCCAGTTCATGCAGGAAGCTGTTCCTGTTGGCGAAGGCAGCATGGCCGCTGTCTTAGGTCTTGAAAGCGATAAAATCATTGATATCTGCCGTACTGTTGAAGCTGAATGCGGTGAAGCTGTACAGGCAGTAAACTTCAACTGCCCTGGCCAGGTCGTTATTGCAGGCTCTGTAGGCGCAGTGGACAAAGCTTTGGCGGCGTTGAAAGAAGCCGGCGCCAAACGCGCTGTTCTTCTTCCCGTAAGCGCACCTTTCCACAGCACTCTTATGCAGCCGGCTTCCAAACGTCTGGCTGAAGTTTTTGAAACTATTACCTTCCACGACGCTAAGATTCCTGTCGTAGCTAATGTAACTGCAACTGAAGTTACCAAAGGAGAAGAAATCAAAGAATCTCTGATCCGTCAGGCTGCTATGCCTGTACTTTGGGAAACCTCTGTCAACCATATGATCGCAGGCGGCGTCGATACTTTTGTCGAAGTCGGCCCAGGCAAGGTTCTGTCCGGTTTTACTAAAAAAATTGCCAAGGGTATGGCTGCTTTGAACGTCGAAGATGAAGCAAGCCTTGAAAAAACACTTGCTTATTTTAAGGAGGTTCGTTAAAATGCAGTTAGAAGGTAAAATCGCACTGGTTACAGGTGCTTCCCGCGGTATCGGTAAAGCTATCGCAGTGGCGCTGGCTGCTGCAGGAGCTGATGTCGCTGTCAATTATGCCGGTAACAAAGCTGCTGCTGAAGCAGTGGCTGCTGAAATCGAAGCTATGGGACGCAAAGTTCTGCTGCTGCAGGGTGACGTTGCCAAGCTTGAAGTCTGCACTGAAATGATCGATGCCGTTATCAAAGAATTCGGCCGTATCGACATTTTAGTCAATAATGCAGGCATCACTCGTGACAATCTACTGATGCGTATGAAGGAAGAAGATTGGGACGCAGTGCTGAACACTAACCTCAAAGGTGTTTTCAACTGCACTAAAGCAGCTGTCAAATACATGATGAAACAAAGAGCGGGCCGTATCGTCAACATCACCTCTGTCGTAGGTGTAATGGGCAATGCCGGTCAGGCCAACTATGCTGCAGCAAAAGCAGGCTGCATAGGTTTCACCAAATCTGTAGCTAAAGAAGTTGCAGCCCGTGGCATCACTGTTAACGGTGTTGCACCTGGTTTTATCAAAACTGATATGACCAGCGTTTTACCAGAAAAAGTAGTAGCCGATATGGAAGCCGGTATCCCGCTGGCACGTCTTGGCGAACCTGAAGATATTGCCAAGGCAGTATTGTTCCTTGTAAGTGACGATGCTGCTTACATAACCGGTCAGACTTTACATGTTGACGGTGGTATGGTAATGTAATTATGCAATTCTTAAAAAAAGACCTTTGGAAGGAGGTGAATCGTAAATGAGCACTTTCGAAAAAGTAAGAGACATTACTGTCGAGCAATTGAGCGTTGACGCTGATGAAGTAAAGATGGAATCATCCTTCATCGATGATCTGGGCGCTGACTCCCTCGACATCGTTGAATTAATCATGGCTTTCGAAGAGGAATTTGAAGTTGAAATCCCTGACGAAAAAGCTGAAAAAATCCGCACCGTGGCTGATGCAGTCAAAATGTTGGATGAAGAAAAATAATCTTTTAGCAGCTCAAGGGAAAGCTCTTAGGAGCTTTCCCTGACAGTTGCAGTAGTCCTGAAATGGGGGATATTTGTTGAAACTACCAGTACTTAAAATAGGTGATTTGACAGCCGAAGTACCGATCATACAAGGCGGAATGGCTATCAGACTGTCTACCGCGCGTTTGGCGGCAGCCGTTGCGCAGGAAGGCGGAATAGGACTCATCGCAGCGTCCGGCATGGCGTTTGACGAGCTGCGTAAAGAGATCCGGCTGGCCAGAAAGCTTACCGGCGGGAAAGGCATCATCGGCATTAATGCCATGGTTGCGGCCCGCGAATTTCTTGGGCTAATTACCACTGCTGCCGAAGAAAAAATTGACCTGATCGTTGCCGGTGCCGGTTTTTCAAGAGATATTTTCGCCGTGGGGCGTGAACATAACGTAGCCGTAGTGCCCATCGTTTCCTCTGTCAAACTAGCTAAAATATCTGAAAAGCTCGGTGCAGCCGCTATTGTAGTGGAAGGAACAGAGGCGGGAGGACATCTTGGGACTCAACAGTCCATCAAAGATATTCTGCCTGATATTGTCAAGGCGGTCAATATTCCGGTTATCGCCGCCGGCGGAGCTACTGACGGTGCAGCTGTAGCGGAGCTTCTTAAATTAGGGGCCAGCGGTGTGCAGATGGGCAGTCGTTTTGCCGCCAGCGAAGAATCCAACGGTGCTCCGGCGCTGAAAGAATTATATCTCAAAATGACCAAAGAGGACGTTGTACAGATCGACAGTCCCGTTGGCTATAAAGGCAGGGCGATCCTTAATCCTTTTGCCAAACAGGTTCTGGAAGGTACGCAGCCGCGTCCCCGCACCTGTGATAACTGCCTTAAACAATGTTCCCGCAGCTTCTGCATCATCCGCGCGCTCACCAGAGCTCAGCAGGGCGATGTTGAAACCGGCCTTGTTTTTACAGGTGCCAATATGTGGAAGATCAAAGAAATTTTACCCGTGAAAGAAATTTTCAGAAGACTGAAAGAAGAAATAGCAAAAATTTAATTTGAGGTGATTTATTTTGAAAAGACGAGTCGTTATTACCGGTGTTGGCCCGATTACTCCAATCGGCATCGGCAAAGATGAATTTTGGGGCAATCTGATCGCTGGTAAATCCGGTATCGGTCTCATTACCCAGTTTGATGCTTCTGATCCTGGCTTCACTACTAAAATTGCAGGCGAAGTTAAAGATTTTGATTTCGCTAACTATGGCGATAAAAAAGAAGGCAAACGTATGGATCGTGTGACCCAGTTTGCTGTAGCGGCTGCTAAACTGGCAGTGGAAGATGCTGAACTCGATCTGGAAAAAATTGATCCCGTTCGTGCCGGCGTTTGCGTTGGCAGCGGCATTGGCGGCATCCATACCTTCCTCGAGCAGTCTTTAAAATATGGCGAAAAAGGTCCAGGCAAAATCAGTCCGTTCTTCATTCCGATGGAGATCCCGAATATGCCTGCCGGCCAGATTTCTATTGCTTTAGGCTTTAAAGGACCTAATACCGCTATCATCACAGCTTGTGCTACCGGCACTAACTGTATCGGCGACGCTCTGCGTACTATTCAATATGGCGATGCCGATATTATGATCGCAGGCGGCACAGAAGCTGCTGTTTCTCCTGTTGCTATAGCAGGCTTCGGTAACATGAAAGCTCTTTCCACCAACAACGAACATCCTGAAAAGGCTTCCTGTCCGTTCGATAAAAAACGCGACGGTTTTGTTATGGGTGAAGGTGCCGGCGTAGTAGTTATGGAAGAGCTGGAACATGCTTTGGCACGTGGAGCTCATATCTATGCTGAAGTAGTAGGCTTTGGCATGAATGCCGACGCTTATCACATCACTGCTCCTGATCCGAGCGGTGAAATGCCTGCCCTGTGCATGCAGCAGGCTATCGACGATGCTGGTATGAAACCGGAAGACGTTGATTACATCAACGCTCATGGTACTTCTACCCATCGTAATGATTTGAATGAGACTTTAGCTGCTAAAAAGGTTTTTGGCGATCATGCTTATAAAATGACTATCAGCTCCAACAAATCCATGACAGGACATTTGCTGGGCGCTGCAGGCGGCGTAGAAGCAATTGCTACCGTCATGACCATTGAGAATGGTATTATCCCTCCGACGATCAACTATGAAGACCCTGATTTAGAAGAAGGTCTGGACCTCGACTATGTTCCTAACGTAGCCCGTAAAGCAGAAGTAAGAGCGGCTCTGTCCAATAACTTCGGCTTTGGCGGCCATAATGCCACCATTCTCTTCAAAAAATATCAAGCTTAATTGAGAATAGAGTGATTTAAATGCAAGACACGCGCAAAGAGCAGCTGCTGAAGTTCTGTCAAAGCCTTGGCATCGAAATGCACAAGCTGGAACTTCTAAACAGCGCTCTGACGCATACATCATACGCTCACGAATCTAAAGAATTACCGCGTCCGGAACATAACGAACGCGTAGAATTTTTAGGCGACTCCGTGCTCAGCGTTATCGTCAGTACATATATGTACTGCACTTTCCCCAACCTTAACGAAGGAGAACTTACCAAGCTCAGGGCCCATATCGTCTGCGAAGCATCGCTGGCTGAATATGCCCGTAAAATAAATCTTGGTGATTACCTGCTTTTAGGAAAGGGAGAAGGTTTGTCGGGAGGACGCGAACGCGCTTCTATCCTGGCCGACGCTTTTGAATCTGTACTTGGGGCTTATTATTTAGACCAGGGTATGGAAGCAGCCCGTGTATTTTTACTGGGGTTAATGAAAGCCGAGCTGGATTTTATCTGTACGCACGGCATTTGCAGTGATTTTAAAACAAGGCTGCAGGAAGTTGCGCAGCAGGATGGCGATGTTGATATCGTCTATGAGCTGATCGGTTCCAAAGGTCCTGAACACAACAAACATTTTGCCACCATTGTTTCCGTTAACGGCAAACATATCGGTTCAGGCGAAGGCAGGACGAAAAAGGAAGCGGAACAGCAGGCTGCTAAAAGCGCTCTTGAAAAAATGGGCGCGCCTTTGACAGGCTTTCCTAAATAAAATAAACCCTTGCCGGTTTACCGGCAAGGGTTTTCTTTGTCTGCTGTTCAGCTCAGTGTGAAGGTCCATACAGGTTCAGCAGAACTACACCGCTGACGACCAAAGCCATACCGACGGCGCCGATGGCGTTGATGCTTTCGTGAAAGACCAGCATTGAAATGATGGCTGCGGCAACGACACCGATACCTGCCCAGGTTGCATACGCAATGTTCAAATCAATAAACTGCAGTGAACGGGACAGAAAATAAAAAGCGCCTGTGTAAGCTGCAACTACTACCAGCGAAGGTGACAGCTTAGTAAAGCCCAGTGTGTATTTCAAAAATGTTGTGCCCAGTAATTCCAAAACAATAGCTAAACCTAAATATACAAATCCCATGATATCCTCCTAATCATCTATGGCGTCACGTAAAGCCTTCATCCAGGCAAAGCCGCCTTCCAGCAGTGCGTTGCGCTGGGCGTCAGTCATATTACGCAGCGCCCGTTCTTCAAAATCATCCATTTTTTGTAAAAGCCCGTCGGCATAAGCAGCACCCTGACTGGTAAAAACCAACAGCTTGACGCGTTTATCAGTAGGGCTGATTATTTTTTCGACGAAGCCTTTGTCTTCCAATCCGGACAGAATACTGTTGACCGTCTGTTTGGGCAGCATCAGTTTTTCGCAGATCAGATGCTGGGTACAGTCATTTGGAAATTCCTTCAGCAAATACAGGGTCAGCAGTAAATTGTTATTGAGTCCGTGTGATTTGGCCCAGCGTTCATAGACGGCGTTTGTGCCGAACCAAAGGTCGTAGTAGCCGTGGCGTATCCGTTGCAGCTCTTTATGCATAAGCGCCCTCCTTTTTTAATAAAGTCCGAAATCGGACTAATTGAATTATAACAACATTTTCTAAAAAAGGCAAGTAAAATTTTGTGAATGACACCAGGGCGGATGGCGGGCATTGACCGGGAGCGGTGATACGGGTATAATGCAATTATCAAGCATGTTGATAAAAATGCAGGCGCACTAATAAGCCGCATTATAATAAACGTTTAATGCAAGGAGGCAGGGCAGTGGCAATCATACCTGTGTTTATACCGCATGCGGGCTGTCCGCACCAGTGCGTGTTCTGTAATCAAAAAACTATCAGCGGTCAGCAGACTGCGTCGTCGAGAGACGTAGAGCAGCAGCTCGAACGCTATCTGCAATGGATCAAACCGGGCCCTTCCAACGAAGCGGCTTTTTACGGCGGCTCGTTTACAGGTTTGCCGGCCGACTTGCAGACAGAACTTTTCCGACCTGTAGATAAACTTTTGGCAGAAGGTGTTATTGGCAGTGTTCGCTTATCTACCCGACCAGATTATATTGATGCCGCCCGGTTAGAGCTGCTGCAGGCACACGGCGTAAAAACGGTAGAACTGGGTGTGCAGTCGCTGGACGATAATGTTCTGGCAGCGGCAGAGCGGGGGCATCAGGCTACCGATGTTTATAAGGCTGTTTCTTTGCTGAAACAGTATGGCTTTGAGATCGGTCTGCAGTTAATGGTAGGTATGCCTGGTCAAAGCTTTGACAGCGTCAAAGCTACGGTTGAGCAGGTGCTCAGGCTCGATCCTTCTTTTGCCCGTATTTATCCCTTGCTGGTAATAAAAGGCACGCCGCTTGAGCATATTTACGAACGTGGTGAATTTGAGCCTCTGACACTGGAAGCAGCAGTTGAGCAAAGTGCTTATGTATACAGCAAATTAACCCTGGCGGGGATCAAAGTCATTCGTGTTGGCTTGCAGGCCGATGAAGAGTTGTGCAGTGAAGGTAATATTGTTGCTGGACCGTTCCACCCATCTTTTGGTGAACTTGTGCAAAGCTTTTTGCTCTATGCCGAACTGACTCCGCAGCTGCAGAGGCTGTTTTGCCAAGGCGCGAGAAACATAGTAATAACCTGCCCGAGCAAGCTGGAATCAAAGCTGCGCGGGCTGAAAAACAATAATCTGCGGCGCTGGCAGCAGATTGCAGGACCGGTTCCTGTAAATATCAAGGCCAAGCCTGATGCAGAACGTATTATGATAAGCTGGAGGTTGGACGATGAGTGAATGTCAGAGCTTTGACCCGGTCGCTGACACAGACAGCAGGCTGCTCATTCTCGGTTCCATGCCCGGTGTTCGTTCCTTGCAGATGCAGCAGTATTACGGACATCCGCAGAATCGTTTTTGGCCGTTGGTGACGATGCTTTTAGGCTATGCTGAGGTTCCTTTTGATTATGCGGATAAAAAGCAGATGCTTTTAGATAACCGTATAGCTCTTTGGGACGTACTGGGTTACTGCGAACGTGAAGGCAGTCTTGATTCAGATATTACCTGCGAGCAGCCTAACGATCTGGCCGGATTTTTGCAGAATCATCCGCAGATACATACTATCTGCTGTAATGGAGGCAAAGCTGCCGCCACCTTTAAAAAATATACCAGACAGCTCGATCTGCAGAGGATTACTGTGCATTTCCTGCCTTCTACCAGCCCGGCCAATGCCCGCTGGAGCCTGACTAAGCTTTTGGAAGCGTGGCAGGTTATCAATACCGGCCGTTAAAAAATAAAAAAGCCTTGAATACTTTTTGTATTCAAGGCTTTTACTTTAGTTATCAGTTAGTTTTTCCTGGATATGCCTTCAGTGCTTCACCAAGGATATAAATTGCCTTTTTCAAATCATCACAATTGAGAACATAGGCCAGCCTAGCCTCATTAACCCCCAACTCAGGGTCGCTGTAGAAACCGTTGCCGGGAGCGAACATAACAGTTTCGTTATCAATAGCAAAATTTTCCAAAGTCCAGATAGCAAACTTTTCAGCATCGTCTACGGGCAGCTGCACCATAATATAAAAGGCTCCCTTCGGATCGGAAGCAACTACGCCAGGCAGCTCTTTAAGAGCGGCAACGATCGTATCGCGGCGTTTTTTGTACTCTTGATTCACTTCCTCCAGATAGCTGACGGGAGTAGTATATAAAGCGGCTGCGCCGACCTGTTCCAGAATCGGGCTGCACAGACGGCCCTGGCAGCATTTGATAATCTGCTTGGCAAGCTCTTTGTTTTTGCTGATTATGCAGCCGATACGGGCGCCGCAGGCACTGTAGCGTTTAGAAACCGAATCAATGATGATCAGGTTGTCGGCAAGCTCGGGCATTGTGCCAAAGCTTCGGTAAGCGCCGTCATAAACAAATTCACGGTATACCTCGTCAGCGATCAAAGCCAGGTCATATTTGCGGACGATTGCTGAAATCATATCCATTTCTTCCTGTGTATAAACAACACCGGTCGGATTACCGGGATTAGTCAGTAAAACAGCTTTTGTTCTGGGCGTGATCTGCGCTTCGATAGCAGCAGCGTCAGGCAGATGGTAACCGTCAGTCACATTTGTCTGTACAGCGTTGATTTTAGCGCCGAACTCTCTGGCAAAAGTAGTATAGTTAGCATAAAACGGCTCGAATACCATGATCTCGTCTCCTGGATCACATAAGGCCATGACAGCAAAAATCAAAGCTTCGCTGCCGCCGTTGGTAATAAAAATATCATCGGCAGCAAAATCCATACCTTTTTCGGCATAGTATTTGCGTATCGCTTCGATCAGAAAACCTTCGCCTTTGGAATTGCCATAAGCAATTACCTGCTCGTCATAAGTGCGGATGCTTTCCATAAACTGGTCAGGAGTTTTGATATCGGGCTGTCCGATATTCAGATGGTAGATTTTTTTACCCTTCGCTTTAGCTGCATCTGCATACGGCGACAGCTTTCTGATAGGTGAAGAAGTCAAACTTTGGATACGTGCTGAAAGTTTCATGTAAAATCCCCTCACTGCTGATAAATTTTGTCCGGGCGCCAGTACCCGGGGTTATTCTGGCACTTGGCAGCATTTCTGCTGTCTTGCCAAGTGTTCATATTATATCATAATTAAATCGTTATTTTTAGCATCAGGATAAAAAATGTAAAAATATTTTACAAAACGGCCTGAAATACAGCAAAAGTGTTTCAAAAAATACTTTTTGCTTCTCAAGCATAACGGCAGCATTTGATTAAAAAAGTGCGTTGAGTCATATAATTGTATGAAACCTTCATCTATGGTAAAATATACTGATAGAATATTGCAGATTGGGTGATTTTGTGCATTTAAAGTCATTTTCGACTTATGGATTCAAATCCTTTGCAGATAAAATTGAATTAAGCTTCGGTTCGGGCATTACGGCAATCGTTGGACCCAACGGCAGCGGCAAGAGCAACATTTCTGATGCGATCCGCTGGGTACTGGGCGAGCAAAGCGCCAAATATCTGCGCGGCAGCAAAATGGAAGATGTTATTTTTTCCGGCAGCGGCAAGCGCAGGCCTTTGGGTGTTGCCGAAGTGACGCTGGTTTTTGACAACAGCGACCATCGCCTCAGCCTTGATTTTGATGAAGTAAGCATTACCCGCCGCGTTTTTCGCAGCGGTGACAGCGAATACTCCATCAATAAAAAGAACTGCCGTTTAAAAGACATTCTTGACCTTTTGGCAGATACTGGTCTGGGACGTGGTTCTATGTCCATTATCGGTCAGAATAAGATCGATGAAATACTGAACAGCCGTCCTGAAGAACGCCGCGCTTTGTTTGAAGAAGCCGCTGGTATTGCCAAGTTCAGGATGCGTAAAAAAGAAGCTATGCGGCGTCTGGACGATACCGCTGCCAACCTGACCCGCATCAACGACATCAAAGCCGAAGTCGAAGGTCAGGTCGAGCCTCTGCGCCTTGCTGCAGAACAAACACGCAAATTCAATCTGCTGGATAAAGAACTGCGTGCCTGCAAACTGACCCAATTTGTGCACAAGATAGAAAATATTGAAAATATTCGGCAGAAGCTGAACACACAGGATGCCGAACTTGAAAATAAAGTACTGGAACGCGCTACTGCCGTCAGCACACAGGAAGCTGAATGCAGTGCCTTACAAATGGAGCTGGATAAGCTCAGTGAAGCCTATAACCGTATTCAGGACGATATCAAAGAAAAAGAAACAGCTCTGGAAAAACTGCGTGGTCAGGAAGCTGTGTTGGCAGAGCGTGTTCGGCAAAGCGAAAAATCAGGACTGCGTTTGGAAGAGCAGGGCAAAAAGCTGCAGGAACAGATCGCAGCTTTGGATACTCAGCTCAAAACGATGGTCGTGGATTATGACCGTTTAGAAGCGCAGCAGGCTGCCGCACAGCTTTTGGTAAGCAGGCTGACCGGAGAACAGGCAGAAAAAGAAACACGTATCAGCGAAGCTGAAGCGGCAATGGAAGATATGAAAACAGCTGCTTTCGATAATATGCGTACAATGGTCAATCTGCGGAATGAGATCCGTGGACTGGAGCAGGAGCAGGAACAGCGGATGCGTAAGCGTGACGCCCTTAAAAAGAGCATCGCCGAAGCAGAAACCGCAGGCGAAGAACTGCAGACCCGTTACCGTAATATGAACGATGAGCAGAGCAATGTAGAAAACTCTTTGGAGCTTATTAAACGCGATGGCAGGGAAGTGAGTGCTAAAGCTGCCGAAGAGACCGAAGCGCTGAATAAAGTTCTGTCGCAGCATAAAGACTGTCAAAACAGGATCACAGCGCTGGAAAGCCGTTTGAACCTGCTGCAGAATATGCAGAAAAGCTATGAAGGCTTTGGCTATGGGATCAAAACAGTGCTGCAGTCGCAGGAACCCTGGCGCAGTGACGTTATCGGTGTTGCCGCCGAACTGATCGAAGTGCAGCCTGAATATGTAGTTGCAATAGAAACTGCATTAGGAGGAGCGGCGCAGAACCTTGTTATGGGTAGTTCGGAAGCCGCCAAAAAGGCCATCGCCTATCTTAAACAGCGTCAGGCCGGCCGGGCGACCTTCCTGCCGCTTGATACTATCAAATATTATGAACGCCGCAGTGAAGAAGAGGCACTGGCAAAACTGCCGGGTATTCGGGGATTTGCTGCCGATCTGATCGGCTATGATATAAAACTGGCGCCGATCTTTAAATTTTTGCTGGGTCGGGTGCTGGTAGCGGACAATATGGATGCCGCTTTGGCAGCTGCCAAAAAAAGCAGCTTTCGTACCCGAGTCGTTACTTTGGCGGGAGATGTCGTCAATGCCGGCGGTTCGCTGACCGGCGGCAGCAGGCAGCAGAAGGAAGCCGGCTTTCTGTCGCGCGGCAAAGAGATCGACGAACAGGAACAAAAGGCAGGTGTCTTGCGCCGTGAGCTGTTGGGATATCAGGAGCTGCTTGAAGAACACGAAGGCACCTTAAAAGTTTATAACAACAAACTGGTGGAACTGCGCCAGGACCTGCAGCAGAAGGAAATCCGCAAAGCTGAGCTGGGCGTAGCTCTGGAGCGTTTAAGCGCAGAGCAGCGTCAGGCTGCGGAACGGCTGGAGCTTCTGCTGGATGACCGTAATCAGGTTTCTCAGGAATATATGGCAGCTCGCCAGCAGCTTACCGACCTGCGCCCGCAGCTAACGGCTCTGGAAGCCGAAGACGCACAGGGCAAACAGCTGCTGGATGATCTGCAGAAACAAACGGCCGCAGACCACAGCGCGCTGGCATCTATCCGCAATCGTCTGCAGGATGCCAGGGTCGAACTGGAATCGACTGCCGCACGGACTACGATGATGGCCGAGCGGATGCAGCAGCTTGATGCCGATATGGGGCGTATGCAGCAGGAACTCGCTGCTAATGAAGACGAGCAAAAGCATTTGCTTGACGTGATAACGGCCAGCAAAACCAGCACTGAACAGCTGGCTGCCAGCAGTACCGCATTACTGGCCGAATTACAGACCGTTGTCGGCGGTAAAGATGAATTCGGGGCCAAACGTATTGCCATTACTGAAAAGCAGGCAGTGGCAGGCGAGAGGCTGGATTCTTTGAAAAAAGAACTGACTGTTGCTGAAACCAGGCGCAATCAGGCAGCGATGGAAATGGTACGTCAAAACAGCGACTATGACCATGCTCTGGAACAGCTGGCGACTGAATACCGTATTACTCTGGACGAAGCACGTGCCAGCGGTGATCTGCTGGATGAAAGCGATGCGGCTTTACGTCGGCGTGAACTGCGTCTGGAGCGTGAAATTGAAACCTTAGGCCCGGTAAATCCTGCGGCAATCGAACAATATGAAGCTGTCAGCGAACGCTACGAATTTTTACAGCGTCAATACAGCGATCTTTCAGAGGCCAAAGCCAATCTGGAAGCAGTTATCAGCGAAATCAATTCCGGTATGGCCAAACGCTTCAAAGAGGCCTTCGGAAAAATAAACGAATATTTTTCCGACTGTTATGTGCGTTTATTCGGCGGCGGTACTGCTGCTTTAAAACTTACTGACCCTAATGATGTTTTAGGCAGCGGCATCGATATCGAAGTGCAGCCTCCCGGTAAAAAACTGCAGAGCCTCTTCCTGCTATCAGGCGGCGAGCGGGCCCTGACGGTTATCGCCCTGCTGTTCGCTCTGCTCAGCTATCAGCCTTCCCCCTTCTGTATCCTTGACGAAATAGATGCGGCGCTTGACGAAGCTAACGTTGACCGCTTTGCGAAATTCCTGGCAGCCTATGCCGAAAGCACGCAGTTTATTGTTATCACACACCGCAAAGGCACTATGGAAGCCGCGCATGTTCTGCACGGCGTTACCATGGAAGAATCCGGTGTTTCTAAATTACTATCTGTCAAATTGAGCGAAAAGGAGTGAGAACATGGGATTTTTAGAACGACTGAAAGACGGCCTCAGCAAGACCCGCCGCAACTTTACTGACCGTATCGAAGAACTTGTAGGTATGTCGGCCAAAGTCGATGAAGACTTTCTGGAAGAACTGGAAATGATCCTTCTAAGCGGTGATGTTGGTGTCAAAACCACAGAAAAGCTTATCGATGCTGTTCGTCAGGCTGCTAAAAAGAAAGAAATCGAGGGGACGGAGCAGGTTATGCCGTTCCTCAAAAAATATATTGCCGAAATGCTGCAGGACGAAGGACAGCGTACCCGTATCGGTGCCAAACCTACGGTTATTCTTGTCGTGGGCGTCAATGGTGTTGGTAAAACCACTACTATCGGCAAGCTGGCCAACTATTTTCATCTGTTCAAATACAAAGTCATGCTGGCTGCCGGCGATACCTTCCGTGCCGCCGCTGCCGAACAGCTGCAGATTTGGGGCGAGCGTGCCGGCTGCGAAGTTATCCGTCACGAAGAAGGCGCTGACCCGGCTGCCGTGGTTTTTGACGCTGTCAAAGCCGCTATTGCCCGCAATGTCGACGTACTTTTTATTGACACTGCCGGACGGCTGCATAATAAAACCAATCTGATGAACGAGCTGGAGAAAGTACACCGCATCATCAAACGCGAGATACCAGAAGCTCCGCATGAAACCTTTCTCGTGCTGGATGCAACGACAGGGCAGAACGCTATCAATCAGGCCAAAGTCTTTATGGAAACCGCCAACGTCACCGGTGTTGTGCTGACCAAGCTCGACGGTACGGCTAAAGGCGGTGTCGTTATTGCTATCAAAGAAGAACTTGGCTTGCCTGTTAAGTGGATCGGTGTCGGCGAAGGCATTATGGATTTCCGGCCCTTTGAAGCCGATAAATTTGTCGACGCCTTGTTTGATGGTGACAAGTAAAAATGCTTGACAGCCTCTGCGATTTTCGATATAATACCAAAGTCGGATAAAATATGTAAAGATTTTGGTGATTGAAATGCAGGAAAACAGTTTGGAGCAAAGAGTACGGTTAGGACGTTTGTTCGATGCCTACGGCTGCCTGCTCACCGAAAAACAGCAAAAATGTCTGGAGCTGTATTTCTGCGACGACCTTTCGCTGGCTGAGATAGCCGATGAACTTGAAGTATCAAGACAAGCGATACATGACCTTATCAAACGGGTAGAGCATACTCTGGAACGCTATGAAAGCAAACTGGCGCTGCTGGCCCGCGATGATCACGATAAAAAGCTGCTGGAAGAAATGAGCCGGCTGCTGGCTGACCACCTTGCCCAAAGCGGTGGCTCGGCAGAACTTCAACAAGTACGCCGCATTTTAGACGAATTGAGCGGCGAAAGTAGGTAAAAATGGCTTTTGAAAATTTATCTGAAAGACTGCAAAATGCGATAAAAATGTTCCGCGGCAGCGGCAAAATAACAGAAGACGATCTTAAAGCGCCTCTGCGCGAAGTGCGGATGGCTCTGCTTGAAGCCGACGTCAACTTTAAAGTCGTTAAAGATTTTGTTGCCAATATCAAAGAACGCGCGCTGGGCGAAACAGTTCAGCAAAGCCTGACTCCCGGTCAGCAGATCATCAAGATCGTCAACGACGAACTGACCCAGCTTTTGGGCGGCACACAAAGCAAGCTCACCGTAGCGGACAAACCGCCTACAGTCATTATGCTGGTAGGTCTGCAGGGCGCTGGTAAAACTACTACCGCCGGCAAGCTTGGCAGCCTGCTGCGGAAAAAAGGCAAAAAGCCGTTGCTTGTAGCGGGCGACGTTTACCGTCCTGCGGCTATCAAACAATTACAGGTTCTGGGCGAACAGCTCTCACTGCCTGTCTTTGCTCTTGGCGATCAGGTATCTCCGGTCGAGATAGCGCGCAAGGCAATGGATAAAGCATTCTCACTGGCTTGCGACACGGTAATCATCGATACCGCGGGCCGCTTACATATCAATGAAGAACTGATGGACGAACTGCGTAATATCAAAGCTGCCGTCAATCCGCATGAAATATTGCTGGTTGTCGATGCGATGACAGGCCAGGACGCAGTCACTGTAGCCGAAAGCTTCAACGGCGAGCTGGGCATAGACGGACTTATCGTTACCAAGCTCGACGGCGACGCCAGAGGCGGTGCTGTATTGTCAGTAAAAGCAGTTACCGGACGCCCGGTCAAATTTGTCGGTATGGGTGAAAAGCTTGACGCTTTGGAACCTTTCCATCCCGACCGTATGGCATCCCGTATTCTGGGCATGGGCGATATCCTGTCTCTGATCGAAAAGATCCAGTCCACTACCGACCTTGCCAAAGCTTTGGAAATGGAAAAGAAACTGCGCAAAGACGAATTCACGCTCGAGCAGTTCCTGGAACAAATGCAGCAGGTCAAAAAAATGGGCTCGCTGGAAACTATTTTGGGGCTTATCCCCGGTATGAGCGGCATCAGCCAAAAGCTGAAAGAAGCCAACGTTGACGAAAAAGAATTCGACCGCGTTGAAGCCATCATCCGTTCCATGACCCCGAAAGAACGCCGTCATCCCGATATCATCAACGGCAGCCGCCGTAAACGTATCGCCGCAGGCTGCGGTATGCGCGTGCAGGATGTCAACAAGCTTCTCAAAAACTTTGAAGAAAGCAAAAAGATGATGAAAAAGATGCAGGGTATGGCTAAGTTTGCTTCAAAAGGCGGTTTCAAAATGCCTTTTATGAACAAATAAATTTAAATCAACATCTGGTTTAAGGAGGTGAAATAGACATGGCAGTTAAAATCCGTTTAAAACGTATGGGCTCTAAAAAAGCTCCTTTTTACCGTATCGTTGTTGCTGACTCCCGCTCTCCGCGTGACGGCCGCATCATCGAAAGCATCGGTTTCTATGATTCCACTGTACAACCCGCTACCGTAAAGATCGACGAAGAGAAAGCTCTTTCCTGGATGGCTAAAGGTGCACAACCTACTGATACCGTTAAAAACCTTTTCAGCAAAGACGGCATCATGAAAAAATATGCTGAATCTAAAGCAAAATAAGAAATGAGGCGTGATTTGCATGAAAGAATTGGTAGAAGTCATGGCCAAGTCTCTAGTGAGTAATCCGTCTGCAGTAGTCGTGGAGGAGGAAACCACCGGAACATCAACGGTGCTTCGCCTCCATGTTGCTCCTGAAGATATGGGTAAAGTTATTGGAAAACAGGGCCGCATTGCTAAAGCAATCAGAACTGTCATGAAAGCTGTTGCAACCCGTGAGAATGTAAAAGTTGTCGTAGAGATTGTCTAAGACGTATAAGGATGGTAAACGATATGGATAAAATGTTTGTACGTGTTCCGGTTGCAATAAAAGCAAAAGTAACAGAAGATCTCAAGTTGAAAATTATTGGAGATGTCCAAAACACCATAAAAACGATTAATCTGGATATCGAGCACTTCGAATTCCAAGCCAAAAAAGCTCTTTCTCAGGCCGCCAGCGACCTGAGCGTACTTCCTTCACTGCGTGAGCAGATTGAAATGGAAAGAAACAAGATCAATGCCGCTAAAGCAGAAGCCGAAGATAAACTTAAACGCGCTGAAGCTTTGGAGATCGGTGCGGAGATCGGTCACGGTACACTTGAACGTACTGTCGAGATCACCATAGGCACTGATATCGACGCTCTGATGGGAGCCGAGATCCTCACTGAGGATGGCAAGATCATTGCTTTCCGCGAATGATATGGAAAAACAAGTAGTTATTGGCACTATTATCGCTCCGCACGGTGTGCGGGGCGATATTCGTATTCTGCCGCAGACAGATCATCCTGAACAATTTTTAGAGCTTTCCTCTTTGCTGCTCGAAGACGGCCGTTCGCTTCAGATCACCTCTGCCCGGTTCCATAAACGTATGGTACTGATGAAATGCAGGGGTGTGGAAACAATGAACGATGCCGAACTGCTGCGCGGCAAAAAGGTTTTAATCAACAGTGAAGATCTGCCTCAGCTTGGAGAAGGCGAATATTATGTAGCCGACCTGCTCGGACTGCCCGTATTCGATACGGCAGGAACACAGCTCGGCACATTGAAAGACGTGCTCAGCACCGGCAGCAACGACGTTTACGTTATTGCTGTACCGGAAGGCAAGGATATCCTCGTCCCGGCCCTCAAAAAGCACGTTAAGGAAATAAATATTACAGACCGTAAGATCGTGGTCGAATTACCTGAATGGACAGATGCACCGTGAGATTTCTCTTTATTACCTTATTTCCTGAACAAATTGAACAAGCTGCCGGTCACAGCATTATCAAACGCGCCGTCGATGCGGGACTTGTAGAAGTCAGCTGCATCAATCCGCGCGATTTTGCAACTGACAGGCACCGTACAGTGGACGATACGCCCTTTGGCGGCGGTGCCGGCATGGTTTTGAAGCCAGAGCCGATGGTAGCGGCTATCCGCATGGCCAAACAGCAGCTGCCTGCAGCGAGGGTTATTGCCATGTGCCCGGGCGGGCGCACATTAAAGCAGGATATTGTTGAAGAATATGCCCGCAGCGGCCAGGATCTCATTCTGGTCTGCGGTCATTATGAAGGCTTCGATGAACGGATCTTCAAATGGGTCGATGAAAAACTTTCCATTGGCGACTATGTACTTACCGGCGGCGAACTGCCGGCACTGATAGTTATGGACGCTGTAGCGCGCTTTATACCGGGCGTGCTTGGGAAAATGGCCAGTGCCGTTGAAGACTCTTTCAGTACGGGACTGCTGGAATATCCTCAGTACACCCGGCCGGTGGAATTTGAAGGACTGGAAGTACCGGAAGTGCTGCGTAACGGCAATCACGCTCTGATCAATCGCTGGCGCCGTAAAGAAGCCCTTAAAGCGACTTATCTGCACAGGCCGGATCTGCTTGCAGAGCTTGGCAAAGAGGATGTGTTGCTGCTTAACGAAATCAAACAGGAACTCGCAGGTGATAATAATGGCTAACCTTTATCTGGGGCTGGTGCATTATCCTATTTACAATAAAAATATGCAGGTCATTGCTACTGCCGTCACTAACTTCGATATCCACGATATTTCGCGTACCGCTCGCACCTATGATGTCAAAAAATATTTTTTGATCCATCCGCTGGAGGTACAGGCGAAAATCATCAAAAGGATAACTGACTATTGGCAGCATGGTTACGGCAAAACCTATAATCCTGACCGCAGCAACGCTCTGGAACGTGTAACCTATACGTCCAGCATTGAGTCGGCTATTGCCGCGGTTACTGAAATAGAGGGGAAGGCGCCGGTTACGATTACTACCGATGCCCGCACCTATCCTAATACAGTGACCTATGGCTTTGTACGAAAGTTGCTGCACAGCGGTGATAAACCTCTGCTGCTGCTTTTTGGCACCGGCTTTGGTATGGAACAGGAAACAATGAACAGTTTTGATTATGTACTTGAACCTGTTTATGGTCCCTGCGACTATAATCACCTGTGTGTGCGCTCTGCGGCTGCGATTATTTTAGACCGGCTGGCCGGTGAGGCCTGGTGGGAAAAATAACTGTCAAAATGCTCAAAAAATAATTGCAACTAATTGAACAGTATGATATAATGTCATTTGTGTAAAACGGACGGTCCGCTGTGGTGTGTTCGCACATGAACGTCTATGATTCGAGGAGGAAATTATGAATATTATTGAAGTATTGGAACAAGAACAGCTTCGTTCCGACATCCCTGACTTCCGTGCAGGCGACACCGTAAAAGTTTATGTAAAAGTAGTCGAAGGTACTCGTGAACGCGTACAGATGTACGAAGGTGTAGTAATTGCACGCAGCGGCGCCGGCGTTCGTGAAATGTTCACCGTTCGTCGTATTTCTTACGGCGTAGGCGTTGAAAGAACATTCCCGATCCACAGCCCACGTTTGGAGAAAATCGAAGTTTCCCGTCGTGGTATCGTTCGCAGAGCAAAACTCTACTATCTGCGCAGCCTTACCGGTAAAGCTGCTCGTATTCGCGAACGCAGATAATCGGTATCAAATTACAGATCGTAAATCAAGAGACCCTTTCAGTTCAGCTGAAAGGGTCTTTTTGTATTTTAATCAAGATAAATTCTACCATAATGGATAAAAACAGCATTACCATATAGGTAAGTAAAAATGCGCATCTTACTTAATAGTTATTGAAAAGTAGCGGCTGAAATATCAATAGCATTGCCGTAATAATTGAGCAATTTGCAGTTGTCTAAATAAAAAAACAGACATTCACGTTTCGTGAATGTCTGTTTTTTTATTTGCCTGATCCTTAATGTGCCAAAAGCTGCCGCATTTTATCAAGTGCTTTTAGCCGGTGCTTAGTGACGTTGCGTACAGTGCAGCCCAGACGTCCTGCCACCTCGGTCGGCTTCAGGTCATCTAAAAACAGCAGCGTCAGTATTTTCCTCTGTTCTGCACTTAACTGCCGCAGCGCTTCCTGCAGTTCCAGTGAAAGTAAAAAACGTGCCAGCTCGTCCAGACGCTCACCTGCTGCACAGCCTGTCTCCAGCAGGGCGATTCCGGCTTCGCTGTCCGTATCTGTCTGGGCTTCGTTTTCCCAAATTCTGCCCTGCTTCTGCATCGCGTCAAAAACAGCAAAATGCACCTTACAGCGTGCCAGTCCGGGCCAGTTTTCAAAATCAGAGCCCTTATACTGCAAAACCAGCTCGATAAAGGCCAGAACGGCGATAGCTTCTGCGTCTTTTCCCAGCGACCTGTAAAACATCTCACGGCGGGCCTCGCTTTTTAAAAGCGGCTTAAAATCCGCGCATAACTGCAGCAGTGCTGCTTTATCACCAGCCTGGGCGGCGGTTATCAATGCTTTCAATCTCTCTGCCTGTTCAGGTAAATTTTTTATAACGATCAGTTCTCTCTATAATTTTATGATACCCGGCTATACTGTAAAACGTCGCGCGCAACAACAAACAGTCTAAACTTTTTCGACGAAAATTAACACCCTGTACAATCAGGTGTTAATTTTATGCCTTTACTGCTTAAAATAATGGCGGGAGGGATAGCATGCAAAAATATATAGGCCGGCAGCTGAAAACAGCGCGGCTAAATAAAAAGCTGACCCAGGAACAGATCGCTGAAGCAGTAGGCTTATCGGCCAAGCACTATGGCTGTATCGAACGCGGCGAGGTCAGCACCACTGTGGCCGTACTGACACGGTTGCAGCAGGTGCTGGAATTTGAAGTGTCCATAATGATCAAAAAATAGTCTGCTTTGGCAGGCTATTTTTTTTCGATGTTTTCGCCTGGCTGCGGGTGAAGTACGCACACGCACTTGCGCCGCAGCGCAAGTGCCGCGGAGCGTAATAACGCGGCGCAGAAAAAAATTTAAAAATAACCTTCTCGTGTCTTGTCGGGGGGGACATCTGTGATAAAATAACTAAAGAATTATATAAAATAGTTAAAAAATACAATCTAAAACAAGTTAAATACGGTTTTGTTTTAAAATATTTATTTTAAAACAGCCTCTTGAAGTCAGGTAAAAGCTTTGGTTCCTGCGGCGTCAGCCGAAGAAATATATTGTTCAACAAATTTTGAGGAGTTGATTTTAGTGTATTTAAAAACAAGTAATAAAAAACAGCTGGCAGCAGCAGTAACGCTGGCTGTAATGGGGACGGCGTGGGTGGCTGTGCCAGGACAGGTGTGGGCAGCCGATGGCGGCAGCCAGGATCATCCGAGACAATATTCCAGCTATACAGCTGATAGTGATCGTGCTATTGCGATTGCGAGAGAGCAAAAAACCGGTGAAGATATGTACGCCGCCCAATACCATGAGAATTTTGCTGATCTGGCCTTTCGTGCCAAGGACGATATGGGCGGTAAAACTATAACTCTTAAAAGTATGACTGTAGAAGGTATTATCGGTGCTGACGGCAAAGGCGCTGCGGCTGGATTGCCAGTTGAAGAAAGTACCGCAGGCAAAAATGGCGGTATCGGTTCTGCTGTAGGTATTTATTCTACTAATATCTTAAACGCCAATATTACCTTTGGTGATATTGCAATTAAAGCCATTGGCGGCAATACTTATTCCCAGGAAATCACTTCCGGCAAATATACCCATGAAGGTAAAGCGGGTGTCGATGGGGCAAGTGATAAAAACTTAAATGGCGGCGCCGGTGCTAATGGCGGCAACGGCGGGCTTGCCATAGCTACCGGTGTTGACATTACAGGCAGCAATAATACTGTCACCGGCGGCGTGTTGACTGTGACTGCTACAGGCAGTGACGGCGGTCACGGCGGTTACGGCGGCGCTGGCGGTACTGCGGCAGCAATAACAACTGTTCCTGCTAAAGCAGGTAATGGCGCGCAAGGCAATGATGGAGCTGACAGTACTACTTCGGGCACAACTCCTAGTACTCCCGGCGCTAATGGTACTATAGGCGGTGCTGGCGGTGCTGGCCTGGCTGGTGCTGGCGGTACTGCTGGCACTGTGGGAGCTGTTGGCCTTACAGGCGGCATTGGTGGTAACGGTAGTAATGGCGGCAGCGGTAGTAACGCTGAAGCGACAGGACTGAAAATTGCGGGCAGCGGCACGGCGACTACGATCAGCTTAGGCGGGCTTGTTGTTGAAGCTGCGGCTGGTAATGGCGGAGCTGGTGGTGCAGGTGGCGCCGGTGGTATCGGCGGCGTAGGCGGAACCGGTGGTATCGGCGGGAACGGTGGCGATGGCGGTGATGGCGGCGACGGTGCTCAGGGCGGTCAAGGTGCTCAGGGTGCTGGTGGCAGTAATGCCCATCATAGTACAGGTGCTGGCGATAATGATGTACAAGGTACTGTCGGTGGTAACGGTGGTAACGGCGGCCAGGGTGGTGCGGCCGGAATAGGCGGCAATGGCGGTATCGGCGGTGTTGGTGGTATCGGCGGCGTTGGTGGAACTGGCGGAACTGGTGGCCACGGTGGTAATGGCGGTGTTGGCGGTAATGCAACTGCGCTGGGGTTTGCCGGGACTGACAGTATTATCAATCTTGCTGTAGCAGGCAATGGCATTGCAGTTACTGCAACCGGTGGCGACGGCGCTAAAGCAGGTATCGGCGGCGCAGGTGGCAATGGCGGTTTTGGTGGCAACGGAGGCGTTGGCGGTGAAGGCGGCGACTATGGCGACGCTGGTAAAGGTGGACATGGCGGCGCTGGTGGTGCTGGCGGCCAGGGCGGTATTTTATTAAATGGAAACATTGCTGTTCAGGGTTCGCAAGGTGTTCAGGGCGGTGAAGGTGCCGCTGCTGCTAACGGTACTGTAGGCATAGGCGGCAATGCAGGCCAGGGCGGCACCGGTGGTACTGGTGGCAACGCAGGTAATGCTGGTATAAGTCAAGTTGGCGGCAGTGCAACTTCCACAGCTTTGACCTTTACGCAATCGCAGGTCAATCTGCAAACGACTGCTATTAAAGCTACTGCTATAGCCGGTAAAGGCGTAGGCAGTTTCGAGAGCAGTGAAGCTTATGAGGCAGCAGGCGGCACAGCTAATTTAAATAACACCGGTACAGCGGGTAGCGCAGGAACAACTGCTGTTGGACAAAATGGCGCTGTCAATGCAACTACTAACGGCGGTGCAGGTGGCGACGGTATCACTCCTGCCGGCGATGTTGCACAATCTACTAACGGCGAGGAAGCAATTGCAGCTGGCCTTGTTACTACAAACGGCACTTTGAACGTGGTTTCTGACGCTGGCCTGGCTATCAGCGCAGAAGCAAAAGGTGCAGCGGTTACCAATAACGCTGTCGCTGTTGAAGCTACAGATTCCAATAATATTTATGCTGTTACAGGCAACTTTACAGTGAATGCTGCAGCAACAGGTGATGTTGATTTACAAACACCTGCTTCAGGTTCAGAGCCGGCGTTTGATTACAAGGCTGATACTACGACAACTACCTCTACGGCAACAGCATTTACAGTAAATGGCGGTTCCATGCTTGTTGATGTTGCTGGTAAATTGACAGTTGTAGCAACTGCCGATAAAGGTGAAGCAAAGAATTTTGCTCAGGGTATGGCGTTTGACAATACTGCTGTCAGAGTACACACGACAGACGCTATTAATATTACAGCGACCGCTGCAGCTGGTGCTTGGCAGGGTGCTCAGGGCATAGAAGGCAATAACAATGACCTGGAGTTCGTCAGTGATGCTGGCGGCATTACAGTGACCGCTGCTGGCGGTAATGGTGATGCAGGTAACCTGACTCACGAATATTCTGTCTGGACTTACGACAGTAATGTTACCTTTGATGCCAAAGCTGCAGATATTATATTTAACGGCGATGTAGAGGTTGTAAAACACGGTACAGCAGATAGTACTCTGACTTTAAAATCAAATACTGAAGTTAAAGCAGGAACTGATAGTGCAGGTTCTTTGAATATCAGCGGTACGACCATGAACCTGACCGATAATCTGCAAACCTTAAAAGTAGCCGATAAGACAACTCTTGCTGGCAGTGCTGTCTACTTCTATGATGATAATAATCAGGAAGATAAATATAACGGTACTGATTATCGCACTATCACTACTAATGAGCTGGATGCTTCCGGTACTAACGAGCTCTTTATGCGTACCAATGCCAACGGCGTTTACGGTCAGTCGGCAGGCAACGACAAAATTACTTCCACTAATACTGTAACCGGCAGCGGTACCTATAATATCACTGTTTTTGACCAGGGGATGCGCAACGGCTATAACAATGCTGCCGGCGCTGATACTAAGGGACATTTGGACCAAGATGTCGTACTTATCGAAAATGCAGATAAAGGCGGCACCTACAACATCAAAGAAATGAAATATGATAACGGCGTCTGGTCTTATGAATATGAGGGGAAAGCAGACATTGTCGATGATGGCTTGAATCTGACCCAGGTCACTACCAGGGCTGCAACTCAATCCTCTGCCCAAATGGCGGCTCAGGATGCCAGCAAGATCGCAGCCGGAGCGGCAGTGACCTTGTTCGGCGCTGACGAAACCCTGATGGAACGTCTGGGCGAAGTCCGCAGCGGTGATGACAACGACGGCGTCTGGGCTAAATACGTCGGCGGCAAGATCAAAGTGGACGGACTGCAGGGCGACAACGACTTTAAGTACAACGGCTTCGCGGCCGGCTACGACCATGAGATCGGCAGCAACTGGCGCATCGGCCTGGCCGGACAGTATGCCAAAGGCGATATTACTCTGACTAACGGCGACGGTGAAATCAAAACTGCGGCAGGCGCTTTATATGGCACATGGATTGGCGATAAAGGTCATCATGTAGACATCATTGCCAAAGTTGGTAAAGTTGACAGCGAAACCAGCGCTTACGGCGGCACTATTGCCCAAAAACTGGACGGGGATTTTGGCAGTACAGCTGTAAGCTTTGCTGTTGAATACGGCTATCGTCAGGAATTGAATGACGGCTGGTTCGTTGAACCTATGGTGCGTGCAAGTTACGTACATCTGGGCGGCGATGATTATACCGTAACCACTCGTGACAATACTATGAGCGTTACTAACGACAGCATGAACAGCATCGTATTGCGCGGCGGCTTCCTGCTGGGCAAAGAGTTCCAACAGGGCAGCAGCGTCTATCTGAAAGCGGCAGTGCTGCACGACTTTGACGGCGACATCAACACTTCGATCAAAGGCGACGGCAGAAGCGCCGGTTACAGCGACAGCATCGGCGGTACGGCGATCGAATACGGTATCGGCGTCAACCACAAATTCAACAAAGACTCCAGTATGTATCTGGATGTAGAACGTATCAGCGGCGGCGATGTAACTAAAAACTGGGGCGTCAATGTCGGCTTCCGTTACAGCTTCTAAAATCAGGATGGCAGCTTGAAAAATCTATAAAGAATATCCCTCATCATCCAAGTGGGGGATTTCTTTATAGTATTTCGTGAAAAAGAGGAGATAGATGTATGCAGAAATGCCGGAAGAAAGTAAAAAGCTGTTTGAAGCAGGTCAACAGCAATAAAGCATTAGCTGGGAAAGTACTGCAATCGTTGTTTACAGCAGGAGTAGTGTACGTTTGCATATTCGGGGGGGACAACGCAGCCTGGGCGCAAGACTATAATAGCCAATATGGTACTGATTTAGGCGGCGAGTACGAAAATGTCAGCGTGACCAATGAAAGTCTTGACGGAAACAGCAATGTAACGATTGGTGTTAGTAGATCTGCCGGTCTGACAGTAACTGATAAAGCCGTTGTGAAAATTGTTGAAACTGGTTCCAGCGTCAGGAGCAGCAGTATTTGCGGGATTGCTAATGATGGCAGCGGCACAGCATCATTGACGCTGAAAGACGCTGATATTGCTATCGTAGGCAGCAAAAGCAGTGTTATTGGCTTTGAAAGTACGGCCGGTCAGCATAAGAATACTGTTACTGGCGAGATGAATATCAGTGTCAGCAGTGCTGCCACATCCGGCACAAGTTCTGTACCCAAGGTCGTTGCCGGCATTGATGTGGAAGGTTATTACAGCAAAGCAAATAAAGCTGCCAATTCCCTTAAAGCCAAGAATGTCAAAATCAATCTGGGGCTTGCTGCAGGTGACAAAGCTACGGTAAATACAACAGGTGTTTTGACTAAGGGCAGTTATGGCAATTATATCGGTACAACCGAGATCGAAAATGCGGAGATCGTGATCAGCGGCAGCAACGGCCAGTCGAACGAAACTGTACGCGGCGTCTGGGCCACTCAGACTGATACCGGGAATAAACCTTCAGGAGCAGACATATCTTCTAAGCAGTCTTACAACAAGCTGACCGTTGTGACAGGAACTTATGCTTCCGATATGACAGCTTATACACCAAATGCTGTGCAGGGCGGCAGTGGGCTCTATGGTATCCAGGCCGATAATTACGCGGTTGTAAGCGTGAAGGAAGACCTGCTGATTGATATTGACCGTCAGGCCAGAAAATCGGGAGAAGAGAATAATGGTGTGACTGGTATTTATGGTTATGAGCACGGAAAGATAGATTTTAACAGAGCAGATATTACACTGCATAATGATTTGGATGCTTCTGTGACCGGTATTGAAGTAACGACAAATGCCGCTGTTACCGGCAAAGCCCTACAGTTGACAGTCAGTTCAGATACCGGCGCCGCTTTGGGTCTGCTGGCGCATAAATATATTGACGATACGGAAGGCAAAGGCCAGATAACGCTTGGTGAAACCGGCGGTGCAAATCTTATAAAAATTACTGCTGGCGGTGGGAATGCCAGGGCTGTTGTAGCTGATGCCGAGGGCGTTATTACTTTTAAAGAACAAACTGAACTGGCGGCTCAAAGTACTGACTACACAGAAACGGTTTCTGCTTTAAATGGCGGTAAGGTAGTTTTTGAAGATACTGCCGTAATAACTGCGACCGGTACAGGCTACGTTTACGGTGTCAGCACTTATTTTGATGGTAGCTCGGTTACTGAAGACAGCTCGATCGATTTCCAAAAAGGAGTATACATCAATGCGGCAGGAGGTACGGCTATCTCTGCCGCGGGCAACAGCGATACCAGCGCTGAAGGTATTGTAACTATCAATCAGGGTTCAGCAGCCGGTGCTAATGAGGTTGTTATTTTCGGTGACATTGAAAGTGATATTAAAGGGGTGGTCAATGTTAACTTGAATACTGCCGGCTCTGTTTTTAACGGCAGCACAAGTTTGTATGATGACGGAGTTATTAAGCTTGCTGTTACGGACGGTGCAGCTTGGCGGCTTACAGGAACTTCGAGCGTTACCGATCTGAAAGCGGCTGCTGGCGGAAAAATCGATCTGAGCGGTGACCGGGGTGCGTTTAGTACTCTTGCTATTCAAAAGCTTACTGGTACAGGCGGCAGTTTTATTGTTGATAACGACGGGACTGACAGTGACAAAATAACCGTTGCCGCTTCTGATAAAGGCATTCATGGGATAACGATAAATAATATCAGTTCGCTGGTGGGGAAAGAGCTGAAGCCTGAAAATACTTTTATTACTGTTACCGGTGATGCTGACTTTGTGGGTGAAACTACTTATGGCGGCGGTATTTACGAATATACGCCGGTACTTGATTCTGCTGTGGCAGGCGGACAGAAGAACTGGTACGTCAGAGATTTGGACAGCAGGGTTGTTGGTGACGCACTGGCGGTAGCAGGGGCAAATGCACCTTTATATTATGCCTGGGTCAACGGCAATGGTAATCTGCACAGCCGCTTGGGTGCACTGCATCAGAACGCTGAGCAGGGAGCATGGGCACGCATCTTTGGGGGTAAGTTGGATGGAAACGGTTTCAGTGATAAATATCATACTTATCAGGTTGGTTATGATATAAAGGCGGGAAACTGGAAAGTCGGTACGGCGTATGAATATACGCAGGGTAATGTTAAAGGCAGCGGCAGCAGCGGTGAGAACAAAATCGGAGCTTTGAGCCTGTATGGTACCTTACAGCAAAATGATGGTGCTGCCTGGGATATTGTATTGAAACACGGTCGTATCTATGGCGATATCAATACCTTCATTCAGTATCCTGACAGCGGCGATTATGAAACTGATGCAACTTCGTTGAGTATTGAATATAACAAACGGATTGCGCAGAAAAACGGAATGTTTTTTGAGCCCCAGGCACAGTTCACTTATGGGCATATCAATGGCAACAGTTATGGTACATCTAAAAATATTGCTGTTGCTAATGAAGGTATTGATTCTTTAGTTGGACGTTTAGGGATAGCTGTCGGCAAGCAACTGGAACAAGGCTGCATTTATACTAAAGTTTCTGTACTGCATGAATTTTATGGGGACGGCAGTGCAAGTATGCAAGATAGGAACGGTGCTGCTTTGAGTAATGATTTTGATTACGGCGATACCTGGCTCGAAGTAGGCATCGGAGGCAATATCACTTTAGGTAAAAACTGTGAGCTGTACGGTGATGTGGAACGCAGTTTTGGCGGTGACATAACTAAAAACTGGGGAGCCAACGTAGGCTTTCGTTACAGCTTCTAAGGCAGGACGGCAATGAAGATATAAAATTATTTTAAAAAATTATGTTATCAGCCCCGCTTTTAGAGCGGGGTAAAGCGGATGCGATTTATAAAACAATTTAGGGAGATTGGTTCGATGCAGAAATATAATCAAAAACAAAACAGTGAATTACGTAAGAAAGTACTGCAATCGTTGATTATTGCAAGCACCGCGTATGTTTGCACATTCGGGGGGGACAACGCAGCCTGGGCATCTGATTATACCGGTACTGATACTTTAAGTACAGGAACTTGGGGCGCAACTTACGATAAAATCACGATTACCATGGATGATCCGGGAAAAAACTGCGCCGGCATTTATACTTATGGCAGAAATAATACGACAACGGCTACTGAACGGGTGACGGTTACGCTGTCGGATGCTGGGGACACTTATGGTTATAACGGTATTTTTGTGGACGGCGTATCAAAATTGGACGCTAAAAAGGGTATCGAGCTGACGATTAACGGACTTGGCACGAATAATCAGTCCGGCGAAGCTCAGGCCTGGCGCCATGGCCTGCGTGTCGAGACGCAGGGGAAAGTAGATTTAGGAACAGATATCGGCTCTGTGATTACGATAAACAGTAATGCTGCTGAAAGTTATGCCAATGGTGTTTTTGTTGATGGATCCAGCGCTGGTACTGGCAGTGAAGCCAGTATTAAAGGCGGAGATTTAACGGTCAATATCAATAAAGATAATGTAATGCACAATAAAGATAATGTAATGCAGCAGATGGATTATGCTGCCGGTGTTACTTTGTACAATGGTTCTAAAATGGAGCTGGCGGGTGACCTGGACATACATTTGGAAGCTGCCGGTGTCGATGGCATCAGAGCCAATAACTTAAATTATTCTGGTGATATCAATACTTTGCAGGTCAAAAACCTGGCTATCTATGGCAAAGCAGTGAATGGTTCCGGTTCAGGGATATACCTGATGGGTGAGCACGATTCAGCTAATGTCAGTGACAGCACTAAGATAGAAATATTGGGCGAATATAATGTTTATGGCATTAACATAGACAGCACCGGTGTTACGGGTAGTTTTGGCGATACTGAACTTACCCTTACCTCTAACACGGCAAACAACACTGACGTTCGTGGTGTGAGACAATGGGAATCTGCAACAGAGTATGGGGATTTAACGATTACAGCCAGGTCCGTAGGGGCTGACATTACCAGTATTGAATTAAATGGTAAGGGTACGATAAACATCCAGGGCGATTTAAAAATTGATGCTCAGGGCAACGGAAGGTATGTTGAAGGAATAGAAGCCAATTCTTTGGGCGAAGTGAAGGTTGCGGGCAAGGCGGACATCGCTGTAGGCGGTGAGAATGACGGCTCCGTTATGTACGGCGTTTATGCCCAGGAACACAGTAAAGTAGATTTTGCCGATGATGCGAGGATTACAACGACCACCCATGCCGGGAACAGCAATACCAAGATGTATGGCATTTACAGCCGTACCGATGCGGAAGTTGCTTTTGCCAAAGGCTTGACTGTTAAAAACGGTAATCTTGGCGCGGCCATGATTGCTGAAGGCGGCAAGGTGGAAGTCAACATGGCCGGTGGTAATGACGTCAAGCTGGAAGGTACTGTTGGTTCCAGTGCGATGTATAACAGTGCCCATGAGTTAACATACGGAACGGTAAAAATAAATTTTGATACGGCGCAGTCCTATTTTTCTGGCAGAAGCTATAAGACAGAGGGCAGTATCAATGATTTGCAATTTACCAATGGCTCTTATTGGGATATGAAGGGCAATTCTTCGCTCACCGACCTTACGGTAGGCAAAGGCTCAGTAGTCAATATGACTGCCGACAGCGGGCGTTACTGTAGCCTGCAGGTTGATAATCTGACTGCTGCAGACGGAACCTTTGTAATGAACGCAGGTGCTGTTGACGGTGGCGGCAGTTACAGCGACAAGCTGACTATTGATAAAAATTCTGCGGCCGGCACTAATGCTATTAAAATCGTTTCGACTGGCGGGTTGGAGGCTGCGGCAAGAAACCATGCGGTTTTGGTAAAGGGAGCAGCGGCTGATACCAAGTTTGCCGTTTCAGATTCTGTTTATGCTAATGGCTTGTACGAATTTGATATTACCCTGGCAGATAAGGAAAATGATGGCAAATATGATTGGGTAATCGGGTCGCTTGGTAAAACTACCGTCAACAGCGTGGATGTTATGTCCGGCAGTCATCGGGTTGCTTACGGCGCCTGGGTCGAAGGTAACGGTACGCTGCGCCAGCGTTTAGGCGAGCTGCAGAGCGGCGCCGATAACGGTGTTTGGGCAAGAATGTTCGGCGGTAAGCTGGGCGGCGATGAATTTACTAATAAATATAAAACTTATCAGTTTGGTTATGACGCTCAGGCTGGTGACTGGCTTGTGGGCGCTGCCTACGAATACAGCGACGGCAGCCTGAATTATACCAGCGGCAGCGGCAAGAACAAAATTGGAGCTGTAAGTTTGTATGGAACGTTGCAGGGCAAAGATAACAGCGCTTTAGACATTGTAGTTAAACGCGGCCGTATTTATGGTGATATGGATATCTATGGTAAATACAGCGATCAGGGCGATTATTCGACCGATGCGACTTCGATAGGTGTTGAGTATAGCAAACGTTTTGACGGCGGTAATAATGTTTATTTTGAGCCGCAGGCTCAGCTGACTTTTGGTCGTATCGACGGCTATGATTACATTAGTAATAAAGGTGTAAAAGTGGCTTATGACGATCTTAACAGCTTTATCGGTCGTTTAGGTATTGTGGCCGGTAAAGCCTTCAGCAGAGGTGATGTTTATGTCAAGGCTTCGGTTCTGCACGAGTTCAGCGGCAACAGCAGTGTCACCATGCTGGCTGCTAATGGTGAAAGTTACAGCGCAGACAAAGATTACGGCGATACCTGGCTCGAAGTAGGCATCGGAGGCAATATCACTTTAGGTAAAAACTTTGAGCTGTACGGTGATGTGGAACGCAGTTTTGGCGGTGACGTAACTAAAAACTGGGGGGCCAACGTAGGCTTCCGTTACAGCTTCTAAGGCAGTAAGTTGAGTAGTTGGCAGGCAGTATGGCAGCAGAAAAATAATTTGATGCTGACGATACTTCTTACAGCTGCTGAGAGCGGAGGAAGAATATGGAAAAAATAGATTACAGAAAAATGGGGATGGAAATCAAGATTCGCAGGCTGCGTGCTGATATCAGCCAGTCTGATTTGGCAAAACAGATAGGTGTATCGCAGTCGCATTTATGTAATGTGGAAAATGGTCGCCTGTCGCCAAGTTTACGTTTGCTTTTGAGTTTGCGTAAGCTGCTTGGCTGTACGATTGATGAACTGCTGATAGGAGCAGACACTGAGTCTAAGGGGAAAGAGTAATGATACTTGATAATTAAAAAGAAGGCTGATTTTTATCAGTCTTCTTTTTAATTTTTTTGCCTGTGCAGATAAGCTTTTTCATAATGAAGGGCAAAAATGCAAAGAAAATTTTAGAAAAACAGATGTTATGTCTTGTGGGGGGGTACAAGCGTGCTATAATTATGAGGTGATAGAATATGTTCTTTAAATTAAAAATAAGAAGAAAAACAAAAGAATATATTCGCTTATTAAAACTAGATGAATAAATAAGGAAAGAGGTTGATGAGTATGTCGATGTCGGTCAGGCAGAAACAGTTGACTAAGAAAGTTATGTGTTCATTGTTAGCAGCAGGTGTAATTAACGTTTGTATATCTGGGGGGGACGCATGGGCTGCTGAGAGTGAGCCGAATATTGTAAATATTGCAAGTCCCAGTACTGATTATAATGGCGGTGATGAATATCGTTATGCTGGAGTTTTTGTGAAGGGCAAAACCCAAGAATATGGTAAAACGAATGTTGTAGATAAAATTGTCTTTAACAGTGCTAATACTACAACAAATAGTCCCTCGAATACTCCTGGTACTGCTTACAACGCTGCAGTTGTTACTGATGGCGGCACTTTGGAGCTCAATGCCAAAGAAATTTATGTTGGTTCAAAAGCACAAGGCGGTGACCGTGGTTTTAGATTGACCGGGAATAATAATACATTAAATATTACTGCTGATAAAATAGTATCTTATACTGGCGATGAGTTTGTTCATGTACGTAAAGGAGCTGCAAATGTAGCTAATATTACTGTTGGTGATTTTTATGCCAAAACTACTTGGGGCAAAGATGATTATGGTGTTTCAATATTACAGGTAAATGAAGGCGGCACTATAAACTTTAATGCAGATAAAGCTGCTTTTGATGGTTCGACAAATGTTGCCGGCGGCGTTTTTGGCTCTGGCAGCTGGGGTACGCTGAATGTAACTGCCAATGAATTGAGTATTGATGGCAATATTTGCGGCACTTATGGAACTTTGACTGGTAGCCAACATGCTGATACTGCTTTTGATTTGCATATTACTGCCGGAAATTTAGTAATGGCTGGCGATATCAATGCCGGTAGTATGGGTGACGGATACAGTAAGCATGATCGTACGACTAATATAGCAGTCAATGTTATAGATACTGCAGAACTGACAGGCGATATCAATATTTACGAACGTGGCAATATCGCGATCAGCGCAGATACGATGAATTGGGAAGGTAGCGCCACGGTCAAAAAAGGCACTTTGGATATTTCTAAAGTAAATAATCTTACGTTGACAGGTATCGAAGCCGGCAATAGTGAGGCTGTGATTAAAGTTACAGATGGCGGCACGCTTGCAGTAAATGAAAACGGTAAACTGGGTATCAATGATCTAAAAACTGCCGGTACTTATAAAATTGTCAGCGTAGATGAAAACAGTACGGCTAACTTCTGGAAAGACGAAAATCTTGCTTATGACAGAACTGCGATGTTTGCAGAGGTTGAGCATAATAACAGAGATTATGATGTTGTTTATAAGGAATTGCAAGATCTGAACGCCGCTGAAAAAGAAGCCGCCAAAGAGCAGATCGTGGCGGCAGCAGGCGGAGAGTCGCTGGCAGCGGCAACTGTTGTCGGCAGTATCGTAACTGACAGTGAAATTGTTGCCAAATCTGCTCCGGGTGCCAAAGCATTTGTTGCTGCTGTAACCAGCAGCGCTGATATTACATCAGCTCAGGCTGCCGCACACATCAACGCCGCAGTGCAAATGGGCGAAACTTCAGGCACCAGTGCTAATGCCGTTTCTGTTGCGAGCAATGTTACAGGTACTGTTACTGGAAGAATGTCGTTGAACGCTGCTCCGGTTGCAGAAGTTGGCGGCAAAGGCCCCAGCCTGTATGAAGATAACAGCGGCGCCGGTATTTGGGCGCAATATGTACATGGTAAGGATAAAGTGCGCGATATGGCTATGGCTGGTGGTTCTGCTTCTTATGACAGCAAATATAATGGTTTTGTTTTGGGAACCGATTTTGCTAAGATCGGCAAATTCCAAAGCGGTATTGCTTTTACTTATGGCAGTGGTGATACTACCAGTGTCGGCGGTGCTGCTTACAGTCGCAATGATTTTGATTTCTGGGGAGTAAGCTTATATGGCAGCATGAGAAATTCTGATACCAATTTGATTGCTGATATCGGTTATAGCCGCAGTGACAGTGATGTGGAACAAAATAATTTCGGCAGCCTGTTAACGGCAAATCCGAAAACTGATACGATCACTTTGGGGATCAAAGGTGAAAAACTATATCAATATGATAATCTGCAGGTAATGCCTTATGTTGGTTTAAGATATTTAAGCATTGATACAGGTTCCTACAGTTCTGATATTGGCGGTCTGGCAGCTTTTAATTATGTTCCTGAACGTCAGAATGTCTGGCTGCTGCCTGTAGGTGTGTCGCTGACTTATGAAAATATTGCGGATAACGGCTGGAAGATTCGTCCGAATGTCGATTTGTCGTATATGTGGGCTATGGGTGATACTGACAGCAGTATGACGGTTGGTTTACCTGGGACTACTGCGGCAGACAGACTTGGTTATACGGTAATGGATAAAGGCTCGTTCATTGGTAAAGTGGGCCTGGAAGCAGAAAAAGGGCATATGACGTATGGTGTAAGCTATAGTTATCAAAAAGGCAGCGATGCTCAAAGTAATAAATGGTTGGTTGATTTGAAGTACAGCTTTTAAAAGGAAGGCGTTTATTTCAGAAGCCTGTGCAGGATAAAACAAAACCCCGGCGCATTGCGCCGGGGTTTTTATGTTTGTCCAAATTGTCAAAGGGCAGTAATTATTTTTTGTCTACAAGTTTGAGCGGTACGCCTATTTTAGCTTCAACTTTTTCGCCTTTGGCTACTTTTACAGCAGCGTCCAGACCCTGCTGGCCCATCAGTTCGGGCTGTTGAGCGATAGTTGCGGCCATAGTGCCTGCTTCTACTGCTTTCAGGCCGTCTTGGGTGCCGTCAAAGCCAACGATAAAGATTTTTTTGTTAGCACTTTTGGCTGCTTCGATAGCGCCCAGTGCCATTTCGTCATTTTGAGCGAAAATAGCCTGGATATCAGGGTTGGCCTGCAGCATATTTTCAGCGACAGTCAGGCCTTTGCTGCGGTCAAAATCAGCAGATTGTTTGGCAACAACTGTAAGTTTTTGGTCGGCTACTTTATGGAAGCCTTCGCCGCGTTCGCGGGTCGCAGATGCGCCGGGGATGCCTTCGAGCTCGGCTACTTTTACTTTTTCACCAAGTTTTTGGATGATGTATTCGGCTGCCATTTCGCCGCCTTTGACGTTGTCAGAAGCGATGAAGGAGGCTACTGTGCCTTTATCGGCGCTGCGGTCGAGCGCCAGAACGGGGATGCTGGCTTTGTTGGCAGCTGCCACAGAAGTTGATACTGCTGCGGAGTCGACCGGGTTGATGAGCAGTACGTCTACTTTTTGCTGGATCAGGTCAGAAATATCATTGGCCTGTTTTGCGGGATCGTTTTGCGCATCGACGATTTTAACATTGACTCCGAGTTTTTTTGCTTCTTCTTCAACGCCTTTACGTACGGATACGAAGAAGGGGTTGTTGAGTGTGGAGATGGAGAAGCCGATGGTAGTTGTTTTTTTGCCGTCAGCGGGTTTTGCAGCTTTGTCACTGCTGCCGCAGCCGGAAGTGAGCACTGCCAGTACTGTGATGGCAGCTACTAAAAGAGTCCAGATTTTTTTCATTGGTGAGTGCCTCCTAAGCTTTTTTGCGGTCCATAAGTACCGCCAGTAAAATTACAATACCTTTGACAACTTGTTGATAGAAGCTGGATACGTCGAGAATATTGAGGCCGTTGTTGAGTGTGCCGATGATAAGCACGCCGACAAGTGTACCTGTGATATAACCTTTGCCGCCGGAAAGACTGGTTCCGCCTAAAACTACGGCGGCGATGGCGTCAAGTTCATAACCGGTGCCGGCAGTCGGCTGGGCCGAATTGAGACGTGAGGTGAGGACTGCGCCTGCCAGAGCGCAGAAGAAACCGGTGATTGCATAAACAAAGATTTTGACACGTTCTATTTTGATGCCGGCGATGAAGGAAACTTTTTCGTTGCCGCCGACTGCGTAGATTTTACGGCCCAAAGGAGTTTTCCTAAGGATGAACCAGGAAACGGCAAATGCCAGCAGCATGATGATTGCAGGTACTGGCAATCCCATGAAAAAGCCCTGACCGAAGTCGTGGAACATAGTGTCGTCACTGAGACCGCTGATAGGGTTACCATTGGTATATACCAGTGTCAGACCGCGATAAATGGTCATGGTGGCGAGCGTAGCGATAAAGGGTGCTACTTTGCCGTAAGCAATGACTAAGCCGTTGACAGCGCCAAGGCCCATGCCTATGAAGCAGGCAGCAAGGATCGCCAGCATCGGATTCATGCCGCTGACGATCAGGCTGCCCATCAGGGCGCTTGAAAGTGCCAGCAGGCTGCCGACAGACAGGTCGATGCCGCCTGTCAGGATGACAAAGGTCATACCGAAAGAAATAAGAGCGTTGATGGAAACCTGACGCAGCAGGTTTTTAAGGTTATTGGGATCGACAAAACTGTCGTTTAAGGCGGCTATGACGATAAAGGTTACGACAAGGGCAATAAAGGGGCCCATTTTACGGATACGTTCTTTAATGTTCATTATTTACTGTCCTCCTGTGGCAAGGGTGATTATTTTTTCTTGTGTCGCTTCTTCGTGGTCCAGCTCTCCGGCGATCTTACCTTCGTGGATAACGAGGATGCGGTCGCTCATGCCGATAACTTCCGGCAGTTCGGAGGAGACCATGATGATGGCGACGCCCTGAGAGGTCAGTTCGTTCATTAGATCGTAGATGTCGCGCTTGGCGCCGACATCGATACCGCGTGTCGGTTCATCCATAATAATGATTGATGGATTCATACCGATCCATTTGGCAATGACGACCTTTTGCTGGTTGCCGCCTGATAATGCGCCTGCTTCCAGGTCGATCGATGCGGTTTTGACACCCAGTTTTTTAGAAAGCGCTTCGGAGAAGGCTGTTTCGTTTTTGGCGTTGATCACGCTGCGTTTAGCAAAGGTATCGACACTGGGCAGCGCAATATTTCTGGAGATGGAGAAGTCGAGGATCAGGCCCTCACTTTTACGGTTTTCGGTGATGAAGCCGATGCCTGCTTTGATGGCGTCTTCCGGTTTTTTGATACAGACTTTTTTCCCATGCAGGTAAACTTCACCGTGCTTGCAGGAATCAACGCCGAACAGGGCCCGCATGATCTCGGTCCTGCCTGCTCCCATCAGCCCTGCTACGCCGAGGATCTCGCCTTTACGCAGTTTGAAGGAGATATTGTTGAACAGTCCTTCTTGACAGAAGTTTTTGACTTCCAGGACTATTTCGCCGGGTTCGTTTGTGCGTCCGGGGTAATATTCGGTAATAGAACGGCCGACCATGTCGCGGACCACCTGTTCCATATTGGTTTCGCGGGTGGGTTTGCTGCTGATAGCGTAGCCGTCGCGCATTACGGTGATGGTATCGCAGTGGGCGAATACTTCTTCCATTCGATGCGAGATGTAGACGATGGCAACGCCTTTGTCTTTAAGCGCGTGCATTACGGCAAACAGTTTTTCTGTTTCACGTTCTGTCAGGGCGGCCGTAGGTTCATCCATGATGACGACTTTGGCATCAAGCATCAGGTTACGCATGATTTCTGTCATTTGCTGCTGACCAACGCTGCATTCGCCTGCTTCTGCGTCAAAAGGCAGTGTAATACCCATTTGACTGCATTTTTCTTCGGCCAGCCTGCGCATTTTTTTGAAGTCAAGCATTCCGAAACTGTTGGTTACGTTCTGCATCAAAAACAGATTTTCGAGAATAGAGAGATTGGGCCAGATATTAAGTTCCTGATGGATGAAAGCGATGCCGCATTTTTCGGCTTCGAGTGCGTTTTTGAAGCTTATTTCCCGTCCGTCTACGCAGATCGTGCCGCTGTCGGCTTTATGGATACCCGTAAGGATGTTCATAAGGGTGGATTTACCGGCGCCGTTTTCACCCATCAGAGCGTGGATCTCTCCTGATTTTAAGGTCAGGTCGACGCCTTTGAGTACTTCGTTGGAGCCGAAGGCTTTTGAAATACCCTTCATGGTGATTTCCATTAGTCGCAAAACTCCTTTGCTGTAAAATCGATTTTAGAAAATAACGCCTGCGTGCAGGATAATGTTGGCGTAGGGGGTGATCTCGCCGGTGCGGATCACTGCTTTAGCAGTTTTGGTAGCGGCTTTGAAGGCTTCGTGGTCGCTAAGGATCTGTTCCTTACCTTCAAAAAGCTCCTGCATTTTCTGCCATGTAGCAGGATTTTTACTTTCCATTTCGGAAGCGATATGTATTTTTTCGACTTCCATATATTTCAGCACTTCTGTAAGGACATCTAAAAAGGAAGGAGTACCTGGTTTCAGAGCCAGATCGATTTTGGGGACACCGGCCGGAACCGGAAGGCCGCAGTCGCCGATAACGATAGTGTCAGTATGGCCTAAGTCAGCCAGGACTTTGGCGATGTCGCTGTTGAGGATTCCTATTTTTTGCATTCTCCAAGCATCCTTTCTACATCTTTAAGATAGGGCATACCGCCTTGTGCGCCCAGCTTCTGAACGGAGAGGGCCGCTGCGGCGTTGGCAAACCGGATACTGTCGTCTAGGCTGCGTCCTTCGCATCTTGCGACGGCAAAAGCACTGTTGAAGGTATCGCCTGCGCCTGTGGTATCTTGGGCATTAACGACGAATGCGGGAACAGTGTGTACTTTGCCGTTTTTAGCATAAGCAACGCCTGCTTTGCCAAGTGTCATAAAGAAGCGTTCTTCCTGCATCAGCAGGATTTCTTCGCTGGTCTTACCGGGATAAAGGGCTTCGGCTTCGTGTTCATTGGGGGTCACATAGGTGACTTTATCCAGCCATTCAGAAGGAACGGGCTGCACGGGAGCCGGATTTAAAAGTACGCTGATTCCTGCCGCTGCACATTTGCCGATGATGTAATCGATGGTGGGCAGCGGTATTTCGTGCTGGAGCATGACCAGGTCTGCGGCGGCAATGACGTTCCAGGCAGTATCGATATGTTTGGGCATGACCAGATCATTGGCGCCTTTGATGACGATAATACTGTTGTCGCCTTCGGCAAGGGTGATATGGGCAGTACCGCTGTTCTGTCCGGGCAGGACGCTGACATAACCGGTATCGACGTTGTTGGTTTTCAGGTTGTTGATGATCATGGTGCCGTAAGCGTCGTCGCCTACGCAGCCTATCATGTGTACCTGGGCTCCTAAACGTGCGGCGGCAACGGCCTGATTAGCGCCTTTGCCTCCTGGTGAAACTATGAGCCTGCTGCCGATTATTGTTTCGCCGGCTGCAGGCCGTTTGCCTGCTTCTACTGTGAGGTCGATGGAACAGCTGCCGATAACAGCGATTTTGACCATGGTGATCTCTCCTTACATCTTGGAAACTTGTAATTTTGTTATAATAGTAACATTATAATATTCTACACAGGCGGGTTATATCCTGCCTATTTAATGATGATTTTGGAAAAGCTAATACTTATGTATTTTACCGCAAGCGACTGTTTTGGGCAAGAAAAAACACTATATTAATGTAAAATTTTTTCGACAATTTGCCTTTGGCGATTGACAAATCCACTAATGTTTGTTAACGTAGAAACGGTGTTGCGAACGTTGTGAGTACGTTTGCAAAAATAAAAGAGACCGCACCGATTTAGTTGATGCGTTGGAATAAGAGGGAGTATATATGAGTACTAAAAAATCAGGAACATCTTGGCAGGATACTATCAGCGACTGGCTGGTTTCGATCATTGTAGCCGTAGCGCTGGCTTTTTGTATCCGTACGTTTGTGGTAGAGCCTTATATGGTCGAGGGTACGTCGATGTATCCGACGCTGGAAAGCCACGAGCGCCTGATCGTCAGCAAGTATAAATATTTCTTTACCGAGCCGAAAAAGGGTGAGATCGTTGTTTTCCGTTATCCGAAGGATGAAAGCCGCGATTTTATCAAACGCGTTATCGCGACCGGCGGTGATACTATTGAGATGCGTGACGGTAAGGTTCTGGTCAACGGCAGTGTGATCGAAGAAAATTATATTTACAAGGATGATCCGAAGGGTCCGAATAAGTCTAATTACAGAAAATCTGTTGTGCCTCAGGGGCATATCTTCGTTTTAGGAGATAACCGTAATAATTCTGAAGACAGCCGTTTTGCCGATGTTGATTTTGTGCCGCTGAAGCTTGTAAAAGGCGAAGCAGTTGTTGCTTTCTGGCCTGTTGAAAGATGGCGTATGCTGCCTTGATAGGCGGTCGAGGAGATAATTATGGATTTTAAGATACAATGGTTTCCCGGTCATATGACGAAGGCGAAACGGATGATGGAACAGCAGTTAAAGCTGGTTGATGTTGTGGTTGAAATGCTGGATGCGCGGATCCCACGTTCCAGCAGCAATCCGATGCTGATCCAGATGCTGGGGGATAAACCCAAGGTCGTTGCTTTGAATAAGATCGATATGGCTGATCCGGAAAAGACTGAAAAATGGCTGCAGACTTTTAAAAACAGCGGTTTGCCTGTCTGTAAGGTAGATTGCAGCACCGGTAAGGGCGTAAAACAGATGGTGGCTGCGATCCAGCAGGTGGCCAGGCCTGTCACGGATAAGTGGCTGAGAAAAGGTGTACGCAATCGTTCGATCCGTGTTATGATCGTGGGTGTGCCGAATGTAGGTAAGTCTACTTTGATCAATCGTTTGGTCGGTAAAAATAAAGTTGTGGCAGCGGACAGACCTGGTGTGACTCGAGGTCAGCAATGGGTGACTATCGCCAAAGGTCTGGAGCTTTTGGATACCCCAGGTGTTTTGTGGCCGAAATTTGAAGATCCGGAAGTAGGCTTTTGTCTGGCAGTAACGGGAGCGATCAAAGAGGATGTTTATGACAGGGAAACAGCAGTAGAGCTGTTGCTTGAACGTTTGATGCATATCTATCCGGAGGATCTGCGTGTAAAGTACGCTATTGATTTTTCAGAAGCTGAGCCTGTGCGTGAGGTAATGGCTAAAATAGCCGTCGCGCGCGGCTGCCTGAAGGCCGGCGGTGTGCTTGACATTGATAAGGTTATCCAGCTGGTATTGCGTGATTTTCGTACAGGACGCTTAGGGCGTTTTACTTTAGATGAACCGAGTGAAAATAATTAAGGCCGCTGCAACGCGGCCTTTTTAATTAGGGGTGGGAATAATGAAGATCAGCGAGGTAAAGGAGATTTTGGCGGGAGAGCCTGACCCGGATCAGGTGGCAGAACTTGCTGCCGATGAGCGCAGCGGTGTGCAGAAGCTGGTTGCCGCTTATCATAAAAGGCAGGAAAAGCTGCGTTTAGAGCAGCAGCGTTTTACGGAGATGCTGGCCTATGAACGTAAATATTACGATCAGGGGGCACAGTATATTGCCGGGATCGACGAAGCAGGACGGGGACCTTTGGCAGGGCCGTTGGTGATAGCGGCTGTTATTTTACCGCAGGAGGTATTTATCAGCGGACTTAATGATTCCAAGCAGCTTTCGGCAGTAAAGCGCGAGCAGCTTTATGACGAAGTACTTGCCAAAGCACTGTCTGTTTCTGTAAATGTAGTCAGTATCAGCAATATCGACGAGCTGAATATTTATCAGGCTACGAAGCAGGGAATGACTGAGGTTCTGGAACATCTTGCGATTAAGCCGCAGGTGGCGCTGGTAGATGCAATGCCGATCGTATCGGCCGGTATTGAAACAGTTTCCTTGATTCACGGTGACGCGCTGAGTGCTTCGATAGCTGCTGCTTCTATTATTGCCAAGGTCACTCGTGACCGGATGATGATAGAACTGGCTGAACAATATCCTCAGTATGGTTTTGCCGGTAACAAGGGTTATGGCAGCAGGGAGCATATGCAGGCAATTGCTGAGTTTGGAGCTACTAAGTGGCATCGCCGCAGTTATGAGCCCATTAAAAGTATGCATCTGCCTCCTGCTGAACATGAAGGTAACAGGCTGTTTTCGCCGGTGTCAGAGAAGTGACGGAAGCGCGGCAAAGGCTGGGGAAAAAAGGTGAGGACGCTGCCTGCACTTATTTAGAACGTAAAGGTTACGTTATCTGCCGTCGTAATTACCGCTGCCGTTATGGCGAGATCGATATTATTGCCGCTAAAGGCGGCGAGCTTAGTTTTGTAGAAGTAAAAACACGCCGCAACCTGAATTTTGGGCTGCCCCGTCTGGCGGTTACATACGCCAAGCAGCAGAAAATCAGGAGTGCGGCGCTTTTTTATTTGCAGCAGGAAAACAGGCATCAGCAAATGCTCAGTTTTGATGTGATCGAAATTTTAGTTGAGGGCAATGTGGCAAGATTACACCATTTACCGCACTGTTTTTAAAATAAGAGGAGGCGTTTTTATGTACGCTAAAGTTTATGGAGAAACAACCTGCGGTATCAATGGTGAACAGATCATTGTCGAAGTGGATATTTCTAACGGGCTGCCGAGCTTTGATATTGTGGGTTTGCCTGATACGTCAGTCAAAGAATCTCGGGAACGGGTACGGGCTGCACTGAAAAATTCGGGCCTGATCTTTCCGATGACCAGGATTACTGTAAATCTGGCTCCGGCTGATTTGAAAAAGGATGGTTCCGGTCTTGATCTTCCTATTGCTGTTGGTATTTTAGTCAGCAGCGGTGTTTTACAGCAGGAGCAGGTTGATGATACTATTTTTGTGGGCGAACTGGCACTGGATGGGACAATCAGGCAGATTGCAGGCGTATTGCCAATGATTCTGCATGCACGTGACATTGGCAGGAAAAACATTGTGATCCCTGCAGGCAACTGCGCTGAAGGACGGCTTGTTGACGGTATTGATGTGCTGATACCTGCATCGCTGCTTGAATTGGTAGAGCATCTGCGGGGTGAAAAGGTTCTGGATGTACTGGATAAGGAAGCTATCTGCGCGGCAGCAACCAGTGTCTATGATGTGGATTTTGCGGAAGTGCGCGGGCAGCAGGTAGTAAAAAGAGCACTGGAAATTGCAGCGGCAGGTGGACATAATATTTTGATGGTAGGATCTCCCGGCAGTGGTAAAACTATGCTGGCACGTCGGCTGCCAACTATTTTACCGCCGCTGACAGAGGCTGAGGCGCTGGAGGTAACAAAAATCTACAGTATTGCAGGTTTGCTGCAGCGGCAGGAACGGGTGATGCTGGAACGTCCATTTCGCAGTCCGCATCATACGATTTCTTCAAGCGCGCTTATAGGTGGCGGCAGTGTGCCGCGGCCTGGAGAAGTGACATTGAGCCATCATGGTGTTTTATTTTTAGATGAGTTTCCTGAATTTTCGCGTACTGCTTTGGAGGTGCTGCGTCAGCCGCTGGAAGATGGTTATGTGACGATCAGCCGCGTACAGGCATCGCTTACTTTTCCTGCTAATTTTATTATGTGCACAGCGCAGAACCCGTGTCCCTGTGGCTATCTGGGTGATAAAAAGCGGGAATGTTCGTGTAAGCAGTTTGAGATCGAGCGTTATCACCGTAAACTGTCGGGGCCTTTATTAGACCGTATTGATTTACAGGTGTATGTGCCGCGGTTGGAATACTCTGATCTGCAAAGCAGGGAAGCCGGTGAAAGCTCGGCCGTGATTCGTGAAAGGGTGATCAAAGCGCGTCAGCTGCAGTTGCTGCGTTTACAGGGTACTAATTTGTACTGCAATGCGCAGATGGGGAGGCGTGAGCTGAACAAGCACTGCCAGATGGAAGCTGCTGCAGAAAAGCTGCTGGCGAAGTTTTTTACGGCGTTGGGGCTCAGCGCCCGCAGCCACGATCGGATCATTAAAGTAGCGCGTACGATAGCCGATCTGGACGGCAGTGATATCATAACGGCCGCCCATCTGGCAGAGGCGGTACAGCTGCGGACAAGTTTAAATTCATAAAAAAACAAAAGATGTTTTTAGAAATAATGAGAAGCAGGCATGAGATAAAAGTTATCTCATGCCTGCTTCTTTGAGCGTTTTTTATACTGCGGTACCGTTATACTGGAAGATGCTGAAGCTCCAGTCGTTATTATATGTTCCGGAGAAACTTTCAGTCTTTTGATTTTCTTTGTTTCTGGCAATAATGTTGTATTTTTTGTCGTTGGATAAATGGGGGAAGTTAGTTTGCGTAGCAGAAAGACATAAGATTTTACTGGAATCATCATACCGGCCAAGAGCGATTGGGGTGCAATTCATTCCGTCGAATTTACTTTGGGGATTAGCTGACATGTCTTCTACTACAGATAAAATTTGATAATCAATATACATTTTTATTCCTCTTTTCTTTTTTGATATCAAGTATATGTGTACACTTACTTTAACCATATGATACTTGATATTATTACTACTATGGTGGATTTTACAGAGAAGAGAAAAATTTAGCCTAACGGCTGATTATCGCAGATAAATTCAATGAGTTTTTGTTCGTCGCCGTAGATTTGCCGGCCGCGTTTGGTGACGATGCCGGAATTTATAAAAAGCGGCTTTTTAAGTGAAAGTGGGATGATATTGTCAGAGGCCGTAATGGCTTGACGCATTAGAAAAGAGGAGGCTATTTGGCTGGAAATGAGGTTTTTGACCGTATGAAGCTGCGATGAATGCAGAATTACCTTAGGCGCTGTTAAAGCCTGCTGAAAATTTTGATAGATGAGGCGATTGACGAAAAAACCACCGTTAAGCAGTACCAGAGGTTCGTTGGCAATATCTTTGGTATCGACATATTTTTTCTGCGCCAGCGGATGGTCAGGATAGGTGCAGAAGCAGGCTTCGCTTTTAAAAAGCTTACGGTAATGCAGATTGGGTGAAAAGCTGTCGTCATAATTGGTGACGGCTAAATCAAGTTCTTCATTTTCTATCATACGCAGTGAATCTATGCCGCCTGCTTCTACTACTTCCAGCTCTATTTCAGGGTACAGATTTTTGAAATCGCGGAAAAGAGTTGGCAGCAGCTGTACGCCGATTTGTAAAGGTACTGCCAGGCGGATGAGGTTTTTATTCTGTGCCATATCTTTGATATCGCGGTCAAGCTGCTGTAGGTTAGCCAAAATAGGAGTGATTTTACTTAACAGCAGGCTGCCGTCTTCTGTAAGCGAAAGTTTTTTGCCTTCGCGCCGAAAAAGGTTCAGCCCGCTTTCTTTTTCCAGATCGGCCATGGCGATGGAAACAGTTGGCTGAGAGATATGCAGACTGGCGGCAGCTTTAGTGATACTGCGCCATTTACAGACTTCATAAAAATAACGCATCTGTGTCAGTGTCATAGTTAGTACTCCTTATTGTAGCTTATAATTCGTTTTATTATAGCATTGTTTAATAGTTAAAAACTATATTTATATTTAAAATTTGTATTTTACTTTATTGTTATCGTAGCGGATAATGAAAGCAGAGAAATAGAATGCTAAATGTGGTGTGAAAATTTACGGAGGTGGGGCAGATGAATATTGACCAAAAGTATTTTCCGGAATTCAAACAGCAACTTATCGATGTAGGTGACGGTATTAAGATCAACACTTTAGTTGGCGGCAAGGGCAGTGAAGCTATTTTACTGCTGCACGGGCATCCTGAGACACATTTGATCTGGCGGTTTTTGACGCCGGGTCTAACCGGGCGTTATACGGTAGTTATTACAGATCTGCGTGGATATGGCGACAGCAGCAAGCCTGAAGGACTTCCGGATCATGCTAATTATTCCAAGCGGGCTATGGGAGACGATCAGTTTACAGTTATGAGCAAGCTGGGTTTTGAAAAATTCCATGGTGTCGGTCATGATCGCGGGGCAAGAGTACTGCACAGGATGGTGATGGATCATCCGGAACGGCTGCTGTCTTGTACGATGATGGATATTTTGCCGACTTATGATATGTACCGTGATACCAGTCAGGAGTTTGCGACTAAATATTGGCACTGGTTCTTTTATATTCAGGGCAAAGGGTTCCCTGAAAGAGTGCTGGCGGCAGATCCTGAGTATTTTGTTAATTATAATTTGAATTTGAAGATCGGGCCGGCCGCTAAAAGCAGGTTCCCTAAGGAGATTTTAGACGAATATGTACGCTGTCTGCGCGATCCGATGACTTTCCATGGTATTTGCGAAGATTACCGTGCCAGTGCTACTATAGATATGGAGATGGATAAAGCAGATCGTGAACAGATCATTCAGGTTCCTGTTTTGGCTTTGTGGGGTAAGGACGGTGTTGTCGGTAAGCTGTGGGATGTTATGAGCGGCTGGCAGGAAAGGGCGGCTAATGTAGAAGGGTTTGCTGTAAATGAGTGCGGGCATTTTGTACCGGAAGAACAGCCGGAGGTAGTTTTAGAGGCGATGCTGCAATTTTTAGCCAAATATCCGGCTTGAATTTGTTGCGGTGCTAATAAAAGAAAAGAAAGAAGTGTAGCTTATGCATGCTATTGAAAAATTATTGGCAGAAAAAGCTGGTAAACATCAGGTCGCAACAGGCGAGATAGTTAATTGCGACGTGGATATTGCAGGAATCAACGATTTATATTTGCAGACTGTACGTTCCTTTTATGAAATGGGCGGTGAAAAGGTTTTTGATGCTGATAAGATCGTGATGTTTTTTGATCATTACGCTCCCTGTGCTACGATAACACAGGCTGAAAATCATAAGCAGTTCAGAAAGTTCTGTTTTGAACAGGGTATCGAAAAATTGATGGATATAGATCAGGGTGTCTGCCATCAGGTTTTGGCCGATAAAGGTTGGGTACATCCTGGAGAGATAGTAGTTGTCACTGATTCGCATACGACGACTCACGGAGCTTTTGGCGCTTTTGGGACCGGTGTTGGCGCTACTGATCTGGCGACGATTATGATTACTGGCAAGCTGTGGTTCATGGTACCGGAGATTTTCAGGATCAATCTGGTTGGTAAGCTGCAGCCGGGTGTTTTTGCCAAGGATATCATTCTGCATATCATAGGTGATCTGGGTGCAGATTACGGTGTTTATAAAGCGGTAGAATTTGCAGGACCTGTTGTAAATGGGTTGAGTATTTCCGAAAGAATGTGTATGTGTAATATGTCAACGGAGATGGGTTGTAAAACCAGCTATATCCAGCCTGATGCTGTCACTATGGAATATTTGCACAACTGTGTGGCAAGACCTTATAAAATTTATGAAACAGATACTGATTTTCAATATGCTGCGGAGCTTACGTATGACGTAAGTAAAATCAGGGCTCAGGTAGCGGCACCATCAAGTGTTGATAATGTTTTTGAATTGGAAAAATATGCCGGCACTCCTGTTGACGAAGCTTATTTGGGTTCGTGTACTGGCGGTCGTCTGCAGGATCTGGCTGTAGCAGCACAGATCTTACAAGGCAGGCATATTCCTAAAACAACGAGGATGATAGTCGTGCCTGCTTCTAAAAAGGTAATGGAAGATGCAATGGAGCTTGGGTATATCCAAACTTTGATGCAGGCAGGAGCCACGATAACGGCTCCGGGCTGTGCCGCCTGTTTGGGAGTACACCAGGGGATGCTTGCAGGAGGAGAGGTTTGCATAAGTTCTACTAACCGTAATTTCCCCGGTAGAATGGGACATGTAGATGGCAGGATATTTCTGGCCTCTCCTGCTGCTGTGGCAGCTTCGGCATTAGAGGGGAAAATTACTGATCCGGCTGTATATTTGAAAACCGGCGACTGCGGGAATGGACGGTGATGGTAATGAAAACGAAAGTCAGGGGCAAAGCATTTGTTTTTGGGAAAAATATTGATACAGATCAGATTTATCCGGGTCGTTTTGTAGAATATACGGATGTAGAAGATATAAAAAAATATGCGATGTACGGCGCTGATGAGAGCTTTGTAAAAAACTTCGATCCGGGAGATATCATTGTGGCCGGAACTAATTTTGGCTGCGGTTCATCGCGTGAGCATGCGGCAATAACATTGAAAGCAGTTGGTGCTGGAGCTGTACTGGCAGAATCTTTTGGCAGGATATTTTTCCGTAATGCTATTAATTTAGGCGTACCTGTTATTACCTGCAGCGAGATCACGAAAATTATTGCAGAGGGTGATGAAGTAGAGGTTGATATTGAGGCTGGAATAATCAAAAACCTGACTACGGGAGCAACAGCTGCAGCTGTTCCGATGTCGCCTTATATTATGAACATTCTGCAGAGCGGCGGGATCAAACCTATGATCAAAGCGATGCAGGAGACTAAAAAAAGTAAGAACCGGTGACGGCGCTGTAAAATTACAATGTAAAGATTTTTTTGAATTATAATTTGCAATGTATACACACAACTTTGCTGAAAATATGGTACAATAATAACTACCGTGTTAGACATGGTAGTTATTATTTGTTTTATGGGAAAGGATGACAACAGTATGCGTATCGTATTAACTATCGTTGGCAAAGACAAGGTCGGCATTATTGCTAAAGTAAGTAATATTCTCGCTGAGCATGGCGTAAATATCCTCAATATCAATCAAAATATTATGGAGGGTTTCTTCAATATGGTTTTGATTGCTGATATGACGGGTGCTGCTGTAAAATTACAGGATCTTAAGGATATCTTTACTGCTTTAGGCAGGGATATCGGTGTTGAGATCAGAGTACAAAGCGAAGAAATATTTACGGCGATGCACCGTATCTAGGAGGCTGTCTATGTTCACGATTAAAGATATCTTGGAAACTAACCAGATGATCACGCAGAACAACCTGGATGTGCGTACGATCACTATGGGAATCAGTTTGCGCGACTGCGGTCATCCTGATATAAAGGTAACGGCGCAGAAGGTATATGATAAGATCACCAGGAAAGCTGAAAAGCTTGTTCAGGTCGGCGAGGAACTGGAAATGGAGCTTGGTGTTCCAATCATTAATAAACGTATTTCTGTAACTCCTGTTTCGATGGTTGGTGAAAGCTGCGACAGCAATGATTATGTTCCGCTGGCTAAAGCGCTTGATGAGGCAGGCAAAGCAGTAGGCGTTAATTTTATCGGCGGTTTTTCTGCCTTGGTTGATAAAGGTTATACCAAAGGTGATAGAAATCTTATTTGTTCTATTCCCGAAGCTTTGGCAGTAACTGATATTGTCTGTTCCTCTGTCAGTGTCGGTTCTACTAAATGCGGGATTAATATGGATGCAGTTGCGGAAATGGGCCGTGTAATCAAAATGGCAGCAGAACGTACTGCAGACCGTGATGCTATTGGCTGTGCAAAATTGGTTGTTTTCTGTAATGCAGTGCCTGATAATCCTTTTATGGCCGGCGCTTTCCATGGTGTTACAGAGCCTGAAACTGTCATAAATGTAGGTGTCAGCGGACCCGGTGTGGTAAAACATGCGTTGGAGGCAGTGCGCGGACAGGACATTGGCGCTGTCGCAGAAACGATCAAGAAAACTGCGTTCAAAATTACTCGTGTCGGCCAGTTGGTTGCACAGGAAGCCGCCCGTCGTCTGGATACGCAGTTTGGTATTATTGATTTGTCGCTGGCTCCGACACCGGCAATCGGCGACAGCGTTGCTCATATTCTGGAAGAAATAGGCTTGGAGAGCTGTGGCTGTCCTGGTACTACTGCTACTTTAGCTATGCTTAATGACGCCGTTAAAAAGGGTGGATTGATGGCTTCAAGTTATGTCGGCGGTTTGAGCGGTGCCTTTATTCCTGTCAGTGAAGACGCGGGAATGATCGCGGCTGTTGAACGCGGCAGCCTGACTTTGGAGAAATTAGAGGCCATGACCTGTGTTTGTTCCGTAGGGCTTGATATGATAGCCATTCCAGGTGATGTGACTGCTGAAACTATTTCAGCAATCATTGCTGATGAAGCGGCAATTGGAATGATCAACAATAAAACTACTGCTGTACGTCTGATACCGGTTCCGGGTAAAACTGTCGGAGAACAGGTAGAATTTGGCGGTTTGCTGGGATATGCTCCCATCATTGCCGTGAGCAAATTTAAGGCCGATGCCTTTATTGCCCGCGGTGGTCGTATTCCTGCACCGGTAAGGAGTCTGACCAACTAATGCGTAAACAACAACGTGAGGCAATTTTAGCGCTGCTGGAAGAAACTTATATGGGTACGGAAACAGCGCTGAACTATTCGACGCCTTTTGAATTGTTAGTAGCGGTAATTATGTCAGCGCAATGTACGGACGAACGTGTCAATAAGATTACAGCACGTATTTTCCCGAAATATAATACTCCTGAAAAAATGGGCGCACTTTCTCAGGAACAGCTGGAAGAAGAGATTCGTGACTGTGGACTGTTCCGATCGAAGGCTAAAAATCTGCTGGCAACCTGTAAAATGCTGACGGAAGAATATAACAGCGTTATTCCTGACACTGTCGAGGAGCTGATGAAGCTGCCGGGTGTGGGTAAAAAAACGGCTAATGTTGTCGCCAGTATTGTTTATAAGGTTCCGGCGATTGCGGTTGATACCCATGTTTTCAGAGTTTCGCACCGGTTGGGTTTAGCTAAGGGCGATGATCCGCTGGCAGTGGAGAAAGAGCTGCAGAAAGCCATTCCGAAGAATAAGTGGAGCGATGCTCATCATTGGTTGATCTGGCATGGCCGTAAGATTTGCAAGGCAAGGAAACCTTTATGCAGTGAATGCGTATTGGTAGAATTGTGTCCATACAAGGAAAAGAATTTATAAAATAAAATTGCAGACAAGCCTGTAGTGCGACTGGCACACAGGCTTGTTGTGTTTAAGGAGCAGCCGTGCAGACAAAAGAAATGATTTTGCAAAAATATTTTGGTTACAGTGAGTTCAGAAGCGGGCAGTCAGAGCTGATAGAGCAAATTTTGAACGGACGTCCTGTTGTAGCTGTTATGCCGACTGGAGCTGGAAAAAGCTTATGTTATCAGTTACCGGCGTTGATGCTGGAGGGCTTGACACTGGTTGTTTCACCGTTGATTTCCTTGATGAAGGATCAGGTACGCAGTTTAGCGGAACATGGTGTAGAAGCGGCTTATTTGAGCAGCGGGATGAGTAAGCAGGAGTACGGTGCCGCCGTTTATGCTGCCCGTAATAATAAATGTAAATTGCTGTACGTTTCACCTGAACGCCTGCAGAATGAGCAGTTTAAGGCTTTTGCAAGTGAGCTGCAAATAGCGTTGGTCGTTGTTGATGAAGCACACTGCGTAGTACGATGGGGTGAATCCTTCCGACCGGCTTATTTGGCAATAAAGCCGTTTTTAGACGGCCTGCCGAAGGCTCCTGTTGTTGCGGCTTTTACAGCTACTGCCACGCCGGTTGTAAGATGTGAGATAAGTAAATGTCTGGGATTAGAGCAGCCGTTAGAACTGGTGACAGGTTTTGACAGAAGCAATCTTACATTTATTGTGGAAAAACCAATGGTGAAAAGACGTTTTTTGCGTAGCTGGCTGCCGGAGCAAAACGGTTGCGGTATTATTTATTGTGCAACGCAGAAGCAGACGGAAGAAGTATGTAATGACCTCAATGCCTGGGGCTATCCAGCAGGACGTTATCATGCTGGTTTAACAATGGAAGAACGGCAGCGGAACCAGAACGCTTTCATTAAAAATGAATTGCAGGTGATGGTGGCGACTAATGCGTTTGGGATGGGTATAGATAAACCTGATGTAAGGTTTGTCTTGCATTATACTTTGCCGCTTGATGTAGAAGGCTATTATCAGGAAGCAGGAAGGGCTGGACGTGACGGCTTGCCGGCAAAATGCGTACTGCTTTTTGAACGGCGTGACATAATGCAGCAGCGGCAGCTGCTGGAATATAGCTGTGAGCAGAGAGAAAGCAGTGCGGAAGACAAAAAGCTGTGGCTGACAAATGCTTACCAAAGGCTGCGTGATATAGAAAGCTATTGTTTTACCAGAGGTTGCCTGCGTAAATATCTGCTGACATATTTTGGACAGGAAACAAATGACAGATGTGGGAATTGCAGTAATTGCAGCGGCAGTAATTGAAGGTGCTTTGTGACAAGGCAGTGAACTTATTCGTTAATGGGCAGGGAATATTTTTTGAATGCAGAATATATTAATTAAGAATTTAAGCAGGGAGGGACCGTTATGAAAATCACCTTTTTAGGTGCCACAAGAATGGTTACAGGCTCTTGTTATTTACTTGAAATAGGCAGTAAAAAAATGCTGTTGGACTGCGGTATGTTTCAAGGTTCTAAAATGATTACTGCTTTTAATGAAAAGGATTTTGTTTTTGCGCCTAATGCTATTGACACAGTTGTGCTGACCCATGCTCATATCGACCACAGCGGGTTGATACCAAAGCTGATAAAACAAGGATATAAGGGTCCTGTACATTGTACGAAAACCACTTTAGAGCTGTGCACGATTCTGTTGCCTGACAGTGCTCATATTCAGGAATCTGATGCAGAGTTTGCCAACCGGAAAGGTTTGCGTGCAGGTAAATCTGTAGTAGAACCTTTGTATACTGTTGATGATGCGTATAAAGCTTTGCAGCATTTTCATACGCACGAGTTTGGTGAAATGCTTGAGGTTCTTCCGGGGGTGCAGGTTAAATTTAAAGTTGCCGGGCATATTTTAGGTTCGGCGATTGTTGAAGTTTTTGTTAATGAAGATGGCAAAACAACTAAGCTCGTTTTTACCGGAGATATTGGACAGCCTAATCAGCCGATTATCGAGGATCCGGAAGAAATTTCCGGAGCAGACTTTATAATCACCGAATCTACTTATGGCAATCGTGTGCATAAAGCCTATGACAAAGAAGCGGAGCTGTCTGAGATCATTAATGACACTGTGGCTAAAGGTGGTAATGTAGTTATTCCTGCCTTTGCTGTAGGACGTACACAGGTACTTCTTTATTATTTCCAGAAGCTTCTGCAGGAAGGTCGTATTCCTCAGGTACCAATCATTATCGACAGTCCGATGGCGAGCAAAGCTACTGCTATCACGCTTACTAATCCTCAGGAATATGACGAAGAAGCGCGGGCTTTGTATGAAATGCACGGTAACAGGCTTTTAGCGATTCCAAATCTGCGTTTCACGGCAACTGCGCAGGAATCACGGATGATTAACGAGATGCCAGGGCCTAAAATTATCGTTTCTGCCAGTGGTATGGCAGACGCAGGACGTATACTGCATCATTTGAAGCATAATCTCTGGCATGAAAACTGCTCTGTCATTATTGCCGGTTATCAGGCTGAGGGAACAATGGGACGTCGGTTGATAGAAGGTTCCAAGCAGGTTAAGATTATGGGCGAAGATATTAAGGTAAATGCCAAGATCTACAATATGAAAGGGTTTTCGGCACATGCGGACAAGGAACAGCTGCTTGAATGGTACGGGAAGATGAAACAGCCGCCGAAAGCATTTTTCGTTACACATGGTGAGTTTGATGCTGCCAGCAATTTCGCTGATGAGCTGCAGCGCCGTTTGGGTACAGCTGCTTATATCCCGCAATATGGGGATAGTGTCACGATAAATGGTACTGAATGGAATGTTACGACGTCGAATATCGTGACGACAGTTCCGGAAGTGGCGGCACTTAGAGAGTATTTGCGGCAGTTTGAGAGTTCTTATTTGCAGTATCGTACTAAAATTGAGCAGATCGTTGCTCGTGACGGTGATAAAGCAGCTGGTATACGCAAAAAGATGGAAAAAATCAGAAAATATGTGGATGACATGCTGTCATCGCTGTAGGGTTTTCAGTAAAGGAGTTTTTGAAAAATATGAATTATGTTAGTTTGTGTAAAAGATTGGCTGTTTGTACTGCTTTAGGTATAGCGTTATCCTTGCCGGTTGGAGCAGTTTGGAATACAATGCAGCCTCAGTTGGCTTATGCTGAAGAATACAGCAGCCTGCGTGGAAATATTATTGAAAATGCGTATCTTTTAGTTGGAACCCCTTTTAAAATGGGCGGCAGTTTTCCGTCAGAAGGATTTGATGGTTCCGGTTATGTGCAGTATGTTTTTGGTGAAAGTGGTATCGCGTTGCCGCGAACTGTTGATGAGCAATATGACGTAGGCAGGAGAATCGGAAAAGATGATCTGCTTCCGGGAGATCTGGTATTTTATAGCACTGATGGCCCAGGAGCGACCTTCTGCGGTATTTACAGCGGAGATGGTAAATTCATTTATGCCGGTACTAAAAATGGCGTAATTGAAGGTGAAGCGTTTGGTCCTTATTGGGATGAACGTTTTTATGGGGCCAGAAGGATCATTGATTGAGATGGTAGTTTTTATTTAGAATGATCAATAAAAAATACAGCCGCTTTTTGAAAGCGGCTGTATTTTTTTGTATTATGCTAAAGTAGTATAAAAACAATACATTTGTACAAGAAAAAACAGAAAGATAAAATAATTTTAAAAATATATTGACATAGTGTTAAGGTGTTGTTATACTTATTTCAATGTTTCGACAAATCATCAGGTTACAGGTTATGACTGGGAATGGACAGTGGAAGGCTTTCAGAAAGCCGGCGGTAGATGCGAGCCGGTAAGCGTGGAAATAAGTCCTCTCACCCAGGAACTCTTTTTCTGAGGGCGAATGTAGGGAAAAGCGCAGGGCTGCGTTAAAGGCCTCAGAGTATAATTTAGGGTGGTACCGCGTACTTAACGCCCCTATCGGCTATGCCGGTAGGGGCTTTTTTGTTGAATTTGTTGGGCAGCAAGGGAGGGGAATTTATGAACAAGCAGCGTAAAATGTTGCGTGAACGTCTGCTGAGGTCAGAGATTTTGGTTTTGCCGGGTGTTTATGATGCTTTGACGGCAAAAATTGCGGCAGAAGTAGGGTTTGATGCACTGGTTATGGGAGGTTATAGTATCGCTGCCTCCAGATTAGGGCAGCCGGATGTAGGTTACCTTTCGATGACTGAAATGGTGCAGGCTGTGAAATGTATTGTGGATGCCACAGAATTACCGGTATTTGCCGATGGTGATACTGGTTACGGAAATGCGTTAAGCGTACGGAGGACGATGCAGGAATATGAAAAAGCCGGAGCAGCTGCAGTGCTTTTTGAAGATCAGGTATGGCCTAAACGTTGTGGACATATGGTCGGTAAGCAGGTCATAGATGCATCTGAGCATGCGAAAAAACTGCGGGCGGCTGCTGATGCCAGAACTGACGAGGATTTTTTACTGATTGCCAGAACTGATGCGAGGGCTGTGAATGGACTGGAGGATGCTGTTGAACGCGGCAAATTGTATTTAGATAACGGCGCTGAAGCTTTGTTTATAGAAGCGCCGCAGGATATAAGAGAATTAGAAGCTGTTACGAAAGCTTTTCCAGATACCATACTGATAGCTAATATGATCGAAGGCGGCAGGACACCGAACCTGACTGCAAAAGATTTGGAAAATATAGGATTTAAAATAGTGTTCTGGCCCTGCAGTGCCTTATACGTCATTACGCAGGCTTTTAAAGAAGCAATGACAGTGCTGCATCAAACGGGGACGACTAAGGCCTATGAAGATAAAATGATGCATTTTACTGATTTTAACAGGTTCATCGGTCTTGATGATTATATGAAGCTGGAGAAACTCTATAAATAAAAAATTATGAGGTGAGAGTAATGAAAATGTCCCAAATGTTTAAAACTACTTTGGCTGCCGCTATGATTATGGCATTGGCAGTAACGGCCGGCTGCGGTGGGGGCGGAGATAAAAAATCTGCCGGCAGCGAAAAGGTGACTTTGAAACTGGCTCACAATTTGCCAACGGCACATCCGCTGGCCCAGGGAATGGAGGCTTTTAATAAAAAGCTTACTGAAAAATCCAACGGCACTATTACACTGAATATCTATCCTTCCGGACAGCTGTTCAACGATAAAAGTATGAATGACGCAATTATGTCTGGTGGCATTGATATGGGGCTTAATTCCACAGCAATGTGGTCAACTGTTATTCCGGCAATGGAAGTTTTTGACGTACCGTTTCTGTTCCCAAGTTATGAAAAAGTCGATCATGCCATCGACGGAGGCTTGGGTGATAAATTAGCAGGTGAATTGAAGAAGAAGGGTGTGCGTCCTGTGATCTGGGCTGATTATGGCTTTGTGCAGTTCGCTAACAGCAAAAAGGAAATCACTAAACCTGAGGATTTTGCAGGACTGAAGCTGCGTGGTTATGGTGAGCTGCCTTCAGAAACGATTAAAGCACTTGGTGCTTCTCCTGTAACTATGGGATCAGGTGAAGTTTATATGGCCATTCAGCGCGGTGTTGTTGATGGACAAACTTCTGGAACTACAGCTATGTATGACCGTAAAATGTTTGAAGTTACCAAATATCTGACTATTACTAATCATGCTTATCCTGAGTTTATTCTGGCGATGAATGAAAAATCTTTTCAAAAACTGACTCCGGAACAGCAAAAAATAGTAACCGACGCTGCAAATGAAGTGCGTGACGAACTGCGTAAAAATGCTAAAGCAGAGGATATGGCTGCTTTAGAGAAATTAAAAGAAAAAGGTATGCAGGTTTACGTTGTTCCTGAGGCTGAGCTGCCGGCATGGCAGTCTGCTACTAAACCAGTTTGGGATATTTTTGTTAAACATACTGGGGATCTTGGTAAGGAATTGATCGAAATATGCAGTAAACAATAGATAAATTCTTAATTGACCGCTGCCATAAGCGGCAGCGGTTTTTATTTTGGAAAAGAATGAGAGGAAAAAGACTTGAAAAGCGCGCTCGAGGTCTATGAAAAATTTTTGAATGCTATTACTAAAGCAGTTGGCGTCATTGCCGGCATTCTATTGCTGCTGCCGGCGTTGATGGTCTTTTATGAAGTTGTGATGCGAGGTTTGTTCAATGCGCCGACAGAATGGTCAATAGAACTTTCTGTATATTGTGTTTTAGTAGCAGGTTTTTTAGGGATGTCCGTTACTTATGCTGCTGGCAAGCACATCCATGTCGATATTGTTTTAAGCCATTTATCAGCACGTACCCGTTGTTATATCGAACTTTTTACAACTATTGTTGGTATTTTTTTCTGTGCCGTATTTGTAATGCAGTCTTTGGATATGGCATTGCTTTCATATAAGATGGATAATACTTCACCAAGTACTCTGCGAACTCCTATGTGGATTCCTCAGATGTCGCTGCCGATCGGTATGGGGCTGTTGCTACTACAGTTTGTACGTACCCTGCTTATAGATATTCAAAAAATCAGCAGCGGTGAATTCAGTAAGGAGGCGGAATAAGATGCTTGTTATTTTTACCGTTATCTTACTGGGACTTTTGGTTTTGGGACTGCCGGTAGCCTTCTCACTGGGAACGGCGGGACTTTTCGGTATGTTTGCTTTTATGGGCGGAGGATCTTCTTTGGCCCAGATACCGATTTTGGCTTACAAATCTTTGGATGATTTCGTGTTAACGGCTGTCCCGTTATATATTTTAATGAGCCAGATTCTTTTAACAGGCAAAGTAGGCAACGATTTATTTGAGCTGGGCAATAAATGGCTGCGTCATTTGCCTGGTGGGTTAGGTGTAGCTACAGTTTTTGCCTGTGCAATTTTTGCTGCGATTACAGGCTCTTCTGTTGCCTGCGCCGTTACTATTGGTGCTATTGCCATTCCTGAGATGCTGTCCCGTGGTTATGAAAGAACGTTAGTTCTAGGAGCTGTTGCAGCAGGTGGTACCTTAGGCATTCTGATCCCGCCATCGATACCAATGATTTTGTATGGCGCTATTACTGGTGAATCGGTAGGTCAGTTGTTTATGTCCGGCGTTGTACCGGGGGTTATTTTGACACTACTGTTTATTGCTGTGGTTGTTTACAGCTCAAGAAAGCTGCCTTTGCAGGAAGCGGCCAGCTGGGAGGAACGTTTTCAGGCGCTAAGAAGTTCTTTTTGGGGACTGCTGCTGCCGGTGCTTGTCGTTGGCGGTATTTATACGGGAGCGTTTACTCCTACTGAAGCTGCTGCTATAGGTACGGTTTACAGTTTGTTTATTACTTTTGTTATTTACCGTACGCTTGGTCTGAAGGATATGCCGGAAATTTTGCTGGATACAGTCAAAACGACCTCGATGATTTTCGCGATTATGATCGGCGCAACTTTATTTGGTTTCGTTTTAACTATTCTGCAGGTTCCGCAGGCTTTGACGAGCCTGGTTGCCGAAATGGAAACCAGCCGGTGGATAGTCTTTATCGCAATTAATATTCTGCTGTTGGTTTTGGGATGTATTTTGGAATCTATCTCCATTATTTTTATCACTTTGCCGATTTTGTATCCTATTATCATGAAATTGGGCTTCGATCCGATCTGGTTCAACGTTGTGATGTTGATCAATCTGGAGCTGGCTCTTATCACGCCGCCGGTTGGAATGAATCTGTTTGTTTTGCAGGGCATCAGCCCAGATAGTAAAATGACACAGATCATCAAAGGTGTTATTCCTTTTGGCATTATTATGGCGCTGGAAATTTTGCTGCTGTGTTTCTTCCCGGAGATAGCTACATGGCTCCCCGGTATAGTAAAATAGCGGTTTTTGTTGACATAGTAAGTTAAAAAGAATATAATTAATTAGTCATAGTGAAGGATGCTTATTGACAAGCATCCTTCATTAATTTTAGAGTAGTTTTATTTGACCGCAGGCTTTTGTTGTATATGGCATAGCTCGGTTTGGATTTACAGGCGGTATGCCGTCTGCTCAAAAGAGAGGAAGATAGGATTTATGTTAAGAAATGATTTACGCAATATTGCCATTATTGCCCACGTTGACCATGGCAAGACTACCCTCGTAGACGCAATGCTCAAACAAAGCGGTATTTTCCGTGCTAACGAGCATGTCGAAGAACGTGTAATGGATTCCAACGCTTTGGAACGTGAACGCGGTATTACTATTTTAGCTAAAAATACAGCTGTTATGCACAAAGATACTAAAATCAATATTCTTGATACCCCCGGCCATGCTGATTTCGGCGGTGAAGTTGAACGCGTGCTTACTATGGTCGATGGCGTATTATTGTTGGTTGATGCTTATGAAGGGCCTATGCCGCAGACTAAGTATGTTTTGCGCAAAGCGCTGGAACAGCATCTGAAACCAATTGTAGTTATCAATAAAATTGACCGTCCTGACCAACGTGTTGAAGAGGTTATTGATGAAGTTTTAGACCTTTTCATTGAGCTTGGTGCTGATGATGATCAACTGGAATTCCCGGTAGTATTGACTTCTGCCCGTAATGGTATTGCTAAATTAACTATGGAAGAAGAAAGCGACAATTTAGAAGCTTTGTTCAAAGTGATTTTGGAAAATATTCCCGCTCCGGATGTTGAAGTAGACGCACCTTTGCAAATGCTGGTCAATACCTTGGATTATGATGATTATGTAGGACGTATCGTTGTCGGTCGTGTGATCCGCGGTACTATCCATAACGGTGAAACTATTACTTTGATGGATGAAGAGGGCGAGCGTAAAGCGAAGATCGGCCGTCTGTATACCTATGAAGGCTTGAAACGTGCTGAGACGCAGGAAGTTGGAGCCGGCGACATCGTTGCTTTGATCGGTTTGGCAGATGCCAATATTGGCGATACTATCGCTGATGCAGAAAGTCCTGAAAAATTAAAAGGCATCAGTATTGATGAGCCTACGCTGTCGATGGTATTCTCTGTTAATAACAGTCCTTTTGCAGGTCGTGAAGGTGAATATGTTACCAGTCGTCATCTTCGTGACCGTTTGTTTAAAGAAATCAAAACTAATGTTTCGATGCGTTTAGAAGAAACCGAAAGTCCAGATGCATTTATTGTTTCCGGACGTGGTGAGCTGCATTTGTCTGTATTGATCGAAACTATGCGCCGTGAAGGTTATGAGCTGCAGGTCGGCAAACCTAAAGTAATCATGCATCATGATGAAACCGGTACTTTACAGGAGCCTATGGAAGCTTTAACAATTGACGTTCCGCAGGAATTTATGGGAGCTGTTATGGAAGGGCTGGGACTGCGTAAGGCTGAACTGACTAACATGACAGAGATGGCCGGCTACCTGCGTATGGAATTTGTGATCCCCGCCCGCGGACTTATTGGTTTCCGTAACCAGTTCCTGACAGATACTAAAGGTAACGGTGTTATGAATCATGTGTTCGCAGGTTATGCTGATTATAAAGGCGAGATCCCCGGACGTACAAGAGGCAGCCTGGTTGCTTTTGAAAACGGCGAAACTACATCCTACGGTATAGGCAACGCGCAGGAACGCGGGAATATGTTCATCATTCCTGGCGAACAGGTCTATGAAGGGCAGATCATTGGTGAAAACAGCCGTGATGATGATATGGATGTCAATCCCTGTAAAAAGAAACATGTCAGCAATATGCGTGCCAGCGGCAGCGATGATACTATTCGTCTGATTCCGCCTAAGACTTTCTCTTTAGAGCAGGCTTTGGAGCATATCAACGATGATGAACTGGTTGAAGTTACTCCGAAGAATATTCGGATGCGTAAAAAGATTCTTGATCGTGTTGAGCGTGGTCGTCAGCGTTCCCGTAACAAAGCATAATAATACAAAAATAAAAATTTTTCTAAAAAAAGAAGGATTTTGAGAATTTATGTAGAAGTAGGCAGTTAGCATATCTGACAACAAGGACGTTTGGAGGCGTAAAAGATGGATTTAAAAAATGCTGCACGTAAGCTTTGGCATAGCGATGTAGAAGAAGATCAAGTTTATAGCGGTCCGTACTTAGTTAAAGGCGGTCATATGGATATTTTGGTGCGCTCTCCGCGTCAATTCAGCGACGTACGCGAGTATGCTGATTCTTTAATGAGCGGTGCGACACTGATGGTATCTTTCGATGCTGTTGATTCTGCAATGAAAAACCGTATTTTTGACTATTTGAACGGTGTAAGTTACATTATTGGCGCAACTGTTTCTAAGGTCAGCGAAAATTTGCTGATGTACGCTCCAAATCATGTGGAAGTTGATAAGGAAGCTGTTAAAAAAAGTACTCGTTCTTGGTTAGGCAGATAGCACGCACTCATCTATAAAATATTAAAAGCTCATTCCTTTTTGGAATGAGCTTTTTTTACGTTAAGGCAGCTGCTGTTTATAATTTTCGCCAAGCTTTTTGATAAAACCGGCAAAGAGAATTGCTTCACCCTGCTCGTTATATTGCATCTGTCCGCGGCAGCGCACCCAAATCCATTTACCTTCTTTGTTTTGAGCACGATATTCAACATAGTGAATGTTGGCGCGTCCGTCTAAAATTTCCTGGTTGGATGCTAAAAAAGCGCTTTGATCATCTGGATGAACCTTGGCACCCCAGATGGCGGCAGCATTTTTGATGTATTCGCCAGGCAGAGCAAATTCTTCAACCATGGTTTTGGGATAATGGAAAACATCACTTTGGACGTCACAGACGTAGAGATAATCGTCGGTGCTGTTAACTAAAGCATCGTAGAGATATTCTGCCTGATAAGAAAAACTGTTTTTTTCAGACGGGTCAGACTGTTTTTGCAGGCCAGCGTCCTGCTGGCGTTTAAGTATATGGTAAGAACGTTTCTGCTCATACATTTTTTCGTCGACACGATTTAAAATATCAGTAAGAGAGTAATTGCTTGTAGACTGAACTTCTAAAAGGCCATAGGTGAAAGATGGTTCATAGGGCAGAGCATTTTTTTGTGCTGAATTTTTTAGTTCAATTAGGACTTTTTGCAGTATTTCCTTAACATTTTGCAGCGAATGTTCTGTAAAAACGACAATAAATTCATCGCCGCTGAGCCGGAAAAATATATCGCCGCTGCCCAGGTATTTTTTTAAAGTCTGGCATATAGTGATAATAAGCTTATCGCCTTCACTGTGTCCATAATTGTCATTGACCTGTTTGAGTGAGTTTATATCAAACATACAGGTTATAAAACCATGGCAATTCTGATGAGCTGCTTTAATCAATTTTTCCAGAAGCTCTTTGCCTGCACGTCTGGTCAGTGTATTGGTCAGTTCATCAAAACAGGCATCATGGAAAGCTTTTTTGGAATCTGTTATATCTATAGATTGCTGCAGATGTACGATTGAGCCGTCAAACCAATTAATAAGGCTGTCATGGTTTTCGTAAATACGTCCGGTTTTAGAATTGACTTCTTCCCAGTGAATAGTCTTATTAGAAGACGGATCACGCAGTAATTTGGAAACAGGGCAGAAGTTACAGTGTTGGGACATATTCTGCTGCAATACCTGCCAGCATATTTTACCTTCAGGTGCTTTTAAGGCAAAACGGTCTTTCATCGTTTGGTTCATGAAGAGAATTTTATTAGTGTGGATATCAGTTACGTAGATGAGGTTATTCATGCCATTAATAATTGAAGTATAGACTTTCTGCTGTAATGCAGTTTGTTCAAAGGCATGCTTTTTTACAAAATATGCGCATAATATATTTACAACAGCAGTTAAACTGTCAGTGCTGAATTGCTGAAAATTGATTGCTTTTTCGTTTAATTCTAAAGCTGCAAAACCATAGAGATAATCGTCAAATCGCAGCGGATAAACTGTGGTTGGTCTTATATTATCGTTGTAACCGCATTCTGTTAATATGTGACTGAAATCTTTGCAGTTGATTTCACTCTTGAGCTTTAACTTTTTTGCGATAAGGTGAGCTTTATGGCTTAACAAAGACTGCTGTTGGGAAAGGGCTTCATTTGGATAGTGGAAAGCAGCCTGAAAATGTTTTTCGTTGCTCAGTTGAATCACAGAAATATGAGATAAATATTCTGTGAGACCAAGTGTTTTTTCTAAACTGGCAAGAAGATCATAAAAAGTATTTTTAAAAGAATATAACTTATCATATGCCTGTAAGAATTGTTGAGATTGTTTTAAATTATCAGTGCTATAGTCAGCCATATGTATCATTCCTGTCTGTTAGGGTGTATTTATAATATTATAGCACTTTTAAGATATGAATGAAATATATAAACTAAAGCAAAAATAAAATAACGAAAGCTTTAATTAAGATGAGATAAAGCGTGTTTTGGAGAAAATAAAAAGCCTGCTCAAAAGAGCAGGCTTTAATCGCTGTAGAGATTAGTCCATAGCATTGACTTTTTTAGCAAGTCTTGATTTTTTGCGGTTTGCAGCATTCTTATGGATAATACCTTTACGAGAAGCTTTATCAATCAAACCGGTTGCAGTTGCAAAAGTTGCTTTTGCTTCTTCTGGAGAGCCGGTCTCGGTTACAGCAACTACTTTACGAGCTGCATTGCGGATAGCAGCCTTGATCGGAGCATTTTTTGCACGACGTTCTGCGTCGGTTTTTACACTACGAATGGAAGATTTAATGTTCGGCAACGAATTCACCTCCTACAATTAAATACGTTTACTAAAGTATTCTACCACGAAGGAGTTAATTCTGCAAGGGATTTCTGCAAATTATTCCACAAAAGACTTTATTTGATAATTTTGGTAGCGATACGCTCGGGTTTAATGTCAGCAAAAGAACGTTTTTCAAGCGGTTTGGCCGGATAACCCAAGGCCAAAGCTGAAACAGGTTTGAAGCCTTCCGGCAGTTCAAGGCTGGCTACAAATTGAGGACTTTGCGGAATACGATTTAAAAGAGCCCAAAGATAAACTGAACCAAGGCCGATATCAGTAGCAGCCAATTGCATATTTTCAAGAATACAGCCAACATCAGCTATGTAAACCATCTGGCCGTCATCTTTAGGCTTAGCTGAAATGACGATTAAAGTAGGGGCGCCGTAAAACGGATTGTATTTGGGGTTTCCGAAAGCTTGACCGCAGTATTCTGCAAAGTTTTCGAGAATTTTGGGATTTTGCACAACAGAAATATATAGTTCGTCATATGCTCCATGACCAACAGGAGAAGCCCAGCCGGCGGCTAAAACTGTTTGCAGCTGGGAATCGCTTATTTGTTCTGGTTTGTAGACTCTGGTAGAGCGGCGGGTTGCAATAGCGGTTAAGGTATCCATAATATAACTTCCTTTCTTGTAATAATTCTTTTATTATTACTTATATTGTAACAGGTTGATGCTTTGATTTGCTGTAAATTATTTGTGAAGTGACTAAAAATACCATTATATATACTTTCATAATCTTTAACATAAATATTTTTTGTTACAGCAGCTTTTATTTATAAGTGCTTTACTAATAAGAGTTAGTATTTGCTTAATTACCGGCAAAAATGATATAATATTTTGCAGTGAATTTACGGCGGATGTTCCGCTTTAGCAAGATTATATATGAAGGAGAATATGATGGACCAGAATAAGATCCGTAATTTTTCTATAATTGCCCATATCGATCACGGTAAATCTACTTTGGCAGACAGATTGATAGAATATACCGGTACTTTAACTAAACGCGAGATGGAAGCACAGATCCTCGATTCAATGGACCTTGAACGTGAACGCGGTATTACAATCAAAGCGCAGGCCGTGCGCAGCAGCTATAAGGCTAAGAATGGCGAAGAGTACATGCTTAATTTCATTGATACTCCAGGGCATGTTGATTTTACATATGAGGTATCGAGAGCTTTAGCTGCATGCGAAGGTGCTTTGCTTGTTATTGATGCTACGCAGGGGATTGAAGCTCAGACTTTGGCTAATGTCTATTTGGCTTTAGATAATGATTTGGAAATTATCCCGGTTATTAATAAAGTCGATCTTCCCAGTGCTGATCCTGACCGAGTCAAGCATGAGATAGAAGAGGTTATCGGGATCGATGCATCAGAGGCCGTTTTGACGAGTGCGAAGACAGGTTTGGGTATTGAAGATGTACTTGAAGCTATTGTTGCTAAAGTACCGGCACCTTCCGGTATAAGTGACAGCCCTTTAAAAGCTTTGGTATTTGATTCTAAATTTGATGCGTATAAGGGTGTCGTTTTATATGTGCGTGTTATTGACGGACGTATAAAACCTGGTATGAAAATTAAAATGATGGCTACCAATGCTGAATTTGAAGTAACAGAGGTTGGTGTTTTTAAACCTAATCTTGTTAATGTTGATTCATTGGAGGTTGGGCAGGTTGGATTTTTTGCTGCAGCAATCAAAAATGTTAAAGACGCACGTGTCGGGGATACAGTTACTGATGCCAATAATCCGGCAGCCGAAGCACTGCCTGGTTATCGTAAAGCTACGCCGATGGTTTTCTGTGGTCTGTATCCGGTAGAAAACTCAGATTATGATAATTTACGGGATGCGCTTGAAAAACTACAGCTCAACGATGCCTCACTGGTTTTTGAACCGGAAACATCAGTAGCGCTTGGATTTGGTTTTCGCTGTGGCTTTTTAGGTCTGCTGCATATGGATGTTATCAAGGAACGTCTGGAGCGTGAATATAATCTAACGCTGATTACAACGGCTCCAAACGTTATTTACCAGGTATTTCGCACCAATGGTGATGTGGAATTGGTTGATAATCCGTCTAATTTCCCTGATCCAACAGTGATCGACCATGTAGAAGAACCTTACGTTAACGCTACAATTATTGTACCTAAAGACTATGTTGGTGCAGTAATGGAGCTTTCTCAGGAAAAACGCGGTGAGTATGAAAATATGACCTATTTAGATGAAACACGTGTTATGATTCACTATGCACTTCCGCTTAGTGAGATAATTTATGATTATTTTGATCGGTTGAAGTCAGTAACCAGAGGTTATGCTTCTTTGGACTATGAGCTGGCCGGTTATCGTGCTTCCAGCTTGGTAAAGGTAGATATTTTGCTGAATGGAGAACCGGTGGATGCCCTGTCAGCTATAGTACACCGTGAAAAAGCTGTTTCCAGGGGACGTCAGCTGGTAGAAAAACTGCGCAGTCTTATTCCGCGTCAGATGTTTGAGATACCTGTACAGGCTGCCATAGGTAATAAAGTTATTGCCCGCGAAAATGTAAGAGCGATGCGCAAAGACGTATTGGCTAAGTGTTATGGCGGTGATATCAGCCGCAAGCGCAAATTGTTGGAAAAACAAAAAGAAGGTAAGAAACGCATGAAGCAGGTCGGCAGTGTAGAGCTGCCGCAAGAAGCTTTTATGGCGATTTTGAAAATGGATTAAAATGCAAAAATGGGAACAAATCCAGGGGGTATATATACATACCCCTTTTTGCTTGCAAAAATGTTTATATTGTGACTTTGCTTCATATGCAGGTGCTGACACAGAAACTATGGAAAAGTATGTTGATGCTGTCTGCAGTGAAATAATGATGCGCAGCAATGAAGTGACTATTGCAGATCAGGCCACGCTGTATTTTGGCGGCGGGACTCCCTCGTTGCTTTCGGAAAAGCTTTTGGCGAAACTGGTAGAAGCTTTGCAAAAAAATGGATGCTGGCTGCAGCCGGCAGAGGCAACGATTGAAGTTAATCCCGGTACTGCCGATTTGGATAAGCTGCGTTTTTTTAAAGATTTGGGATTTGATCGTATAAGCTTTGGTGTTCAAAGTCTTAACGATGCCGAACTTCGGGCTGTTGGCAGGATACATACGGCCAACGAGGCTTTAGACGCTATTACAATGGCAGAGAAGGCTGGTTTTACACGAGTCAGTGCTGACCTTATTTATGGCTTGCCGGAGCAGTCCCTTCAAACGCTGAAGACCAGTCTGCAGAATTTAACAGCGGCAGGGTTGCAGCATTTGTCGGTATATGGTTTGACGATTGAAAAAAATACGCCTTTGGCAGGTATGCTGGACAAAGGAAAAGTTGAGTTGCCGGACGAAGATTGTCAGCTGGCAATGTATGAATTGGTACAGGAGTATCTGGAAGCACAGGGACTGCATAGATATGAGATTTCAAATTATGCAGTGTCAGGTCAGGAGTCAAGGCATAACCTTGTTTACTGGCATTATCTGCCGTATTTGTCTTTTGGCAGTTCCGCCTGCAGCTTTAATGGCAGTCAACGTTTTACAGCAACAGATTCTGTAACTGATTATATTGAAAGTATTCAAAGTGGCAAAAGTTGTGGAGGCTTTGAAGATCTGACAAAAGAAATGCAGCTGTCAGAATATTTATTTATGGGTTTACGGACGACGGTAGGGATAGATTTAATAGAAACTGAACAACGTTTTGGCTGTGATGTAATGTTAGAATTTGGGGTTGAATTAGAAAAATTTATTAGAGGAAATTTAGTGTTCTATGATATTGAGCATAGGCGGATGAGGCTGACGGAGCAAGGGATGCGCTTTAGCAATGAAGTTTTTGAAATCTTTGTGAAGTAAGAAAAATTGGTTGACAACTGTTAAGGTCAGTGCTATTCTAATACCAAGATGTTAGCACTCTAATGAGATGAGTGCTAACAATCGAGTTGGAGGTGGGATCGTGTTAAACGAAAGAAAGAAAAAGATCCTGCAAATTATCATAGAAGACTACATTTCATCAGCTGAGCCGGTTGGTTCACGTACTATTGCCCGCAAGTATGACTTAGGGCTCAGCCCGGCAACGATCCGTAATGAGATGTCAGACCTTGAGCTTCTGGGTTATTTGGAACAGCCGCATACTTCAGCGGGACGTATTCCATCTGCTCAGGCTTATCGTTTTTATGTAGATGCCCTGATTGAACCGGGGACATTGACAGATAATGATATGGCATTAATAGATGGCTGGTATAATGAACGTCGTCGTAACATTGATGATATTTTCCAGTCGACAGCCAAGATCTTGTCACGTATGACACAGAATGTTTCCATGGTTTTGACTAACCAGCAGACGATTGCAAATTTCTGTTATTTAAAATTTTTGCCGCTTGACAGTCAGCATGCTATTTTATGTATCGTTGCCGATGATGGCAGTATAGATACGAATGTTGTTGATATTCCTTTAGGTATGTCTTCTGAAGAGATGGATTATCTGGCTGGTAAAATGAGCAAATTGCTGGAAGATCGCAATCTTAGCGATATTTCTGTGGAGATTTTGCAGAATGTCCATACAGATGTGGTCGAGGATAAACTCATTTTTTCATCATTACTGCAGGCTGTACGTAAAATGACAGGACGCAGGCAGGAACAGAAGGTATTTTTAGGCGGAACAAAGCAACTGCTTAATCAACCGGAATTCCGTGATGTGGAAAGAGTCAGAAACCTGCTTGGTATATTAGAAGAAGAAAAGGTCCTGAAGGATCTTTTGCAGGGTGGTGAAGATTCAGGCCTTAAGGTAACGATAGGTTCTGAAAATAAATTTACCGGTATTCAGGATTGCAGTATGGTTCAGGCTACTTATCGTCTGAATGGTCAGATCGTAGGTACGATGGCAGTATTAGGTCCAACCCGTATGGAATACGGTAAGGTCATTTCTGTAATGGATTACCTGCATAAATATCTGAAAACAATTTTAGATAAGTAAAAAGACTATAAGGAGGAAGTGTTTTGCAAACAGAAGATTTGAAGGAAAGCTCAAAGCAAACAACTGCCGAAGAAACACCTCAGCAGGAAGCTCAAACGAATACAGCCGATGCTGCTAATGGAGTCGATGAGACTGCCGGGAAAAAGAGTGAGGGAGCTGCTGAAGAAAAAACTCCTGAACAGGATGAAAAGGATGTTAAGATCGAAGAACTGCAGAACCGTATTTTAAGGCTGCAGGCAGATTTTGATAATTTCCGCCGACGCAATACGTCCGAACGTGAACAGCTGGCAACTTTTGTTACCGCTGATGTTGTCGGAAAATTTTTAAAGGTGTTGGACAATTTTGAACGTGCTGAAGACGCCGCCAGAAAATCTGATGATGCCGCCGGAATTTATTCAGGTATTGAAATGATTAGGCGTCAGTTCGAGCAGACTTTTAAAGATTTGGGCGTAGAAGAAATAAAAGCACAGGGCGAAAAATTCGATCCTGAGATGCATGAGGCTGTGATGAGGGGGCAAAATCCCGATATGGATGATGACACTGTAGAGATGGTTCTGGAAAAGGGCTATAAATTACGTGATAAAGTTATCCGGCACAGCAAAGTTAAAGTTATCAGCAACGAATAGTTGCCATATAAATTAAAATTAACATATAAACCCGAGGAGGAATAAATCATGTCTAAAGTAATTGGTATTGACTTAGGTACTACTAACTCTGTAGTAGCAGTAATGGAAGGCGGCGAACCTACCGTTATCACTAATCAGGAAGGCAGCCGTTTAACTCCGTCCGTAGTTGGTTTTTCCAAAAACGGCGAACGTTTAGTTGGTCAGCTGGCAAAACGTCAGGCAGTATCCAACACTGATAGAACTATTAGTTCTATTAAACGTCATATGGGTACTGACTATAAAGTAGAAATCGACGATAAAAAATATTCTCCGGAAGAAATTTCCGCGATGATTCTGCAAAAGTTGAAAGAAGATGCTGAAAAATATTTGGGTGAAAAAGTAACTCAGGCAGTTATTACTGTTCCTGCTTACTTCTCTGACAGTCAACGTCAGGCAACTAAAGATGCCGGCCGTATCGCAGGCTTGGAAGTTCTCCGTATCATCAACGAGCCTACTGCTGCATCTTTGGCGTATGGTATTGATAAAAGCGACGACCATACCGTTATGGTTTATGACCTTGGCGGCGGTACTTTCGACGTATCTATCCTTGATGTAGGTGACGGTGTTTTTGAAGTAAAAGCTACTAACGGTGATACTCATTTAGGCGGCGATGATTTTGACCAGAAAATCGTTGACTGGATGGTTGCTGAATTTAAGAAAAATGAAGGCATTGATCTGAGTAATGACCGTATGGCTATGCAGCGTTTGCGTGAAGCCGCTGAAAAAGCAAAAATCGAATTATCCGGTGTTTTGACTACTAATATCAACCTGCCGTTTATTACTGCCGGTGCTGAAGGTCCGAAGCATTTGGATATGGATCTGACTCGTGCAAAATTTGACGAATTGACTGCTGATCTCGTTGAACGCACAATGGAGCCGACCCGCAAGGCTATGGCTGACGCCGGCTTGTCTGCTTCTGATATCAATAAAGTTATCTTGGTAGGCGGTTCTTCCCGTATTCCTGCTGTACAGGAAGCTTTGAAAAAATTTATCGGTAAAGAGCCTTACCGTGGTGTAAACCCTGACGAATGTGTTGCAGTTGGTGCTGCCATTCAGGCCGGCGTTTTGGCAGGTGAAGTAAAAGACGTGCTTTTACTTGACGTAACTCCGTTGTCTTTGGGTATAGAAACTTTGGGTGGTGTGTTCACAAAAATCATTGAACGTAATACTACCATCCCGACTTCCCGTAAGCAGGTCTTTTCTACTGCTGCTGATAATCAGCCTTCAGTTGATATCCATGTACTGCAGGGTGAACGTGAAATGGCTGCCGATAATAAAACTCTGGGACGTTTTGAGCTTTCCGGCATCCCGGCTGCTCCTCGTGGAGTACCGAAGATCGAAGTTGCTTTCGATATCGATGCTAATGGTATCGTAAATGTAAGCGCTAAGGATCTTGGTACCGGTAAAGAACAAAAAATCACTATTACGTCTTCAGGTACTTTGGAAAAAGACGAAATCGACCGTCTGGTAAAAGAAGCAGAGGCTAATGCTGAAGCTGATAAAAAACGTAAAGAAGGCGTTGAAGTACGTAATAATGCTGACTCCCTGTGCTATCAAGCCGAAAAGACCATTAAAGATATGGAAGGCAAAGGCTCTGAAGAATTGATTGGAAAAGTACAGGCAGCGCTTGATACTTTAAAAGAGACTCTGAAAGGCGAAGATATGGAAAAAATCAAAGCAGATACTGAAGCTTTGACCAAACCTCTTTATGAACTTTCCGCAGAGCTGTACAAACAAACTGAAGCTGCTAAAGGTGCTGAAGGTACTGAAACAGCCGAGGGCGCAAAAAAAGCTGATGACGATGTTGTTGACGCCGAAGTGGTTGACGAAGACAAAAAATAATCGGCTTAGGATGGTGTAAACTTTGAGTAAAAAAGATTATTATGACGTGCTAGGCGTGTCTAAAACCGCTACAGCAGATGAAATTAAAAAAGCATACCGCAAACTGGCACGTCAGTATCATCCTGATGTGAATAAAGATAATCCGGAAGCGGCTGAGAAATTTAAAGAAGCGTCCGAGGCTTACAGTGTACTCAGCGATGAGCAGAAACGTGCCCAATATGACCAGTTTGGACATGCTGCTTTTGAAAACGGCGGTGCCGGCGGTGCTGGTGGATTTGGGGGCTTTGAAGGTTTCGGCGGTTTTGGCGGCGGAGGCATGGAAGATATTTTTGATATGTTCTTCGGCGGGCAGGGCCGCGGCTCGCGTGGTTCTAATGCCGGTCCTCAGCGCGGTGCTGATTTACGCTTTGACCTGGAAATCACTTTTGAAGAAGCTGCGTTTGGTTTAGAACGTGAGATCAGTTTATATCGTGACGAACAATGTCCGCATTGTCATGGGAATGGTGCGGAACCTGGTTCTAAAGTTGAAACTTGCCCTGAATGTCACGGAAGTGGCGAGATCCGTTTTACTCAAAACACTATGTTCGGACAGATGACCAATGTACGGCCATGTCCTAAATGTCATGGTGAAGGCAAGATCATCAGCGAACCATGTAAGGAATGTCGCGGACAGGGCACTGTTAAAAAGAATAAAAAACTTAAAGTCAAGATCCCTGCAGGTGTTGACAACGGTTCCCGCCTGCGGGTAGCCGGAGAAGGCGAAGCAGGGGTTAAAGGCGGACCAAGCGGTGATTTGTATGTATATTTGTATGTTAAACCGCATAAGTTTTTTGAGCGCGATGGTACTACTGTTTACTGCGAAGTGCCGATCAATATTGTACAGGCAACTTTGGGTGATGAGATTAAGGTTCCTACGCTGGATGGACAGGTTGTGATGAAGGTTCCGGAAGGAACTCAGCCTGGAAAGGTACTGCGTTTGAAGGGCAAAGGCATTCCCAGTTTGCGTAACAGTACACGCGGCGACCAGTTAGTCAGGATCAAAGTTGTTGTGCCGCAGAAGCTGAATGAAAAACAGAAAGATGCTTTGCGTAAATTTGCCGAGATCAGTAAAGATAACATTAATCCTGAAGAAAAAGGCTTTTTGAATAAGATTAAAGATTTATTTAAATAATGACTTGTATAAACTGCGGTTTGAACACCGCAGTTTATTTTTTTATGCCAAAAAATATGATATAATGTGAACACTTGGCATTGAAATATCTTCTCAAACTGGTAGAAAAACACTTTCATATGGTAAAATATTTTAGAATAAGCTTTGTGTTTAATATATATGATAGTTATTTAAGGAGTGAGCGCTTTGTCACAATGGATAGAGGTAAGCATGCAAACTACACATGAGGCAGCTGATCTGGTTGCCGAAATTATGCGTGCTGCAGGTGCAAACAATGGTGTTGTTATTGAGGACCCGGTTTTGATAAACACTTTGCGTAATTCAGGTACTTGGGAATTATGCGATATTCCTGAGCAGGAAAACACAGAAGTGGTTACGATAACTGCTTATTATCCGGAGGATGAAGAGCTGCAGCCACGTCTTACACAGATTGATGAGGACTTAACAAATTTGGAAACGCGTATTGGTAAATGTCGCTTTGGTAATACGCGTTTTCGTACTGTTTCCGAGCAGGATTGGGCTAACGAATGGAAACAGTATTTCCATGTTACGCATATTGGCAGAACATTGGTGATTAAGCCTACCTGGGAAAAATATACATCTAAAGCTGGTGAACATATTATTGAAATCGATCCAGGTATGGCGTTTGGTACAGGAACACATCATACGACCTGTATGTGTATGGAACGTTTGGAAAAAGTTCTGCGTACTGATATGGAAGTATTTGATGTTGGTACTGGCTCTGGAATTCTGGCTATTGCTGCTGCTAAACTTGGTGCTAAAACAGTTAAAGCGGTGGATATTGATGCTACTGCGGTACGAGTAGCTATTGAAAATATTGCCGGCAATGAACTGACAGAAAAAATCAGTGTGCAACAGGGTGATTTGCTGCATGGTACAGAAGGTAAGGCTGATATTATTATTGCTAATATTATTGCCGATATTATTATTATGCTTCTGCAGGATATTCCCGGTAAGTTAAAATCCGGAGGAATATTCCTTGCCAGCGGTATTATTGAAGAACGGCAGAATGATGTATCAGCAGCTGCCTCCAAAGTCGGTTTGTGTGTCGAAGCTGTTGATGCCAAAGGCGGCTGGGTTGTTATGCAGATGCGTAAGGAGGACTGACGGTGCATAGATTTTTTATACCGCAGCCATACAGTGATACGATGACAATAATGGGTGTTGATGCCAGGCATATTTATACTGTACTGCGGATGCAATGCGGGTCCAGAGTACAGATTGTAAGTGATGATGGTGTCACGGCTCTTGCTGAAATTGCTGATGCTAATGAAAGTGTTGTGACAGTCAAATGTCTGGAGGTACTGGCGGAAAGTCATGAGCCTTCAGTGCGAATCGTACTGGCACAAGGGTTGGCTAAAGGTGAAAAAATGGATTTTATTATCCAGAAGGCTGTAGAACTGGGAGTCAGTGAGATTATACCAGTAGCTATGGAGCATTCGGTCGTACGCCTGGAAGGTGATAAAGCTGTTAAGAAAGCTGAGCGCTGGCAGAAAATTGCTGAAGCGGCTGCGAAACAGAGTAAGCGTGATATTATACCAATGGTGCAGCCAGTACAGACGATGGAACAGATGCTTGCTGATAATCCCTGTGACTGTAAACTGATAGCTTATGAATGTGAGGATAAGCTTGGTTTGAAGGCTGCGCTGCAAAAGGAGCAGGCTTTGAAGGAGCTGCTGCTGATCATAGGCCCGGAGGGCGGTATTTCCGAGACGGAATTACAGCAGGCCCGGACAGCTGGGGCATTGGTAGTAAGTTTAGGCAAGCGCATATTACGTGCAGAAACAGCTGCATTAGTAGCTGCGGCCGCAATATTTTATGAAACTGGTGATTTAGGAGGCTGATTGATGAAAAGAATAGCATTTTACACTTTAGGCTGTAAAGTCAATCAGGCCGATACTGCCAGCATGGAAGCGATATTTCGCAGTCATGGTTATACTGTAGTTGGTTTTAATTGCGAAGCTGATATTTATGTGATCAATACTTGTGTTGTTACCAATACGGGGCAGCGTAAATCGCGGCAGATGATCAATCGTGCTGTGCGCAGAAACCCAACTGCTTTCGTGGTTGTGACTGGCTGTTATCCACAGACGGCGGCAGAAGAAGTGAAGACAATTCCTGGTGTTGATCTTATTATCGGGAATCAGGATAGAGCAGATATCGTACGGTTGGTAGAAGAAGCTGCTGCTTTTCAGTCTGTTGATACAATAGACAGCGTGCGTAAGCTGAGTGCCAACACTGAGTTTGAAGAACTGAGTGCAGGTGATGTTAGTGATAAGACCAGAGCTTTTTTAAAAATACAGGAAGGCTGCAATCAATTCTGTACTTATTGTATTATTCCTTTTGCCCGCGGACCGTTGCGTTCGCGTAGTCTGACAAGTATCAGGGAAGAAGTTAAAAAGCTTGTAGCTTCTGGTTATAAAGAAATAGTGCTTATCGGTATTCACCTTGGCTGCTATGGTAAAGAACATGATGGAAAACTGAATTTATTTGATGCTGTTGAGGCAGCTTTAAGTGTAGAGGGTCTGCAGAGACTGCGGTTGGGGTCATTGGAATCAGTGGAGGTCGAAGCGAGGCTGCTTAATCTTATGGAAAAAGATAAACGGTTGTGCCGACAGCTGCATTTACCTTTGCAGGCAGGCTGTGATACAACTTTAGCCAGAATGCACAGGCCGTATGATACCCGACGTTTTACCGAACTTTTGGCCGATATCCGTAAACGTATTCCTGATATTGCCATTACTACTGATATTATTGCCGGATTCCCGGGTGAGACGGAAGAGGAGTTTGCATCTACACTGGTTTTTGCAGAAAACTGCGGGTTCAGTAAAATGCATATTTTCCCTTATTCCAAACGGAAGGGAACTCCGGCCGAAAAAATGCCCAATCAAATTCCTGAAACTGTTAAGCAAAGACGTTGTGCACAACTTGCTGAGCTTGATCATAAGCAGCAGCAGAAATTTTTAGAACGTTTTGTTGGCAGTGCTGTGGAGGTATTGTTTGAACAGACTGTTGAGGATGGCTATATAGAAGGTTTGACCAGTAATTATTTACGGGTCTATGTTCGGTCGGACGCTGAACTATGTGGCAAGATAAGAAAAGTGAGATTATTGAAGGCTGAGACGAGTTTTTTAATCGGAGAATTGCTGAAGGAATAATAAAAAAGCTGCCGTTTAACGGCAGCTTTTCTTTTATTCAATGGTAATTAATTCATATTGATCATTACCCATGGAAAGTTCTTTCATGTAACTGAGCTGCCGCAGACCGCGACGTGATTCGATCCGTTCCTGCAGATCATGCTTAGCAGCATCTGGTAAAGCAAAAACAAGGTCGATAGAAGCCTGATCGACGGCAAGAATATCTGTAGAAGCAAGGATGCCGATATCAGGAGTTGTTGGCGGTGCCGCAGCAAGCCCGGCACAGTCGCAGTCAACAGACATATTGCGCAATACATTGATATAAATGATTTGTTTACCAAAAAAATCTGTTGTAGCCTTTGCTGATTCAGCCATATTTTCCATAAAACGCTCTTGGCTATATTCCCAGGGGTTGGATGGGTCAGAGGTATGCAGCATGGCTTTGCCGATCCTGCCATCTGCGTTGCCAATTGCTATATTTTTCATTGAACCGCCAAATCCTCCCATAGTGTGTCCTTTAAAATGCGTCAAAACGATCATGGAATCATAATTAAGCATATTTTTAGCGATCGACATTTCCTGAAAATGTTTGCCTCCTTTTACTGGCAGCATTACTGCTCCTTCCTCGTCCATAATGTCTACAGTACAAAAATCCCAGCCGTTAACTTTTAATGTTTCGCGGTGGCCGGCGGTGGTATAGCGGTCACCTTTATAGAAAGTGTTGGTTTCGACTAAATTACTGTCAGGTACATGCTGCTGCAAAGCCATCACTATTTCCCGTGGGAGTATATTGGGACCGTTCTTTTCTCCTGTATGGATTTTGATAGCTACTTTACCATGTATATCCTGGTTGATTTTATCATATAGTTTGATCAGACTTACAGGGCTGATATCCTTGCTGAAATAAACAAGAGCTTTATTATTTACTGCTGTTTTTTCATTACTTTTAACAGTTGGTTCAACAGGAGAAGAAACTGTATTGGCAGTCATTCCACAAGCGCTGAATAATAAAGTTGCGGCAGCGGTATAAAGTAATGTTGATAAAAATTTTTTCACTGTAAATTCTCCTTTCTTAGATAAATGATTAAAAATACTTTAAGTTCAGTATAATGGCTGGAGTTGACTATAAGTCAAGCGTTTTATTAAAGATTTTTTTACTTTGTTAGTTACAGTTTGAAAATAAATTGTGAACAGAGTAAATAGAAAAAGGACTTTTAAATTTTCTGACGAATATTATAAAAATTAGGATCACTAAGGGGGGAAAGAAATGAACGACTGTATCTTTTGCCGAATTATTGCCGGAGAGATCCCGTCTGAAAGAGTTTATGAAGATGACAAAATGATCGTAATCCGTGATGTGGCTCCTGCTGCTCCGGTACACGTTTTAATGATACCGAAAGCTCATACTGAAAATATTATTACTGCAGAACCGGAGCTGCTCCTGTATATGTTTGGGAAAGTTAAGGAACTGGCTGAGAAACTTGGTGTTAATGAAAAAGGGTTTCGCATCGTTGCCAATGCCGGTGATGATGGAGGGCAGACCGTTAAGCATTTGCATATCCATCTTTTAGGCGGTAAAGCATTGGGGTGGCCACCCTGCTGATACCTTGACAAAAGGCCTATCATAAGATATAATTTACTGGTAATATTGTGCGGTAATTGCGGTCTGACGATAGTCAGCAATAGTGCAAAAAACGCATGAAATGCATATATACACTTCCCTAAGTGTGTGGAGGGAGGGAGATCAGATGGCAGAAATTAAAGTTGGCAAAAACGAAACATTGGACAGTGCGCTGCGCAGATTTAAAAGAGCAACCCAAAAGGCCGGAATTCTTTCTGAAGTTAGAAAGCGCGAACATTATGAAAAACCGAGCGTTCAACGTAAGAAAAAATCCGAAGCAGCCAGAAAACGTAAAACCAGATAATGGGGGCGTGCTGTATGTCTATTAAAGACCAATTGACAGAAGATATGAAACAGGCCATGAAGGACCGTGAAGCAGGTAAGCTGCGTTTATCGGTTATTCGTATGGTGCGTGCTAATATTAAAAATGTCGAAATCAATGAGAAGAAGGAACTGAATGATGATGAGGTTCTGGCTATCTTGCTGAAAGAGGTCAAGATGCGGCAGGATTCTTTGGTAGAATTCGAAAAAGCCGAACGCAGTGAATTAGCCGAGCAGGCTAAAGCAGAAATTGAGATTCTCAAAAAATATCTGCCTGAACCGCTTAGCGATGAAGAATTGCGTGTTATGGTTGCTGAAGCTATCTCCGAGACTGGTGCCGAAGGACCGAAAGCGATTGGTAAAGTAATGCCTGCTGTTATGGCGAAGGCTAAGGGCCGAGCCGACGGTAAACGTATCAATCAAATGGTACGCGAACTGCTTCAATAATGAATAATTAACTTAACAGGACCGAATATTCGGTCCTGTTATTTTTTATAGCCCTTATAACAGTTATCTAACTGTTATAAGGGCTATTTTTGTGCAAAAATGCAAAAAAATCAGATTATTTTTGTAGGTTTCTACATATTAGGCTCGTCTTTAGCTTTGTATACTGAAATCAAAGAACTAAATATGGAGGTGATTATCATAGCAAAGATTGTAGAAGCTGTGGAAGCTGTTAAGCTTGTCAGGTCAGGTGATGTTGTTATGATCGGAGGTTTTGGAAATGTCGGTAATCCAAAGAGGCTGATTGATTTACTGGCAGATACAGACATACATGATTTGACTGTTATTGCCAATGATCTTGGTACTCCTAATGTAGGCTTGGGAAGGTGGGTAAGGAATAGGATGCTGAAAAAAGCTATAGGTACCTATTTTACCTATAATACTGAAGCTGCAGAATTATATTTTGATGGAAAGTTAAATTTAGAGATGATGCCACAGGGCACATTTGCAGAAAGTATCCGTGCAGGAGGCTGCGGAATTGGCGGGTTTTATACAAAGGTTGGAGCTGGCACAGAGCTGACTGCGCATTGTGAAACAAAAGTTATTGACGGCGAAGCCTATGTTTTGGCGTATCCTTTGAAAGCAGACGTAGCCTTGTTACATGCCAGAAAAGCGGATGCTATGGGGAATTTAGTTTATGAAAAAACAGCAAGAAATTTTAATCCGCTTATGGCAACAGCAGCCGCTTTGACGATTGTGGAGGTTGATGAGATTGTAGAAACCGGTATGCTTTCGCCGGAAGAGATTGTAACACCTTATATTTATGTGGATGTTTTGGTAACGCAGAATCGGGGTGCAGTTAAATGAGAAACATGTCAGAAGCGGAAACAAAAGTAAGAATTGCTAAAAGAGTTGCGGAAATGCTGCCTGACGGTGGTTTTGTCAATTTAGGTGTAGGTATTCCCACAATGGCGGTTGATTATTTACCAGCAGATAAACATATTTACATTCAGACGGAAAATGGAATGCTGGGTGTTGGGCCTAAACAACTTAGCGGGGAGGCAATAATTCCTAATCTCATTAATGCCAGTCGTACACCGGTTACTGAAACGCCCGGATGCTGTTATTTTGATAGTGCTACATCTTTTGCAATGATCAGAAGTGGGCGTATGGATGCTACAGTTATCGGAGCCATACAGATAAATGAAGCGGGAGACCTGGCAAATTGGGCTTTGCCGGGCAAAGGTGTTTTAGGACCAGGGGGAGCAATGGATCTGGTCGTTGGAGTAAAAGAGGTGATCGTTGCGACATCTCATACGGCAAAAAATGGCAGGCATAAACTGGTAAAGGATTGTACTGTGCCGCTGACTGGGCGGAAAGTAGTTAATACTTTAGTCACAGAATATGCTGTATTTAAGTTTAAGGACGGAATGATGTTTTTACTGGAACATACTTCTGATGTTACATTGGAAGAAATTGCAGCAATGACATCTGCTCATTATGAGCTGGCTGAAAAAATTAGTATAAGGGAGGTATAGATATGCTGCAGCCGGTAGTCATAGATGGAATCAGGACGCCTATAGGAAAACTGAACGGAGCAATGAAGGACATACAGCCGGAGGAAATTGCTGCCTTTTTGTTGCAGAAAATATGTGAACGTAGTCATTTTGATATCAGACTTCTGGATGCAGTAATTTTAGGGCAGGCAAAGCAGAGCAGCGACCAGCCTAATATTGCAAGATTAGCTGCATTGATGACAAAATTTCCGCTTGAAGTACAGGCTTATACAGTACACAGACAATGTGGTTCTGGTATGCAGGCTGTCCAGAATGCGGCACAGGAGATTATGTGCGGCTATGCTGACTTCGTTTTAGCTGGTGGTATCGAAAGTATGAGTAATGCCCAATATTATCTCAGAGAGGCACGGAGGGGTTATGCAGTAGGTAACGGGATTTTGCTGGATCCTAATACCGAAAGTCAGCCACGGTCACAGCCTGCTGACCAGTATGGAGTCCTGACAATGGGTATGACTGCAGAGAATATTGCTGAAAAATATGTTATCAGCAGAACGGCACAAGATTATTTTGCCTGCGAAAGTCAGGAAAAAGCTCAGGATGCAATAAAAAGCGGACGCTTTGATGATGAGATTGAACCTTTGCCAGTAAAAAAGAAAAAAGAGATTTTGATGTTTGCTGCTGATGAGCATCCACGTTTGTCAACGATAGAAAAACTTGCAGAATTGAAGCCTGCTTTTAAAAAGGACGGCAGCGTAACGGCAGGCAATGCATCAGGACGAAATGACGGTGGAGCCATGTTGCTGATTGCTGAAGAAAGTGCGGCTGCAAAGGCAGGGTTAAAGCCTATGGCTAAAATAATCAGCCAGGCTTCAATAGGTGTTTCGCCGGCATATATGGGAATGGGGCCTGTGCCTGCAACAAGGTTGGCACTGAAAAGGGCAGGGCTAAGGATCGAAGATATTGGACTGATAGAAATCAATGAAGCATTTGCAGCACAATCATTAGCGGTCATACAGGAGCTGGAAATTGATCTGACCAGGGTCAATGTAAATGGCGGTGCAATTGCTCTGGGGCATCCGATTGGTTGCTCTGGAGCAAGGATTTTAGTAACTTTATTGCATGAAATGCAGAAAAGACAGGTAAGATATGGCTTGGCTACTTTATGTATTGCTGGAGGGCTAGGATCAGCTACGGTTTTAGAGCTGGTGTGAATGAAAAAGAAAATGGGAAAAGGAGGCGGATTTTTATGAAGACTGTAACAAAGTTCTGTCTGAAGATGGTGCAGAATTATCTTCCGGATGCTTTTATTTTGGCTATTCTCTTAACATTTGTTGTATTTTGCGGCGGAATGTTTTTAATGAACAAGAGTGCTCTGCAAATGATAGAATATTGGGGCAGAGGGTACTCATCGATGTTTGTTTTTGGGATGCAGATGGTTTTAGTTTTATTGACAGGTTATGTACTGGCATTGACACCTTTGGCTAAAAAGATTTTGAACAAGGTAACAGGTATTCCTAAAACTCCACAGCAGGCTCTTGGGTTGACTGCATTAGTATCTATTGCGTCTTGCTATATAAACTGGGGATTTGGGCTTGTTATAGGTGCAGTTCTTGCGAAAGAGGTAGGCAAAAAGGTTAAAGGCCTGCATTTTCCGCTGTTGGTAGCTGCGGCTTATGGCGGTGAGATTATTCGCGGGCCGTCTTCTTCGATTCCGCTTGTTTCAGCAACACCAGGCAATTTTATGGAGAAGCTCGGACTGCCACTGACACCGGTTGGTGATACGCTGTATTCTTACTGGAATCTGGTAATGACGGCTATCATCGTAATTATGCTGTTTATCGTGTATTTTAATATGAAACCTCCTGCTAATGAAATAGTGGAATACAGTGAAAAAGAACAAGAAAAACCAGATATAAGAATTGCTAAAAAAGATATGACATTTGCCGAAAGATTGGAAAATGCTTATTGGCTCAACGCTTTGTTTGGTTTGTTCCCATTGATTTATCTGGGAGCTAATTTTTCTAAGATTGGTTTTGACCTGAATTTGAATTTGGTCATTTTGATTTTTTTAACATTGGGTTTATATCTGCACAGCAGTCCTAACGGCTTTTTAAAGGCTGTGGCACAGGGAATCGGTGCCAGCCGCGGTATTATTTTGCAATTTCCGCTTTATGCTGGTATGTCGGGGATGATGACTGCTTCTGGTCTGGTTGATATGATTTCCATGTGGTTTGTGGAAATTTCTACAGCACATACCTTCCCTCTTTATACATTTTTATCGGCAGGGCTGGTAAATATTTTTATTCCTTCCGGAGGCGGGCAATGGGCTATCCAGGGACCAATCATGATGAAGGCTGCTGAGGCATTGGGGGCGAACATTCCGCAGACAATTATGGCTTTTGCTTGGGGAGATGGCTGGACTAATCAGATTCAACCGTTTTGGGCATTGCCGCTTTTAGGAGTTGCGGGATTATCGGCGCGTGATATTATGGGATATTGCGTTATTTGGACAATTGTTTCCGGCGTTATCATCAGTGGAACTTTTGTAATACTTAGTTTTATGTGAATGATTAATGGAAGATTTGATAATCTTGAGGCTGCTTTTATAGTTGCCTCAAGATTTTTTTACCGGAATGAAAAATAAGGCGCTGGTTTAAAATCAAGAAGGTTTTACGATGGGTAAAGTTCAGCTTTTTAGTATAACAGTTTTTGAAATCTTTGGATTTGCTAAAAAAATAACTAAATAGTAAAATCGTAATCAGGATATTCTGGAGAAAAAGAAATATATGGCATTAGAAAAGAAGGTGAGATAATGTCCAAGAAAATGGTGACCTTAAATGAATTATTGGAAATCAAAGATTTTGCCGAACGTGTGACATTGGTTAATAAGCATGGGAACTTAAACAATCAGATAACACATGTAACAATTATGGAAGGGCCTGATTTGCACGAATGGGTAACAGGAGGTGAGTTTGTTTTAACTACCTGGTATGCCTTCAGTAAAAGTCCTGACCTGCAGGAAGATGGTTTTAAAAAGCTTGCTCCGCGAATATCAGCGATAGGTATCAAAACAGGCCGTTTTATCAATAAGATCCCGCTGAAAATACTGCAGTTGGCAGATCAGTACCGGCTGCCGGTATTTGAAGTGAAAACTGCAGTCAAGTTTAGAGAACTGGTGCAGACAATCACTTCTGAAATCCAGAATTATCAAACCAATATGTTGATTGAAGTAGAAAAAAACTATCAAAAACTTATTCATACTTCACTGAATTCAGATGATCTGGCTTCGCTGGTGAATGTTTTGAGAAATCAGCTTCACAAGAATTGTTTTTGCCTGAATCATGAAGGGAAGATACTTGCTTCCTGGAGCAGACGAGGTACTCGTAAACAGGATTTTCTTGATTGGACAGAAAAAATTAAAACTGGTTTTAATGAAAGAATATATACTGATGCGGGCTTTTTTATCAATGAGCTGCATATTTTCGAATGCTATGCCCGTAGTCAGCTTATTGGGAGGTTTATTATTGTTGCTGAGGGGCAGTTAACGGAAAAAGAACGGTTGATTGGGCAACAGGGAGCTTCTTTTTTAGCCATCAAGCTGTGGGACCATTATGAAACGCTGCAGAAAACAGTGGAACGTTTTTGGAAAGAAATAAAAAATGGTGAAATCAAAAGTGGAGAAGTTATTGCTGAAAAGCTTGCTAATCTGGGATTTGTGCAGCAAAAAGCATATAATTTGATTTTATTTTCTAAAGGAAGCCATAATATAAGCAATTATTTGATTGATAGATTTTTAATTGAAGAGGAAAAATTTTATATCTTGTTATGCAGCAGTAAAGAAGCTCTTACGAGCATTAATATATTCAAAAAATATAATAAGGAACAGAATAAAATAGCTGCAGCTGTAATATCTCCTGAATTTACAGAACTGGAGCGAATTAAAGAGCATTATGAGATGTCGGTAAACGTTATCAGACTTTTATATAAATTGCATATTTCAGGAGTACGTAAGGCTGAAGAATGGCTGCCGTTCAGTTTGCTGATGCACTGCCGCAATACTTCGGAGTATAATTTTATTAAGACGACGGTGCTTGATAAACTGCAGGAATATGACAGACGCTATCAATCGAGCCTTTTGGATACACTTTCAGCGGCTTTGCGGGAAAACAGTTTAGAGGATGCAGCTGAAAGACAGCATATACATATTAATACTCTACGTTATCGGTTGGGGAAAATCAAAGAAATAACACAAAAAAATTATTTTAAAATGACAGACCGTTATTTTTTGCTGCTGTGTATTATGATCCAGAGAATGGAACATGAGCAGTTATGAAAATATATGAAAATAACAGGGCCGAAATTTTGGCCCTGTTATTTTTGTATACTTTTAAAAATATTTATGACCGGAAGCAGGGATTTTGCATAAAATAGCGTATACTATATAAATATAGGAAAAATTAATGTAAGTTCGGAAGGGTGTGAGGACAATTTCTTTAAGTAACAGACAAAAACGTATTGCCGAGATCGTGCGCCAGGATGGGCCGATCACGGGCGAACATATTGCTGAACGTCTGAATGTAACTCGTGCGGCTTTACGATCAGATCTGGCGATTTTAGTTATGGGCGGTATTTTAGATGCGCGTCCTAAAGTTGGTTATTATTTTACCGGCAAGAATACGCTGGGAATGTTGATGGAAGAAATTTCCGGCATCCTTGTACGTGATCTGCAGTCTGTGCCTGTAGCAGTCAATCAGGATAAAAGCGCCTATGAAGCTGTTGTAACTATGTTCCTGGAGGATGTAGGGACAGTATTTGTTCTTGATGAGGCTGGTCTTTTGGTAGGGGTGGTATCGCGTAAAGACTTGCTTAAAGCTGCTATCAATAATGGCAGCGATCTGCGTGAAATTCCTGTTGTAATGGTGATGACACCACTGTCTAAACTTATTGTAGTCAAACAGGAAGATTCTGTAGCTTCGGCAGCACGTAAAATTATTGATAATGAGATTGATTGTCTGCCTGTTATTAGATGTGTGGGCGAGGATAAGCGCAGTTACGAAGTAGTGGGACGTATCACTAAAACGAATTTTACCCGTCTGTTAGTGGATCTGGCAGAGGGCAAAGGAGGCAATTATCATAGCTAAATTACCGATTATCTATGCAGTTTCTGATTCTATTGGTGAAACCGCTGAGTCTGTTGTAAAGGCTACTACCAGCCAATTTGTACAGGAAAAATTTGATGTGATCCGTGTTCCTTATGTTAAAGATAAGGCGCAGGTTGAAAAGGTTATTGAAGAGGCTAAGGAAAATAATGGTATTATCTGTTATACCGTAGTTTCACCTGAATTGCGTGAACATATTGCGCATAAAGCAATGGAGCATGATGTAGAGGTTGTTGATGTTTTAGGACCGATGCTTAAGGCTATTGAAAAAACTTCCGGACTGCTGCCTAAAAACCAGGCCGGATTGATCCATGCTTTAGATCATGAATACTTTAAACGTGTCGAAGCCGTAGAATTTGCTGTTAAATATGATGATGGCAAAAATCCTTTGGGACTGGCCAAAGCAGATGTTGTTATCATAGGTGTTTCAAGAACTTCTAAAACTCCGCTCAGCATGTACTTGGCACACAAACAAATAAAAGTTGCCAATGTACCGCTGGTACCGGAAATCATGCCTCCTGAAGAATTATTTAAAGTTCCTCCGCATAAAATCATTGGCCTGCTTATTGATCCGTTTAAACTTAATGAGATCCGCAGCGAACGTTTGAAAACTATGGGACTGACAGATGGTGCCGCTTATGCTGATGTTAAACGGATTAATGAAGAGCTTGAATATGCAAAAGGTATTATGCGTCGTCTGCATTGTACTATTATCAATGTATCTAACCGTGCGATCGAAGAAACAGCAGGTATGATCTTAGAGTATGTGCAGAAAAATAAAGACCGCCGCTAAATAAAAATAACCCTCGCCTAAGCGAGGGTTATTTAAACTGTAAAACTAATTTACAAAAACTTTTTCACGGACATTGTAAATGACTTCGCCATTTTTAGGTTCACCGTTGACGATTACATTACCGTTAAAAACAGCATTTTTTGTGCTCCAGTTAAAGCTGCCGGTATCGGCGCTGATGATCATATCACCTTGAGTAAAGTTCATATTACCTGCTACGTAGGCAGTTTTTTCTTTACCGTATACATCGACTGTATCACAATCGAAGGTGATATCTCCTTCGCGCAGGGTAATATTACCTTGTCCATGTACCTCAAGTTTATACATACTTACCTGTGCGGCATCGCCGGTGATGATTCTGTCACCAATTTCAACATGGACGTTGCCCTGCAGATCATAAACTCCTGTAAAAGGGTTAAAAGTTTGTTTATCACTGGTTACCTGCGGCTCTGCCAGACAAATTGCAGGAACTAAGAGCAACAGTAAAACAAAGATAAAAATTTTTTTCATTCAGTTCACCTCACATGAGTAATTATATTACTTAATGTGCCTGGTGACAATGCTTGAAAGTGAAATAAAGGTGAAGAATAATGTTATCAGTTAGAGAAATAAGCGAGAATATAGAACAGGAAACACTGGCACCCTGGGCGGCTAAAAGTTCGCAGGCAGTACGTGATAGTGAGGAGGCTGCCGATGATCTGCGCACGGCTTTCCAGCGTGATCGGGACCGGATCATCCACAGTACTCCTTTTCGTAAGTTAAAACATAAAACACAGGTATATTTATGTCCGGGTGATCATTACCGTACGCGTCTTACTCATAGCATGGAAGTGTCGCAGATTGCCAGGACTATTGCCAGAGCATTGAGATTAAACGAGGATCTTACAGAAGCTGCTGCTTTAGGGCATGATCTTGGGCACACTCCTTTTGGACATGCAGGGGAGCGGGCAATTAATTCTTATACTGGACATTTTAAACATAATGAACAGAGCCTTCGTGTCGTAGAATTGTATGGGCGGAAGGGGAAAGGGCTGAATCTGACCCGTGAAGTTCGTGATGCTATTGTGAACCATACAGGCAGTACGATGCCAAAGACGCTTGAAGGGCAAGTGGTGCGGCGTTGTGATCGTATCGCTTATCTGTGCCATGATTTCGATGATGGATGCAAAGTTGGCATCATCGGTCCTGAAAAATTGCCAGGTATCGTCGCTATGCGCTTAGGAACAGAACCAAGCCAGATATTGGATGTGCTTGTTCATAATATTGTGGAATTATCACTGAATCAGCCGCAAATTATTATTGATAAATATTATGAAGAAGCTGTTGAAGAATTTCGCAATTTTATGTTTGATTATATTTACTGTTCGCCCCAGCTGACGGTTGAACATAACAAGGCAGAACACGTTGTTAGGACTCTTATGGATTTATATATGGAGTCTCCGCAGCTGTTGCCAAGAGAATATGGGGAACTGGCAGATCGTTTCGGATTGAAGCAGACTGTAGTCGATTTTGTGGGTGGACTGACAGATGCAGGAGCTGTGCAGCTATTTAATAAACATTACATTCCCATAATATAAACTTGTCGTAATGCTAAAATTATCTACCGTTAAAAAGAGGATTTTTTTGTTAAATATTGAATATAATAAATCAGATGGTATTCGAGGTGACAGGAGCAATAATTATGAGTGGTATGTTTGATGATTTTAAAGAGCAGGTTCGCTCCCAAGCTAATATCGTCGAGATAATTTCTGAATATGTACCGCTAAAAAAGCGCGGCGGCAGTTTTTGGGGCTGCTGCCCTTTCCACGGAGAAAAAACACCGTCCTTTTCCGTAACGCCGGACAAGAACTTTTTTTATTGTTATGGCTGTCATGTTGGCGGTGATGTTTTTACCTTTGTGATGAAAATGGAAAATTGCACGTTCCCAGAGGCTTTAAAGCTTCTGGCAAATAAATTGGGTATTGCTGTTCCTGAAAAGGAAAAGACTAAAGCTGAACTGGAACGTGAGAAACAGGCAAAACAGGTTATTGCCGCTAATGAACTGGCGACACGTTTTTTTCAGGCCTGTTTGACGAAGACTGATTATGGAATTAAAGCACAGGAGTATCTCACAGGACGCGGCATTACACCTGAGATTATCGAGCGGTTTTCAATCGGGGTGGCACTGCCGAACTATAACGCATTGCTTTCAGCACTTGGAAAACGTGGATGTAGTGCTGGACTGTTGGTGCAGGCCGGGCTGGCGGTAAATTATGACCGTGGGCCGATGGATAAGTTCCGTGGCAGAGTGATGATACCTATTCAGGATCCACGTGGTCATGTAGTTGGTTTCGGCGGTCGTATTTTAGAGCAAAATTCTCAACAGATGGCAAAATACATGAATACTGGTGAAACAGAGTGGTTTAACAAAAGAACTCTTCTGTTCGGGATGAATGTGGCTTTAAAGGAAATAAAGAAACGCAGGCAGGCCGTGATTGTTGAAGGTTATATGGATGCAATCAGTTTACATGCTGCTGGTATCGATTGGGCTGTTGCTTCAATGGGGACGGCTTTTGCACAGGAGCAGGCTAAACTTTTAGCTCGTGCCGCTGATGAAGTAGTTTTTTCGTATGACAGCGACGCAGCTGGACAACGGGCCACTGTAAGGGCAGTAAGCATTGCTAAAGAAGCCGGGCTTAAAGTCAGAGTGCTCATAGTGCCTGATGGGAAAGATCCTGATGAATTTGTGCGTAAGCACGGTAAAGATGCTTATCTACGGCTGATTGAAACAGCTGTTTCAGGTATAGAATTTCAGATGCAGTATGTCATTTCTCAAAATAATGTTTCAAATTTAGCAGGAAAAGTTGAAGCTGTGTCGAATATACTACCATTCCTACTAGAGTGCAAAAATGAAATTGAGGTTGCACAGCATATCAAAACGCTGGCCCAACGTTTGACAATTGACGAAGGGCTCATCATGAGTGAATATCGTAAGCTAAGCCGTAAGAATGATCGTGGGGAAGCCGTGTCTAAATGGCAGATACAGCCCAACGTACTTTCAGCTGAAGATTTAGCAGAGCAGCTTTTGCTTTACGTTATTTTAAAAAATACCGATTTGGCGCTTGTTTACAGAGATAAAATTGATAGTGTCGGTTTTATGTCAAAATTTCGCGGAGAAATCTATGAAGGATTGCTGAAGCAGCTTGATGCCGGCAGTAAGAGTGCTGCTGATAAGCTTTTTACAGAACTGTCAAATGAAGCGGCCACGGAGCTGGCGCAGATTATGACAAAAGATCTTGCGGAAGAAAACGGTGAAAAACTAGTAGATGATTGCCTGCGGCAGATGCGCAGGGGCGCTTTGGAACGAAGCTATGAAGAGCACCGTCTGCGCGCCGACGAATATGAACGTTTGGGGGATGACCGCTTTTTGCAGGAACTTGCGGAAAGCCAGAAAATTAAAGATGAAATCAAAAAATTATATTAAAAAACAACAGCAGATATTAAGCAACGAAAGGAGGGAACACCATGGCTAATACTAAAATTTCTGCCGACCAGGTAGAGGAATTATTACTTAAAGGCAAATCTCACGGCGGTGTTCTCACTTATCGTGAAATTATGGATTCTATGCAAAACGTAGAAGATATGACTCCGGACGATATGGACAGTATGTATGAGTTGATTGCCCAAAAAGGCATCGACGTAGTCGACGAAAACAGCGATGATGATGTACTGCCGGTCAACGATGATGATACGGAAGAAATCAATGAAGCAGAGCTGGCTAATCTCAGTGTGCCTGAAGGGGTAAGCATTGATGATCCGGTCAGGATGTATCTTAAGGAGATCGGCCGTGTACCGCTTTTGATCGGCGAAGATGAAATCAAGCTTGCTAAACGTATGGATAAGGGAAAACAGGCCGAAAGGCTGATGAATTCGTCATTGCCTGCAGCTTTGGTTCCTGCTTACAGCGGTAAAGAAAAAACTGCTACTCTGATCAAAAAAATCAAGAAGCATTTGGAACAGGAACATAAAAGCTGTGAACTGCGCAATGTTGAAAAAGTGCTTGGAATTATTGCGAGGGCGGCTGCAGCGGGTACTCCCTGTACATTGTCTGAATATCAGGATCTTATTGTTGAGTTTACTAAAGATGAGCGTTTGCATTTACAACGTATGATGCAGGAACACAATGTGATGATCCCAGACTGTGATAAAATGGTAGTCGATCGTCAGACCAGTGATAAAGAAGTACATGCGCTGTTTGAGATCAAGACTTTACTTGACGAGATCAAGCGCCGCTTACCAGAAGAAAATGATGCTGCTGTTTTTGATAGCTATATGACGTTGGAAGAAGATTACGGAAAACTTTTGGAAGAAGTTTTTGAAGAAGGAGAAGCCGCAAAACGATGTTTATCGGAAGCTAATCTTCGTTTGGTTGTCAGCATTGCAAAACGTTATGTTGGCCGGGGAATGCTCTTTTTAGACCTTATTCAGGAAGGTAACCTTGGTCTTATCAAAGCAGTAGAAAAATTTGATTATAATAAAGGCTTTAAATTCAGTACTTATGCCACTTGGTGGATTCGTCAGGCTATTACACGCGCTATTGCTGACCAGGCCCGCACCATTCGTATACCTGTGCATATGGTTGAAACAATCAATAAATTGATTCGCGTATCACGTCAACTGCTGCAGGAACTTGGGCGGGAACCTATGCCGGAAGAGATTGCAAAGGAAATGGATACTACTGTTGATCGTGTTCGTGAGATTATGAAAATCGCACAGGAACCGGTATCATTGGAAACTCCTATCGGTGAAGAAGAAGATTCGCATTTGGGGGATTTTATTGAAGATCATGATGCACCGGCACCAGCTGATGCTGCTTCGTTCACTTTATTGCGTGAGCAGTTGGAAGAAGTCTTGGAAACACTGACTGTGCGTGAAAAGAAGGTTTTAGAACTGCGTTTTGGTTTGGAAGACGGGCGTTCACGTACCCTGGAAGAAGTAGGGCAGCATTTTGGTGTAACCAGAGAACGTATTCGTCAAATCGAGGCCAAAGCTTTACGTAAGCTGCGTCATCCAAGCCGCAGTAAACGGTTAAAAGACTTCTTGGAATAATCGGTTTAGCTTGACAACTCGACCAAATTTGTTTAGAATATTACTGTTGACCATTGAGACAACGCATGGTACTATGGGCCTATAGCTCAGTGGTAGAGCCACCGGCTCATAACCGGTTGGTCGCTGGTTCGAACCCAGCTGGGCCCACCAAATAAAAAGTAAGCCGCAACCTTTGGTTGCGGCTTTTTTGTGTATTTTTTAATATTTAACAGCTCTTGGATAGTATTACTGATTAATCAAGATGGGCTGCATTATGTTTGATAAAAGTTCCTTTGTCAAGTTCTTTAAAAGCCTCATTTAGCTCTTCGCGCGTATTCATCACAATTGGTCCACCCCAAGATACAGGTTCTTTTAAAGGCTTAGCAGAACAGAACATAAAACGTAATTGTTTATCTGATTCAGCACTGACAGATATTTCATCGCCCTCACTAAAGAGCACTGCAGTTTTTTCTGGAATATTGGTGCCGTCTATTATAGCATTGCCTTCAATCAAAAAGATAAAAACATTATCCTCAGTTTTAGTTGGCAGTGTGATTGACTTGCCCGCCTGTAGTTCTACATCATAGATAGTTGCCTTGATATGAGGTGGTTCAACACCTTTTATAGAGTCATATTCACCTGCAAGCACATGTATTATAGCATTATCTGTTTTTTTACTGCCTATCATATTTCCGGTAATGTCAAAATAGGTTGGATCAGTCATTTTTTCTTTTTGGGGCAGGTTCAGCCAAAGCTGTACGCCAAGCATATGTTTGCTGGCCTGGGGCATTTCCTGGTGCATGATACCACTGCCGGCAGTCATCCATTGGCTTTCGCCGCTGCGGATTGTTCCTTTATTGCCTAAACTATCCTGGTGTGTCATTTCGCCTTGAACAAGATAAGAAATAGTTTCAATACCTCTATGAGGATGGATTGGAAAACCCTTAATGTAGTCGGTAGGATTATGTGAGTCAAAAGAATCCAGCATTAAAAACGGGTCATAGTCCATTACTGTATCGTGGCCAAGTACACGGACCAGATGTACGCCTGCGCCATCAATTGTACGTTGTCCTGTAGTTAATTTTTTTATTTTTCTTGTAGTCATAAAAATCAGTCCTTTCTTGTAAAAAAATAGCTTCATAAGAATTCCAATGATTTTCTTGAAGTTTAATTTTACTTTCTGAATTAATCATATTAAAGAAATATGAATTAAGCAATGCTAAAAAACTTGAAAAAAAGTTTAAAATAATTGTTTTTAGAGGGAATGGCTTGTTTAGAAGCGTTATTACTCCTTATATCGAATCTAAAATGCTTTTTACTAATTGTTTCGATTATATTTTGGAAAATGTTGATAATAGTTACTTTTAGAAAATATTTTGAAAATAAAGTAAGAGGTTAACTTTATTGTCACACTTTTTTTAACGGATAGTGCTATAATTTACTACGTAAGACTGGAGGTTGATTATATGAGCAGTTTAAACAGGCAGTCTTTAGGTGAGGAAATAGCTAATGCCGTTTCACATGGCATCGGCGCACTGTTGGCTGTTCTTGGTACTGTTGTTTTGATCGTTTATGCATCCTATAACAGCAGTGTCAGCGGTATTGTCAGTGCGGCGATATATGGTTTTTGCCTGATTTTTCTTTATCTGATGTCTACAATATATCATGCTATAACAAACAGTACCGCGAAAAAGATTTTTCAGGTGCTTGATCATTGTTCGATTTTTCTTTTGATTTTAGGTAGTTATGTACCTATTTGTATTGTTTTATTACCGCCTGAGTTAGGTTGGAAGTTATTGGGGATAAATTTACTGCTGACAGTTGTAGGGATCACTCTCAATGCGATAAGTCTCAGCAGGTGGGAAAAACTGTCGTTGCTGATGTATGTGCTTATGGGATGGTCTGTTATTATTGCTTTGCCGTATTTGTGGAAAATGTTGCCTGCAGATGGTCTAATGTTGTTAGTAAGTGGTGGATTAGCTTATACAATAGGAATTTTTTTCTATGCTGATAAAAAACATAAATTTATGCATTCAGTATGGCATTTATTTGTGATGACTGGCAGTGTTTTGCATTATTTTTTTGTGCTGTATTTTATTTTGTAAATAATAAAATACAGCACTAATATCAGGAGATGGTATAATAAAATCAGCGGGGGATAATATATTGGGGTGAAGATAATGAAGCAGCAGGATTATACTATAATTTTTGTAATTTTTCTTTATATTTTCGTGTTACGGCGTTTAAATTTCAATATCTCTGACAGCGGGGATATAGTAACGCTTTTATTATGTTTCTTTCTGGTATTTCGTAGTGCCTTTAGAATTTATAGTGATAAAAATAATTCGGATGAGAATCAAAAGTAAAATAAAAAGAATACCATATGGTATTCTTTTTATTTTATAATACAGAGGAATTTAGGCAAGGGTTACAATGTACTGGTTGTTGTTTGCGCTATCTTGAATATAAACATTTCGATTATTTATTCTAGCTAACGTCAAATTGTCGCCTACAGTAGGCGACAGTGTTCCAACCACCACCGTAAATGTGCATGGAACTCCGTTATTACCAGTAGTGTAGGTACCGCTATAAGTGTTGCTATTAAAGGTTAAAGTGTCCATAACTATCATCTTCTTTCTGTTATTATTGTAGAATAGGGAGATTTTACGATGGTGGAAGTAATAGAGTTAATGATATATGAAATGTTTGAATTGCCAGATAGTTATTAAATAACTGAGCATATGTAATAAGAAAGCACTGTATAATTTTAAGAAGAAATGTCGGTTTAGGAATAACTAAAAAAATATCAATAAACCCCTGTCGTTTTAAAACGACAGGGGTTTATTGATATTTTTACTATATAAATTTTATTTTTGATCAGGGACTTTAAGTACAGCGCCTGTTGCTGCTGAAGAAACCAAGGCTGCATAGCGAGCTAAGTAACCGCTGGTTACTTTAGGAGGCGGGCATATCCACGCTTCACGACGTCTGGACAGTTCTTCGTTAGAAACTTTAACATTAAGTGTGCGGTTGGGAATATCGATTTCGATGATATCACCGTTTTGTATAAGTGCAATATTACCGCCTTCACGTGCTTCAGGGGAAATATGACCGATGCAGGCCCCGCGGGTTGCACCGGAAAAACGCCCATCCGTAAGGAGCGCCACATCTTTATCAAGTCCCATACCGGCCAGTACTGATGTGGGATTGAGCATTTCGCGCATACCTGGTCCGCCTTTGGGTCCCTCATAACGAATGACTACGACATCTCCTTTTTCTATTTGTTTACCGCAGATTGCCGCAATAGCTTCATCTTCTGAATCGTAGACTTTAGCAGGGCCAGAATGTACAAGCATTTCTTCGGCGACGGCACTTTCTTTGACTACGCTGCAGTCGGGGGCGATATTGCCTTTGAGTACAGCAATGCCGCCTGTTTTGCGATAAGGATTCTCAACGCTGTGAATAACATCAGGACGGGTGATAACAGCATCAATAAAATTTTCGCCCATAGTCTGACCTGTTACTGATTTTGCTTCCTTATGAATCAGGTTGAGTTTACTGAGTTCATGCATCACGGCATTGATTCCGCCAGCTTCATTAAGGTCAATGATATGATGGCTGCCACCAGGGCTAAGTTTAGTCAGATAAGGAGTTTTTTTGCTTATTTCATCAAATAATTCTAATGGTAATTCTAAGTCTGCTTCGTGGGCAATCGCGGGTAAATGTAAGGCAGTATTGGAAGAACCTCCGATTGCCATATCAACAGTTATGGCATTTTCGAAAGCGTCCATTGTCATAATATCACGCGGACACAGGTTTTGAGCAACAAGGTCCATGATTTTAGCACCTGCATGTTTGGCAAGAGCGATACGGGCACCCTGGTAAGCTGCTGGTATAGTACCGTTACCGGGTAAGCCCATACCAAGTACTTCAGTAAGGCAGTTCATAGTGTTAGCAGTGAACAGACCAGAACAGCTGCCGCAGCCTGGGCATGCGGCATGTTCGATGATGCTGAGTTCTGTTTTGTCGATTTTTCCTGCTTCAAAACGACCGGCGGCTTCAAAAACAGTGGAAACACTGATGTCGGTTCCGTTAAGACGTCCGGGAAGCATAGGTCCGCCGCTGACAACGATTGCGGGAATATTAAGACGTGCGGCTGCCATAAGCATACCTGGCACGATTTTATCACAGTTAGGAATGAGTACAAGACCGTCGAACGCGTGACCGTTAGCTACAGCTTCAATACTGTCGGCTACAAGTTCGCGGCTGGCGAGAGGATATTTCATACCGTTATGGCCCATGGCAATGCCATCGCAGATACCGATTGCAGGGAATTCGATCGGAGTTCCGCCAGCAGCTAAAATACCATGTTTAACAGCTTTGGCAATCTGGTCGAGGTGCATATGTCCGGGGATTATTTCGTTTTGGGCGTTAACTACGCCGATAAGCGGTTTTTTTAAGTCTTCTTCGGTGTAACCCATCGCATAAAATAAAGAGCGGTGAGCTGCTCTGGTTGAACCAAGCTTTACTTCTTCACTACGCATAATTTTAATAACCTCTTTCCCTTAAATGTCTCTTTTATCTGTCTGTCTATCCAAGTATAAGGATATTAAAAAAATTTTACGGTATTTTACGAAAAATGTCAATTTAACAGATAATTGTGTAAGCTATGATTTCACCGTTTTTTTACAGGATAAGGGACTTTTTAGGTAGCCAAGGAACAGAAGATTATTATATAATATAAAAGCAACAGGTTTACATAATAAAATTTAAGTTAAGAGGTGTGATATATGAAAACAAAGATCACTGAGCTTTTAGGAATCAAGTATCCTATCATTCAGGGTGGCATGGCCTGGACTTCAGATGCAAATCTGGCAGCTGCTGTTTCCAATGCCGGCGGCGCTGGTATTATTGCTACAGGTGGCCGCACTGTAGAGTGGACCCGCGATGAAATCCGAAAAGCCAAAGATTTGACCGCTAAACCTTTCGGCGTCAATATCATGCTGATGGCTCCTAATATTGCAGAGATTATTGATGTGGTTTGTGAAGAAAAAGTTGCCTTTGTAACTTTGGGCGCTGGCAATCCTGTTCCTCATATCGAAAAATTTCATGCTGCAGAAATTAAAGTTATTCCTGTAGTTCCAAGTGTCAAATTGGCAAAGCGTGTTGAAGAAGCAGGTGTTGATGCCATGGTCATCGAAGGTATGGAGGGTGGCGGGCATATAGGTCAGCAAACTACTATGGCTTTAATGACAAACGTACTGCCGCTAATCAAAAAAGTACCGGTTTTGGTAGCAGGTGGTATTTCAGATGGACGTGGAATTGCGGCAGCGCTTATGATGGGAGCTGACGGTGTACAGATGGGATCACGTTTTATTCTGACGGACGAATGTCCTACCCATCCTAAAGCTAAAGAAGCCATTATTAAGGCTACTGATACTGATTCTGCTGTAACTGGGTTTTCGCGCAATAATGCTGTGCGTTGCCTGAAAAATGAGTTTACCAAAGAATATTTGGAAAAAGAATGCAGCGGTGCGCCGCAGCAGGAATTAAACGATTTTGCTACGGGAACTAACCGTTTGGGTGCGGTGGAAGGCGATATTGTCCACGGAGCTGTTTTAGTAGGGCAAAGTCTGAACGTTTTAAACGACATTCTGCCTTGTGCTGAAGTGATGGAAAGATTGATAGCTGAAGCAAGAGATACTTTAGCTAATGCGAAAAATATTGTGCTGTAAGCATAGTGATCAATTGAAAACGCAGCCGGGGATGACTTCGGCTGCGTTTTATATATCTTAATGTTAAATAGTGGCATCGAAAATAGTTTGAATAAATAATGGCTCTATAGTATAATATTATGGTAAAAATATCTTGCGATTTGTAAGGTTTAAAGATTTAGGGGGAATATGACAATGTCCGGACATTCGAAATGGGCAAACATCAAACACAAAAAGGGTAAAGCTGACGCAGCACGCGGTCAGATTACTACCAAAATCGGCCGCGAGATTACGATTGCGGTAAGAATGGGTGGCCCTGACCCTACCGGCAATATGAAATTGAAATTGGCTTTATCAAAAGCTAAGGCCAATAATGTTCCTAAAGATAACATTCAGCGCGCTATCCAAAAAGGGCAGGGTGCTGCAGATGCTTCCAATTATGAGGAAATTACTTACGAAGGTTATGGTCCTGCTGGTGTTGCTGTAATGGTAAGCACTTTGACTGATAACCGTAACCGTACTGCTGCCGATGTTCGTCACGTATTTTCTAAATACGGTGGGAACATGGGAGAGACTGGTTGTGTAAATTGGATGTTCAAACGCAAAGGCGTTTTTAGTATCGACAGTGAAGCCGGCTATACGGAAGATGATTTGATGTTGATAGCGTTAGAGGCAGGTGCTGAAGATGTTAAAGCTGAGGAAGAAGGTTTTGAGATAGTTACCGAGCCTGAGGATTTTGATGCTGTTGAAAAAGCTCTTGCTGATAATAATATCGAAGTCATGATGTCTGAGATCGCAATGCTCCCTGACACAATGGCAGAACTGTCTGACGAAGACGTTGTTAAAGTCAGGAAAATGCTTGAGGCATTGGAGGACTTAGACGATGTGCAGGATGTTTATACAAACGCAGACCTGCCGGAAGAAGACGAAGAATAAATTGTGCGACAGGCAGGCTCACCAAGGCCTGCCTGCTTTCTATCATAATCAGGAGGGAGCACGAAGAGATGCTGGCAATTGGAATTGACCCTGGTACTGCTATCTGCGGCTTTGGCCTGGTGGAAATGGTAGGGAATAAACTGACTCCTATCCATTATGGAGCTGTGTTTACGGATAAGGATATGCTGCCTGAACTCAGGTTGAAAAAAATCTACGATGAACTGAGCGTCTTATTGGATGAATATCGTCCGGATGTGATGAGTGTGGAACAATTGTTTTTTAACCGCAATGTAACGACAGCAATAAGCGTTGGTCAGGCTCGCGGTGTGGCACTTTTGACAGCAGCTAACCGCGGTATCCAGATCACGGAATTTACACCGATGCAGATCAAGCAGGCTGTTGTAGGTTATGGCGGCGCTAACAAAGAGCAGGTGACTTTTATGGTACAGAAGCTCTTGAATATTCGTACAAAACCTAAACCAGATGATGTCGCTGATGCTTTGGCAGTGGCGATTTGCGGATTGCATACGGCAGCGACAAGACGATGGCAGGAGTTGAAGTAAATGATTGGATCAATTAAAGGAAAGGTGGCCTATCTGGCAAATGAATATTGTTTGTTGGAAACTAACAGCGGTGTTGGCTACAGGGTCTTTATGCCTTCGGCTCATTTGGGACAACTTGCTGTAGGAATGGAAGCTAGAGTGCACACTTATATGGCTGTGCGCGAGGATGCTATTTTACTGTTTGGCTTTCTGAATCAGGAATACTATAATTTATTTTTACTTCTTCTTGGGGTCAGCGGTGTTGGTCCTAAGGTTGCATTAGGCATTTTGTCTGCCGTTAAGCCGGATGATTTTTATCTGGCAGTGCAAAGCCGTGACCTTAAGGTTTTAACAAAGTTGCCAGGGATTGGTAAAAAGACCGCTGAACGGTTACTTTTAGAATTAAAAGATAAAGTAGGCGGTATAGGCGGTGACAGCGACAGCGGTTTTGCCGATACTGCATTTGGCGGCGGTAGTGCTGCTGTGGATGAAGCTATTGAAGCATTGTGTGCTTTAGGATACTCTAATTCGGAAATCATGCCTGCTTTAAAACAGATTCCGAATTATGCAGAACTTAGCAGTGAGGTAATTATTAAGCAGGCTCTCAAATTGTTTGCCGGGAGGAAATAATGCAGCCGGAAGAAAGAATTATTACCGGACAGGAGCAGGACGCCGATGTATGGCAATACAGCCTGCGTCCTCGCCGCCTGGCCGAATATATCGGGCAGAATCAGGTAAAACAGAATATGGAAGTATTCATCAAGGCTGCTGCCGACAGGAAAGAAGCGCTAGATCATGTGCTTTTATTTGGGCCGCCTGGTCTGGGGAAAACCACATTAGCAAATATTATTGCCAATGAATTGAATGTTAATATTCGTGTTACGTCAGGCCCTGCTATTGAACGACAGGGTGATCTGGCAGCGATTTTGACTAATTTAGGTGATAATGACGTGCTTTTTATTGACGAGATTCACCGCTTATCCAAAACAGTGGAAGAAATCTTGTACTCAGCAATGGAAGATTATGCTTTGGATATCATTATCGGTAAAGGCCCGAGTGCGCGCAGCGTGCGGTTAGATTTGCCAAAATTTACGCTTATTGGTGCTACGACACGTTTAGGAGCCATTGCGGCTCCTTTACGTGATCGGTTTGGTGTACAGTGCCGGTTGGAATTTTATAAGCCTGATGAATTACAGTTTATTATTACACGTGCTGCTGAGATTTTAGGTGTTGAGATCGCTGCTGACGGAGCAGAGGAAATTGCACGCCGCAGTCGCGGAACTCCGCGTGTAGCGAATCGTTTGTTAAAGCGCGTGCGCGATTTTGCACAGGTGTCAGGTGCTGCGGTTATTACTGGACAAATGGCAGATGAAGCTTTAGCACGCTTAGAGGTTGATCGTTATGGTCTTGACCGCAATGATCGACGCATTCTTCAAACGATTGTTAAAACATTTTGCGGTGGACCTGTTGGTATTGAAACCATTGCGGCTGCAGTAAGTGAGGAAACAGATACTATTGAGGATGTAATTGAGCCATATCTTATGCAACTGGGGCTGCTTCAGCGTACACCGCGGGGGCGGATTGCCACACGTGAAACGTATCGTTATTTGGGAGTGCCTTTCCCGGAAAAGGGATGATGTGATGAAATTGCTATTGCACGCCTGCTGCGGACCTTGTGCATGCTATCCTGCAGAGAAGCTGTTGGTTGACGGCAAGGCTTTTGATATTTTGTATTTTAATCCAAATATCCATCCATATAAGGAATTTAAACGGCGATTAAATGCTTTACGAGAGTTATGCGAGAAAAAACGTTATAAGCTGATTGTAGATAAAAGCTACCCTCTGGAAACTTGTGTGCAAGGGATGCTGGATGAACCTGTAATACGCTGCGCTTACTGCTACAGAGTGCGTATGCGTTATGCAGCTCAGTATGCCAAAGAAAATGGTTATGATGCTTTCTCAACGACTTTATTAGTCAGTCCGTATCAGAAGCATGAACTGATCATACAAATGGCTGAAGAAGCTGGGAAGGAATTTGATATCCCGTTTTACTATGAGGATTTTCGCAAAGGTTATCAGCGTGGTGTTGATATAAGCCTAGAGCTGGAGTTATATCGTCAGCCATACTGTGGCTGCGTATTCAGTGAAAGGGACCGTTATGAGAAGAAGCCTAAGGTAAAGTTAGACTAGTTTTAGAGAAGGGAGCGTCCTCATGAAAAAACTGCTGCTGCTTGTCGCATGGGTATTCTGTATCAATTGTGGCATAGTAATGGCTTCATCGCCTGATATTGCTGTTGCTGTCGTACATGGTCAGTTTGCAGCTGAGCTTAGCTGTGAGGATGAACTGATGGTAAGAGTACCGGATACCGGAGAGGAAATGGTTTTGAAACCGGATAGGTATTTTGTAAATGCTGAGGGTGGTACTGTCAATTTGGGTGCGCGGAAGTTTGGCGCCAAAACGTTACGTTTTGTGGTAAAAGAAAATGGCAAGCCCATTGAAGTAAATAAAAAAGCTTACCGTGGAAGCTTTGAGGTACGTATTTCCGCTGACGGAAAGACTTTAGATGTGGTCAATGTACTGCCGTTAGAGCAGTATTTATATAGTGTGGTGGGCGAAGAAATACCTGTGATTTTCCCTGATGAGGCAATTAAGGCCCAGGCTGTAGCAGCAAGGTCGCTGGCTTATAACAGGCTTGGAAACCGCAGTCGTTTAGGTTATGATCTGAAAGCCAGTGAAGAAGGGCAGGATTATTATGGACTGACAACAGAAAAACAGGCTATTAATAAACTGGTCGATGTCACAGCGGGAATGGTAGTCACTTATAACGGGCAGCCAATTGAAGCTGTTTATCACCAAAGTGGTGGCGGGCAGACGGAAAACAGCCGCGATGTGTGGGGCAGATATGTACCTTATCTGCGCAGTGTGAAGGATTACGACTGGGATGCACCTATGTATAACTGGGAAAAAGCTTTGCCTGCAAGTGAGATCGAACGACGTTTATCGACGCGTGGATATGCTGTCGGCAAACTTGAAAGCATACGTTTATCACCGCTGGAAGGCGGTAGCAAAATGTTTGGAAATGATCGCACTGCCAGCGGACGGGTGCAGGAAATGCTGTTCAGCGGCAGCGGCGGGACATTTCTTTTTACAGGACAGCAGGTGCAGGAAATATTAGGGCTCAACAGTACTTTTTTTGAAGTGGAAGTCAATCGTCCTGTACCAAATTCTATTGAGATTCCTATTGAAAATCCTTATGGAATAGAAATCGGCAGGAAGGAAGTCCCGATAAAAGTCAGCGAACGTAGTATTAGTTTCAAAGATATTTTAAAGGATCTGCATTTTGTCAGCGGTGAAAAAGGTGAGATGGTAACTTTTAAAGGCCGTGGGCAGGGGTCCGGACTGGGACTTTCCCAGTGGGGAGCACGTGGGATGGCAAATAGTGCGCCGCCACGCAGCAGGGACTATTATAAAGAAATTTTAACTCATTATTATACAGATACCAGGGTTGAAAAAATTTACTGAAACCGGAGATTAAGATGCAGGTAAAAGATTTTACTTATGAATTGCCGCAGGAATTGATTGCGCAGTATCCGTTGGAACCGCGCGATCACTCAAGATTGCTTGTTGTAGATAAAAATACGGGAACAATAGAACACAGACATTTTTATGATTTATGTGAATATTTGCGGCATGATGATTTACTGGTTTTTAATGATACACGTGTTATTCCGGCACGTCTGCATGGCGTGAAGGATACTGGTGCAAGAGTTGAGGTATTTTTGCTGACACGTTTAAATAGTACGGATTGGGAAGTTTTGGTTAAACCTGGTCGCAAACTGCGCGTTGGGGCAAAAATAAAATTTAGTGATGATTTGTCCTGTGATATTATTGCTGATACGGATTTTGGCGGAAGAATAGCGCGTTTTTATTATAATGGCGTATTCGAAGAGATTTTGGATCGTTTGGGTGAAACGCCGCTGCCTCCGTATATTACTGCACCACTGGAAGATAAGGAACGTTATCAAACAGTCTATTCAAGAGAGAATGGCAGTGCTGCAGCACCAACTGCCGGATTGCATTTTACCAAAGAACTTTTGCAAAAGATTAGGGATATTGGCTGCGAAGAGGTTTTTGTAACACTGCATGTTGGTCTTGGGACTTTTCGCCCTGTCAGTGTTGATGACATCAAAGATCATGTGATGCACAGAGAGTTTTACTCTGTTTCACCTGAAGCGGCTGAAGCTATTAATAAGGCTAAAGCTGAAGGTCGGCGTATCGTTGCTGTAGGAACTACTGCGGTACGTACTTTAGAAGCTGCGGGTGAAAGTGGTGTGATTAAAGCTGGCGGGAACTGGACAAATATCTTTATTTATCCTGGATATCGCTTTCGACTGGTAAATTCATTGATAACTAATTTTCACTTGCCGCAGAGCACGCTTTTGATGTTGGTATCAGCCCTGTCAACACGTGAGATTATGCTGTCGACTTATGCTGAAGCTGTACGCGAACATTATCGTTTCTTTTCTTTTGGTGACGCTATGTTTATTACTGATTTGAATAAATAATTTTTAGGAGAATTTATGCACGCAGTTACATATGAATTAATAAAAGAGTGCAGTCGGAGCGGCGCGCGATTAGGTAAATTACATACTCCGCACGGAACTTTTGATACGCCGATGTTTATGCCTGTTGGAACACAGGCGACCGTAAAAACATTAGCGCCAGAAGAATTATATGCTATGGGCAGTCAGGTTATTTTGTCTAACACTTATCATTTGTTTTTACGGCCTGGCCACGAATTGGTCAAGAAAGCCGGAGGTTTGCATAATTTTATGCGTTATGACCGGGGGATGCTGACAGACAGCGGTGGATTTCAGGTTTTCAGTTTGGGAGCCATGAGAAAAATCAAAGAAGAAGGTGTGACATTCAGGTCGCATATTGACGGTTCAAAAAAATTTCTGTCGCCAGAGATAGCCACAGAAGTACAGGAAGCATTAGGCGCCGATATAGCAATGGCTTTTGATGAATGCATTCCTTATCCGGCTGATTTTGATTATGCAAAAGAATCAACTCTGAGAACTACGCGTTGGGCCAAACGCTGTTTAGATATACATACCCGTGAAGACCAATCTATGTTTGGCATTGTTCAGGGTGGAATGTATCCGGAACTTCGAAAAATGAGTGCTGATCAGCTGACGGAAATGGATTTTGCTGGTTATGGAATCGGTGGACTGAGTGTTGGTGAACCTAAGCCGCTGATGTATGACATTTTAAACCAAACAACTGAGCATATGCCAAAGAATAAAGCCCGTTATCTAATGGGAGTTGGAACCCCAGACTGTATAGTAGAGGCAGTAAACCTGGGTGTCGATATGTTTGACTGTGTATTTCCAACAAGGGTAGCGCGTAACGGTACAGCAATGATTCCAGAAGGACGGCTGGTTGTACGGAATGCAGCATATGCTGAGGATTTTCGTCCTATTGATGAACGCTGCGGCTGTTATACTTGCCGTAATTTTTCACGGGCCTATATCAGGCATCTGTTTAAGGCAGAAGAGTTGTTTGCTCTGAGGCTGCTTACGATTCACAATCTACATTTTCTGCTTGATTTTACAAAGCAGATTCGTTCTGCTATTGCCAGTGATACTTTCCCTGAGCTGCGCGAAAGATTTTTAGAAAATTATCGAGGCTAAAACAGGATTTTTCGTTTTTATGGCGAATATAATCCCAGATAGGGGAGAATTATGAAGGAGGTGTTCCCATGCAAGGTGGAGATACTATGGCGATGATCAATGCGATCTGGCCGTTTATCTTAATGGGCGGTATCTTTTATTTTATGCTGTATCGTCCTCAGAAACAAGAACAACAAAAACGTCAGAGAATGCTTGATTCTTTGAAAAAAGGCGATAAAGTAGTGACTATTGGCGGTATGTTTGGTGTGATTACCGCTATCAGTGAAAAAAAGGTTACCTTGAAGCTGGCTGAAGACGTGGAAGTTGATTTTGCACGTTCCGCTATCAGTGCTTTTCAAGATCCCGTTAAGCAGGAAATGGCAGAAAAATAATGAAGAAACAACAATTGCGCAAGGAGTTAAAATCTTTGCGCAATCAGCTTTCTAGGGATCAGGTTGACCGCTGGAGCAAAGAAATCTGTGCAAATATTATGCTTTCGCCACAATATCGTCAGGCTGACGTCATTTTTGGTTATCTGGCATTCGGAAACGAACCGAATATAGACATTGTTTTAGAGCAGGCGAGACTCGCTGGTAAAACGGTTTGTGTTCCGCAGATAATTTCAGAAACAGAGATTTGTGCGGTGCGGTTTGAAGGTTTTGGCCAGTTATCACTTGACCGTTACGGAATCCGCAGTGTTAGTGGTACAGATGTTGTGATAAATCCACATGAAATAGCTTTGGTATTGGTGCCTGGAGTTGGGTTTGCTAAAAATGGGAACCGAATAGGCATGGGTGCAGGTTATTATGACCGCTTCTTGGCACAGGTTGATAAAGCTGTGCTGATGGGTGTGACTTATAATGCCCTGTTATGCAGTAAAATACCAGTAGATTATTATGATAAACCGGTGCAGTATCTGGTTACTGAAACAAACGTTACTCTTTGTGAGTAGCTTGTTTATAAAAGTTTTGATGAACTTACTAAAGGGGGCAGCTAATTTTGAGATGGAATGAATTAGGCAAATTCTTGATTATCTCGTTGGCGATAATCGGGGGTTTCTGTGTTTATATTTCGCCTTTGTCAAATTCCATTAAACAGGGACTTGATCTGCAGGGTGGTACACATGTTGTGCTTCAGGCTGTTGATACACCTGAGTTAAAGGTTGATGATGATGCAGTTAATCGTTCAGTGAAAATTATTGAACGCCGTGTCAATGAACTTGGATTGACTGAACCGGTTATACAGCGTCAGGGTAAGGATCGTATTATTGTTGAGCTTCCTGGAGTTAAAGATCCTGATAAAGCGATTGCGATGCTCGGACGTACCGCACTTTTGGAATTTAAAGATGTCAGCGGGAAAACTGTTCTGACAGGTAAAGACTTAAAGGATGCTAAAGCGCAAATTTCTCAGGGCAACCAGTCTGTTGTCGGTTTGGAGTTCAGTGATGAAGGCGGCAAAAAGTTTGCTGATCTTACCGCACGTAACATAGGTAAACCGATCGCTATTGTGTTAGATGGTGAAGTGCTTACCAATCCTGTAGTACAGGAAGCTATAACTGGCGGCAGAGCTCAAATCTCAGGATCACGTACTATGGAAGAGGCTGAGCATTTGGCTATTTTACTGCGTAGCGGTTCTTTGCCTGTGAAAATTGAGGTTATGGAAAATCGGACTGTTGGACCTACATTAGGTCAGGATTCTAAAGAAAAAAGTATTAAAGCTTTTGGAATCGGTGTTATCGGTGTTTTTGTATTTATGATTCTGTTTTACCGTTTGTCAGGTATTGTAGCTTGTATTGCATTACTGCTTTATGTAATGATGCTGCTTTTAGTGATGCGGTATCTGAATGCGACGCTGACTCTGCCTGGTATAGCTGGTATCATCCTGTCTATTGGCATGGCAGTAGATGCTAATGTCTTGATTTTTGAACGATTTAAAGAAGAAATTCGCAATGGTAAAACTTTACGTTCAGCAATGGATGCAGGATTTAATCGTGCGTTTGTAACTATTTTTGACTCTAATGTAACGACTTTAATGGCTGCCGTTATTCTTTTCTATCTTGGTACTGGACCGATTAAAGGCTTTGCAGTAACATTGGCTATTGGTGTTATTTTGAGTATGTTCTCGGCTATTACTGTGACTAAATTTTTGCTGCGCTTTTTGATTTCAAGCAATTTCACTAAAAATCCCGCTTTCTTTGGCGTTTCTGCTCCGAAGGAGGTGAATAAATAATGTTTTCGATCGTAAAGAATTATAAAATTTTCTTTTCCATCACCATTATTTTTCTGTTGATCGGCTTTGGTTCTATTGTTACCCGTGGTTTCAATCTTGGAATTGATTTTACAGGCGGCAGTATTGTTGATTTGACTTTTGAAAATCCGGTCAATGTGGCACAGGTTCGGGATGTCCTGAAAGAACATGATATGGGCAATAGTATCATCCAACTGGAAAACAGTGATGGCAAAACTGAAGCCAACAGTGTATTGATTCGTACTGGTGTTGTGGAGGATACTGAATTAAGAGCTACGATGAATGATCTGCAAAGCAAGCTTGGCAATTATCAGATACAGCGTGTTGAGCAGGTTGGTGCTACAATCGGTTCAGAACTGGTACAGCAGGCGGCTATGGCAATAGTTCTTTCCTGGGTATTGATGATTGCTTATATTACCTTTAGGTTTGAGTTTAAATTTGCAATAGCGGCAATTATAGCACTTATTATTGATGTTTTGGTAGTATTGAGTTATTTCTCATTGTTCCAAATGGAAATGGATTCTTCGTTTGTTGCAGCACTGCTGACGGTAGTCGGTTATTCTGTTAACGGTACGATCGTTATTTTTGACCGTATTCGTGAAAATCTGAAAATACATCGACGCAGTGAAAGCCTGGGCGAGATGGTCGATAACAGCATTTGGCAGTGTATGACGAGGACAATTTATACTGTGGCAACATCATTGTTTGCTATAGTGTCAATCTTCCTTTTTGGCGGAGAGACTATACATAATTTTTCTTTCGCTATGCTGGTAGGTTTTGCCAGTGGTGCCTATACTTCGATTTTTCTGGCTGGTCCGATGTGGATGTTCTTGAAAAATAAGAAAATTGGCATTTGATAAGTAAATAAAATCCCCTGTGCTTTGCACAGGGGATTTTTCATTTATCTGTGAATAGTATTGTACTGATACAAAAATGAGATCTTTTTTCATAAAAATGCTTGATAGTACTCAGAAATAGATTTCGTTTTTTGAAGCGGCTATTTAAATAGAGCGAAATAACCGTTGATAAAAATTCCAAGAACGATCAGAGGCAAAATATAAGTGACATAAAACCGCATCCATTTAGGAAATTTAAGACCGTTGCCGGTATCAGCTTCTTTGATAAAATTGTTCCAGCCCCAGCCATAACGCTGTGTGCAAAATAGCAGATAAACGAGGCTGCCTAATGGCAGTAGATTGTTGCTGATAAAGAAATCTTCTAAATCAAGGATACAGCTTCCAGGACCTAAAGGCTGGATATGGCTCCAGACATTGAAACCAAGTATACAGGGCATAGAAAGCATTGTTATCAGCACTATATTGATATAAATAGTTTTACTGCGGCTCCAGCCAGTAAGATCGCGGATGCAGGCAGTTATATTTTCAAAGACTGCAATAACAGTAGAATAAGAGGCAAATATCATGAAGAGGAAGAATAATGCTCCCCAAAATTGACCCCATGGCATTGCGTTAAAAACGTTAGGTAAAGTTACAAAAAGGAGGTTAGGTCCGCTGTCCGGATTAACACCAAAACTAAAGCAGGCTGGAAAAATGATCAAGCCTGAAATAAGTGCTACGGCTGTATCCAAAATAGTGATAAATACTGCCTCGCCTGTTAGAGAACGTTCTTTGGCAATATAGCTTCCGAAGATAGCCAGAGCACCTATACCAAGGCTGAGTGTAAAGAAAGCCTGTCCCATAGCGGCGAAAATAACTTCGGAAACACCTTTTTCAAAGACTTTATTGAAATCAGGATAGAGGTAATATTTAAGACCAGCTTCCGCTCCTGGTAAGAACATGGAGTTTGCAGCTAAGGCTAACATGAGGAGGAGCAGGCATAACATCATTGTTTTTGTGATTTTTTCTACACCGGCCTGTAAACCTAAAAGACAAACACCAAAACAAACCAGGACTGTCAGGACCATATTGAAAGTCATAGTTAGCGGATCACCAAGCAGGCCACCAAAAAGAGCGCCTACACCCTTAGCATCAAGCCCTGCGAAGTCACCAACAGCCATTTTATAAAAATAATACAGCATCCAACCAGCAACTGTTGTGTAGAACATCATTAGGATATAGTTGCCGGCAATAGCTCCGTATTTATAAAGGTGCCATTTAGTTCCTTTGGGTTCTAAAACATCAAATGAAAGTGCAGCGCTACGGCAGCTAGCACGGCCTACTGAAAATTCTGCTACCATGATAGGCAATCCTAGAATGAGCAGGAAAAATAGATAGATAAGTACGAAAGAGGCGCCTCCGTACATGCCTGTAATAAATGGAAAACGCCATACGTTACCAAGGCCGATAGCACAGCCTGCAGAAATAAGGATAAAGCCAAGTCGGGATGAGAAATTTTCACGTTCCATAGTAATAAAAGTCCTTTCACTCTGCATACACAGCATATGATAAAATAATAATTATAGTAAAAACAATTATACAAAAGAATCTGATTTTTGTAAATTGTTTGTGAACTTAGAATGAAATGAAAGTAAAAAGCATCTTGAATTTTCAAGATGCTTTTTTTGTAGAGGTAGTTCGTTTTCCTGTTAATAATAAACCTAACCAAGGAAGTTTACCTCCTAATTTAGTTATGATAATACTTGAGAGTACAGATAAAGTGACAAGAAGACAGTAGATCAAAAGAATTTTTTTGCTGGTCATAACAATTCCGCCAACGTGACAAAGCCTGCTGATGATATCCATCCAAAAGGGATGGATGAGATAAACAATAAGCGAGTTTACTGATAAGAGATGAATAAACTTTCTGATAGGATTCGAAAGACTTGTTTTGGCAAAGACTGCACAGAAAAAAATCAGAGAACCTATTGTGTAAAGGAACCCCTGCAGACTTAATTGCTGAAGAGTGTTTACCAGAATGATCAGACTGGAATTATGATAAAAATAATAATAGTAATAACTGCCCCCGATAAACAAGAGCGTAAAGATGTAGAAGACACTTACTTTTGTGAAATGTCTGATAATAAATTTTATAAAAGTATTATAATAAACTGCTGCCAGGCCGCCTGACATAAAAATAAATAAATAATGCAGAGGCAGGTAATTTAGACGATAGTTAAAAAGGTTTTGTAAAAATACTGGTAAGTCAGTACTTTTAAGATTGGGATGACAGGTCCAGTAGTTGAAGACGATCTGCAGTAAGAACAGCAGCATAAAACCAATTTTAAGACTGCTGTTTTGGAAAAAAGAAAATAATTTATGCCATAATGGGAAAGTAAAATAAAACCATAGCAGTATGACCATAAAATATAAGTGGTAGCAGGCTAAACCATAAAAGAGAAGAAAAAGGATATTTGCTGGCTGCCAGTTTATACATCCTGGCATAACAGCAGAAAAGTAAAGCAGATAAAACAGTGACCAGATAACATAGGGAAGTCCGACACTTTGCAGCCGTTTTTTTAAAAAAGGCAGATAAGCTATAGTAGTTTCTGGTCGGTATTGGCAGAATAAACCATAACCGGAGATAAAAAAGAACGCGGGAACACTATAGCGTGAAAGTATTTCCAGCAGCATATATAAGAAACTATTGGGATAAGGTGCTTCTAGGACAAAAGAACCAACGTGGATACCGATGACTCCAAGCATACAGATACCGCGCAGGTCGTCAATTATTTGATTGCGTTCCGGCATAAGATACTCCTTTTGAAAGTAGATTTATTGATTTATATATTATACTCTAAGCCTGCAGGGATGGCAAAGGAAAGTATGAACAAATAAAAAAACAGACTCGTAAGAGTCTGTTTTTAGGAGGTTATAAAACAATGTTTAAGGATTAACTGTTGCGCGGTAAACCTGTTTGCCATCTTTAAATCCAACTATAACAGCACTTTTTACTGCATCGTGGGAAGCGTCTAAAGAGGTTTTGCCTGTTACTGCCTGAAAATCTTTGGTAGCAGCTAATGCTTCTGCTACTTTTGCTGATTCATAGACACCTGCGCGTTTGATGCTGTCGGCTAAAAGCATGGCTCCATCATAGCCAAGCACTGCGGGCGCGTCAGGTTTTTGCTTATAAGTTTTAGCATAAGTATCTACGAAAGCTTTGGAAGCTTCATTGGTAGAATCCGGGCTGTAATGGTTTGTGAAATAGGTATTGTTAAGAGATGATGCACCTGCTATTTCGACTAATTTAGGACTATCCCAGCCGTCACCGCCGATAATAGGAACTGTAATACCTAGTTCACGGGCTTGCTTGCATATTTTACCTACTTCTTCATAATAACCAGGTACATAAATTACTTCAGGCTTTGCCGCAGCTATTTTTGTCAAAACAGCTTTAAAGTCCGAATCTTTTTGCAGATATGATTCTTCAATGACAACTGTACCGCCTTTTTCTGTATAAGCTTTTTTGAAAAATTCAGCCAGACCTTTGGCATAGTCGCTGCTGTTATCAATGTAAACAGCAGCTTTTTGGAGCTTCAGTTCATTTAAAATAAAATTAGCACCGACAGTACCCTGAAACGGATCGATGAAGCAAACTCTGAAGGTATTTGGTTTTACCTTACCTGTTTTTTCATCTAAGGTTACTTTTGGATTAGTGGCTCCAACTGCAAGAAAAGGAACCTTAGCGGCTTCACTTACGTTAGAGGCAGCTATGGCACTGGAACTGGCAAATAATCCCATAACAACGGGAGCTTTATCCTGATTGACCAGTTTACTCATTGCATTAGCAGCTTCTGCAGGTTCAGATTTATTATCGGCAACGACCAGTTCAATTTTTTTGCCAAGCAGACCACCGGTATCATTTAGCTGCTGTACGGCAAGTTTGATTCCATTTGTAATGGATGTTCCGTAAGTAGCGTTATTACCTGTCAGCTCAGCAACAACGCCTATTTTAATAGTGTCTGCTTTCTTGTCGCTGCCTGTACTGCAGCCGCTGACTAAAACTGACATGGTTATAAGGGCACCGCCTATGGCCAGAGCCAGTTTTTTCTTAGTAAATTTCATGATAAATCCCCCTCATAAATAAATTAATAATTACGAAGAACAACAAGGTATTGTACTGGAGAGAAAAAGTCGAATTAAAAGCTTTGACTTCTCGAAGCAGCAGTACTGGAAAACAGTACGATAAAAGTACCTTGATACTATTCGATGAGATAATTGTACTTTGCAAAAAAGCAAAAAGCAAGAAAAACTTGATAAAGCATAAAAAATGAAGAAAAGTGTAAACAAAGGTATAGTTTCCATATCAGAATAGTATAATGAATTACCAGATTTACGGCAGGATTTAAATATTTAACAGCGAATTAAGATTTATAAAACAATATATATTCAAAGATGAAAGCAATATTTTAACAAGGGTGTGGAAGGTATGCAGTTAACAACAGTACAACTTGTGAGTATAGTTATAACACTGGTTTTAACGATTTTGCCAGGTATATATGCCGGTCGTAAAATAAAATCTGCTGATGACTATGCCTTAGGTGGACGCAGTGCCGGGATTGGTATGGTCGCAGGCAGTATTATAGGAACTATTGTTGGCGGTGCTGCTACCATAGGCACAGCACAGTTAGGCTTTCAGCTGGGACTAACCGCTTGGTGGTTTACTTTAGGATCTGGCATTGGGTTTATCATCATGGGACTGTTTTATGCCCGTCCGCTGCGTAATAGCGGTCTGATGACGATTTCTGAGTTTTTAGTTGTAAACTTCGGGAAGAAAGCTGGTCCGATAGCGAGTTTATCGGCTACGGCAGGTATATTTTTCAGTATTGTTGCAAGCATGCTTACGTCAATACATTTAATAGTGGGCCTTTTTCATGTAAGCCTGGTGGCTGCTGCGTCAATAATAATTGTTATTGTTGCGGCACTGGTTTTTTTTGGCGGTATCAACAGTTCTGGAATGGCTGGTATTTTTAAAATATTACTGGTTTTTGCAACTGTTTTTGTAGGAGGTATTCTTTCTTATAATGATTTGGGAGGATTGACGGGAATTCGTGAAAGTTTTCCTGCGTTTCCATGGCTCAGCCTTTTTGGTAAGGGCATTGAAGACAGTCTTTTTAGTTTATTTTCTATGGTGATTGGTGTTATTTCTACACAGACCTATGTACAGGCTCTGTTTTCGGCCAAGGATAGTGCAACGGCAGCAGCAGGCTGTGTCACAGCTGCATTGATTGTTATTCCTGTCGGGTTACCGTCAGTGATGATAGGTATGTATATGAATGCGATGCATCCGGAGATTAACGCTATTGATGCACTGCCGTTTTATCTATGTATATATTTGCCTGAATGGCTGGGGGGCATTGGTATTGCAGCATTGCTGCTGTCTTCGCTTGGTTCTATTTCTGGTCTTGCATTAGGAATTGGGACGATGATTTCACGAGATATTTTTAATGATTTATTCGGTCTTCGTGATGTAAAAAGATTATTGTGGATTAGTAGATTTTCAGTGCTGGCAGTTACATTTGGCGCAGTAATATTCGTTTTTCATTATCTTGATTCACTGGTTTTGCATTGGAATTATCTGTCAATGGCATTGCGGGGGGCAGGAATATTTTTACCATTGACATTTATTGTGTTTTTTAAAAGCTTAGTGCCAAAAGAGGCTGGCTTTGCCGCAATGATTGCTGGTATAATGGTAGCCTGCCTTTGGCCGTTTATTTTCCCGGATTCGGCAAATGCCTTATTCCCAAGCTTGGCTTTTAATTTGTTGTTTTTAGTACCGGGAGTATTATGGAGTTTATATAAAAATAAAGATAGGAGAGTTTGATATTCAGCATCACTTTGCCGCTATTGGCAGGTGATGCTTTTGCTTGAGTGGCAGTGCATCCTTAAAGCAACTGGTGTTTGCCTATATCTGTTGTGGTATAATATATGGTATAAATTTAATAAAAAAATCGATGCTTTTTCGGAAGGAGGACTGTTGTGAGCGTAAATTTTACACATCTGCATGTCCATACTCAATACAGCCTGCTTGACGGTGCCGCAAAAATAAGTGATCTGGTTGCTTATGCTAAAGAAATCGGAATGAAGAGCCTGGCGATAACAGATCATGGTGTAATGTATGGTGTCGTTGATTTTTATCAGGAGGCAATGAAGCAGGGAATCAAGCCTGTTATAGGCTGTGAAGTATATTTGACAAATGGATCACGATTTGAAAAAACTAACCGTGATGGGATGTACCATTTGATTTTACTGGCAGAGAATGACGAAGGTTATCACAATCTGATGAAGCTGGTTTCACTTGGACATTTAGAAGGGTTTTACTATAAACCTAGAATTGATAAAGATATTCTAAGACAATACAGTAAAGGTATTATCTGCATGAGCGCATGCATTGCCGGTGAGATTCCTGTGCAAATACTGCGAGGCAATTTAGAAGGAGCTGAAAACAGTTTAAAGGATTATCTGGACATTTTCGGGAAAGACAATTTTTTTCTGGAAATTCAGGATCATGACCTTGAAGAAGAACATACTGTTAATACTGAACTGAAACGCCTGGCAAAAAAATATGATCTTGGTTTAGTGGCTACTAATGATTCTCATTATGTGAAGCGCGAAGATGCAGATGCACAGGATGTATTGCTGTGTATTCAGACAACAAGTACTGTAGATGATCCTAAAAGAATGAAATTTCCTAATGATCAATTTTATTTAAAAAGTGAAGCTGAGATGCGCGAAAAGTTCGGTGATTGTCCTGAAGCTTTAGAAAATACAGCGAAGATAGCAGAGCGCTGCAACGTGGAATTGAGTTTTGGTCATTTATTGCTGCCGGAATTCCCTATTCCAAATGGATTATCGGCAGAGGAATATTTGCGTAAGCTGTGTTTAGATGGGATGCCGGGGAGGTATCCTGAGCCGACGCAGCAGGTTTTAGATAGGCTGGAATATGAATTAGGTATTATCAATAAAATGGGCTATGACTGTTACTTTCTGATTGTTTGGGATTTTATAAGTTACAGCCGCAGAAATGACATACCTGTAGGACCTGGCCGCGGAAGTGCGGCAGGCAGTATTGTCGCTTATCTTTTAGGGATTACTAATATTGATCCGCTGAAATATGATTTGCTGTTTGAACGTTTCTTAAATCCTGAACGTGTAAGTATGCCTGATATAGATACAGATTTCTGTTATGAAAAAAGGCAGCAGGTTCTGGATTACATTATTAATCGTTATGGACAGGAGAAGGTTGCCCAGATCATAACTTTTGGTACCTTACAGGCTCGCGCGGCGGTTCGTGATGTTGGCAGAGCGTTGGAAATGCCTTACAGCATGGTGGATAATGTAGCAAAACTTATTCCGCGTGATTTGGGTATTACATTAGAGAGAGCGCTGGAGGCCAGTAATGAGCTGAGAAGTTTATATGAAAACGATGCGAACATCAAACGCCTGATTGATCTTGCTCAAAGCGTGGAAGGCATGCCGCGTAATTCAGGTACTCATGCGGCGGGAGTTGTTATTGCCCCGGATGATTTGAAAAAGTATGTGCCGCTGCAGTTGTCGAATGAAAATTTTATTACAACTGAATATGATAAAGATAAGATTGAAAGCCTCGGACTTTTAAAGATGGATCTTTTAGGGCTGCGTACTTTGACAGTAATTGGTGATGCAATCAAGTTTATTTATGAAACTACTGGTGATAAACTTGATATTGATAAAATTCCTCTTGATGATGAAGCAACGTGCAGCATGCTGAGAAAGGGCGATACTCAAGGGGTATTTCAGCTTGAATCAGGCGGAATGACGAAACTGGTTATGGATTTGGGACCGGAAAGTTTTGAAGATCTTATTCCTTTAGTTGCATTGTATCGTCCTGGACCATTAGGAACGGGAATGGTAGAAGATTTTATTGCAGGACGTCATGGTGAAAAAACTGCAGAGATGCTGCATCCTTTATTGGAACCGGTTTTAAAAGATACTTTTGGCGTTATTCTTTATCAGGAACAGGTTATGCAGATCACTTCCGTTCTGGCAGGCTTCAGCCTCGGGCAGGCAGATATTCTGCGGCGGGCTATGGGCAAGAAAAAGGCTAAGGAACTGGATTCTATGCGTGAAGCCTTTATTGATGGAGCTCAACAAAAACATGGTATCAGTCCGCAGCTGAGCAGTGAAATTTTTGCTCTCCTACAGCATTTTGCCGGTTATGGGTTCAATAAATCGCACTCTGCCGCGTACGCATTAGTTGCTTATCAGACCGCTTATCTTAAAGCACACTGGCCTGCAGAATTTATGGCAGCTTTTTTGACAAGTGTCATCAGTGACAGCGAAAAGCTGAGCTGGTATATAAGTGTGTGCCGCAGTATGGGGCTGAAGATTTTACCGCCGGATGTTAATGAAAGTGGCCGAAGCTTTTCTGTAAATAAAGACAGGGTTATCCGTTTTGGTTTAGCAGGTGTGAAAAATGTAGGTGAAAATGCGATCGGCAGCATTTTACAGGCACGTAAAGAGGGACCTTTTAAATCTTTGATGGATTTCTGTAAACGGGTGGATAATAGAGCTGTTAATAAACGAATGTTGGAAAATTTAATAAAATGTGGCGCGATGGATTCCTTTGGTTATAAACGTTCCGAGTTGTTAGCCGTTGCAGAACAGGCTATGGACATGGGCAGTAATTATCAAAAAGATTATCAGAGCGGACAGATGGGACTATTTGGTGATGACAGTTTTGCTGATGTTAATGAGCTAAGAATACCTGAATTGGAAGAAATCCCCAAACGCACGATTTTGCAATATGAGAAGGAACTGATCGGTTTTTATGTAACCGGTAATCCTTTAGACGCTTATGTCGGTTCCTTGTATTATTACACTCCATTGCGTAAAATATCAGATGCCAGTGAAGTGCTTGACGGTAAATATTTCAGTGTTGCCGGCATAATTTCGGATTGCCGGATAAGAAATACGCGTCAGGGTGACAGTATGGCGATTTTAACATTAGAAGATTTTAACGGAAAGATGGAGATTGTGGTTTTTCCAAAAGTTTACCGTGACGCTGCCAGGCTGCTTTATCAGGAGAATGCAATCAGCGTGGAAGGAAAACTCAGTATCGATGAACGTGAACGAAAAATTCAGGCGTTAAAGATTAAACCTCTGCAGGAAGTGCCTCCTGATTTACATATAAAGATCATGAAAAAGGATGAAAATGGTATTGTCCAAAAAGGCTTAAAACAGATTTTTGAAAGTTTTTCGGGCGATACACCTGTCTATCTGCATCTGATAGATTCAGGAAAGATGATCAAGGTAGAGCGCTGTTTTTGGGTGGATGGGAAGAATGCCGGTGTTTATCAGGCTTTAGATGATTTATTGGGAGAAAATTGGTATTTAAAGGGGTGAAACCTTGTTGAAAAACAGGGTTTTGCTTGCCACAGTCAAGTAAAGAATGTTACAATAATAAATATGTAGTTAAAACCTTTGGCATAAATATAGAGGAGGGCTCACATGAATATCGTAGTATGTATCAAACAAGTTCCTGATACGGCAGAGGTCAAAATTAATCCTGAAACCAACACACTTATTCGCGATGGTGTTGAAAATATTATGAATCCTTTTGACCGTCAGGCATTGGAAACTGCCTTAATCCTTAAGGACACCAGCGGAGCGAAGGTCACCGTCGTTTCGATGGGACCGCCGCAGGCGACGGATATTTTGAAAGAGGCCATTGCAATGGGAGCTGACGACGCTGTTTTAATCAGTGACAGGGCTTTGGCTGGTTCTGATACTCTGGCTACAAGTGTTGCTTTAGCAGCTGCTGTACGTAAGGTAGGAGAGTGCGATTTGGTTTTATGCGGTAAACAGGCAATTGATGGTGATACTGCTCAAGTTGGACCTGAAATGGCCGAACATCTTGGCATTCCACAGGTTACCGGGGCTTTAAAAGTAGCGTTGGGAGCAGATGGAAGACTGCTTGTTGAACGAGAGAATGAAAGCAGCTGCCAGACTTTGGCTGTTACATTGCCGGCTGTAGTTACTGTTACTAAATCTGAAAAAGAACCTCGTTTTGCCAGTATCAAAGGAAAAATGAAAGCAAGAAAAGCAGAGATTCCCGTAATGGGTGCGGCTGAGTTGGAGATTGATCCGAAAGTGATAGGGTTATCAGGTTCTCCGACTAAAGTTTTGAAAATCTTCACCCCGTCCGTACCACAGATCGAAAGCGAAATAATCAATGAAGAAGATACAGACAAAGCTGTTGATATGCTGATCGAAAAATTGGTACAAGCGAAAATTATTACTCATTGAGGTGAATGAAGATGGCTATTTGTGTAGATAGAGAAAAATGTATCGGCTGTGAATCCTGTATAGCAGTATGCCCGGTTGGCGCGCTCAATATGGTTGACGGTAAGGCTAATATCGATCAGGACACCTGTATCGCCTGTGGCGCCTGCATAGGGGAATGCCCTGTTGAGGCAATTGAACGTGAAGAGATTGTCCGTGAGGTAAAGAATAAAGAAGGTAAAGATTTATGGGTCAATGTTGAATTAGAAGACGGAGAGCCTGTTGGTGTTGTTTATGAATTGCTTGGTGTCGGCGCCGAATTGGCGGCTAAAGCAGATCAGAAATGCTGCGCTGTTTTGATTTGTAAAGAAGCTGGCAGCTTGCCGCAGAAACTATTTGCAGCCGGTGCTGATATTGTTTATGTTGTAAGCGGACCTGAGTATGCAGAGTATAATACTGATATTTATACTAATGCTTTTTGTGAATTGGTTGAAACCTATAAACCAAATGCTGTTTTATGCGGAGCTACTGTAGATGGCCGAGATCTTGCCCCTCGTATCGCCGCACGTTTAGGCACAGGTCTTTGTGCTGATTGTACGGCATTGGATATCAATGGAGAACTGGTAGAATGGACACGTCCTGCTTTGGGCGGTAATATTCTGGCTACGATAATCTGTGATGAGCATCGTCCGCAGATGGGCACTGTACGTCCTAAGGTCTTTAAGGCAAAGGATGTCGATGCATCTAGAAGCGGCGAAATTGTAAATTATACTGTAAAAAATGCTGTTACATCTAAGGTAGAGTTAGTTCGCAAAGAGATTTTGGGGGCCAGTGGCGCTATTAAAATAGAAGATGCGGAGATTATTTGTTCAGGCGGTCGTGGATTAGGCAGCTGTGATAATTTCAAAATGCTCGAAGAATTGGCTGCTTTATTTGAACATGGCAGTGTTGGGGGGTCTCGCGCTGTTGTCGATGAAGGTTGGGTAGATCATGCGCATCAGGTTGGTCAATCTGGCAAAACTGTAACGCCTAAAATTTATTTTGCGTTTGGTATTTCCGGTGCTATACAGCATTTAGCTGGTATGTCTGCTTCTGATATTGTTATTGCCATTAATAAAGATGCCAATGCACCAATTTTCAAGGTTGCTCAATATGGTATCGTAGGCGATGCACGTGAAATTTTGCCCAAGCTGATCGCTAAAATCAAAGCTGTTAAAGAGGCTTAAGCTTTAAACTTGGAGGAAAAACCTGTGTGGAAGGTAGTATACATTGCGCAGACCGCTGAAGCGGCTGCCAGGATCAAAGAAGTATTAGCCGCGAACGGTTTTTTGACGCAGACTAAAACTACGAATTCCAAGCACGGTGGCGTATATGAAATCAGTGTGCCGCTTTCCGAAGCTGAAGATGCGTATGAGGTCATTTGCGAAAACAAGTTTCAGTTGTAATTCTAAGGAGGCCGGGCAATGAAGAAAACAAAAATCATTTGCACCGTTGGTCCCAGTACTGATAATATCCCGCTTTTAGTTTCTATGCTGAAAGCGGGAATGGATATGGCCCGCTTTAATTTTTCACATGGAAGCCATTCTGAACATGCCCAAAGATTGGGGCTTGTCAGAGAGGCGGCTGAACAAGTCAATAAACCGATCGCTATGATTGCCGATACCCGGGGGCCTGAGATGCGCCTGGGTATTTTTGAACATGATAAAATTACGTTGCAGGAGGGCGAATCTTTTTGTCTGACAACGAAGGAGCAGATCGGTAATGAACAGATTGCTTCAGTTAATTATTCAGGTTTACCTGATGAATTAAAAGTAGGCGATGCTATTTTATTGGCTGATGGATTACTTTCTTTAGAGGTAGAACGCATCAACGGAACTGAAATCTATACGAAAGTAGTGCATGGTGGGCAGCTGGGTTCACGTAAAAGAGTCGCCTGTCCGGGTGTGGAATTAAAACTGCCTTTTTTGTCTGAGCAGGATATAAAAGATATTACTTTTGCAATAGAACATGATATGGATTATATTGCAGCGTCTTTTGTACAAAAGGCAGAGGATGTTCTTGCGATCCGTAAGGTTTTAGAAGCCGCAGGATCGGGGATGGGGATTATTTCCAAAATTGAGAATCAGGCAGGTTTTACGCATATTGATGAAATCATAGAAGTTTCTGATGGCGTGATGGTTGCGCGTGGTGATTTGGGAGTAGAGATTCCCGCTGAATATGTTCCTTTGGTGCAGAAAGAAATTATCAGGCGCTGTAATAAGGCCGGTAAGCCTGTGATTACAGCTACGCAGATGCTGGAAAGCATGGTCAACAGTTATCGTGCAACCCGTGCAGAGGCCAGTGACATCGCTAATGCTATTTTTGATGGAACTGATGTTATTATGCTGAGCGGTGAAACTGCTTCAGGTTCGTATCCGCTGGAAGCAGTTCAGACGATGGCCAAGATAGCATTGCGAACAGAAGAGGCATTGGATTATGCCGCTATTTTTAAAGGAAAAGGTATTAGTGATAAAATACATTCTACTGAGGCTATAAGTCATGCTACAGTGCAGATTGCACAGGAACTGGATGCAGACGCTATTGTTACGGTTACTGAATCTGGTTTTACGGCTCGAATGATTGCTAAATACAGGCCTAAGTGTTATGTTGTAGGCGTTTCACGGATACCTGCAAGGGTAAGGGCGATGCAGTTTTACTGGGGAGTAAGGCCGCTTTTGGGGCCTTCCAGTGATAATACTGATGAAATGATTGAGATATCATTGAAATGTGCACGTGAACACGGTTATGTCAAAGACGGTGACTCGGTTGTCATTACAGCTGGAGTTCCTGTCGGTAAACCAGGTTCAACGAATTTGATTAAGGTGGTTAATGTGGGAAATAAATTAGTAAGCGGTGTTGGTATAGGTAAACGTTCGGTTACAGGTAAAATATGCACTGCTGTTACATTGACAGATTTTAAAGAAAAGTTTAAACCTGGTGATGTTTTAGTAGTTGGAGTATTGCCGGATGAAGCGGCAGCTTATGCGTCTAAAGCAGCTGCTATTATTGCAGAAGAGGGTGGACTGACATCTTCAGTGGCCATCATAGCAATTAATTGTAGTATTCCTGTAGTTGTTGGCGCTGAAAATGCGCTTAACCTGCTTAAAGACGATATGGAAGTAACTGTGGATACTGTAAGCGGTATCGTTTATGAAGGTGCTATCAATATTTAATAGAGGATAGAGGTAGAGATGGCTGAAGAATCAACCAGGATAGTTCATGGTCCTACGTTTAAAAATCTTTTAGATAATGTAACTAAGCTGGAAAAACAGACACAGAAAAAAGACCTGTCCTCAGATGAGAAAAGTGTTCTGGCACAGGATCTGCTCAGTTGTCTTCTGGATGCGTTAGATATGCAGTCTGAGGCGGTTATGTCGCAAAGCGTCAAGGAACAGATGTCATTGACGATTGAGCGAATAGTACGCCGTTTTAAGCTTTTGGCAGAACAGGGAATAGCCTGCGAAGCCTGTTTGGAGAAATTAAAGAATTCCTGCATCTATTTCATGCGTGCTAAACATGAAATTTTAGCAAAAGAGATAGTAGCTGTTTTTCAGCCTGTTTTAGTGACAAATTCGCATCTGCGTGCAGAAGGCATACGTAAATTGGGTATGCTTGGCTGCCTGGCAATGAAAGATGGACTGCCGGAGGTAACGATACAGTGTGCGAATATAGTGGTTATTGTAAGCAATGAATTAACAGAAACAGATGCTGATTTGGAACAGGAATTGCTGCAGATGCTGCAGGATATGGCAGTTATGGCTGCTAGAATGCGTGATGAAGCCAGATTTTCTGCTATTGTATCCAAAGCTGTTGTACGTTACAGTGCAGAGAGTACTGTCTATGCCGGTTCTAAAATGGTAGAATTTTTGCTGACGCTATTTTTTACGGCTTCGGACAGACGTTATGTTAATGCATTACCAATGTTGCGTTGGATGAGTTTGTTATTGACCAATAATAAATCATTAACTGCAGAAGAATTACAGTATTTTGTGCGTGAATGGACACAGCTGATTGCACAGATTGCCCGGAGAAAATGGGAAAATGAGACCAGGCAGTTAATGGACGGATTATTTGTTTTTCTGGTGCGTGAAAAAGATTTTGCCTTAACGCGTAGTACGCTGATGAATATTGCCTTACATTTTCAAATGTATGCAGGCTGGGATGGTTTTGCTAACGCGTTTAAATTATATGCTCCGTGGCAGAATTTTATGCTGGTTTTACTTGATCAGGCTGTTTCCAGCAGGCGCAGTCAGCAGCAACGGGAACAAATAGGCAGTTTGGTGCTGCGTACTCAGCGGGATTTGATAACTGCTGTGGCGAGACTGACTATGCAGGAAGAAATGACTGTATACGGAGAGTGGCTGCAGTTTGGTTTATCTGCTGCTAAAAGTGAAAAAAATAAGATCAGAGTACGCAGACTGGTACAGTTAACAGTGGGCTATTGGGCTTCTCAGCAGCCGCGTACAAGCAGAGAACAGCTTAAACATTTACTATATGTCTTTGAACCAGATTTGGTAAAGGGAAAATATCTGGAGCTGTTGGAGAAAGTAAGATAGCTTAAATATCTGAATTGGTAAAAATAATAGTTAATAAAAAAGACGTTTTTCCTTGGAAAGACGTCTTTTTTATTTTCTCGTTCACTATTTTTTCACAAATATCATTAGAATGAGAGGGAGTATAGTGCAAGAATAAAGAATACCTGAAAATAATGGAGGTGTAACAATGCAGTTGTACCGCTGGCGAGCACGCAGTATGGCAGGAAAACTTTACCAGGGAAGTTATTTAGCTGACAGTAAACAGGAAGTAGCAGCATTTTTACACGAAAATTATGATTATATTACTGGGATAGAAGAAGTACAAAGTTTCACTGTTAAAATAAGCCGTTTGTTTAATAGTGGTAAAGTTAATGACAAAGAACGCAGCCGTTTTTTTCAGCAATTGGCAGCCATGATTGGCAGCGGTATTCCGTTGTGCAGAGCATTGGAACTTTTAAAAACACGCTGCCCGGTTTCTTTAACAAATGTCTGCTGTTTATTGATTGCTGATTTACAAGCTGGAAAAGCGTTGTCTGCTGCGATGAAAAAACACGTACATATTTTTAGACCTGTTACTGTGTCAGTAATTGAGGCAGGAGAACAAGGGGGCATCTTACAGGAGATGTTGTCTGAACTGGCTGTTTATTTTGGGCAGAAGGAAGAAATAAACAGATTTTTAAAGAATATCTGCTTATATCCATGTTTGGTATTATCATTAGCTATAGTAACTGGTTGCTTATTTGTAGTTAAATTACTACCATTGTTTGCCGACTTATATCAGTCTTTTGACCTTGTTCCAACGTTGCCTTTACAGGTAATGATGTTTGTACGTGAAATTGCTGTTAAATATTGGCAGGCAGCAGCGTCTTTAAGTTTATTTATTTTATATTATTTATGGCAGCGAAGGTATAGTCTGCTGAAATGGTGCTTCTGCCTGCCTCTTATCGCAGGTTATCGACAGACGTTTTTGGAAATACGATTTTGCAAAATACTGTCGTTGCTTCTTAATAGTGGAATTTCGTTGCCGGTGTCGATAAAAACTGCTGCTGCTGGAAGTGCGGATAAAAAAATGACTGCAAAAGCAATGCTTTTTTCAGAAGCGATCGTTCGCGGCAGCGATATTACCAAGGCAGCAGCATTAGCTTCTCCGCTTTTTAGTTCACTGACCATAGAATTTTTAATCGTCGGAGAAAGTTCAGGGGCTTTAGCAACGATGCTTAAGGAAGCAGCATTATTACTGGAGCAGGATTTTACCGCAAGTTTAAAAAATTTTAAAGTTTTATTGGAACCTGTACTTTTAATTATTATATCGTTAGTGATTGGTGCTATGATTTTTACAGTAGCGTCACCTTTACTGACTTTTTTAACGGAAATACCTGAATACGAATGATGGAAGTGTTATGATGAATTTTTATAAAAATTTATGTGGAAGAAAAGGTTTCACTTTGATTGAACTGGTGGCTGTAACGGCTATGTTGGGTGTGTTGGCTGGAATGCTTCTGCCGTCTATTGATTCAGCTAATAAAAAAGCTAAAAATGCCAAACTGAAAAATGATCTTTTAACAGTGGACAGTGCGATTCAGTTATATAAAATGGAAAAGGGTAAATGCCCAGAAAAATTAGAAGATTTGGTGAGTGAATACATTGCCAGAAATAAAGGTTTTCAAGATGCTACTAATACTGTTTTTTCTTATGCCATTGCTGATAATGGACTGAATTACATCCTTAAAGGTAATGATGCCGAAGGAAAAGAAGTTGTTTCAGATGGCAGTAAGCAGTCGTAATAATTCTGGATTCACACTTGTTGAAATACTGCTTTATATCAGCTTTTATGGCTTAGTTATGGCATTATTGATTCCTTGTGCAGAGGGTATTATTAAAGTAGACAACCGTTTGGAGATGGAAGGGTTTTGTCAGCGACTGGCGGCGGAAGTAACTGCGTTGCAGCAGGCAGCTCTTTGGGGAGCGGGCTTACAGAATAAGTTGACTGTTGATTTAGACCAACAGTGTTATTATGTTTATCGCGAAGGTAAAATTGTAAAAAAAGTAAGGCTTCAGGAAATCGGGCAGGGAAGTCTGTATTTTTACAGTCCTAATACTTCAATAATACGCTTTTCTGCAGAAGGTGCACCGCAGGTTTATTTTTCGGTTTTAATAAAAAATAGACGGCAGCCACAGCTGGTAAAAAAGTTTGAAGTACAGCCTGTAACTGGAAGGGTCGTTGTAAGTGAAATTAAATAAGCAGGGATTTATGTTGATTGAGGTGATGCTGGTTTTACTGCTTGTCAGTATTACCTGCTGTTCATTATTGACAGGTTATAAGGCTTGCGTTTTAGCAATGCAGCAATATAATCGGCTGGAACTGGCATTTGAATTGTTGGAAGTAAGGAACGTGGAGGCGGCAGATGCTTTAGCGGCAGAGCAGGGGCTGTTTATTGAACGTAAGGAATTTATTGATAACTTGCAAATTAAACAGGAAATAATTACAGTCAGAGAATGCAGAAATCAAAAGGTGCTTGTTAATAAGGTGCGTTATGCATTGTCGGAATAAAGGATTTTTATTAGTCGAATTAAATTTGGCTTTAATATTTATTATAACGACGAGCCTGCTGTTTGCAGGCGGGGTGCGACAGCTGCTGCAGGGCTGGCAGCGTATACAGTCTGACATTATGCTGCGGCGGGCTGCAAATTACAGTTTCTCATTACCTGAGAGAGAATTGTTTTTACATGCAGCAACAGTAACAATCAGTAATACAGGGTATAAAGGCAGCAGTAAAATAATTTGTCAGGATGTTTTTGGCAGTCGTCAGATAACATTTTATCTGAGTGGTAATATTTTATATCGTCAAACTAAAAGTAATTCTTTGAAAGGCGTTAATGTTTTGTCTTTAGCATCTGTAAAGATCGAAGAGTTTCGGGCAGAACGTTTGAATTACAGAGAATTGATGCTGACCATAAAAATCCAGGATACTAAAAGCGGAAGAAGGATAACCAGCAGTAAGGTACTGCTTTTAGGTAATGGAGTCATTGAAGGATGAAAATAAACAGATATAGCAGAGGCAGTGTAAGCATTGTTGTATTGTTGGCATGTGTTGTGTTGAGCGGAGCTGTTCAGGCATTATATTATTCGTTGCGCGAAGAAATTGAGGCTGAAAGCAAAATTGTTTTACATAATCAGCTGCAGGCTGCAACTGGTGATGTTATGAGTTGTGTGCTGAGAAAAGAGCAGAGTAGTAATCTGACAGAAAGCTTTAGGCTTGAAGAGCAAATGTTATATCCTGGTCAAAAAGTAATGCAGACAGAAGTTGTTTTAGAAAGAGCTGAAAGTCTGCCAGGGCGTAAAGTGAGTGTTATTTCAATAGCAGATGATATGCAAATAAGATTGGCAGAGGTTTGTTTACAGCCGCCGTTAGGACGCGGACAGGAGTTTTACGAAAATACTTTAACTGCTGGTCGTAAGATAAATGGTGATTTCAATAAGTATAATGATTTAATCTGTGTTGGTGAAGCAGGTGATATTTTAGAGACATTGGACATAGGCGCTTATAAAAAATGGAGCCACTATAGTTTTTTGACCGATGACGAATATCGCCAGTTGGGGTTTGGTAAGGGAATTTATTATAGTGATGATTTATATGGGGCAAGGTTACCTTGTATAGTGGAAGCATTAAAGGGGGATGCTTTCCTGATTTCCGAAAAGAATATTACTATAGAAAACAATTTACATTTGTTGGGAAGAGTAACGATAGTAGTTGGTGATAATCTGATTATTGGTGATAATGTGCAAATGGAGCGGGCGTTACTGATAGTGAAGAATAATTTAAGGATTGGTACTAATTGCAGAATAAAAGGGATTGTAGCAGCTGGAGGTGAAATAACTATTGGTGTTAATTTTTCACTGCAGCGTCGTGAGGATGTTTTGGAACCTTATTTTGCAGCGATGTATTTAGAATGAATATAAAAATAACCTTGCCTATGGCAAGGTTATTTTTATATTTAATTATATCTAAATTATTTTAATTCAATACTTTCACCTGGTGCTACAATTAAAACTTTAGATTTCGTGCTTTTTTCGACAGCTTCTTTAAATTTAACTGGATCCTGAGCAATCAAAGGCCATGTATTATAATGGATTGGAATTACATATTCAGCTTGTAAGAATTCGGCTGCAATAGCTGCGTCTTTTGGTCCCATTGTGAAATTATCACCAATGGGGAGAACTGCATAATTAAAGGCATCCAATCGTTGTAAAAGCTGCATATCGCCAAATAAAGCGGTATCGCCGGCAAAATAAAGTTTAGTACCATAGAAATCGACAATAAAACCGCAGGCATGTCCACCAGGAATGCCGCTGCCATGGAATGCTAAAGTAAGGCGCACTTTACCAAAAGGAAATTCGTGCGTCCCACCCAAATGCATAGCATGGTTTTCCACGCCGGCTTCACTAACAACTCCGCAAACCTCAGCCGTGGAAATAATTGTTGCATTGCACGCTTTAGCAAGCTCTATTGCACTGCCAAGATGGTCGAAATGGCCATGAGAAACAAAAATATATTCAACTTTAAGATCATTGATATCCTGGGTGCTGCCATCGAGATAAGGATCAAAAATAATAGTATGTCCTTCATGTGTCATAGTGAAACAAGCGTGATTGATGAACTTAAAAGTAGTGGGCATAATTTATCAACTCCTTAAAAAATTCTTTATTTATATTATAACATAGAAGATGCGTATTTTTTGTGAAGAAGCTGAATAAAACTTTACAGTATCAGTAGAAATGGGGTAAAATTTAACTATCAATATATAATAAGCAGGAGAAGTGACGTGAACTTAAAAAAACAACAATTAATAGCTATTTCTTTGGCTTTTTGCTGTGCTGCGGTGATGCCGCTTCAGGCAGAAGCGAGGAAGAAAGAGAATAAAACCAATGAAACTCAGCCTGTAGTATCATCTGTACCGCAACCACGCAGTCAGAAGCAGGTATTGATACAGAATACCCCGACCGAATCGCGGCGTATTACAACGCCTAATCAATCTAAGGTACAGGTGCGTACTATTGCGGCAGCGCCGCAGTTGACTGCGAAAGAAGCTAAAAAGGCGGCTAAAGAGAAAGAAAAAGAAGCGAAAAAGAAGTCTAAAGAAAAAAATAAAACTAAGCAGCAAAAAAACGAGACTCCAATAATCAACAGAAATAATGATAAAGCAGGCAGTTCTGCCACCGCTCAAGGAACTTTGCCTAAGACGGTTGTAAGTCCTGCCTTGCCGGTCGGTTATCAGGAAATTGGTATTTTTGGAGAAGCGGTCGCCAGTAAATCTCAGGCTGTGGCTTTGCTAAAACAAAATAATCCGGATTTAAAATTGACCTGCAGTGCAGAAGAAATTGTTGATTTATACTGGCAGGAAGCCAGTCGCGAAGGAGTGCGCCAAGATCTTGCTTTTGCCCAGGCTCTTGTAGAAACAGGTTTTTTCCGTTTTGGCGGCGATGTGAAGCCGGAACAGAATAATTTCTGTGGACTTGGTACTACAGGCGGCGGTGTAAAAGGGGCACATTTTAAGACTCCTGAAATTGGTGTACGTGCACATATTCAGCATTTATTAGCCTATACTACGCAGAAGCATCCTTCGACGAAGATCGTTGATCCGCGTTATGATTTGGCTCATGCTATCAGATTAGAGCGTGGATTGTGTGATACCTGGTATAAGTTGAACGGTACCTGGGCCATGAGCCCTAATTATAGTGAAAAAATTATGGGAGTATGGCAGAGAATGCTGGGAATAGAAGCTGTAGAAACAAAATCTGAAAAATATAAAAATGAGCATGATAAAAAAGATAACAAGGTGAAAGAGGAAGTAAATACGACAGAAGATCAGCATAAAATGCGTGAACTTGTTGATGAACTGTTGAAGAAAAATAAATAATGTAAGTGCACAGTCAGGTGACTGTGCATTTTGCGTTTCTAAAATTTGAAGAGGTGAACATTTTATGCATATCGTTTTAGTAGAACCAGAAATTCCGGGTAATACGGGAAATATTGCACGTTTATGTGCAGCGACAGGTTGTCATTTGCATTTAGTGCGGCCGTTAGGATTTTCGGTCGAAGATAAATATTTAAAACGTGCTGGATTGGATTATTGGGACCTGGTAGATGTGCACTACTATGACAGCGTTTATGAAGTGCTGGAAAAGTATAAGGATAATGCTAAGTTTTTGCTGACAACAAAAGCACATAAGCGGTATACTGAAGTATGCTACGAAAAGGATAGCCTGTTGATTTTTGGTAAGGAAACGGCAGGATTACCTGAGAAACTGCGTATGGAATACGAAGACTGCTGTGTGCGTATCCCGATGATTGCTGAAGCAAGATCGCTTAACTTATCAAATTCAGTTGCTATCGTTGCTTATGAAGCTTTGCGGCAGCAGGATGATTTTGCCGGCTTGACAGTTTAATTATTTTGGAGGTGGGCTATGTTTGTTTTAAAAGAGTTTGAATTTGATGCGGCTCATTATTTACCAGAATATAATGGTAAATGCGAAAGACTGCATGGGCATACTTATAAATTAGTCGTGAAAGTAGAGGGAACTCCTGATAAGGAAGGCATGGTAATCGACTTTATCCGTCTTAAGAATATTGTCAAGGAAGAGGTTTTAAGTAAATTGGATCATGCCTGTCTTAATGATATTTTAAAGCAGCCTTCAGCAGAAAATATTTCTGTTTGGGTGTGGCAACGTTTACAAAAAATGCTGCAGGGACCCAACTATAAGCTTTATGAAGTCGAGGTCTGGGAAACTAAAACCAGCGGCTGTATTTACCGAGGTGATCTATAATGAAGGATGTACAGGGTGAATTAGATCGTCGTAATATACCGTTGAAGCATGTTGGTATCAAAGATCTGCGCTGGCCGATAGCATTGAAAGATAAAGAAAAGGGAACGCAGAACACGGTTGCTACAGTAAGTCTGGCGGTTGATCTTCCTCATGATCTGCGCGGAACGCATATGAGTCGTTTTGTAGAGTGCCTGCAAACGCTAGGACCAGTGACATTAGGTTCTTTAGAAAATATTCTTGACCATTTGAAGGACCGGCTGCAGGCAGAAAAGGCTTTTCTGCAATTAAATTTTCCATATTTTATTTATAAAACGGCTCCTGTCAGCGGGCAGAGAGCACCGCTGGATATCGATTGTGTTTATACGGCTGAAAAGGATGAGCAGTTTTTATTGCGCATTTCTGCGGAGATTCCTATTCAAACCTTGTGCCCATGCTCGAAAGAGATCAGCGCTTATGGCGCTCATAACCAAAGAGCTTTGGCTAAATTGGAAATTAGATCTGCTGAAATGGTTTGGCTGGAAGAACTGGCTGCTATTGCTGATGCAGGAGCAAGCGCGCCTGTTTACGGTCTTTTGAAACGTCCTGATGAAAAGTTTGTAACTGAGCAGGCCTATGATAATCCGCGTTTTGTTGAAGACGCGGTCCGCGAAATTGCTTTGCGTCTGGAAGCCGATAAACGCATAATATGGTATAAAGCAACTGTGGAAAGCATTGAAAGTATCCATAATCATAACGCTTTTGCTTGTGTCGAAAAGGGTTGGAAGGACGTGGAGATATGATTCTGAAGCTGGAACCGCAAACATTGGCCAATGAATTCAGTCAATTGGGTATTCATCCTGCCAGTGAAGCGATTTTTTTGCATAAAAGTGAAATTGTTCCCTTAAAAATTTTGGATATCCGTACTCCTGCTGCCAATATTATCAAACAGGAAATGCTGGCTTGTGGTGGAGATTGTGCAATTCCAGCCGGCTGTGTAGTTTGTGCTGAAGAACGGGTAGATGTAATTCTTCTGGGAACATATAAACATTATGCCAGGCTGCTGGAAAAATTAACGCAGATGCCTTATTTTGGTATGGCAGGAATAAAAAGTGAATTGATTGCTATATTAGATGCGCCGATTCCTCAAACTATTTTAGCTGACGGCAGGACACTGAATTATGATAAAATGTTGGTGATGGGTATTTTAAATATTACACCAGACTCGTTTTACGCAGGTTCGCGTGTGCCGCAGTTGGAACAGGTAGTGGAAAAGGCAGGCGAAATGCTTAGACAAGGGGCGGCTGTTTTAGACATTGGCGGGGAATCTACTCGCCCTGGCAGTGATGCCGTAACTGCAGACGAGGAACAAAAGCGTGTTGTTCCTGTTATCAAGGCATTGAAAGAGCGTTATCCGGCTTGTGTTATTTCTATCGATACTTATCGTGCCTCGACGGCAGAGGCGGCTTTAGCAGCCGGCGCAGATATCATTAACGATGTTACTGCGATGGAAGGTGATGCTGCTATGTCTGACTTAGTTGTCGGCAGTAAAGTACCGATTATTTTAATGCACATGCGAGGCACGCCTAAAAATATGCAGCAAAACTGCGAGTATAAAAATGTAGTAACAGAGGTTGCAGCTTATTTGCTGCAACGGGCTAAAGTCCTGGAAAACCGTGGCGTGGCAAAAGAAAAAATAATTTTTGATCCCGGCATTGGTTTTGCTAAAAATATTGAACAAAATCTGCAATTGATGCAGGGGCTGAAATCACTGACAGGTTTAGGCTATCCTGTATTGCTTGCTGCTTCACGCAAAAGTACTATTGGAAGTGTGCTCGGCGGAATTCCAGCAGAAGAACGCCTGGAAGGTACGATTGCTGCCAGTTGTCAGGCTGTGTATGCAGGAGCTCAAATGGTACGAGTGCATGATGTACAGGAAAATCTGCGGGCTATAAGGATGCTGGAGGCAATTTTATGTCCATCGCATATATAGCTTTAGGCAGTAATTTAGGTGATAAGGAAGCTAATCTCAGACAGGCTTTAAAAATGCTGTTGGTAAAAGGACTGCAAATAAGGTCTGTATCAAGCTTTTTTAAAACTGAACCTTATGGTGTTACAGATCAACCTGAATTTATTAACGCTGTTGCTTGTGTGAAAACTGATTTAGCACCAGAAAAGTTGCTGAAGCTGCTTTTGGATACTGAACTGGAAATGGGTCGGGTGCGATTACGGCATTGGGGTGAAAGAAATATAGATTTAGATTTACTTTTGTATGATGATCTGATCTATTATAGTGAAAAACTGGTACTGCCGCATCCTGATATGCAAAACAGACTTTTTGTACTGCAGCCGCTGTCAGAAATTGCTGCAGATAAAATACACCCTGTTTATAAAAAAAGTATTCAGAACCTTCTAAAATCTTTGACAGACGGAGATGAATGAGATGAATTGCTGCGCTAATTTAAGTAACCTGGTGATCTACCGAGCTCTGTTATCCGACCCGATCGTAAATGCTCTGCGCAGGCCTAAAGAATTTTTTGCGCCGGAACTGGAAGGTTTGCTGCTGGTTGCTGCTGAAGAAAAAGGCCTGACAGGGATTATTCCTTTGGAGTATTTGCTGTCGGCAATCGTGCATGAGCAGAATGTGTTTTCTGCTGTTGCCGAAAAAAATGACGGTAAAATTGGTGAAGGACTGGCAAGAGCTGCAGCGCATGATATTGTAATTATGCGCGAGTTCGTCGATGATGTTTTTAATCGTTATAAAAACCATCCACTGCTGGGGAATTATACGCCGACAGTGTTCAGGCCTTTGCCGGGACGCAGTAAGCTGGAAAAAATTTTACTGCATGCTGAAGGTGATGCAAACGGGCGGCAAGCTGTAGAAATTTTATGCAGTTATTATAATGACTATGGTTATGGCGCAATGCTGGACAACGGTGCCTTTGCCTGGAATGGCGAACTGGAATGCCTGTCTGGTACTAAAAACTATTCTGATATGACTTTTGATAAGCTGTATGGTTATGATTATCAGAAAGAAGAATTGATACGCAATACGGAAGCTTTTTTAGAAGGAAAGCCTGCTAATAATGTATTGCTTTTTGGCGATCGTGGTACTGGCAAATCATCATCTATCAAAGCTCTCGGCAATGCATTTTTTGAAAAAGGTCTGCGGATGGTTGAAGTAAAACGCCATGACTTTGCCGGATTGCCAAAGGTGATGCAGGAATTGAGCCGTTGGGGCAAAAAATTTATCGTTGTTTTAGATGATTTGTCTTTTGAAGAATTTGAAGTGGAATACAAAGCGTTAAAATCCATTTTAGATGGTGGGCTTGAAGTAAAACCTGATAATGTGTTGTTCTATGCTACTTCCAATCGCCGTAATATTATCAAGGAAGTGTGGCAGGATCAGAATATGAGCGAGCTGCATAGCCGCGACAGTATTAACGAAAAAATTTCTCTGGCTGACCGTTTCGGTATAAAATTATTTTTTGATTCGATGGATCAGGAGCAGTATTTCCGTTTGTTGGAAAATAAAGCTGAAGCCGAAGGGCTGGATATTCCAAAAGAAGAGCTGCGTGCTGCTGCGGTAAAGTGGGAAATGAGTCACACCGGGCGCAACGGCAGGATTGCGCGACAGTTGTTAGACTATCTGCACGGCAGATCTTAGGAGTATATAAAAATGATTGAACTCAGTAAAGATAAGATTATTGAACGTTTTCGAAGCTACGTCGCTTTGGATACGGCTTCTGATGATAAATCAGAAACTTCGCCCAGTACGGCAAAGCAGTTAAAGCTGGCAAAACTACTGAAGTCTGAACTTTCAGGTTTGGGTTTGGAGGACGTAGTACTTACAGAATATGGTTACGTACTGGCTGCATTGCCGGCTAATACGAATGAAAAACTGCCTGTTATCGGGTTGCTTGCTCATATGGATACCAGTAATGAAGCATCGGGAGCGAATATCAAAATGCAGGTGCATTCTGCCTATGACGGCAGTGAGCTGGACCTTGGCAAAGGGGTTAAATTGAGCCCGAAGGACTTTCCAGAATTAAAAAATTATCTGGGACAGGAAATTATAACCTCGGACGGTACGACTTTGCTGGGAGCCGACGACAAGGCTGGAGTATGCGCTATTGTTTCAGCCTGTGAGTATTTACTTGCACATCAGGAAATCAAGCATGGCAAGATACTTTTGGCGTTTACACCTGACGAAGAAATAGGACGGGGAACGGAGCATTTTCCTCTGACAGATTTTAGTGCTGATTTTGCCTACACAGTTGACGGAGGCGCTGTTGGTGAATTGAATTATGAAACCTTTAATGCCTGCAATGCCACGGTGACATTTTATGGAGTTTCGGTACATCCTGGTTCTGCTAAAAATAAGATGCGGAACGCTGTGACGATGGCAGCCAAGTGGCAGATGCTGCTGCCTGCCGGCGAGCGTCCTGAATATACTGAGCTGTATGAAGGGTTTTATCACAGTCTGCGTATCAATGGCGGTACGGATAAAGTTGAGCTGGAAATGATTTTGCGCGATCATGACAGGAAGAAGCTGGAAGATCGTAAAAAACTGCTGCTGCATATGGCGGATTGTCTGAATGCTGAATACGGCGCGGGCAGCGTTGTTTGTAAAATGGAAGATGTCTATTGTAATATGAAGGAATATATTATGCCTGTTTATGAAATAATTGAACGGGCTGAAAATGCAATGCGTGCAGCTGGAATCGAGCCGCATCTAGTACCTGTACGAGGTGGTACTGACGGTGCAAGGCTTTCAGAAATGGGGCTGCCATGTCCCAATATCTTTACCGGCGGGCATAATTTCCACGGGCGTTTTGAATATTTGCCGGTGCCTTCCCTGCTAAAATGTGTGGAAGTGCTGGTTAAACTGGTGCAAAAGTAGGCGGAATGATGGGCGAAGAGAAATAAAACAGAAAAACTGACAGTTGCAGCTTTGCTGACGGCAGTATTTGCCGTTACGGCGCTGCTCTTTAAAGGTTTTGTTATTATACCTATACCATCAATAACGGAATTAAGGCCTGTTAATGCATTTCCTTTGATTTTTGGTCTGTTGTTTAGCAATTAGGAGCTGTTGCCTCGGCTTTCTGTATTCTTTTTCTTCAACTATTCCAATGAAATCGGTCAGTTGGCGATTTTGATACCCATGAGTATTTTAGCAGTAGCGATGCTGCTGAGCATGGTAAAATAATAAAACTCCCGTCTTGAATAAAGACGGGAGTTTTATTATTTATTTACGCTTCATATTTTGCAGCAGGGCTTTATCTGCATCGCTGACACGGAAGGATTCACGACATTTCTGAAGGGCTTTGTTGTAAGTAAAGTCATCAAGTTCATTATTTTGAAAAAGTACCATTGTTTTAGCTCGCTGCTTGACGAAGCACAGCGATAAAGCCCAGGCTACGGCCATTTTTACGTAATAACCTTCGTGTCGTACATTGTTCAGTTCTTTCAGTGTACTGTCGATATATGTGTCATCATTGTAATAATTCATCAGCATTACAACAGCAAACCGCAGTTCATATTCTCTGGGAGAAGCAAGATATTGCTGCAGAAATTCGCGGCCCTGAGCCTGATTTTTTTTGAAACCTTTCAAACCGCCGCAGGTAACATCACAAACAGCCCAATTGTCGATGCGGGGAACAAAAATATTGAGATTTTCCAGCAGCTCAGTAAAATCAATTTTCAGTAAACCTAAAATCATACCGCATAAGGTTGCTTCTTCACTGTAGACAAAAGGTTCGTATAAGGCTTTCTGCAGATAAGTAGGGTAATCTCCATCCCGGAGGATTTCATTTGCCAGTTTTCTCAATACAGGGATACGGATGCCGATGATGTTATCGATACCGGGACAAAGGGCACTGTGAAATTTCTGATATTTGGTGTCCTGCAGGCTCAGCAGGTGTTCTCGTAATGCTTGCATGGTCAAACTTTTCCTTTCAGCAGGCTTGATATGTTATAATTATAACGTATTTTTAAAAGCTTTGTAAATCTAGGAGGGTCTATGCTCAATATTGGTTGTCATTTATCGTCGGCAAAAGGCTATTTGCATATGGGAGAGGAAGCACTGGCTCTTGGTGCCAACACCTTTCAGTTTTTTACACGTAATCCACGCGGAGGCAGAGCCAAAGCGATCGATACAGAGGATATCAGGGCTTTACTGGCGCTGATGCGGGAGAATTCTTTTGCGCCGCTCCTGGCACATGCGCCTTATACACTCAATGCCTGTTCGGCAGATTCTAAAATAAGGGATTTTGCACGTATGGTAATGACTGAGGATTTGCAGTTGCTGGAGCTGCTGCCTGGTACAAGATATAATTTCCATCCTGGCAGTCATGTAAAACAGGGAGCAGAGCAGGGAATAATCATGATAGCAGAATTGCTGAATGAAATCCTGCGTCCTCAGCAGCAGACAATGGTGCTGCTGGAGACTATGGCTGGTAAAGGCAGTGAAGTTGGGCGAAACTTTACGGAACTGCGTTCGATTATCGACAGAGTGGAGCTGCAGGGAAAACTGGGGGTATGTCTGGATACCTGTCATGTTTTTGACGGCGGCTATGATATAGTTAATGATTTGGAAAATGTTTTGGAGGAATTTGATAAAATTATTGGTTTGAAACGTCTTTTAGCTGTTCATATAAATGACAGCCTGAATATTTTGGGCAGCCATAAGGACCGGCATGCAAAAATAGGTCAGGGGAACATTGGATTGGAAGCGCTCAGCGCTGTCACTAATCATCCTCAGCTGAAAGACTTGCCCTTTTATTTAGAAACACCGAATGAATTGCCTGGATATAAAGTTGAGATAGCTTTATTGAGATCATTGTACAAGTGGTAATAAAAAACAGTCTGACGTTTAAACGTCAGACTGTTTTTTATTAAGAAGATCATTTTGCAGCAGCAACAGCCTTGTTGATGTCGGCAATAAGCGCTTCAACATCAATGCCGTGAGCGCCTGCTCCCTGGCCGATGGTTTCGTAATGAGCTGCCATGCAGCCAACACAGCCCAGACCATATTTAGCAAACACTTCCAAAATTTCAGGATGTTGTTGAACAGCATCGATGATGCCGGTATCTTTAGTAATGATATCCATGGATAAACCTCCTTTAACAGGTACTTTGATTTGTCAGAGAGACTTGTCTGTGTTAAAATTACAACAGATGCCTGTATGACTTCATGTATGGATATATTATAGCACAGAAAGTATAAAAATAAAGCTGTTAGTTGTGGCAGAATTGCAAAAGAAATGTGAGGGATGGATGATGGAAATGGAAGAGCATGCAGAAGAATATGAAACAAGTTTGAAAAGAGTACAGGAAAGCCTGCAGGCTTATCCGGAACTGGAAATAAAAATATTGCCGGGATCAACACATACTGCGGAATTGGCGGCTCAGGCTTTGGGCACAACGCCGGGACAGATAGCCAAAACCTTGTGTTTTTTAGCTGATGGCAAGCCGATTTTGATTGTTGCCTGCGGCGATAAGAAAATAGACACAAAAAAATGGGGCCGTGCCATCGAAGCGAAAAAAATCAAAATGGCAGATGCGGAAACTGTAATGCAAATCACAGGTTTTGCGCCCGGAGGAGTATGTCCGTTTGCCTTGCGTCAGCAGGTTTCAGTTTATCTGGATAATAGTTTGAAAGAGTATGACATTACTTTTATTGCTGCAGGGACACCTCATTCAGCTTTGCCGATCAGTGCTGAAATGCTGGAAAAGGTAACTGGAGGTAGTTGGGTAGATGCAACTAAATAATAGCTGATTATTTTGGCAGAAGGTGAAAAAGTTCGCTTTTCTGCCATTTTATTTAAACTGTAAAATGAAGAAACTGTATAGATTTGTGGTATAATTTAGTTGTTGAAAATTTAATTTAGGAGAATTTTATGAGCGTTGATAATAAATTTTTAGTGCGTGATAAAATAACTTTAAAAGTAACAGGATTAGGAAGCAGCGGTGAAGGTGTGGGCAAGACTGATGGATTTACGGTCTTTGCACATGGCGCCTTAGCAGATGAGACAGTAGAAGTAGAGCTGGAACAGGTGAAGAAAAATTATGCGTCAGGGAAAGTAACGGCCATTCTGGAAGCATCACCTGAGCGGGTAGAACCATTATGTCCTGTTTATGAAGCCTGCGGCGGTTGTCAGCTGCAGCATTTAAACTATACGGGGCAATTAAAGGCTAAAGAACAGCAGGTTCGCGATGCGCTTTTTCGGATCGGGCATTTACAGGAAGTCAAAGTTCTGCCGATCATCGGTGAAGAAGATCCATGGCATTATCGTAACAAAATGCAGTTCCCGGTTGCATTTGAAAATGGAATTTTGGAAATCGGATGTTATGCTGCGGCTACACATAAAGTAGTCGGCGTTGAAAACTGTCTGATCCAGAAGCAGCGTAACAATGACATTATTGCTGTTGTCCGTCAATGGATGCGGCAGTATGAAATCTCTGCTTATGATGAAAAAACAGGTAAGGGCGTAGTCCGCCATGTTATGGGCAGGGTTGGTGTTAACACTGGTGAGGTTATGGCAGTTATCATTACTGCCGGTTACGATATTCCACATGGCAAAGAGCTGGTCAAAATGCTGCGTGATGCTGTTCCGGGCTTGAAAAGTGTAGTGCAGAATATCAACAAAAAACAGACCAATATCGTGATGGGTAATAAAACACGCTTATTATATGGTAAAACGACGATCAAAGACCGTTTGGGAACTTTAAAATTCAATATTTCTGCGCAGTCGTTTTTTCAGGTAAACAGTGCCCAGGCTGAAAAGCTTTATAACAAAGCGATTGAATTTGCGGCTTTGAGCGGTGGTGAAACCGTTGTTGACTGTTACTGCGGAACCGGTACAATTTCTCTGTATTTGGCAAAACATGCCCAAAAAGTTTATGGAATTGAGATTATAGCTTCTGCTATTGAAGATGCAAAACGTAATGCTGAAGATAATCGCTGTGATAATGCTGAATTTATTTTAGGGGATGCTGCTGTTAAAATGCAGGAACTGGTAGAACAAGGTGTGCGTCCCGAAGTTGTGCTGCTTGATCCGCCTCGTGCTGGCTGCGAAGAAAAAGTGCTGGCTGCTATTGCGCAGGTCATGCCACAGCGTATAGTTTATGTTTCCTGTAATCCGGCTTCGCTTGCCCGCGATTTGGCTTATCTGGAACAGAACGGTTATCAGGCTGAAGTTGCCCAGCCGGTAGATATGTTCCCGATGACGCATCATGTAGAGACTGTTGTATTGATGACAATAGTAAAAAAATAAAATTATGGAGCCCGGTTGCCAGGCACTGCAATTTACGCAGAGCGGAGAGCAATGGATTGATTAAGTAGATTGTATTGTAGACAAGGAGCAGTAACAGATATGAAGATTTCTAAGAAGGATGCTTTGTCATGGTTTGAATTTTTTGCACAATTGCCTGCAGGGGAACAGCTTCTGGTTAAACAGCAGGAAATTGTTTATGCCACATTCGCACAGATTGAGGCAGTTGTTATAAAAAGAAAAGAAGAGCTTATGGAACAAATTACCGGTTTGAAAACATTAAAGGACAGAACACTTTTTGTGGGACCAGATGAAAAATTTCCTGATGGGTGCCGTTCATGTCTGTTGGGCAGCGGGCTGACAGCTATCAGAAAAACCAATAAATGCAATCTGCAGTGCAGGTTTTGCTATAATTATGGCGAGCTGGATGCTATTGAACCGGTAGGAGAGGGGATTTGGGTCATTGGCGGGACCAAGTTTTATGAAAATGACATTGATCTGTTGTTGGAAATCCATAAAAAACCTACAGGGGTTGCCTATGTATATTTAGAACCTTTTATGGAAATCGAGAAATATTATAATATTATTCAAAAATTTAACAAGGCTGGTATTTATCAGCATCTATATACTAACGGCACTCTGGCTACGGAAACAACGCTTAAAGCATTGGGGGAGGCTGGCCTGAATGAGCTTAGATTTAATTTAGGAGCTTCCGGTTGTGCTGATAAGGTCATTGAAAATATTGGCATAGCAAAAAAGTATATCAAAAAAGTCGGTATTGAAACGCCTATGACTAATGAGTTTTTTGAAAAATTCTTTGTGAAAAAACAGGCTGTGTTGGATACGGGATTAGATTTTATTAATTGCGCGGAGCTGCATTTGAACCCCAATAATATTGAGAATTATTGGGGCGAAAAAATGTATATTGCCCGCCACGGATATATATCACCAATCTGGAGCCGCGAACTGACACTCAGATTTATGGCAGCCGCTGCCAAAGAGAAATGGAATTTGGTTGTACATGATTGCTCTAATGATACCAAGTTTGCCAGAGATTTGAATTTAGGTGCCAAAGAGGGTAAATGGTTCGGAGCCAGCAGTTATACGTCTGAATTTTTAGAGATCCCCTATGCTGTATTTTTGCCGGTCCTGCGTGATGAAGAATTTCATTTTTTAGTTGAAGAAGAGCTGCCAAGCGGCTATAAACCGGGAGAGATGCTCTTCTGAGAAAGAGTGGCATAATGGCAAATATTGTAGAAATAAATGACATTTCTGCTCCTGAACTGGAAGTATTCACAAAATTGACTGAAAAGCAGCTGCGCCATAAGCTGGAGCCGGAAAAGGGCATCTTTATTGCTGAAAGCGGCAAAGTCATAGAGCTGGCGCTTGCTGCTGGCTGTGAGCCGATTTCCTTGTTGATGGAGCGCAGACATATCACGGGACAGGCCCAAAATATTCTTGTTCGGTATGAGGATGTTACAGTCTATACCGGGAACAGGGATGTGCTGGCTGGACTGACAGGATATAAGCTGACCCGCGGTATCCTGTGTGCTATGCGTAGGCCCAGGCTGCCTTCAGTACAGCAGATATGTTTTCAAGCCAGGCGGGTGGCGGTATTGGATAATATCACGGATGCAGCCAACATAGGAGGAATATTCCGATCGGCAGCGGCGTTAGGTGTTGATGCGGTACTTGTGATGCGCTCCTGCTGTGATCCTTTATGCAGAAAAGCAGTACGTGTCAGTATGGGAACGGTATTTCAGATACCTTGGACTTATATAGAAAACAATGTCAAAGAGCTGGGAGAATGGGGATTTAAAACAGCTGCAATGGCTTTGTGTGAGCATGCTGTCAGTATAGATGATCAGGCGCTGATGGCAGAGGGCAGGCTGGCTTTGGTTTTTGGTACAGAGGGCTACGGCTTATCTCAGGCTGCGATTGATGCGTGCGATTATGTTGTGAAGATCCCTATGGAGTACAATGTGGACTCACTTAATGTAGCTGCTGCAAGCGCTGTGGCGTTTTGGCAATTGCGATGTAAACAATAAATTGGAAAAAAGATTCTTTGGAATTATTTGAATATTTAATTTATGCAAACTTGTTAAACGGCCAAAGTTGATTTGTGTTGTGTAAAAGGTGGTAATTATGGATTATAAAGTTTTAGATATGGAAAAGTATTATCGTAAGGATATTTACAGGCATTTTACGATGGACTGTAAATGTTCGGTTATGATTACATCCAAGATCGATGTTAGTGAACTTGTTGCATATTCAAAACAAACTGGAACTAAATTTTATATCAATTTTCTGTATGTCCTGACCAAGGCGCTGAATACCAGAGATGACTACAAAATGCGGTATTTGTATCAGGAAGATAAGTTAGTCGTATTTGATAAAATCAACACTGCGCATTATGTTTTCCACGAGGATACGGAGACTTTTACAGTAGTTTATACAGAGTTCAGCGAAGATTACCAGGCTTTTTATGACAGATGCTGCGCTGATATGGAAAAGGCTAAACAGACCCGCAGTTATGGTCTGGACGGCAGTAAATTAAATTATTTTGATGCTTCCTATATTCCCTGGTTGTCATATGAAGCACTGCATGTAGAACTGCCTGACGGACATCTGCATTTCCCTCCGATTATAAACTGGGGAAAATATCACAGTGAAAATGGCAGATTGCTGATGCCTGTGACGGTGAGAATGAATCATGCGATTGCTGATGGTTATGTAGTTTCCAAAGCATTTTTATTGCTTGAGAAAGAAATTGAAAGATTGGTCGAAGACTGAACTAATGGATTAGAACCATCGTTTCACATTGCTTTTAGAGTTATGTTATTTTAAAGCGCTGTAGCTTGGCGCTGCTTCGAAAGTAGTTCCGGTGGATAAATTCAGTATAGTCATCACTTTGGTGATGGCAGCGGTATTTTTACATGAACAATTTACTGTAAAAACAATTATCGGTTCTGTCCTTATTACTTTTGGGGACTTTTATTATGATTTTATAAAGAATCACAGGTCAGATGTATAGAATAATTAAGAATAAATCATAAATACAGAGGGGTAAGCAGATGATAACAAGGCAAAAATACCAGGATTATATCAATGTGCTGAAAGAGGAATTGATTCCGGCGATGGGGTGTACTGAGCCTATTGCTATTGCTTATGCCGGAGCTATTGCCAGAGAGCATTTAGGCTGTTTGCCTGAACGTGTAGAAATTGAGGTCAGCGGTAATATCATCAAGAATGTAAAAAGTGTTATTGTACCGAATACAGGGGGACTGCGCGGTATTGAAGTGGCAGCGGCAGCAGGTATTGTGGCAGGAGATGCCGCGAAGGAGCTTAAAGTTATTTCGGAAGTGAGTACAGAAGCAGTTGCCGTAATTCATAAATTTTTAGAAAGCACACCAATAACAGTTAATTTTTCTGATAGTAAAAAAATCTTTGATATAATGATCACTGTTTATGGTAATGGCCATTCTGCTTATGTACGCATCTGTGAGTTTCATACAAATATAGTGGAAATAAGAGAAGATGATAAATATGTGCTGCAGAAAGATATTGCAGTCGAAGACAGTTTGGGCTTTACAGATCGTGGATTTATGAATGTACAGGAGATTATTGAATTTGCTGATACTGCAAGAATAGAAGATGTTAAGGATATTCTTGATCTTCAGATCGAATGTAATGTTAATATTTCAGAGGAAGGCTTGGCTGGCGATTATGGAGCTAATATCGGTAAGGTCCTTTTAAAGACTTATGGAACGGATGACGTAAAAATAAGAGCTAAAGCCAAAGCAGCTGCCGGTTCTGACGCCAGAATGAACGGCTGCGAGATGCCAGTCGTGATCAATTCCGGCAGCGGTAATCAGGGGATTACTGCCTCCATACCAGTTATAGAGTATGCTAAGGAGTTGGGTGTTTCTGACGAGAAACGTTATAGGGCCTTGCTGGTATCTAATCTGATCACGATCCATTTGAAGTCAGGTATCGGCAGGCTGTCGGCTTACTGCGGTGCAGTCAGTGCCGGCTGTGCCAGTGGTGCCGGTATTGCGTATCTGTATGGAGGCGGTGTTGATGAAGTTTCTCACACGATCGTCAATTCTCTGGCAATAACTTCCGGTATTATCTGCGACGGCGCTAAAGCTTCGTGCGCTGCTAAAATAGCTACGGCTATCGATGCAGGTATATTAGGTTATCATATGTATAAAGAAGGGCAGCAATTTTACGGAGGCGATGGTATCGTCAGCAAAGGTGTTGAGAACACTATAAAAAATGTGGGGCAGCTGGCTAAAGAGGGAATGGCTACTACTGATCAGGAAATTTTGAAGATTATGACGAAAACACAGAGTGTTTAAGCGTAGCTGAAACAGTCCGCTCAAAGGATAGTGATAATATGCAGATAAAAAAGAAATATATTTATATCGCTTTGGGACTGTGGGCGCTTGTGACAGTTATTTATTTTACTTTGTGTAAAATAGCGAGTGATCAGGCTATGCTTATTTTTAATAAAACTATGTCTGCTCAAAAAGTGCTCAAAGGCTCGGTGACGCTTGGCAGTATTGATGCCGACATTTGGGGGCGGGTAGAATTTCAGAATCTTGTCTGGCTTGACATTGACGGTCAGCCTATCGTACATGTGCCGCAGGGACGTTTCAAGGTGCGGCCATGGGATATTATTACCAGAAGTATCAGTACATCTACTATTAAGGAACTGGAATTGGACAACGCTTTGTTTGCCGTAAGATTCAACAGAAAGATGCAGTTGGATATTTTTGAGCAGGCACAGGCCAAAAGAGTTATTGATCGGGCTGAACAAAAGGAAGCTGTTTTGTCAGGAAACGAAACAGCAGCTGAACTTGAACATATAGCGCAGGAAAAGATCATAGTACAGGAAAGACATCCTGGAGACAGGCATGAATTGAATCTGGATTTAGAAAATAAGCGGCTGAAAATGCGTGTTGTTTTTAATAACTGTACCTTAACTGCCGGTTATCGTAACCGTTATTTTGTACTGAATGAAGTTAATGCAATAATTGATATTGATACGCAGAAAAAGCTTACGATTGATTTTGTAACTGGAAAATTTGGCGGCACTATGGTTGGCGATGGGGTGGAAATAAAGGGAAACATCAATTTAGCGCAGCAGATTCCTCATTACGACCTGCATTTGGAGCTTTATAATGTTCTGCCTGCTTCGTTGGGAATAGCGGATATCAAAGATACGGTTTCTATTACCGCTTCAGTTACTGGAGAACTTCCGAATCCTGTTATAGATGGTCATTTGGATTTTAAAGAACTGAATATTCCCGGACTGCATTTTTCTAAGGTCAGAGGCGATTTGCATTACGAAGATGCTCTGCTGAAATTTACTAATGTAAAAGGAAATGTTTTTGGAGGCACAGTTGAAGCTTTTGGAGATTATCATCTGGATACAAAATATTACAATATTGATGCGCTGGGACACGAATTGTTGGGAAGCATTGCCGCACGCAACGGTAAAATAAAATGCAAGGTCGAACTGGATTTTAAGATTCGATCCAAGGGAGATCCTAAAACTGCGTTGACCTATGGCAGCTTTAAATCAGGAAAAGGATCGTACTATATTATTCCTTTTGACAGTATCAGCGGCGAGTTTTCCAATCAAAATAAACATCTGGAGTTTAAAAATGTTGTCATTGAAACCAAGATGGGGACAATCAAAACAGATGCTTTTGATATAGTGAACGGCAAGCTGCATATTGGCGAGATATATTTGGAAGAGCCGGAAAACGGACAAACTATTAAAATAATCTGACAAAAAATGATTCAGAAATCGGAGGAAGGCAGCGATGGGCAAATATAAAAAACTTTATGGCACGCTTTTGCTGGGTCTGATTGCCATTATAATTTTGCTGACGGCTGTTTTTTCCTATAGCAGAAGTATCGAAGAGAGTTACAAAGAAGAAAATATCAACTCACTGAAAGAACTTTCTAATCAGGGAGCTTTGATGCTGCATAATGAAATCAAAAATAAACAAAATCTTTTAGCTGAACTTTCGCACGATGTCAGTCGGATTTTTGTAAATGATCCGCAGGCGGCCGCCGCTTATTTGGAGGAAGCCGCTGAGCGCAACAGTTTTAAACGAATTGGCGTAGCATTGACGGATGGACGTGCTTATACAACAGATGGTATTGAATTGAATATCTCAGAGCGAGAGTATTTTAGTAAGGCGATTCTCGGGCACACGGCTGTTTCACGTAATCTGGATGATTATACGGATGGCGGCAGGATCGCAGTTTATGCGGTACCGATTTTTGAAGATGGAAGCGATAAGAGGATTGGAGTTTTGTTCGCTACTTACAGCCTGGATACATTTAGAAAAACTATTGAAGTATCGTTTTTTGGCGGTGCTGGATATTCTTATGTGGTACAGGAAAATGGTGATGTTGTAGTAGATTCGCAGCATTCAGAAAGCTTTAAAAACTTTAAAAATGTTTATGCGGCCCTGCTGACGGCAGATCCGGTAAATAATAAAGACAGTGCTGAAAAACTCTGGCAGATGATCAACAGTAAAAAAGGCGGTTATATTGAATTTTATAACGGCAGTCAGAAATATATGTACTGTTCACCGATAGGTGTTAATAACTGGATGCTGCTGACGGTAACTCCAGCCAGTGTTATCGAAGATAAAATCAATATGGTGCTGAATAAAACTTATTTACTGGGTATTTTGTTGATTGCGATTTTTTTATTGTTTATCTGGCACATTATGCGTATCCATACCCGCAATCAAAAGGAACTGATGGATATTGCTTATGTTGATGAAGTTACTGGTGGTTATTCTTTTGCCAAGTTTTTTAAAGAAGCAGAACTGTTGTTACCTGAAACAGATAAAAAGACAGCAATCGTAAGTATGGATATCGACGGTTTTAAATATTTCAACGATATGTTTGGCTATGGAGAAGGCAATGACCTTTTGCGTTATATTTGGCAGGAAGTAAAAGCAAGCCTGAATGAAGGCGAAATATTAGCGCATGGTGTTGCCGATACATTTATTTTTTTGCTGCGATTTGATACGAGAGAAGAACTGCTTTGGCGTATCAATGATTTATGTCTGCATTTGAATAACTATATTACAAAAAGCGGACAGGTCTATAAACTATCCCTTTCTATGGGTATATACGAGGTTGACGGTGAAACTGATGATATCGTCAGTATGGCAGACAGAGCTTATATTGCCCGGCAGACAATAAAAAATAAAGGTGACACAGCCTGGGCTTTTTATGACGGAGCCGTACGTGATAAGCTGTTGCACGAAAAAGAAATTGAAAGTCAGATGGAAAAAGCTTTGGCTGAAGGCGAATTTATTGCTTACTATCAGCCCAAGTACAGTACCAAAGAGCAGAAACTTATCGGTGCAGAAGCTTTAGTACGCTGGCGCAGAAGTGACGGTATTATTGTTCCGCCCTATCAATTTGTGCCGCTTTTTGAACGTAATGGATTTATCAATAAGGTTGACCGTTATATGTTCGAACTCGTCTGTCGCCAGCAGATGCGTTGGCTTAAACAGGGGCTTATACCTGTGCCAATATCAGTCAATATGTCGCGGATGTGCCTGTATGATCCGCATATTGTTGACGAATATATCGGTGTTTTGAATGGAAGCGGTTTGTCTGCTGCTTATATAAAGCTGGAGCTGACGGAAAGTGCCTTTTTTGAAAATATCAGTATTATGAATAATGTTATCGAAGCATTGCATAAAGTTGGCATCAAAGTCTTGATGGATGATTTTGGAACCGGTTATTCTTCGATGATGATGCTTAAAAATGTAGCTATCGACGTTTTGAAGCTGGACAAAAGCTTTGTCGACGATATTGGGGATGACCGCAGTGAAAAAATCATTTCAAATATCATTTATCTGGCTCATTCTCTGCAAATAGAAGTGACTGCCGAAGGAGTAGAGACTGCAGCGCAGTTTGAATTTTTGAAAAGTGTTGGCTGTGATTATATTCAGGGGTATTATTTTGGTAAACCGCAGCCGGCTGAAGATTTTGCGGCGTTGCTGCAAAAAGAATTTTATGATGGAAGTGATGCGGGTGCTGATAAGAAAGGCTGAATTACAGGATGTAAGAGCTGTGTACGCTCTGATTTGTGAATTAGAGGAGCAGGATTTGCCGCTGCTGGAATTTGAAAATATCTTCGGCAGTTTATTGAAGCTGCCGGAACATTTTCTCATGATTGGTGAAATTGAGGGCAGAACCGTTGCATTTTTACATTTGCGCGTAGAAGGACAGCTGCATCATGCCGCTAAAATAGCAGAGATTTTAGAATTTGATGTGAAGCGATCCCATCGCGGCAGGAACTTAGGGCAGCAGTTTTTTGCTTATGCGGAGAAGCTGGCCCGGGACAATGGTTGTATTCAGTTTGAACTAAGCAGTAATATGCTGCGGGAAAAGGCGCATTGTTTCTATGAACGGCAAGGCATGCATAAATTTCACTATAAATTTACGCTCCCTCTGTCTGGAAAAACAGTAAATGAAAATAAGTTAGGTGTTTAAAAGCAACGGTTCTGGCAGCTGTTGCTTTTTGTCTGTGCTTAATACTGGAAACTGCTGTTTTGTGGTACAATAAATATATAATTTTATTGAGCGGAGAAGAAAAATGATCGATTTATATACAGTACCGTTAGGTGCTACGGCCAGGGATTTTTTTTCGGCAGAGGCAGAAAACAAATATAGCTATGATGAAGCGTTGCTGGTGCTTCCAAGCAGATTGCTTGTGAATCATGCCCGCCGGTCAGGCAGGGCGCAGGCAGTTAATTTTGAATATCTGCCCAACCGTATCGTAGCATTAAACAGGCAGCTGCTGGATTTGCCTCCGGAAGTGAAATTAGAAATGATTTCCCGGAGGACACAGGAACTGCTTGTGGGTGATTTGCTGCACCAGCTGGCTAAATTGCAGGGCCTGGACTATTTTAGTAAACTGGCAGATAAAGAAGGTTTCGTTAAAGCTGTTACCGGGCTTTTGGGTCAGCTTTCACGCAGTGGGTCGACACAGGAAGAAATTACTACGGCGCTGCTGGAATGGGAACAGCGCAATCCTGCCTATGTGATGAAGGACCGTGAAGTAGCGGCACTTTATAACCTTTATCGCAATAAGCTAAAACAAAAAAACTGGTATGATGTAGAGGGTTTATACCGGTTAGCAATAGCGGTTTTAGAAAGACCGCAGGCCAAGCTGCCTTGGCAGCAGTTATATTTCAGCGAATTTTATCATTTTGATGCTTTGCAGCGTTTGCTTATAAAATCTTTGTCACGGCATTGTCAGATCAGTATCGGTTTGATGTACGAGCCCAAACGACCGGAAATATTTGCTGCTGTAGAGCGGAGTTTCGGTTATTTAAGCGGTTTTGCTCAGCTGCATGATCTGCATATGGAAGGTTCAGTACGAAAGCCTGATCTGCAGCACTTAACGGCTAAGTTAGGTGCTGGAAGCTACCAGACGCTGGCTGTTGCTGACAGTATAAATTTTATTGAATCAGGAGATAGTGAAGGTGAACTGCGGGCAGTGCTGCGTTCTATAAAAGCTAAGCTGCAGCATGGCGCCGCTTATAATGATTTTTTGGTTGCTGTACGTGATTTTAAGACTTACAGCGGTATCAGAGCTGTTTGTGATGAATATGGTATACCTGTTACTTTACCTAAGATCGCTTCTTTGAGTGCTCAGCCTGTCTGTGAATTTTTACGTTTACTTTTGAACGTAGCTGCCGGCGGCAGTGAAGCTATCGCTGCTTACTGGCGTCTGTTAAAATGCGGCGTTGTAAAGCTGGTCTATAGCTTTGACGGAGAGCAGCTCAACAGATTGAAACAGGAATATTTATATAATGATCTGCGGCAACTGCGTAAGGCAGTTCGTGATAAGGCTGATGCCAATGAACATAAGCAGTGGTCAGCTGATTTAGGCGAACTTGAGTTGCTGCTGGACAAGGTGCAGCGGCGAGATACGGCGGCTGCTTATGGAGAAACATTTAAAACAATATTAGAAGCTTTGGCGCTGCCTGTTAAGGCTGGCGAAAATTATAAAAATGGCAGGGCAGATCTGCTTGAGGTTAAAAATATAGTAGAGACAGTACGGCAATTATCCGAAGTTTTGGATACACTGAGTGAAGATTATCAGAATGGCGGTTTGGAAAGTGTGCCTTTAAAAGCGGAGGAATACAGCCAGCTGCTGATTTCTGCCTGTTCCGAACGGCAAATCATTTTAACAGCGGCCGACAGTGAAGGTATTTTATTCGGAGAAGCTGCTAATCTGCAGGGGCTGCTGTTCAAGCATGTTTACATTATGGGACTGCGCGAAGGTGAGTTTCCGCGCAGTAAAAATGAAAACTGGATCTACAATGACAGAGAACGGGCCGAATTGAGCGGTGTTGGTGTGGAATTAGATAATACTGCGTGTGCTTATGCTGAGGATAAATTCTTTTTTGCCGCAGTGGCAGCAATGGCAACAGAAACTCTGACTTTGAGCTGGTACAGCGACGATACAGCTGGCGCTTCCGCATATATTGAAGATGTGGAACGATTATATGCAGCCGGGTGTATAACCAGAAGCAGAGCTGGACGTATAGGCTGGCAGGAGGCTTTGTCTGAGCAGGAGCTGCTGCTGGGGATTACCCAAAAAGATACCTGCCATAATTGGTTGTTGGAGCGGTTGGGAGCAGATTGGACACTGCGCAGCAGTATCGAAAGAATTCGTGAGCAAGGCGATAGTGTTTATAAGGGAGTTTTTGAAGACGTACAGCTGCAGCGGGCTATTAATGAAGCTGTTGGCGGTTTATTCAGTGCGTCGCATTTAGAAACCTATGCTCAATGCCCATACAGGTTTTTACTAAGCTATGTCTGGAAACAGCAGCAATATGAAGAACTTACAGAAACGGTGGAGCCTGCTGTTGAAGGCAGCCTGCTGCATGATGTTTTAGCACGATTTATGGCGGGACATTTGCACGAAAAGCTTACCAAATATCCGCCGACTGAGCTTATAAGTCAGCTTGATGACATTATGATGTCAGTTTGTGATGAATATATTACTGGGAAAAAGATTGCCGTTACAGATTTCTGGCCTTCGCAGCGTCGGAAGCTGAATTTGCTGCTGCGCCGCTGGCTGCAGCGGGAGCTTGTATACCAGAAAAAATGGGAACCTTTTGTACCGGTAAAAATAGAATGGGATTTTGGGCGTAACGGCAGTGCTCCGTTGGTGCTGGAGGTCAACGGCGGAAAAATTTATTTGAACGGACGTATCGACCGTATCGACAGTGACGGTAATGGTATTTTTGTTACGGATTATAAACGCAGCCAAACTCCGTCGGGCAGTGAGCTGACAGAAGGACTGGATTTGCAGATTCCGGTATATCTTATGGCGCTTGCAGCCTTAGAGCCTCAGAGTAAAGTGCTTGGCGGCGGTTACTATTCACTAAAGGAAGCGAAACGCAAAGGCGGTTTTGCCATGCAGACTTTAGGAAAAACGCCTTTTACAACAAATAATAAACCGTTCAGTGATGCAGAAGATCAATGGCTGGCTTTTGCAGATTTTTGCCGTACGACTGTCAGAGGATATATCAATACCTTGCGGCAGGGGAATTTCCCGCCGGCGCCGCGTAAAAACTGCCCTGAGTATTGTCCTGGGAAGGATATTTGCCGGGCCTACGGCGAACTGGCAGCAGAAGGCGGTGAAGAAAATGTTTGATTTTACTAAAGCCCAGCAGGAAGCGATAGAGACGCTGGATAGAAATGTATCTGTGTCTGCCGGCGCCGGCAGTGGTAAAACACGTGTTCTCGTAGAACGTTTTGTCAACATTCTTCGACAGAGCCTCAGGCAGGGCGGCAAACAGGTAAGTGCTGCCGATATTCTGGCTATTACCTTTACGCGCAAAGCCGCGGGTGAAATGAAAGAAAGGGTTCGCAGACGTTTGGCGGAATTGGAGCAGGAGGATGCTTTGCATGCATCTTTCTGGCAGCAGCAGCTGGAACTGCTGGAACAGGCGCGTATCAATACTATACATGGTTTTTGTAACAGTCTGTTGAAAGAAAATCCCGTGGAAGCAGGTCTTGATCCTGCTTTTCAGGTAGCTGAAGAAGTAGAAATGGATGAATTTTTACTGCGCACTGTGCAGCAGTTTGTAAAACAGGGACTGCGCCGCGGTGACAGTGATATTTTACGTCTGGCTGATGAATATACCGCAGCTGATGTTGTAAAACAGCTATTGCTTGCCATACCTAAAATGGATGCGATTTTGAACTTTGGTGATTTGTTACAGCCGTATCAGGCAAAGATGAACGAGAAAAACGTATTACAGGTACAACTGCAGGAGCTGCTATTGGAACTGGCAGAAGACAAAATGAAGGTGAAAGCCTCAGCTCATAGGCAAAAGCTGGAATTGCTGCGCGAACACCTTCCGGAACTTTTAAAGGCGGCAGCAGACAGCAGCAAGCCTGAAAATATGACGCTTTTAGACAGCTATGTGGGTACTCTAGCTGCAACAAGCAGTGATAAAGCAGTGGTCAAAGCGGCTAAAGAAATTCTGCAGCAGCTGCATTTGCTGGCGGCAGACGCAGCTGCACTGAAATTGATACCCTGCTGGCAGCAGGCTCTGGTGAATTGCAGTGCTTATCTGCGTGAACAGCAGGAGCTTAATAATATGCTGGGCTTCGACGACTTGGAAAGCAGGGCCTTGGAGCTTTTAAAAAATAACCGCCAGGTTTGCAGTAAAAACAGCAGCCGCTATCAGTATATTATGGTCGACGAATTTCAGGATACTAACGAACGCCAAAGAGAACTTGTTTATTTGCTGTGCGGCGGTGATAAAGACAGGCTGCTGGGACATAAGCTGTTCGTAGTAGGTGATGCCAAGCAATCAATTTATCGTTTTCGCGGCGCTGACGTAAGTGTATTTGCTCGTGTCAGGCGCGATATAGAAGCTGCTGGCGGCAGTAATATCGTTTTAGATGATAACTTCCGTACAGTTGATAAAGTGCTTGATTTATGCAATTTGGCCTTTGCGGCATTATTAGGTGAAGACAGACAGCAGGACGTTTATTTTGAAGCGTTGAATGCCAATCGTGCGACTGATATTTTGCCGGAAATGCTGGTAATCGCATACGATAAAGAAAGCAAAGCCATCCGCAGGGAAGCGGAGGCAGCAGTTATAGCAGAACGGATACTGCAGCTGCATACCGAAGAACAAATATCCTACAAAGATATGGTAATACTACTCGGTGCATTAACATCGGCTAAAAGTTTTGCCTCTGCTCTGCAGCAGGCGGGTATACCTTATACTATCGTTGATGGTAAAGGTTTTTATGAACGACGGGAAATCATTGATTTGATCAATTTACTGGTATTTTTGGAAGACAGTAGCCGCAGTCTGGAGCTTGCTGGTGTGCTGAGGTCGCCATATTTTGCTGTTGATGATGAAAGCTTGACAGCACTTTTTCTGGAGCTGAACAAGCAGAAGGAGCAGATAGTTACCTTATGGCAGCTGCTGCAGAAGGATGCATGGCTGTTGATCGATTATCAGAAGCGTTGCCATCTATTGACTGCTGCGGAGAAACTTCGGCAGCTGCGGCAATATGCGGAGACGATGCCATTGCCGGAATTGCTGCATACTATTGTTGACGTCTTGCAACTGGAACCGCTTCTGACAGCGCAGGAATTTGGTCTGGAAAAGCTTGCTAATATAAAAAAAATGATTGCTTTGGCTGAGGCCTATACCATAGAAAAACATGGGACGCTGGCAGAATATCTGCTGCGGCTGCAGCAGCTGCGCCAGGCCGGAGCAAGAGAGGCTGCTGCTGCAGATACGACTGGCTGCGATTTCGTGACGATTATGACGATCCATAAATCCAAAGGCTTGGAATTCCCTGTAGTTTTTGTACCCGCGCTTGATGCCAAGGGCAAAGGCGATACGGATATGCTGAGATTTAATGCAGACGCAGGTTTAGGCATTAAAGTTGATATCGGCGGTGAATTGCAGGATACAAGCGTCATGCTGGCAATCAAAGACATAGAAAAGCAGTTGGATAGCGCTGAAAAACAGAGGCAGTTATATGTTGCAATGACAAGGGCGCAGGACAGGCTGATCCTATCAGGGACTTATGACAGCAGCAGCAAAAGCAGAAGTGAGACATGGTTCAGCAGCCTGCGCAATATTTTACAGGAATATGATCATTTCCTGTTAAAGGAATATGCAGCTGATAAAAAAGAAATTTCTGTTAACGCAGCAGCAGAGTTGGAGAAGGTTATTGTAACAGATGAACTGCTGCAGCGGATCAAACCGCTGCCGGAATACGGGTTGGAGTGGCAGCGCAGCTTGTCAGCAACAGCGCTGCAGACGTATCTTGATTGCCCCCGCTGTTATTATTATCAATATATTTTGCAGATGCCGGGGTATGAAGCTGTAAAGGTAACTGATTCAGACGGTTATCTGCCGGCGGCACTGCAGGGGACTGTGATCCATAAGGCTTTGGAATTACTGACGAACGGTTACGAACCGGAACAGGCTTTCAGATCAGCGCTGCAGATAAATAAGGTACAGGGAAGCGCTACACGGACATATGATATATATATGCAGTATATTAATGGACCTCTTTATCAAAAGCTGCAGAATGCTGAACGTAAGGCTGAAATTAGCTTTGAACTACCGTTGCTGCAGGAATATGGGATTGCTGCTGCTTTCAGCGGTTATATTGACTGTACTGTTTTTAACAGTGACGGTACGCTGAGGATCGTTGACTATAAGACAGGCGTGCCGCCGGAAGCAGGCGAACCTGCACCGGGTTATATTTATCAGTTGGCACTGTATCAAAAGGCAGCTGCAGAATTATGGCAGCGTCCGGTGACATTGGCCGAGTTGCACTTTTTACAAAATAATTCCTGCTGGCAGCTGCAGGATTGCAGTGATAGATTGCAGGAAGTTGCTGAGTTATGCAGGGATATTTTTTCTAAACGCAGAGAAAGTGAATTTACTGTGAAGACGAAATATTGTAAAAACTGTCCGTTTGCCTACTTCTGCGCAGGCCAAGAATAAATAGTTGAAAATTAATAAATAAAAAACACCTGTGAATACAGGTGTTTTTTATTTATCTGTAGTTGTTCAAATTTAATATTTTCATAGGTTAAAGAAGCGCAACAATGACGATACATACAGTATTTTTAATAATTCTATTCACTTGTATCTATAAATCACAAACATTCCTTATAGTTAACAAGAATGGCAAAATATCACAATAAATTAAATCTGAAATTAATTATGTAAATAAAGATATCTTGCATACTCAAAACAAATATGTTATTATACCTAAAAATATCTATAAAGAAAAATAAAAATTTAAAAAGATAAACTTTTTTCAATAATGTGAATTAAAATTTACAAATTATAAATTTTTGCAATAAGAGGAAGTTTAAAAAATATCTGACAGAGATAGTTTACTTTTAAAAAAGTGTAACTGACGGGTGTCCTTAGCAATAAGCAAAAACAACGTCGTTAAAACGGCGCTCAATAATTGGTACCCCGATGAATATAAAGCTCAAAAGCCTTGTAAGGGAGTGATAAAGTGAAAATTCCATTGAAGTAAGCTCAGACCAAAAAATATTCTGAGTTTGGGGTGATCTGCTATGAAAGAAAAAGAAACAATGAACACAATTGAAACAAAAGCTAAAAGCATCGTCGGTTCTCTGGTGATGATTTGCCCGGTTTGCGGCAAAGAATTCGTCTGTAATAAAGCTCATCATGTTTACACGGCTTTGATAAAAAGAAAACGCTACTATTATTGCAGGTACTCCTGCTTTAAGAATAGACCAGGAGCTAAGTAATATTTAGACTGATGATTTAGCTGATTGACATGGAAATGCTTTAGTTAAGATATAATTTCCCCGACTGTTATACAGTCGGGGGTTTAATATATTGAAGTTTTAAAGAATTAAAGGACGGTGGAACTTGGATAAAGTTTTACTGTTTTTTTATTTTTCCTAAACATATTTTTGCAACAAACTTTACAAATCTTTAACAAAAACAACGTTTAGATTTAATCAAAATTCGTTATCATACATAACAGAGCTCGTAACTAAAAAGTGGAGGGTAAAAATGATGATGAAGAAGAAACTTGCGGCACTGCTTTTGGCAGCTGCCAGTGCGATGGTCTTTACCGGCTGCGGCAGCAGTGATAATCAGTCTAAAGGCGGTGTTGACAAAAAAGTGCAGATTGAATATTGGCATGTAGCCTCCGAAAGCTTCGGCGGTACAACGGTTAAAGAACTGGTTGCCGATTTTAATGCCAAGCATCCCAATATCCAGGTTGTCGAAAAATATAACCCTGATATGTATAAAGGGTTGACACAAAATCTGCAGGCAGCTATCGCTTCCGGTAAAAATCCTGACGTTGTGCAGATGGGCTGGTCTTATTTGAACTATGCCGCTGAAAATCTTAAATACACTGACCTGCAGCCGATGATCGAAAAGCAGGCTCCTGAAGACAAAAATTTCTTGAAAGAGAATTATCTGCCTAATGTTCTGGCATTGGCTCAGACTGATGACGGCAAACAGATCGGTATTCCATATTCTATAAGTGTGCCGGTCCTGTTCTATAATCCTGAAATTTTTACTGCAGCAGGACTTGACCCCAATAATCCGCCTAAAACCTGGAAAGAGGTAGTGAGTGCGGCAAAACAGATCAAAGAAAAGACCGGGAATATGGGCTTTTTTATGCAGGAATATGCTGATAACTGGACTCAGCAGGCCATTATTGAATCTAACGGCGGTTCAATGCTGAAAAATGAAGGCGGCAAAGTCAAAGCCGGTTTCGATACTCCCGAAGCAGCAGCAGCGTATCAGTTGTTGGCTGATATGGTCAAAGACGGCAATGGCCTGCATGCTACTAATGAAGAAGGGTTTCAGGCTTATCTGTCCGGTAAGCTGGGGATGGTTTGCACTACTATTGGCAAACGTGCCAATTTTGAAAAAAGCGCCAAGTTCAAAGTTATGGCAGCTCCTTTCCCACAGTTTGAAGGCAAAGAATTGAAAGTGCCGGCAGGTGGTAACTTCCTGATGCTGTTCTCAAAAGATGCCGATAAACAAAAAGCAGCATGGGAATTCATTAAATATATCGAATCTCCTGAAGCGCTGGCTAAATGGAGCACCGGTACAGGTTATCTACCTCCGCGTAAAGGCGTAGCAGACGACCCCAACGGTTTCAAAAAAATGATCGAAGAAAACAAAAATATCCAGGTTGCCTTGTCTACGATGCCTAATCTGGTAAAATGGGCCAGCTTCCCTGGCGCTAACGGATTACAGGCTGAACAACTCCTGATTGACGCACGCGATATTATACTGAGCGGCAAAGAAACTGCCGCCCAAGCGCTGCACGAAACTGCAGAAAAGATCAATAACTTACTGTAATACAAACGATTGAACCAATCAGGATGCTGCTTGTTGCGGCATCCTGATTTTTACCAAAGGAGAGTTGTTATGAATAAAGCCAAGTGGCCTGCGTTTTGGTTCTTACTGCCGGCGGCTCTGCTGTTTATTATTTTCTTTTACTGGCCGTTGCTGCAGAATCTGTATCTTAGCTTCTTCAGCTGGAATATGATCAGCCCGACGATGAAATATGTGGGACAGAGCAACTACATTGATATTTTAGGCAGCAAAGAGCTGTACAAAATCATTGGGAATACGGTAATTTTTGTGCTTATTATGCTGCTGTTCAACTTTGTCTTGCCGTATCTTTATTCGTTTATCCTCGGGCACCTTCTTCAGCGGGGAAAAATGTTTTATCGCACTGTTTTGTTTCTGCCGGCAACTTTATCCCTGGCGGTGGCAAGCATTCTGTTTCTGTGGATCTATAATCCTTTGGCCGGACCGCTCAGTATAGTGCTTGCGTGGTTTGATATGGAATCGCCGCGCTGGTTTAAGGAAAATCTGCTCGTTATTTTTTCTATCTGTACTATCATTGGCTGGAAAGTATTTGGTTATAACCTGATCGTGATGCTGGCAGCGATGGTTGCCGTGCCAAGGGAAATGATCGAAGCAGCCAAGCTGGAGAACGCTTCGAACTGGACGATCTTTAGACGTATTATCATACCGATGACTTCTTCTACTGCAATTTATGTTTTCACGATCACTGTAGTTTTCGGTCTGCAGTATGTACTGGTACCTGTCAATATGCTGACGCAGGGAGGACCGGATCAGGGCAGTTCCAATTTGGTATATATCGTCTATCAGTATGGTTTTATTTTCTTCCAAACCGGTAAATCAGCGGCTTTCGCTATTATCACCATGTTCTGTTATATGGCGTTCCTGTATCTGAAAAATAAATATCTGGAGAAAAAAGTTTATTATGAAAACTAAAACACATCAAGATCTTTGCTGGCATCTGCCTTTGCTTGTGGCAGTATTTATTCAGCTGTGGCCGATAGTTTTTATGGTTTCCACATCGCTCAAAGATATGGACCAGATTTTTCAGGCAACACTCAATCCATTGCCTCTGCCACCGACATTGAATAACTATCTTACCGTATTAGGCAATTTTCCGCTGTTTACTTATATCTATAATACATTTTTCATTGCTGCGTTCGTAACAGTATTCAAAGTGCTGACCAGTGTTTTGGCAGCTTTTGCCTTTATCTATTATGACTTTAAATATAAAGAAACTGTTTTTAACAGCATGCTGCTGACCTTCTTTATTCCGATAACGGTACTGATCATGCCGAATTATTTGCTGATGAGCAGGCTGGACCTGCTGAATACTCCCTGGGGTGTTATGCTGCCGCAGTTTGTTGATGGTATGGGTGTGTTCCTGATGCGTCAGACGATGCGCGGCATACCCAAACCATTGCTGGAAGCCGCTGTTTTAGATAATGCCGGCCCGCTGCAGGTATTGCACAAGGTTGTGCTGCCGCTGATCAAACCGTCGATAATAGCAGTCGGTATCCTGTTTTTTATCAACTCATGGAACGAATACTTTTGGCCGCTGCTGGTGCTGCAGGACAAAGAAACCTATACCCTGCCGCTGGCACTGCAAATGTTTATCAGCGCTGAAGGCGGCAGTGAGTGGGGGATAGCTATGGCTGTCGCTACTCTGACCAGTCTGCCGCCGCTGGCATTATATCTCGTCTGCCAAAAATTTATACTCAATACCTTTATGCAATCGGGGGTCAAAGGATAATATATGAACAGTATTGTATTTGAAAACGTCTGTAAATCTTACGGCGATGCTAAAATCGTCAAGTCTTTGAATCTGGAAATAAAAGAAGGCGAGCGCCTGATTTTGCTGGGGCCTTCCGGCTGCGGCAAAACTACTACGCTGCGAATGATCGCTGGTTTGGAAGATATTACCAGCGGTCAGCTGAAAATGGGAGGCAGAGTAGTTAATGATATTGCTCCCGGTGAACGTAATATTGCCATGGTTTTTCAAAGCTATGCGCTGTTTCCGCATCTTTCTGTCTGGGATAATATCACCTTTGGCCTGCATATCCAAAAGCTTCCGGAAGCGGAAATCAAAAAAAGAGCCGATGAAGCCTTAGAAATACTTAATTTAAGAGGCTATGAAAACTATAAGCCCAAACAGCTTTCAGGCGGGCAGAAACAGAGAGTGGCCTTATGCCGTGCCCTTGTAAAGCAATCACCCTACTTTTTATTGGATGAACCGCTGTCCAATTTGGACGCTCAGCTGCGGCAGCAGGCCAGGACAGAACTGGTACGTATTCATGAGATCTATAAACCGACAATGATTTATGTAACGCATGATCAGGTAGAGGCAATGACTGTCGCCGATCGTATCGTTGTGTTGAAAGATGGCGAACTGCAGCAGATAGCCGCTCCGGATACGATCTACCGTCACCCGGCTAATACATTTGTTGCCGGTTTTATTGGCGCCCCGTCAATGAATATCCTCAAAGCATGTTTTAACCGTGATTGTATTTGTATCGGCAAGGCCGTACTGCCGGTACCGGAGCTGTGGCGTCAGGTGATCGGACAGCGCAGAGACCTGCTGCTGGGTATCAGGCCTGAGCATTGCCGTTTAAGCGAGGACGCTGCTGTGCAGGGAAGTATAACTTATGTAGAAAATACAGGTAATCAGCGTACTGTTGAATTACAGCTTGAGAGTGGTGAGAATATCAGCGTTACAGTAAGTGACCGCAATGCGGATGTACAAAATTCCAGCGGGATCTGTTTCAGCTGGGACGATGTGAGTCTGTTTGATGTGACAAGCGGCAGGAATATTGGCTATATAGAAAAAGGGGAGGTTTTTACTGATGCAATGGGCAGTTAGTGATCTGGCTTTTGGCGGTTTCAATAAAAAATATCTCAGCGGTTTGCCGTTGACCTATAATATCGAATTTTTTTATGAATTCGGGACCGACCATTATTGGGATACGGTATTGCTGCCGCTGGCGCAGAATAATAAGGAAAAAAGAACATTTTCTATCCATGGTCCCTGTGTTGCTGTAAATCTGGCAGACAGCAGTGATGAATATTATTTAAAAGCCTACGCTCAAACCTTTACCTATGCCCAAAAGATCAAAGCAGAATTTGTAGTTGTGCATACCAATGAAATTTACCATGGTGAGGTTGCCGCAGTTAAAGAACTGGTCTATCAGCGCTTGGCTGAAGTGATCAGCCTGGCACAAAGCTACGGCGTTCAAGTTGTTATAGAAAATGTGGGTCTGCGTCCCTGTGGATCACTGCTTTTTGATTTTGAAGAATATCTGGCACTGTTTGAACGTTATCCGCAGGCTCTGGCACTTTTGGATACGGGACATGCCCACGTTAATGGCTGGAATCTTCCTGAAACCGTGAAACGGCTGCAGAAAAAGCTGTTGGCTGTACATGTGCATGATAACGATGGCAGCGGAGACAGCCATCAGCCTGTAGGACTGGGAACGATCGAATGGGAACCTTATTTTGCTTCTATCAGGGATTATGCACCGAATGCACTGCAGATATTGGAATATGCTTATATTGAGCCGGGAGTTCTTACCGAACACCTGCATAAGCTGGAAAGCCGTTATGGTGCACTGCGATTTTAAGTATAAGATGTAAATAGTGATTTTTAGTTTAGTAAAGCATTTGATTTAAATAGTGATAATAAAAAAGCAAGCCGCTAGCGGCTTGCTTTTTTATTATGCTTTTGAGCTTTATTTTGACTGCAGCCACTGCTGTTTTTCAGGATTGAAGCATTCTCCAAATATGGCGCCGCCAAGTATAAGTACGGCTCCGAGCATTTGTAAAGGCAACAGAACTTCATGTAAAAAGAGTACAGAAAAAACAACTGCAGACAGTGGTTCCAGATAACCGCATATGGCAACGGTCTGGACTGGCAAGTCTGTAATAGAAGAAAAATATAAATAACAGCCGATTCCTGTATTAAGTAAGCCGAGCAGTAAAACCGGTATCCAGTCAATCGTTGTCAGTGACAGAACAAAGTTTTTCTGCATACTGACAAATGCGACGACGATAAAAGAGCCGATGACAAGTTGCAACAAAGAATTTTCCAAACCGGATTCAGGTTTGGCTTTTTTATTTGCTGTTACCATCAGTGCATACATAAACGCAGACATTAAGCCGCAGAAAAGACCCCAAATAGTTTTACCTTCGTCCAGCGCCTGTAAGTTCACTAGGCACATCCCGGCCAGAACAGTTAAAAAACCAGCTATTTTAGGCCAGGTCAGAGTTTCACGAAAAAGAAAAGGTGAAAGAATCATAACGATTACCGGACCGCAGTAATAGGCTAAAGATGCTATGCTGATCCCGACCTGCTGATAGGCTTCGTAAAGCAGCATCCAGCTTGCTCCCATAGCTGACGCTGAAATGAAAAGATAAAGGCAAGTGTGCTTATTCCGGTAAAAAGTAAACCTTTGTCTGGAAACCGTAAAAACAGTTATAAGAAAAAGGCTGCCAAGCAATAGACGCAGCAGAACGATTTCGTAGCTGGGCAGATTGATATTACTGGCAACGATGCCGTTGGAACCAAATAACAAAAGCGCAGCAAAGTATTTATAGTAAGATGATTTCATAAAATACAAAACCTTTCTTCAAATTGTTTTTATACCAGCCTGCAGTAAAGTTTATTCAAATAAACTTTGCTGCAGGTCTGCCTGATTGCTTGGAAAAGTGCTCAGATAGGCAAATAACTGCTGATTATCCTGAATGATACCATGCTGATGACATTTTTGCCGCAGCAGCTGCATCAGCTGTTTACTGTTGGGACTGTCGATAACATACTGATTTCCGTAGGTGTCGATATAGCGTTTTTTCAGTCCGGGGAAGTGTCTGTCCAGCTGCTGGTAAAAGTATTCGCGGTTACCGTCGCGCAGCGTCAGACCCATACCGAAACAAATAATGCCGTAAACGCCGGCTTCGATACAGTAATCTAAAATACCGCGGAGATTAGCTTCGGTATCGTTGATAAAAGGCAGAATGGGAGCAAGCCAGACTACAGTCGGGATACCTGCGTCACGTAATTGCTTTAAAGCTTCGAAACGCTCATGGGTCGTGCTTACATAAGGCTCTATTTTTTTGCACAATTCTTCGTCGTAGGTGGTCAGAGTCATTTGTACTACGCATTTTGCAGACGCGTTTATTTTTTGAAGCAGATCAAGATCCCTCAGGATCCGGTCCGATTTAGTCAGCACTGTAAAACCGCAGCCATATTTATAAACAAGCTCCATTGCATGCCGCACGCTGCCGAGTTCGGTTTCCAGAGGAATATAAGGATCTGTCATCGACCCGGTGCCGATCATACATTTTTTGCGTTTGCGCCGCAGGGCTTCTTCCAGCAGTACAAGAGCGTTTTGTTTGACTTCTATATCCTCAAAAGCATGCGGCATTTGATAACAGCTGCTGCGTGAATCACAGTAAATGCAGCCGTGCGAGCAGCCGCGATACAGGTTCATACCATTTTTAGCTGAGAGGATACCTTTTACTTGCACATAATGCATAGCTGTACCTTTCTGTGTCCGGACAAGCGAAAATGCCGAATAAAAAATATCAGAGTTGTTAAATGACTTTCATTATACCATATCTGTCGGTACTGTATTGTGAAAGTGTTGCGTGGACTGGCAGCAGTATTATTTGACAGAGGTAAGTTTGGCTATTATTAAAACGTAAGAGCAATAACGGAACCGGACGGCGGCGTAAAAAAGTTCTTGTATGTCTTGTGGAGGGTTACAACAGTGCTAAAATTATAGAAAATATTGTTTGGTAAATGTTTTGCAAGTAATAGCAGATGAAGTGTTGATAAATTTAAAAAAATATGATCTGCTTGCATTAAGATGTGAGGCGGGCAATATGTACGATGAACACTGTTTGAAAATAATCGGCGCTAATATCAAGCTGCTCAGGACATGCCGCGGTATTAGCCCGGGTGAACTGGCCCGGGCTTTGGTTATCAGTCAAACGCATCTGAGCAATATTGAGTGCTGCAGGGTCGCAGTTAATTTCCGTGTTTTACTGCGTGCCGCTAATGCGCTGGAGTATACATTAGATGATTTGCTGCAGCTGGAATTTACGGAACTGACGAAAACAGTGATGGAGGTCAGGGAATATTTCTCTGCACAGGACGGTTATGCGCTGAATGTCACCGGGAAGCTTGTCATTAAGGAAAAAAGCCCAGAACCGGAGCCTCTGTCAGATAATTACGCCCCGTCCTCCGACAGTAAATATACAGGGACTCTGACGAATATTAAGGCTGAAAAAATGCAGCAGGAAGAATACCGTAATCTTGATAAACGCCGCCGCAATACGATCGAACAGGCGTCGGTCTCAGTTGAAGGCGACGGTATCAAACTGGAATAGGCTGCTGCGGAAAAGAATATGAACAATCAAATAGCAGCACCAAGAACAAACCTCGCCGCCGGCGGGGTTTTACTTTTGTAAAAGAATAGTGAAATTTGCCTGTTAGGTAAGTTTTTTGGTATAATATAACGATACGAAGGGAGGTAAAAGCCTATGCCAATCGAATATATTTTACTGGGCGTCGGGATCGTGCTTTTGGGAATCGAAGCAGTGGTGCCGGGGTTTGGCTTTTTTGGCGTTACGGGTCTGATCTCGCTGCTGGCAGGCTCATATTATCTGCTGGGCGGCGGCGCTGAGGCCGCGTATATTTTGCTTGGTGTTGTACTGGCACTGGGCGCAGTAGTTGCCCTGCTGTTTGTTTATCTGCCCGCCGAAAGCAAGTGGAATCCCTTTGTTTTATGGGAGAAACAAGAGAACCGTCACGGTTATACAGGTGCCGAGGATCACTCGCAGTATCTTGGTAAACGTGGAGAGGTCGTAGCACCGCTGCGTCCTGCGGGAACTGTCATCATCGACGGCGAACGTGTCGACGTGGTGAGCTTTGGCGATTATATCATGCCGGGCGCATTGGTAGAGATCGTGAAAGTGGAAGGCAATAAACTGTTTGTTCAGGAAGTAAAAACTAACTAGTAAAGGAAGTGTTGTGATGTTTGATTTTTTGTTTAACGGCGGGTTCATGTTTATCCTGATCATTGCCGGTATCGCCGTATTTTTGAATTTTGTACCGCTGGCGCTGTGGATCTCGGCTATCGCTGCCGGTGTCAACGTTGGTATTTTCAATTTAGTGGGTATGCGGTTCCGCCGCGTGCCGGCTTCCCAGATCGTGCTGCCGCTTATCAAAGCCAATAAGGCAGGTCTGGACGTCAATGTCAATCAGCTGGAAGCGCATTATCTGGCAGGCGGTAACGTTGACCGTGTCATCGATGCGCTGATCGCTGCTCACAGAGCTCAGATCCCGCTGTCTTTTGAACGTTCCTGCGCTATTGACCTTGCCGGACGTAATGTGCTGGAAGCAGTACAGATGAGCGTTAACCCCGAAGTAATTGAAACGCCGGTAGTTTCGGCAGTTGCTAAAGACGGCATCGAACTGAAGGTCAAAGCCCGCGTTACCGTACGCGCCAATATTGACCGTCTGGTCGGCGGCGCCGGTGAAGCGACTATTATCGCCCGTGTCGGTGAAGGTATCGTTACTAATGTTGGTTCTGCTGTTAAACACAGCGATGTATTGGAAAATCCTGATTTCATTTCGCGTACCGTTTTGGCTAAAGGACTTGACGCAGGTACTGCTTTTGAGATCCTGTCTATTGATATTGCCGATGTCGACGTAGGCCGTAACATTGGCGCCGCTTTGATGACTGACCAGGCTGAAGCCGATAAACGAATCGCCCAGGCCCGCGCCGAAGAACGCCGCGCAATGGCAGTTGCTAAAGAACAGGAAATGAAAGCCTATACCCAGGAAATGCAGGCGAAGGTCGTCGAAGCTCAGGCCAAAGTACCGACTGCGTTGGCAGATGCTTTGGAAAACGGCCGTTTAGGCGTGATGGATTACTACCGCATGAACAATATCAATGCTGATACTGATATGCGGAAAATGATTGCCGGTTCCAGCCCTGAAAATAGCGGCGAAAAAGGCAGCAACCCGAAATAAGCCGACTGTATGAGTCGGTTATTGTATTGAGATGAGGCGAATGTATGGACAATTTAATGCTGTTTTATCCTCTCATCGTACTGTTGTTTTTTATCTTTTTCGATGTCCGTAACCGCAAGAAGCGTCCTGCGCCGCCACCGCAGCAGCCTGCTGATTGGCAGACGCAGCTGCCGGAGGAAAGGCAGGGGCGCGGCTATGAAGGTGAGTACGAAGAAGCTGTACCGTGGTATGTGGAGTTTCCAGAAGACCGGGCGCCCAAAAAGCAGCCTGAGGCGGAAAATACCTGTCAGGAACCTGCACCGGCAGCAGAAGCTGCTGTTCCGGAACCCTTGTATAAACGTTTTGAGCCGCAGAAGCCCCAGCCTGCCTTTAAAGGCTTTCGCAGCCGCGGGACAGTAGCTGAAGATGTACGCTATGGCTTTGTGATGGCGCAGATATTGGATAAACCTCGGTCGCTGAAACCGTACGATGATAGTTTTTGATAATTGGGCAAGATTATTTTTCTAACGAAAGAAGTGTTGTTAGTTAATGAATAAAAAACTTGCTGCTGTACTGCTGGCTGGAGCGCTGCTTTTTGGGGCCGCTCCGCTGCAGGCACAGGAAAGTTCTTCGATCGATGCCGTTACTGCCGGCGTAGCCGATACAGGCAGGGCTGACAAAGAGGCAGAGAAAAAAATAACTGCTTCGACAGTGCCTTATTCGGTGGCGGTGCTGCCGTATATCGACCAGTCGGGCATGGATGAAAAGGGTCGTAAGGTAGCGGCTAATGCTATCAAAGACGCGCTGAAAGAGAAATATCCGCCTGCTAAAAAAGGCGGCGTGAATACCGTTGCCAGTGCCAAAGCTGTTGCTAAGGCGATGCAGAACCATCCGTTTGAAAACGCTGACGCGCCGGTATTGGCAGAGCTTGTTGCCGTTGGTAAAGAGCTGGGCGTCGACCGTGTGATCTACATGGAGATGGAGCCGCCGCGCAACAAGGAAACCGGCTTTATGGTTATCGTCGGCAGTCAGACTTATAGTTCAGTCATTACCATGAAGCTGAAATGTGTGGATGTAAAAACTGAGAAATATCTGTTCAACAGGATCGTGGAGGAAGTTGGGTCATCGTCGGCCGTAGCTTTTTGGAAGATCGGCGGCGCGAGCCAGAGCAGGGCAGTAAAGAAAGGTGTTGCTGCCTGCATGACTGAATTTTTAACTGCTTTTGACTGATAATCTATAGAGAACAAGGTGATATTGGTGTTAGAAAAAATCGATTTAAAACAAAGCCTGAAAAAAGATGCCTATAATGAAAAAATGAGTTATTTTGAAACCAGGCTGGGAGAACTGCAGCGTGCTTGCCGCGCTGCTGGTATTCCTGTAATAATTTTGTTTGAAGGCTGGCGTGGGTCACAGCGCAGCGTCATCATCAATCATATGATGCAGCAGATGGATGCCCGCGGGTTCAGAGTTTATTCGGCTTCCAAAATGGCGGATGAAGAACCGGACCAACCTTTTTTTGAGCCTTTCTGGCGGCAGCTGCCAGCAAAAGGCAATATGGCTGTGTATTACCGCAGCTGGTACTATCTGAAAAATGAATATACCTTTGACCGCGATGCGGATCAAGTTAAAAGAATAAATACGAGCTACAGGCATATCAATGCTTTTGAAAAGCAGCTGACTGATGATAATTATGTGCTGCTGAAATTTTTTGTACACGTTTCCGAAAAACAGCTGAAGGCTAATGTGCAGAAGGCTGAAAAAACCTATGGTAAAGGCTGGAACAAGGTCAGCGAAAGCGATGATGATTTTGTAGATTATCAGCGGTATCTGGAAATCTACGAGAAAATGTTTATCGACAGCGACCGGCCTAATGCCCACTGGTATCTGATCGCCGGCGACGATACGCGTTTTGCCGAGGTCTCGATATTTGATGTGATCGTACAGCGGCTGGAACTGGCGCTGGCCGAAGCGGAAGCCCGCAGACAGAAAGTCGGGCAGCAGCTGGTGTTGCCGCGTACCGAGATCTACGACGTTTTGTCAAAGGTCGATCTGTCCAAAGAAATCGCAAAAGCGGAATATAAAGATAAACTGGATAAATACCAGTCCAAACTGAGTATTTTGCAGTATGAAATGTATAAAAAGGGTATTCCTTCTGTCTTTGGCTTTGAAGGCTGGGATGCAGGCGGTAAGGGCGGAGCGATCCGTCGGCTGACGGCAGCTCTCGATCCGCTGGGGTATTCGGTGAACCCGGTAGCGGCTCCCAACGTGGTAGAGAAATCTTTTAACTATCTATGGCGTTTTTGGACACGCTTTCCCAAACAGGGAGAGATCGCCATTTTTGACCGTACCTGGTACGGCAGGGTCATGGTAGAACGTATCGAAGGCTTTGCAACGCAGGATGAATGGGGGCGGGCCTATGCCGAGATCAACGAGATGGAAGCCCAATGGGCGGAATACGGTACGGTGATAGGCAAATTCTGGCTGCAGATAGATAAAGACGAGCAGTATAAACGCTTTAAGGAGCGGGAGCAAAATCCGAACAAGGAATGGAAGATCACTGACGAAGACTGGCGCAACCGTGAGAAATGGGATGCCTATGAAGCGGCTGTGAACGAAATGCTGGTGCGCACAAGTACTGATTATGCACCGTGGACGATAGTGGAAGGCAATAATAAATATTATGCCCGCCTGAAGGTGTTGAAAACGGTGATCGAAATGTTTGAAAAACGGTTGAAGGACTAACAGCACACTGAGAGAGTATAAACGAGGTAGACAAGTTGACCTGGGAGCTTAAAAATGCGTTGAAAGAAATAGTTGCCCGCGAGAGCGGGGTACAGGTATTTGCGCCTGGCGCGCGGAGGCCGGTGGCCTTTATTTACCCCAATACTTATCATCTGGGGATGTCAAATCTGGGACTGCATATCCTGTATCAGCTCATCAACAGCCGCGGCGATTCAGCCTGCGAACGTTTCTTTCTGCCTGACAGCAAGCTCTTAGCAGAGCATAAACGCACGAAAACGCCGCTTTTATCACTGGAAACACAGAGGCCGCTTGCAGATTTTGAAGTTATCTGCGTGATGATGTCATTTGAAATGGATTATACCAATTTACTGACTATGCTGGCGCAGAGCAATGTGAAGCCTGAAGCGGCAGCACGCGGCGCCAAAGAACCGCTGGTGATCATCGGCGGTCCCTGCGCGACCTTCAATCCTGAGCCTTTAGCAGGGGTTGCCGATGCTTTCGTGATCGGTGAAGGTGAAGAAACTGTCAATAAACTGCTGGACGCTGTTTATGAAGCCAGGGACAAAGGCCTGTCTAAGGAAGATACACTGTTGGAGCTGGCGCAGCTGAGCGGCATCTATGTGCCGCGGTTTTATGAGCCGCAGTACGATGCTGGCGGTATGTTCTGCGGTATGCAGGTGTCAACGCAGGTGCCTGCCAGCGTAAAACGTCAGTGGGTACGTGAACTGGATAATTATCCGCAGACATCGGCAATTATGACAGATGCGACTGAATTTGAAAATATGTATATCGTCGAAGTAGCACGAGGCTGCGGGCGGCATTGCCGTTTCTGCATGGCAGGTTATTGCTTCCGCAAACCGCGGGCGCGCGATCTTGAGCTGCTGCTTGCTAAAATACGCAACCGTCCGCCACAGACTAAAAAAGTCGGGCTGATGGGGGCCGCGGTATCTGATTATCCGTACATCAAAGAACTGACACAGACACTGGTAGATGAGCAGGTACCTTTTACAGTAGCCTCTCTGCGGGCCGACACTTTAGATGTAGAGCTGACGCAGGCTTTGGCTGCCAGCGGTCAGAGGACGATGACTGTGGCTCCGGAAGCAGGCAGCGTGAAAATGCGTAATATCATCAATAAAGGCATTACCGAAGAACATGTTTTTAATGCCATAGAACTGGCAGCGGCAGCAGGTATGAAAAATATCAAGCTGTATTATATGCTGGGCCTGCCGGGGGAAGCTGACAGTGATATCGAAGAAATGATAGCGATGATCGGTCGGGTACGAGAAAAGATGGATGCCGCCCTTAATAAAGGCGATCTGATAATTTCCGTGAATGGTTTCATCCCCAAGCCGTTTACACCGTTTCAGTGGTCGCCGCTGTGCGATGTCAAAACCTTAAAACGCCGTTTTAAAATGCTGGAAACCGCTTTTAAAAAAGCGAAACATATTCAGGTGCAGACAGAATCCTTGAAGGAAACTGTTCTGCAGGCAGTTTTGGCAAGGGGTGATCGCAGGATCGGCGCCGCTTTATTAGAAGCCTTCCGCAGAGAAATGCCGCTGAAGCAGGTGCTGAAAGAGCAGGGACTGGATATAGAGGAACTTGCTGCTGCTGCTTACGAGATCGGCAGGCCTTTGCCCTGGCAGCATTTGGATATGGGCTTTACCGAAGCTTATTTGATCAGCGAGTGGCAGAAGGCGCAGCGGGAAGAATTTACACCGATGTGTTTTGACTTATGCCGCCGCTGCGGTGTTTGCGGGGAGGCACAGGTATGAGTTTCAGATTAAGAAATAACGGGCCGATCTGGCTGGGTGAATTTACGGCGCTGACAGAAGCAGGATTCAGCAACGGCTGCAGTTGCCGTCTGCATGGAGCAAGCAGTATTGTGCCGGACGGATTCAACCTGGCGCTGCATGTGGGCGATGAAGCAGAGCTTGTAAACGCCAACCGCAGGCAGTTTGCGGCGGCGTTGGGTGTGGATGCGGCAAGGTTTACTACCTGTGCCCAGGTGCACGGCAGTAAGGTCGTTTGTGTGACAGAAGGCCTTATCGGCAGCGGCGCTGTGGATTTTGCCGATACTATTGCCGACACTGATGCTTTGATCACCGATTTGCAAAATGTGCCGCTGCTGCTGTTTTATGCAGATTGCGTACCGGTTTTGCTGGCTGATACAGAAACCGGGGCTGTGGGACTGGCGCATGCAGGCTGGCGCGGCAGTGTGGAGGAGATCGCCCTCAAAACGGTGCAGATGATGTGCCGTCATTATGGCTGCAACCCGGAAAAAATGCTGGCGGCGATCGGACCGTCGATTGGCAGCTGCTGTTACGAAGTAGACGATAAAGTTCTGACGGCGGGTGCAAAATACCGTGAGTGTTTTACGCTTAAACCAAATGGTAAATATCATCTGGACTTATGGCTGATGAATAGATTACAATTAGAAGCAGCAGGACTGGAGCGAGGTAATATCCACTGTGCCGCGACATGTACCTGCGATAATCGGGAACTGTTTTTTTCCTATCGTGCCGAGTTGGGTAAAACCGGGCGCATGGGCGTAAGCATTTGCCGAAGATAAAAAAGGAATAATAGTTTTTGTGGCGAATATAAAACTTTTAGGAGGTCTTTATTTTGTTAAAAGACAATCTGCACAAAGTACAGACCCAGATCGCCGAAGCTTTGAGCCGGCGAACTGAAACTAAACTGACTGGCGATAAGGTAACACTGGTCGCCGTAACTAAAAATCATCCCGTAGACGTGGTGCTGGAATCGCTGGCGCTTGGTGTGACTAATATCGGCGAAAACCGGGTGCAGGAAGCGAAGGAAAAACGCACTATTGTGCCTGACCGCGGCTTCTGGCATCTGATCGGCCATTTACAGACCAATAAAGCCAAGCAGGCCGTCACCTTGTTCGATCTGATTGAATCAGCTGACAGCGAGCATCTTTTGGCTGCGCTGGACAAGGCGGCTGGACAGCAGCACAAGCAGCAGGATATTTTGCTGCAGCTCAACATCGCCCGCGAGGAGCAGAAGACAGGCTTTTTGATTGAAGATTATCTGGCGATATTGCCGCAGCTGGACGACTATAAAAATCTGTGTGTACGCGGTTTGATGGTTATTGCGCCACTGTGCGGCGATATAGAGGAAACACGCCCTGTTTTTAAAGAAGGTTATCGCTGTTTTTGCGAGCTGCGGGCGCAACGGCCTGGAATCGAGCTGCTGTCGATGGGTATGACTCACGACTTTACAGTAGCTGTTGAAGAAGGCGCCAACATTGTGCGTGTGGGTACGGCCTTATTTGGTAAGCGCGATTACAGTAAAAATAAATGAGCATGAAGGTATGGTGAAATGTATGAAATTTTTTGATCGTATCTCTGAAACCTTAGGTTTATATGAAGAGGAAGATGATGAACTTTTAGAGGAAGAGGAACCTGTAAAAAAGGCTGAAACAGCTCCTAAACGGATTCCCCGCAGTACGCCTGCCGTCAGCAGGGCAGCACTTCCCGCCGAGTCTGCCGCTTTGGAAAAAAGCGAAGCCAGAAGTGAAGTGCCGGCTGAGAAAAAATCCTTCTTCAGCAAAAAGAACGTCCAAAATTCGCCTGAAGGCAAAACCATTTCCATGCCGCTTGCTCAAAAGCAGGTCAAGGTAGTGGTGCTGGAACCGGCTAATTTTGACGATTCGCAAAAGGTTGCCGATTATCTGCGCAACAACCAGCCTGTAGTAGTGAACTTTGAAGGTACTGAAGGCCTGGTGACCAAAAGAATGACCGACTTTATCAGCGGTACTATTTACGCTTTAGGCGGCAGTATGAAAAAAATCGGCCGTAATATTCTGGTCTGTGCCCCGAAAAACGTAGATATCGACGCCAGCGTCAACATTTATGATGAAAAGGGTGGTCAACCGTGGAAAAAATAACAGCTCAAACCGGCCCGCTGGCTTTTATCGGCGGCGGCGCTATGACTGAAGCTATCATCAAAGGTATTCTGGGAGCCGGACTGGCTGACCCGGGTGAGATCTTTGTCGGCGAGCCGTCAGCGGCACGCTGTGAATATTTACAGAAAACCTACGGCATTAAAGCATCTGGTGATAATAAAGCTGTGGTAAAAGATGCAGGGCTGATCATTCTGGCAGTAAAACCGCAGGTTGTTGATGCGGCGATCACTGCTGAGCTTGCTGCAGCAATGCCGCCGCAGGCAACGGTGCTTTCGATCATGGGCAGTGTCGATCTGGCGAAGCTGCATCAGGTAGTGCCGGGACATGCGGTCATCAGAGTGATGCCCAATACACCGCTGGCAGTAGGTGCGGGGATGACGGCGATTGCGCCTGACAGCAAGGTCAGCTCCGAGATGATCGACGCCGCTAAAACTATTTTTGGTTCCTGCGGCGAGGTCGAAGTAGTGGCTGAAAGTGCTATCGAAGCGATCACGGCGGTATCAGGCTGCGGTCCGGGCTATGTCTTTATGCTGATCGACGCTCTGGCAGATGCTGGCGTTAATGCAGGCCTGCCGCGGGCGCTGGCGATCAAGCTGGCCGCCCAGACATTTGCCGGCAGCGGCAAAATGGTGCTGGAAACAGCATTGCATCCAGCGCAGCTGCGCGATCAGGTAACTTCGCCAGGTGGAACTACCATTGCCGGTATCCATGCTCTGGAAAACCGCGGAGTGCGTGCGGCGATGTATGATGCTGTACTGGCCGTGCTGGAACGCAGTGAGAAATTGAAGGGTAAATAACCAATGGCAGATAGAGAAAAGATTTTAAGATATTTTCGGGCCGGCGGCGATGAAGAACTGGCAGCCAAACTGCTTGATCTGGCGGAAGGGGCTCATAGAAGCCGAAAATTCCGCGTCAGCGATTTTCTTGATCCGCATGGCTGTAATGTGGCCGAGATCGTTGCGGCCAATTTTGAAAATGTGAAGCTGGAAACCAGCGGCGGTTTTAAAAATGCCGAGCGCATGAAAGTTGCTTTTGTTGCCGAAGACTTTTTTGGTCAGCCGGATTTTGGCATGGTCTGTTTTAAAGTCGAGTGGGACAAACGCTATTATGAACTCAGTCACCGCGATATTTTGGGAGCTTTTATGGGGATGGGCTGTAAACGCGAGATTTTGGGCGATATTATTTTTATCCCTGAAGGAGCACAGTTCGTAGCCGATAAATCTTTTACTACTTACATTATGAACAATCTGACGCAGATAGGTTCTGCCCCGGTTTCACTGACCGAGATCACAGAAGCTGACCTGCTGCAGAAGGAAGAAAAGGTCAAGGTCATCAGCGCTACAGTTGCAGCTTTAAGGCTGGATGCCGTTGCTGCTGCAGGATATGGCGTATCCCGGTCACGTATGGCTGACGAGATCAAAGGCCAGAATGTTAAAGTAAACTGGAAAGAGGCCAAGAACGCAGCCCAGCCGGTCAGCGAAGGCGATATCATTTCTTTCCGCAGCCGCGGCAGGGTAGAAGTAGCCGAGATCAGGGGCACTACCAAAAAAGGTCGTTTAAGCATCACGCTGAAAAGATATATTTAATGGGGAGGGTATCACGATATGTTGACACCGTTAGATTTAAACAATAAGAACTTTTCCAAAGGCTTCCGCGGATATGACACCGAAGAGGTCGATGAGTTTTTTGCCAAAGTTGCCAAGGATTTTGAACGCCTGTATCAGGATAACGTAGAGCTTAAAGATGCTGTGGAACGAGTCAGCGCCAAACTGGAATACTATCAGCAAATGGAATCCACCATGCAGAACACTTTGGTCATCGCACAGGAAACTGCCGACGAAGTGAAAAAGAACAGCGAGCAAAAGGCTGCCCTGCTGGAGCAGGAAACTGCCATGAAATGCAAAGAGATCACTTCTGAATGCCAGGCTGCTGCTGCTAAAGCAAAAATGGACGCTGAAATCGCGGCGACTCAGGCCAGGACAGAAGCAGAAGCTTATGCTGAAAAACTGCGCAGCGAAGCTGAAAGTGAAACTACAAAATTGCGTAACGACACGCTGGCGGAAATTGCCAGACTGCGCGGCGAAGCTGAGGCCGAGCTGAAGCAGATGAAAAATGAGACTCAGAATTTTGTAGACAAAATGCGCAGTGCCGCCGAAGTAGAAGTCGCTAAAATGAAAGTAACTACAGAGGATCTGTGCAAAAAAATGTCGTCGCAGGCAAAAGACGAGGCCAGCGATGTTTTGGCACAGGCACGTGCCGAAGCACAAAAGCTGACCAGCGAAGCCGACGAACGCTACAGAACGATGATCGCCGATGCCGAAGAACGTTCCAGAACGCTTTTGGCTGACACCGACGAAAAAGTAAGAAAAATGATTTTTGAAGCAGAAAATAAAGCTGCTCTCGCAAAAGGTATCTTTGAAGATCAGGTCAAAAAGGCCGCTGTGCATCGTCAGCATATGATGAGCATTTTGGAAGGCCAAATGGAGCTTTTGAAAAACTTTAGCGAAGATACTGAAAAATAAGCGAGGTCGGCAGCATGATTATTTTGGTACGCCACGGTGAAGCAACTCATCATACAGAGCATTTGACAGGCGGTTGGACCGATTCGGAGCTTACGGCTGCGGGAAAGGTTCAGCTGCAGGCCGTTGCGTCCAAATTAGCCAAAGATTTTGCAGGGCAAAGCCGTGATCTGCGAATCCTGACCAGCGATTTGAAGCGGGCGGAAGAATCAGCCCGGATCATCGCCGCCAGGCTGGGAATCAGTAAGCTGGAACCGTATGAATTTTTGCGCGAAAAAAATAATGGACAGGCGGCAGGCTTGACTGAAACGGCTGCCAAAGCTTTGTATCAGCAGCCTCCGACCTTAAAGGAACTGCATCACCGCAACTATCCGGGCGGCGAAACGCGGCAGGAATTTTATGACCGTAATGTGCAGGGCCTGATAAAATGCGCTGATCTGGAGCGGGAAAATCTTCTGATCGTAGCCCATAAAGGCACGATCCAAAACATCATTTTCCATTGGCTGGGGCTTGATATAGCTGCCGTCAACGTTTTAAATTTTTCTGTCGATATCCTGCCGTCCAGCGTGACGGTCCTGGGAATCAACAAATGGCGCGAACATGCTGTGTTCAGGCTCAACGATACCTCACATCTGCATACTGACAGCGGTTATGGCATCTTTGAGTTTAAATATGGCAAATACCATTGACTATAACTTGTATAATGGTGTATAATGACTTTGTTTTAATAAAAGCAGCAGCGATGACGAAGACAGTAGCCTGCCGGGCACAGTCAAGCGAGTCGGGGACAGTGCGAGCCCGACCGGAAAGATGGCAGGGGAAGATCACTTCAGAGCTTCTGGGCTGAAAACAGTAAGCCCGGACGGGTAACACACGTTATGGTGTTTCGAGTGGCAGGCAGCTTAAGTCTGTCATGAGGGTGGTACCACGGGTTTATAGTCTCGTCCCTTTTTGGGAGCGGGGCTTTATTTTTTTGGAGGTGTACACATGGATTACAGCAAGACACTTAATTTACCGGAAACTGAATTTCCGATGCGTGCCGGTTTACCGGAACGCGAACCCGAATTTTTGAAATACTGGGAAGAAAACAAAATCTATGAAAAGAAACAGGAACTGCATGCGGGCCATAAAAAATTTGTTCTGCACGACGGTCCGCCGTACGCTAACGGCAAGATCCATATGGGTACGGCTTTAAACAAGATTTTGAAAGACATCATTATGAAATATAAATATGCGCAGGGATTTGATACCCCGTATGTTCCCGGCTGGGATACCCATGGTATGCCGATCGAGCACGCCGCTATCAAAAATCTGGGACTGAACCGCCATGAGCTTGATACACTGGTACTGCGTAAAGAATGTCACGACTACGCTTTAAAATGGATCGACGAGCAGCGTACCGACTTCAAACGTCTGGGCGTTCTTGGAGATTGGGATCATCCTTATATCACCATGACCCACGATTATGAAGCTGTACAGATCCATGTTTTCGGCGAGATGGCAAAAAAAGGCTATATCTATAAAGGTAAAAAAGCTGTTTACTGGTGTCCGCACTGCGAAACCGCTCTGGCAGAAGCTGAAATCGAATACGGTGAAGAAAAGTCGCCGGCGATCTTCGTAAAAATGCCGCTCGTCAAAGACAACGGCATGCTGCCAGAAGCAGCTCAGGGCAAACCGGCCTATATCGTTATCTGGACCACTACTCCGTGGACCATGCCTGCCAACGTAGCGATCGCGCTGCATCCGGACTTTGAATATGCCTGGGTAGAATGCGAAGGCGAAATCCTGTTTATGGCCAAAGAGATGCTGGAAGCCGTTGGCAAGGTCTGCAAAAAAGACCTCAGCAATATCATCGGCACCTGTAAAGGTAAAGATATGGAATATGCTGAATGCAGACATCCGTTTGAAACTATTGACCGCAAATCCTTAGTCGTTTTGGCTGATTATGTTACGCTGGAAGCCGGCACAGGCTGTGTACATACCGCTCCCGGACATGGCGCCGACGACTTTGAGACCGGCGTTCGCTACAATCTGCCGATCATCTGCCCTGTTGACGGCTCAGGTAAACTGACAGCAGAAGCCGGTGCGGATTTTGCAGGCATGTTCGTTTTTGATGCCAACGTACCCATCATCAAATATCTGGCCGGGCTGAACCGCCTGTTTGGCAAAGAAAACATCCGCCATCAGTATGCACACTGCTGGCGCTGCAAGAACCCCATCATCTACCGTGCGACCGAGCAGTGGTTCGCATCTGTTGACGGCTTCCGTGAAGAAGCCCTGAATGCTATTGCCAATGACGTGCAGTGGATCCCGTCCTGGGGCGAAGCACGTATCCATAATATGGTCGCCGACCGTCACGACTGGTGCATTTCCCGTCAGCGTGTCTGGGGCGTACCGATCCCGATCTTCTACTGTGAAGACTGCAACGAACACCTGGTCAACGACGATACTATCAATGCTGTTGCCGACCTGTTTGCTAAAGAAGGCTCTGATGCCTGGTGGGCTCATTCTGCTGAGGAGATCCTGCCGCAGGGCACCAAATGCCCCAAATGCGGCGGCACTCATTTCCGCAAAGAATCTGATATCATGGATGTCTGGTTCGACAGCGGTTCTTCCCATGCAGCAGTCTGCAAAACCCGTCCCGAACTGGCATGGCCTGCAGATATGTATCTGGAAGGCAGCGATCAGCATCGCGGCTGGTTCCAGTCTTCACTGCTCACTTCCGTTGCTACCGAAGGCAAAGCGCCTTACCGCGCAGTTCTGACGCATGGTTACGTTGTTGACGGCGAAGGCCGCAAAATGTCTAAATCTGTAGGCAATACTGTTGCCCCGCAGGAAGTTATCGCCCAATATGGCGCCGATATCATTCGTTTGTGGGCAGCTTCCTCCGATTACAAGGCTGATATTCGTATCTCCAAAGAGATACTGAAACAGCTCTCTGAGGTTTACCGCAAGATCCGCAACACCATTCGCTATATCCTGGGCAACACCAACGATTTCAATTATGAAACCGATAAAGTTGAATTTAAGGATATGCTGGAGCTGGATCGTTGGGCTTTGATGCATATGCAGCTCTTGAAAAAAGAGGTTTCCGCAGCTTATGAAAGCTACGACTTCCATGTGCTCTATCATGCTATCCATAATTTCTGCAGCGTCGAGATGAGCAGCTACTATCTGGATATCCTCAAAGACCGCCTGTATGCATACAAGGCCGATTCCTTTGAACGCCGCAGCGCTCAGACTGCAATGTACGAGATCATGCTGGATCTGGTCGTAATGATCGCGCCCGTACTCAGCTTCACGATGGAAGAAGTATGGCAGTTCATGAAAAAACCTGCTTCCATGCCTGAATCCGTATTCATGATGCCGTGGCCAGAATGCAAGGAAGAATATATCGACGAAGCCCTGGAAAGCAAATGGGATAACTTCATCGAGATCCGCAGCGAGATCACCAGAGTTCTGGAAGGTGCCCGCCGCGCTAAAACTATCGGTCATTCTCTGGACGCTAAAGTCGAGCTGCATGCTACAGGCGAAGCGCTGGCGATACTCAGATCCGTTGAAGGTGATCTGGCGACACTGCTGATCGTATCACAGGCTAAACTGGTGGAAGGTTTGGCCGGCGGCGTAGAAGCGACCGGACGTGAAGACCTGAAAGTAACTGTTCAGGCTGCGGAAGGCGAGAAATGCGAACGCTGCTGGATCTATAGCGATACCGTAGGTAAAGATGCTGAGCATCCGACTGTGTGCGCACGCTGTGCGGCAGCTTTGAAATAAGTAAAACTGCATAATAAAATTAAAATGCAATACCGGACAGATATCTGTCCGGTATTTTTTTGCTGCAGGCCTTATCGTTAGCAAAGGATCTTTATCATAATTGTCAGGCAGTGAAGAATAAAAGCTTTATTAAGATGAAAAATTAGTGTAATATAAAAGCTGAAAGAGTGATAGCTGCAAAAATTGAAAGAGCAGGTGAAATGCAATGCGAAAAGTGAATCCTGAATACGCCAAAGCAATTATGGCGATTGCCAACAGAGCCCCATATCTTAAACTGCTGGGCATGAAGATCTGTGAGCTTGACTATGGCTACTGCCGTGTCGAAACGCAGATCAATGACAGCCTAAATAATCCCTTTGCTTCAGTACATGGCGGCGTCTTTTCGTCAATTCTTGACACGGCTACCTTTTGGGCTCTTTACTGCTGCATCGGCGAAGAGGACGGCATAACTACGCTTGACCTGCAGGTGAATAACCTTGCCGCTGCTGCTTCTGGCAAAATAATTGCGGAAGGCAGACTGATAAGAATGGGGAGGACGATCGGGCTTGCCGAAGGCACGTTAAAAGATGAAAACGGCAGACTGCTTGTTCAGGGCACATCAAAAATGTTTGTTCTGCCGGGCCTGCAATCCATAGATAAAGTGGCAGACAGGGTTGGCTTTGAAACCTTGCCGCCTAAATTCCTTTGATCGCGAACAGCATAATATAAATATAAAAATCCCGGACATATTACTATACGGGATTTTTATATTTATTAAAATTTTCCGAAAAACGACATTTTTATTATGCTTAATAAATTTAAAATAATTCATAATATTAGCTGCTTTTGAATAATTAGCTATAACATAAAATTTAGTTTGAAGAAAAATAAAACATTTGTAATATAAACAAAATTGCGCTGAGAATATATACATGATATCATAATATAAGAAATTTATTATATATAAAATTTATTATATGATTAAATTTATATTTTTTTGGAGTTAAAGTAACCCTAGAAAGTCTACTTTCCTTTTACTGCAGTGAAATTTATTCATAAAAATTATAAAAATAAAGAAGGAATGCGATTCTATGAATTCAAAATTCTGCCATGACAGTGAAATGACATCACGTAGATCAGGCATTGAATCATTAATGATGAAATGCCCTATTTGTGGCCGTGAATTCAGCTGTAACAAAACATATCATGTTTATACGGCTTTGCTTGCCAGAAAAAGGCAATATTATTGCAGTTATTCTTGTTTTAATAAACGGCCAAACCCAAGAAAATAATTTTGCCGGCAAAAATGTTTGTTACTATTTGTTTTCGGAGGTGCTTGATAATGGAAAAAGAGCTTCAAAAAATTGGACACAGAATAAAGCTTCTGCGCATTGAAAATAAAATATCACAAAAGGTGCTGGCTAAAAAACTGTGTATATCGCAAACACATTTAAGCAATATCGAAAATGGCAGAGTTGGTGTGACTTTGTTGCACTTAATAAAAATAAAAGAATTGTTTGAATGTCCGATAGAATATTTTTTTGAAGAAAAAACACTCTCTGAAAACGAAGCAGAAAAAAACGAATGCCAAAAAATAAAAACTATAGTCGAAGAAAATAACTTTAGACTGGAAGATTTGTCTAAAGCCATAGAAATAATGAAAGTTTTACAGAAAGGCTGAAGATAAATACTTCCATCTGTTGGAAGGAAGCTGATTTTTCATGAAAAAAATAAATAAAAAATTGAGCCTTTGCATTGCCTTAGCTTTGATGCAGTCTGTATATGTCAGTAATAGTTTTGCAGCAGATGCTACAGGGGTAACTAATCAGGGCAGTAGATATTATTTTGGCGTAGGTACAGAACCTACTCTTGAAGATTTGTCCAAAAAAGGAATTATTGATTATAAGAAGGCCAGCCAAAAGTCTCAAAATAATAATGAGAATGGAGAAGGCGCAGGGCCTAACGCCTTAGATAAAAATAATTATGGCGCTTTGGCAGCGGGTATGGGTGCATTTGCGTCGCATGGATACAGTACTGCGGTCGGTTATAATGCAACGTCTGTTATCAGCTCTACGAGTTTGGGCGCTGCCAGTTATGCCACTAGTAACTCGGCTGCTGTCGGTGTTAATGCATATGCAACGAACAAAGGCACTTCTGTTGGCAATAATACGCAAAGTGCTAACGGCGTTGCCATAGGCTATAACGCAACTGCCGGTGATTTTTACAAAAATCTGCCTGGGGAATTATTTTCTTCCTACAGCGGCACAGCTATTGGCAATAATGCGTTTGCCAGAGGCGGCGTTGCTGTGGGGGATAGCGCTTCTGCAGAAGCTTATGGTGTTGCCCTGGGTGACAGGACTTATGTAGCATGGCGTGGCAGCGCGCTGGGCGATAATGCATCGGTTTTGGCAAACGGCGGTGTTGCGCTTGGCCCTGATGCAGTTGCCGATACGGCTGCTGGGAAAATTGGTTTTGTAGCGACTGCTGCTGGTCAGCCTGCAACAGAGATGGAGCTTGCCGCATCTATTGGTAAAGCTGATGTTGTAAATCAATTCAATAATAAATGGTCTGAAAAAAATAACGAATATACAGAGGTTATGAAAAACTATTACAGCCTTCATGATGAAGCGCAAAAGAACGACGATATCCTGCGCAATACAAAAGGCAGTACGGATGCGGAAAAACAAAAAGCTTATGAGGCTGCCTTGGCCAAAAAAGCTGATCTGTCAAATCGTATTTTAGAAGCTACTAAACAAAAAAATGCATGGTTAAGCCAAAATAAGGATTTTTTAAATGCTTTAGAAGAAAAAAATAATGCCCTTTCGGCATGGCGCAGCAGTGATGGCGCAATAAGCGTAGGTTCGGCAGCATATACAGATGAGAACGGTAAGTTCCATGCCGCTAATACACGCCAGATCACCAATTTGGCGGCAGGTACAGAAGATACTGACGCAGTCAATGTAGCGCAGCTTAAAAGTGTAAAAAATCTGGTAGATGAACTTAATACAGACCAGACAACTAACAACGAAAATATCACAAAGCTGCAGGGCGGATTTACTGTAAGTAACGAAATTGGTACTAAAACAGATATCAGACTTGGCGGCGAAAACAAAACAGATATCAAATTTATCGGAGCCAAAGATAAAATCGATGTCAGCGTTGAAACTACTGCAGAAGGAGCTAAAATAACTATTGCGCCTAACGCTAAGCTTGGAGAAACTCTTGACATCAGTAATAATACCTCTATCACTAACCTGAATAACAGGGTTGATAATCTGGAGGTCAAATTTGGTGATATCAATGACCAGATCGCAGCCAATAAAGTTACTGTTGAAGGCGACAGCAACAGCGGTGTGAAGGTAGAAAATGTTGCTCAGGACGGTGATCCTGTAAAATACAAAGTAAGTTTAGAAGACAAAGTACAAGTTGGTAATGTCACTATAGAAGGGAGCACTGATAACGGCAATAAAATCGGTGAAATAACAGGTCTTACCAATACGACTTTGAACAGCGCTGATTTTGCAACAACTGGTCGTGCTGCAACTGAAGAACAGTTAAAATCAGTCATGGATACTCTTGGAACTGTTGGCAGTGTAGATTTAAGCGCCGGTGAAAATATCCAGATAGATAAACTGGGCAACAACGATTATAAAGTATCTTTAAAAGATGATATAAGCTTAAACAGCATCGAAGCCAAAGAATATAAGGTCGGCAACGAAACCTACATCGACAGCAACGGTATCAATGCCAATAACAAAACGATCAGTAATGTTGCTCCCGGACGTGTCGATGCGACCTCAACAGACGCTGTAAACGGCAGCCAGTTATATCAGGTAAAACAGGATATCCAGGGACTCAGTAACGATATCAGCCGTTTTGGAGAAGAAATAGACAGCGTTGGCGCATTATCAGCGGCAATGGCAGGTCTGCACCCACGCTTCCAGGATGGTAACAAAGGTGAACTGGCGATGGCAATGGGGTCATATGATGGCAAAAACGCTTTGGCCGTCGGCGGATTTTATGCACCAAATCAGGAAGTAATGTTTTCGCTGGGGATGGGTATAACCCAGGGCGGTAAAAAAATGGGTAATATTGGTGTAAACTTTGCTTTAGACCGCACTAAAAAAGGCGAAGTACCAAAACGTGATATTATTTACACACGCCGTGAAGTCGATACTTCCTTAAAAGCTCAGGAAGAAAAAATCCAGCTGTTATTGATGAAATTAGAAGCGCAAAGCCGTGAAATCGAAACATTAAAAGCAAAATTGCAATAAAGGGAATCAATTAAATTATAAAAAACACCGGATAGATAGTCTATCCGGTGTTTTTTATAATTATAAGTCCGTTTTAGTTTCTGTTATTGAATATCTGTTTTCCAAATGCCTGATGATTTCGTTTAGCCGCCGTTTGCTGTTTTCCTTATCGTATTCGGACCTGCCTGCCAAAGTAACTGACTGTGCGGCAGTGATCTTGGCCTGTCGCTTCTGCTGCGCCCGCACCTCTGCCAGCGCCAGATCCATATCGTACAGGCGGGGGAAATGAGTACCGGCCGACAAAACTTTTACACATTCCATAAACGAATCGGCATCAGTTTTTTTATAGCGTTCCAGCCACACCTGCTGCAGCCGTCTACGGCTTTCAGCCGAATCGCAGGGAACATATAATCCGGAGGCCCGCCAGCGTTCGATAGCCTCAGTAATATGCCGATAGCCTGTAAGTTCTGTCACGCTGTTACTCCCAAAAGCAGGTGTAATTTTTTGATTGCTCTGCTGCGATGTAAACTTATTGTACGCGTATCCAGATGCAGCTCGCGGCCGATCAGCAGCACTGTTTTTCCTTCCAGTAAACCCTTAATGACTTTAGTCTGCTGGTGTGACAGCAGCGGCAGGCATTCCCGTACCAGCCATAAACGTAGCCTGTTTTGCTGCGATAACTGGAAAGCACGATAGCTCTGGGCATCAAGCTTCACAGAGGCATCCTGGCTGCTGCCGCTTTCCATTGCTTCTACCGACTGCTGCCGTCTGATCGCTGTATGCAGCTCCGTACGTATTTTATTAGTGACAAAAGCCGCGACCCGGTAAATATCGTCGCCTTCCTGCCAATCACGTACAGCTTTTAAAATCCCCAGATTAGCTATTTGCAGGGCATCTTCGCCCAGTCTGTCTGTACAGACACTTTGACGGGACAGCTTTACAGCCAGACCTTCAAAGCACTGTAAAAATTTTAGCAGCGCCGGCTCACTGCCATTCTTGGCGTCTTTTAATAAAGCTTCAAAATCAGGGAGATCATATTTGCGTTTTGCAGATCCTTTTATCAAAAAAACAGCTCCTTAGTCTGTACAAGCAATAGTAGTAGTCAATCTCAAAACAGTGCTGGCAAATTCTCGTACCGTCAAATCGTCAAGGCAAGTGGGGCATACCATACCCTCGCCGGTTTCCAAATATTCCTCGCCTGCACAGATTCCCTCACCACACAGACAGCATTCGTAAACTGCCCTGTCGTCATATTCAGGCGGCCGCAGCCAGTCAGATTCAGCCCGTGTAAAGCTGGACATACTAAAAACGGCACTCCTTCTTTAAGCGGCGTTTTAAAGCTTTGCGCATCAATTCACTGCAGTTGATACCGGCTGCCAGTGCTTCGCGGCGCATTTTGTAAGGCAGGGTTATATGCAGACTTACCAAATCTGTATCGTCAGCCGGCATGGCTGCAGTACGCACTTTCGTCCGGCCTGATGCTGCCTTGCAGCTACAGCCAGTCAATAACGGGCAGTTTGTCAGCAGATAAAACAAACGTCTTTTTAAAGTATCCTCTGGTATTGGTTGGGAGATTTTTTTAATTTTTGTCATTTGTACTGTCCCTTTCGTGAGTAAAATTGGAGTGCCTTTATCTTTTGCTTACTAAGTTAGCAGTACTATAAAACTAACTTAACAATTCTTACTGGTTTTATTCAGGATTACGTAAGAGATAATTGCTAAACCCAAACGTTTAACCTGCGTTAGAACGCTAACGTAAGCGCCAAAAGAAAATTTAATAAAAGAAAAGGTAGAGCCTCTCACTATATATAGGGCAGCGAAAAGGGCAAAAAACATACAACTCCCAAAAAAATATTAAAAAAAGTCTCAGCCATAAAAAACTCTGCCAGGACCAGCAATGACACATTTTACGAATATTTTATAAAAAATAAATGAAAAATTGATTTGCTTTGTATGTTTTTCGGGTGTCTGCCTGCCCTATATATAGTGAGGGGCAATGAAGCGAATTTAAACAGCCGCTCAAAACACAAAGGGAGGAACACTATATGCTCGTATCATCACCGCAACAGCTATCACTGACACAAGTCACTGTTATGGCGCAGGAAGCCAAATACCGTATCGCGCAGATCTATCTGCACTGGACGGCAGGCCACTATGGGCAGGTCTATGACGATTACCATCTTAATATCGACGCCGACGGCACCATTTACTGCACTTGCAGCAGCCTGACCGAACAGAAAAGCCATACCTGGAAACGCAACAGAAGCAGTATTGGGATCGCCCTGTGCTGCGGGCTGGGGGCGCAGGCCAACCACGGCTATGATGCCGACCTGGGACAGTTTTCCCCAACAGCAGCGCAGACAGACAAACTGGCACAGGTAGTTGCCGTTCTTGCCAAAGGGCTGGAACTGAGCCTGCAGCCTTCAAATGTTATGACCCACTGCGAAGCAGCGCTGCTGGATGGCTACGGCCCCTACAGCGGCGACGTCGAAACACGCTGGGATCTGTGGTATATGCGCGATTCACCCGGCGACGGAGTGCTGCGCTACGGCGGACTGGTACTGCGGGGCAAAGCCTTGTGGTATTACAACCGCCTTAACTGACGGCAGGAGTGCCGCAATTACAAAGCTAATAACCAATAAAAAGAGGAGCGATTATTATGCCAACAACAACCAAAACAGCAACATCCTACAAACTATCCCTGGGCGTCGAAAACGGCGTCAATGCGCTGGGGGCAGCGCAGGTCAAATCCGTATCTGTCGGCAGCGTCAAGCTGGATGCCGCCGACGACAAATGCCTTGCTGTGGCCAATGCCATGAACGAGCTGATGAGCCACGAGGTGGTCAACGTCTACGTTACGGAAAAGGCCGAGCTGGCTCAGGCGGAATGATATTGTAGATCATCTGCCTGGCAGTAAGTTATTTTTGATGTTCATATTTAGGCTTTAGATTTTTTTATTAGCCCTTTCTTTAGAAGAAAGCTGTATAGCAAAACTCTTTTAAAGAAAGTCTAAAAATAAAACACTCTAAAAGTAAAGTCTAAAAAGAAAAAAATCTTTAAAACACTCTAAAAGTTGAGTCAAAAGATGAAAAACAGCAAAAAAAAATAACCCTGCTTCAAAAAAGCGCATTTAACCCGGTTTTAAAGCAAAAACCCTGAAAAACACAAAAAAATAAAGTAGGCCGAAAACCTACAAAAAAGGAGCACACACCATGGAAAAAACCTTAGAACTCATCTTCACCAAAAGCGACGGAGCTAAAAAAACTTAAGCATCGCCGACCCGCGAGAAGGACTCACCCTTGCTGAAGCCAAAACGGCAGCCGACAAGATCATAGCCGCCAACGTACTGACCAGCGGCGGTCTGGAACTGACAGAATTTACAGAAGCCCGCATCAAAACAGTTACTATTGATGTGCTTGCTTAGTGGAAGCCCAGGAATTATTTACAGCAATAGGCAATTTTGGCTTCCCGATAGTATTGAGCTGGTACCTGCTGCTGCGTATGGAGCAGCGGCTGGACAAGCTGGGCGACTGCCTGCACGAGCTGAGCAGTGCCATTGTCAAAGAACAGAGAAAGAACGTACTGTGAACTGATTGCGGCTATGGCGCGACGAGCTATAACCAGCACTATTTTAAGTTAGACAAAAAAAGATAAGGCGACGCAAACCTAAAGGTAAGCGTCGCCTTATCTTTTATGTTTTGTATTATACACCTAAAAATTACCAGTTGCAAGACCATTAAACAATTTTTTTAAAAAAGCGAACAAAAATGTCTTGCGGGGGGGGACGAATATGGTAATATTTGTATAATAAAAGAAAATATTAAATAATTGAAAAAAATGCAGAAAACAGCAAAATAACTTTTGCAAAAGAAGAAAAATATATAGTGGAAGAGGTGAAAGATGGAAGGCTTGGATTTATTAAAAATTGGTGAAGCAATAAAAATCAGAAGGATCAAGCGGCGTATACATCAGACGAAGTTAGCCGAGCAGCTGGGTATATCGCAAACACATTTAAGCAACGCCGAAAATGGCAGAGTGATGCTGAGTTTAAAGGCATTATTAAAGTTAAAAAGGATCTTTGACTGCACACTGGATGAACTCGTTGATCCTGAAAATTACGATGAGTTGGGTAAAAAGAAAGAAAAAGTCAAAAGATATAAGCTCGTACGCTGCAGCGAGTAATTTTAAAGGAGCTGCTTCAGATGTATAGCGAGATTTATAAGAATGCGGTATACAAGGATAATAAAACAGTATTTAGAGGATTAACTGTTACCTGTCCGCTCTGCGGTCGTGAATTTGGCTGCAATAAAACTCATCACGTTTACACAGCGCTGGTAGGAAGAAAACGGCAGTATTACTGCAGTTATTCCTGTTATAAATAAAGGCCTAATCCTAAAGAAAAGAGATGAAAGGGAAGTGAAAGAAGATGAATAAGAAAGTTTTAAGCAAAAAGGTAATGATATCGTTGCTGACAATGTCGTGTGTATATCTGGGGGGGACATCAGTACTCCCGATGGCAGAGGCTTCTATGGTGGATGGCAACACAGTACATGGAGTGGTAAAAAGCTACAGTGATAACAGCACATTGACAGGAGCGAATATCGTTATTTATGCCGGATCCAGCGAAACGACTGATATTACGGCAGAAGGTAAGCTGAAGCTGGAAAATACCAGTGCGAATGTCCCGGTTATTGGAACCGTGTCTAATGGCAAAATTAATTTGAATGGCGATACTATTACTGTAGAAAATACAGGGAATGATTATTCCAACAGTGTCGTTTTTGCTGAAAGTGGCAGTAATATTACTTTTAATAATGAAACCACAAATATTATAAGCAGCACCAATAACAGGAAAAAATTTATCGGCGGAGCAGGAAATATTGTATTTTCCGATACAGCCACGACTTTAAATATCGGCAATATGAACGAAAGCAGCAGTATCAGTGGTTGCATAGGTATTACTGTCAGTGGTCAGGGAAGTTTTGTATTTAATAATACTGATGGGATAGTGAATATTGGCGGTTTTGCAGGAACAGTATTTGATATGTCCGGCGGGACCATAAAACTTGAAGGGGCTGAGACGAATGTCAGCTCCAATGGTGGCTTTTTATTGTATCTGTCAAATCAGCGTTATGGTGGGACGCAGAATAAAATAGATTTTAATGCGCAGAAAACAACTATCAAGGGTACCAGCAAGGGCATATATGCGGACACCAACAGTATCAATAATCATGTCAGCTTCAAGGGTGATGTCGATATTGAGGTGCAGGGTAATGGCTATTATGATGGTATTGCTGTGGCTTTAGGAACTAATGCGGCATTAGATCTTAATTTTGACAAAGGCGCGACTATTAAAGCGCACCAAAATTCGGCTGCTGATGATTTATTTGCTGTTAATCTTGCTGCAGGAAGCGACCTGAAGGTCAAAGGTGATATAGACTTAATCTCTACAGCTGTCGGTGGCGGAACTGGTAACAATTATGGTATTTATTCTGCTGGCGGTGATGCTGCTTTTAACGGAATGCGTTTGCAAGTAACAGGAGGCAAAAATATTTATGGAGTTTATGGTTCGAGTGGTGGTACATTTACTTTCAATAAGGATGTAAGCATAATTGCAGAACAGGCGCAAGGTTATGTTTATGGAGTTTATTTAAGTGGTAATAACGCTGATTTTAAGAATTTGGTGATTAATGCCAATAATGCTGAAGGCAGTGATGCCTGTGGAATTTTTGCGAAGAGCAATTCAGTAGTGCAAATAGCTGGTGATACTGAGATCACAGTTAACGTCGGTGATAGTGGATATGATAGTAGGGCTGTTAGAATCAAAGACGCTGAAATAAGCTTAGCAGGCTCATTGCAAGCAGTTGTCAGCGGCGGACAAACTGCACTGGGGATTCTTATTGAATCAGATGCAGAAAATGCAGTTTTTTCTACAGGAGCAACAGGTATGACTGATATTAGTGTAAAGAATGGCAGTGATGGAAGCTATGGTCTAGCTGTAGAAAGCTTTGATACTAAAAAAGTTACAGCTGATTTTAATAATGCAGCCAGGATCGATGTCAGCGGTGCGATGGATGTTTTTGGTATCAAAGGCTGGGGCGGCGCTACAGAAATTAACTTTAAGGAAAATAGTTTGATCACAGCACTGGGAACGGAAGGTAATAATAGTACCAGTTCAACAGTAAGCGCTATATCTTTAGAAAAAGATGCAGCCAATGTTGGCGGAACTATTACTTTTAATAAAAATGTTTTATTGCAGGCGACAGCTGTTAACAAGGCTCAAATCAGCAGCGGCTTGAATATTGATAACGGCGTTGCTGCTTTTAAAGGAGCGTTTAGCGGTATCACAGTAAAGAGTAATGGTGAAAACAGTTACGGTATTATAAATAATAATGGTGGCAAGGCAGATGTAGAGGGTGCATTAGTAGTTGATGCACAGGGGCAGGATTATGTTTTTGGGATAAACAATGCCAATGGCAGCAAGATAGACATAAAAGGGGTTGCCGCAATTACTGTAAATTCTGCCAACACAGAGAACGCTTATGGAATTTACAGTACAGGTGCAAACAGTGACATTGCATTTAATAGTGATACTATTTTGACGACCAATGGCCTTGCTGCAGTGCAGGTAGAAGCTGGTGGGAAAGTGCTTTTTGCTAGAGGTCTGGTTTCGGAAAGTGGCGCCTATATTTTTGCTTATGGCAGTGACAGCAATATAAAAATCAATAGTGAGGGCGGCGGTCTTGTCAAAGTACTAGGCGATATTTTTGCTCAAGATGGGGGAACATTAGATTTTAAGATGGACAATAGTGAGTCATACCTGGAAGGTGCTGCGGATGGGGTCAATATGGATATGCAGAATGGTTCTGTCTGGAGAGTGACAGGGGACTCAAACAGCCAAAAGCTTAATTTGGAAAATGCTGCTGTTGATTTAACAACTGACGGTGTTGGGACAACAAAGTTCGCTATTACTGATTACAGCGGCACCGGCAGTAACTTTATAATGGATACCGACCTTGCAGCTGAAACCGGCGATAAGGTGAATATCACTAACGCAGCAGCTGGAACTACTTATATACAGGTCAAAGATGCCAGTCTGGTCAATGGGCATACGGTTACCGATGCTAAGAATTTACTTTTAATAACCGATGCCAGCCAAAGTGCAAATTTTGTAGGTAAAAACTTTAATGCCGGCGGCTTGTGGGACGTGACACCGACGCTTGAAAATGGTGAAAATGTTACGTTGACAAATGGCTTGCAGGGAACCAAAAATGATTGGTATTTAACGAAGCTTGCCAAACAGGTCAACAATGATACCAAAGTTTTGTTAGAAAGTGGGGATGGTAATTATGCGCTTTGGCGTAATACTGGCGATACTTTACGTAAGCGTTTGGGCGATCTGCATAATTATCGAGATACTAAAGTAGAGAGTGACGGTATCTGGAGCCGTTATATCGGCGGGAAATTTGGCAGCGGTAATTTTGACGGCAGCTTTAATATGTATCAGCTTGGTTATGATAAGGCAGCCAATGCCAAAAGCATTTATGGTTTTGCTGTTGAAAACGGCAGCGGGCATACGAGTTACAGTTATGGCAGCGGTAAAGACAAGCTTTTTGCAGGCAGTATTTATGGAACCTGGCATGGGGATAACAGCAGCTATACAGATGTAGTGGCTCGCTTCGGCCAGTTTGATACGGACATCAGGTCCTATGGCGATTATCCGGATAAGGCCAAGGCAAAAAGCCATGCGTATAGCCTGAGTGTGGAATATGGAAAAACCATAGAGCTGAATAAAGCACAGGGGACTTTTATCGAACCGCAGGCCCAGGTGATCATAGGGCGTTTAGGAAGCAGCAGCTACACGACTGATCGTGGCAATAATGTTTATATGGGCGGTGTAAACAGTTGCATTGGACGTTTGGGTGTAGTAGCAGGCAAAAAAGATGCGTCAGGCAACGATGTATATCTGAAAGTGAATATGCTGCATGAGTTTGGCGGTAACCGTGATGTCAGGATGCTGGCGGGCAATGAGGAAACATTGAGTGAATCGCAGGATTACGGCGATACCTGGTTTGAACTGGGTCTTGGCGGCAATATGAAGCTTGGCAGATCCAGTCATTTATATGGCGATATCGAACGTAGCTTTGGCGCCGATATCCAAAAGAAATGGCAGGTAAATGCAGGAGTAAGGTTTGAATTTTGATTTATGGTTTTGATAAAGATATCGTTTCTTTATTGCAGTATTTAGATTTGAGAAGATTATAAAAGCATAGACCATATTGGTCTGTGCTTTTTTTAATTATTTTATTATGCGTAACTTATTATAACTTAACAGTTATATTTACAATCTTTTAGTGGTAATAATTTTGTTAAAAACGAAAAGTATCAAAGGTGAAGAACGGATAAAGCATCTGTATCACACAAAAATTGTCGTGATAATTCAGAAATGAAGTGATAAATTGATGAGAATAACTTGTCAGAACCATTAATTTATTATACTATAAGCGAAGTATCTATGGTTTTAGTTGATTTGCATAAGCGAATGAAAAACCAAGAGCAATTGTAAAGGAGAGGGTTAAACTATGAAAAGGAAAAAAGATGTAATTAAAAAAGCAGTCTTGGCAAGTGTTTTAGCAATGTCATTAAATAATGTGGTGTGGGCTGCTGAAGGTGTCGATCAGCCATTTTCGACAGTAAGTGAGTTGGAGGCGCTTGGGGGAATAGCGTCTATCGACTCCAGCAGTATTAGCCATGTTACGAAGGGCATTTATGCCAGTGGTAATGATTTTATTTATAATAGCGGTGCTATCAAGCTGGATATTAATGGTTTTGCCAACTCTACAAACAGTGGCTATGATTCTATTGGTATTTTTGGCTATAACAGCACGATTGACCTGAAGCAGATCGAGATGAATTTTATTGATACTTCAGGAACGGTACATAATCTGGATGTTTATGGTATTAAGACATATGCTTCCGGAGTTGTAAAAATCGGTGATGATTCTAAAATCACTGTTTCCGGTAATGTCAGCGGTCTGGATTCCAATAATCAGCCTAATGTGATGAAGGGTATGTATGCCGGTGATAATGCGACAATGGATTCAGGTATTATTGAAGTTGGCGATAATTTAGAGTTGAATGTTATCAATGCGGGAACTGGCTGGACTTATGGTATCGATTCTTATGACGGAGCTACTATTTCTGTTGGTGATGGGTTGAGGTTATTTGTTACAGGCGGAAAGGATACCAGAGGAGTCGAGGTTGGTTTTAACGACGCTAAGGTTACTTTGGGGGAAAATGCTTCTATCATTGCTAACAGCAGGGATGGCGTGGCGTTGGGAGTATTTGTATTTAATAAAGGGAAGTTTGAGGCAGCTAAGGATCTTGTTATTAACGTCAGTGCGGATGATGGAAGTCAATGGGCAGCAGGTGTGTTGGCGCAAGGCACTGGCAGCGAGGCTGTGTTAAATGGAGCTGTTATCAGTGCGACTGAGGGCGGTACTGCGAGTTATGCTATTTATACTTATAATAACGGCAGCGTGGTGGGTAATGCGGGCAAATATAATATTTACGGCAATATCCTTAATAACAGTGGCGGCATAGTTGATCTTACTGCTAATAGCGGATCGTTTATCGAGGGCTGGATAAGCACTGCCAGTACAGCTAAAACTAATATTTCGCTGGAGGAGGCTTCCTATTGGAAGGTGACTGGTGATTCTAACCTGACGCATTTGCATAACGATAATTCGATAGTGGATATGACTCACGACAGTAATACTTTCAGCACTTTGACGGTAGATAATCTCAGCGGTGAGAACGGCGTTATCAAAATGGATATCGATGCCAGTCAGAATTCGTTGAACAGCGACAAGCTGTATGTTACCGATACGTTGACTGGGACGCAGTATATTGATTTGTACGAGGTCAATGGTTATACGCCTGTAGGGGAAGAAGGCGTCGGTACGGTGCTGGCGACTGTCAATAACCATAACGGCAGTTTTGCCGCTGTAGATGGTGAGGGGACGCTGTACTGGAAGCGTTATGAGCTGGATCATCAGGATACTGCCGATACGAGTGGTAATTATACTAAGGACTGGTATTTGAAGCAGGTAACGAATATTGATCAGCCTACTACCAGTACGGATACGATCCTTGCAGCCAATGCGCTGAACTATCACACGTGGCGGACAGAAAACGACAAGCTGCTGCAGCGTATGGGTGAGCTGCGGCATAATGGCGAAGAAGCCCAGGGGGCCTGGTTCCGGCTGCGGGGAACAAAAATCGGCCGTGACGGAAAATTTGATTTTGAAAACAAGTATACTTCTTACGAGCTGGGTTACGATACCATAACTAAAAATACTGACGACAAGATACGTTATCAGGGGGCGGCGGTGAGCTATGTTGACGGCGACAGCAGTTACAATCGTGGCAGCGGCGACAACAGCAGCAAGGCGATCAGTTTCTATAATACGGAAATCGGCAGTAAAGGGCATTATTTGGATGTGGTGTTTAAAGTCAGTAATCTGGAGAATGATTTTAAGGTGTACGATACGAAAAATAATAAGATCACCGGTGATTTTAACAATACCGGCGTATCGCTGAGTGCTGAATACGGTCGGAAAAATGTCTTGCACAACGGCTGGTATATCGAGCCGCAGGCCCAGTTTACTTTAGGTTATCTGGGCGGTGACAGTTATACTACCAGTAATGGTATCGAAGTAAGCCAGAGCGGGATCAAAAGCGCTGTCGGACGTATCGGATTCAATATCGGCAAAGAGGTCGGCAGCAAAGGCGTCGTTTATGCTAAGGCCAATCTGCTGCATGAGTTCGGCGGCGGTTATGATGTAACGATGTATGACGGCAGGGATAGAGTTAAGGTTGGCGATACCTTTAAAGATACCTGGTTTGAATATGGTGTTGGCGCCGCTTTTGCCGCAGGTAAAAACAGTCATGTTTATCTGGATGTGGAACGCAGTTCAGGCAGTGATTTTACTAAAGACTGGCAGTGGAACATCGGCGCCAGATGGACGTTTTGATAACTTTGCATTGTTATAGGGGAATATTAGCAATGTATAAGTGAGGGGTGCAGGCTTGTGAAAGCAGCTGGCAGAAATTACAAGCTGCTTTTGCATGTTGTTATAAAGCAGGTAACAGGTTAAGCTGGCAATATAAAAACCACTCAGCTTTTATAGTTGAGTGGTTTTGTTGTGCTTAATCCCAGCGTTTTAAAATATCGGCGACGATTTCTTTTTGTGTCTTTTTACGTTTTTTCTTTTCAAAATTACGATAGTTGTTATCGCGGTGGTCGGTCGAATAATCTGCATAATCTATGTCGTTGTTTTCGTATTGTTCGTAGCTGCGGTTATAATCGCCGTGTCCGTCGTCCAGCAGTAGCGGGACAAAAACTGCAGCGGCAGGCAGCTGAAAGTTTACAGTCAGGTTTTCCATATGGGCCTCCGTCATCAAAGGTTAATAGTTGTTTATATTTTAACACGGCTGCACCTGCTAGTAAATATTTTTGCAGCGATTGACAAAAACTGGCGGCGGTTATACCATAAAAACATAAAGGAGATGTTACTGTGAGCAAATCTTATAAAGACCAGTTTAAGGAAGAAAGTGTCAGGCGCCGGCAGCGTCAGCAGAAACAGATCGCCGCTGTAATAATTTTGATCGGTGTGCTGGTTTCGGCTGCTATATGGTATCTAGACGGGCTGAGTAAAGAACAGCAGGTGCCGCAGCAGACATCTCAGCAGCAGTCGGCGCAGACTGCTGAGCAGCCAGGGCAGGAGGTCAAGCCGGAAACTCCTGCTGCAGAGCCTCCTAAAGAGGAGCAAAAGCAGCCGGAAGCTGTTAAACCTGCTTATACGATATTGATAGATAAAAGTGATTACAAGCTGTATGTGCTGAAGGATAACGAAGTAATTAAGCAATGGGGCGTTGCTGTTGGGGCAAAACCGGGTCAAAAGCAGCGTGCCGGCGATATGACTACGCCGACAGGTAATTTTGAGGTGGACGAGATTTTAGACGCATCGTACTGGACGCATGATTTCGGCGACGGCAAAGGTGAGATTAAAGGGGCTTACGGGCCCAATTTTATTTCTCTGGTAACAGGCTGGGACGGGATTGGTATTCATGGTACACATGCGCCGGAATCCATTGGTACGATGGTTTCTGAAGGTTGTGTGCGGATGCGTAACGGCGAGCTGCTGGAGCTTCTGCCCTATGTCGAGGTCGGTACTAAAGTTACGATACGGGAATAAACTGCCGGACAGCCTGGGGACATTGATTTTTACGCTGTCACAGCTTGACAAAAAGGTGATTCTGCGCTAAAATAACATCGTTGCGGAACTATAGCTCAGTTGGTTAGAGTACCTCGTTGACATCGAGGGGGTCACTGGTTCGAGTCCAGTTAGTTCCACCAGATTGAAAAGTAACCCTATAACTTCGTCAGAAGTTATAGGGTTTGTTTTTTATTATTTATTACGGCATTGCTGTCAAAGTTGCGGATATGCTGAAGCATAAAAGTCAAAAGCACCTGCGTGAAAACACAGGTGCTTTGTGCTCCAGGCGGAGCAAAAGATATCGGCTCATCAATATCAAGTGAGATTATAACACAGATAGTCATTGCTGGCAATGTTTTATTATTTTTCAAAGGATAGGCGCCGGGCTGTTTAGATTTAGCTGATTGTTAACTTTTAATCTGGATAGTGACTTTGCAAATAATATATGCTATATTGTTAAGCAAAACTATAGGTGAGGTGTTTGGATGGATGCAAACAGTACTGGACTGCGGGGGCTGCTTGATGTGGTGAAGTCGAACAGGCTGATGTCGACAGGGGTGATAGGATTTCTTCTGCTGATGGCGGTTATGGCGGTAATTGACGGTGGAATAAGTATGATGCCGCTGATTTTAGCAACTTGCGCAGTGGGGACGGCTGCTGTATTTTTTTGGCAGGCCGGCAGCTACAGAGTAGATATTTATGAAAACGGGCTGGAAATTTTTGGCGGGGTATTAACAAGAGCCGGAGTATATTTGTATAAGGATATTGAGAGTATCGATATCGAAGATACGACATACAGATTATTTGGTGTTTTTCCGGTACTAAAATATACGACTGTTTCCATTCAGGGTAAAAATGACTTGTGGACGCAGCTCAGCAGTTTTAATTTTACTGATTTGAAAGTAAAAATGCAGCAGGTAAAAAAACGGTTGGCAAAGTAAAAAACATACATAAGATAGGGGATGAAATTTATGAGGATCAAAGTAAGCGGTGAGCTGGGAACGGTAGTTATGAGCTTGGCGGTGATAGGTCTTTATTATGGCGCTGCCAGCTTTCTCATCGAAAATGTTATTATGCGCAATCTTACTGAAGAAGAACGGGATGAACATATTCTAAGTAAGCTGTTGTTCTGGAGCACGGTGATTTTACTGGTTGCCGATGTTCTGCTGGTCATTTTACCAGCCTTCGGGATGCAGTTGTTGCCGGTAACGATTTTAGATTTTATGTAGCTGAGCCGATAAAAATATTAAAGAACTGTACTTTGGACAGTCTGTAGCTTATGATAACTGCTGCAGGCTGTTTTTTATTTGAAGTTCATAATTATTTCGCTGGTAACTTGAAGCTGAAATAGGGTAAAATATAGATACAGGCTGCATGAGAATATCGGGCGGCAATTATAAAGGAGTGAGAGCAAATGGCAACAGGCTATCCTTTTAAAAAATATAATTTTAATGTTTTGATAGATGGTAAAGCAGTAGGGTATTTTTCAGAAGTTTCAGCACCTGAGATGGCTGACGAGCCCATAGAATACCGGGCAGGTGATCATCAGGCAGGCACGCCTGTGAAAATGCCGGGCTTAAAAAAGTATGGTAACGCAACACTGAGATGGGGCACATCTGTTTCGCGGTATTTAACGGATTGGTTTGAAAGTGTTGAGCGTGGAGAGTTTGAGCGGAAAAATGTGACGATCGAGCTTTTGGACGATTGCCAAAAAGTAATGGCACGCTGGCAGCTTGTTAACGCCTGGCCTGTTAAACATTGTGTTCCGGGGTTTAACGCCGAAAGTAATGAAAATGCGATAGAGAATATGGAGCTGGCGCATGAAGGGCTGGAACGCGAGTTTTAAAAACAGCTGTGAGAATGAATTTTAAATATTGAATGAGGTAATTGTTATGCGTAAGATTTTGGCAGGCAGGGTCTATCGGCATTTTAAAGGGAAGGACTATAAGGTGTTAGTTGTGGCACAGCATACTGAAACAGGTGAGCAGTGCGTTGTTTATCAGGCTTTGTATGATGATTTTGCTTATTATGTGCGGCCTTACGCGATGTTTGCTTCCGAGGTGGATCGTGAAAAGTATCCCGAGGTGGAGCAGCAATATCGTTTTGAGCTGACCGAGGAAGAATATGACTGATTATATTTTAAACGGCGTTTTAGGCTTGGCGGTGGGCGATGCGTTGGGGCAGTCGGCGCAGGGAAAAACACGCGAAAGTCTGAAGTTCAGCCCGGTACTTGAGATGAGGCAGGGTCTGTGGTCGGACGATACCAGTCTGACTCTGTGCACTTTAGCAAGCCTGCGCGAAAATGACTGGCGGATTGATTATCATGATTTGCTGCGGCGTTTTGCCAAGTGGCTGGAATATGGCTATCTGACGCCTGAAGGCGTGGCCTTTGATATTGGCGCAACAACGAAGCAGGCGCTGCTGAATTATTTGAACGGAGTACCTCTGGAGTGCTGCGCACCGCGTAATGAATGGAACTGCGGTAATGGTTCGCTGATGCGGATTTTGCCGGTAGAGTTTTATTTGCAGGCACAGCCGGCAGCAGGACGATATGAAATTATTCGTAATGTTTCGGCGCTGACCCATGCGCATATTTGCTGCACTTTGGGATGTTTTTTGTATTGTGCTGTTGCCGGTGAGATCATTCAGCACCGGGAGCGTTTTAAGCTGGCAACTTTACTTGTGCGGGGTGTTATCAGGGCTGTAGATGATCTGCGGCAGGTGGCTGATGCAGATGATAACCGTGAGCTGCATTATTACAGCCGTATTATTGACCGCAGTGTGTATGAATTGCCGGCAGATGAAATCGAGAGCAGCGGTTATGTTGTAGATACGCTGGAAGCGGCGTTGTGGTGTCTGGCCAATACGAATTCATACCGCGAATGTCTGTTGTGGGCTGTAAATTTGGGTGAGGATGCCGATACAGTTGCTGCCGTTGCCGGCAGTCTGGCAGGTTTGTACTATGGTTATGACAGTATTCCGCACGAATGGCTGGCGGGGTTGAACAATAAGGAAATGATCGTGCGTGTGTGCGGTTAGGCAGAATTTTAAAAAAAGCATAAAGATATGGAGACAGGAATGACAGTAGCTTATGAGTTGATACGAAGTAAACGCAGGACGATTGCTATTGTGATCGACAGCGAGGGCAAGTGCAGGGTGCGAGCACCGTTGCAGGCCCGTTTGAGCGATATAGAACATTTTGTGCAGGCAAAGACCGGGTGGATAGAGCAGAAACAGCAGCATTATGCCGCAGTGCAGAAGAAGCGGCAGCTGATATTGACCGATGGGATGCAGTTGTCTGTATTGGATAACAGCTATACGCTGCGTCTGACGGAGGTTGGGCAGGTGCAGGTAAACGGTACAGTGCTGTTGTGTCCACAGTTCAAACCGCAGCAGGCACTGGAAAAATGGCTGCGGCAGCAGGCTTTAGCAGTTTTGCAGGAACGGACAGCACATTATGCGGAGTTGATGGGTGTTGTTTATCAGAGTGTGAAGCTGTCTTCAGCGGCGAAACGCTGGGGTTCGTGCAGTATAAAGGGAAATTTGAATTTTTCGTGGCGGCTGGTATTTTATCCGCTGGCAGTTTTAGATTATGTTGTGGTGCATGAGCTGAGCCATATTGGCAATATGAATCACAGCCGCCGTTTTTGGCAGCGTGTAGCCAGTGTTTTACCTGATTATCAGATGCGGCAGCGTTGTTTAAAGCAGCAGGCGTATATTTTGCAGTGGTTAAGATGAAAACCCGCTTCTATATTTTGTATAGAAACGGGTTTTGTTTATGCTGCAAGTTTTTATTTTATTGTTGTTTGGGAGGCATTTGTGCCAGCAGGATCGCGGCAAAGACCAGTACGCAGCCTCCTATTTCACGCAGGGAAAGCTGTTCGCCCAGCAGCAGCCAGCCTGCGAAAACCGAAAAGACGGATTCCATACTTAAAATGATGGAAGCTAAAATAACATTGACGTATTTTTGACCAAGGATCTGCAGGGTATAGGCGATGCCGCAGGACATGATGCCGGCGTATAAGATAGGCAGCCAGGCCTGGTCAAGCGCTTCCCAGGACGGCGTTTCATAAAAGAAGATGGCAGGCAGACTTAAAATACCGCAGACGGCAAATTGCAGCAGCGACATCCGCACACCGTCTACCAATACGGAAAAACGTTCGATAGTGATGATATGCAGTGCGAAAAAGCAGGCGCAGGCCAAAATGATCATATCGCCGTAATTGACGCTGAAATTTTCGGTAATACAGATAAAATACATACCGACAGCGGCAATAAAAACGCTGAGCCATTGCAGTTTGGTAACGGTTTTGTGTACAATAAGCCCAAAAAGGGGCACGATAACGATATAGAGCGTAGTAATAAAACCGGCTTTGCCGACAGTGGTATGGCCGATACCGATCTGCTGCAGAGTACTGGCGATAGTCAGCACGATACCGCAGACGATGCCGCCGGTAATAAGGTCCTGCTGTTCTGTTTTGTTATCAGTACCCCAAATAGAAAAAGGTCTGCCTGCAAGCCGGTCAAAAAAGGCGACGCAGGGGATCAGAAAAACCGCGCCGATCAATGAGCGGAGGCCATTGAAGGTAAATGCGCCTACGTGGTCGGCTCCGACGCTTTGTGCGACAAAGGCCAGTCCCCAGATCAGGGCGCAGAAAAACAGCATCAGGCTGCCTTTTAATTGATGTTGCTGCATCTATAACACTCCTGTTGTTTATAAAAGTATGAACTTTTATATTTTAGCATTATTTTAGGGAAAGTTTAAGTAATTAGGCAAAATTTTATAATTCGGAAAATTCAGCAGATAGTGCATTAATGGCAGATGGTGTTATAATTAATGTAAATATTTAGAAAAGATGGTGGCAGATTGATGAGCAGGGACTTTTTTGTGGCAGATTTTGAGTTTACTCAATACACCAAAAGAATGGGACGTCCACGAGGATTTTTTTCAGAAATAATTGAGATCGGCGCGGTGAAAATAGATGGAAATTCCCTTGCGGTCACAGGTAAGATCCAAAATTTTGTCCATCCGCATTTTTATCCGAAGCAGGCTAAAGAGGGAATGGATTTTTGTATGATCACTGAAAAGGATATGGAATCAGCAATAGAATTTGGAGAGATGCTTGAACAGATCAAAGCTTTATATGTACCGGGGCAGACTTATTTTGTGGCCTGGGGTGATGAGGATTATAAGGTGGTGGCGGAAGGCTGCAGACGGCATAAATTGGAAAATCCTGTTTTACCTGAAGACTATCTTGATCTGGCGGCAGCTTATAAGCTGCTGAAAGGCGATACGTATACGACCGGGCTGAAGAAGGCAACAGAAGAACAAAACGTTGATACAGGCGGTTTGTGGCATACTGCTTATGACGATGCTGCCAATACCGGCAAGCTGCTGGTAAAATTGCTTGCTGACGGCTGGAAGCCGGAGGCTTACTGGGACGAGGCAGCAGAGCTGCATAAATAAAATACAAAAAAAGCTTCGCAGCGGGTAATTTTATGCTGCGAAGCTTTTTTATAACATTTTTAATCGCGATACTTTTCGGGAAAGAAAATACGCAGAATATGTTCGTCGTGTTCTTTGCCAAGGGCGTTGCCGATAAGGAAGAAAATCAACGAAGCTCCGATGCCGATAACTATCTGGTGCAGATCAAAGAATTTGATTTGCAGCGCCATAGTAGTGCAGTAGGCGAGTACGCCGCCAGCCATAGCGAAAACGGCGCCGGTGCGGTTGGCTTTTTTCCAGAACAGCCCGAAGATCAGGACCCAGAAGAATGCTGTTTCCAGGCCTCCGAAAGCGAACATATTTATTTTCCAGATAACGCTGGGCGGGGCAATGGCAATAAAGTAAACTCCAAGGCCAAGGATAACGGTAGCACCCATGCTGAACAGACGTATCGTATTATTGGAAACTGTTTTATGGCGTTTGGAGCATTCGTGCATATATACGTCTTTGATGATAGCGGAAGAGGAGGCCAGCAGCAGGGAAGACACGGTAGAAATAGTTGCTGCGATGGGACCGATGATGGTGATGCCGGCCCAGAAGGGGTCCATGGTGCCAATGATAGTAAGCGGGGTGATGTTATCGACGCTGCCGCCGTAAGCCTGCAGGGTATCGGTAAGCACGCCCTTGGAAAGGACGCCGATCCAGGTAGCGATCAGAGTCATGGCGCCGATAACGACGGTGCCGATAATCATAGCGTTATGCAGGGCTTTGGTGTTTTTGTAACTGATGCCGCGGACTACTGATTGCGGTAGTGCCAGTGTACAGACACCAACAAGCAGCCACTGGCTGATATAGAGCGAGATCGGCATTTTGCCGCGGGAAAGCGGTTCCAGCATATCGGGATGATTGGTTTGGATATGGGTCATGATTTTTTCATAACCGCCTCCTGTTTCCAGCATTGAGAAGAACAGGATAAAAAGGCCGATGATCATAGCGACGGCACAGATAGCGTCAGTAATGGCAACGCCTTTGAAGCCGCCAACAGTAGTATAAAAGACAACGATCAGGCCAAATAATGTCAGTCCAGTGACATAGGAGAAGCCTGTAACAGCTTCAAAGAGCTTGGCAGCGCCCACGAACTGGGCGACCATCGTCGCACAGAAGAAGGCAACGATCACCAGCGCGGAAATATTGGCAAGCAAATCGGATTGATAGCGGCTGCGGATAACATCGACTACTGTAACAGCGTCAATTTTGCGTGAAACCATAGCGATCTTTTTGCCGAAAATACCTAAAACGAGGAAGATGACTACGACTTGTACGATCGCCATATAAAGCCAGCCATAACCGATGGCCCAGGCCATACCGGGACCACCGACAAAGGTGCTGACTGAGCTGTAGGTCGCAACGGTAGTCATAGCTAGGACAAAACCGCCCAGACTGCGGCCGCCGATAAAATAATCTTTAGCAAAGTTCTGCTGGCGGTCGCCGCGGGAAGCTCGCTGCACCCAAAAGCTGACGCCAAGCATAAAGGCAAGGAATAAAAGAACAGGCCAGAGGTGGAAGAAATTACCCATTGATTTCATCCTCCTTGTCGTCCAAGTCCATATCTTTAAAGATGCAATTGGCAAGAACTACAGAAACGACGATGGCAAACAGCCAGGTGCCGATGCAGCCTGCCCAGACCCACAGGGGCGTCTGGAAAAATTCTACCTTAACGTCAGCAAGACCAAAGCCTGCGACGCACCAAAAGACGATGACAATAAGAAGGGCTAACCAGGTGGCATTTGCTTCCCGATTAGCCTGTTTGAATTTTTCTTTACGATTCATTTTTTGCTCCTTCTGCAGTATCGGCCAGGATGAAAAGAGTGAGCGGTCCGGTCTGCGGGATTTATCGCTATTATTGTACCACATTTTTGTTATTTGCCAAGCTATTTATCAGATAAAGGAGATATTTTTGGGAACTGGACGATTATCAAAACGTTTGAGCAAAAACGTTGCGTCAGGCGAAGATAAAAAGTTCTTGTATGTCTTGTGGGGGGGTACTCTTGTGCTATAATAAGGACAGAGGGGAACGGAGGGAGAATATGTTTTATAAAAAAGTAACTTCCCGTGATCATAAATGGTTCTTTCTACTGCGTTATGGTGATTTAAAAGAAGGTTTGGAAATGTGGAGCAGCCGCAGTTTAAAATGGCAGTATTTTGATTATCAGCAGAGCAGAAGCCTGCAGGCGATTTTGAATGACACTGACTTATGTAATGATATTATGCCGGAAGAAGCCGCAGATATCATAAAAAAATATCTTGATCAGGAGCAAGGATAGATTCCCTGCTCTTTTTTATTTGGCAATTTATAAAAGTAGCTGCCGGAGCAGGTCGGTGCTATAATAGATAATATCCTGTAAATTGTGAGGTAATAATGATGATTAATGAAACACGTATTTTAAATGAATTTATAGAACTGGTCAGTGTGCCCTGTCCTAGTAAGGACGAAAAGGCCGAAGCCGATCTGCTGGTACAGAAGTTGCAGGCAATGGGACTGGAAGTAAAAGTGGACGATGCCGGCAGGAAGATCGGCGGGACAACAGGCAATGTGTGGGCATTTTTACCGGGCAATGTAGAGGGTGCAGCCGGACTGTTTTTTGAAGCACATATGGATTCTGTGCCGCCGACAACGGGAACGAAGGTCGTGCTCAGGGACGGAGTCCTTTATTCTGACGGAACTACTACTTTAGGCGGTGATGATAAAGTTGGTATAGCGGCTGTGCTGGAAGCAGTGCGGGCCGTGCAGGAGCAGAATATCCCGCATGGCGATATCCAGCTGTGCTTTACGATTGCCGAAGAGATCGGTTGTTTGGGAGTGGTCAATCTTGACCCGAAGGATATCAGGGCTGATCTCGGTTATTGCCTGGATATCGGTGGTGCGCCCGGTATCGTTACGAACTCTGCGCCGCGGCTGTTCGATATTTATTTTACAGTCAAAGGTAAGTCGGCTCATGCAGGTATCGAGCCTGAAAAAGGTATCAATGCCATTATGCTGGCGGCGAAAGCTTTGACGGCGCTGCCTGCTTACGGACGTCTTGATGAAGAAACTACATTAAATATAGGACAGATCGAAGGCGGTGCTGCAACAAACATCGTTGCGGAGCAGGCTAAATTCGTGATCGATATGCGCTGTATGGACCCTGATAAGCTGGAGCGGCTGAAGGATGAAACGATCAGGTGTATCAGAGAAGTGGTTGAAGCCGGCGGCGGTATTTTAGAGGTTGATCCGGTAGAAGGCTGTCCTGCTGTTCATGTAGCGGAAGACCATACGGCGGTATTGCTGGCTAAGCAGGCAGCCGATAATCTGCAGCTGCCTTTTGAACTGACGAAAACAGGTGGCTGCAGTGACGGCAATTTCCTCTGCGGCTATGGTTTGCCCTGCGTGCTTCTAGCTACAGGTATGAACAAGGTCCATACTACAGAAGAGTGCCTGCGTGAGTGTGATTTGTACGACTGCGCTCGCTGGGTAACGGAAATAATCCGAATTACCGGGGAAAAATAGCCAGGCTGTTTTCACAATAACCAAAAACAGAAAATTACATTAAACGAGAAAAATGAAAAAGAATATTGACTTTGTGTAAAAACATATCTATAATTGATAGTGCCGAAAGTTTTGGGTGTCCTCCTGAAATACTTGGCGTGGAGCCGTAAGTTTTTGCTTACGGCTTTTTTATATAAAGAAAAGTTTAGTGTCAGGAAAATAGTGTATACTTTGTCAGTTTAATTGACTTTAGCCGTTAATTTTTATATAATTTTTTATTATGATGTTTCGACTTTAAAGGAGCGATAAAACGATTATGAAGTACATGACTGGTAATGAAATTCGTGAGAAATTTTTAAAATTCTTCGAAGATAGAGGACATTTGATCCTGCCCAGCGCGTCACTCATTCCTCAGGATGATCCGACGCTGCTTTTGATTGGCGCCGGTATGGCTCCTTTCAAACCTTTTTTTACAGGTAAAATGAAACCGCCTTCTCCTCGTATTGCGACCTGCCAAAAATGCGTGCGTACAGGCGATATTGAGAATGTCGGCCGTACTGCCCGCCACCATACTTATTTTGAAATGCTTGGTAATTTCTCTTTCGGCGATTATTTTAAAAAAGAGATCATTCCCTGGAGCTGGGAATTTGTTACCAAAGAGTTGGGTATTCCTGCTGATAAGCTGTGGATTACTATCCATACCGAAGATGATGAAGCTTTTGATATCTGGCATAATGTAGTTGGATTGCCTGAAGAACGCATCGTACGGTTGGAAGAGAATTTTTGGGAGATCGGCAGCGGCCCCTGCGGTCCCTGCTCCGAGATTCATGTAGATCTGGGTGAAGAACGCGGCTGCGGCAAACCGACTTGTGCTGTAGGCTGCGATTGTGACCGTTTTCTGGAAATCTGGAATCTGGTATTCACTCAATATAATCAAAATGAAGATGGTACTTATACGCCGCTGGCTAACAAAAATATTGATACCGGTGCCGGTCTCGAACGTTTGGCTTCCGTGCTGCAGGGCAAACCGTCTAATTTTGAAACGGATCTGATTTTCCCGATCATTGAATATGCATCTGAAGTAGCGGCTGTAGAATATGGCAGAGAAAGAAAAACCGATATTTCTTTGAAGGTAATTGCCGACCATGCCCGCAGTATGACTTTTATGATCGCCGACGGTATCCTGCCTTCCAATGAAGGCCGCGGTTATGTTTTACGTCGCATTCTGCGCCGTGCTGTACGTCACGGACGTTTGATCGGCATCGACAAAATGTTTTTGGCCGGTGCTGTGGATGTGGTTATTGAAATGTACGGTCATGTTTATCCAAACCTGGTCGAAAAACGCGAATATATCCAAAAAGTTATCGAAATGGAAGAAACAAGCTTCCTGCGTACTCTGCGTCAGGGCAGTGAACTGCTGAGCGACGAGATAGCTAAATTAGAGGCGGCAGGCGCTACGATACTGGATGGAGCTACAGCTTTTAAACTGAACGATACCTTTGGCTTTCCGTGGGAACTGACTGCTGAAATCTTGGAAGAAAACGGAATGACGATGGATAAAGCTGGTTTTGACGCGGCGCTGGAGGTTCAGCGTAAAATGGCGCGTGAAGCCCGTGATGATAAAGCAGGCCGTCCGGTTATTTATAATACCCGCGGTATTGATATTGCTTCCTTAAAGGTTGATGAAGCTGCAGATACAGGTAAAATCGTTATGCTGTACCCTGCGCATGACGCACAGCCGATCGAAAATGCAGAAGATGGTAAAGACGTTGCCGTTATTCTTGATGTTACTGCCTTTCATGCTGAAGGCGGCGGCCAGTTAGGTGATTTGGGCCGTATCACTGCTCCTACAGGTGTGATTGAAGTTGAAAATACCAAAAAACTGCCGGACGGCGCTACGATCCAGATTGGGCGTGTAGTTGAAGGTACGGTCAATGTGGGCGATGCGGTAACTTACGAAGTAAACAGCTGCCGCAAAAGCGATATTGCCCGTAATCATACGGCAACGCATTTGCTGCACGCAGCTTTGAAATCTGTCTTAGGCGGTCATGTCAATCAGGCAGGCAGTTATGTAGGTCCGGACCGTCTGCGTTTCGACTTTTCGCATTTCTCGCCGGTAACAGAAGAAGAACTGAGCCGCGTCGAAGCTATTGTTAATGAAGAGATTTTGGCAGCCAAGGGTGTGACCATTGAAGAACTGCCGATTGAAGAAGCTAAAAAACGTGGTGCGATGGCGCTGTTTGGCGAAAAATATGGCGATATCGTGCGTGTCGTTACTGTACCGGGTTTCTCTATGGAATTCTGCGGCGGTGTTCATGTGACTAATACCGCTCAGATCGGTATGTTTAAAATAATTTCCGAGTCCAGCACCGGTGCTGGCGTTCGCCGTATCGAAGCTGTGACAGGACATGGCGCTGTGGCTCATGTCAACGAAATGGAAGCTATGGTAAAAGGCCTGGCTGCAAGCTTGAAATGCCGTGTAACTGATGTGCCTGCACGTTTGACAGCTCTGCAGGGCGAACTGAAAGCTGTTGAGCAAAAAGCTGCCGAGCTGGCCGATAAGATCGCTAAAGCTCAGGTCAGTGACGTTGACAGTCAGATTCGCGACATCAAAGGTATCAAAGCTTTAGTGCAGCAGGTCAGTGTCGATGATATCGAAGCACTGCGTAATCTGGGTGACCAGATGCGTGATAAGGTCGGCGGCGTCGTTGTGCTGGCTTCAGTATTTGCCGACGGCAAGATCAGTATTCTGACTATGGCTACGAAAGATGCTGTCGCTAAAGGTATCCATGCCGGCAACATTGTCAAAGAGGTTGCCAGGATCTGCGGCGGCGGCGGCGGCGGACGTCCTGATATGGCACAGGCAGGCGGTAAAGATGCTTCTAAATTAGGTGAAGCGTTGGAAACAGCCTGGGGCGTTATCGAAACACAGGTAAAATAATAAATTGTGTAAAAAAACTTAAAGGCCGAGAGTATTCTCGGCCTTTATTTATACAAGTTCACAGTTATTTTATATTTTTTTGTCTCAAGGTATGCTACAATAATAGTGTATCTATATCAAACGGTTGTTCAACAAGGGAATTTTGTATCAAGGAGGGATCAACGATGACTCAGGTATCGCAGGAAACAATGATGTTTAAGCGCAACAATGAAAATAAAGACGTCTCGCAAACAATCAGCGAGGTGTGCAAAGCGCTGGAAGAAAAAGGCTATAATCCTATTGACCAGCTCGTAGGTTATCTGCTCAGCGGCGATCCTACATATATTACCAGTCATGATGACGCACGCACGAAGCTGCGTCGTTTTGAACGTTATGAGCTTATTGAAGAACTGGTAGTAAAATATTTGGAAAAAAACACAAAATAAGACGGGGAGAGCTGCTTACATGAGAAGTATGTCTCTGGATGTCGGCACGCGGACTATCGGCGTAGCCGCCAGTGATCTGATGGGGATGATCGCCAACGGGGTGGAAACAATCCGTCGTACCAGTGAAGAACGTGATCTGCAGCGTATCGGCGAGCTTATCGCTGAATATGAAGTAGATACGATGGTGGTAGGTTATCCTAAGAATATGAACGGCAGTGTAGGCGAACGTGCGCAGAGCTGCGAGGATTTTGCCAGAGTGATCGGCGAAAGGTTCCCGCAGCTTAAAATCGTCTTATGGGACGAGCGTCTTTCGACAGTTGCCGCTGAAAAAGTTTTGATAGATGCCGACCTGCGCCGCAGCAAACGCAAAAAAGTTATCGACATGATGGCGGCTGTGGTGATTCTGCAAAATTATCTGGATAGTCCACAAAGTAAAAGGACGGAATGAAAGTATGGCGAAAAAAATATTTATCGGCTTTGTTGCGCTGGTTCTGGTTGCTTTCGTGCTGCTGTTCCAGTTCGGAGGCCGTGCTGCCGAAGAGCTCACTAAAAAGCTTCTGGCAGAGCAGACTGCGCTGCAGGGGACTTTAAAAGCTGAAGAAATTCAGGCTAACTGGTCGGGTGATGTTATTTTCAAAAATGTCGTCTGGGTAGGGCCGGATGGCAAAACGATTGCCGAAATACCTCTGGCTACGGTATCTGTCAATTTATTTGACGCTTTGCTGAAAGGCGGTACCGGAGCTTCTGTTGGTGATGTGGTGATCGATAAGCCCAGTTTTTTTGTGTCTTATAATAAAAAAGACGGTTTGAACATTGTCAATTATATCAATTTTCAGGTTGAAGAAGAGCAGAAGAACAATGAGCTGCTGACTGTAAAAAAGGCGGCTGCAGCAACGCAGTTCCGCGGTTTGATGGAAATCAAGGACGCGAAGGTGAATCTGCTGCTGGAGAACAAGCCGCTGGATTTTGATAAAGTACAGTTCCAGGGAAATTTTAAACAATATCCAAAAATCAAATACGGTCTGCGTGTTAAAGATGGTAAAAGCGATATTATCGCTGACATCCAAAATGATTCAGGCACGACGGCAGTTGTGGCAGAGGTAAAGAAAATGCCGCTGCAGAATATCCTGAATGTTTTGCCGCAGGCTGCTGATGTGGTGATCGCTGAAGGCAATCTGCCTGACGTAAAAATCAGGGCTGATAAAGCCGATGATAAATGGACTTTGAATATCGACGGTACGATCGACGGTTTGAAAGGTTCTTTGATCAATTATCCTGTAACGAAAGGCAGCGGCAAGTTTTCGGCTGATACCGAGGCTTTGAAGTTTGCCGGACTGAATCTGGAGGTTGCCGGACAGACGGTGGTCATAGACGGCAATGTTTATTATGCTGAAAAGCCGGAGGCAAAACAGACATATGCTTTGACTGTTAATGCGCCGAGCTTTGTGATAGAAGCTTTGAGCCCGGGCCTGGGCTTGAAGGATGCTGTTACCGCTTTGGGCAAGGTCAAGGGTACTATCGACAAACCTGAGGCTGAAGGCACCTTTGGACTTGATAAGCTGGCCTACGATCCGCTTTATATTACCGCGCTCAGCGGCAAGTTTCTGTATAAAGACGGAAAGCTTAATATCGGTGATGCTATCGGTAATGTTTATGCTGGTCAGGTCAATGTCAATGGTCAGATTGATACAAAAACCAAAGACTTTAAACTGGAAGTACAGGGTATAGACCTCGACAGCTCCGTAGTTACGGAAACGCAGGTCGACGGTCCGCTGTCATTTAAAATGCTGGCGATAGGAACTGCTGATGCAGGCAGTGCCACAGGTGCGGGCAGCTTCCGCATCGAGGAAGGCAAGTACATGATGCTGCCGTTCCGTTCCATCAAAGGTTCGATCACCAGACAGCAGGGAAAATTTGCTTTTTCCAATATCAAGATCGCTACCGCTGTCGGCAGCTTTGATACTAATATCATAGTTAAAGATAACGGTAAGCTTGGATTTGATCTGGATAAAGGTTTTTTAGCTGCACAGCTTGGTGAAAAATGATAAATTGACAGCATTACTGTAAATGATATAAAATGTATATAATTTAGAAACGAGGTGTCGTAATGGACCAAACAGAAAATAAAGAAAATATGGAAGCTATGGAAGAAGAACAAATCGTAGTTATTACTGACGATGAAGGCAACGAATTATATTTTCGTGAAGAAATGGTAGTACCTGTAGGCAAGAAAAATTTCGCTATTTTAGCGCAGATCAATTTGGAAGACTGCGAATGTGAAGATGAAGATTGTCACTGCCATGAACATGAGGAAGACGAAGAAGAAAATGTGATTATCGCCCGTATTGAGTTTGATGAAAACGGCGAAGAAGTTTATTTAGCTCCTACAGACGAAGAGTTTGATGAAGTAAAAGCTGCTTACGAAAAACTCATGGAAGACTGGGACGAAGAATAACAACTGCTAGTGCCGGACATACTGTCCGGCACTTTTTGAGCTTTATTATCTCTGGTGTGAAGGGAATGGAAAAATGAGGAAGGTACTGCCATTTTTTTTAGGCATCTTTCTGGTAGTTGTAGTAGGTGCTTACTGGGTATTGAACTACACTGGCAGCAATAAAGATCTGGCGACTGGAAGCCCGTATCTGATTACGGTTGAGCCGGGGATGACTACTGCGGATATCGCAAATCTTCTGCATAAGCAGAAATTGGTGAAAACTCCGGAAGCTTTTAGACTGGAAGCCAAATTCCGTGGATTGGAACGCGATCTGCAGGCCGGGCGTTATGAAATAACAGCCGGGATGTCTAACAGTGAGATCGTTGAAGTTCTGTCAAAGGGACAGGTGCAGCGGGTGAGGTTTACGGTTCCAGAAGGCTTTACCGTAGTTAAAACTGCGAAAAAAATTGAGGCTGAAGGTCTTGGTTCTGCTGAAAAGTTCATCGAAGCCGCGCGTAATTATACTCCATATCCCTATATGGAAACCAGTGATCCTAATGTTATTTATAAGGCGGAAGGATTTATTTTTCCCTCTACCTATATGTTTGACATCGGTATGAATGAAAAAGATATGCTGGCCATGATGGTCAAGGAATTCAATACGCAGATGAACAAAGAAAATATTCCGGAAGAAGCAGAAAAACAGAAAATGTCGATCAGAGATCTGGTAAATATGGCTGCCCTGGTAGAGATGGAAGCTGTTTTTAAAGAAGAACAGCCGCGCATTGCCGGAGTTTTTCTGCGTCGCTTAGAGATTTATATGCCGATTCAGTCAGATACTACTATTCAGTATATTTTGGGGACTCAAAAAGAAGAAATTACAATTGCAGATACCAGGATCCAAAACCCTTATAACACTTATCAAAATCCAGGTTTGCCGCCGGGACCTATTTCCAGTCCTGGGATGAGTGCGATCAAGGCTGTTTTAAATCCTGAAAAAACGGAGTATTTATACTTTGTTGCTGAAAAAGACGGACATCACCGTTTTACGAAAACTTATGCCGAGCATTTGAAGGCAATCGAAGATATTCATGGACCACAATAAGGAAGTAATATGACGAGAATGAAAAATAAGCCGGAGCTTTTGGCGCCGGCAGGAAATATGGAAAAATGTAAAATAGCTTTGCGTTATGGCGCTGATGCCGTTTATTTGGGCGGTAAGATGTTTGGGCTGCGGGCTTTTGCCAATAATTTCAGTATTGAAGAAATTGCAGAAGCGGCTGCTTACGCGCACGGACTTGGCAAAAAGGTCTATGTGACGGTTAATATTTTTGCCCATAACGAAGATTTGGCCAGACTGCCGGACTATCTGCTGGAATTGCAGAAGGCCGGAGTTGACGCTTTGCTTATTTCTGATCTGGGTGTTTGGAACGTGGCACGTCAGACTGTACCGGAAATGCCGCTGCATGTAAGTACGCAGGCTAATACAAGTAACTGGGCAGCAGTGCAGGCATGGAAGGCACTGGGAGCTGAACGTGTCGTACTGGCACGCGAGCTGTCACTGGAGGAAATCCGGGAAATCGGTGCAAGGACTGATGTTGAGCTGGAAGCCTTTGTGCATGGAGCAATGTGTATCTCATATTCCGGCCGCTGTCTGCTCAGCAGTTATCTGACTGGACGTGACGGAAACCGTGGTGCCTGTGCGCAGGCCTGCCGCTGGGAATACAGCCTTATCGAAAAGAACCGTTCTGATGAAGGCTTTGATATTGAAGAGGATGAACGCGGTACTTATGTAATGAATTCAAAGGATCTGTGTCTGATCGATCATATTCCTGATTTGATAGAGGCGGGCATTTGCAGCCTGAAAATCGAAGGGCGTATGAAAAGTATCCATTATGTAGCGACTGTGGTCAGCGTATACCGTAAAGCGATCGACGCTTACTGGAACGATCCCAAAAAATATCAGGTCACGGATGAATGGCGTCAGGAGTTGGAAAAAGTTTCTCACCGGCCGTATACGAAAGGGTTTGCTTTTGGCAAACCAGGCAGTGACGGACAGGTCTATACGACCTCCAGTTATGAACAGACACATGATTTTGTCGGTATCGTGCTTGAATATGATGCTGACGCTAAACGCGCTTATATCGAACAGCGCAACAATGTGAAAAACGGCGAGGTATTGGAACTGCTGATGCCAGACGGGGAACTGTTCCCGCTAACTTTAGAGGATATGCGTAATGCAGACGGAGAAAGTATCGACTGTGCACCGCATGCTCAACAAAAATTTTCTATCGTCAGCGACAGGGCTTTGATGCCTGATTCGCTGCTGCGGAGGAAGGTAATATGTTAGAAGACCGAAGTACCATCTACGCGAAGGTGGCGCCTGAGCGTATAGCAGACGTAAACTGGATCATGGAGGGCTATGAGCATCTGGCCTTAGTCAGCACGATTGATCATCAGGAAGGCATCATTCTTTTGCGTGGTACGCCTGATACCTATAATGATGTTTTAGAAATTGTTGAAAATATGCCGTTTTCAGTAGAAATTCTTGAAAGTTTTAATGAAGCTTTGTAGGCAAATTGTCAAAAGTGTGATAAAATATTTGGGTATCGTATTATTTTATAAAAAAAGTGAGGTAAGGATTTATGCCGCGTATCGGTAAAATCTTTGATTTTCTGGAAAAAGAACATTTGGATTGCGTCGTTATTAAAGACGTTAATACAATTCGCTATTTGACCGGCTTCAGAGGTGATTCGAGCATTCTTTATGCCGATGACCGTCGGGCTGTCCTTGTCACTGATGGCAGATACTTGTATCAAGCAAGGGCAGAAGCCAAATGCTGCCATATCGTCGAATATGCGGAAAACATCTGGCATACAGTTGCCGAATTGGCGCAGGATGCTAAAACAGTTGGTTTTGACGGCGATTATTTCACTTATAATGACTTCAATACTTTGCAGGAGCTTCTATGCGGCAAAGAACTGAAGGTCATTGACCTGAAATATATCCGTATGGTCAAAGATAAACGCGAGCTGGAATTGATGTGGCGCGCTGTAAAAATTGCCGACGAGGCGTATTTGCGGTTGCTGGATGAATTACAGCCCGGCATGACTGAAAAAACTCTGGCTGGCCGCCTGGAATACTATATGCGCAGCCTGGGAGCAGAAAAACTCGCTTTTGAAACTATCGTAGCTTCGGGTGAACGTTCTGCGCTGCCGCATGGTATCGCTTCCGATAAAGAAGTGGAGATCGGCGACTTTATTACTTTTGATTTCGGTGCCGTTTATGACGGCTATCATTCTGATATGACCCGTACCGTTGTCTTGGGGATGGCCAACTCATGGCATAAAGAAATTTATACCATTGTTGAAGAAGCCCAGTGGCGCGGTTTGAAAAATGCTAAACCCGGTATTACCGGTGCAGAGCTGGACGCTGTTGTCAGGGATTATATAACTTCCCGGGGGTATGGCGAAAACTATGTGCATGGGCTGGGACATGGTATCGGTCTTGAGATCCATGAAATGCCGAATATCAACAAACGCGGTCAGAATGTAATTTTGCAGCCCGGTATGACATTTACTGTTGAACCTGGTATTTACATCCCCGGCAAGGGCGGTGTACGTATAGAAGACACGGTTGTGTTGACCGACGAAGGCGCAAAAGTGCTGACCGGGGTTAAAAAACAGCTGATGGAAATTGTTTAATTTTTTATATAGGAGGACTATTTATGATTTCTACTAACGAATTTAAAACTAATGTGACTGTTACTATTGACGGCGATGCCTGGCAAGTCGTTGAGTTCCAGCATGTAAAACCTGGTAAGGGTGCAGCTTTTGTCCGCGCTAAAATGCGTAACATGTGTACTGGTTCTGTTGTTGAACGTACCTTTAATGCAGGCGAACGTCTGCCGAAAGCACGTGTTGACCGTCGTGAAATGCAATATTTATATGAATCTGACGGACAATATGTTTTTATGGATAACGAAAACTATGAGCAGACCGAATTGACAAAAGAGCAGTTGGGTAATGCTTTGAACTTCCTGAAAGAAAATATGGATGTTAAAATCATGGTTTACGAAGGCCGTATTCTCGGTGTTGACCTGCCGAATACTGTTGAACTGACCGTAGTTGAAACCGATCCCGGCATCCGCGGCGATACCGCTACCGGCGGCAGCAAACCGGCTAAAATGGATACCGGTTATGTTGTAAAAGTTCCTCTGTTCATCAACGAAGGCGATGTTCTTCGTATCGATACCAGAACTGGCGAATATATCGAACGTGCATAATTAAAAGCGACTATTTAAACAGCGGTGAATTTACTTTCGCCGCTGTTTTTTTATGCATTTATACATAGTATTCACGTAGTAGTTATGGTATAATTAAAAGCAAAATAGGGTAAGTATATTCTGTTGCCGCACAGACAGGAGGTGGCATGGTAGTTGAAATCAGATTCTGAAGATAAAGAATTGGAAACCGGTACAGGGGAGTTTGTGAATGCAGACGATGCAGCTGAGGCAGAAGAACAGCTGCCTGACGAAATCGGTGATGTGAAAGTTGCCGACGAAGTAATCAGTATCGTTGCAGGACTGGCTGCGCAGGAAGTCAACGGTGTTATTGGTATGAGCGGCAGTTTTGCCGAAGGCCTGAATGAATTTTTAGGTAAGAAAAGTTTTGCCAAGGGTGTACGGATCACCGTCGATGGGCATGTTGTGACAGCCGCAGTTTATGTTAATGTTGAATATGGTTCATGTATCCCTGAAATAGCTTTGGAAATACAGGAAAAGGTTAAAGAAGCAATCGAGAACATGACCGGTTATGAAGTCAAATTCGTCGATGTGCATATACAGGGCGTGGCGCGCCGACCCAAGAGCGAATTGGAAGAGAGCCTGGAAAAAATGGACGCCGCCCATGAAAATTTCTTTGGTGAGGAGTGAGTTATTTTGGGAATACCTGATAGAATAATTTTAACTTTATACACTTTTTTGATGGCAGTAGTGGCCGTTTTGGTAGTGCTTTGCAGCTTGGGCGTTATCGGCCAGACTGCTATCACTGCTTTCTTTGCTACTATTCCCGGCAACTGGGAGTATGCGGTGGGCGGGATCATCATTCTGCTGGTAAGTATCCGCCTGCTTATTGCAGGTATTGGCGCGACTGGAATGACTTCGCTGACGATCAGCAGTGCCGATTCCGGTAAAGTATCTGTCGGTAAAAGCGCTATTGAAGATTATGTAGCGGAGATCGCTAAAGAGGTTTATGGTGTTTATGGTGTTAAGGTCGAAGCAAAAATGGGCGAAGAACATATCAGTATTCGCATCAATGCATCGATAGAGCCTGGTATAAATATTCCTGAAACTACAGATGAAATTAAATATAATGTACGTGATACGATCAAAAAGGTCTTGGGTATGGAGATCAAAGACATAGATCTGTTCTTCAAGCAGATCAAAGCGAAAGGCTGAGGAGGTAGACGGCATGCTTAACGAAATTTTCAGTGATCTTTGGAAGAATTACCGTGGCCGGCTGCTGGGGTCTATATTTGGTCTGTTTATCGGCGTAATGTTTTTGATCTTAGGCTTTCTGCAGACGATTTTTCTGCTCATATGTATTACTGCCGGGTTCTTCCTCGGCAATAAGCTGGACAAAAAAGAAGACCTGATGGAATGGCTGGACAGACTGCTGCCGCCAGGCTATCATAAATAAATTTCAGACAAGAGAGGGCTAATATGATTCGCAGGATTGCAAGGGAATTGGTTTTACAAAGTTTGTTTCAGATAGATTTTGCTCAGGTCGACTGTGAGGCAGCGTTGAATGCTGCTGTTGAAGAACGGTCTGATAAAAGTGCTGAAAAAGCCAAAGAGTATGCACAGGATGTTTTAAATGGTGTTTTGGCTAATAGTGAAGCGATAGATGCCAGGATCAGTGAGTATGCTATTGACTGGACCTTGGAGCGTATGCCGGCTGTCGACCGTAATATTTTGCGGGTCGCCGTTTATGAAATGTTTTTTGCAGCAGAAAAGCTGGTGCCTAATGTGGCAATCAACGAAGCTGTGGAAATAGCGAAAATTTATGGAACAGATGATACTCCGCGGTTTATCAACGGAGTTCTAGGTAAAATGGTTCGCAGTGATGTCTAAAAATGAGGTCTATCTGGGCATTGATACCAGCTGCTATACAACGTCGGTCGCACTGATCGGCAGAGAAGGCGGACTGGTAGGTGAGGCCCGCAGGATTTTACAAGTGAAACCGGGCTGCAGAGGTCTGCAGCAGTCGGAGATGGTGTTTCAGCATACGCGTAACCTGCCGATTTTGCTGGAAGAGGTTTTAAAAAAGCCGCTGAAAGTCATCGGTATCGGTGTTTCTGCCCGCCCGCGGCCCTTGGAAGATTCGTATATGCCAGCATTTTTGGTTGGGTTGGGCCTGGCGCGCTCTTTAGCGGCTGTAAACGAAATTCCGTTATGGCAGATCAGCCATCAGGAAAATCATTTGGAAGCCGGATTGTGGTCAGCGCAGGGGCCTGATGCCGACCGTTTTCTGCTTTTACATGCTTCCGGCGGTACGACTGACTTATTATTAGCGGAAAAACAAACTGACAGCACTTATGCACTGACACAGGCAGGCGGCAGCAAAGATCTGCATGCCGGTCAGTTTGTTGACAGAGTAGGTGTTGCGTTGGGGCTGCAGTTTCCGGCAGGAGCCGCTTTAGAACAACTGGCGGCAACTGCGGCCGATTGCATCGAATTGCCGGTAGCAGTACGTCAGGGTGACGTCAGTTTATCCGGGCCTGCTACTGCTGCTTTGCGTAAAATCGAGGCTGGCGCTGATCCTGCAGCTTTGGCGGCAGGTGTGCAATATGCCCTGGCAGAAACCTTTGTCAGGATGATCCGTAACGTGGCGGCGCAGAAAGAAATTTTTGATGTTTTGCTGGTAGGCGGTGTGGTTTCTAATGCTTATATCCGCCGTCATATGATAGAAAAGCTTGCTAAACGCAGGATTAGGGTCTGGATACCCGAAAGCCGGTTTAGCCCCGATAATGCTGCCGGCTGCGCTGCTTATGCGTTCAGGCAGGGAGAAAGCAGTTATGAATGAAGTAATTTATTCCGTAAGTGAATTGAATTTGATGATCAAAAGCCTGCTGGAGGGCGATCGTACTTTTACTAATATCCAGATCCAGGGTGAAATCTCTAATTTTAAACGTTATTCTTCAGGGCATTGTTATTTTACCTTGAAAGATGCCGGCGGCGTATTGAAAGCAGTTATGTTTCGCAATCAGGCGCGCAGTCTGCGATTTGAACCGCAAAACGGTGATACTGTTGTTGCTATCGGGCGTGTCGGAGTGTACGAGCGCGATGGCGTTTATCAGCTTTATACAGACCTGCTGCTGCCGTTAGGTGCTGGAGATCTGATGCTGGCTTATGAAGAATTAAAGAAAAAACTTACTGAGGAGGGGTTATTTGACAGTGAACGTAAACGTGAACTGCCGCTGAACCCTAAAACAGTTGGAATGATAACATCGCCTTCCGGTGCTGCTGTACGTGATATGATTACTGTCGCGCGGCGGCGCAATCGCGGCATCAAGCTGTTGCTGTTTCCTGTCAAGGTGCAGGGAGATGGTTCTGCTGCTGAAATTGTCAGGGCGATCCGGTTTATGAATAAACACCGTTTGGCTGACGTCCTGATCGTGGGACGCGGCGGCGGTTCCATAGAAGAATTGTGGGCTTTTAATGAAGAGCCTGTTGTGCGTGCTATTGCTGCGTCTGAAATACCAGTAGTTTCAGCAGTAGGGCACGAAACTGATTTTACATTGTCAGATTTTGCTGCTGACAGCAGGGCAGCTACTCCTTCACAGGCTGCAGAGCTGGTTGTTGCAGATGCTGATTCGTATCTGCGCTATGTTGAGGAACTGACAGCACGCGGCGAGCGGGTGCTTGTGCATCAACTGGAACAGGCGCAGCATAAGCTGCAGCGTCTGCAGGGATCATGGGCTTTAGCCAAGCCGGAACGCTGGCTGGAGCCATTGCAGCAGCGTACGGATATGGCGATGCGGCAGCTGCAGGGCAGGATGGAAAGTATTCTGCAGAAACGGCAGCACAAGTTTGGACTGCTGGCAGCGCGGCTTGATGCTTTATCACCGCTGACGGTACTTGCCAGAGGTTATTCGATAACCAAGACAGACTCAGGCAGGGCTTTGCGCAGTATCGCAGATGTGCGCTGGGGAGAAGAACTCAGGACTCAGGTTGCTGACGGTGATGTGATATCGGTTGTGCAGCAGGTAGAAAGGCGTGAAAAACAATGACGATGAAAAAAATCGCCAAAAACATAAAGTTTGAAGAAGCGTTGGCCGAGCTGGAACAGCAGGTACAGCTGCTGGAAAGTGGAGAACTGCCGCTGGAAGAAGCGCTGGCAGCGTTTCAGCAGGGCGTTGCTTTGAGTAAGGTATGCATGACTAAACTCAATACGGTGCAGCAGGAAGTAGAAAAAATCGTCGTTGCTGCTGACGACGATAACGAATATGAACTGGAAACATTCGCAGAGCTGGAGGATTGACATGGATTTTAATAAGTATTACGAAGACAGGCAGAAGCTGGTCAATACTTTTCTGGAAAAACGTTTGGAAAAAAAGGGCATCTCGCGTGTCGATGAAGCAATGGCTTACAGCCTGCTGGCAGGTGGCAAGCGTATCCGTCCCATAATTTTAATGGCAACAGCCGATGCTTTGGGTGTCAGCGGTTATAATTTTCTGCCGGTAGCCTGTGGTTTAGAAATGATCCACACCTATTCGCTGATCCATGATGATCTGCCTTGTATGGATGATGATGAATATCGTCGCGGCCGTTTGACCAACCACAAGGTTTTTGGGGAAGCGCTGGCGCTTTTGGCTGGTGACGCTTTACTGACCCTTGCTTTTGAAGTGATGCTGGAACAAAAAAACGTACCGGCGGAAGCTTTGGTCGAAACTGTGCGCGAAGTGGCAATGTGTGCCGGAAACTTCGGTATGGTCGGCGGTCAGGTCATTGATCTTGATTCCGAAGGCAGGCAGATCAGTGAAGAAGAACTGCGTAAGCTGCATGCAGGCAAAACAGGAGCACTTTTCATTGCGGCAGTTCGCAGTGGTGCGCGATTGTCTGGTGCTGCCAGTGATGAGCTGCTGGCTTTGACAAAATTTGCCGATCTTCTGGGGCTTGCTTTCCAGATCACAGACGATATCCTTGATGTCGAGGGTGATGCTGCTCAGATGGGCAAGGCAGCGCATAGTGATGAGAAAAAGCATAAGTCCACTTATGTGACCTTATATACTCTGGAAGGCGCCAAAGCGCTGGCTCAGAAAACTGTTGACGAGGCGCTGGGCTGTCTGGAAATGTTTGGAGAAAATGCCGAAGCTCTGCGTGAGATTACAAAAATGATGTGCGGGCGTAAAAGCTAAGTTATTTGTTATTGAGAAGAAAGGCGGATTGCTGAATGCAAAATGAGCAATTATTGCAAAAAATAAATTCTCCCGCAGATCTGAAAATGCTGACTCTGGATGAAATGAAGCTTTTAGCAGGCGAGATCAGGCAGCTGATCATTGATGTCGTTTCTAAAAACGGCGGCCATTTAGCTCCTAATTTAGGTGTGGTAGAACTGACTTTGGCTTTGCATAAAGTATTTACGACACCGAAGGATAAAATTATCTGGGACGTAGGCCATCAGTCATATATCCATAAAATACTGACGGGGCGTAAGGACCAGTTTCCGACGCTGCGGCAATATAAAGGCCTGTCAGGATTCCCGAAGCGTAAAGAAAGCGAGCACGATGCTTTTGGTACAGGACATTCCAGCACATCCATCTCAGCTGCTTTGGGGATGGCTGTAGCACGTGATCTTAAAGGTGAAGATAATAATGTTATTGCCGTTATCGGTGATGGTTCGATGACTGGCGGTATGTCTTTTGAAGCTTTGAATAATGCCGGCGATCTGCATAAAAAAATGATCGTTATTTTAAACGACAACGAAATGTCTATTTCTAAAAATGTCGGCGCGATGTCACAGTATTTGTGCGATCTGCGCACAGGTGAAACCTATAACAAAATCAAACACGATGTTGAAGGCTGGCTGAAAAGCCTGGACTTCGGCACTGATGTTTTAAATGCTATCGAACGTGTTAAAGGCAGTGTAAAGTACCTGATGGTACCAAGCTCTGTTTTTGAAGAGTTGGGCTTTAAATATCTTGGCCCGATTGACGGCCATGATTTGAATAAGCTGCTGGAGGTTTTGGAAGCGGCAAAGCATGTCGATGGTCCTGTTTTAGTGCATGTGATCACTAAAAAAGGTAAAGGCTATGAACCTGCAGAAAAAAGTCCGAATAAATTTCATGGCACGGGTCCGTTTGAGATTGCAACAGGTAAAAAAATCACCGATCCGCAGGCTCCGATCGCTTACACGGAAATGTTTGGTAAAACTTTGGTCGAACTAGCTGAACAAGATGCAGATATTGTTGCTATCACAGCGGCTATGCCTGACGGCACAGGTCTTAACAAATTTGCCGAATGCTATCCGCAGCGCTTTTTGGACGTAGGTATCGCTGAGCAGCATGCTGTTACTGCGGCTGCCGGTATGGCGGCTGCTGGAATGAAGCCCGTTGTTGCGGTGTATTCTACATTTTTACAAAGAGCGTATGATTCGGTGCTGCACGATATCTGCATGCAGGATCTGCATGTAACGATGTGCCTTGACCGTGCCGGTATCGTCGGTGACGACGGTTTTACACATCATGGTGTTTTTGATTATGCTTATCTGCGTTCGATGCCCAGGATGACGATTATGGCACCTAAGGACGAAAATGAACTTCGTCAGATGCTGAACACGGCATTACAATTCAACGGACCGATCGCGATCCGTTATCCGCGCGGCAGCGGTATTGGCGTTGACTGTGAAGACGAACTGAAAGAACTTCCTATTGGTAAAGGTGAGCTTTTGCGGGAAGGTACCGATGTTTGCCTGCTGGCGATCGGCAGCATGGTGCAAACAGCTTTGCGGACTGCTGATGCTTTGGCGGCAAACGGTATTCAGGCTGGTGTGATCAATCTGCGTTTTGCCAAACCTCTTGATGAAGAATTGATTGTTCAGGCGGCCGAAAAATATGGAAAACTGGTCACCCTGGAAGAAGGCGTGCTGGCTGGCGGTGTTGGATCTGCAGTTTTAGAGCTGCTTAATAAAGCCGGTCTGATGCAAAAGGTGCAGGTCTTAAATTTGGGACTCCCTGACGAATTTGTACCGCATGGTGACAAAAAATATTTGTTCCGGGATCTGGGTTTAGATACAGAAAGTATAAAAGAAAAAATTACTGCTTTGGTGAAAGGTGCCGGAGAAGCAAAGTGAAAAAAGAACGATTAGACGCACTGCTGACAGCCAGAGGACTTTTTGAAAGCCGGGCAAGGGCTCAGGCTGCCATTATGGCAGGTCAGGTGCTGGTCAATGAACAGAAAATAGATAAACCGGGGACACAGGTTCCCGAAGAGGCAGCGATACGCCTGCTAGGCGAAAAACTTAAATATGTGAGCCGCGGTGGGCTGAAATTGGAAAAGGCATTGCAGATATTCCCCATCAGCGTAGAAGGTAAAACAGTTGCGGATATCGGCGCTTCCACAGGCGGATTTTCTGACTGTGCCCTGCAGAATGGCGCTGTTAAAGTGTACGCCGTTGATGTAGGCTATGGTCAGCTGGCCTGGAAGCTGCGCAGTGATGAGCGTGTCGTAAATATGGAACGCACTAACGTGCGCTATCTTGAAGCTGAAAGCTTGGGAGAACTGGTAGACGCAGCAACTATCGACGTGGCATTTATTTCTTTGGATAAGGTGCTGCCGGCGGTACATAAACTGCTTAAGCCAACTGGCTTTGTTATTGCGCTTGTTAAGCCGCAGTTTGAGGCCGGCAAAGAAAACGTCGGAAAAAAAGGTGTCGTACGCGACCCTAAGGTACATGCCGACGTTATCAAAAAAGTAGTAGCTTTTGCTAAAGAAGAAGGTTTTGGTATTGCCGGACTGGATTTTTCTCCTATCAAAGGGCCTGAAGGCAATATTGAGTACTTACTGCATCTGACACTGGGTGATGACAATGCGGTAAGTGAAACTATGATTGACGAGCTTGTATCCAAATCACATGGTGATTTGGATAAACCACAGATCCAGGAGTAGAAACAGCGAGGCTTTTATGAATAAATTACGGTTGGGGATATTCCCCAATATGAAAAAAGAAAATGTCAAAAACAGTTTGCCGAAAGTGTTGGATTTGTGCGATAAGGCTGAGATCGAGGCGGTACTGCCGCAGCGTCTGGATTATCAGGACAGGCCCAGCTACGACGTTTGCGACAGGGCAAGCCTGAAGCAGATGCATATGGCGGTATCTTTAGGCGGCGATGGTACGCTGCTGCAGATGACGAGATTTTTGGCGCCGCTGAAAATACCTGTATTTGGTGTTAATTTTGGGAAATTAGGCTTTTTAGCGGAAATAGAACTCAAAGAACTGCCGGAAGCCTTATCCAAGCTGACGACCGGAGAATATGTGCTGGAAGAGCGCAGTCAGCTGCAGGCCTGTGTTTGGCGTGACGGTAAGGTTTTGATTGACGCTCACGCCTTAAACGATATGGTAGTGGCCAAGGGGCATTTTTCAAAGCTGGCGCATCTCAGTCTGAAGGTCAATGGCAAACGTTCGGGCAATTATGCTGCTGACGGTATCATCATGGCAACGGCTACAGGCTCTACTGCGTATTCGTTATCGGCAGGGGGGCCGCTTGTACATCCCAGCCTCGATGTTACTATTATTACGCCTATCTGCGCTCATGCGCTTTATACAAGACCGCTTTTGATTCCGATGGACAGGGTCATAGAACTGAATGCTATTCCGCCCTATGAAGAACTGTTGCTTTCGGCGGATGGAGAAATAGTAGCATCGATAGCGGAAAATGATACAGTAAGAATTGCCAAAAGCCCTGACAAAGTAACTTTTATCAGGCTCAATGGCCGCAGTTATTATGAAACCTGGCAGGAAAAGCTGATCCGTAATACGGAAATGCTTTAAAATACCCAACCGCTTACAAATACAGATATGAGGTGAGAGACGTGAAAGGTATCAGACACGGCAAGATCAAAGAAATCATCGAACACAGCAAAATCGAAACTCAGGAAGATTTGGCGGCTGCTTTACGCCACGACGGTATCGAGGTAACTCAGGCTACTGTTTCCCGCGACATCAAAGAGCTGATGCTCATTAAAGTTCCGGATGCCGAAGGCAATTATCATTATGCTTTTCCTAAAGAGCATAATATGCTGCTGACTCCCGGACGTCTGGAACGTACTTTCCAGGATTCTATCATAGGCATGCGTGCCTCTGAAAATCTGGTAGTTGTCCGCAGTCTTCCCGGTACTGCACAATCGGTAGCTTATGCTATTGATTATATGAAATGGCCGGAGGTTTTGGGGACTGTTGCTGGTGATGATACTATTTTTGTTGCTGTCGATTCAAAAGATAACACTGTAACCTTTATGGAACGCTTTAATAATCGCTGATAGGACGAGGTCGTTTAACGATGCTGCAATCTTTGCATGTGCATAATTTTGCTTTAATTGAAGATGCGAAAATAGATTTTGCCCCCGGTTTCAATATTTTTACAGGTGAGACCGGTGCAGGTAAGTCTATTCTGATCGATGCTTTTGGCGTCGTGCTGGGTAATCGGGCTTCGGCGGACTATATCCGCAGCGGAGCTGATTCCTTTTGGGTGCAGGCGGTATTCGATATCAGCGGGATAGAAGCAGTTAAGTCTTTGCTGGCAGAGCAGGGGATAGACGAAGAGGACGAACTGTTTTTGAGGCGGCGTATTTTAGCCAACGGCAAAAGCCAGGCTACAGTTAACGGCGTGCAGGTACCATTGGCAGTACTCAAAAGCTTCAGCGAACTTTTGGTCGATATTCATGGCCAGCATGAAAACCAGGCGCTTCTAAAGTCTGATGCACCGTTGGCATTGGTCGATTTGTATGGACGGGAAGAGATTGCTCCTGTGCGTAAAACGTATCGGGAGCTGTATACAGCCTATCTGACTACGCAGGCGAAGCTGACACAGCTGGAGCAAACCGGCAGTGAGCGGGAACGCATTTTAGACCGTCTGGAATGGGAAATCAAAGAAATTACTGAGGCCGCATTGGAAGCAGGCGAACTTGAAGCCTTACAGGAAGAGGTAAAACGTCTGCAGAACAGCGGCAAGATCATGACAGCAGTCAACAGTGCTCATGAATATCTTGACAGCGAAAGAGGTATTCTTGATAATTTGGCGGCAGCTAAAGATCAGCTGGCGGCAGTTGTGCGTTATGATGAACGGCTGCATAATGCGTGTGAAAGCCTGGAAGGCAGCTGGATCGCATTGGATGAATGCCGGCGTGAGCTGAGCGATTATCTAAGCAGCGAGGAATATGATGCTGCAAGAGCAGCTTATGTAGAGGAACGCTTGGATCTGTGGTATCGTCTGCAGAAAAAATACGGCGACAGCTATGAAGCGATCACTGCATACTTAGAGCAGGCACAGCAGCAGGCCGATGAATTGGCGCAGCTGGAAAGCAACATTGCTAAAACCAAACAGCTGCTGGCGCAGCAAAAAGGTGAATTAGAACAGCAGGCGCAAAGCTTATCTCAGCTGCGCGCTAAATATGCCGGGCGGCTGGCATCTAAAGTTACGGCACATATCCATGATCTGGCAATGCCGGAAGGTAGGTTTGAGATCGAGGTAACTGCTAAAGACACCCTGACTAAAACAGGTAAGGATGAATTGACCTTCCTGTTTACAGCTAACCTGGGAGAACCGATCAGACCCTTGTTAAAAGTCGCTTCCGGCGGCGAGCTGTCACGTGTGGCGCTGGCTATTAAAACGGTGCTTCTAAATGCCAGCGGTGTACCGACAATGGTTTTTGATGAGATCGATACAGGCGTCGGCGGCGTTACCGCACAGAAAATGGCCGAAAAGATCGCCGTTATTGCCAAGGTAGGACAGGTACTGTGTATCACGCATTTGCCACAGATAGCTTCTTTTGCTGACAGGCATCTTCTGATCCGCAAGGAAAGTACAGGCGGACGAACTTCAACAGGGTTGACTGTACTGGATGAAGAAGGCCGTATCCAGGAACTGATGAGGATGACAGTCGGCGATAATGTCAGCGAAGTAGCCTACGCTAATGCTAAAGAGCTTTTAGCAGCGGCTGCTAAAAATAAACAGGCAAGGTGAGAGCTATGAAAAAATTTCATCAGGCAAATTTAGATGAAACCTTTATCTGCAGTAAAGTGGGATTTTCAGGACGCCTGCTGCAGGTGAATATTGATTCGGTAATCTTGCCGAACGGAAGAGAAACGACACGTGAACTGATTCATCATCCGGGGGCTGTAGCTATTGTTCCTATTTTAGACGATGGCAGTATTATTTTTGTAAAACAATACCGTTATCCTGTGGGAACAGTAATGTATGAGATCCCGGCAGGGAAACTTGACCCGGGTGAAGAACCGGACGTATGTGCTGAGCGGGAACTGTCGGAGGAAACCGGTTATAGTGCGAAGGAATGGCAAAGGCTGACTTCTATCGTTACTACACCGGGCTTTACTGATGAAGTTATTCACCTGTATGCGGCGCGCGGTTTGGAAAAACACGACCAGCATACTGATGAAGATGAGTTTATCGATGTCGTAAAATTAACGCCGCAGCAGGTCAGGGAAATGGTGCTGGAAGGAGACATCTTCGATTCTAAAACTCTAAGCGCTTTATGTGTATTGGAAATGCTGAAATAAAACTTAATAAGTGATTTGAACGCAGACTGCTTCTGACAGTCTGCGTTTTTTGTTGTTTTTACCGCCTGTTTAAAATGCAGGCGTTTTTTGTTGTTTTTACCGCCTGTTTAAAATGCAGGCGTTTTTTGTTTATTGAAAGCGGTTTTAATAAATAAGCTGCACCGTAATGGCAGTTGAAGGCTAATAATAATTTAAAACTTTGGCGGCTATCAAACCGTATGGGCAATAACAGCAACAAACTGCGTCGCAAAAAAGTTCTTGTATGTCTTGTGGGGGGGTACACAAGTGCTATAATGATAACGTGTATTGCTAAATCAAATGTTTTGAATATTTTAGATATAAAAAACAGTTGATAATTAAAGAACATAAAATAAAATCTAAACGTAAATATAATAAGACAGCGAAGGAGAGAAGACATTGTTAAAATTGGCAGGAAAAAGTATGGCAGTAGCTTTAACTTTAGGCATGACATCAACCGTCTGGGCGGCGGCAGCTTTACCAGGCAGCGATCCGCAGGTGCGGGCATTGGAACAGAACCGCAGCCAGGCAGAGCAGCAGGCAGAAGTATATAGTACTGCTGCCGATAGTAAGGTGCAGGGCGAGCAGACATTTATGCTCAGCTGCTTTAAGTTTACCGGGCAGGATAAAATCGACACGGCGGTTTTTGCAGAACTTACTAAAGACTATATGGGCAGAGATATAACTGTCAGTGAATTGCAGCAGGCGGCTGACTTGGTTACAGACTATTGCCGTAATCAGGGATATACAGTTGCTACAGCTTTTTTACCGCAGCAGGATATCAAAAATGGCGTGGTAGAGATCCGTATTTTGCTTGGGACGATGGGAGAAATAAAAATAAATAATCGATCCCGGCTCAGTGAAGGGCAGGCAGAAAGATTTTTGAGCGGTCTTAAAGCGGGTAGTATTATCAAAAATGGACCTTTGGAAACAGTGCTGAATAATCTGAATGACTTGCCGGGAATCGCTGCGGCCGGTATTCTTAGTGCTGGGACAGAAGTAGGCAGCAGCGATTTAACAGTGACGCTGGCCGATAAAAAGCAGGCAGATACTATTTTATATACAGATAATCATGGCGGTAAGTATAGCGGCCGCTACCGTTATGGTTTTCAGACAACGTTCAACGAACCTGGGCATATCGGTGATAAATTGTTTTTGGGGGGGATGCTGACTAACAGCGATCTGCATAACTACAACCTGGGATATGAAATGCCTTTGGATAGCAGCGGCAGCCGGTTAGGAATAAGCTACAGTCTGATGGATTATAGTCTGAGCGGTTTTTATAATATTCTGGACGCTGTCGGCAGGGCCAAGACCTTCAGTATCTACGGCAGTACGCCTTTTATCAATACCAGCCGTAACTATTTGGCAGCGGCTTATGGTTACGATAACCGGCAACTGCAAGATGAATTGCGGACGTTTGGCAGCAGTACTGAAAAACACAGTAACGCCCTGCACTTGGGCATTGTTGGCAACAGCAGAGGTGTGGGCAGCTATACTGGTTACAGCGCGCTGTATTATACCGGCAGATTGACTTACGACGATATCAATGTTGGCAACGAAGGTACTTATCATAAATTCAATACAGATATTAATCATATCCAAAGTTTGGGACACACAGTGAACCTGCATATCAATTTGCACAGTCAGTTAGCCAGCAAAGATCTGGATGGCAGTGAACAGTTCAGTTTAGGCGGCGCTGACGGCATACGCGCCTATCCGCAGGGCGAAGCCAGCGGCAGCAGCGGTTATCAGGCAACTGCAGAGCTGCGCTACGCTACGTCTATAGCTAATCTCAGTCTGGCAACTTTTATCGACTGGGGCGAGGTAGAGTTAAATAAAAATATAGGCGATCATCGGAACTTGGCAGGCTGGGGAGTTGGCGTGCAATATGCCAGACCAAATGACTATTATTTGAGAGTTGATTATGCCCGCAAGCTTAATGGCGAAGTTTATCAAAGCGAAGAAAACGATAAAAACGGTCGGGTATGGTTTTTAGCCTATAAACTGTTCTAAAAAACAGCAGAAGGAGATAGGGAAGCATGAAGAAAAATAAATTATTATTACATAAACAGATATTGGCAGCGGTGTTGAGCGGTGGAATGCTGCTGCTGCCTAATTGGGGTTATGCTTTACCGCAGGGTGGGCAGGTCGTGGCCGGAACTGGCAGTATAGGCGCGCCTGGCGGTGATCAGATGAATATCACTGGCAGCGGTAATGTGGCGATCGACTGGAACAGTTTCAACGTGGCTCAGGGCGAATCGGTTAAGTTTAGTGGGATGCAGGCCGTGTTGAATTACGTTACAGGCAATACTAAAAGCGAGATTTTTGGTAACATCAGCGGCAGCGGCGTACATGTATTTTTAGTTAACCCCAACGGTATCCTGTTTGGTGCAACAGCCAGTGTCAATGTAGGCGAGCTGACGGCATCGACCCGGACGATAGATAACAGAAAAAGTTTTGACGGGACTGCTTTTAGCACATTGAGTCTTGAAGCTGCGCAAAAAGTTCGTGGCGATATTATTAATCTGGGTGAGCTGACTGCTGATAAAATCCTGCTTGAAGGAGATAATATTTCGCTGCTCAATGCCCATATGCTGAAATCAAGCGGTAATGGCAATATTACTCTGCGTGCTGATAATAAAGTGACAGTAGGCTATGAAGTTACGGATAAGACTACAATAAATGTTGGTGACGATGCGCCTGGCGGACATACGGTCAGCGATTATACGACTGGCACCGGTACTAAAGGCAGTACTGTTTTGGCTGGAGCTGCTGTGCAGGATCTGCGCGGTAACAGTAAAAATATAACCGATGCTATGCTGGTACATGATATTTATGAACTGCAGGCGATCGATAAGAATATAAACGGCGATTACATTCAGGGTGATTATATGCTTGCTGGCGACATTGATGCCGATGTGACCAAGCGCTGGAATAGCGGCAGTGGATTTAATCCAATTGGTAATTTTACAAGCATGCCATTTAATATAGGCGGCTTTAATGGCAGCCTTGATGGGGCGGGTTTTGTTATTAAAGATTTGCATATCAATATTAATACTGCCGATGGAACGCAGAGTAATGCGGGGCTATTTGATGTCTTGAATACAAATGCCTTTGTGCATAATCTGACTCTGCAGGGTGGAAGCATAACTAATTATACTAATTCCAGTGGTGGGAGCGTCGGCAGCATTGCAGGGGAAAATCTTGGGTCATTGAAAAATGTTTTCAATATTGGAATGGAAATAAGCAGTCAGAATGATAGTGCCAATATTGGCGGCATTGTCGGTTATAATAAAGGAACTGTAACTGATGCACATAATAGCGGCTCAGTCAATGATAAAACTAATACAAGTGCACGTATTGGCGGTATTGCCGGCTATAATGATAACGGCGGTGTGATCAGTTATTCTGATAATAATGGTGCAGTTACAGGTAAAGGTAATTATTCTGCTGCAGGTGGAATTGTCGGATATAATAATGGTAGCATAAAGAACAGCTTTAATAATGGGAATGTTACGGGTTATGGTGATTATCTTGGCGGAATAGTAGGCGAGAATATAAAAGATATTTTTGATTCATACAATAAAGGCGAGATTAAAGGAAAGGGTTATGATACGGTAACTGGCGGAATTACTGGGATTAATGATAGCGGTAATATTAATAACGTTTATAATAGTGGAATTGTTGATAGTATGGGATATAATGTTGGTGGTATCGTAGGCCAAAATTATAGCGGGACTTTAAGTAATGCTTATAATACAGGTACTATTAATGGTAACGGTAGTGAGTATGTTGGTGGTATTGCTGCAATTAATGATGGCGAAATAAAAAACGTTTATAATATTGGTAAAGTTTCAGGTGGAGATTATAGAAATGTTATTGTTGTTGAAAATAGCGGTGCTGTTTCTAATGCCTATTATGCAGTCAGAAGCGGCGATACAATCTTAGGCTATAAAAAATTTGGCAGCGGTACGTTGCTCACTCTGGCAGAATTTGGTAAAGCTTTTGAAAAAGGGTTAGATACAGCTTCCAAAGATTCCTGGAAATTCTATAACGGTTACACAGACCCGCTTTTAAAAGGGTTTTTGAAAAAAATCACTATTGACGGAGACTCTATTACAGGGGGCGATACTGTTTACAATGGTTCTGAACAAAATGCCGGTTTGAGTGGGTTGGCAGACGGTATTTTGGTGGGATCTAAAAAGAACGCCGGTGATTATGATTTGAATGATTTACTGTATTCCGGGCAGGACGGCTATGATATAGAAATCGTCAATGATGGGACTAAATTTATTATCAATAAAGCGCAGCTGACTGTAACAGCCGATGGAGTTGAAATAGATGCGAATTCAGTATTGCCTGATTTTACAGGTTCTATCAGCGGTTTAGTTGGCGGTGAACGTTGGGAAGATTTGGGTGTAGAACTTGATAGTGATTTGCATTTTACTACTGACGCAGATGGTAAAACTGCGGGAAAATTTGCTATTAACGGCAGTTTGGATAAGACGCTGGCTAATTATGAAATCAAACAGGCAGACAGCAATGCTGCCGCGCTGGTAGTCAATAAAAATGATAAACCGCCGCAGCCGCCTGATCTTTCTAACTTGCCGCAGGAAGGTATCTATCAGAATGCACTGGTCAATCTTGCTGTTGCCGAGCGGGAAAACAGGCCGGAACAGCAAAGTATCAAGCGGCGTGTTACGGACAGCCGCATCAGTGACAAAGAAGAGCAGGTCAAAGTAACGATCGAAGGTGACGGTATAAAAACAGAGTGAAGACAGTTTTTTGAGCGCAGAGATTGCTTCTGCGCTTTTTTTACGGGTAAATTATAAGTTTGGTCAGAGCTTTTGCGAATGCAGATACATTTTTCATTATTGTTACTTGCGTTACACTTTGTTGTTTTAAAAACGGTAAATTCTTAAATTTCAGCTAAAATGCAGGAAAAGCCCTTGTAACCAGCGAATTGTAATAACATCAAATTTTGTAGGACAAGGGGGAGTAATCATGAAAGAGTATACTGGAGATAGGATCAGAAACGTGGCCATTGTGGGTCACGGTGGGGCTGGAACGACGTCTGTTACCGAAGCCTTACTGTATCGTTCGGGAGCAATTTCCAGAATGTGCAAGGTAGAAGACGGGGCTACCACCACTGACTATGAGCCGGAAGAAATCAAACGCGGCGTATCTGTCAATGCAACTTTGGCGCCTGTTGAATGGCGTGATACCAAAATCAATTTTATTGATACACCAGGCTTTGCCGACTTTGTAGCCGAGGTCAAAGGCGCTTTCCGTGCCGTTGACAGCGCTTTGATCGTTGTATGCGCTACTTCGGGCGTGCAGGTTGGCACTGAGCAGTGCTGGAAGCTGGCAGAAGAAGCACATTTGCCGCGTATCATTTTCGTTAATAAGATGGATCGTGAAAATGCTGATTTTGATAGTATCCTTGACAACCTGCGTGCTAAGATCGGTAAACGTGTATTGCCGCTGCAATTACCTCTCGGTAAGGAAGCCGATTTCTGCGGCGTTATCGACCTCTACAAAATGAAGGCTTATAAAGCTAACGGCAACGATTCCATCGAAATGGACATTCCTGAAGATATGCTGGAGTATGCCAAAGAAGCGCATGAAAAAATGGTCGAAGCTGCTGTTGAGGCTGATGATGACTGCATGATGCGTTATCTGGAAGGCGAAACTATCAGCGATGAGGAAATTATGGATTGCCTGATCAAAGGCATTCGTCAAGCGATTATTTTCCCTGTCCTTTGCGGAAGCGCATATAAAGATATTGGCTTGGGACGCGTTATGAACGCGATTATCGATTTTACCTATCCGGCTATTCTGAATGACTTTGTTGTTACGAATCCGGAAACTGAAGAAGAAGAGATCCGCGATGCCAACGCACCTATGGCAGCTTTGGTTTTCAAAACTACGTCTGATCCTTTTGTTGGCCGTTTGAGCTTCTTTAGAGTATTCTCGGGCACGATCAAGAGTGACAGCATGGTTTATAATGCCAGCCGTGAAAAAGAAGAACGTATTGGCGGTATTTTTACGATGCGTGGCAAAACTCAGATTCCGATGAAGGAAGTTGTTGCCGGTGATATTGGCGTTACTACTAAATTGCAGTTTACGTCTACCGGCGATACGCTCAGTGACAAGAACTCACCTGTTTTGTTTGCGCCGATCGCATTCCCGCTGCCGATGTATACTCGTGCCATTTACGCTAAAAAGAAAGGCGAGGAAGAGAAGATCGCCACTGCTTTGAACCGTTTGATGGACGAGGACCCGACTATCATTGTTACTAAGAACAGTGTGACGAAGGAAACTCTGGTCAGTGGCATGGGCGATCAGCATATCGAGATCATTATGGAGCGTATGAAACGTAAATTCGGTGTGGAAGCCGATTTGCGTGCGCCTATCGTTGAATACAGAGAAACTATCCGCGGAACGGCGGAGGTTGAAGGCAAGCATAAGAAACAATCCGGTGGACATGGCCAGTATGGTCACGTTGTGATCAAGATGGAACCCTTGCCGCCAGGAGAAGGCTTTGAGTTTGTTGACAAGATTTTCGGCGGTGCTGTGCCGCGGCAATATATTCCGGCTGTTGAAAAAGGTATGCGTGAGTCCATGGAACACGGCATTTTGGCCGGGTATCCGGTAGTCGATGTTCGCATTACGTTGCTTGACGGTTCTTATCATACTGTCGATTCTTCAGAAATGGCGTTTAAGATCGCTTCCAATATGGCGTTCAAAAAAGCTATGGAACAGGCGAAACCGGTTTTAATGGAGCCTGTTTATAATTTGGATGTTTATTGCGCCGAATCAATGATGGGCGATGTTATTGGCGATTTGAACTCTAAACGCGGACGTATTTTGGGTATGCAGAGTTTGGAAGACGGTATGGGCTGCGTAAAAGCGCAGGTTCCTTATGCCGAGATTTCCGAATATGCGGTTGACCTGCGTGCTCTGACTCAGGGCTTGGGTACTTTTGAAATGAAGTTTGACCATTATGAGGACGTACCGATGAAAATGGCCGAAAAGATCATTGCCGAAGCTAAGGAAGCCCAATAATTGATGTAGTTTCTGTAAAACTAAGCTGAAAGCGGTTTGCTAAAAGGGCAAACCGCTTTTTTATGCTTGTGCGTTGCTGTTGGTGTGAGTAAATAAAAAGAGTTTATCTCAATTATTGAGATAAACTCTTTTGTTGTTACAGATTGGGTCAAAAGCTTATTAGATCAGTATACCATATGTACGAGCATATACCCGGCAAAGCAGGCACTGCCTACGCCAATAAGCCCCGGCACCAGGAAGCTGTGATTGATGATAAATTTACCGATATGTGTTGTTCCCGAACGGTCAAAGCCGATGCAGGCCAGATCGGAAGGATAAGTCGGCAGAACAAAATAACCGTAAGCTGCCGGCATAAAGCCTACTATTACTAAGGGATTGACGCCAACGCTTAATGCCATCGGTACGATGACGGTCACGGCCGCTGCCTGTGAATTGATCAGCTTGGAAACCAAAAACAGAACGATCGCATACATCCAGGGATAAGTGAGTACGATGTCACTTAAGGATTTTTTCATTACGGGCAGATAGGCGCCGAAATAGGTGTCGGCCATCCAGGCTACGCCGTAAACTGAAACAATGGCGGTCATACCTGATTTAAAAACAGAACCGGAAGCGACTTCCGAAGTTTTAACATTGCACAGGATCATAATGACAGCGGCAATAGAAAGCATCATCAGCTGGATTGTCGGTGTCATGGAAAACGGCTTCAAAACGCCTTTGGCGTTGGGAAAGTGCGGCAATAATTGTGGGAAGCTGCCAAAGATAGCAATCACAACGATACCCAGAAGAAAAACTAATGCTGCCTGATAGGCACTTTTAGGCAGGATAATATTTAAAAGGCTTTGTTCCTGCAGGCCGCCGTAAATAAACTCTTTTTGTTCAGGATCAGCGATTTTTTCCTGGAATTCACTGTCTTTATCAAGATCTTTGCCGCGGTTGATGCTCCAAAGGCCGGCGATAACAACACCGATGAAGGTAGCAGGAATGGAAATAGAAAGAATCTGCATAACTCCGAAAGGGTGATCTGTAGCGCCGAGGATGGCAACTACCGAAACAACAGCTACCGAAGCAGGCGAAGCGCAGACACCCATTTGTGAAGCAATGGAAGCAACAGACATCGGCCGTTCCGGGCGGATATTTTGTTTGATAGCGATATCGTAAATAATAGGGAACATAGCGTAAACTACATGTCCGGTGCCGCATAAAACGGCAAGCAGCCAGGTTGTGAGCGGAGCAAGGATAGTAATATATTTGGGGTTGCTGCGCAAGAATTTTTCAGCATATTTCAGCATTACATCAAGCCCTTTGGAAGCCTGTAAAAATGCAGAACAGGTAACCACCGCCATAATTGTCAGCATAACGTCTACCGGCGGTTTACCAGGTTTCAGGCCCATAACAAAAATAAAGAAAACAAGGCCGATACCAGAAATAGTGGCCAGACCGATACCGCCGCGGCGAACGCCGATCACCAGGCAGGCTATCAAAACGATAAAACCTAAAAACATTAACATCAAGACACCTCCGAGAAATAAAATAATAATTAAAAATATATCTAACGACGTCAAGGTATACAGATTGAAATGATATACCGCAGTCGGAGATGTCCTGTTACAGGATAACTGTGATTAAGCTGCAAAGGTACAAAGCAATAGTGACACTATATAAATAAAGTGTATGATAATAGTGGCTGCAATACGGGTATTAGTATACACTACTATGATGTTTATTGCTAGCCCTAAAAAAATTTTATTTTAACTGAAAATCAAGCTTATAAAGATAAAGTGAGTTTTATAATTATAGTGAAGCGGCAGAATAAAATAAGGAATAAGCTTATAAAAGCCGCTAAAGATAAAAAACACAGGAAAATACACGATGTTTATTTCTTCAACTTATGCTATAATTAATATATTACTATGAGTTATTGGGAGGGTTCAGTAAATGCAGGCTATTGATCATGCATCTGTTAATACTTTACGCTTTTTGGCGGCTGACCAGGTAGAAAAGGCTAAATCGGGACATCCTGGTTTCCCTTTGGGCACGGCGCCGTTGATGTATACTTTGTGGGACCGTTTTATGCACTACAATCCAAAAGATCCTAACTGGTTCAATCGTGACCGTTTTGTTTTGTCGCCAGGACATGGCAGCGCTTTGTTGTATGCAATGCTGCATCTGGCCGGCTACGATGTTTCGATGGAGGAATTGAAAAACTTCCGTCAATGGGGCAGCAAAACTCCGGGGCATCCTGAATATGGTCATACAGCAGGTGTTGATGCGTCTACAGGTCCGTTGGGACATGGTTTTGCAATGGGTGTAGGTTTTGCTGTTGCCGAAGCTATGCTGGCAGCAAAATATAATAAGCCTGAATTTACTGTTATTGATCACTATACCTATGGACTCACTTCCGACGGCGACCTGATGGAAGGCGTTGCCAGCGAAGCTGCTTCTTTGGCAGGGACTTTGGGTCTGGGTAAATTGATCTACCTTTATGATGATAATAAAATTACTATTGAAGGTTCTACCGATATCGCTTTCACTGAAGATGTGGAAGCCCGCTTTAAGGCTTATGGCTGGCAGGTGCTGCGTGTAGCTGATTCAGAAGATATTGAAGCTATGGAAGCTGCCGTTAAAGAAGCTCAGGCAGATACCGAGCATCCCAGTCTGATCATTGTGCGTACTCATATCGGTTATGGCAGCCCGAAACAGGACAGTGCTTCCTGCCATGGCGAGCCTTTGGGTGCTGAAGCTTTGGCACTGACTAAAGAAAAAGCCGGCTGGCCTGTTGGTCAACCGTTCTATGTGCCTTTGACTGTCAGCCAGTATTTCAAAAATAAAATTGAAGATTGCGAAGGCGATCAAAAAGCCTGGGAAGCATTGATGGCTGATTATAAAGTTGTTTATCCTGAATTGGGAATGGAACTTGAAGAACGTATCAGCGGCAATGCTCTGGTAAATCTGCACGATTTGGAAGCGATCTTTAAAGATGTTGCTAAAACTGCTACCCGTGAAGCTTCCGGCGATATCCTGCAGAAGCTTGTTATGCAGCTGCCGAATCTGGTTGGCGGCAGTGCCGACCTGGGTCCTTCTAATAAAACTGTGATGAAAAATGTCGGTTATTTCTCGAAAACAGACCGCAGCGGCCGTAATATTCATTTCGGTGTGCGCGAACATGCTATGGGAACAGTTCTTAATGGTATTGCTTTGCACGGCGGTTTTATTCCATTCGGCGGTACGTTCCTTGTTTTTGCCGACTTTATGCGTCCGGCGATCCGTATGGCAGCTTTGATGGGGTTACGTTCCATTTTTGTCTTAACGCACGATAGTATTGCTTTGGGTGAAGATGGCCCAACTCATCAACCGATCGAACAAACTATGAGTCTGCGTATGATTCCGGGACTGTCTGTATTCCGTCCGGCAGATGCTTTAGAAACTGCTACAGCCTGGCAAATGGCTTGTATGAATCTACATAAACCGACGGCATTGCTTTTGAGCCGTCAGAAATTGCCGGTATTACACGAATATGCGGCAATCGTTCACGAAAATGCTTATAAAGGCGCTTATGTGCTGAATCCGGGACAGGGAGAAACAAAAGCGGTGCTTATTGCTACCGGCAGCGAGGTGCATTTGGCTTTGGAGGCGCAGGCTGTTTTGGCTAAGGAAGGAACCGCAGTCAGTGTAGTTTCGATGCCCAGCTGGGATACTTTTGAAATGCAGAGCGCAGATTATAAAGCTTCCGTTTTGCCTGAAGGTTTGCCGAAGATTGCTGTTGAAGCCGGCGTTACTTTAGGATGGAGCCGTTATACCGGCAGTGAAGACAATGTTTTGGGTATCAATCGTTTTGGCGCGTCGGCACCTGGCGATGTAATGATGGAAAAATATGGTTTCACTGTTGAGAATCTGGTTGCTAAAGTAAAAGGCGTTCTTTAATTTTATAATTTAAACGGGCATGGTGCTTACTCTTAGGCCCGTGCCCGTTTTGCTTGCGGTACTGAATCTGAAGAGTTTAGTAAGACAGTCTGCAGATAGGAGAAGAAATGAAACATTTATTAACGATAGCAGGCAGTGATTCCAGCGGCGGAGCCGGAATACAGGCTGATTTGAAAACCTTTGCCGCACATGGCACCTTTGGTATGAGCGTTATTACTGCTGTAACAGCGCAAAACACACAGGGTGTGACGATGGTGCAGGATATAGACGCTGGGGTGATCGAGGCGCAGATCGATGCGGTATTTGACGATATACGCGTCGATGCGGTAAAAATAGGTATGGTATCAAGGCCGGAAATCATCAAAACGATTGCCGATAGATTGCGTTATTATAAACCACAGATCGTGGTGCTGGACCCGGTAATGATTTCTAAAAGCGGTTATCCGCTGCTGGCACCGGAAGCCTGTGCGACACTGGTCCAAGAGCTGCTGCCATTGGCAACACTGGTAACACCTAATTTGCCGGAAGCAGAAGTTATCAGCGGTATGAGGGTGACGATGAAGGAAGAAATGCGACCTGTTGCCGAACGTATTTTAGAGTTTGGTGCCAAAGCTGTTTTGGTCAAAGGCGGTCATTTGAACGGCAGCGCTGATGACCTGCTGTTTGATGGCAGTACAGAACGCTGGTTTATGGGAGATCGCATCGACACAAAAAATACGCATGGTACCGGCTGTACATTATCCAGTTCGCTGGCGGCAAACCTTGCCCAGGATCTGAGCCTGGCGGATGCCGTTGCGGCTTCGAAGGCTTATGTAACAGAAGCGATAGAATACAGTTTGCCGATCGGCGGCGGCTGTGGCCCGACACATCATTTTGTTGATTTGTACAGAAAGGCAGGCTGGTTAAAATGAGTTTGGTCATCAAAGGGCAATTTGGCTTGATCGTTGATGCTGTACGTGAAAAAAGGCCTGTTATCCATCATTTGACTAATTATGTGACGGCGGGAGACTGCGCCAATATCACTTTGTGTGCAGGAGCTTCGCCGGTAATGGCCGATGAAGCGGAGGAAGTAGTTGAAATAACTTCTAATGCTGATGCATTGGTATTGAATCTGGGAACTATTGCCAAAGCAAAAATGCAGGCAATGGAAACAGCGGCTGCAGCAGCTAAAAATAAAGGCATCGCAGTAGTTTTAGATCCTGTAGGAGTTATGGCGTCCAAGCTGCGTTTAGTTTTTGCGCTGAAGCTTTTAAACGAAGGGCTGGTAACTATCGTGCGCGGTAATTACGCTGAATGTCTGGCATTATTGGAAGAAAAAGCTGAAGGCAGAGGCGTAGATTCAAATGGCAATGTGACTGATGGGTTAAGGGTAGCGAAGGACGCTGCGGAAAAATATAACTGTGTTTTTGCTGTTACAGGCGTTACTGATTATGTCAGCAACGGGAAACAGGCTTTAGTTCTGACTGGCGGACATGAGCTGCTGACGCAGATCACAGGAGCCGGCTGTATGACAACGACGTTATGTGCCTGCTGCGCTGCAGTAACAAAAGACCCATTGCTGGCAGCCGCTTTAGGTATAGTCATAATGGGGCAGGCGGCAGAACTGGCCGCAGGGTTTATGGAAACAAAAGACGGACCGGGAATGTTTAAAACAAGGCTGTTTGACGGTGTTTATCACGTTACGACAAAATGGAACGTGCTGCATTTGGACCCGGAACGGAAGCAGTGAGATGGAGAAAATGAAGCTGAAAATAGATTACAGTGTATATTTGGTAACAGATACCGGATTTTTGCAGGGACGTGATTTCGCTGCCTGCATTGAAGCCGCACTTAAAGGCGGCGTGACCCTGCTGCAATATCGCGATAAAAATGCTGACAGTCGTGTGCTGCTTGAACGGGCGCTGCTGCTGAAAAAAATGTGTGCTGTTTATCATGTACCTCTGCTGATCAACGACAGGCTTGATATCGCGTTGGCTGTTCAGGCAGACGGTGTGCACGTGGGGCAAAGCGATTTGCCGGTTACTGTAGTGCGCAGGCTGTTAGGCGAGCAGGCAGTTATTGGCGCATCGGCTCATAACCCTGAAGAAGCCAGGCAAGCGCTTGCGGATGGTGCTGACTATTTGGGCTGCGGTGCGGTGTTTGGCACCACTACCAAAAATGATGCCGGTTATTTAGGTCTTGACGGACTGCAAAGTATCAGACAGGCTGTTACGGCACCTCTTGTCGGTATCGGAGGCGTCAACAGCACCAATTTTGAACAGGTACTGCAAACCGGTGTCAACGGCGCAGCTATTGTCAGCGGGATTTTGGCAGCAGATGATATTGAAGCAGAGGTACGTAAATTCAAAACAATAGCTGACAGGTATAAAAATATATAAAAAGACAGACAAAAAGAGCTATCGCTTTTACTGCGATAGCTCTTACTTTTTATTTATCTTCGTTTAAGATTTGGTTGACGCGGTCACGCATCGAACCTGACTGCGGAGCCTTGGTCTTATCGTCGCCAAACTCTTTTTGCAGTTCCTTCATTTCCTTTGCCAGTTCTTTCTGCTGGGCTTTGATTTTAGCTTCAGCCTGAGAACGCTCGGATTTTTTGATATCTTTCAGGAATCTGTTATCATCGAAATCCTTAAATTCATTTTCCAGGGACTGAGTATCATAAATAGCCGGGGACGCGCCTGCTTCTGTAATATGCGGCGTCAGGATCATCATAACCTCAGTTTTATTTTTAGTTGTGCTGCGGTTTTTGAACAGTTCACCTAAAATAGGAATATTGGAGAGGAAGGGGATCTTCTGAATATTTTTCTGCTCTTCTTCATTGATCAGGCCGCCGATGATCAGTGTTTCACCATTGCGCATTCTTACATAAGTATCGGCAGTACGGCTGGTGATCTTATAATTTTTGATTTCAGAAACCAGTGTCGGCGTGCTGACTTCGGTATGTACGGCTGAGGTGATCATATCGTCTTCGCTGACGAGCGGAGTATAGGTGAGCTTGATACCGGCATCTACATATTCAGTAGTGTTGACGGTAATACCGTTTTCGATTTTCTCAGTCAAAACAGGAATATGGTCACCGATAAAGATACTTGCTTCTTTACCGGGAACGGTGATAATACGCGGAGTCGCTAAAATTTTGGCCTTGCCATTAGCAAACAGTGCGTTGAGTGTCGCGTTAAAACGGAATTCATAGCTGGCGCCAAAGTGAACTACGCCGCCGAAATCTTCATCATCATCGTTATTGCTGCTGTTATTGCTGTCCTCACTGTTCTGTGGTATCTTATCCCAATTCCAGTTGATGCCCAGGTTTTTACTGTCTTCTTTGTTGATAGAAATGATCTTGGCTTCCAAAGTGATCTGTTTGGTAGCAACGTCCATCGCTTTGATTGCCGAGCGTACACGCTCTTCATCTGTGCTGCTGCCGCTGAACAGAATAGAATTGGTGATAGGGTCGATACTGATTTTCTTTTCACTTTCCAGAATATCATTCAAAGCATTTTTAACATCTTCTGCTTTGGCATAATTCAGCTTAAAAACATTGACACTGCCGTTGAACTTGTTCAGATTTTCCTGGGTGGAAACCAAAATAACGCCGTCGACCATGCGATATGCCAGTCCTTTGGCACTGGTGATAAGCTTGATAGCAGTGTTGAACGGCACATTATCTAAGGCAATAGTAATTTTACCTTTAACAGATTCGTCAGTAACGATACTGGCATCCGAAAGAGCGGAAATAGCAGTCAAAACGTCGCGAACTTCGCCGTCGTGCACATTTAAGGTAACGTTAGGTGCGGCCAAAGCAACAGTAGTGCTGCTGAAGGCCAAAAGTGCGGCGAGAGTAGTGCTTCGCAGCGATTTTTTCCAAGAATGCATTAGTTATTCCTCCCTAGGGTCAAATGAAGCGGATTTTGCGGATGGCTCAGGTCAACAGAATCGATGCCGATAGCGGCAACAGTATAATCGCCGAAGCTTTGACCATCTTTGTAATAATTACTGGTGTTGTTAAATTCGATAATGGCCAGCTGTTTGACTCCGTTATTGATGATGCCGCGTAAAACAGGCTGAGCTGCATAAACAGGTGCACCGCCTCCGATAACTGCACCGGGATGCACAGTTGGCTTGTTGAGCATTGCTGCCGGAGCCATAAAAGGATTACGGGCTATAGTTTGTACTTTCGGTGCCGCAGCTAAAGCATCTGCGGCAGGTACAACTGCTGCAGCAGGCTGAACCTGAGCTTCTGCCTGTACTTGTCCAGCCCATGCTTTTTCGAACAGGCCTTCTATATAACCACTGGCATCAAAGCGGCACATGAAATGCGAGGTGCTCAAAACCAGGAAGGCTGCCAGAATGATAAGTGACAAACGATCAGTTTTCTCTTGCTGTTTTCGCATAATAATTCCTCCAATATAAATTAAACTGATAATTATAAAATCTTAATATACTTATTATACCACAAGATGAAAAAAAGCAAATAAATATTCTTATTCTTTTTATTAAAATAAGTTTGTTTTAGAATACATAGCGTAGTATAATTAAATATAAAATAATATAGGGGTATTATTTGTTTTGAAAGCAATAAAAAAACTAAGATAACCGTGTTATTGGCAATATTTAAAATGGAGGAGAACAACGTGGCAACTCAGAAAAGACGCTTGGGCGAGATTCTTGTTACCTCGGGAGAAATAACGCAGTCCCAGCTGGATCAAGCCTTGGCTGAACAAAAAACAAATGGCAAAAGACTTGGTGAGACTCTGATCAGTCTGAATTTTTTGACTGAGCGTAAAATGCTTAAAACTTTAGAAAAACAGCTTTCCATACCATATATGTTTTTGAGTGATATCGAAATTATGCCGGAAGCTGTTGCGGCAGTACCAATCTTTCTGGCAGAGCGCTACACTTTAGTACCGCTGAAAAAAGATGGCAACCGTCTGACGATAGCGATGAACGATCCGACAAATTTCTATGCGATTGATGATGTGCGCATGGTCAGTGGCTGTGACATTTCTATCGTGTTGTCCGAACAGCAGGATATCATTAACGCCATTAATAATTTTTATGGTGTCAGCGGCCGCGTAGGCGGCAGCCTCAACAAATTGAAAGAAGATTCTTTTGCTCCTGTCATTCGCAGAGTTGAAGACAGCAGTGAGGATGCGCCGATAATAAAAATCGTCAACTCCGTCATTGAGCAGGCTGTCCGAGATAAGGCCAGTGATATCCATATCGAACCCCAGGAGAATGATACGAGGGTGCGTTTTCGTGTTGACGGCGTTTTACGTAATGCGGTAACACTGCCGAAAAACAGTCACAGTGCTATTATTTCGCGTATCAAGATCATGGCGGAAATGGATATTGCCGAAAAACGCCTGCCGCAGGATGGTCGCATCAATATTGAACAGGGTGGACGTGATATTGATCTGCGTATTTCGACCTTGCCGACTATTTTAGGTGAAAAGGTTGTTATGCGTATTCTTGATAAAACGGCGGCTTCTATTGATATCAATGATCTGGCTTTCACAGCGAAGAATATGGAGCTGTATAGCAGTCTGTTCAACTCTTCCTATGGCATCGTACTTGTCACAGGTCCTACCGGCAGCGGCAAATCGACAACTCTGTACTCTACGCTCACCAATATCAACAATCCTAATAAAAACATCATTACTGTTGAAGATCCGGTCGAATATCGTATTGAAGGCGTCAATCAGGTAGCTGTCAATAATAAAGCGGGCCTTACCTTTGCCAACGGACTGCGCAGTATTTTGCGTCAAGACCCGAATATAATCATGGTCGGTGAGATTCGTGACGTTGAAACGGCTCGTATCAGCATTCACGCCGCATTGACAGGTCATTTGGTTTTCAGTACCCTGCATACCAACGATGCTGCAGGCGCGATCACGCGACTGATCGATATGGGTGTAGAACCTTTCCTTGTAGCTTCCGCTTTGCGAGGTGTCGTAGCTCAACGGCTGGTGCGCCGTATTTGTCCGCATTGCAAAGAAACCTATGCTCCTGATGCGGCAGAAAGGGCCTATATGGGTATTGCACTTGATGAAGAAGTAAAACTCTATAAAGGTGCCGGCTGCGGTAAATGTAATTTTACCGGTTATGCCGGACGTATGGCGATCCATGAAGTTCTGCCTATCATTCCTGAAATGAAGGAACTGATTTTGAAAAATGCTCCCGATACGGAAATTTTTGCTGCCGGACGTTCTTATGGCGTTACTTCTATGAAAGAAGACGGTATCCGCAAAGTATTGGATGGAGAGACAACTGCTTCAGAATTGCTGCGCGTAGCGTATGCGTAAGGAGATGACAAAGTGATCAAAGAGTTAATGCGTGACGCTTTTGATGTCAACGCTTCGGATATCCATTTAACGGTAGGCTTGCCGCCAATGTTCCGTGTCAATGGCGTGCTGCGGCAGGCGGGTGAAGAACCTCTGCGCCGTGAGGATACCTATAATATGGCCATGGAGCTGATGGACGATCGGCGCCGCACGCAGTTTCTTGATAACGGCGAAGCTGATTTTTCTTATGAAATTGAAAATGTATGCCGTTTCCGTGTTAATGTTTTTAAGCAGAGTAACTGTGTGGCAGCAGCGCTGCGTTTGATTTCCAATAATATACCCAGCTTTGAGGACCTGCGCCTGCCTGACGTTATCAGCGACCTTGCCATGCTGCCACGTGGTCTGGTACTGGTGACAGGGCCTACAGGCAGCGGTAAATCAACGACACTGGCGGCTGTTATCAATAAAATCAACAAACACCGCAAAGATCATGTCATCACTCTGGAAGACCCGATCGAATATAAGCATAACCATAGCAACAGCATTATCAACCAGCGCGAAGTCGGCAGTGATACCAAAAGCTTTGCCAATGGCCTTAGGGCAGCATTACGTGAAGATCCTGACGTTATTCTGGTAGGCGAGATGCGTGATACTGAAACTATCGCCACCGCTATCACTGCTGCCGAAACCGGACATCTTGTTTTGGCAACTCTGCATACTCAGGATGCGGCATCGACAGTGAATCGTATCATCGACGTCTTTCCCGAACACCAGCAGCAGCAGATTCGCATTCAGCTGGCTGGCAACCTGCAGGGCATCGTTGCCCAGCAGCTGCTGATGAATCGCGAACAAACCGGACGTCTGGCTGCTTTTGAAATATTAGTTGCCACACCGGCGCTGCGGAACTTGATCCGCGAAGGCAAAACACATCAGATACCGTCATATATCCAGACCGGTTCCAAATTCGGGATGATTTGTATGGATGCCTATCTGGCGCAGCTGGTACGTCAAAATAAGATCGATCGCAGCATAGCGGAAGAACGCTGTTATGACCCATTATCATTAGAACGCTATATGCATGGACTATAAAGCTAAAGGAGGAACCGCAGTTTGGAGCAATTTAAATATAAAGCACGTAAACGTGATGGTGCCGTAGTTTATGGCACAGTCAACGCCCCTAACGAAGCTGCCGTAGCCGCCTTTATCCGTAAACAGGACATGTATGTGGCTGGCATTGAAGCTTCTAAAAAGAAAGGGCTGTTTTCGGGAGTACTTTTTGAGGAAAGTATCAATCTTTATGACATCTCGATTTTTGCCCGCCAGTTTGCAACTCTGCTGGGAGCCGGTGTACCGCTTTTAACAGGGCTGGAGATACTAACTCAGCAATCTGCTAAAGAGCGTCTGCGTACTGTTTTAGGGCAGATAACTACCAGTGTCCGTGAAGGTAAAGCATTGTCGGCAGCTATGGCCGAGTTCCCTAAAGTCTTTCCCGAGCTGATGACTAACATGGTAGCAGCAGGCGAGGCCGGCGGTATTTTAGAAATCGTTATGGATCGTTTGGCAGCACAGTTTGAAAAAGATTATCGAATGAATGCCAAATTTAAATCAGCTATGATTTATCCGGCAATAGTTTTATCGGTAGCTGCTATTGTGGTTGCTATTATTATGATGTTCGTTATGCCGGTTTTTGTCGGCTTGTTTGAACAGCTTAAAATCGAACTTCCATTTGTCACCCGTGTCGTTATCGGCATCAGCAATTTCCTTGGCCATTACTGGTATTTGGTTATTGCCGCACTGATCGGCCTGTTTCTGCTTTATAAATGGGCCGGTACTAAAGAAAGTTTTCGCCTGTGGCGTGATGGTGTTTATTTGAAAGTACCTATTTTCGGAGACTTATATAACAAAATCATCATTACCCGTTTTGCCCGTACTTTTGCCAGCTTGTCACGCAGCGGCGTGCCGATCTTAAACGCTATGACCATTGTCAGCAAGGCTACAGGAAGTCTGCAGGCTGAAAGGGTACTTAATCAGGCCCGCGGCAGCTTAAGGCGAGGCCGTACTTTGGCAGATCCTATGGAAGCCAGCGGTATGTTTCCGCCAATCGTTATCAGCTTAGTAAATATTGGCGAAGAAACCGGCGCTCTGGATACCATGCTTGATAAGGTCGCCGACTTCTACGGCGCCGAGGTGGATGATACTATCGGAAGACTGCAGACTATCATGGACCCGATCCTGATAGTTATTTTAGGCGTCATTATCGGTACGTTGGCAGTAGCTCTTTTACTGCCGATGTTTGAAATAGTTACAAAAGTAGGAAGCTTATAAATAAAATAAAAGTTTTATGATAAAAATACTTGATAAAAGTTTAAAAAAGAGTTATTATTAAAATATAAATAAAATAGCGGCTATATTATTATGCAAATAATGGTAGCAACGCTATATTAAGAAGGGATGAAATCCAATGAAAAATTTTATTAAAAACAGAAAAGGTTTCACTTTGGTGGAATTGGTAGTAGTAATTGCCATTTTAGGTATTTTAGCAGGGTTGGCGATTCCACGGTTTATGGATGCTACAACTAATGCTCGTGGTTCAAGATTAGTTGCTGATTTGCGAACTATCGAAAGTGCAGAATCTATGTATTATGCAGAAAAAGGTCAATTTACTGATATGAAAGGATTAGTGGATAACGGATATTTAGCAGTTGAGCCGATTCCACCGATTGGTGCTTTTAAAGTAGCTGAAACTAATCAAGCTGGTGAAATCGAAGATACTGTAAAATCTTATACCGTAACACCTAGTAATGATACTACTCCTAAAACTGTTACCATCAACGCTGGCACAAACATAGATTTAAAAACTTTAATGACTAGAAAAAATAACTAATTTAAAATAGGCAGATAGGAAATTACAGCCTATCTGCCTATTTATTTTAATACTAGAAGGAGAAGTTATGTGCAAATATAATAGAGGTTTCACTTTAGTTGAACTTGTGATAGTCATTGCTGTTATTGGGATACTGGCAGGACTTGCGATTCCTCATTTTCTTGATTCGCAGGCTAAAACCAGAACCGCCAGAGCGGCGGCCGATATGCGTACTTTGCAGAGCGCTGTTGAACAATATATGGCAGCAGGTAATACCATTGATGGCCTTACAGATGATCAAAAAGCTAACGGTGCAAAAGTTTTTCAAGATATTGTTGCTAAAGGTTTTTTATATGCAGTGCCAACAGCTCCTCAAGGCGATTATTACTATGCAGTTAGCGGTAATAGAATAGCACTAAATAATTGTTCATACGGTATAGAGAAAGCAAGCAGTGGTGTAGGCAGCAGTGAAAATAAGAGAAAAATAACAGTATCTTTTATTAATGGATTCGGTACTGGCACTAGCGGTGTTCCATACTCAATGTTTATCGAACAGTATATTTTAGGAAAATACTAGAATATATCTTTTTACTTATAAATTCAAGTAAACAAATATAAAAACTGCTGTCTAATAATTTTAAAATTAGACAGCAGTTTTTATATTTACTTATCGATTTTTAATGTGCCTTTATCGCTTTTTACATTAACAACTGTCTGTGAGGAAGAAGTAACATTACTGTCTTTAATATTATATACAGTTGCGTTAACTTTACCAGTACCTGTTAGTTTAGGAAACACATATATACTGTAATTACTTTCACTGCCTCTAATGGCCCAATCACAACCACTCAAGCTTATTCCTTGATTAGTTAGATAATTGACAATAGCTTGTACTTTTGCACCATTGGCACTGGTCGAATCAATAGCTCCGATTATAATACCTGTGTTTCCTAAAGCATCTAGCAAATGATCTCTGGCACTTTCAGCTTCATTGCTACTTAGAGAAGAAGCACTAACGATGGATACTGGACCACTGCCGCGACCTGCTTCACCGCCTAAATACTGCTCTAAAGTTTTCTGTCCGATAGTAGCACGCCCTTCATAAATTTTATCCGCAGCAGCTTGGCTGTTATAGGCATATTCATAAGGAATATCGCCGTTACTTAGATTATAGCGGTAATTAATACCATTATAACCTTGTACAATAGCATAGCCGCCAGTAGAAATTGGCCAGCTGCCAAAATATTTTTCAATAAAGTCTTTATCCTTTCCTAATACGCTTTCTGTACTTACAGTAGGATATTTACCATTTTTTGTATAATAAACAGTTCCTGCGCTTTCAATTGAACGTAGATCAGCCAATAACTTGGCTCCCCGGGCAGTTTCAACAGCATCTGTAAAACGAGGGATAGCAATACCCGCTAAAATGCCAAGTATGGCTATTACTATTACTAATTCAATTAAAGTAAAACCTTTTAGCTTTTTCATTTTTTACCTTCGCAACTTTTATTATTTATTATAACATATATTTATAATACAATTAATAGTAAAATATGCTATTGGATAAAATATTAGATAAAAATAAACGGATAAGATTAAGCCTATCCGTTTATTTTTATCTAATATTAATTTTTCGAAGCATTGTCTGCAGTTCCCTTTATATATTTCTCTACAGTATTACCATCAAACGTAGCTCTAGGATGACCATTAGTATCATTTTTTATTTCATATCCACCTGAAGATGTTTTAGCAGCAAATATATAATCTCCAATTTTAAATTTACTACCCGCTGTAATCGGAGTAGGTACACTGGCTAAATAATTATTATTAACCAGTTCTTGTATATTTTTAGCTTCTGTACCTTTCTCAGCGTACTGCAAAGTAAGCGCAGTTTCAATAATACGCAAATCTGCAGCAACCTTAGCACCTCGAGCTGATATTGTAGCGTCCATAAAACGTGGAATCGCCAACCCTGCTAAAATACCTAAAATAGCAATTACTACTACCAATTCCACCAAAGTGAAACCTTTTCTGTTTTTAGTAATCAGTTAGTTTGTTCAGAAGTAAATATATTTATAGTAAAAATACTTATGTATTAGCGTCATTAGGGATCTTTCACCTTGTAGTTTAATTTAATGCACAACTTATAATTTACTAATTAATAGAGAAGCTGTTTAGTGTGATCTTTATTTAAGTGAAAAATAACATTTTAAAAATACCTGAAATTTTATAAAATTGGTCAAAAAAAAAAACGACTGACATTTGTCAGTCGTTTTTAAACATTGAAAATTATTATTAACTTTCAGGTGTAATAACCTGTTGATCCCCGCCTAAAAGAACTGTTAACGTATAACTTGAACCACTAACACCTGTAAGATTGGTAGCACCGGTTAATGTAATTGTTCCTGATGCACCATCTGCTCCTGCAGTATAAGTATATGCCGCACCATCACCAGCAACACCTTCTGTAGTACCGCCACCTTTTTTTAATACTTGGGCGATAATAAATTTACCAGTTGGAACACCAGGCCAGTTACCTTGGACTAAATCAGCAAAATCGTTTTGTGCAGTTGGGTATTTAGCATTTTTGGCATAATAAATCATTTCTGCCGATTGGATGGTACGCATGTCAGCTACGATTTTTGCGCCGCGGGCAGATGCAGTAGCATCAAGAAAACGCGGAACTGCGATACCGGCAAGGATACCGATAATGGCGATTACTACTACCAGTTCCACCAAAGTGAAACCTTTTTGGTTTTTAGTAAAATTCAAGAGGATTAATAATTTCCATTAAGTTAGTATCAGCAGTCTGAGCGTTTATTAAACGCAGGGGTTATTTATTAAATTTATAACGTTTTGTAAGACTCTGGTAAGACACGAATCAATATTTTAGTTTGTTGATTGCAGTTAAAAGCTGCCGGATATTTTTGTGAGTGTAGCTTTCGGTGACATCGGCATTGGCGTGACCAACTATGCGTTTTAAAATAACGCTGCCGGCGCTGATCCCGCATGAGTCCATACCGCTGATAAAGGTATGACGACAGTCATGGGGCTTATGCTGCATTTTTAATGTTGACATTAACAGGTTAAAAAAACGTTTTTTGTAGGTATCGTAGATTATTGGCTGTCCATTTTCTGTTTCGATCAGATATTTACCGTGCATACGGGCGGCGACAAGCGGCACGATATCTTTATGCAGTGGCAGGATACGGTGTGCTGCTTTTGTTTTAGTACCGTGCAGGTCAATAATCTGCTTTTTGAGGTCGATATGTACCGTTTGTATTTCCAGCAGCTCGCCGATGCGTATACCGCTGTAAAGCATGATCAGTACCGTATCGACCAGCCTGACGTCATTGTAATGATGGCGGCTGCCGTCAGCAAGCGGCAGTGTCAGTTCAAGATTTTTCCATAAACATTTGATTTCACTGTGAGTAAAAATACTGCGGGATGTTTGTTTGGCAGTAGCGTTCTTTTCCAGATAACGTGAATAGTCTACGTTGATAAGATCATTTTCAAGTGCGAGACGAAAAATACCGTTGAAAATAGTTTTTAAGCGTGTTTGCACACTGGGGGAAAGGTGCTGATTATTATCCAGGACTGCCTGCATTTGTGCTTTTTTTACTTTTTTGATTGGTTCGTTGGCAATATCAGTACATTTTTTCCAGGCTGCCGTAAAACTGCAGCGTGAGGAACGTGAAAGGCGGACGGTATGTTTGTCATACCACTGGTTGTAAAGCTCGCCTAAAGTGATATGCTGCAGATTTAAGTCGTAAGGGCGTTTGTTGTAGTCGGCAAGTGCGATTAGGGCAGCGCGTCTGCTGGTATAGTAACCAAGTGTGTGATATTTTTGCAGTGGTTTGCCATCTGTTTGATACTGCCAGCCTGCTGTCAGTCGTACACGATAGGGTTTGCGGCGGTTGCCGGGCAGTTTGCTGATGCCGCCGTAACCGTTAGGATTTTTCATAGTATACCTCCTTTTTATTTATCTTAGCAGATTATTTTAGCTTTAAAACTGTAAGACACAAGTAAACCACAGAAAAAATAATTTTGTAGATAATGAAAGCAGTATTGTAGTTTTCAAAATGTTCACAGAAGTGAATATTTTTGTATAATGAAGATAGTAAAGGACGGTGATACAGTATGACATACGGTAAATTGAGTGATCGTTGTCTCAAAGTATTCGTAGTTCTGCTGATCGCGGGCGTTTTGGGCGGGTTCTGTCTGCCCCATTTTGTGGAAGCAGTCGCCGGAGGCTATAATACCCGTGCTGTCGGCATGTCGCTTGGTGCAGAAGGGCTGGCGGCACCTGTTTTATCAGCTGATTTTAAACCGCAGGGCGGCGAGCTGGCTTTGGCTAAGCTGATAGAGGCAGGCTATTTCGATACTTTGGTCAATTGAATACATGTATACAATACAAAAGTACTTGCTTTTTTTAAACTATCTGCTATAATAACTAACATCACAAGTGAATAATGCGTGGATGAAACATATGGGAGAAGACGATGCGTCTACCGAAGGAGCTAAACTCTCAGGTGCCTGGAAATCAGGCGGAACCGTATGCGGACACAACTCTGGAGAGTCCCTTGAATGGGCGCCGAAGGTGCACGAATATCGTTGATGTTCTTATCTCTCAGGCCAATGGACAGAGCAATAGCAGTAGTTCCGCTGCCTTTTAGGCAGGGGAGTACTTATATCGTTTTTTTGCCCACCGGAGTTGTCGTTATTCCGGTGGGCTTTTAGTTTTTCATTTCACAATAAGGGGAAGAGGGAGAATTTTATGTTGGAGCTTTTGAATGAGATCGACAGTTTTGTGTGGGGACCGCCGTTATTGGTATTATTGGTTGGTACCGGTATCTGGTTGACCCTGCGTTTGAATTTATTGCAGGTGCTTAAACTGCCAATGGCTTTAAAATTGATTTTTTCGGCTAAAAATGATGGTGACGGCGACGTCAACAGCTTTAAAGCATTGTGTACAGCTTTAGCAGCTACTGTCGGTACAGGTAATATAGTCGGTGTTGCTACTGCTATCAAAGCAGGTGGTCCCGGTGCCTTGTTCTGGATGTGGCTGGCGGCATTTTTTGGTATGGCTACCAAATATGCCGAAGGTCTTTTGGCGGTAAAATACCGTACAGTTGACGCTAATGGCAATATTGCCGGCGGACCGATGTATTATATTGAAAACGGTTTAGGTAAATCTTATAAACCGCTGGCTGTTTTCTTTGCCGTGTCCGGTGTGTTGTGTGCTTATTTTGGTATCGGTACTTTTGCTCAGGTCAACGCTATAGTTGAGATCACGCAGTTGTCTGTTGGCATTCCTGTTATTTATACTGCGATTGCGCTGACTGTACTGGTTGCTGTCGTTACTATTGGCGGTCTTAAATCTATCGCCAGCGTAGCAGGTAAAATCGTTCCTTTTATGGCCTTGTTATATGTCGTTACTACCGTAGGTATTTTACTTACATTTGCCGATCAGGTGCCTGCAGCTATTTCCACAGTGCTTACTAATGCTTTTAGTCCTACGGCTGCCGCTGGCGGCTTTTTGGGCGCAACTGTTATGATGGCAATGCGTAATGGTATTGCCCGCGGTGTTTTCTCTAACGAATCCGGTCTTGGCAGTGCCCCGATCGTTGCTGCTGCTGCTAAAACAAAATGGCCCGCCGAACAGGGGCTTATTTCTATGACCGGTACTTTTATTGATACGATTATTATTTGTACACTGACTGGGTTGACGCTGGTTGTTACTAATGTCTGGACTGGTGATTTGAATGGTGCAGCTTTGACTCAGGCCGCCTTTACGATGGGCTTCCCGGTGTGGGGCAAATATCTGTTGATGGTTGGCCTGGTACTGTTTGCCTTTACTACGATCTTAGGCTGGAATTACTATGGTGAACGCTGCATCGAATATTTGCTGGGTGTTAAAGCAATTTTACCGTACCGTATTATTTTTATTTGCCTGATTGCCTGCGGTGCATTCTTGAAACTGGAAGCAATCTGGGTTTTAGCAGATATAGTTAACGGTTTGATGGCTATTCCTAATTTGATCGCGCTTCTGGGCCTTACTGGAGTTATCGTAGCCGAAACAAAACGTTATACCGCACATCTGGCAAAACAAAAAGAAAAGGACTCTATTGCTGAAGAAGTGGCTGAAGAAGCTTAAGTTTTAGTAAATGGTTAGACCCCAAAAGGCAGTTTTTATGACTGCCTTTTTGATTGCAGAAAACTTTATTTGAAGAATCTGTCAGGTAAAATACAAAAAGACTTGACTTTAGGATCAAAAATCTATATAATATCCTTTGTATTCGGGGCGTGGCTCAGCTTGGTAGAGCACCTGCCTTGGGAGCAGGGGGTCGCAGGTTCGAATCCTGCCGCTCCGACCAAATACATAGAGCATTGCTTAGTAAATTGCGGGTGTAGTTTAGTGGTAAAACCTCAGCCTTCCAAGCTGATGTTGTGGGTTCGATTCCCATCGCCCGCTCCAATTTTTGGTCTGGTAGCTCAGTAGGATAGAGCAACGGCCTTCTAAGCCGTGGGTCGGGGGTTCGAATCCCTCCCAGATCACCAACAAAATAAGATGAATTAAAACCATTTCTGATATTTTCAGAAATGGTTTTTTGTTTTTGTTATAATGAAAGGCTTTTCGATAATTGCATCTGTAATATTTATAGTTGATTTGAGAACACTGAATTTATAGAAATAATTAAAGTTTGAATACATAATAGAAATAATAAATAAAATGGCTAGAAATTTGTTACAAATTTTACTTTTTAGGTAGAAAAATAAAATATTATTAAATATTTACAGAAATATGTTGAATAATATTCTTTTTGAAGTTAAAATGTTGTTAAATAAACAAGAAAGTGACTAATATAATATCAAGTGAGGTGTAGCAAATGACAGTTGGCGGAAGAATTTATTTAAAAAAGGACAACAGTGGATTGGAATTAGTTAAAGCGTTTGCCAAGATACCTACAGCTAATATTGCTGATACGATGGGACGTTCTTGTGCTATGCATCCAAGAATTAAGTTGTTTTCCAGTCCGCATGGAACGGTATGGGCAGGAATTGCCCTTACTGTCAAATCTCGTGGGGGAGATAACCTTCTTATACACGCAGCTTTGGATATGGCTAGAGAAGGTGATGTGATTGTTGTTTCTAATGAGGGCGGTGTAGATAACAGGTCGTTGATGGGAGAGATTATGTTTACATATGCTGCTTATAAAAAACTTAATGGTTTAGTATTAGATGGTCCGATAAGGGATGTAAAATCCGCAAAGGAAATACCATTACCTATTTATGCTACAGGTTCTACACCAGGTGGTCCTTATAAAGAAGGACCGGGAGAAATAAATGTACCAATTTCTTGTGGTGGTATTAGCGTAAACCCAGGAGATATAGTTGTTATGGATGATGATGGTGTAATAATTATTCCCTTGAAGGATGCTTCTGCGGTACTTGCAGCAGCGCAAAAACTGCAAGAAACTGATGAAGCTAAAGTGGTTGCCGCTGGGAATGGAACTGCTAAGCGTGAGTGGGTAGCTAAAGCTATCGAGACAAAAAAGATTGAAATAATTGACGATTACTATTAATAAAGCAAGTTGTTTGGGAAACGAGGGGATAGTATGAGTACGTTTTTGTTAAATAAAAAATATTTGCCGCATAGAGTAGGCGTTTGTTTTATCATAGGTATTATAGCCGGACTGTTTTTCCATGATTTTTCTATTTGGGTAAAACCTGCCGGAGATCTATTTATGAATATGATTAAAATGTTAATTGTTCCGGTTATCTTTTTTAGCGTTACAAGCGGAATTGCTGCTATTGGTGATGTGCAGCGGTTGAAAAGAATTGGCAGTAAAGTAGTCATTGTCTATTTCCTTATGACAGTTATTGCTTGTATTGTTGGTATTGTTATGGTTAATATAACTCATCCAGGTGTGGGATTTACACTTGATAATATGCAGGCATTTGATACTTCAAAAGTGAAAACCCCATCATTTGTAAATTTTTTGTTTGATATGGTACCAGTTAATATTGTTGACAGTATGGCTAAAAATCAGATTATGCAAATGATTTTTTTTACTGTTCTTGTAGGTGTGGCACTGGTGTCTTTAGGTGAGAAGGTAGCTGGGGTTACTAAAATTTTTGATCAATGTGCAAGTATTATTTATAAAATGCTGGATATAGTTATGTTATATTCTCCTATTGGTGTATTAGCACTGATGGCGAATACTACGGCTGTATTTGGACCTAAGCTTTTTGGGGTTCTGGCTAAGTTTGTTTTTACAGATTGGGTTGGCTGTCTTTTGATTTGGTTTTTCTTTAGTGGTATCGTCTGGTTATATACTAAAGTAAATTATCTGGAAATGTGTAAATCAATGATACCGATCTGGGTAAATACTATTGCTACTAATTCCAGCGCAGGTACGATACCTATAACTCTAAATGTTACTACAGAAAGGTTAAAGGTACCGATGTCTATTGCTTCATTTTCTATACCTTTGGGAGCCACGATAAATTTGACTGGAGCCGCTTTATATAAAACGATACTGGCGTTTTTTGTAGCTGAGATCTATGGTTTGCAGCTCACTATTGATCAGATTTTAATGGTTATTATTATTTCGACTATTATGTCTATCGCGGCACCAGGTATCCCCGGTGGTGGTATTGTAACAGGTGCGATTTTTTTAAATCTTTTAGGTTTGCCAATGGATTTAATGGGGCCTATTGCTGGAATGTACAGACTTATTGATATGTCACATACTACAGTAAATGTATCGGGTGATGTTTTAGGAACGATGCTGGTTGCCAAAAATGAAAATATTTGGACTGGTGAAGATTTTAATAAAACTTTAGTTTAGGATAGGAGGAATTATAATGTTAGCAGAAAGAATGAATACTTTTTCAGGTTCGCCAACTTCTGCATTGATTGCGAAAGTAGCTGAGTTGAGAGCAGAGGGAAAAGATATTATTTCTTTAAATGTGGGTGAACCTGATTTTGGGACTCCTGATTATATTAAATGCGGAGCTATCAAGGCAATAGTTGATAACTTCAGTAAGTATACTGCTGGTAACGGTATTATAGAATTACGCCGTTTGATTTCTAAAAAATTACATGAAGATAATAATTTAGAATATACCACAGATGAAATTTGCGCGACTGTAGGAGCTAAGCAGGCAATTTTTAATTCGATCATGGCTTTAGTAGATCCTGGAGATGAAGTGCTTTTGCCAGTTCCTTGCTGGGTTAGTTATACTGAGATGATTAAGTTTGCAGGAGCGAAACCAGTTTTTGTAGATGTAGAAGCAGAAACTTTTGATTTGGATATTGAGGCTTTAGAGAAGGCTGTAACTACGAAGACAAAAGCTATTGTTATTTGTACTCCTAATAATCCAACTGGAGCTGTTTATAGCGAAGGTACTTTGCGTAAATTAGCTGATTTAGCTTGTAAATATGATTTTTATATTATTACAGATGAAATTTATGAAAAGCTTATTTATGACGATGCAAAGCACTTTTCAATAGCTTCTATTTCTAAAGATGTTTGGAACAGGACTTTAACTGTAAATGGCTTTTCTAAGGCTTATGCAATGACTGGCTGGCGTATTGGATATGTAGCTGCCAATAAAACTATTATAGATGCAATAAAGAAAATTCAAAGTCAAACAACTTCAGCTACCAGTGCTATATCTCAGAAGGCTGCTGTTGCTGCTTTGAGTGGACCGCAGCATGATTTGGAAGTAATGGTTGCAGAGTTCGATAAACGAAGAATTTATTTATTGCAGCGTTTGGCCGAAATGCCGGGGATAAGCTGTGCGAAACCTAGAGGAGCTTTTTATCTATTGCCGGATTTCAGTTGTTATTTTGGCAAAAAATATCGTGGCCGTGAAATAAAAGATGCCGTTGATTTTGCTAATATTCTATTAGAAGCTGTTCTGGTGGCATTGGTTCCAGGGGAAGCATTTAATATTAAGGGTAAAGTAAGATTGTCTTATTCTAATTCTATGGAGAATTTAAAGGAAGCAATGGATAGAATACAGACTTTTGTAAGAGAACTTGAATAAAATAAAAAGAAGCAGGGAAATTTATCCCTGCTTCTTTTTATTTTATGGTGTATAATATTAACATAATACTTAATATTTAAAGGAATGTTGTTATGGATAATTTGATTAGTAAGATCCAGTCTATGAATTTAACTAAAACAGAAAAAGTTATAGCAGATTATATTCTTGATAATATTAATAACATTGGTCTTAGTACAGTGACTGATATATCTTTAAAGTTAGGTGTAAGTGATACTTCTATTATTAGGTTTATTAGATTACTTGGATTTGCTGGGTTTGCTGATTTTAAAAATACTATGAAAGAACGGATGCTTGAACATTATAATTTGAATTTATCGCCAAGCCAGAAATTTACTAATACCAAAGATAAAATAAATAGTGATAACGTAGTAAACGATGTTTTTTATAAGGCTATTGATAATTTATCTTCGACGATGCTTAATTTAGATGACAAATTAGTGAATAGTATCGCTGAGTGTATTATAAAAAGTCGGAATAAATATATTATTGGTTTTAGAGGAACATCTTGTTGTGCTGATTATTTTACACGTAAAGCAGTGTTTTTTGTGCCGCATTTGATTTTGTGCAATATGGCAGAAAGCAGTGTTATAGAAAAATTGATTGATCTTAATGAAGAAGATTGTTTGGTGATGTTTTCGTTCCCGCGCTACTCTGAGATTAATTATTCTATTTTAGAGCTGGCTAAAAAGCGTGGTAGTAAAATCATTCTCATTACAGACAGAGTAACGTCACCATTAGTGCCATATGCTGATTATTTGTTAACGGTAAAAATAGACGGAGTTGGTTTTACAAATTCTTATGTAGTTCCATTATGTGTTGCAGAGTCGTTAGCAATCTTGATTGGTCAGAAAATTGGAACTGATTCTAAACAGCGGCTGGCAGATTTAGATTTTTATATTAGCAAAAATAATTTATATTAAATGTGAAAATGATAAAAGTCTGGATTTTAGTTAGCCAGACTTTTAATTTTTTATTTTATGGCTATAATATTAGATTGATTGCGTATTTGGAAAGGAAAATGTTATGTTTAGTTCGATTATGATTTTTATTTTGGCAGGTCTGGCTGAGATCGGCGGCGGTTATCTTGTCTGGCAATGGATTAAAGCTGGCAGCAGTCTTGCTTATGGAATCACAGGTTTCTTGCTGCTGAGTTTGTATGGTATTATTCCTACGTTGCAGGATGCGAACTTTGGCCGTGTTTATGCTGCTTATGGTGGTATTTTTGTTGTGATGAGCGTTTTATGGGGTTACGGTATAGATGGCGTTAAACCGGATATCTGGGATATCAGCGGCGCAATGATCGTGCTTAGTGGTGTGGGTCTGATGATGTGGGCTCCACGATAGTAAAAAAGTCTGGAGTACTATTTTCAGTGCTTTTATTTAAGAAAATAATAATATTTTGAGAGAAAAAGTGAAAAACAGTTGAGGAATTGATTAGTATATGCTATTTTAGTATATAGTAAAATATTTTATCCAAGAAAAGAGTGACGCTAATGAAAAACATACTGGGAAGTTTGCCTGCCCGACTTTTACTGGGTGTTATTGCAGGTATTCTGGTAGGCTTATATGCCAATGAAGCTTTGATGCAGGTTATATTAACCATCAAAAATTTACTTGGTTCATTGATTATTTTCTGTGTACCGCTGATTATTATCGGGTTCATTGCCCCGTCTATCACGCGTTTGGGCCAGCATGCGTCGACAATGCTGCGTGTTGCTATTACTTTAGCTTATGTTTCTTCGGTTGGAGCAGCATTTTTTGCAATGTTTTCAGGGTATGGTATTATTCCCCATCTGAATATTGTTTCTTCTGTAGATGGTTTAAAAGAACTGCCAAAGCTGTTGTTTGATCTAAAGATCGACCCGATCATGAGTGTAATGAGCGCCTTGGTCTTTTCTGTTTTGATTGGTGTGGCAGCTGCCTGGACTAAGGCTGCTGTGATTACTAAATTTTTGGAAGAATTTCAAAAAATTGTTCTGGCTATCGTTACTAATATTGTTATTCCTCTGCTGCCGATTTTTATCGCCTGCACTTTTTGCGCGTTGTCGTACGAAGGTACGATTACCAAACAGCTGCCTGTGTTCCTGATTGTAGTGCTGATAGTAATGGTGGGACATTATATCTGGCTGGCATTGTTGTACGGTTTGGCAGGTCTTTATGCCGGCGCTAATCCAATGGAAGTGCTGAAGCATTACTGGCCGGCTTATATTACTGCCGTAGGTACAATGTCATCGGCGGCTACTTTAGCGGTGGCGTTGGAATGTGCACGTAAATCAAAAGTGCTGCGCAAAGACTTGGTAAATTTTGGCATTCCACTGTTTGCCAATATTCATTTATGTGGCAGTGTTTTGACTGAAGTATTTTTTGTTATGACTGTTTCGCAGATTTTATATGGTGCTTTGCCAGAATTAGGTACGATGATTTTATTCTGTCTGTTGCTGGGTATTTTTGCTATTGGTGCCCCCGGTGTTCCAGGTGGTACAGTTATGGCTTCTTTAGGCCTTATCATCAGTGTACTGGGTTTTGATGCTACTGGTACGGCTTTGATGTTGACGATTTTTGCACTGCAGGACAGCTTTGGTACTGCCTGCAATGTAACTGGTGACGGTGCTTTGACTTTGGCCCTGACAGGCTATGCTGAAAAAAATGATATTGAAGAAGTAAATGAAGCTTCTATTTTATAAATCAAATTTATAAATCAAACCATTTTTATAATAACCCCGTTCCCAAAAAGGGAACGGGGTTATTATTTTAAGTTGATAAAAGATAAATAAAGTGATAAAATATTTAAAATAAAACTTAAAAATATATTTATGAAAATAATATTTAGTTGCTAAATAAAAAGAAATAAAGATATTGAAATTTATTGATAAGTAATTGTTCAATGTAATGCCATAGTGAAAAAAGTGATATTTAATTTTTTTATACTTCTAACGAAGCCGGATGGGATCTGTCATGAATTTTGATAAAATTTTACAAAAACCTTTTTTGATATCTGTTTTTGTATTTAACATCATTTTATTTGGTGTTATTGTTTTTTTGTTGGGATATGTTCAAAATTTACTTGACAGTGATTCCAGAAATAACCTTGAAGAAATAGTTTCGCAAAATAAGAACGTTATTACCAGTAAACTGCTTTTAGATCTTAATCGTCTGGATATTATCAGTAATAAAATATCTGACGGACTGAAAAATAAGAATATCACCAAAGAAGCGGATATCAATAAATTTTTAGAGGATTATTCTAAAAACAGCATTGATGATAGTTTATTCTTAGCGAATAAAAATGGGCTTGCCTATGTAGATGGCGACACGCATATAGATATTTCAGGACGCCGATATTTTAAATTAGCTATTGATGGTATTTCTAATATTTCTGAACGGACTATTTCAAGAATCAACGGCGAATATATTTTTGTCGGCAGCGTGCCGTTGTATTACGATAATAATATCATCGGTACGATTCAGAAAATCTATACGGATAAACAGATGAATGAGCTGTTTGCGGCTTCGTTATTTTCGTCTAAAGGGTATATGTATGTTATCAATAGTGAAGGTTATATTATCCTGCATACCAAACACATTAATTGTGCTTTAAAATCGGATAATTATTTTCGTGATGTTTACGAATACGGAAACGTTGAAGCTGTTCGTAAAATGAAAGATGACATTAAAGCCAATAAAAGCGGTTTTATGGAAAATGCGGTCAATGGTGAAAAAACATTCTCTGCTTATACTCCTATTGAACAGGTACATGACTGGTATCTGGTAACGAGCGTTCCTACTGATGTCATTGCCGAAAACGGAAATATAGTTATGAAGATTTTTTACATGGTTATGGTTTCGCTTGTACTTATCTTTTTGGTAAGTATCTGTTATTTTGCCTGGAACAAGCGTCGACAGAAACGGGTTTTGGAAAAAATTGCTTTTGTAGATAATGTGACAGGGGGCAATACCTATAATAAATTTCTTGTTGATGTACAGGAGACGTTAAGCAACAAAATAAACAAGCAATTTTATATTCTGAGTTTTGATGTAGATAACTTTAAATATATCAACAATTTTTACGGGTTTGCCTGCGGCGATAAGATTTTGCGGCAAATATACAGTTCAGTCAGCGTCTGGATGCAGCCAGGCGAAACTGCGGCACGTATTTCCGGTGACCGTTTTGTATGTTTCTTACTGGATGCAGATGAAGAAAGAATCGAAGCGTTATTTTCAGCGATCAGAAATATCACAGAAGAAAATCTGATACTGCATTTTTCGGCCGGCGTTTATGTTATCAAAGACTACGATGAAAATATTAATCTTATGGTCGACAAGGCCAGCGTTGCGGCGCAGACGATTAAAGGTGTGCTGAATCAGCACGTGGTCTATTATTCCAAGAAATTTGATGATATGACTGCTCATAATGAAGAACTGAAACGGGATTTAAAACTTGCAATTAAAAATGATGAGTTTGTAGCTTTCTACCAGCCTAAAGTTGACATCAACAGTGGGAAGCTGGTTGGTGCAGAAGCATTGATCCGTTGGCGGACCAGAGATAATAAACTGATTGCGCCAGGCGATTTTATACCCTTAAGCGAAAAAACTGGTTTAGTTACAGATTTGGATATGATTGTTTTTGAAAAAGTATTAGCTTTCTTGCGAACTTCATTGGATGCCGGTGTTGAATGTGTGCCGATTTCTGTAAATTTCTCACGTTTGCATTTTTCAAACGAAAAATTTTTACCGACACTTTTACAGAAAATGGAAAAATATCAGGTGCCAGCGCATTTGATTGAATTGGAGCTAACGGAAAGCGCTATTTTTGATAATTTCAGTATTATTTATGATTTTACAGAGAAAGTTCGTGAATATGGCGTCGCTGTGGCAATGGATGATTTTGGTTCCGGTTATTCTTCTTTGAATATGTTGAAAGACTTGTCGATAGATACTTTAAAAGTAGATAGAGCTTTTTTAGAGGAAGCTGCTGATAACGAAAAACGTAATATTATTTTTGTTTCAGTTGTAGAAATGGCTCGCAAGCTGAATATCAGTCTGGTGGTAGAAGGCGTTGAAACAGGGGAGAATGTCAGTCTGATGCGTGAATGCGGATGTAATATTGCTCAAGGCTATTATTTTGCCAGACCAATGGAAGAAAGTAAATTTGCCGAGCTTTTCAGGGAGGGTAAGTTATGCTGAAAAAAATCGTATGTATTATGGGGGCTGTGGCAATTTTTATACTGGCTGTGGGCTGCAGCAGCGAGCCTCAGAAACCCAAGCTGGGAGTTTCTTTTGGTGTTGGTGGTGCTACAAGATGGGTGAAAGAAAAACAGTTTATGGAAGATCGTGCTAAAGAACTCGGAGCAGATATAACTGTTCGTTTTAATACTACTGATACACCTAAGACATGGCGTGAAGACTGTTTTGAACTTATTGACAGCGGCATCAATGTATTGATTATGATTCCCAGAGATTTACGTCAGGTTGATGATATAGTAGATTATGCAAAAAAGAAAAACGTTAAGGTTGTCTCATATAGTAGGGCTATTTTAAATCCTCAGACGGATCTTTTTATTGGTTATGATACTTATAAAATTGGGCAGAACCTGGGCAAGCATTTATCAGAGCGTGTTTATAAGGGTAATTTTATTGTTTTGAAGGGTGATAAAGGTGATTTTAATACTCACTTTTTATACAATGGGGCCAATAAATACATTGAACCAATGGTCGGAACGGGCGTCAATGTAATATTGAATGATTATGTACCGGGGTGGTCCGCTGATACGGCCAAGGAAATGGTAAAAAAAGCTGTTATAGCGAATGACATGAAATTAGATGCAGTTTTGTGTCCGAATGATGGTTTGGCTGGCGGTGCCGCTGCTGCAGTACAGGAGCTGGGATTAAAAAATCATGTTATCATTGTCGGTATGGATGCAGAACTGGCGGCGGTTAAAAGACTTGTTGCAGGAACGCAGGATGCAACAGTGTATATGGACTTGAAAAATATGGCGTCAGCTGCAGTTGATCAGGCTGTTGCACTTGCTAAAGGCGAAAAAGTAACTGCCAATTCAGAAATCGCCAATGAGAAGGGAGAAAAAATTAAGGCTTATTTGATTACTGGTGAAATGGTAACAAAAGAAAATATTGACAAGATATTGATTGAAAGCGGTTATTATACAAAAGAGCAGGTTTATGGAAATAATTAAATCTGCTTTTATAGAATGAATCTGGAATTATGTTGATAAATGCCAAGCAGCAGTAGTTGATAATACTGCTGCTTTTGTTTACCAGCTTAAGCAGTAAGTGATTGTAAAGGCAAATACTTTATCTATCCTGATAATAATTATTCTAAGCATATATTTTTAAAGGTATGTTTTATTGAATTAATAAATATCATACTGTTTGTGTGATATAATAAATATTAATCAATGTAATTGGATATGAGGATTTTGTTTATTATTATTGTTAAACTTTCTGTCGGTATATTCAAGGTGGTATATCAAGAAAAGCATCGTTGTTATTCAAAAATCGGTGTTTAAATGACGCTTTGAAAAGTATGATTTAGGCATCAAGAGACAGCAATGGTGTCTGGTTTTGTCTTTTATGTAATATATTTTGACAGTTCTTTTTGTGCTGAAATTAACTGAAAGTACTATAATTTACAGTATATTTTATGTTGGAGCGTGGTTTTGTGTATTTGTTATTTGGTTTATATTTTGTCATCGGCATAGTTATCGGCAGTTTTTTGAATGTCTGTATTTACAGGCTGCCGCTGGGGAAATCTGTTATCAGCCCTCCGTCAGCCTGCGGCAGCTGCGGACACAGGTTAGGGGCTCTGGATATGATACCTGTTCTAAGTTATTTTTTGCTGCGCGGCAGGTGCCGCTACTGTAATGCTGCTTATAGCGCCCGTTATATGCTGGTAGAGCTTTTGACAGGTATTTTATTTGCCTTGTGCGGCTTGTATTATTTGCCTGGCTTAAAAATAATACTGGTTTTCTTTTTTGTAGCTTGCCTGATCGTGCAGGCTTTTATTGATCTGGATCATCAAATTCTGCTGGATGAAATTTTGATGCTGATGCTGCCGACAGGTATCATTTATGCCTATTATGCTTTACCGGACATGTGGGATTCTTTATATGGGGCTTTATTTGCCGGTGGGCTGATGCTGCTGATATTTTTGCTGAGCCGCGGTGGAATGGGTGCTGGCGATGTTAAGCTCAGTTTTGTTTTAGGCGTTTGGCTTGGGTTTAAGGCGAGTATCGTTTGTCTGATGCTGGCTTTTGTTTTTGGGGGGATAATCGGGGTGCTGCTGCTGGCTTCCGGTATCAAGCAGCGTAAAGATCCGATTCCGTTTGGACCGTTTTTATGTATCGGAGCTTATATTGCGCTTTTGTTTTCTCCATATTTAATTTATTTTTACTGGAATTTGTTTGTATGAGTTTATGAATTTATGATATAATTTATAAAATATAGTATTAAAACTGATTTTATTTATACGAATCAAGGAGGTCTGCGCAAGTGAATGTGCAAGCCATCGTAAAAAGAATGTTTCACACAAAGCCGTCAAAAATAGTTGGCGTCGATATCGGCACCGGAAGTATAAAAATGGTGCAGATAGAAACAGGCAGTAAGCCTGTAGTTAGTTGTTTTGCTGTAGCAGAGCTGCCGCTGGAGCTTATCAATAACGGATTTGTCCGTAACAGTGATGCGATGATAAGCTTTATTAAAGGCTTGGTGGCAAAATATGATTTTAATGCCAGGCATGCGGTTTTTACTGTAGGCGGCCGTAATGCTTTTGTACGTGAGATCGATATGCCGGAAATGCCTGACGAAGAAATGAAACAGTCTGTAGCTTGGGATTCCAGTCAGTATGTTCCTTATGAAGCTGATACTTATTATGTGGATTCGGCTAAATTTGGGGCATATACTAATGAAGGTCTGCAGCCTGTGCTTTTGGTTGCTTCACCTAAGGATGTTATTGATTCACTGCTGGAAATCAGTGATGCGCTGGCCTGGCATACTATTGGTATTGATATCGAAGTTTTGTCTGCTTATAGAACCTTGCCCAGGCAGTTGGAAAACTTCGTTTTGCTTGATATAGGGCGTTCATATTCGATGCTGACTATTTTTCAGAACGGTGCTCCTGTTGCGCAGCGCAGTATTCCCCAGGGAGGGCAGATGTTTAATGCCGCTATTGCTAATGGTGCTGGCGTTGACCTGACGGCTGCTGAAAAGATCAAACTGGAAGATGAGCTGCTTTTGAGCAGCCTGGAAACAGATAAAACTAAATTTGCAGAATTTTTCAACGAGGTTGAAAATCTGGGACGTGAAGTACGCAGAACCTGTGAATATTATTTGATCAATAAAAAGGATGCAAGATTTACGCATCTGGTTTTGGCAGGCGGCGGTGCAAATATGGCCGGATTGTCCGAATTTTTGAGCGAAGGTATGGAAATGAAGGTTGTCGTTAACGATCTGCGTCAAGCAGTTACTTTTGCAGATAAACTTGATCAGAGAGAACTGAAAAAATATCTGGGAGCGCTGACTGTTGCAATAGGCGCTGCTTTGTACGGAGGGGAAGCAGATGATTAGAATCAATCTTTTACCTGAGTACAGGCGCAAAAGTGAGTTTCCTACATGGAAACTTTATCGTATTATAGCTTATGTATTTTTAGGACTGAGCATTTTACTGTGGGGTTACCATTTGGCAATGTTCAAGTATACTGAAAGTAAGCTCAGCGATGTGAATGAAGGTATCGTTTCAATGAAAGTCTGGCAGGAGCGTTTTGATAAAGCTCAGCAGCAGAATGCGGAAGTAAATAAACGCAATACTATCGTACGCAATCTTTCTAAAGACCGCATCGTATGGAGCCGTTCCCTTGCTGAACTGGGCAATGTTACACCCTACGGCTGCTGGCTGACAAGTGTTAAACAGGGCAATAAGCCAGATCAGATGAGCATTGCCGGTAAAGCCATGAAAATGGACGATATTGTTAAATTCATCAGTCTTTTACAGGCACGGCCTGATATTGCCAATGTGCAGCTGATTTCTGCTGATGAAAGCAACAATAATAACAGCAGTACTGCTGGCGTTATTGATTTTACTTTGGAAATTCAGAGAAGTGGGGTGAAGAAGTGAAATTAGAAATGCCTGACAGCAATATGTCAGAAAACAGTAAATATTCGTTGTTATTGTTAGGTTCGGTACTGCTGCTTGTTTTTGTAGTTCTGTATATCATGCAGCCGCTGCGTGAAGACATTCAGAAAAATGAGCAGGAATTGACACAGGCGCAGCAGCGTTTAGCCAGTTATCAGACATTTGCTGAACAGAATAAGGATTATAATGCTTTTGCAGCGAAGCAGGAAGGCTACCTTGCTGAAGCTAAGAAGCTGTTGCCTGATATAGTAACTGTGCCTGAATTAGTACAGGAATATTCTAACCTTTCAAAGGAATGCGGAATTCAGTTCAAAAGTGTTAAGCCTCCGAGTGGCAATTTAAAACAGGTAAATGGAGCTTACGAAGTACCGCTCAATATTTCTATCAGCGGCAACTATTATAAAATGGTCGAGTTTTTGCAGAAGGTAGAAAACGGTACGAGGTTTGCAAAATTGAACAAAGCCAGTGTTAATACCGTTAAAGAAAATGATGCTTCGGGAAATCTGGATATGACGGCTGAATTTACCGTTTATTCGCTGAAGGACGCCTTAGGGAAAATGAATACTGGTGCCGCTGGTGAAAAGACCGGCCTGGATCGCGTAAAAGAACGTGACGCAGCTAATATGGCGGCAATAGACGAAGCAAAAAAATAGAGTAAACGTTATATTATTAGACCCTTGTTGTTTTTCTGCAGCAGGGGTCTTTTTATGTTGCATGGCATAACCGTTGAAAAGACTGTGAAAGCGCTGCTTCAGCCTGCAATTTTCTTGCTATTCTATATGGAAAAGTTGTATAATTAAAATATCTATTATTATAAATAAAAATACCTTTATTTCGATAAATTGAGGAGTAAAAAAATGATTTGGCAGAATACAAAAGTTCGTATTGCAATTATCGCATCCCTGGTTCTTTTAGCAATTATTGCTTATCGTATTTATGGTAATATCCAGGCTAACAACGAGCGTGCGAACCGTGTTTCGCAAGGGCAGAATATTGCGGTGGCCACATCTTTCCCGCAGCGTCAGAGGATTACTCCTGTTATGCGTTTTGCGGGCAGCCTTGATCCTGTTTGGCAGGCCGACGTGGCAGCTAAAATAGATGGCAGGGTAGAGAAGGTTTATGTTAATGAAGGTGACAAGGTCACAGCTGGCACTGTGCTGGCTCATTTAGAGCAGACAGAACAGACGGCTAATTTGTTATCGGCGAAGGGTTCTTTGATGGATGCCCAAACGACTTTGGAAAGAGCTGAACGCGAGCTGCAGCGCTATCAGGCATTATATGAAAAGGGCGCTGTTTCGGAGCAGACAGTAGATAATTACCGTTTTGCCAGAAACAATGCGCAGGGCAAGCTTTCGGAAGCTCAGGGCGTGTGGGACAATATGCAGGACAAGCTGAGCGGAGCCAGTGTAACTGCGCCGCAGGACGGTATTATTTCTAAACGTTATTATCAGGAAGGTTATTATGCTAAAGTTGGCACAGCGCTGTTTAATATTGCCGATATTTCTGAATTGACTGCTAAAATAAATATCCCGGAAGGTCAGATCAGCAATATTGCTGTTGGCGGATTGGCTGATATTACTGTGCCCGCATATCCTGATGATAAATTCAGCGGTATGATCACACGTATCTCGCCGGTAGCAGATATGCCGGCAAGGACCTTTGCTGCTGAGGTGACAGTGGACAACAGTGCCGGTAAATTACGCGGCGGTGTTTATGCCAATGTTGTCATTACAGCCGAGCCGAAAGAGAATGCATTAGTTATTCCTATGAGCGCTATTGTAATGCGTGAAGATCAGCGTACGGTTTTTGTTGTTGATGATGATGGTGTCGTCAGCCGCAGAGTTTTAACAATAGGTTTTGTCAATGATAATATGGTAGAAGTTTTAGATGGTTTGAGTGATGGCGACCGGATCGTTACCGGCGGTCAGAATAAATTGCGTGAAGGCAGTAAGATCAAATTAGAAGGACAGGGTGCTAAATAAAATGATAGGCACATTTATACGCAGACCTGTTTTTACGACGATGTTTGTACTGCTTTTAGTAGTATTCGGGATTAAGTCGTATCCTAATTTGGGTGTCGATTTGTATCCTGACGTTGAACTGCCTCTGGTAAGTGTTACTGTTACCTATACAGGCGCTTCACCTGAGGAAATGGAAACTCTGATAACCAGACCTATTGAAGATCGCGTCAGCCAGGTTGCAGGTATTAAAACCCTGTCGTCAACTGTACGCGAAGGTTATTCGCAGACGACGCTGGAATTTGAGCTGGGTGTTGACCCGCGCGAGATGGCCAGTGAGGTGCGTGAAAAGGTTGCGTCGGTACGCCGGCGTTTGCCTGACGACATCGATGAGCCGGTTGTACAGCGTTTTGATATTTCGTCACAGTCGATAGCGGCATTTACTTTTGCTTCTGATTCGCGCAGCCGTGAAGAAACCCGTAAGATAGTTGAAGACGTTGTTAAAGAAGAACTGCAGCGTGTCGAAGGCGTGTCTGAAGTATCTGTTGTCGGCGCCAGCCTGCGTGCGATCAAACTGATTGCCGATCCTGAGAAGCTGAACAGTTATAATATTTCCTTTCAGACGATCTTAGATAAGGTCAACAGTGAAAATATCAATACTCCTGGCGGTAAGGCCCGTTATAACGATATGGAAATAACAGTCCGTACGTTAGGCAAATATAAAAATATCGACGATATTAAAAACATCGTTATTGCCAATCAGGATGGTCGCCCGATCCAGCTTTCAGATGTTGTGAAGGTTGTTGACAGCTGGGAAGACGAAGACACCTATTCCCGTTCTAATAAAGTACCCAGCGTTATGGTCTTGGTAAGGAAGCAGTCTAAGACCAATACTGTAGATGTTGTTGACGGTGTCAACGCTTCTATGGAACAAATGATGGAAAATGATTTGCCTAAGGATATCAAGGTCGATGTCGTACGCGATCAGTCTGCTTATATCCGCGAGAATGTTGCCGATGTCTGGAATGCTATACTTTTCGGCGGCTTTCTGGCGCTTTTGATAACCTATATGTTCCTGCGCGATTTTCGGGCTACGATCATCGGCGGCCTTTCTATACCGACCTCCGTTATTGCCACGTTCTTTTTGATGAAGTCGATGGACTTTACGCTGAATAATATGTCGCTGATGGCTTTGAGCCTGGCAGTCGGCATCCTTATCGACGATGCTATCGTTTTGATTGAAAATATTTTCCGGCATATGGAAATGGGTAAGTCGCCGATTCAGGCTGCTCAGGACGCTACAGAAGAGTTATCTCTGGCTATTCTTGCTACTTCGCTTTCTTTGATGGCGGTTTTTGTACCGATCGGTTCTATGGGTGAGGTAGTTGGTCAGTATTTTAAACAATTCGGTTTAACTGTCGCTTTTGCGCTGGCTTTTTCGACGATGGCTGCTTACACGCTTACACCAATGATATCGGCTTATTGGCTGAAGGATTATCGTGAGGAACATGCCAAACCTTATAAGCATCCGCGTCCCAAAGTTGTACAGATTTGTCTGGATAAATTTGAGACCGGGTTTCAGGTAATTTGCCGGATGTATGATGAATTAATGGTATTTGCGTTCCAGCATCCTTGGAAAATAGTTTTGATTTCTGTTGCTTCACTTATTTTTAATCTTTTTCTGTTACCTTTTATTGGTACGGAATATCAGCCGACATACGATTCCGGTGAATTTTCCGTCAGTGTTAAAGCTCCTGCCGGTACAAGTATCGAGCGAATGAAGGAGCTGACGCTGCCGTTGGAAGAAGAAATCCTGCAAATGCCGGAGGTCAGGATTGCAGCGATGCGCTTAGGCGGTTCGCGCGTGCCTATTAACGAAGGCAATATCGATGTCAAGCTTATTCCTTCGTCTGACAGAGATCGCAGTATGATCGATATTATGGATGAGCTGCGCCGTAAATTTGGTAATGTCGAAGAATTGAAAGTCGCAGTCGTCAGTAACCAGGGCGGCGGACGCGGTGACAGCAGACCGGTGCAGGTAGGTCTGCGCGGCAGTGATCTTGAGCTGCTGACAACTTATGCTCAGAATCTGGCGGAAAGGATCAGACAGGTTCCAGGTTCTACTGATGTTGATATTTCTTCATCGGAAGAAGAACCGGAGATCATCGTTAAGGTCGATCCGCTGCGTGCGAGCGCAATGGGGCTTGATTCAACTTCCGTTGGTAAAGTTGTGGAAATGGCCTTTTTAGGCAAAAGCACAAGCAATAGTTTTACTATCGGTGATAACGACTATGATATAATTGTACTACAGTTGGATGCTGCGCATCGTCGTGATATCAATGACGTTGCCAATCTGCGTGTTTCCAATACGGAAGGGAAGTTTGTCCGGTTGGGCGATGTAGCTGACGTGTATTTCTCGTCCGGTCCTACACGTATTGACCGTGAGGACAGACAGCGCCAGATCGTTGTTTATGCTAATACAGTCGGTATTACTCCGGGCGATTTGATCCAGAAGATCCAGACGGAGATGATCCCGGATATGAATATGCAGGTCGGTTACCGTTATAAAATGATCGGTCAGGCTGATACAATGGCAAAAGCCTTTAGTGAGATCGCGAAGGCGGTTATTTTAGCTATTATTATGATCTATATGGTTCTGGCAGCAGAGTTTGAAAGCTTTATGCAGCCTTTGGTAATTATGATGTCACTGCCGTTTGCGATTATCGGTGCTGTTTTAGGCTTGATGGTAGCAGGGCAGACTGCAAATATGATGTCGCTGATCGGTTTTACGATGCTGCTGGGTCTGGTTACAAAAAATGCGATCCTGCTGGTCGACTATGCCAATCAGGCACGGGCTAAGGGTATGCCTTTGCGCGAGGCCTTGCGTGAAGCCTGCGCTTTGCGTATTCGTCCGATATTTATGACAACGCTTTCGACTATTTTAGGTATGCTGCCAATTGCTTTGGGTCTTGGTGCCGGTGCTGAGCTGCGCCAGTCTATGGGCGTGGTTTTAGTTTGCGGTCTGACGACGTCGACTTTGCTGACTCTGGTTGTAGTGCCGCTGTTATATTTGCTGAGCGAGGAATGGAAAGAGAAACATTTGCATAAATCATAGTTAAGGAAGTATTATAATATGACTTACGAAGAAAATTTGCTGGCGCTTTTGGAAAGTTATAAAGCAGGCACTATCGATGCTAAAACAGCTTTGGAAAAGCTGCATGCTGCGGATTATACTGACCTTGGTTTTGCGAAACTGGATCATAACCGCAGTCTGCGTCAGGGGTTTCCCGAGGTTGTTTACTGCGAGGGTAAAACAGTAGAGCAGGTTGCTGCGATCATGGAAAAGCTGGCACAGGTACACAATAATATTTTGGGAACACGTGCTGATGCCGATAAATTTGCAGCGGTGCAGAAGGTGCTGCCCGATGCGGTTTATCATAAAAATTCGCGCTTGATTTTTGTAGAGCGTAAACCTCTTCCAAAAGATGATAAGCGTTATATCGCCGTTGTGACGGCGGGTACAAGCGATCTGCCTATTTCAGAGGAGGCGGCATTGACTGCTGAGATCATGGGCAATCAGGTAGAGAGGGTTTACGACGTAGGCGTGGCTGGTATTCATCGACTGTTTGATAAACTTGATTTGATCAGAAATGCTAATGTAGTTATTGTCGTTGCCGGAATGGAAGGCGCTTTGGCAAGCGTTGTCGGCGGCTTGGTCGAACGACCTGTAATAGCGGTGCCTACCAGTGTCGGTTACGGCGCTAACTTTCAGGGGCTATCGGCACTTTTGGGCATGCTCAACAGCTGTTCGGCCGGTGTGGCTGTCGTTAATATCGATAACGGTTTTGGAGCGGGGCGTATGGCAAGTATTATCAATCATATGAGGTGATGTAATGAAAGCAATCTATATAGAAGCATTTGCGGGTATCAGCGGCAATATGCTGCTGGGAGCTTTGATCGATGCAGGTGTACCGTTCGATCATCTGGCGTCTGAGATGAAAAAGCTGCACTTGGGAGAGTATGAACTGATCAACGAACGTGTTAATAAATGTGGGATTGATGCGAACTATTTTAATGTCTTGCTGCCAGATGAACATCAACATGATGTCACAATTGGACATCGGCATGAACATCCCCACGCTGGTCACCATCATCACGAACATGGCGATACAGGGCATAACCATGAACATCATTCCGATTGCGCTCAGCATTGCCATCAGGTGAAAGTGTCTGAAGAACCTGTGCATCACCACCATGAACATCGCAATCTGCATGATATAGCCCATATTATTACACATTCTGACTTGCATGATAAAATCAAAATGCAGTCTTTACAGGTGTTTACAGCTTTAGCAGAAGCTGAAGCTAAGGTTCACGGAAAAACTGTTGATGAAGTGCATTTTCACGAAGTCGGAGCAATCGACACGATTATTGATATTGCGGGCTGCGTTTTGGCTTTGGAATATTTGGGGATCGAAAAGATTTTTGTTTCCAATATCCATACAGGCAGCGGCTTTGTAAATTGTGCACACGGACTGATGCCAGTGCCGGCTCCTGCGACGGCAGAGCTGTTACAAGGGCTGCAGCACAGCCACGGAAAGATCGAAAAAGAGCTTACTACACCGACTGGTGCTGCACTGATGAAGGTTTTAGCAGTCAGTACAAATGATATTCCACAGGGCTTTAGCGGCAGTAAAATTGCTTATGGCGCCGGGACCTGGGATCTGGAAATACCCAATGTCCTGCGCATCAGTATCGGCGAATGGGAAGCTGAAGCCGGTGGTGAATTACTTGTTGCCGAATGTAATATTGACGATATGAATGGCGAATTGTACCCTTATGTGCAGGAACGCTTACTGCAGGCGGGTGCTTTGGATTGCTGGCTGACTCCGATCATTATGAAAAAAGGACGGCCTGCTCAAACTTTATCGGTGCTGCTCGATCCTCAGAACCTGGATCAGCTGACTGATATTTTGCTGACTGAAACAACGTCGCTGGGAGTACGTTATTATGCGGTGCATCGTCATATCAATTACAGGAAGGTTACTATTGTGTCGTTGCCTGAAGGTGAAGTGAGAATTAAATATGCACAGATGGATGGGAAAATTGTGAATATTGCTCCTGAATTTGAGGATTGTAAAGTTTTGGCTTTAAAAAGCGGACACAGCCTGAAAACTATTATGCAGGCAGCAGCTGCTGCTGCGGAGGCACAACTTGAACAGTGATTTTGCTGCTTATATCGACAATTTAAAAAAGCAGATCAAAAGTTTTGACGCCAATCTTACAATTACTGAAAAAAAGCTGCAGTATGGTATACAGTTGACAGTAACAAACAGTGATAGTAAAGTAGTATTATCAGTATATAATGGTAAAAAGGGGATTAAGTTTGTTTGGGGCGGTACGGCTTCAGAATTGAGGTCCCAGCTGGAAGCAGTTTTGACAGGAAAAGATACTGCCGATAAAGGGGATATCGTACAGGCTATTGGAAATGACTATACACTTTTACGAAATTGTGCCGATTTTAAAGGTATTTGGGCAGGCAGTGACGAATCAGGTAAAGGAGATTTTTTCGGACCCTTAGTCGTTGCAGCAGTATTAGTAGATATTACGACGGCTGAAAAACTAGTCCGTTTGGGAGTCAGGGATTGCAAACTGATCAATGATAAAGAAGTTCTGCGGCTGACAGAGCTGATTGTCGAAGCTGCTCCGATCAACACGGTTTTAGCTTTGAAGCCGAAAATGTATAATTTTCGTTATCAGCAAATGCGTGCAGATGGAAAAAATCTCAACCATTTGTTAAGCAATGGTCACATAGCTGTACTGCGAAATGTTCTGCGGCAATGCCCGCAATGTAATTATGCGCTGGTTGATCAATTTACAGCGTCTAACGACATCCGCGCCAGCTTACAGCAGGAATTTCCTGATGTTAATATAGTACAGCAGCACAGGGCCGAGGCAGATATTGCTGTGGCTGCTGCTTCAGTATTGGCGCGGGCTAAATTTTTGGAAATAATGCAGGAGCTGGCCGAGCAGGTTGGGCGAAATGAATTGCCTAAAGGCGGCAGTGACGCTGCGACAAACTGTGCACGCGAGCTGCTGAAAGAATTGGGACGCGGTGCCCTGGAACGGCTTGTAAAAGTCCATTTTGCAAATTATAAAAAAATCTAGAGCCTTTCAGGAGGCTGAAATATATGAAAAAATTAATTGTTAATGCTGATGATTTCGGACTGCATCCGGCAATCAATGCTGGTATTATAAAAGGCTGCAGGGACGGTTTTATTACCAGTACGTCTTTAATGTGTAGCGGCGCTGCTTTTGATGACGCAGTACTTCAGGCGAAAGCAACACCTGTTTTAGGAGTAGGTATCCATCTTACTTTAGTAGGAGGTGGTAAACCGCTTTTACAAGCACGGCAGCTGCGAACACTTGTTGATGAAGATGGGCTTTTGCCTGCTGATTATACAGTTTTTGCCAAACGGTGGTATGCTGGCAGAATAAAAAAAGCAGAAGTTGTCAGCGAACTGCAAGCACAACTAGAACGCGGCTTAAGCTGTGGTCTGGAAATAACTCACGTCGACAGCCATCAGCATCTGCATGTGCTGCCGGGAATCGCCGACATCGTATTGGATTTGTGTAGTGCATTTGGTATTAAAAAAATTAGGATGCCGCAGGAAGGCTGGTTTTGGCGTGGTGGATTTAACAGCACTGCTGTTCGCCTGATCGGCCGTGAAGGCTTAAGCTTTTGCAGCGCTTTGGCGAAAATGAAAGCCAGACAGGCCCGTTTTGTCTATCCGCAGCATTTTTTTGGAATGCTGGCCGGAGGTAATTTAAACGAATTCTTAGTAGGTGAAATCATTAGGAATCTGCCTGATGGCGTAAGTGAGATCATGACTCATCCGGGGATGGATGCAGAGTCTTTGGAAAAAACTTTTTCCTGGCAGTATCATTGGGAAGATGAGCTTCAGGCTTTTCTTTCTGAAAAAAATAAATGTTTATTGGAGCAGAAGAAAGTAACTTTGATAAACTTTGGTGGGCTTTGATATGCACAGAAAATTGATCCGCAGGTTGCTATGGATGTTTGTTTTTGTTATTGCTATTTCTGCGGCAGTTATTTATTTTACATTTGATATAAGAGCGTTAGAATATCTGACGATGTTTGAACCGTGGTGTATTGCTGCGGCCTTTGGCATTTTGGGATTGGGATTGGTTTTTGATGGTTTGCGGTTGATGACTTTGGCTGCTGTGACTGATGAAAAGCTAACTACCAGACAAGTGGTGAACGTTGTTCTAAGCAATTATTTTTTGGCGCTTGTTACCCCCGGAGCCAGCGGCGGTGCTGTAGCTCAGATCATGTTCATGCGCAAGGCGGGCGTGCCGGTAGCAAAGGCCACGGTCGTTGTTTTTGTGCGTACGATTATGTCGATCACTTTTTTGATTTTGCTGGTGCCGTTTGTTCTGCATAGTGATCATGCTTTGGTTGACTGGATGCCGACCAGTGTCATTACTATCGTATCTGTTTTATTTGTTTCGCTGCCGATTGCGGCAGTGCTGCTTATGAGGACCAGATATCCGGAGTTTTGGATCATTGGGTTAACGAACAATTTCTCGCGCGATTTCAGGAGGAATTGTTTTATTTGGTATAAAGAATTTAAACAGGCATCTTTTATCATGGGCAAAAATCCTTTGAAAGTAATGCGGGCCTTTATTGAATCGGGGCTCAGTCTGTTATGTATTTATGCTACTGTACCAATGTTTTTTCTGGGTATGAATATCAAATTTGACTGGCTGCAGGTTATGGGGCGAATGGTTTTGCTGAATCTGGTACTGTATTTTTCACCAACTCCTGGCGGTTCAGGTGTCGCAGAGGCGGGCTTCGTTGTATTATTTTCTGAGCTGCTGCCTGGTGGTCTTGTTGGTATTATGGCAGTTTTATGGCGTTTTACAGCTGAGTACCTGCCGTTTTTATTAGGGGCAGTAGTTTCAATACGCGCCTTTGGCTCTAATGTTTTATCTATGAAAAATCTCAGGAAGGGCGAAGATCAACAATGAAGCTTTTAGTTACCGGCGGTGCTGGATTTATCGGTTCGCATTTATTAGAGCTGTTAAATAGTGATAAAAATTATGAAGTCGTAGTTTTAGATAACCTTTCAAGCGGGTTCAGAGAAAATGTACCTCAAGGAATGAGGCTTGTCGTAGCGGATATACGTTCGCAGGAAATAGAAGCGTTATTTCAAAAAGAAAATTTTGATGCAGTTGTGCATTTGGCTGCCCAGACAATGGTACCTTATTCAATCGAACATCCTGATGAAGATTGCGAAATCAATTTAGCAGGCTTGATCAATGTGTTGGAAAATTGCCGCAAGTATAAGGTGAAAACAGTTTTATTTGCCTCCAGTGCGGCAGTATATGGCAATAATGAAAATGTTCCTTTACATGAAGACCTTGCATTGATGCCAATGTCGTTTTATGGTATTACAAAAATGACATCAGAGCATTATTTACGTGTTTACCACGAGCTTTATGGTATCAATACAGTTGTTTTCCGTTTTGCGAATGTTTACGGCGAACGTCAGGGGGAAGGCGGCGAAGGTGGTGTCGTCAGTATTTTCTGTAAACTTTTGGCAGCAGGAAAAGCTGTGACCGTTTATGGTAATGGGGAACAAACGCGTGACTTTGTCTATGCAGGCGATGTTGCAGCAGCTATTAAAGCGGGATTGGCAGCCAGGGGATACCAGACTATCAATGTATCTACAGAGCATGAAACTTCGGTAAATCAACTTTTGGGCGCCTTTGCCGAAGTTGCTGCTGATAAACTTGAAGTTCGTTATGCGGAAATGCGACAGGGTGATATCTTCCGTTCTGCGCTGTCTAATGCACGTTTAAAGGAAATACTTGCTGTAACTCCGCAGATGCAGTTAAAAGAAGGTATCCAAAAAACTTACCATGATTATGTAAAACGGGGAAAGTAGGAAAATAATGAATAGGATCGAGAAGGGAAGCTTGCTCGTTTTAGCAATTATAGTTGCCTTCAATATCTTTTTTGGATTAGGCAGTATACCGCTGCTTGACCCGGATGAGCCGGTATATGCTGAAACTGCGCGTGAGATGATCCAGTTTAATGATTATCTTTCGCCACGCATTTATAATGAATATTGGTTTGACAAACCGCCAATGTATTACTGGCTTGTATCTGGTGCAATGCATGTGTTTGGGGATGGAGAGTTTGCAGCGCGGTTTCCTGCAGCATTAATGGCCTTTTTGACTGTAATAATGCTTTATTGTTCCATTACCAGGCTGTTTAACGAAAGAGCTGGTTTTTGGTCGGCGCTCGTTTTAGCGACATCTGTACAGTTCTTTTATCTTGGCAAGGCGGCGGTAACAGATACGACGCTGTTGTTTTTCCTGACCGGGTCTTTATTGTGCTACTTGCATAAGCAGTATTGGCTGATGTATGTGTGTATGGCACTGGCCACGGTAACAAAAGGGCCGATCGGGATCGTTTTTCCAGGCGCGATAATATTTCTGCATATTCTTTGTACCGGGCAGTGGCAGAGGCTTTTTAAAATGCACTGTTTACGCGGATTACTGCTGTATTTTTTTATTGCGGCACCGTGGTATTATTTGATGTATCAAGTGCATGGAATGGAATTTATTAATACATTTTTAGGGTTTCATAATCTTACCCGCTTTACAACGCCTGAGCATCCGACCCGGGTTTTGTGGTGGTATTATTTTCCTGTTATAATCCTGGGTTTGTTTCCCTGGACAGGGCTGTTACTGCAATCTATTAAAGCATCAATTACAGACAGCAGATCTGATGATCTGGAAAAAATGCTTTTCGTGAATATCTGGTGGCTTTTCGTACTGATATTTTTTACTATCTCTCAAACGAAGCTCGTTTCTTATATCTTACCTATGTTTCCAGCGCTGGCGATTGTGATTGGCTGGAATATTGCCAGAATGCAAAAAGAAAATTATGGTATCCGTTGGTCCTGGATTTTTGGCAGCGGAATAATGTTTTTATTGCTTACAGCCGGATGGGTTATTGGCGGGCAGCAATTGCCTGAAGTTGCTTTCGGAGGAATTGTGCTGGGCAGCGTAACTTTTATTTTGGGCGTAAGTATAGTTTGGGCGTTGTGGCGTTATCGCGATATTAATTTTTCAGCTTGGCTGCATGTGGTTACCGGTGTTTTGACAATGGTAATTGCATTTTCCTTTTTGTTGCCAATGGTTGCCAATCGTTTCAGTGTTAAAGAAATCGTCAGAGTTTATCATACGAAATGTGATCAGCAGAAACCTGTTTATGTTGATAAATTTTTGAGGCCTGGGTTTATGTATTATACTGGTGTACCGGGTGAGGAAGTAAAACCTAAAAGTGGTGATTTAGCCAGAGTTTTAAATGATCCTGGTCAAAAATATGTTTTGGTACGAGGATTGGAACTGCGCCGTTTAAAAGATAAGGATAAACTCCAAAATCTAAATGAAATCAAAGAAATCGGTGACATTTATTTGCTGGAAAAATATTAAAAGAATATATGGATTAGTTAGAAAAATGTAGATTAAAACAACGTCGCTGAAAGCGACGTTGTTTTTTTATGTCCTGCGGGTTTTTATAAACATGTATCGCGTTAGCTAAGCATCGCGATCGCGTAGAGAGCGATGCAAAAGTAATAGCAAGACCAGAATAAGTTTGATTCATTTATTTGTAAATGTCTTGCGGGGGGGGGACTCGTGTGGTATAATTTTAGCTGAAATTATTTGAAATAAAAAAACAATTTAAGGATAAAATGCAAAAATGAAATAAATGAAATTTAAAATACCTAAATACGGTAAATATACAAATTATTTTTTGTCTGCACTTCTGTTTTAGGTGAAGATAATGGAATTTGTTTGATGAAAAAAATATTTCTGATTAGAAGTGTGTAAGATTACTATATACCGGTAAGTTTAATGTAAGTGATATGGGGATGAGAAAATTTGCGATATTTGTTATTGCCACTTTTGGTTGTAATTTTAGATACCATCTGTATTATAAGTGCTGCATTTTTTAGTATTTATATACGCTTTGAAGATACTGCAATCGCTCAAAAATATCTTGAAATGCTTATCTCACAATTACCTATAGTAGTGGCTGTGCATTTGGTAGTATATTTTGTTTTTAAACTATACGGTAGAGTATGGCGTTATGCTGGTAGCATAGAACTTGTTGCCATCGTTGCTGCAAATATTGTTGCAGCTTTGTCTTGGTATGGGATTTCTATTTATATAGATTTGGCGTTACCACGCTCTTTATATATTTTTACTGCTTCTATTCTTGTTTTATTTGTTGGCGGCAGTAGATTGTTCTTTAGAATCTACAGTTGTTTTATTAATAAATCCAAACATAAATTTATATCAAGTAAAAAAGACAAAGTATTGATAGTTGGCGCAGGTGATGCCGGTGCACTGCTTCTCAGGGAATTAAATCAGTACCATATAGGAAAAAGACAAGTTATTGGTTTTATTGATGACGATAAAACCAAAATAGGAAAATATATGGTTGGTACAAAAGTATTAGGAAGTAGAGACGATATAGCAGCGCTTGCCGATAACTATGAAATTGATGAAATTATTATTGCCATGCCTTCAGTAAAAGGAAAAAATATCAAAGAAATTATCAACATTTGTAAAAAAACAAGCTGCAAATTAACTATTTTACCTGGGGTATATGAAATTATAGAAGGCAGTGTGAGCGTAAGTCAGTTACGCCCTGTTGATGTTGAAGACTTACTAGGCAGAGATCCGGTGGAACTGGATAACGTAGCCGTTGCGAAGTACTTGTCAGGGAAAACAGTGCTTATTACTGGTGCTGGTGGCAGCATTGGCAGCGAGATTGTGCGTCAAGTTGCTAAAATGTATCCTAATAAATTGCTTCTCGTTGGTAAAGGAGAAAACAGTATTTATGAAATAATGCAGGATATGAATTTAGAATATCCCCAACTAAAAAAAGTGCCCATTATAGCAGATGTTAGAGATGAAGAACGAATTAACGCTATAATGGACTATTTTAAACCTCAAGTAGTGTTTCACGCCGCAGCCCACAAACATGTGCCTTTAATGGAATACCAACCAGCTGAAGCAGTGCGAAACAATATTTTAGGAACTAAAGTAATAGCAGAAACAGCTGCCAAACATAAAGTTGAAACATTTGTAATGATATCTACAGATAAAGCAGTGAATCCAACTAGTGTTATGGGTTGTACCAAAAGAATTGCTGAAATGTTTGTGCAAAGTATGAATAAAGAAAGCAGTACAAGATTTGTAGCAGTACGTTTTGGTAATGTACTTGGCAGCAGGGGCAGTGTAATACCACTGTTTAAAAAACAAATAGCCAAAGGAGGACCAGTAACTGTTACAGATGCAGAGATGAAACGTTATTTTATGACTATTCCTGAAGCAAGTCAATTGGTACTTCAAGCCGGAGCAATGGCGAAAGGTGGAGAGGTATTCGTGCTTGATATGGGAAAACCTGTAAGAATTTATGATCTTGCCAAAGATTTGATAAAATTATCGGGTTTTATACCCGATAAAGATATAGAAATAAAAATAACCGGATTAAGACCCGGTGAAAAGCTGTTTGAAGAACTTTTGAGTGCCGAAGATGGTACCGAAAAAACCACGCACAGTAAAATATTTATAGCCAAGATAAAAGACGTTGATAAAGCAGAATTACAAAGGCAGATAGTCGATATTTTACAGATCACCGAAGGTGATGCAGTTGTAAGAAAATTGCAGGAGATAGTGCCTACTTATACGCCTAACAGAGATGCGTTAAAAAAGTAAGGGCAGATTACAAACAGATTAGAAGGTGCTTTTTGTTGAAAGAAAATGTTCTAAAGAAGTTTTCTCCGCTGATAAAGAAAGTATGGCTCAGTTCGCCTACCATGCACGGAGAAGAACTTAAATATATGCAGGAAGCTTACGAAACCAACTGGATGTCTACTGTTGGTGAAAATATCAACGCAGTGGAACAGCTGCTATGCGAAAAAATTGGCTGCAAATATGCCGTTGCTCTTGCCTCTGGTACTGCGGCTTTGCATATGGCAGTCAAATTGGCTGGGGTGCAAAACGGTGACAAGGTTTTTTGCTCCGATATGACTTTTGCGGCCACAGTTAACCCTGTCGTGTATGAAGGTGGAGTACCTGTTTTTATAGATGCCGAATATGCTACATGGAATATAGACCCTGCAGCATTGTCAAAGGCTTTTGAACTTTATCCAGGGGTAAAGGTTGTCGTTTTGGCCCATCTTTACGGTAGTCCCGGAAAGATGGATGAACTCAAAGCCGTTTGTGATAAACATGGCGCAGTTATCATCGAAGACGCTGCCGAATCACTGGGCGCGACTTATAAAGGTGTGCAGACGGGAAATTTTGGTAACTATAACGCTATTTCTTTTAACGGCAACAAAATTATCACCGGTTCGTCTGGTGGAATGTTTTTAACAGATGACGCAACAGCAGCCGATAAAGTGCGCAAGTGGTCGACTCAAGCCCGTGAAAATGTACCATGGTACCAGCATGAAGAACTTGGTTATAACTATCGCATGAGCAACGTTATCGCAGGCGTCGTACGGGGTCAGCTGCCTTATTTAGAAGAACATATTTCCCAAAAAAAGGCAATCTACATGCGTTATAAAAAGGGCTTTAAAAATTTGCCTGTCAAAATGAATCCATTTGATGTTGTCAACAGCCAGCCAAACTATTGGTTAAGCTGTCTGCTTATTGACTCCGAAGCCATGTGCAAACAAGTATGTAGTGAAAAGGAAACATTTTATCTAAGCGAAAAAGGAAAAACCTGTCCTACAGAAATTTTGGAAGCTTTAGCGGCGATGAACGCTGAAGGGCGTCCTATCTGGAAACCGATGCACATGCAACCCCTATATCGAATGAATGCTTTTGTTACCCGGGCAGGCAGCGATAGGGCAAAAGCTACGTACTGTATTAATGGCGCCGAAGCAGTTCCAAACGGAAATCCTGCCGATGTGGCCATGGATATTTTTGAGCGGGGCGTGTGCCTGCCCAGTGATATCAAAATGACGACGCAGGAGCAGGACAGGATTATTGAGATCATAAAAAGCTGTTTTGAATGAAGAGGAAGCCATGTATAAAAATTTTATAAAAAGAATATTAGATATCATTTTATCGTTTCTGGCTTTGGTCATCTTATCGCCATTGCTGATTTTAACAGCTTTTTTGATACGCATAAAACTGGGGGAACCGGTATTTTTTAAACAGCTGCGGCCGGGAAAAAATGAGAAGATCTTTGGTATTTTAAAATTCCGCACCATGACGGATGCAAAAGATGAAAATGGAAATCTATTGCCTGACGAGATCAGGCTGACCAGATTCGGCCAATTCTTACGTTCTACGTCTATTGACGAGCTTCCTGAACTGTTGAATATTTTAAATGGCGATATGTCTATAGTGGGGCCAAGACCCTTATTAGTGCAATATCTGGAGCGGTATAACGAGGAGCAGAAGCATCGCCATGATGTAAAACCGGGATTAACTGGCCTGGCACAAGTCAATGGCCGTAACGGTATCACCTGGGAAGAAAAATTTCACTACGACTTGGAATATGTAAAAAACATCACCTTTTATGGCGACTGCAAGATCATCTTCCAGACGGTAATGAAAGTTTTCGGCAGGGAAGGCATATCATCGACAACCTCGGTCACTATGGAAGAATTTAAGGGGAATAAGTAATGTTTAGAAGATATTTACAGTTATTAAGGTTGTTCCTTCTGAGGGATGGGGGCAAGCGTGCGGCATATTGTAAAAAAACAGGTTATTTTCATGCTCAGGGCGAAGGATGTTATTTTCAAATCTACAATTTCGGTGTAGAACCGCATTTGCTCTCTTTCGGCAGCAATATAAAAGTAGCTTCCGGCGTAAGATTTATTACCCACGATATTTTTGGCGATGTTATCTTGTACAAAAATAACATGGATCAGCATATCAGGCGAGTAGGTAAAATAACTATCGGCAACAATGTCTTGATTGGCAGTAACAGCATGATCATGTACGATGTCACTATTGGCGATAATGTTATCATCGCTGCTGGTAGCTGTGTTACTAAAGATGTTCCTGCAAATTCCATTGTGGGCGGCGTTCCTGCAAAAGTGATAGGTTCTTTTGATGATTATGAGAAAAAATTTATGGAAAAGACCAAAGCTTACCCTTGGCTGAGGCAAGGGTACTCGATTTATGACAAAAAACTGGTGAAGCTGCAGGAACAATATTTCTGGTCTGAGCAGAAGCCTTGAATTTGACCTAACCAGTTTGCAGGTATTTAGGTGATATCAGTCATAGGAGAATTTTTTATTGTGCATATAGTAGACAGTGCTAAAAGATTAGTTAAATATAGTTGGTTATTACAGGTATTAGTCGAGCGTGATCTAAAAATCAGGTATCGGCGCAGCTTCTTAGGATATTTATGGAGTGTTTTAAATCCGCTTCTGATGATGATTATTTTAACGATCGTTTTTTCCAATATGTTTCGCTTCGATATACCCCAGTACCCTGTATATCTGTTGGCAGGACAGCTTATTTTCGGCTTTTATTCCGAAGCTACCAGCATGGCGATGGGTTCTATTTTAGGCGGCGCGGCCCTTATAAAAAAAGTGTATCTGCCTAAATACATCTTTCCCCTGTCCAGAGTGATATCAAGTTTTACAAGCATGCTGCTTTCTATGATTGCCCTTTTTATAGTGATCATTGCTACCGATGTCACCTTTTCAATAACTATAATACTGCTGCCATTTATATTAGTGCAGGTTTTAGTCTTCTGCATAGGCATGGGGCTTTTATTATCTGTATTGGTAGTGTTTTTTAGAGATGTCCAGTATTTGTACAGTATTTTTTTAACGGCTTTTAACTATCTGACGCCTATTTTTTACCCGGAAAGTTTATTGCCCGAGTGGCTCAGAGAACTGCTGGTCTTTAATCCGCTTTATAATTATATAAAATTTTTCCGCAAGATAACTATTTATGGTCAGTGGCCAACCATGACAGAGCACTTGATCTGTCTGGCCTTCACTTTCTGTATGCTCGTCATAGGCTTATATGTGTTCAAGCGCAAACAGAATGATTTTATTTTATATATATAGGTGGTAAAAGTGCAAAAAACTATTGTTGCAGATAATGTTTCCATGTGTTTCAATTTGGCGTCTGAACGTGTGGATAGTTTAAAAGATTTACTTATAAAAAAAATAAAGTTTCAAAGTTGCAGCTTTGATGAATTTTGGGCCTTGAATAACATCAGCTTTTCTGTGGATAAAGGCGAATCCTGTGCTTTGATTGGCGCTAATGGCAGCGGCAAAAGCACCATGCTCAAAATCATCAGCGGTATTTTGACTCCAACCAAAGGCAGCGTCGAAGTAAATGGTTCTATCGCGCCGTTGATCGAATTAGGGGCAGGCTTTGATTACGAATTGACAGGCCGTGAAAATATTTTCTTAAATGGCGCGATCCTTGGTTACAGCAAAAAGCTGATGCTGGAAAAATATGATGAAATAATAGACTTCAGTGAACTACGTGATTTTATAGATGTCCCCGTAAAAAACTATTCCAGCGGCATGATTGCCCGTTTGGGTTTTTCTATCGCTACCATAGTCAAGCCTGAAATATTGGTAGTTGACGAGATATTAGCCGTAGGCGACCAGGCTTTTCAGGACAAGTGCCATAAGAGGTTGGAAGATATGATGAATAGCGGCACTACTGTGCTTTTGGTATCGCATTCTGCGGCGGATATCAAAAGGATCTGCCAAAAAGCAGTCTGGATAGACAAAAGCAATTTGCGCTTTGTGGGTAATGTAGACGAGGCATTGCAGCTTTATGATAAACCAGGATAAATCAAATGGGGATATTGTTTAAATCTTATTTCGGCAGGTGAGTAAATGAAAAACTTGTATATCGTCGGTGCAAGTGGCTGCGGGCGGGAAGTGCTGAATATTATCAAAGACATTCACGCCATACGAGGTGTCCAGTGGAATATAGTAGGATTTTTAGATGACGACTTGCAGGCATTGGATAGCATCGATTGTGACTATCAAGTCGTCGGTACCATCAAAGATTATCTTCCGCAGGCAAATGATGTTTTGGCGCTGGGGATCGCTAGCCCACAAGTCAAAGAAAAAATAGTTGCGATGCTGAAAGCAAAAGGAGCGGTTTTTCAAAGTATCATTCATCCCTATGTGGCCTTGGGCCGATTCAATACCATCGGTGAAGGAGCCGTTATCTATTCTGGTTTCGGCATGACGGTAAATGTTAAGATAGGCGATTTTTGTACTTTACTTGCCTGTGGACTGGGGCACGATGTGGAAGTAGGAGACTTTTCTACTATCTCTTCCTGGTGCAACATCATGGGTCATGTAAAAATAGGTAACCGCGTATTTATGGGCGGAAATTGTTCCGCCGCACCAAACGCGGTTATTGAAGATGATGCCTATGTCGGTGTCGGCAGTGTTGTTTTGCGCAAAGTAAAGGCTGGAAAGCGGGCTTTTGGCAACCCTGCTCGAGAAATGGAATTTTGAAGAAGAAAATTAGGAGGAAATGATGAATTTTTTTGAATTTAAGGGTATAAAAATTGCCGGTATGGCAACTGCTGTTCCAGACCGTCACCAGAAAATGTCGGATTATGATTACCTGTTTGCAGAAGGAGAAGTAGAAAAATTTTGCGCAGCAACAGGCATTTACGAAAAGTATAATGCCTATGGCGTAGGAACTACTACTTCGGACCTGTGCGTCGCAGCGGCCAATAAGCTTTTTGAAAAATTAAATATTAATAAAGATACAATAGACGGTCTGATCATGATTACTCAGACGCCAGATTATTTTGTGCCACCAACTTCCTGTATCGTGCAGCATCGTTTGGGGCTGGATAACTGCGGCCTGGTTTATGATTCCAATATCGGTTGTACGGCCTTCCCCTTCGGCCTGCAAATGGCATGTGCTAATATTATGGCTGGATGTAAAAGAATATTGCTTTTAGTGGGAGATGCCAATCCTAATAGAGGTGAAACAAGTAATAAGGATGGGCTGCTTTTTGGCGATGCAGGTGTGGCCATAATAGTGGAGAAAACAGACGAAGATATTTCACCTATTAATATTGCTATTGAAACTATAGGTTCCGGATATAAGTCGTTGATTACTCCTTATGGGATGGAAAGACACCCATTACCCGTTGTTGCACAAACAAGAGGTTTTGAATTTGCTGCTTATTATAATAATGCAACATATATGTCAGGTACTGATGTATTTACTTTTAGTATTAAGGATGCTCCTCGGACGACAAAAACATTTTTAGCAAATTTGGGTAATGATATAAGTGATTTTGATTTTGTTTCTATTCATCAGGCGAATAAAATGATTATAGATAATGTTGCTAAGAGAATAAAAGCACCTCAGGAAAAGGTTATAAATTCTATTGAAAGATTTGGGAACACAAGAGGGGCAAGTACGGCAGTAAATATATGTGATTATGCTGAGAATAATAATATATATGAGGGGAATAAGAAAATATTGGCGCTGGCATTTGGTATTGGGCTTAATGTGACAGTAGCTTCTTTTACTATTGATATGTCTGTATGTTTACCAATTATTAAAACAAGTGAAGTTTATGATGACGGTATCGACAGCGAGACATATTTTAAATAGGAGGCAGAAGTTAGATGACATATTTTAATTTGCAAAACGCAAAAATCAAAGCAGTAGCTGCCAGTGTCCCGGATGATGTTGAGTATACCACTGATTACAACGACCTTTTTGGGGAAGAACATGTCAGGAAATTTATCATCTCTACCGGTGTTCAACGGCGCTTCACATCACACAGATTGGGCGTTACTGCGTCAGATTTGTGTTGTGCCACTGCTGAAAAAATATTAACGGAATTAAACTATGACAGAAATAAGGTTGATGCGTTGATTTTTGCATCATCCAGCCGTGATTATTTGGAACCTGTCACCGCAACAATTTTGCAGGATAGATTAGGGTTATCTGATGATTGCATGTGTTATGATATTCCGCTTGGGTGTTCGGCCTATGTGTATGGTTTACATTTGGCTGCTATGCACATCAATTCAGGCTGCCGCAGCGTATTATTATTGTCAGGGTCTACAGGCGAACAGTTGCCAGACGGCTATGTACCTTCGGAAATCCCCATGCTTTTTGGTAATGGTGGGTCTGCTACTTTATTGGAATATGATGAAAATGCAGAACCAACATACGGATTATTACGATCCATTGGTCGTGATTTTAAGATGCTGGTTTCACCTTTTAGTGGTCAAAGACATGCTTTTTGGCCTATGGTGCAAAAGTTTGGCTATGAAAAGGCGTGTGCCTACAGAGATTTATTTCATATGGAAGGCATGGACGTAATGCGTTTTTCTTTAAAAGAAGTAGTTACCATGATCAATGATTTTAAAGAGCGTTTTGTCTGTGATTATGATGAATATGAAATATTGGCCTGTCATCAGGCTAATAAACTTATTATCAGCAACTTGGCCAGAAAAATTAAATTCCCGCTTTCTAAAATACCACTATCTATAGTTGATTATGGTAATACTGGTTGTGCTTCCATACCTTTGGCTATATGCGAGCATTATTCTAATAAAAATACTAGTCAAGATAGCGGGAAAATTTTAACTTGTGGATTTGGCATTGGTTTATCTTTAGGTATTGTTGGTATTACAGTTGAGCCGCAGAATTGTTTCCCTGTGTTTAGAGTAAAAGAAAGATACGACGACGGCCTGAGTTTTGAAGACTATAAGTGAGGATAGCAATGGATAAATTTGATTTTAATGGTAAAAAAGTTTTAGTTACGGGTGCCTCCTCCGGCGTAGGCCGAGAAGTGGCCATCCTACTCAGCGCTATGGGTGCTAAAGTAGTTATTGTTGCCAGAAGGGAAACCGAATTGCAGAAAACGCTCTCCTTAATGGAAGGCAGTGGTCATAGTTATCGAGTGCTGGACTTGACAGATTTTGACGGAATCGTTGAGACCTTCAAAGATATAATCGCTAAAGACGGCGAAAAATTAGACTATATTGCTCATTGCGCAGGCTTAGCCGTACCGATACCGTTAAGAAGTATGTCACTAGCTAATATCTCGCAGATCTTCAGTAGCAATACTTATTCTTTCATGGCTTTATTAAAATGCGTGGCGCAGAAAAGGCTGTTCAATGATGGCGGCGCTGTCGTTGGCATATCCTCCTGCGTAGGCGTTTATGGGCAGGCGGCAAACGCTGTCTATGGCGCGTCTAAAGGAGCTATGGATGCTTTTATGAAAAGCGCTGCCAAAGAGCTGCGGCCAAGGAAAATCAGGGTCAATACTATTTGCCCTTGCGGTATAAAAACAGAAATGCTGGCTAATCAGGCCGTAAAAGCCATAGAAGGCGATGCTATTAACGAGCTGCCCGATTATTTGATGCTGCCGGATAAGATAGCTTCTATTGTAGTGGCCCTGCTCAGCGATTCCATGCAATATATTTCAGGTGTAGCGATCGACGTAGACGAGGCCAAAACATGGGAGGACTAAAATGGAGTATTTAAACTTTAATGGGAAAAAGTATCTGATTTTTGGTGCTTCTTCTGGTATTGGCAAACAGGTAGCGTTTCAGTTAAGCCAGCTTGGAGCAAGATTGGTATTAGTTGGCAGGAATGAAGAAAAACTTCAGGAAACTCTGGAGATGCTTGACGGTGATGGGCATAATATATTAATTTGTGATGTTTCCGATTTTTCAGCAGCACAAAATGCAGTTAAAACTGCGGTCAGCATGGATAATATCAAGCTGGATGGGTGTGTATTTTCTGCCGGTATTTATGCTATGCTGCCTTTGGGCGCAGTCACAGAAGAAAAAATAAATAAAATATTTGCCACTAATATAGTGTCGATGATGGCGATAGCTAAAGCTTTTTCATCGAAGCGCATCAGTAATAATGGGGCTTCTTTTGTAAGCGTTTCATCAAGAGCTGCGCATTTACCTGATAAATCGCAGGGCGTTTATGGGGCTTCCAAAGCAGCAATAAATTCGTATACTGTTGCAGCTGCAAAGGAAATATCTAACAGGTTAATCAGGTTTAATGCAGTTTGCCCCGAAGCCGTCGATACGGAAATGGGCGCCGGTTTTAAAGACAATACTACTCAAGAAGCCATGCAGAAGATCTATCCTCTTGGTATGTTAGAGGCAGAAGATGTAGCTGATACTATCATATTTTTATTAAGCGATATGAGCAAAAAGATTACAGGCCAATCTATATGGCTATCAGCCGGTAATGATGGTGGAAGTATAGATGGTCACATATTATAGATAATAAGGAGAAAAGAAAATGAACTTACAAGAAAAACTGGCATTGATTGAAGAAGTACTGGATGTAGAGACAGGCAGTTTAACACCGGAAACATTGCTGGCAGAAGTAGGTGAATGGGATTCTATAGCAGCGTTATCGTTGATAGTTATGCTGGATGAAAAATTTGAAAAAACAGTAAGCGGAGTGCAGATCAAAGCACTGGCAAGCGTAAATGATATTTTAGATTACATGGATTAATAATATAAAATTAAAAATATAAAAAAGATGAGGCGAAAAGAAAATGAATTTACAAGAAAAATTAACACTGATTGAAGAAGTATTGGATGTAGCAGAAGACAGTTTAACACCGGAAACATTGCTGGCAGAAGTAGATGAATGGGATTCTATAGCAGCGTTATCATTGATAGTTATGCTGGATGAAAAATTTGAAAAAACAGTAAGCGGAGCGCAGATCAAAGCGCTGGAAAGTGTAAATGATATTTTAGCTTATATGAATTAGGGAGAAGTTAACAATGGAAAAACTATATACACTTTTAGAAGAAATTAGACCAGATGTGGATTTTCGTAATATTACGACTTTAGTTACTGATGGTTTTATTGATTCATTTGATATTGTAAGTATTATTGCAAGTATAGAAGATGAGTTCGCTGTAGAAATTCCGGTAGACAGTATGGTTGCGGAAAATTTTGAAAGTGCTGCTGCGATTATGAATCTTGTAAATGGAGTTAAAAAGTAACATTATGTTTAGTTTTATTCATAAAATAAAACAATGGTATAAACATCAGAAGCTGATAAAACAAAGTGTTTTAATACCCATTACATCTTATGATCAATATGCAGCTCTGGTCAAAGAAGCAAAGGATAATTCTAAAAATAAGGTTTTTAGTAATTGTTATATGCTGCCTGCAGAAATCAAAAGATTGATTCACCTCAAAAAGTTTTATCAGGTCAAAACAGAACAAGGATTGGCTTTTGCTGATGATGAAGGTGATTATTATTATCTATTTTTATATGTAAATATGTCGGTATCTTTCACATTTCCTTCTTTAGAAAAAGATATTTTGATAGAAAATGTATATTATGAAGGACGTAAAAATAAAAAACAGGAAATCTTTGAAAGTTTTTTATTGGATTCAGGGTGCGAATTTTTGAATACATATCGTTCTATAGAAGATAGGCCATCTCTTTCGCCAGACAAATTTTTTAAGAAATTAGAAGTGTTAGAAAAAACTCTTGCTTTAGAAGGTAAGAAAATAGCGATACCTTCTTATAAGCAGCTTGATGAGTTTGAAAAGGTTTATAGAAGTATTATAGATAAGTTTGTTCAAAAAAAATATACACGAAAAGAACGCAAAGCACAGGCAGACGCTGGCTATCTTTATTGTATAACTGATGAAAGCGCTTCGATCTATGCTATTGCAATAAAGGCTTGTGTCCATGGTGGTGCTTATGGTTCTAGAAGTGATTGCCAAAATAATATTTATGCACCTATATTAGTATTATATTTATTTAAGGATTTTTATGATAATATGCCAAATAATCCTGTGAAAGAAAAAGAGTATATGCAAAGTAAGGGTATTGGTGGTTGGATTGCAGTTGATAATATACCATCTTGGAGGGTATATAAAATGGTCGGTATTAAAGCTGCTGCAAAATCTATGAATCAATTTATTATTAGAACAACCATGTAATTTTTATAAGCAAACTTAAAGCAACCGGGGGGAGAAAATGATTACAGTTTTAGATTGTTTGGAAAGCACAGCTGCAAAATTTGCGGCTAATATCATCTGCTCAGATGCGAAAAAACAAATAACCTATACCGATTTTGTAAAAAATGCCCGGGCTATAGGCAGTTTCTTGTGTAAATACGAAAAAATGCGCCAACCTGTGGCTGTCTTTATGGATAACTCTGTAGAAGCTTGGGAAGCCATGCTGGGGGTAGTGTACAGCGGCAATTTTTACGTGGTTATTGATGCGCTGATGCCCATCGAACGCATAAAAAATATCTTTACTACCCTGAGGCCCGTAGCCGTTATAGTTGATGAAAAGTGCCAAAAGCAGGCGGCAAAGCTGGGGATGGGTCAAGACGTTTATGATTATGAACAAATCGTTCAAACAAGCCCGGATGCAGATAAATTGCAGGCTGTGCGCGAAAAAATGATCGATGCTGATCCCGTATACGCGTTGTTCACGTCCGGCTCTACCGGCGTGCCCAAGGGAACGATACTTACCCATTTAAGCGTTATGAAATATACACAGTGGTATGCAGAAACTTTTCATATCGATGAAAATACTGTTTTCGGCAGCCAGACGCCGTTTTACTTTAGCATGTCTGTATCCACTATGTTTTCAACGATTTATACGGGAGCTAAACTTGTAGTGATTCCCAAACAGCTTTTTTCTTTCCCTGTCAAACTGATAGAGTTTATGAATGAAGCTAGGATCAATACCATCTACTGGGTACCTTCGGCTATGAATATGATCGCCAATTTTAAAGCTTTGGATGAGCACCGTCTGCTGTTCTTGAAAACCGTCCTTTTTGCCGGAGAAGCAATGCCTACCAAACAGCTTAATTACTGGCGTCGGCATCTGTCTGCTGATACTTTGTATGCCAATTTATTTGGCCCTACTGAAACTACCGATATAGCGGCCTATTACATCATCGACAGGGACTTTAGAGATGATGAACCTATCCCCATTGGCCATGCATGCAGAAATTGCGACGTGTTTGTTCTAAAAGAGGACGATACCTTAGCCGGCGCTGATGAAGAAGGCGAACTGTGCGTGCGGGGGTCTTTTTTGGCATCCGGTTACTACGATAATCCCGAAAAAACCGGCGAAGTCTTTGTACAGAATCCGCTAAATACCCATTATCGGGATATGATCTATAAAACCGGCGACATGGTCAAATACAACGACAGAGGCGAACTGGTATATATCACCAGAAAAGATTTTCAAATCAAACATCAGGGCTACAGGATCGAATTGGGCGAGATCGAAACAGCGGTAAGCGCAGTTTCGGGAGTATATGAATGTGCCTGCATCTACGATTTAGAAAGGAAGCTGATCATCATTTATTGCTCGGGTCAAAATCTTACGTCAAAAGATATCCTTTTAGGAGTTAGGGATAGGTTGCCCAAATATATGCTGCCCAATAAAATTTTTTTCTTGGAAAATATGCCGCATAATGCTAACGGCAAGATAGATAAAAAAATGCTGCAAAAAATTTATGGGGACGAGATGCAAAAATGAAAATAATAATCTGTACTACCCCTCTTTTAGAACAAAATATGTATATCGTAGAAGAGGGAAAGCATTGTATAGTGATTGATCCATATTATGATGAAAAAACAGCAGTATTATTAGAAGGCAAGATCGTTGATCTGTTGCTTGTTACCCATGAACATTACGACCACATCAGCGGCGTAAACAAATTTAAAGAGCTGTATGGCTGCAAACTGTTGTCAAACTCAAAATGCGATAATAATCTGCAAAGGCCTGCCAAAAATTTCTCCAAATATTTTGAGGCCTATTATGAATTTCAGGCCGACCTGCAAAAGCCGGATTTTGCTTTTGACAGCAATTATTCATGCAGCGCAGATGAGCTTTTTAATGACAGCATTACCTTTAGATGGCAGCATAATACTGTGTTTATCAAGATGGTTCCCGGGCACAGCGAAGGCGGTAATTTCATTTTCTTAAACGAAAACATACTTTTTTCAGGCGATATACTTTTAGATGAAAGTGTGCCTGCGGCTAAATTTCCCGGTGGCAGTCCCAAAGAATTTACAGATGTCGCGCTTCCATATATCAATACTCTGCCGCCGGAGCTAGTGGTGTATCCAGGTCATGGCGAGTCTTTTTCTTTACATGAATATTACGGCTATATCAATAAGAAGGAAAAATAAGTGCTGAAAACGATCAAATCTTTATCGGAATACGAACAACTTTATAATGAGTATGTAACGGAAGGACATGTGAGGGGATATCTCAATTACTTTATTAGTAAAAAGAATATATCTGTTTATATTAATGAAGAAAAAATAAAATATGCTGTTGTTGATGGAACTTTATTCTTGTTTGCTGATCAGGGCAATTATTATAAAATGTATTTTTGGAGGCTTACCGCCAAAACAAAAAGTCTGCCCGACGCCGATAAAGAAATTTGCTGTGATATATATGAACAACAAAATAATAATTTCACTGTAAATGTTTTGCACCAGTTGTTTATCGAAAATAATTATGAATGTAAACAAAAGTATGAGCAAGTGCGACTATCTTACGGAAATTTGCATACGATATCTTTTAAATATTTAGAAGAGAATAAGTGGAAACTTTACGAAAATAATATGCGTATTGGTACAGTAAGTTTAAATGACAAAAGTGAAGTGGAACAATTGATAGTTGACTATATGGGTAAATACAACAAATTATCCATAGAAGACGAGGACTGGCAGGAACAAATCAGGAATAATAATGTTGTAGGCATTTATGTTGCCGATAATTTGATTGCGGTATATTACTTCACTGAAAAAGCAAGCAGGATAGTCGTCGGAAAAAATTATCGCGGTCAAAATTTGAGCGTTTACTTACGTATGTATTTTGCATCGCAAATCCGGTGGGCAATTTCTTCAAAAAATCAGTATGATTGGGCGGAAGCAAATAATATTTCCACCAAGATAACTTTTGCAAAGTTGTTTGCTATTTATACTGGAAAGATTAAGTATAGATACGTTAAAACTATATAAATAGACTATTAAAAACATTCAAGGATAATGATTGACATTATATGCTTAAATAAATGACTGTGCAATAAATCATTGAGCTAGGTTACTATCATCTATTATGGTGTGGATAATTATTTTCAGAAAGCGTGATGAAATGTCTTATCTGTGCAACGTTGCCAGGTATAAATTTGGCATGAAATTTTTGTAGTTTTCAGGGAAAGTTTTAATTTTATTTTCGCTGTTGGTATGTAGTGCAGATCGCTTTTTAGATAGCTGCTAGTTGATTAGTGTGGAACTGTTACTGGCAGCGGCAGGCAGAAGTTCCTGGCAAAGGTTGTGGCTGATAAAATAACTGCTGCTTGTGTGCAAAATAGCTGCAATATCTGTACTATATAAAATAATAAAAGAGAAAAAATAAAAGAAAAATGTTCTTCTGCTGACATACGTTATTGCAGGCCCATTACTGATAGTTGCTTATTTATAGATCATCTCAATACTATCGTAATAAGAAATATATACTTACTGTTATTGCTAATGTGCGTAAGCAGTAGTAACTGGAAACAGATTTAAATTTGATTAAAAGTAAACGGCAGAGACTGTCTTGTTGGTACTATAATTTATTGAACGTATTAAGTATTATGAAAGTGGACGTAAGTACTAGGAAAGATACTGATATTGAATAAAGGAAGAATTTACGATGTATATCAAACGTCATTTAGAAACGACAATAGAAAAGCTGAACAGCTGTTTTAAGGTGCTGCTTGTTACGGGGCCGCGACAGGTGGGTAAAACTACTTTACTGCGTAGGCTTGCTGCGTCAGATCGTACTTATGTGACGATGGACGATATCAGTGTACGCAGCCTGGCAATGACTGAGCCGGCGTTATTTCTGCAGCGTTACAAACCGCCGCTTTTGATTGACGAAATTCAGATGGCGCCAAAGCTACTTCCTTATATCAAAATGTATGTGGATGAACAGGGTCAAAATGGTGATTTCTGGCTGACCGGGTCACAGGCTTTTGAGTTGATGCATGGTGTCAGTGAGAGTTTGACCGGCAGGATCGGTATCGTTAATTTATTGGGGTTGAGTCATGGTGAATTGATCGATCGTCCTGCCGGGCCTTTTGTGCCGGAAAATGAATTTTTGCTGCGCCGTGTGAAGGAGTCGCCTTTGTTACCGATGAGTGATCTATTTGATCAGATTTGGCAAGGCAGTATGCCAGCGTTGAATAGTGCTTCTGAACAGGATTGGAACTGCTATTATTCATCTTATGTACAGACTTTTCTACAGCGTGATGTAAAAGAATTGGCACAGGTGAATGATGAATTGCAATTTTACAGGTTCTTATGTGCTGCCGCCAGCTATACCGGCAGTATGCTTAATTACGCAGCTTTGGCTAAAGAGGTAGAGATAACTCCACCGACAGCTAAACAGTGGCTAAAGGTTTTGGCAGCAGCGGGTCTGGTATATTTTTTGGAACCGTTTGCGCATCCTAACTTAAAATATGCAGTCAAAGCACCAAAGCTTTATTTTACTGATACTGGACTTGCTGCATATTTGCTGCGTTGGAGCAGTGCAGCAACGTTGGAAGCAGGGGCAATGGCGTCTAATTTTTTTGAAACATGGGTTGTTAATGAGATTTATAAAAGCTTTATTAACTGCGGTCAGATCCCGCCTCTTAGTTATTTTCGTGATTTCAATACCAAAGAAGTCGAACTTTTGATTGAGACAGATGGATGTGTATATCCTTTAGCAATTCGTAAAAGTGCACAGCCAGTAAAAGAAATTAAGAAGTTTGAAATTTTGAAACCGATTGCAGAAGGTGAAAAAGCCTTGAGAATTGGCTCTGGCGGCGTTGTTTGCCTGGCAAACGATTTATTGCCTGTTGATGCTAAGAACTGGTATATACCTGTGGGCTTATTATAAAAAAACAGACTGCCATTTAACGGCAGTCTGTTTTTTTATAATAAATGTTTATTTTGTATATTTTCGGATAAATCTGTCAAGACGTGTTAATGCTTCCCGCAGATTATCTTCGCTGTAAGCATAAGAACAGCGGATAAAGCCTTCACCGCTGGCTCCGAAGCTGCTGCCGGGGATAACCAGCACTTCTTCTTCTGTAAGCAGTTTTTCAACAAATTCCATACTCGTGAGCCCTGTTTGTTTAATACAGGGGAATACATAAAAGGCACCTTCTGGTTCATAAAGGGGCAGCCCGATTTTCTTAAAGCCGTCGATCATGATCTGACGGCGCTTTTCATATTCGGCAACCATTGCCAGCATGTCGTTTTCACAATATTTTAAAGCAGCTATAGCACCGTATTGAGCTGTGATATTGGCACAGAGTACTACATTTTGATGGAGCAGGTTTGCCGCCTGGACGAATGCTGCAGGAGCGGTAAAATAACCTAACCGCAGGCCGGTCATGGCATAAGCTTTTGAAAATCCGTTTAAAACTACTGTGCGGTCTTTGAACTCAGGGAAAGCTGTGAACATAGTATGTTTTTTGCCGCCATAAGTCAGGTGAGCATAAAGTTCATCAGAAATAATCATAATATCATGTTTAACAGCCCAGTCGCCAATAGCCTTGATTTGCTCTTTGCTCATAATAGCACCTGTAGGATTGTTGGGATAACCAAGGAGGATAGCGCGAGTTTTATCAGTCACTGCTTTTTCCAGATCTGTGACCGTGGGAATAAAGCCGTTTTCCAGTTTGGTTTCTACCGGTACCGGCTTTCCGCCTGCTAAAATGATGCAGGCTTTATTAGCAACATAACAGGGCTCGGGAATAATGATTTCGCCATCAGGGACCATAATGGTGCGGATAACGACGTCTAATGCTTCGCTGACACCTACAGTAACCATAATTTCAGTTTTGGGGTCGTATTGCACGCCATAGTTTTTGTAAGTATCAGTAGCTATTGCTTCGCGCAGTTCCAGCATTCCCAGTGTAGAGGTATAATTGCTTTTCCCTGCATTCAGACTGTCGATACAGGCTGCACGTACTTTTGCTGGAATATCAAAATCAGGTTCACCTACGCTGAGTGGTACAATGTTAGGATTGTTAGCTGTTATTTCTAAAAATTTTGCCAATCCGGAGGGCGGAAGGGCTTTAATAAAGGGAGAGATCATTTTATCGATGTTGAAGCTCATGGAAGTCATTCCACCTTTCATAATAAATATAGAAACAATAAACAAATCAAATCTAACACATCTGTATATAGCTGGCAAGTTTAATTATTAAAATATTTTGTATACATGTTAAGTGTAAAGTATTAAACAAATTTTGCTGATCATTATGAATAAAAGCTTGTGTAGAGGCCGTAACTATGGTATAATATCACACGGTGTAAAAATACACACGCAGAATGATCACCCGCTGTCCGCTTGCGGTAAGGGTTAGAGACGATTTCTGCGGAGGAAAAAACAGGAGGCAAATAAAAATGGCTATTATTTCCATGAAACAATTACTTGAAGCTGGTGTTCATTTCGGTCACCAAACCCGTCGCTGGAACCCTAAGATGGCTCCGTACATCTTCACTGAAAGAAACGGCATCTACATCATCGATCTGCAGAAAACCGTTAAAAAAGTTGAAGAATGTTACAACTTCCTGCGCGATGTTGCTGCCCGCGGCGAAAATATTTTGTTCGTTGGTACTAAAAAACAAGCTCAAGAAGCTATGCGCGAAGAAGCTTTACGCTGCAACATGTTCTATGTAAACGAACGTTGGTTGGGTGGTATGCTGACTAACTTCAAAACTATCCAAACCCGTATCAACCGTTTACGTAAGCTGGAAGCTATGGAAGCTGACGGAACTTTTGACGTACTGCCGAAAAAAGAAGTTATCGGTCTTCGTCTTGAGATGGAAAAACTTACTAAATATCTTGGCGGTATCAAAGATATGAAAAAATTGCCGGGTGCTCTCTTCATTGTTGATCCCCGCAAAGAAAATATTGCTGTGCTTGAAGCACGCAAACTGAATATTCCTATTGTTGCTACTGTTGACACTAACTGCGATCCTGACGTTATCGATCATGTGATTCCCGCTAACGACGACGCTATTCGTGCAGTAAAACTTTTAACTGCAAAAATGGCTGACGCTGTTTTGGAAGGTCGTCAAGGTATGCAAATGGAAGAAGCTGCTGAAGCTGAAGAAGTTGCAGCTGAAGACGCTGAATAATAATCAAATACTGGAGGACGAATAAATGGCTGAAATTACTGCTGCATTAGTAAAAGAACTGCGTGAACGTACTGGCGCAGGTATGATGGACTGCAAAAAAGCTTTGAGCGCAACCGATGGCGATCTTGAAAAAGCAATCGACTTCCTGCGTGAAAAAGGTTTGGCTGCTGCTGCTAAAAAAGCGGGCCGTGTAGCGGCTGAAGGTTTAGTTGAAGCTTATATCCATGGCGGCGGACGTATCGGCGTTTTGGTAGAAGTTAACTGCGAAACTGACTTTGTTGCTAAAACTGATGCTTTCAAAGAATTGGTAAAAGACATTGCTATGCATATTGCTGCAACGAATCCGTCTTACCTCAAACGCGAAGAAGTTCCTACTGCTGAACTTGAGCATGAACAAGCTGTTTTGGCTGAACAGGCTCGCAACGAAGGCAAACCTGAAAAAATCATTGAAAAAATGGTTGCAGGACGTATCGAGAAATACTATAAAGAAGTATGCTTGATGGAACAACCTTTCGTTAAAGATCCCGACAAAACTATTTCTGATTTGATTACCGAATCAATTGCTAAAATCGGTGAGAATATTTCTATTCGCCGTTTCACCCGTTATCAACTGGGCGAAGGCATTGAGAAAAAAGAAGAAAACTTTGCAGAAGAAGTTATGTCTTTCGTAAAATAATGAGAAACCGCATAAGAGAACACTTCGGTGTTCTCTTATTTTTTGCCCGAATGGCTGTAGTTCACAAAAAACTCAAGGTAAAAAAGAGGAAATATTGGTAAAATGTAGAATATGAAATAGGATATAGAGTTGCAGAAAATAGGAGGTCGTGGAAGTGGCGGAGAAATCGAAGTATAAGCGTGTCATTTTAAAATTGAGCGGTGAAGCTTTAGCAGGTGATAAAGGGTTCGGTATTGACCCGGAAACGGTTGAGTCCATAGCTTCACAAATCAAAGATGTTACGGAATGTGGTTTAGAAGTCGCTATTGTCAACGGCGGTGGCAACATCTGGCGTGGTTTATCGGGAAGTTCGAAAGGTATGGACCGCGCTACTGCAGATTATATGGGAATGCTTGCCACAGTTATCAATTCTCTGGCGCTGCAGGATGCTTTGGAGACTTTGGGAGTCCCAACACGTGTGCAAACAGCGATCGAAATGCGTCAGATTGCAGAAACGTATATTCGCAGACGTGCCATACGTCATATGGAAAAAGAGCGTGTAGTTATTTTTGCCGCTGGTACTGGTAATCCTTACTTTTCAACAGATACCACTGCTGCTTTAAGGGCGGCCGAGGTAGAAGCCGATGCGATTTTGATGGCTAAAAAGGGTGTTGACGGTGTTTATGATTGCGATCCGGCTAAAAATAAAGATGCGGTAATGTTTGAAAAACTTGATTATATCGAAGTTATTCAAAGAAAATTGAGTGTAATGGATTCTACGGCAATCAGTCTTTGCATGGATAATAAAATTCCTATCGTAGTATTTAATATTGATAAACCGGGTAACATTTTGCGTGCTGCCTTAGGCGAAGAGATCGGTACCCTGGTGGGAGGAAAATAATCATGGCAACAGTAAAAGAAATCATTGAATTAGCAGAAAGTAAAATGCACAAAACTACTGACGTACTGCGCGTAGATCTTGCTTCTGTTCGTGCAGGACGTGCTACTCCGGCTCTGCTGGAAAAGGTTATGGTAGATTATTACGGCACACCGACACCTGTTAACCAGGTAGCAAGCGTTACTGTACCTGAACCGAGAATGATCATTATCCAACCTTGGGAGAAGAATCTTCTGAAGGATATTGAAAGAGCTATTATGAAATCTGATTTGGGATTGAACCCTAACAGTGATGGTGCTGTAATTCGGTTGAATCTGCCGCAGCTGACAGAAGAACGCCGTAAAGAGATTGTAAAAACTGTTCATAAAAAATCTGAAGATGCACGTGTGATTGTGCGTAATCTGCGCCGTGACGCGAACGATGCTGTTAAGAAAGCAGAGAAGGCTAAAGAAATCACTGAAGATGAAGCTAAAAAGGGTACTGATGATATTCAGAAAATGACTGATAAAATTATCAAGGAAATCGATAATATCATGGCTAATAAAGAAAAGGAAGTTATGGAGATCTGATGCTGATACCTGATGTGTTGGCACTGCCTTTGGCAGAAGCTATTGCCAGACTGGAAGCTGCCGAGATCGGATATACGGTTGCTGCTACGCAGCCGCCGCGCCGGCAAAACGAAGTTGTGGCGGAGAAGATAGCTGTTGAATATGTGGTTAGGCAGAGTTTGCTGTCTGACAATAAAGTAGCTCTTGTAACAGTAAAAAAATATAGAAAGGAGGTGCTGGAGAATGGCATTAGTAATCAATAAAGACGAATGTATCGGTTGCGGTTCCTGCGCTTCTACCTGCCCCGTAGGTGCTATTAAAGAAGCTGACGGTAAATATGAAATCGGTGATGAATGTGTTGAATGCGGCGCTTGCGCTGGTGTTTGCCCTGTAGGTGCTATTAAACAACCTTGATTTTAAGTTTTTAGGACTGCAAGGCCCCCTCTAAGAGGGGGTCTGTCAGTTTTATTTATTCCAGGGAAGGGTTGGTGTGCTTGTGTTTAACAGCTTGTTCAAAATCAAGAAGAATACAAACCCCGACGTAAATATCGATATCGATGGTATTAATTTGGCTAATGTGCCGCAGCATATAGCAATTATTATGGACGGTAATGGCCGTTGGGCTAAAGCGCAGGGAAAAGTGCGAACATTTGGGCATCAGGCCGGAGCTGAAACTTTAAAAACTATTGTTAAAATTGCTGATAAAATTGGTGTTAAAGTTATCAGCGCGTATGCTTTTTCAACAGAAAATTGGAAACGGCCTGTTACTGAGGTCAGTTTTATTATGGAGCTTTTAAGCCGTTATCTGACCAGTGAGATTGAAGAATTTAATCGAAATAATGTTCAGGTTCGTTTTATGGGCTCACGTGAAGGTTTGCCGGAAGTTGTAAAAAAGAAAATGGACCACGCTGTGGAAGCAACTAAAAACAATACCGGTATTATTTTAAACTTGGCAATAAACTACGGTGGGCAGGCCGAAATTTTACAGGCAATACAGCGTATTGCGGCAGATACCGAAAAAGGCTTGCTGAAAGTAGAAGATATACAGGCAGAAACTTTTGAAAATTATCTTTATACGGCTGGCTTGCCTGCGCCTGATCTTTTGATCAGACCAGGAGGAGATAATCGTATCAGTAATTTTATGCTGTGGCAAATCGCATATGCGGAAATTTGGACTACAGATGCATATTGGCCTGCTTTTACCCCTGAAATGTTCTTGCAGGCAATCAAAGAATATCAGGGACGCGAACGACGCTTTGGCGGGTTAGTGACAAAATAAATTAAGCAGGTGTAAAAGATATGTTGACTCGTATTTTGACAGGTTTGGTAGGCGTTCCGATAGTAGTATGGCTGCTTCATAGCGGCGGTATGCTTTTTAATGCTGCAATATTTGTACTGGCAGCTATCGGCTGGCTGGAATTTTATAATATGGCCAAAAATAAAGGCTATAATGTTTTTTATTTTTCGTCCGGTATTATGACCTTGGTGCTGGTAGGAAGTTTGATGTATTTGGATGATTCTATTTATACATTATATTCACTGCCGCTTTTTCTGGTCGTAACTATTATTGCTATTTTACTGGAAGGCCTGCATAAGCACTGTAAAGGTCATTTGGTTGAGAATGTTGGTTTGTCGGTTATGGCGGTTTTATATATCGGCATTCTGTTTTTTCACTTTGGTCTTTTAAGGCAGTTACCATTTGAACCGGTGGTTATTGGTTCATTTGTTTTAGAAGGCGGCGAATGTTTTTTCTGGCTGATTATGCTTGGAACATGGGCCAGTGATACTTTTGCTTATTTTGTCGGTTGTGCGATCGGCAAACGCAAGTTGTGTCCAAATGTCAGTCCTAATAAATCTGTAGAAGGAGCTGCAGCCGGATTTATCGGCTGTCTGGCTGTAATGGTTTATTTGGGAGTAAAGGTGTTAGATATGGAGATAGTACAGGCAGCTGCATTAGGTTTATGCGTAGCTGTTTTTGCGCCGCTGGGAGATTTGGTAGAGTCGATTTTGAAACGTTCCTTTGGCGTTAAAGACTCTGGTAAGATTTTTCCAGGCCATGGTGGAGTTTTAGATCGTTGTGACAGCTTGTTGTTTGCCATACCGCTTGGCTATTATGTTTTAGTGTTTTCGGTTTTGTTGACTAAAACACACTGATTATATTATTCGGAGGCTTCAAAATGAAAAATGTTTCCGTGCTTGGCAGTACCGGGTCCATTGGTAAACAGACATTAGAGGTTGCTGCAGCTAATCCTGATAAGATAAAAATCAGAGCGTTGGCGGCACATACAAGTGACGTTTTATTGGAAGAACAGATTAATATTTTTCAGCCTGATATTGCGGCGCTTTCTGATGAGGCCGCTGCAGAGCGGTTGAAAAAACGTTATACCGGCAAGACGAAAATCCTTGCAGGAGAAGCGGGTCTTTTGGAAGTAGCTACGTTCAGCGAAGTTGACATAGTTTTAGCTTCAATGGTCGGTTATGCCGGTCTGAGACCTACTCTGGCTGCGATTGAGCATGGTAAAGACATCGCTTTGGCTAATAAAGAAACGCTGGTTGCTGCAGGAAGTATTGTTATGAGTGCGGTAGCAGAGCACAATGTTACTTTATTGCCGGTCGACAGTGAACACAGTGCCATTTTTCAAGCTTTGGCAGGTGGCAAACATCAGGAAGTTAAGCGGTTGCTGATAACTGCTTCTGGCGGTCCTTTTCGTGGTAAAAGTAAAGCTGAGCTTGAAAATGTGACTTTAGAACAGTGTTTGAAGCATCCAAATTGGAGTATGGGCAGAAAAATAACTGTTGATTCTTCTACTTTGGCTAATAAAGGGTTGGAAGTTATTGAGGCGCATTGGCTTTTTGACATGCCTTATGAAAAAATCGATGTAGTTGTACATCCGCAGAGCGTAATTCATTCTTTGGTTGAATATCAGGATGGTTCTGTTTTGGCTCAGTTGGGACTGCCCGATATGCGTTTGCCGATACAGTACGCTTTTTCATATCCAGAGCGATTTGATAATGCTTTCGGACAGCTGGATTTAGTAAAAGCAGGTCAATTGACGTTTGAAGCTCCTGATTTGGAAGCATTTCCGGCACTGAAACTTGCTGTCGAATGTGGTAAAGCAGGAGGTACCTTACCTTGTGCATTTAATGCGGCTAATGAAGAATCTGTTTACGCATTTTTGGACAATAAGATTAAATACCTTGATATTCCGATGACTATAGAAAAGATTATTGTCAGACATCAGAATATATTGCAGCCTGTTATTGAGGATATAGAGCAGACAGATGCTGAAACTCGCAGGCTGACCAGAGAAATTTTAAAAAACTTGTAATGAGAGGGGGAACTCGGACATGACAACTATTTTAGCGGCTATTTTTGTTTTTGGTGTTTTGATCACCGTACATGAATTCGGCCACTTTATTACGGCAAAAATGACAGGCATGCGCGTGGACGAGTTTGCCATTGGTTTCGGACCCAACATTTTTCAGAAAAAAGTTGGTGAGACCCTATATAGCTTAAGAATTATTCCTTTAGGCGGGTATAATAAAATAGCCGGTATGGATCCGGAAGAGCCTGACAGCGATGATTCTTTTAAGTCAAAATCTATTCCTGCCAGAATGTTGGTTATTTTAGCAGGTTCGTTAATGAACTTTCTGCTGCCGATAATTTTGTTTTTCAGTATTTTTATGATCAATGGTATTCAAAAGCCAGTCGATCAGCCTATTTTGGGCACGATTATGGAAGATAAGGCGGCCGCGCAGGCAGGCTTGCAGGTAGGCGATCGTATCCTTGCCATTAATGGTGAAAAGATTGCCACATGGAATGATTTGGTAGTTACCTTGCAGAAGTATCCTGATAAGGAGATTACTGTTACGGCAGAGCATCAGGGCGCAGTAAAAAATTATCAAATGACGCCAGCCTATGATGCGCAGTACGGCAGGCCCTTGATAGGTATTTCTCCTACATATGAACAATATCAGCCAGGCGTTGTTGAAGCGGCTACCATGGGTGCTGGCTATACTAAGTATATTATATTTGCGATGATTGACGGTCTGCAGAAAATAATTACCGGGGCGGCGCCGGCAGATGTTTCAGGTCCTATCGGCGTAGCTAAAATGGCAGGGGAGATGGCAAATCAGGGCATGCTTCCGCTACTGAACTTTATTGCTTTTCTCAGTATTAATTTAGGCGTTATCAATTTATTGCCATTGCCGGCTTTGGACGGCGGGCATTTTGTTCTGTTAGTTTTGGAAGCTGTACGTGGCAAGCCTTTAGGAGCGCGTGCGACCAATGCTATTCAAATGGTTGGCGTAGCAATCATTCTAAGTATTACTGTTTTGGCGGTGTTTAACGACATCAGCCGATAAAATAAAGAGGTGTCTTTATGAAGCGCAGAATAACCAGACAATTACAGTTGGGATCTGTATTTATTGGCGGTGATGCTCCTGTTTCAGTACAGTCGATGACTAATACGAGGACCGACGATGCTGCAGCGACTTTGAAACAAATTAAGGAACTGGCGGCAGTTGGCTGCGATGTCATTCGTTGTGCTGTACCTGATATGCCTGCAGCGCAGGCCTTACGGGAAATAGTTGCGCAGAGCCCGATTCCTGTAATAGCTGATATTCATTTTGATTACAAGCTTGCTTTGGCGGCTATAGATGCCGGTGTCAACGGACTTCGGTTAAATCCTGGTAATATTGGCGGACGTGAAAAGGTAGAAGCGGTAGTTGCAGCGGCCAGAATAAAAAATATACCTATTCGTATCGGTGTTAATGCCGGTTCACTGCCGAAGGATTTATTGGAAAAATATGGGCATCCGACAGCAGAAGCATTAGTAGAAGCTGCTTGGCGTCATATTCATATTTTAGAAGAACTTGATTATCGCAATATCAAAATTTCTTTGAAAGCACATGACGTACCATTAACGATTGCGGCTTACAGGCTTTTAGCTGCTCAATGTGATTATCCGCTGCATGTGGGGATTACTGAAGCTGGTACCGTTAATTCCGGGATTATAAAATCGGCAGTTGGTATAGGTACGTTATTGGCGGAAGGTATTGGCGATACGATTCGTGTTTCGCTTACCGGGGATCCGGTTAATGAAGTAAAGGTTGCTTATAATATTTTGAAAGCTTTGGGGCTTAGAGAATATGGGCCGACTTTGATTTCCTGTCCAACCTGCGGCAGGACCAGAATCAATCTGGAAAAGCTTGCTTTAGAGGTCGAACGCCGTTTAGACGAAATAGCAGAACCAATTACGGTTGCAGTTATGGGCTGCGTAGTTAATGGACCTGGTGAAGCCAGGGAGGCCGATATAGGCATTGCCGGCGGTATTGGCGAGGGCCTGCTGTTCCGCAAAGGCGAGATCATAAAAAAAGTCAGCGAAGATAAAATAGTTGACGAGCTGTTTGATGAAATTAAGAAAATTTTGGTTGAGAGGAAGATGAAATAATGCGAGTTTCCAAACTGTATGCTCCTACTTTGCGTGAGGTACCTGCAGAGGCGGAGGTTGTTAGTCACCAATTAATGCTGCGTGCCGGATTTATGCGTAAAGCTGCCGGTGGTATTTATACTTATCTGCCGCTTGCCTGGCGTGTATTGAAAAAAATAGAAAGAATAGTACGTGAGGAAATGGATGCCAAAGGTTCACAGGAGCTTTTGATGCCTATTGTACAGCCGGCTGAGATTTGGCAGGAAAGCGGACGTTGGGATGTATACGGTGCGGAAATGTTCAGGTTGCAGGATCGTCATAATCGCTGCTTCTGCCTTGGGCCTACACATGAAGAAATGGTAACAACTTTGATCCGCGGTGATGTTCGTTCTTATCGCCAGCTGCCGCTTAGTGTTTATCAAATCCAAAATAAATATCGTGATGAACGTCGCCCGCGTTTCGGTTTGATGCGCGGCCGTGAATTCATTATGAAAGATGCGTATTCCTTTGATCGTGACGAAGCTGGTCTTGATAAATCTTATCAGGATATGTACGATGCTTACACCAATATCTTTACGCGCTGCGGCCTGAACTTCCGCCCTGTTGAAGCTGATTCTGGGGCTATCGGCGGCAGTGGTTCCCATGAATTTATGGTAATTGCCGACAGTGGTGAAGCAGAGATTGTTTTCTGCACCAGCTGCGATTATGCGGCCAATGTTGAAAAAGCAGAGCTATTTCCTTTGGAAGCTCAAGAAGAAGCAATGCTGACTAAAGAAGAGGTAGTAACACCAGACTGTAAAACTATTGCTGATGTGTGCGCTTATTTAAAACTTCCTGTTGACCATTCTGTTAAAGCTGTTGCTTATAACAGTGAAAAAGGTTTGATTCTTTGTTTTGTACGTGGCGATCACGAAGTCAATGAAATCAAAGTTATCAATACCTGCGGCGTTATTGACCTGGAAATGGCGACAGAGGAACAATTAGCTGCTGCTGGTACTGTCGGCGGTTATATGGGCCCTGTTGGCATCGAGAATAAAAAAGTCATAGTAGTTGTTGACGCTACTGTTATGAAAATGCATAATGTTTGCTGCGGCGCTAATAAAGAAGGGTACCATTTCATTAATGTTAACCCGGGCCGTGATTTTACACCAACATATGTAGCAGATATCCGTCTTATTCAGGAAGGGGATCCGTGCCCGCATTGCGGCGGCGAAGTGAGCAAAGCCCGCGGCATCGAGGTAGGGCAGGTCTTTAAGCTGTTTACTAAATACAGCTCTGCTTTAAAAGCTACCTATCTTGATGAAAACGGCAAAGAGCAGCCTATGGTAATGGGGTGCTACGGTGTCGGTGTCAGCAGAACGATGGCGGCTGCTATTGAGCAGAATTATGATGACAATGGTATCATCTGGCCAATCGAAATAGCACCCTATCATGTGCTGGTTGTGCCTGTTAATACAAAAGATGAAGCATCTGCAGCGAAAGCTGAAGAAATTTATATGCAGTTGAAAAAAGTAGGTCTGGAAACAGTTATCGATGATCGCAACGAACGCCCCGGTGTTAAATTTAAAGATGCTGATCTTATCGGCTATCCGCTGCGCGTTGTAGTTGGGCCGAAAACATTGACTGAAGGTAAGCTGGAAGTTAAAATTCGTAAAACAGGCGAGATCAGATATTTGCCTTTAGATGGCGATTACGTACAAGATATCAAAAATATTATCGCAGAACTTGCTTTTTCAAAATAAAAGATTAAACTGACAGTAAGGAGGTGCCGATAATGAGTTCTCATGATTGGGAGATGCTTATTCGTCTATTATTGGCCGCTTTTTTAGGCGGAATAGTCGGCATCGAACGCGGCAGCGGCGATAGACCGGCTGGCTTTAGAACACATATTTTAGTTTGTGCCGGTGCGGCGTTATTTATGCTGGTTTCTATGTACGGTTATGATGATTACCCTATGCATGGGGAAGAATTCCCGCGCAATCGTGATTCTTCCCGTATTGCTGCACAGGTAGTTAGCGGTATTGGTTTTCTTGGTGCCGGTACGATAATGCATGAGGGAGTTACCGTACGTGGTTTAACAACAGCTGCCAGCTTGTGGATGATTTCGGCCATTGGGTTGGCTGCCGGTGCTGGGATGTATGTTTTAAGTATTGGTTCTACGGCGGTAATGATGGTTACTTTGGTAACTTTTCACAGCTGGGAAAAACGTTTTGCCGGCAGCAGCAGAAATGCCCGCCGCTTTATTCGGATTGTTGCCGAAAATGAACCCGGTATTATAACGAATATTACTGCGTATTTGACTGAAAATGGCGTGAAGGTACGCACTTTAAACGTAAAAAACAACTCCAGAAAAAATGAGGTAGTTTTAGAGCTGTATCTCAAAATAAGTAAAGATAGAGATGATATTGATATTATTCGCGGTTTACAAAGTATTGAAGGCATCATTACTTTAGAGAACGTTGGTTGATTGGTAAGAAAGGACGCAAGCATGAAGGCGAAATATTGTATTGTTCCTGATAAAAATAAATTTTTTGCTTTTTTAGCCGAGCAGTCCTTAACGGAAGCAGAATTATTGCGTGCTCGTTTAATCCAGCCGGAGAAAATCTTTATGGATATCGAGGCTGCCGTGTGGCAGATAGAGTATAAAGCAGTTGCTCCCGTGACAGAAACTTTACTTGCAGCGGTGGCAAATAAGCTTACCGCTGCTTTTAATTTAAAAAAAGTGGAGCTGCAGCAGACAAATCTGCTGGAAACTTCCGTTGTGGCTGAATCGGTTAAAACAGAAAATAAGCTTGAAACAGAAAATAAGTCTGTGCAGGTAGAGCCGGAGCGTGAAGAAATTCCTTTGCCGCCGGAAGAACCTGAAGCAGTTGAAATAGGAGAAGCTGCCGCATTTGAAGCAGTACCTTCGTGTGAGGCAGAGCGTAAAGACGATGCTTATGAAAAGGCTTATAACCTTCTCTATGGAGGGAATAAAAAAGCAGACGGCCTTATTTTTGGTAAAGCATTTAAAGGTAAGCCCAGGCCGATGATCGACGTTATCGAAGAAGAAAATCGAGTCGTAGTAGAAGGTGCTTTTGTAAAAAGCATTGATAAGGACGGTAAGCTGACTGCTTTTATTGAGCGAGTCCTGCGTACCGGCAATGTGATGCTCACTTTTAATTTGAGTGATGAAACCAGTGGACTTTATGTTAGAATGCGTTTTGAAAATCTGGAAGAATGTCTGCAGTTTAAAAAGAAGATCAAACCGGGGATGCAGCTGCGTATTATGGGTAATGTTGCTCCTGACAGATTTTTATTTGATGAAATGGTCATCAGTCCTCAGGGTATTATAGCTGTTCCTAAAAAAGAACGTATGGATAACGCTGAAGTTAAACGTGTCGAGCTGCATTGTCATACAAAAATGAGTAAGATGGATGGCGTAACACCAATGGAAGAATTGGTGGAGACAGCGATAAAATGGGGGCATAAAGCTCTTGCCATCACAGATCATGGCGTTGTACAGGCTTTTCCGTTCTGCTTTGATGTAGCTGAAAAAGCGGATATCAAGCTGATTTTCGGTATGGAAGGTTATTTGATGAACGACGACGGCCATGATATCGATCTGGAGCCGACGGATACGATCAAGAAAAGCCGTATCAAGAAGGTCAAAAATAACCACATTATCATTTTAGCAAAGAACGAAACAGGTCTGCGTAATCTGTATAAACTGGTAACAATCAGTCATTTGCGTTATCTGCATAAACGGCCGATGCTGCCGCGTGAGGTTATCGAAGAATATCGCGAGGGTTTGATTCTGGGTTCTGCCTGTGAAGCTGGTGAACTGTACAGGGCTATTTTGGCAGGTCGTCCCGATGAAGAATTAGAGAAAATAGCTTCTTTTTATGATTATCTGGAAATTCAGCCAACCGGAAATAATATGTTTTTAGTCAGACAGGAGCGCTGCACAGTCAAACAGCTGCAAGAGCATAATAGGAAAATTTATGAACTTGGTAAAAAGCTGGGTAAGCTGACTGTCGCTACCTGTGACGTGCATTTTTTGCATCCGGAGGACGCGCAGCTGCGGGCTATCCTGCAGGCTGGGCAAAATTATTCTGATGCTGATCAGCAAGCGCCTCTTTATTTCAGGACAACAGAAGAAATGCTCAAGGAATTTGAGTATTTTGGTAAAGAAATTGCTTATGAGTTGTGTGTAACCAATCCGAATAAGATTGCGGAGATGGTAGAAAAAATCAAACCTGTTCCTGATCGTGATCAGCTGTATTCACCATTTATACCTGGGGCAGAAAAAGCTATCAAGGAAATGTCTTATCAGCGTGCGCACGAATGGTATGGTGAAAATCTGCCTCAGGTAGTCAGCGACAGACTGAAAATGGAGCTCGATTCCATTATCAATCATGGGTTCTCAGTTCTGTATTATATTGCACATAAGCTCGTAAGAAAATCTTTGGACGATGGTTATCTGGTTGGGTCCCGTGGTTCTGTCGGTTCTTCTTTTGTAGCGACTATGATCGATATTACAGAGGTCAATCCGCTGAAACCGCATTACCGCTGTCCACAATGTAAACACAGCGAGTTCTTCATGAAAGAAGAAGTTGCGTCAGGTTTTGACTTGCCTGCTAAAGCATGTCCTGAGTGCGGTACAGAGATGATCCGTGATGGGCACGATATTCCGTTTGCCGTGTTTATGGGTTTCCATGGTGATAAAGTACCTGATATTGATTTGAACTTTTCCGGAGATTATCAGCCGACAGCACATAAATATACAGAAGAACTTTTCGGACGCGATAATGTTTGCCGCGCCGGTACGATTTCAACGATTGCTATCAAAACGGCTTTTGGTTATGTCAAAAAATATTATGAGGCAAAAAATCTGCATGTGCATTCGGCACATGTTGCAGGTCTTGTAGAAGGCTTTGCCGGTATTAAACGAACTACTGGCCAGCATCCGGGCGGTATCATGGTTGTACCGCGCAATATGGATATTCATTATATTTCGCCGATGAACAGACCGGCCGATGAAAAAGATTCGGAAACAGTAACTACTCACTTTGATTATCACTCGATCAACGACCGTCTGGTTAAGCTTGATATACTTGGTCACGACGATCCGACGGTTATCAAAATGCTGGAGGAATTGACAAATATTCCACCGCAGCAGATACCCGTCGGCGATGAAAAAACTATGTCTATCTTCCGTTCGACTGAGGCTTTCGGCGTAACACCTGAGCAGATCGGCAGTGCTGTTGGCACTTATGGTATTCCTGAATGTGGTACACAGTTTGTACGGCAGATGATTCAGGATGTTCAGCCTAAAAATTTCAGTCAGGTTGTCAGGGTATCAGGCTATTCGCATGGTACTGATGTATGGCTGAACAATGCGCAGGATCTGATTCGCGAGGGTAAACCCAGTGAGGAAACGATTTCGACGCGTGATGATATTATGACTAATCTGATCGCGAAAGGCGTAGATCCCAGTATGTCCTTTAAAATTATGGAATATGTTCGTAAAGGCAAGGCGGCTAAAGGCGGTCTGGAAGCACCCATGCTTGAAGCGATGCGTGCCGCAAAGGTGCCGGAATGGTATATTGAATCCTGTAATAAGGTCCAGTATCTTTTTCCGAAGGCGCATGCAGTGGCATATGTTATGATGGCTTATCGTATAGCATACTGTAAAGTGCATTATCCACGTGAATTCTATGCGGCATACTTTACTGTGCGTGCACCGGACTTTGATATGGATCATGTTGTCAAAGGCGTTGATTATATGAAACGTTATATTAAAGATGTTTATGCACAGGGCTATAAAGCAAGTAACAGAGATAAAGATACGGTGACGTATCTGGAGTTGGTGATAGAAATGCTGGCTCGTGGTTTTGAAATGGAACGTATCGATTTGTATAAATCCCATCCGACGCGTTTTACCGTCACTGAAAAGGGATTGAGGCCGCCGCTTGCTGCTTTGGGAGGAATTGGTGTTACTGCCGCTCAAAGTATCAGCGAAGCCAGAGAAATCGGTCATCCTTTTATTTCCCAGGAAGATCTGCGGGTAAGAGCCAAGGTTGGTAAAGCTGTAGTTGAAAAATTGGCAGAACACGGAGCCTTAGGGGATTTGCCTGAAACAGATCAGATAGATTTATTCTGACATTAGGAGGCGATTAGTATGTTAGAAGCAGGAGTAAAAGCACCGGAATTTTCGTTGCAGGACAAAGATGGTAATATTGTGAGCCTGAAGGATTTTTTAGGGAAAAAAGTAGTTGTCTATTTTTATCCTAAGGATTCTACACCGGGGTGTACACGTCAGGCCTGTTCTTTTCGCAATAATTACGGTGAGTATAAAAAAATGGGCATTGAGGTTATCGGCATCAGTAAAGACAGCGTAAAATCTCATGCTAATTTTGCCGCGAAACAGGAGCTGCCTTTTATTCTTTTAGCTGATCCTGAACGTCAGGCCATCGAAGCTTATGATGTATGGCAGGAAAAGAAATTGTATGGCAAGGTATCAATGGGAGTAGTGAGAACAACTTATATCGTTGATGAAAAAGGTATGATCGAAAAAGCATATCCCAATGCTAATCCTGATACTAATGCTGAAGAAATTTTAGCCTATTTGAAAGGTTAAGAATCAAAAGCGCGTTCTTGTATAAGGAACGCGCTTTTTGATAAATACTTGCAGGAGGATACGATGCAGATAATTATTTCCCCAGCAAAAAAAATGCGTATTGATAATGATGACCTTGTTTCTGCGGCAGAACCGCGCTTTTTAAAAGATACAGAAATTTTACTGGCAGAGCTGAGAAAGATGCAGTATGATGATCTAAAAAAGTTGTGGCAATGTAACGATGAGATTGCGGCATTAAACTATAAGCGTTTACAGACTATGCGTCTGCGTGCTAATCTTACCCCGGCAGTATTGGCTTATGACGGTATCCAGTATCAATATATGGCACCGCGTGTTTTTGAAAATGCACAGCTTGATTATGTGGCAGAACATTTAAATATTTTATCAGGGTTTTATGGTATTTTAAAAGCAATGGACGGTGTTGTTCCTTATCGTTTGGAGATGCAGGCAAAGTTGCCGGCTGCCGGGTGTAAAAATCTGTATGACTTTTGGGGAAGCAGGCTTTATTTTGAGCTGACGCAAAACGATAAAAGCATTCTTAACCTGGCATCAAAAGAATACAGTAAAGTTATAGAAAAATATTTGACGCCGGAAGTGGAATATGTCAGCTGTATTTTTGGCATTTGGCAGGACGGTAAAGTAAAGGTTAAAGCTACTGAAGCGAAGATGGCCCGTGGTGAAATGGTGCGCTGGTGTGCCGAGCATAATATTTTACACATTGAAGACACAAAAAAATTTGACCGGTTAGGATATAAATATCAGAAGGAGCAGTCCACCGCAAAGGAATTTGTTTTTCTGAAAAACTGAAATTTGTGACTGGGCTTGATAAAAGTTTGAATTTTGCCATATATATTGTAGGGAAGTTAACAAAAAACTTGTAATTAATCTTACAGGGTGGTATAATATAAGCAGAAAATTTATGACTTCTTTTGAGAGAGTGGGTGCTATGCCCGCTCTTTCCGCTTATTTAAGATAAATTACAGACCGGAGGTGAGTATTGTGCAGAAGGAAGCTCTGGAAGCTTTGATTGCTGATTTGGTAACGCCGCTCTTAGATGGTACCGATCTGACTTTGGTAGATGTAGAATATGTGCGTGAAAAAGATTGGTATCTGCGTATCTACATTGATAAACCGGGTGGAGTTGAAATCGACGATTGCCAATTAGTAAGTGAAAAACTGACTACAGTTTTAGATGAAAAAGACCCGATTAAAGAGAAATATTACCTGGAAGTTTCATCACCCGGCATTGACCGCCCGTTGAAAAAAGATAAAGATTTTACAGCAGCTTATGGAAGTAAAGTTGATATTTCCTTTTTTGCTCCGTGGGAAGGCTTAAAAGACCTGGTTGGAATTTTAATAAGTCACAGCGATGAGACAATAGAAATAAAAACGATTATCAAGGGAAAAGAAGCCAAAAATCCGGTCAGCATTGACCGAAAACTTATCGCAATGATCAGACCGCATATTGATTTTTAAAGATTATAAAGTATAGGAGGATTAAGAAACGTGAACGCAGATTTTATTCTGGCAATAGGGGAATTGGGAAAAGAGAAGGGGATTGATCCGGAACTCCTGTTCCAGGCGGTCGAAGAAGCTCTTGTAACAGCTTATAAAAAGAATTTTGGTTCTAACCAGAATGTCCGTGTTGATATGAACAAAGTAACAGGTGAACTTCACATATATGCACAGCGTCATATTGTGGCAGAGGTAGGCGACGATCCTAATGAGATTTCTCTGGAGGAAGCCCGTAAAATAGATCCTCGCTATGAAGTCGATGATATTGTAGAAACTGAGGTGACTCCACGTAACTTTGGTCGTATTGCAGCACAAAATGCCAAACAGGTTGTTGTACAGCGTATCCGTGAAGCAGAACGCGGCATGGTTTTCGAGAAATTTTCCAGCAGAGAGAATGATATCGTAACCGGTATCATTCAACGTATGGAAAATAAAAATGTTTATATTGATTTAGGTAAGGCCGAGGCTATTTTGACTCCTAACGAGCAGATCCCCGGAGAAATTTATCAATATCATGATAGGATGAAAACCTATATCGTGGAAGTAAAAAAGACCAGCAAAGGCCCACAGATTATGGTTTCCCGAACACATCCGGGATTGCTGAAAAGACTGTTCGAGCTGGAAGTTCCTGAAATTCACGACGGATTGGTCGAGATCAAGTCAGTAGCTCGTGAACCTGGTATGCGTTCTAAGATATCCGTTTATACTAAGGATGAGAATATTGATCCGGTCGGTGCCTGTGTTGGACATAAAGGTATGCGTGTTCAGACTATTGTTAATGAGCTGCGCGGTGAAAAAATCGATATCGTCAAATACAGTTCCGAGCCTGACCAATATGTGGCTAATGCCTTATCGCCAGCTAAGGTTGTCAGTACTGAAGTTCTGGAAGAAGAAAAAATCTGCCGCGTTATAGTGCCTGACTATCAGTTGTCTCTGGCAATTGGTAAAGAAGGACAAAACGCACGTCTGGCAGCGAAGCTGACAGGCTGGAAGATAGATATCAAAAGTGAATCTCAGGCTGCCGAAGAAGCAGAACAGGGAGCACAAGAAGTTGGTGTAGCCTATGAAGCAGACGAAGATTAAAAAGATCCCTCAACGTAAATGTGTGGGCTGTAATGAAATGAAAGAGAAAAAAGCTTTGCTGAGAATAGTACGTTCTCCGGAAGGTGAGATAAGCCTTGATTTGACTGGGAAAAAGGCAGGTCGTGGAGCTTATGTTTGCCAATCTAAAGAATGCATCACAAAAGCAGTGAAGGAAAAACGTTTGGAACGGGCCTTGGAAAAGCCGGTCAGCGAAGAAGTTTATGCCAAATTGCTGGAGGATTTGCCTGATGGCGAATAATGGTGTGACTTTTGCCTTAGGATTGGCACAGAAAGCAGGTAAACTGGCATCAGGCGACTATGCTGTAAGATCTGCTCTGAAAAACGGTAAAGCTAGGCTATTGCTTGTGGCCGCAGATGCTGCTGAAAATTCTAAAAAAGATATGTATTTTATGGCAGAGATGTCTGATACACCAGTGGTTGAATGCCTGACCAGAGATGAACTGGGCTGGGCGATTGGCAAGGCTAAAAGAACCGCAGTAGTTGTTTTGGATAACAGCTTTGCGAATATGATAAATAAAAATATATGACATAAATACGCTTGGAGGTGGATGAATGGGTAAGCATAGAGTATATGAGATAGCAAAAGAACTTGGTAAAACAAACCAGGAAGTAATCGATATTTTAGCTAAAAATAACATTCAGGTAAAAAGTACGTTAAGCACTGTAGACGATACGGTTAGAGATTTGGTAGTGAAAAACTCGTACAGGAAGCCTGTACAGGAGAAGAAGGCTGCTCCTGCACCGCAACATATAGTGAAAAAAGAGCCGGTTAAGCAGGCTGAAGCTGCTCCGAAGCAGGTGCAAACTCAACCGAATTCCGCTGCGAATACACAGCGTCCGCAGCAACAACAGGGTCAGCGTCCCAACAATCAGGGACAACGTCCTAATAATCAGGGTCCGCGTCCTGCTGCCGTTAATCATCAGCAGGGGCAGAACGCAGGTCAAAACCGTCCTAATCAGGGCATCAGCCAGCAGAATCGTCCTAACAACCAACAAGGTCAGCGCCCACAGCAACAGCAGGGGCAACGTCCTAATACCCAAAATCAAGGTCAGAGGTTTAATCAAAACCGTCCTAACCAGGGCGTTAATACGCAAAATCGTCCCAATAATCAACAGGGACAACGCCCGCAGCAGGGAAACAGACCGCAGCAGCGTCCTCAGGGGGGCATTTATATAGGCCCGCGCGGGCAGCAGCCTGGTCAGCATAATGCTAACGCAGCGCGCCCGCAGCAGCAGGGTAATGCGCGCCCGCAACAGGGAAATATGAATAACAATAATAATGCACGTCCGCAGCAAGGCGGTACCGGTGCACAGCGTCCGCAAGCCAATACTGCTCGCCCTGCTGGTGCCAATAATAAACCTTTTAATAAAAATGCCCGTAAAGATAAACCGCAGATCAAAGGTTCTTATGCAACTAAAGACAGCCGTCCTAACCGCAGTAATAATCATATGGGACGCAGTAATAAACGCCAGGGCGGCAATAATAATGTTCCGCGCGTGCAGCAGCCTGTAGTAGAGGTTCAGAAACCTACTTATGTAGAGATCGGCGAAACTATCAATGTCAAAGATTTTGCCAACCTGCTGAAACGTGAAGTCAGCGAAGTTATCAAATCTTTGTTCATGTTGGGCGTGATCGTTACTATCAATCAGGATATCGACTTTGATACGGCATTGTTGGTCGGCAGTGAATTTGACGTCGAAGTTGCCGCGTTACCGCCTGAAGATGATCCGACTGAAATTCCGGAAGTGGAAGATGATCCGGCTAAACGTTTGCCGAGGCCGCCGGTAATCACTGTTATGGGTCACGTTGACCATGGTAAAACTTCTCTGCTTGACGCTATTCGCAAGGCTAATGTTACAGCAAGAGAAGCTGGCGGTATTACGCAGCATATCGGTGCTTATCAGGTTAATTATCAGGGCAAAAAGATTGTTTTCCTTGATACTCCCGGTCACGAAGCTTTTACAGCTATGCGTGCGCGTGGAGCACAGGTAACAGATGTTGCTATTTTGGTAGTTGCTGCAGACGACGGTGTTATGCCGCAGACGCTCGAAGCTATTAACCATGCAAAAGCAGCAAAGGTACCTATTATCGTTGCCATTAATAAAATGGATCGTCCCGGAGCTAATCCGGATCATGTAAAACAGCAGCTTGCTGAGCATGAGCTGATCCCGGAAGACTGGGGCGGCGATACTATCATGGTTCCGGTTTCCGCACATCAGAAAACAGGTATTTCCGAACTGTTGGAAATGATTCTGCTGGTTGCAGAAATGCAGGATCTGAAAGCTAATCCAAGTCTGCCTGCTCATGGTACGATTATTGAAGCGCAGCTTGATAAAGGCCGCGGTCCTGTCGCTACTGTTTTAGTTCAGCGCGGCACTTTGCAGATCGGTGATACTATTATTGCCGGTACTGCTTATGGCAAGGTGCGTGCAATGGTCAATGACCGTGGTGAAAAAGTCAAAAAAGCACTGCCTTCTACGCCTGTAGAGGTTTTAGGCTTAAACGATGTGCCGCTGGCCGGTGATATTCTTGATTCTACTGATGAAAAGATTGCCCGCAGTGTTGCTGAAAAGCGTGTTGCGAAAAAACGTATTGAAGAAATTCAGCAGAATTCCAAAGTTTCGCTGGATGATTTGTTCCAACGTATTCAAGAGGGCGAGATTAAAGACCTGAATATCGTCGTTAAAGCCGATGTTCAAGGTACTATCGAAGCTTTGCGTTCTTCTTTGCAGAATATAAAAAATGACGAAGTTAAAGTCGTTGTTGTACATGCTGGTGTAGGTGCTATTACCGAGTCCGATGTTATGCTGGCCTCGGCCGCCAATGCCCTCATTATCGGCTTTAATGTTCGTCCTGATGCTAACGCCCGTAAAGCAGCGGAAGCAGAGAAGGTAGATGTTCGTACTTACCGCGTTATTTATGACGCTTTGAATGACGTTGAAGCTGCTATTAAAGGTATGCTGGCACCGAAATTCCAGGAGACTATCCAGGGCCGTGTAGAGGTTCGTCAGATGATCACTATTTCGAAAATGCTGATTGCTGGCTGCTATGTGCTGGAAGGTAAGATCACCAATACTTCCAAAGTGCGCGTAGTTAGAGACGGTATCGTCATCAACGAAGACGAAATCGACACTTTACGACGTTTCAAAGACGATGTGAAGGAAGTCGCTGCAGGCTATGAATGCGGTGTTACTTTGGAAAAATTCCGCGATTTGAAAGAAGGCGACGTGTTCGAAGTCTTCACTATGGAAGAAGTCGCCGTCGAATAGGTGAACTATGGCTAGATTAAGAGTAGAAAAAGTACAGGAAGCAATCAAACAGGAGCTTAGTAAAATGCTGCTGATGGATATCAAAGATCCACGGATCCAGTTTGTTACCATTACCGATGTTGAGCTTACTGACGATATGAGCATTGCTAAAGTATATGTCAGCCTTTATGGTCCGGAAAAGGATCATGAAGCCGCCTGGCAGGGATTGAATAAAGCACTTGGATTTATGCGTACGGAAATAGCAAAGCGGATTCGCCTCCGCTTTGCTCCTAATTTGATTTTAGTAAAAGATACTTCGATGGAGTATAGTGCACATATCGAGGGATTGCTGAAGAAAATCAAAGAAGAGGAAGGTCCCTCGCATGAGTAAGCATTGTTCCCTGCAGGAAACAGCCGCTTTACTGCAGGCTGCCAATAAAATAGTATTATGTTCTCATGTGAGCCCAGACGGTGATACGCTGGGCTCTGCTTTGAGTTTGATGAAAGCTTTGCAGAAGCTTGGGAAAGATGTTATTGTGACTGTTGATGATGAAATCTCAAAGGTCTATAAATTTTTACCCGGTATCGAAAGCTTTGTCCGTTTTCAAAATGATGAGCGGATAGCTGCGGATCTGTTAGTCGTGATCGACGCCAGTTCTTTAGATAGAGCCGGTAACGTGTCACAGTGTGTCAGTGCTCCTAAAACACTCAATATCGATCATCATATTTCTAATACCGAATATGCCGATTATTTGTATCTTGATACAGCTGCGGCTGCTACCGGTGAAATTATGTATGAGTTGATTGATACATTAGGAGTTGAAGTGGATCTGGAGATGGCAACGTGTATCTATACGGCGCTGTATACGGACTGCGGTTCTTTCAAATATTCTAATACGATGCCGAAAACGATGCGGATAGCTGCAGCTTTATTGGAAATAGGGGTAAAACCCAATGAAATTTCTGACAGTATGGAGATTAAGCCGCGCTCTAATATCGAGATGCTGACAAAGGTTTTGGAAACATTGACCTTTGATGCTGATGGTAAAATTGCATATATTTCTATTAATAACGAAATGTATGACAAAGATGTTGATACAGATACCTTCATTTCTTATCCAAGGTATATTGAAGGCGTCGAAGTTGCTATTATGTTTAAAGCTGTGGAAAAAGCTGTTACCCGTGTCAGTATGCGGTCTCGTAACCTTGATGTTTCTGAAATCGCTATTACCTTCGGCGGCGGCGGTCATCTGCGCGCGGCAGGCTGTACTATCGAAGCTGCTTTACCTGAAGCGCAGCAGCAGCTTTTGAAAGCCTTAAAGGAAAAATTAGTATGACATCAGGCATTTTGAATGTACTCAAGCCCTGTGGAATGACGTCTCACGATGTGGTCGGCTTTCTGCGCAGGACTTTGCAAACTAAGAAAATCGGACACGGCGGCACACTTGATCCTGATGCCGCGGGAGTACTGCCTGTTTTTATCGGTACGGCAACAAGGCTGTTGGAATATGCAGTCGAAGGCCGTAAAAATTACCGGGCTGAACTGAAATTCGGTATCAAGACAGACACAGGAGACGACAGTGGTACGATCATTGCCAGTTCAGAGGTTCGTGTTGTTACTGAAGCCGAAATTCAAGAAACTCTGCAAAAATTTATCGGTGAACAAAAACAGATTCCGCCCATGTACTCTGCTATAAAAAAAGATGGTCAGAAGCTTTATCAGCTGGCACGGCAGGGGATTGAAGTTGAACGGGAAGCACGGAGCATTACTATTGATGCTTTAGAGCTGCTTCATAAAACTGGTACTTCTTTAACACTTGATATTGTATGTTCAAAAGGAACTTATGTAAGGACTTTGCTGGAAGATATTGCGGCAGAACTTGGTATGTGCGGCACAATGAGCTTTTTATTACGCAAACAGGTAGGAGATTTTTACCTGTCAGAGGCCAAAACTCTGGAAGAAATTGCCGCTGCACCGTATGCTTATCTGCTTCCTGCCGAAGCAGCAGTGCAGGATTTACAGGAACTGGTTTTGACAGATAAGCAGGCGCTGCGGATTACTCAGGGGGTAAAGACCACTGTGCGAGGCATTTCAAACGGTACATACCGCTTGAAAACGATTACAGGTGATTTTCTTGGCATTGGCAGTGCAGAGTCCGAGCTCGTTAAAGCTGAAAAAATATTGAAACAATTTCAAGCAGATGCGGAAATGATTTAGATTGAGGCAGATATGGAAATCATTACTTCATTAGAAGCTGTGAAAACTGAATATAGTCCCAGTGTTATTGCTTTGGGAACTTTTGATGGGCTGCATTTAGGTCATCAGGATATTATAAAAACAGCACGTGATTATGCCCAAAAGCATGGTTTGAAGCTGATTGTTTTTACATTCAGCAATCATCCCTTATCCTTGATCAAGCCTGATTTAGTGCCAGTGCGAATTATTACGCAGCAGCAAAAAATAAAATACCTGGAAAAATTAGGCGTTGATATTTTGGTGAACGTACCTTTTGATCATGATTTAGCTGGATTATCGCCGGATGAGTTTTTGAAAAAACTGGCTGTATTTAATTATCGATGCTTAGTAGTAGGTGAAAATTTCAGCTATGGTTTTTTAGGCAGCGGTAAAACAGATACTTTGCAGCGTACCGGATTGCACGATCACTTTACCGTGATTATCAGGCAACTGGTCAAATGCGGTAAAAACGTTATCAGCAGTACTGGCATCAGAAGTCTGATTCAGGCAGGGCATGTGGAGCATGCTAATCAGATGCTGGGGCGTGCTTATGCGCTCACCGGTATAGTTACGCATGGGGCGCAGCGCGGCAGGACAATTGGTTTTCCAACTGCGAATATCGAACTGCAGCGCAGTGAAACTGCTGTGCCGGCAACTGGTGGTTATGCGGTCAAGGTCAAGGTAGGCGATAAGCTGTATTTCGGTATGGCCAATATCGGCAATAACCCTACTTTTGGCGATGTGGAGCATGCACGTCTGGAGGTAAATCTGTTTGATTTTAAAGGCGATCTGTATGGCAGGGAGATCACTGTTTACTTTTATAAATATATACGTGGTGAAGAAAAGTTTGCCAGTATTGATGAGCTGAAAGCACGTATTACTGAAGACCGCGAAAATATTAAAAATTATTTCCAATGTTACAAAAAATAGTTGTCTTTAAAAGTCAAGTGTGGTATACTACATAAGTACTTTAACCAAGGCTTGGATGCTCGCTTCTCCAACGACCTCTATGCTTTGGGGATTATAAAAAAATGGAGGAATTACAATGTTAACAGCTGAAAGAAAACAACAACTCATTCTTGAAAATGCACGTCATGAAGGCGACACCGGATCTCCGGAAGTACAAATCGCTGTTTTGAGCGAACGCATCAAATATTTGACCGAGCATCTGAAAGAACACAAAAAAGATCATCATTCCCGTCGCGGCCTGCTGAAAATGGTTGGTCAACGTCGTGGTCTGCTGAACTATCTGATGGCTAAAGATATCGAACGTTATCGCGCTATCATTGCTAAACTTGGTATCCGTAAATAATTTTGAGTATCAGAGCCTGCCTTTTCGGCAGGCTTTTTTATTTTCCTGTTAAGGTGACAGAGTTTTGTAAAATATTGTTTTGTTTTAGTAATAATGCTGTTAGTAACAATGATTTTGCTATATAATAGGGAATAGATAATATGCTAATAAAACTACGCCGGGAGGTTAAATGATGAGTAATTATTCCTTGCCGTTGTTTATGCAGGTCAAAGAAAACGCAGTTCAGGACCTCAATAAAAATCTAAGTTTATATATGCCTAAACTTATTCATACCAAAACTTTGATTTTAACGACAGACGGACTTTTACAGACTTTAGAGAAAAAAGTCGTTGTTCTATTGAAACAGTTACTGGATTTTGAAATCATTACCGTTCAGGAGAGTTCCTTTGATTTTGCTGTTGATGTTGCTAAAAAGGTAGCAATGAACAATATCAGCCTGATCATTGGTTTGGGCGGTGGTACAGCACTGGATACGGCCAAGTATGCTGCTTTTGTTGCCAACGTAGCTTATATAGCGATACCGACTACACTTAGCAATGACGGCGTTGCTTCTCCTGTTTCCGTATTGTTTGCAGAAAACGGCCGCAAACATTCTTTTACTTCTAAAATTCCTGACGGATTATTGATCGATACTGATATTGTTTTTGACGCGCCGAGGCTTTTGATGAAAGCCGGTGTCGGTGATACGATCAGTAATTATACGGCACTGTATGATTGGAAGCTGGGTTGTGAAGAAAACAGCGATCGTCCTAACGATTTTGCCTATATGCTTTCTGAAACGGCGTTTACTTCGCTTTTATATTCTGAGGCTAAATCACTGACGACAGTTCCCGGGATTCAAATGCTGGCCCAGTCACTGGTCTTGAGCGGGCTGGCGATGCAGATAGCTGGTAATTCACGTCCTTGCAGCGGGTCGGAACATTTATTCTGTCACGCTATGGATGAGCTGTTTGAGCATAATATCCCACATGGTATTTTGGTAGCTCTTGGCAGTGTCGTAGCCTGCCGTCTTCAGGGACGTGACCATCATATTCTGCTGGATTTTCTGGAAGCTTACGATATTTCCGTTAGCCCAAAAACTTTGAATATTACTGAAGAAGAATTTATCAAAGCCTGGATGTTTGCCAAAGAAGTCCGTAAGCGTTATACGATTTTAAATAAGATCAATTTACAGCCGGAGATTTTCAGACAGATGTATGAGATGCTGGTAAAGGAATGTAAGTAATATGCTGTATGTACATAAGTTTATTTCGGGCTGGCTGCTGCCGCCCGGCGGTATTATTGTAATGCTGTTTTTACTGTGCGGTTATTGTTTTAAGAAACGCAGCAGACTTCGTTATCCTTTAACAGCAGTAACGGTCACTTTATATCTGTTTTCGATTCTTCCTGTTGCCGGAATGCTGATGCAGGGACTGGAAAAGCAGTATGTTCCTCCGGCGTTGGAAAAAATAATCGGTAAAACTGATGCTGTAGTTGTTCTTGGTGGCGGAGCGGTCAGGGATGTGCCTGATATCAGTGGTAGAGAGGCCTTGTCGGCGGTCTCTATGAATAGACTGATCACCGGGGTGCGTTTGCAGAAACGATTAGATATCCCGATCATTATCAGCGGTGGGCAGGTTTTTGCCGACAGTGGTACAGAAGCTACAGTGGCAGAAAAAGTGCTGCTAGAGCTGAGTGTACCGCCACAACAGATTTTTACTGATACCGAAGCAAGAAATACAACTGAAAATGCTGTTAATGTTGCTGCGTTGTGCCGTGAACAGCAGTGGCAGAAAATCGTATTGGTGACCTCTGCTTTTCATATGCCGCGCAGTGTACTGAATTTTGCGGATAAAGGTTTGGACATAGTGCCTTTTCCCTGTGATTATCAGCTGAGCGGAAAAATGCAGCTAAGTATTTTTAGCTTTATGCCGCAGGGGTTTGCGCTGGAGCTTTCTGCAATGGCGTTAAAGGAATATTTAGGGCTGCTGGCTTTAAAGATATTGTAAAAATAATCATGGTAAAATAAAAACACCTGGTCGGTAAACCAGGTGTTTTTATTATTTGCTTAAAAGTTTTTGAGCCTCTGCTTCATCAGGCGTAGCATAGTAGGTTGTTTGATCGGTATAGATCACAAACCCAGGTTTAGCGCCATTGGGTTTCTTGACAAAACGCCGCTCGGTACAGTCTACAGGTACCTTGCTGCCGCTGCGGCTTTTGCTGAAATACGCGGCCAGTAGAACTGCTGCTGCAATATCACTTGCCGTTGCCTGGGGCAGCGTTGTTTTTAAGATGACATGTGATCCGGGAATGTTTTTAGTATGGAACCACAGATCCTTACCGCATGCTAATGTAAAAGTCACGTAGTCGTTTTGTTTATTATTTTTACCGATATATAAGGTCGTTTCTTTGGAAAGCTTTATGAGCAGCGGCTCCGATTTTGGTTCCTGACCTTTATGTTTTTTGCCCTGATTCTGCAGCAGTCCTGCGGTGATAAGCTCCTGTTTTATTTCAGCAATTTCGTTCTTGGTTGTTGCCGTAGTCAGTGAAGCGTCAATGGAAGCCAGGTAATTGAGCATCTCCCTGGTCGTTTCAATTTGGTTTTGGACTTCGCTTTGTGCACGTTTATATTTATTGTACCGTTTATAATAAGCCTGTGCGTTTTCAGTAGGTGAAAGTAAGGGGGATAATTGGATTTCAAGCGGCTCGTTGTCATAAATATTAAGCAGTTGGCAGGAACTTTGTCCCTTGCTGATCTGATAAATATTAGCCATGATGGTATCGGCGATCATCCGCTGTGCTTCAGCTTTATCAGCGGTAAGCAGATCTTTTTCCAAAACCGGCAGCTTCTTTTCCAGACGCTGACTTTCGCCGATGACTAATTTTTGCAGTGTTTCCTGTTCAGGTAGTTGAATTGGCGTCAGGGTGACTGCATAATTAAGCGCACTGTTGATATCTGGCAGTTGTTTAGTATTACAGCCTGGTTCCAAAATCGTGGGCGCAAAAGGCAGAATAGTCTTGACCTGATTAGTGCGGCTGATGACAGCATATACCGGCGCTGATGTTTGCTGATTAGCTGATTGCTGTAATGAATAGATTGCATTGGCGAGACGTTGTTCTTCCTCTGCAGTCAAAGCAGTTGTGTTGCTATCTATACCAGCCGCAGCTAAAAGCTCGGATGCAGTTATTTTGCCAATGCCTGTAGTGGCAGCGATCAAAGCAGCTAAGCTGTTTTTAGTTTTAAATTCGTGCATTGCCTCAATGATTGCATTAGCTGGAGCTGTTAAAATAGAAAGGCCGGTCTGCTGAGGCGGCGCAAGATAAGGCAGATTAGGCATGATCTGCCGGAAAGAACTCATTGCTTTATTAACATGCTTCAAGCTGTCGAAAATCAGACCGTTTTCGGCAAAAATGATATTGCTGTTTTTGCCGGTCAGTTCAAAAATCAGTTGTTTAGTAACTATTTGTCTAGCGGTACCGATTGTATCAATATCTATGGTAATGATACGATCCAGACCGCTTTGCTCGATTCTGGTTATACGGCCTTCTTCCAGATGCTTGCGCAGCAGCATACAAAAAGCCGGAGGACTTTCGGGACGTTCGGGTAAATTATTCGGCAGGTACAGCATCGGTGAACCGCAGCTGAAATCAGCAAGCAATGCCGCAGTACCGCGTTCGCGTTTTACAAGCAGCAGCAGCGACTCGTATGAGGGCATAAAAACCTTGTAGATCTTGCCGCCTAAAAGCTCTTCTTTTAGTTTATTTGTTAAAATATGCAAGGTCAAACCTTCTAAATTCATTGATTTGCTCCTTTTTACTTCGTTTTTTAGTGATTTTGATTTGCACGTGAAAGCAGAATAAGATATAATAATAGTTCAAGAATAAGTATACAACAGATTTCGCGATTAGCAAATAATCGGAAGGGGATACGATTATGAAAAATCTGCTTTTGGTGCTGTGCCTGGTTGTCTTTTGCCTGCAGGCAGAAGCGGCGCTTCCAGCTACTGATCAGAATTTAGAAGCGGCTATTGCCTATGGTAAAAGCTATCAGGGTGAAAAAAATGACGCAGTTATGCTGCAGCCGTGGGTAATTGCTGAAAGTTTTGAAACCAATCCTTATCGTGATGAGGAAAGGATCATAGTTTATACTCCTTATCTGCTGACGGCTCTGGATACCGCAGGAAAAACGCAGGAGGCTGCCGGTATCAGTGTGGAGAATGCTAAAGAACTGGTAGCGCGTTACGATGGCGTGCTAGTTATACGTGCGGTGATCAACGCACCGATAATTCTGAATGAAAAAGATTTGGAAGTGCAGCTTGTGCAAAATGGGAATTTTGTCACACCATACCACAGCGACTATTTAGACGGCAGATATCTTGACAAGGCGGTCAATAAGCCTATCGTTGATGTGGAGGTACAGAAAAAGCTGGATCGGATGGAAACGATCCAGGAAAAAGCGGCAGCACTGCAAAAACAGCTGGATGCCTTGAAGGAAAATAAAATCAAGCCTGCAGACATCGATTTGGAGCAGAAAACGAAATCGGATGTCAAATCTGAGTCTGTGGAAGTAAAGCAGAAGATCTGCCAGCTGCAGTATAATTTTTATTTTGATCAGGCAGAATTCAATGTTGACAAACCTTATTTACTGGTCATTAAGGACGCTTATTGCGGCGGACGAGAATTTGCCGTGGATCCTGCGTTATTAAAATAAAATGAATCATCATAAAATTTAGGAGGTTTTAGCTTGCTGAAAAGTATGACTGGCTTCGGCCGGGGTGAATATGAAGACGAGCAGTTTTCAGTAACGATTGAAATGAAAACGGTCAATCACCGTTATAACGAGGTAGCTATTCGCTTACCGCGTTTTTTGAATCCGGTAGAAGACAGAATCCGTAAGACTATTTTAAAATCTGTTAATCGTGGACGCATCGATGTTTTTATCAATGCTTCTTATACCAATACAGAAAACGTTTCGATTAAAGTAGATAAAGCTTTGGTACTGGCGTATCATAACGCTTTGCGTGATGTTGGTTCCGCTATCGGCTGTGAAGACTATAAGCTTAACGAGCAGTCGGAAATTTTATATTTGTCACGCTGCCCGGATGTGATCAATGCACAAGAAGGTTTTTTTGACGTTGAGAGTGTTTGGCCGAAGCTGGAACAGGCTTTGCGTCAGGCTATCAGTAATCTTGTCGCTATGCGTGAGACCGAGGGCAGTAATATCTATGGTGATTTCATTAAACGTGCCGATCTGATTGCCGAAAAACTGGCAGTAATCGAAGAACGTTCGCCGCAGGTAGTTGAAGAATATCAGATTCGCCTGAGCGACAGGATCAACGAAATGCTTGCGAAACATAACCAGGTCATTGAACCGGAACGATTGCTGCAGGAAGTCGCTATTTTTGCTGACCGTACCAGTATTACTGAGGAGATCGTCAGACTGAAAAGCCATATTAAACAATTCAGGCTGATCATTGATGCAGATCAGCCTGTCGGTCGCAAGCTCGATTTTCTTATCCAGGAATTCAACCGCGAGGCAAATACCATTGCTTCCAAAGCCAACGATTATACTTTGGCGCAAGTTGTTGTGGAGATCAAAGCTGAGATAGAAAAAATCAGGGAACAGATCCAGAATATCGAGTAATGGGGAAAGGGTGAAAGTATGGATATCAAATTGATCAATATTGGCTTTGGCAATATTGTAGCTGCCAACAGGATCATTTCTATCATCAGTCCTGAATCTGCTCCTATCAAAAGGATTATTCAGGAAGCGCGCGACAGAGGTATGCTGATTGATGCCACTTATGGCCGCAGAACCAGAGCGGTTATCGTGACTGACAGCGGTCATATTATTTTATCGGCTGTGCAGCCGGAAACAGTCGCCAACCGTTTAGTGCAGACTGACGACGAAGACGAAGAATAAATAAAACGGAAGGTGGGCTAATCGTGAAGCCGCAGGGGTTATTATTAGTTTTGTCCGGGCCTTCAGGAGCCGGCAAGGGAACGATTTGTCAGATGCTTAGGGAAAAGCTTCCCGACTTGGCTTATTCCGTTTCAGTTACTACCAGACAGGCGCGTAACGGCGAAGTTGACGGCGTGAATTACTTTTTTAAATCTGTGGAAGAAGTAAAGCAGATGATCGCAGAGGGAGAACTGCTGGAATATGCCGAGGTTTATGGAAATTATTACGGTACGCCCCGTTCTTATGTTATGGAACTGCTGAATCAGGGTAAGGATGTTATTTTGGAGATTGATATCCAGGGCGCGATGCAGATCAAAAAACGCTTTCCTGATGGAGTATTTGTGTTTATCGTACCACCGTCACTTGATGAATTATGCTCGCGCATTTATAAACGCGGCACGGACAGCGAAGACGTTATTAAACGCCGTTTAGCTTCGGCAACAGGTGAACTGGCTTATGCCAACGAATATGATTATATAGTCGTCAATGATGTGGCGCAGAAAGCTACCAGCAAAGTTTTGACGATCATGGAAGCAGAACGTTACCGTGCTGCCAGAACTTATTTTATTATCAATGAAATTTGCCATGCGGCACATAAGGAGAGAGAAATATGAGTATGGTTGACCCTTCTATCGATTATTTAGCAGAGAAAGTTGACAGTAAATACACCCTGGTGATTTTAGCTGCCAAACGTGCCCGTGAACTGACGGTAGGCAATCAGAATATGCCTCAGAAAGAAGTAAGCACCGCTTTACGCGAGATCGCTGACGACGTTATTACTTACGAGCGTAAAGTACGCTGAGATAAGGGGGCTTAGTGCCTTGTTGCTAAAAGGAAAGAAAATCGTTTTAGGCGTTACTGGCGGTATCGCCGTTTATAAAGCTGTCGATCTGGTAAGCCGTCTGCGCAAGCAGGGGGCCGAGGTGCGTGTCGTTATGACAGAGCATGCCCGGCAGTTTGTTACGCCGCTGACATTTAAGGAAATCAGCGGCAACGCTGTTGCGACTTCTATGTGGAACAGTAACCAGGAATTTAATGTTGAGCATATCGCTCTGGCAAACTGGGCTGATGTTTTTGTAGTAGCTCCGGCTACTGCCAATATCATTGCGAAAATGGCGCACGGTCTTGCCGACGATCTGCTTTCTACAACTTTACTGGCCGCTCAGGCACCGATCATCGTCTGTCCGGCGATGAATACAGGTATGTATGAAAATGCTTTGACGCAGGAAAATATTACCTGCCTGAAAAAGCATGGCGTAACTGTGATGGCCCCGGCGACAGGCTTTTTGGCCTGTGGTACTTCTGGTGCGGGACGTCTGCCTGAGCCTTGTGAGATCGTGGAATTTGTCAAAGCTTTCTTTGCCAGAAGTTGTGGCGATATGAAAAATCTGCGTGTTTTGGTAACTGCTGCCGGTACCCGCGAGCCGATCGACCCGGTACGGTATGTCGGCAACCGCTCCAGCGGTAAGATGGGTTATGCTATCGCGCAGGCCGCTGCTGACCGCGGTGCCGAGGTGACGCTGGTTTCGGGGCCGTCGGTGCTGAATCCGCCTGCTAATGTCAAAACGGTGCAGGTTGAAACTACGCAGCAGATGATGGACGCCTGTCTGGCAGCTTACAACGACATGGATATAGTGATCAAAGCTGCTGCTGTGGCTGATTACAGACCCCATGATGTTGCCGAACAGAAAATCAAAAAGAAAACTGACGACGCTTTAACTGTCGTAATGGATAAAAACCCTGATATTCTAAAAGCTCTGGGCGAACGTAAAGAAAAACAGTTTTTGGTAGGCTTTGCCGCCGAAACTCAAAATCTGATTGCTAATGCAAAAGAAAAAATCTGCAAAAAGAATTTGGATATGATCGTTGCTAACGATGTTACTTTGCAGGGGGCAGGATTTAACTCTGATACCAATATCGTTAAATTCCTGTTTCCGGACGGCGAAGTGCGCGAGCTGGAGCAAATGACCAAAGCAGAAGTTGCAGAAGAGCTTTTGAATACTGTTCTGCGTTTGCGCAAATCGTAAATAGTATAACTCGTTCAAAGGGCGTAGAAATAAGCTTTTGTAGGCCTCGGGATGTAAAAATGAAAGATTTTTGTAAAATCTGTTGCAATTTGAAAGTTGTTCCGCTATAATAAGCATTGTAATTGAATATTACTCATCAAGAGCTGGTGGAGGGAATGGCCCTGTGAAACCGCAGCAACCATTGTAAGGTGAAAGTCTTGCAAAACGGTGCTAAGTCCTGCGATAATTCGTGAGATGAGAATGCTGAACAATAATACGCAGCGCTCTCATTATGAGAGCGCTTTTTTAGTAAGCAGGCAGATTGATGATGTGTACTTTATCTAAAGGAGGCTAATTATGAGAAAATTATTTACTTCTGAGTCTGTAACAGAAGGACATCCGGATAAGATCGCCGATCAGATTTCTGATGCGGTTTTAGACGCTATCTTAGAACAGGACCCGATGGGACGTGTTGCGTGTGAAACTTTGGTGGCAACCGGTCAGATCCATGTTGTCGGTGAGATTTCCACAAACTGTTATGTGGATATTCCGAAAATCGCCCGTGAAACTGTAGTCAATATTGGCTATGACCGTGCTAAATATGGTTTTGACGGTAATACCTGCGGCGTGCTGATCTCTATCGACGAGCAGTCTGCCGATATCGCTTTAGGTGTTGATAAAGCGCTGGAAGCTAAAGAAGGCAAAGCAGAGGAAACTGAGGTAGGCGCCGGCGACCAGGGGATGATGTTTGGTTACGCTACTAACGAAACCGAAGAATATATGCCGCTGCCTATCTGTCTGGCTCATAAGCTGGCCCGTCGGTTGTCGGAAGTTCGTAAAAACGGTACCTTACCGTATCTGCGTCCTGATGGCAAAACTCAGGTTACAGTTGAATACGACGACGGTAAGCCCGTACGTATCGACGCTATAGTCGTTTCTTCTCAGCATGCGCCTGAAATTCCGATGGAGCAGATCCGCGCTGATATTATGGAGCATGTTATTAAACCGATCGTACCTGCAGAAATGCTGGACGCTGATACCAAATACTATATCAATCCTACCGGCCGTTTTGTTATCGGCGGCCCGCAGGGTGACTCCGGTCTGACCGGACGTAAGATCATTGTCGATACCTACGGCGGTATGGCACGTCATGGCGGCGGAGCTTTCTCGGGTAAAGACCCCACAAAGGTAGACCGCAGCGCTGCTTACGCCGCACGTTACGTTGCTAAAAATATCGTTGCCGCCGGACTGGCTGATAAATGTGAGATTCAGCTGGCTTATGCTATCGGCGTGGCACAGCCTGTATCTGTTTTGGTAGATACCTTTGGTACCGGTAAGATCGACGATGATAAGATCGCTGACCTGGTGCGCAAAAACTTCTCGCTGAGTCCGGCTGCGATCATCAAAGCTTTGGACCTGCGCCGTCCGATCTATAAACAAACGGCTGCTTACGGCCATATGGGACGTACTGATATTGATCTGCCGTGGGAGCGTACGGATAAAGCCGCTTCCTTGAAAGAACAGGCAGGCTTGTAATTTAAAATATTGGTAAAGTCACAGCTTCTGCGGGAGCTGTGACTTTCTTTATCTTAGTATAAAAACTGTTGTCCGTAGGAAAAATAAAGGAATTTTCATTTAAATAGTAGAAGTATAATAAGTTAAAGTTTACAGTAATGGAGCATTACATGAAATATATAAATGTGGCAATCAACCTGCCTGTAAAAAACTTGTTCAAACAATTTACCTATGCCGTACCGCCGCAGCTGGACCACGTTGATGTGGGCTGGCGTGTTGTGGTGCCGTTTGGGTATCAGACAGTGGAGGGGTTTGTGACATCGTTGGCCGCGGCTGCTCCGGCAGAATACGAATGTAAAGAAATTTTGGCGACACTGGATACGCGCCCCTGGTTTGATGCGGAAATGCTGGCAACGGCAAATTGGCTGTCCGAATATTATCTGTGTTCGCCGGCTGAGGCGATGCGGCTGTTTATTCCAGGTAAAACCAGCATCAAGCGGCAGGCTGTTTATAACGATGAAGGTAAGCTGATCGCTTATGATTACGAAAATAAACTGAAAATCAAGACCCGTATCTGCTTTGTTGTGACTAAGGCAGGACGTGAGGCTCTGGTAGCATATAATAAACGTCTGCGTGCACAGATGCATGCCTTGGAAGTGCTGGCAGAAGCCGAACGCCCTCTAAGCGGGGAGGAACTGGCGTCAGTGCAGGTGAGTGCTGCGACACTGCGTATCTTATGTGAGAAAGGCTGGAGCGAACGGAGTGAGCAACGTGTTTTGCGCAACAGCTATGCCAACAGGACGGAGCTGAAGGAAAGTCTGCATTTGACAGACGAGCAGCGTCAGGCTGTTGAGGCTATCGGCAGTGCTATTACAGAGCCGCATCAGGAAACTTTTTTGCTGCAGGGCATAACCGGCAGCGGTAAGACAGAGGTTTATCTGCGGGCGGCAGCTCAGGCAATGGAAGCAGGCAAGCAGGTTCTGCTGCTGGTACCAGAGATAGCATTGACGGCACAGATCGTTAAACGTTTTCAGGCCTGGTTCGGCGATGAAGTTGCGGTTGCCCACAGCAAACTGTCACAGAATGAACGTGCCGATGTGTGGTATAAAATGCGTACTAACAGTGCCAAGCTGCTGATCGGTGTACGCTCAGCTGTTTTTGCTCCCTTCAGCGATCTGGGCCTGATAATTATTGATGAAGAACATGAGAGCAGTTACAAGCAGGACGAGCGGCCCAATTATCATGCGAGGACAGTAGCCCTGAAAAGGGCGCAGCTGAGCGGTATTCCGGTAGTTTTGGGAAGTGCGACACCTGATTTGGAAAGTTTTTATAAAGCGCGCCAGGGAACATATACACATCTGCGTTTGCTGCAGCGTGCCAACGGCAGTATGCTGCCGCATGTTGAAATTGCCGATATGAGGCTGGAATTGCAGCGGGGGAATAAATCTGTGCTCTCGGCGGCGCTAAACGATGCATTGCTGCAGACGGCGGTACAGGGAGAGCAGGCTATAGTACTGCTGAACAGGCGTGGTTTTTCAACCTTTGTGATGTGTCGTGACTGCGGTGAAAGTATTGTATGCCCGCATTGTGCTGTTGCGCTGGTTTATCATAGTGCCGGTGAAGCAATGCGCTGCCATTACTGCGGGAATACCGCCCCGATCCCGGACGAATGTCCTAACTGTCATAGTCGCCGAATCAGATTTTTTGGTACTGGCACCCAGAAAGCAGAAGCAGAAATTGCCGAACTGCCGGAAATCAGGATTTTGCGGATGGATCAGGATTCGACTGTCAAAAAATTCGCGCATGAGGATATTCTTAAATCTTTCAGCAGCGGTGAATATAATGTGCTTTTAGGTACGCAGATGGTAGCAAAAGGACATGATATACCTAACGTAACACTGGTGGGTATCCTTTCGGCAGATTCGACGTTGAATCTGCCTGATTTCAGAGCTTCGGAACGAACCTTTGCTCTGCTGACACAGGCTGCAGGCAGAGCCGGGCGCGGTGACAGGGTCGGCCATGTGGTCCTGCAGACCTATGACCCGGATAATCCAGTTATCAAGCTGGCGGCGACGCAGGATTACGACGCTTTTGCCGCCAGCGAACTGGAAATCAGGCAGGAGCTGGGATATCCGCCTTATACCGAAATTTTGAAAATTACGGTATTGGATAAGGAAGAAGTGCGTGGCAGCAGTCTGGCCCAGCGGATCGTTAATTTTCTGCAGACGCTGCAGCTGGAACATCCTGAACAGGAACTGTTGGTATTGGGGCCGTTCCCTGCTATTGTTGCCAAGGTACGTGACCTGTACCGCATGAACATTCTTGTAAAATGTCCGCAGATGGAGCTGGTCAAGCGTGCTTTGTGGAATTCTGAATTTAAAGAATGCCGCAATGTCTTTTTTGACGTCGACCCTGTCAGCGTAGTTTAGAAATTGCCTGCAGTTTGAATTTTATGGTATAATATAAGGTGCGAAAAATTAAGGAGGTCCGACCGTGGCTAAATTAGATATCATTGTTGCCGGTAACCCAGTGCTGCGGTTAAAGGCAAAAGAAGTAGAACGTATAGATAAAAAAACAGTCCGTTTGCTGAACGATATGGCGGAAACCATGTACGCGGCAGACGGCGTAGGCCTGGCAGCGCCTCAGGTAGGTGTTTCCAGACGAATAGTAGTTATCGACGTTGGCGAAGGCCTGATCGAGCTTATCAATCCGGTTATCACCAAAAGGGAAGGTTCCGTTGTCGGCGGCGAAGGCTGTCTGTCGGTGCCTAATTTTGAAGGCGAAGTAGAACGCGCCGAATATATCGAATGTGAGTTTTTTGACCGTAAAGGCAAACGTATGAAGCTTGCCAGCGACGGCATTCTGGCGATCGCTGTACAGCACGAGCTGGATCATTTGGACGGTATCCTGTTTATTGATAAAGCTACCGTACTGACACCTAAAGAAACAGTGCCTGTCGGCATAGAATAGGCGGCAAGCTAAAGGAGATCAAAATGAGAATTGTATTTATGGGTACACCAGATTTTGCCGTAGGAACTTTACAGGCTTTGGTGGAATCAGGTAAGCACGAAATCGCTGCCGTTGTTACGCAACCCGACCGTCCTAAAGGGCGCGGGCAGAAAATGCTGATGACGCCTGTTAAAGAATACGCTTTATCGCAGGGTTTACCTGTGTATCAGCCGGCGAAGGTCAAAACACCTGAGGTTATTGCCCAGCTGCGTGAGTTGCGGCCAGAGATCATCGTCGTTGCCGCTTTTGGGCAGCTGCTCAATCAGGAGCTTTTGGCACTGCCGCCTTTAGGATGCGTCAATGTACACGCTTCGCTGCTGCCGAAATATCGCGGTGCGGCACCGATCCATTATGCGATTTTGCAGGGTGAAAAAGAATCCGGCGTAACGATTATGCAGATGGATATCGGCATGGACACTGGCGATATGCTCAGTAAAGTTATCGTTCCTATAGGCAGTGAAATGACGATGGGAGAGCTGCATGACGAATTGAAGATCAAAGGGGCTGAGCTTCTGGTGCGAACGTTAGACGAGCTTGCCTCAGGTGCGGCAAAGCCTGAAAAACAAAATGAGACTGAAGCAACCTATGCCAAGCTGCTGGACCGGGCAATGGAAAAAATCGACTGGAATAATCCGGCCGCTAAAATACACGATTTGGTGCGGGGCTTTAATCCGGCTCCCGGCGCATTTACCAGATTGCCGGACGGCAAAAACCTGAAAATATGGAAAACAGTTCCGGCAGAGGGGCAGACGGCACCAGCAGGGACAGTTACGGCTGTAACGAAAAAAGGTTTTATAGTTGCCTGCGGCAGCGGTGCCTTGGAAGTGCTGGAAGTGCAGCCGGAATCGAAAAAACGTATGGAAGCCAAAGTTTTCTGCAATGGCCGCGGTGTAGAGCCCGGCACTGTATTAGGTAATATCGAGGGGTAAGTAATGATTGAACTTGAAAATGTTTTTAAGCCTAAAAAGAGGGTCTTTGTTTCACTGACTCTGGCCAGCGCCGTTATTGGCGCGATGGTCATTTATATGGCCTGGCGCGTAGCTCTGCCTGGTTTGGAACAAATCAACGCCAAGCTGCCTGTGGTGTTCGGCGGCATCGGTATCGCTATTGCTTTAGCATTGCTGGCCGGTGTTGCCGGTATCGTACTGGCTATCTTAGGTGTGCCCATCATGAAGATCTTTTACTTCTGGGCCTGGAAGGCTGTGAATATCTTATTCCCCTTCGCCGTTGTTTTAGGCAGAATTTTTGATATCCCGCGCAGTAAGATAGAGCAGTCTTTTATCGAAGTCAGTAATCATTTGGTCAAGCAGCATCGCGTCAAAGTTCCTGCCGACCGCATTATGATCCTGACCCCGCACTGTATCCAGCTGGATACCTGCGTACATAAGATCACCCGTAATATCGAAAACTGCCGTCAATGCGGTGGCTGCAGCGTTGGCGATATGCTGGGGCTGGCCCATAAATACGGTATCCACATGGCAGTAGCCACAGGCGGAACTTTGGCCCGGCAAATGGTCAAACAGATCAGACCGAAAGCTATTGTGGCTGTGGCCTGTGAACGTGATCTGACCAGCGGTATCCAGGACGTGTTTCCGCTGCCGGTAGTCGGCGTGCTCAATGAACGCCCCTTCGGGCCCTGCTTCAATACCCGCGTCGATATCAAACGTGTGGAGGCCGCAGTATTAGACTTTTTAGAAGTTGAGGAAAAGCATGGCGAACATTAAAGAACAAGCCGCTGCCGTGAACATGCTGCCAAATGCCCGCTTAACAGCGGCTCAGGTGATCAACAGCGTTTTCAAAGATGGGGCTTACGCCAATATAGCGCTCGGCAAGGCGCTGAGTAAACAAAATCATAGCGAACAGGACAGAAGGTTCGTTACCGAGCTGGTTTACGGCACGGTGAAGGCCAAAGGCACTATAGACTGGCTGTTGCAGCAGCTGGTATCACGTCCTCTTGGCAAAATCGAACCGATGATTTTAAATATATTACGGCTGGGTGTTTTCCAAATTTATTTTTTGGAACGCATACCGGCCTCTGCTGCTTGTAACGAGTCCGTTAATCTGGCGAAGAAGTTCGGGCATGAAGGCATCGTAAAATTTGTGAACGGCGTGCTGCGCGGAGCGGTGCGCAGTAAGGAAAGTATCGTTTATCCGGATGCAGAAAAAGATCCCAGGCAGTATTTAGCACTTAAAGAATTTCATCCGGAATGGCTGGTAAAACGTTGGCTCAAACAATTCGGTTTTGAAGGGGCGCAGGCTTTGTGCCGCTTTGATAACGAGCCACCGCCTCTGACACTGCGTGTAAACACTTTGGTGAGTGACCGCAAAACACTTCTGGCGAGTCTGCAGGAGGATGGCTTTGAGGCCGAACCTTCCAAATGGTGCGAAGATGGTATCGTCTGTACCAAGATCCCGGCGCTCAGTGTTTTGTTCAGTAAATACAACGATATGTTTTATGTGCAGGACGAAAGCTCGATGCTGGTAGCGCCGGTTTTAGCACCTCAGCCCGGGCAGACAGTTATCGACGTTTGCAGTGCGCCGGGCGGTAAAACGACCCATTTAGCGCAGCTGATGCAAAACAAAGGCGTTATCTACGCTACTGATATCCACGAGCATAAAATCAAGCTGATCGAAGAAAACAGCAGGCGGCTGGGCATTACGATCATTGAGCCGTCGCTGCAGGATGCGGCAGAGTTTAAGCCTGAGTGGGCGTCAATGGCAGACTGCGTGCTGGTAGACGCTCCCTGTTCGGGGCTAGGCGTACTGCGCCGTCGTGCCGAAGCACGCTGGAAGAAAAATAAGCTTGATCTGAAAACTTTCCCGCCGCTGCAGCGCGATATTCTGCGCAATGCTGCCCGTTATGTCAAACCTGGCGGCAGGCTGGTCTATAGTACCTGCACTTTAGAGCAGGCCGAAAATCATTACATCCCCGCTGAATTTTTAGAAAATAATCCCAACTGGCAGTATGCCGGTTTTCAGCACCCGCTGACAGGTGAAACAGTGGACGAATTGCAGCTGCTGCCGCAGCGCGATGGTACCGATGGTTTCTATATCTGCGCTTTGGTGCGTAAGGAGTAGGCTGTGAAAAAAGAGCTTTTTGGCTTATCTTTAATTGAATTACAGGAACTTTTGGTGGCTGCTGGATTGAAGAAATTCCGCGCGGCTCAGGTTTATCAATGGTTATACCAAAAATCCGTAACTGCTTTTGATCAGATGCGCAATCTTTCCAAAGCGGATATCGCGATCTTAGAAGCAAACTTTACGCTCCTGCCGCAGCAGCTTAAAATCCTGCGCGAGCAGGTATCGCAGGACGATCTGACCCGCAAGGTGCTGCTCGAATTTTCGGATGGCAATTCGGTCGAGACCGTGCTGATGCGCCATGATTATGGTTACAGCGTCTGCGTATCCAGCCAGGTCGGCTGCGATATGGGGTGTGCTTTCTGTGCCAGCGGCCTCAGCGGCTGCATTCGTAATCTGACCGCCGCTGAAATTTTAGCACAGGTTTATATTTTTAACAGTATGCTGGTCAGAGAAGGTAAGAAGGTCAGCCGTATTGTCGTTATGGGCAGCGGCAAACCGATGCTTAATTTTGACGCCGTTATCGGCGCACTGCAGTTCCTGCATCAGGAAAATACGCTGTATATGAGTTACCGGAACATGACGATTTCTACCTGCGGTATTATCCAAGGTATCGAAAAGCTGACGCAGCTGGGACTGCCGATCAATCTGGCAATTTCGTTGCACGCAGCCGAGCCTGAGCTCAGAACCGAGCTGATGCCGGTCAACAAAGGTTTTCCTTTTCAGGACGTCATCCAGGCTGCTGAAGCTTATGTCGGTTATACCGGCAGGCAGGTGACTTATGAATATATTCTGATTGCCGGCAAAAATGACAGCCCTGTAGCAGCCGAGCTGCTGGCTAATCATTTGCGGTTCAAACATGCCAGCGTCAATTTGATTCCGGCCAATCCAGTGCCAGAAAAAGGCTTTGAACGCCCATCAAAAAAAGTGGTTGAAGCATTTTTAAAGGTACTGCAGAAACATAAAATCAATGCCACCGTCCGCAGGGAAATGGGCAAAGACATCGATGCCGCCTGTGGACAGCTGCGCGCCAGGTTTGCCCAAGAGCAGCAGGACTGAAAGCAGCGGCGTTATTAGTGACAAAAACAGACATAAGCTATAAAGTTAGGAGGTTCGTCAATGTTCGTTATCAGTAAAACCCATGTGGGCATGGTAAGAACTGTCAACGAAGATGCTTTGTTGACAACAGGACCTGAGCTTTTTGCGCTGGCTGACGGTATGGGCGGCTATGCAGCCGGAGAAACCGCCAGCAGGGAAGCCTTACAGGTTTTGCAGCAGGAAGCGGAAAAATTTAAGGAGCTTACTGGCACCGAGTTATGCACCGCCATGCGTGAAACAGTGCAGCAGGCTAATAAGCATATCAGGCAGATGGCTCAAAATGAAATACAGTATCATGATATGGGCACGACGCTCGTGGCAGTATATCTGGCGGCAGACGGTAAAGCTTATGCGGTCAACGTAGGTGACAGCAGACTTTATACATGGAGTGCCGGCACTTTACAGCAGGTCACCCGCGATCATTCTTACGTCGCAGAGTTATTGGCCAACGGCGAGATCACTGCACAGGAGGCTTTTAAGCATCCGCAGAAAAATATCATTCTGCGCGCTGTTGGAGCCGAAGACGAGCTGGAAGTAGATTGCTTTACTCTGGAGCTGACAGCAGATACCAAGCTGCTTTTATGCAGTGACGGTTTAAGTGATATGGTGGATGACAGACAGATCAGCGAGATTCTGCAGGCACATCAGACGGCCGAAGCTGCCGAAGTGCTGCTGGAAGCTGCCTTAGACAACGGCGGCAGAGATAATATTTCGCTGATCCTGATAGACTTGACCCCGACCGAGGAGGATAACAGATCATGACAGATATGGTAGGAAAAATTTTACATAACCGTTATAAGATCCTGCGTCCTGTCGGCGTCGGTGGTATGGCGGAGGTTTACCTGGCACAGGATATGCTGCTGGACCGGGAAGTCGCCGTAAAAATACTGCGCGCTCAGTTCAATAACGATAAAAGCCTGCTCGAACAGTTCCGCCGCGAGGCTCAGTCCGCCGCAAGGCTGATCCACCCTTCAATTGTCAATATTTTTGACGTTTGCGAAGAAAACAGTTTGTATTTTATCGTTATGGAATACGTAGATGGTAGAACATTGAAAAGTATTTTAGAGGAGCAGGGCCCACTCAAACCTTTCTGGGCCGTGCATATTGCCTGTGAGCTGGCTGCCGCTTTGCAGCATGCCCATAACCGCAATATTATTCACTGCGACATCAAACCGCATAATGTCCTTATCAATAAAAGCATGACGCCTAAAATCGCCGATTTCGGTATCGCGCGTATGGTCACCAGTCAGACGATGGTCTATACATCGTCTGTGATAGGTTCGGTGCATTATCTGTCGCCAGAACAGGCTGGCGGCTGTCCCGTAACGGCTCAGTCCGACATCTATTCACTGGGCATCGTTTTGTATGAAATGCTGACGGGACACGTGCCTTTTGACGGCAAAACTGCCGTTGCTGTGGCGATGATGCACCTCGAAAAAACGCCGCCGCCGCTGAAAAGCTATGATCCAGACTTGCCTGATTCGCTGCAGGAAGTAATTGACAAAGCGCTTGCCAAAGACCCGGCCGACCGCTATGCGACCGCCGAAGAAATGTGGCAAGACCTTTATAATATCAAAACTAAAATGCTGCAGGAAAGCGTTGAAGAAGATTATGCCGAAATGCTGGGTATTACAGCGATCTCGAAAAACGAGCTGGCCGAGCCTACCGGAAAAATTTACGACTGGGCCAACGATAACGAGGAAGGCGCTCCTGAAGAAACCATTATCATGAAACCGGCCTTCAACAAAAGTACTGACGAGATAGTGCAGGAAGCTGCCGCTATCAACAGGCGGGAACGCCGGAACAAATACATCAAGCTGTTTGCACTGGTCGCTATATTATCCGCTGTCTTTTTAATGGTCGGTAACGTGTTCAGCCGCAAAACAGTTGATGTGCCTAACGTAGTTGGTAAATCGGTAGTGGAAGCGCAGAAAACCTTGGAAAAATCGGGCTTTACTGTAAAACTGGACGAAGAATATGACGAGAAGGTGACTCCGGGCTACGTTATCAAACAAGAACCGGAAGGCATCAGTAAGCGTAAGGAAGGCAGCGAGATCACTTTGGTAGTAAGCAAAGGCCTGGAAATGCTGGAAATGCCTGATTTGATTGGAAGAAAGCTGGACAATGCCAAAAAGTTTTTAAGTGACCTGGGTTACGAAACTGGTGTTGTAACTTATAAATTTGTGGCAGGCAAACCGGCCGATTCTGTTTTGGAACAGGCCCCAAAGGCTAAAAACAAGACACCGAAGGGATCGAAGGTAGATCTGGTTGTATGCCGCGATCCCAAAGACCTGTCGATGCCGGACGTAATGGGCAGCAGCTTGAATGATGCTAAAAAAGCCCTGACCGAGTTAGGTATCATGGATATTACCGTACGTTATGTTGAAAGCGGCAGCAGTGAGGGCAGCATAGTAGGTATGGAACCGCCTGCAGGCTCTAAGTTTGCCGCCGACGGTAAAGTTGTATTGCAGGTATCATCCGGCAGTCATCCGCAAAGCGTCAATAAATATGCCGAATTCGTCGTGCCCCAGGGCAGCGGTACCCAGGATGTGCAGATCATCCTGATCGATGCCAACGGACAGAGAACTGTTTATCAGGGCGCGCAGAAAGCCGGCGTACGTATACGCCAAAAAGTGGAAGTTACCGGCAGCGGCAAAGTGCAGTTCTTCTGTAACAATAAAATGGTCGAGGAGAAAAATCTGTGAGTATCGGCCAGGGAAGAATCATCAAAACCTATAACGGTTATTACTATGTCGACAGCGGTACCGACGAGCTTGTCACCTGCAAGGTCAAAGGCAAGCTTAAGCAGATCAGGTTTTCACTCTGCACTGGCGACATAGTTGAATTTGAAACCAATCATAACGGCGAAAGTATGATTACCAGGATTCTGCCGCGGCGCAATTTTATGCTGCGGCCGACTATCGCCAACGTCGATCTGATCATCGTCGCATTTGCCTGTATCAACCCCGATTTCAGCTACCTGCTGGCCGATAAGCTGCTGGTACTGGCAGAGCAGGCTGGTATCCCGGCCGTTATCTGCCTTAATAAAATCGACTTGGCACCGGCGGGGCTGGTGGCCGAGATCGAAGCTGTTTATAAACGGGCGGGCTACGAGGTCTATGCGATCTCTGCGCAGCAGGGAATCAATGTTGGCAAGCTGAAAGATCGGCTGTACGGTAAAATAACTGTATTTGCCGGACCTTCCGGCGTGGGCAAGTCATCGACTCTCAACGCTATCGAACCCGGTATGCAGCTGGTGACAGGCAGTGTCAGCGAAAAAATAGGGCGGGGCAAACACACCACGCGCTTTGCACACCTGCTGCCTTTTGCCGGCGGTTATCTGGCAGACACTCCCGGTTTTGGCAATTTGAATTTAGAAGAACTGGAAGATAAAAAACTGGCTGCATGTTTCCGCGAATTTGCAGGCTTTGAAGATGGATGTAAATTTACGCCCTGCACACATACGCACGAACCGATATGCGGCGTCAAAGATGCGCTGGCAGCCGGAGAGATAGCGCAGTCGCGTTACGAATCGTACCTGACTATTTTAGAAGAAATAAAATCCAAAAAGGAAAAGGACGGAAGAAAATGATCAAAGTAGCGCCTTCAATCTTATCTGCCGATTTTGCTTATCTGGCAGACGAAATCAAAAAAATCGAAACTGCCGGAGCCGACTGGGTGCATATCGACGTGATGGACGGTGCCTTTGTACCGAACCTGACCTTTGGCGCGCCGGTCGTTAAAAATATCCGTAAGGTCACCGATCTCTTTTTTGACTGTCACCTGATGGTCAACAATCCCGAGCAATATATCGACGATTTTGCCGATGCCGGCGCGGATATGGTAGTAGTACACGCCGAAGCTACTAAACATCTGCACCGCTGTGTGCAATACATCAAAAACAAAGGTATGCAGGCCGGCGTGGCTTTGAATCCGGCTTCGCCACTATGCCTGGTGGAAGAGATTCTGCCGGATGTGGATATGGTGCTTTTGATGAGCGTCAACCCCGGTTTTGGCGGTCAAAGCTTCATTGAAACCACAGTACCAAAAATCGCCCGGCTGCGGAAGATGATCAACGATGCAGGCCTGAACATAGAGATACAGGTAGACGGCGGCATCAACGATAAAACCTCCAAACTGGTACGTGAAGCGGGTGCGACTGTACTGGTTGCAGGTTCGTATGTTTATGGCGCTGCTGATACCAAAGCGGCGATTGCCAGTTTAAAAGCATAATTACAAAGCTAAAAAACAAAAACACTGCAAA